>Ga0180223_1000024_pt1 | contig 399171 bp, 379 predicted proteins | sample eDN5th30CKraftOP_FD_151337 | JGI IMG/M metagenome (GOLD analysis project Ga0180223, IMG submission 151337) | Enriched Organic Plus compost microbial communities from Emeryville, California, USA - eDNA 5th pass 30_C Kraft OP (version 2) (version 2) ...
GCCTGCCGCAGCCGCACCACCGCCTGTTCACGTCCTATCAACGGCAACAACGCCGCCATTTCCGGGCCATGGTCCATGCCGGTCAACGCCATGCGCAGCGGCAGGAACAGCGCCTTGCCCTTGCGACCGGTGCGCGCCTTCAATGCGTCGGTCAACGTCTTCCACGTCGTGCCGTCGAATGAAGCATGATCGAGAAGCGCCGCCGCCTGCGTCAGCAGCGGCCTGTCCTCCTCCGCCACCGTTGCAGCCACGGGGCCGGTGATGATCCGCCACCAATGCGCCACATCGTCCAGCGTTGCCAGATTGGGACGAATGGCAAGCCAGGCCTCCTCCCCCATCGCATCGGGCAGACGGTCTCGCACCTGTTCGAAATCGAGTTGATGGAGGATGCGCGCGTTGAGCTGCTTCAGCTCCGCCGGGTCGAACCGCGATGGCGCACGGCTGAACCTGCCAAGATCGAAACTGTCGATCAGCGGCTGCACATCCGCCACCGGCTCCACCGGATCGGCAGTGCCAAGCCGGGCAAGCAGGGCTACGATCGCCAGCGGCTCCACCCCCTCTTCACGCAGCTGGTCGACGCCCATGCTGCCCATACGCTTGGACAAGGCACCGTCCGCACTGATCAGCAGGGAGATGTGGGCAAAGACCGGCGGCTGTGTCCCCAGCGCCTGAAACATCTGAGTCTGTATGCCCGAATTGGTGACATGATCCTCGCCACGCACCACATGGGTGATGCCCATGTCGATATCGTCGATGACCGAGGGCAGCATGTAGAGCCAGCTGCCATCCTCGCGCCGCACCACCGGGTCGCTGGTCAGCTTCGGGTCAAGGTGCGACGGCCCGCGCACAAGATCGGTCCATTCCACCATGCGGTCATGGTCCATCAGGAAACGCCAGTGCGGGCGCTTGCCCCCTGCCTCCAGCGCCGCCCTGTCCGCCGCGCTCAGCTTCAGCGCCGCGCGATCGTAAACCGGCGGTCGCCCGCGCGACAGCAGCACCTTGCGTTTCAGGTCCAGTTCCTGCGTGGTCTCATAGCAGGGATAGAGCCGCCCGCTCGCCACCAGCCGGTCGAACACCTCTTCATAACGGCCGAACCTGTCGGACTGGCGCACCTCGTCATCCGGCGTCAGCCCCAGCCAGCGCAGGTCCTGGCGAATACCTTCGGCAAATGCCTCTGTCGAACGGGCGGCGTCGGTATCGTCCAGGCGCAGCAGAAAACGGCCGCCGTTGCGCTGCGCCAGCAGCCAGTTAGCGATAGCGGTCCTGATATTGCCGACATGCAGCCGCCCGGTGGGCGACGGCGCAAAACGGGTGATGACTGTCATGCTGTCCTGAATGCGTTGGTGATCGGGTAACGCCTGTCGCGCCCGAAATTGCGGCGGCCGATCTTCACGCCCGGCGGCGCCTGACGGCGTTTATATTCGGCAACGTTGAGCAGACGCTCCATGCAGGCGACGGTGGCGCGGTCGAAACCCTGTCCCACCAGATCCTCGACAGAAAGTTCCTCTTCCACCAGCCCGGTGAGAATGGGGTCGAGCACTTCATAGGGCGGCAGCGAATCCTCATCCTTCTGGTCGGCGCGCAATTCGGCGGAAGGCGGCTTGGAAATCACCCGTTCGGGCATCACCGGACCGGCAGGACCAAGGCCCATGTCGGGCGCATTTTCATTCCGCCAGCGCGACAGCGCGAACACCGTCAGCTTATAAGCGTCCTTCAACACCGAATAGCCGCCGGCCATGTCGCCATAGATGGTGGCATAGCCCACCGACATTTCGCTCTTGTTGCCGGTGGTCAGCAGCATGTGGCCGAACTTGTTGCTCAGCCCCATCAACGTCACGCCGCGGATGCGCGACTGGATATTTTCCTCCGCAATGTCGGGGCCGCGCCCGGCAAACAGAGGGGCAAGCATGGTGCCGAACGCCGCCACCGCCGGTTCGATCGGCACCGAATCCAGCCGTACGCCCAGCAGGCGCGCGCATTCTGCGGCATCCTCAAGGCTTTCCCTGCTGGTGAAGCGGGACGGCAGCATAACGCACCACACCTTGTCCGCCCCCAGCGCATCCACCGCGACGGCTGCCGAAAGGGCGCTGTCGATGCCACCGGAAAGGCCAAGCACCACACCGGGAAAGCGGTTGCGCGTCACATAATCGCGCAGCCCGACCACCATGGCGCTGTAGATATCGGCGGGATGCGGATCGAGCGCATGTTTTTCGCCCGGCGCGCACACCCAGCCATCATCCCTGCGCTGCCATTCGGTGGCGACCAGCGCCTCCTCCCAGTCGGGCAGCTGCACGGCAAGGCTGCGGTCGGCGTTGAGGACGAAGGACGAGCCGTCGAACACCAGCTCGTCCTGCCCGCCGACACGGTTGAGATAGACCAGCGGCAGCCCGGTTTCGGTAACGCGGGTGACGGCCAGCGACAGGCGGGTATCGTCCTTGTCGATTTCGAACGGCGAACCATTGGGCACGATCAATATTTCGGCGCCGGTTTCGGCCAGGCATTCGCAAACGGCGGGAAACCACATGTCCTCGCAGATCGGCACGCCGATTCGCACGCCGCGAAAGTTGATCGGCCCCGGCAGCGGCCCGGGCGCGAACACGCGCTTTTCGTCGAAGGTCCCGTAATTGGGCAGTTCGTGCTTCAGCGTGATCGCGGCGACCTTGCCGCCATCCAGCAGCGCAACGGCATTGTGGATCACGTCGCCGACGCGATGCACGGTCCCCACCAGCATCGCCGGCCCGCCATCGGCAGTGTCCCCGGCCAGCTGCTCCAGCGCCTCTGCCGCGCGTTCGGCAAGTGCCGGTTTCAACACCAGATCTTCAGGCGGATAGCCGATCAGCTGCAATTCGGGAAAGACGATCAGGTCAGCATCGCCTGCCCCGGCGCGCACTGTGCGCATGGCGTCGGCATTGCCTGCAAGATCGCCCACGGACTGGTTGATCTGTGCCAGCAGGATTTTCAGACGGTCGGTCATGAACTGCCTCTATTATGGACGACAGGGATCGGCAATGCGCTGAAAGCCTCGGCAAAAGATTGCGGCCCGGCAAAGAAACTCCTAACAGCTCGGGAACGGGGAGAGAACGCATATGACCGCTGTCATATCCACTGGATGGTTCTGGCTGCTTGCCGGCTATCTGCTTGGTTCCATTCCATTTGGGCTGTTGCTGACCCGCGCGGCCGGTGCCGGCGACCTGCGCCGGATGGGATCGGGCAACATCGGTACCACCAATGTGCTGCGTACCGGGCGCAAGGGGCTGGCGGCGGCGACGCTGCTGCTCGACGCCGGCAAGGGCGCGCTTGCGGTCCTGCTCGCCCGTCATTTCTTCGACAGCGCAACCCCGCTGGCCGCCATCGGCGCCTTTCTGGGCCATGTCTATCCCGTCTGGTTGCGGTTTCGCGGCGGCAAGGGCGTGGCGACCATGCTCGGCATAGCATTTGCCTTTTTCCCGCCTTCGGGCGTTGCCTTTGCGCTGGTCTGGGTGGCGGCGGCGCTGGTCACGCGCTTTTCATCGGTCGGCGGCATGTCGGGCGCGCTGGCGGCGCCGCTTGCCGCGCTGCTGCTGGGCCAGGCACAGGCGGTGGCGCTGTTCCTGGGCATGGCAATCCTCGTTCTGTGGAAACACCGCGACAATATCGTTCGCCTGCGCGAAGGGGTGGAAAGCCGGATAGGCCAGCAACCCAGCGGCGCGAAAGGTGAGTGACGGACCCTGGGGCGACGCCCCCGCCGCCGGATCAACCGCCGACAGGATCGCCCGGCTCCGCCTGATCCGTTCCGAACGGATCGGCCCCATCACCTATTTCCAGCTTCTTGCCCGCTTCGGATCGGCACAGGCAGCGCTTGACCATCTGCCCGACCTTGCGCGGCGCGGTGGCGGCAAGCTGCCCCGCATCGCCAGCAAGGCAGAGGCGGAACGCGAGATGGCGGCAGCGGAAAAGGCCGGTGCACAGTTGCTGTTCCTTGGCGTGCCGCCCTATCCGCCGCTGCTGGCCGAGCTGGAAGACGCGCCACCCGTCATCAGCTGCAAGGGCCATGTCGGCCTGCTCGACAAGCCAGCCATCGCCATCGTCGGCGCGCGCAATGCATCGGCCGCGGCAATCCGCTTTGCCCGCCAGCTTGGCCATGAACTTGCCGATGCCGGCGTTATCGTGGTGTCCGGCCTTGCGCGCGGGATAGACGGCGCGGCGCATCAGGGCGCGCTGGACGGCGGCACCATCGGCGTCGTCGCCGGTGGGATCGACATCGTCTATCCGCCCGAACATCGTGACCTGCAAAGGGCAATCGGCGAGCGCGGACTGGTGGTGGCCGAACAGCCGCCCGGAACCCAGCCGCAGGCGCGCCACTTCCCCCGCCGCAACCGCATTATTTCCGGCCTGTCGACCGGTGTGGTGGTGGTGGAAGCAGCACCCCGGTCAGGCTCTCTCATCACCGCGCGGCTTGCACTGGAACAGGGACGCGAGGTGATGGCGGTGCCGGGCAGTCCACTGGACCCACGCGCGCAGGGATGCAACCAGCTGATTCGCGATGGGGCCGTCCTGATCCAGTCAGCAGCGGACGTGATCGAGACAATACGCCCTTTCGGCGCAAGACATCTGGCTTCCCCCGCCACCGGTTTCCGGACGGCGGGCCCGGCGGCCGAGGCTGGTGATGCCGAACGGCGGCAGATAACCGGCCTGCTCGGCCCCACGCCGGTGCCGATGGACGAACTTATCCGCCTGTCCGCACTGCCCCCCGCGATCGTGCAGATGGTGCTGCTGGAACTGGAGCTCGGCGGGCGGCTGGAACGCCATGCCGGTGGCCGGGTATCCTTGATTGCTTGACGAACAACATCATCTCTCTCCAGCCTACGCGCATGTGAGGGACGCTGAAGCCGGAATCCTATGAAGCTTGTGATTGTCGAATCGCCCGCCAAGGCGAAAACCATCGAAAAATATCTGGGCAGCGATTATCGCGTCCTTGCCTCCTATGGCCATGTCCGTGACCTGCCGCCAAAAGACGGCTCGGTAAAGCCGGACGAAGGCTTTGCGATGGAGTGGGAGCCTTATGCCGACAAGGCCCGCCAGCTTCGCGCCATCGCGGACGAGGCGAAAAAGGCCGACGCACTGATCCTGGCGACCGACCCTGACCGCGAGGGGGAGGCGATCAGCTGGCACATCCGCGAGATGCTGCGCAACCGCCGCGCCCTGCCCAGCGAGGTGGAGCGCGTCACCTTCAACGCCATCACCAAACAGGCGGTGACCACGGCGATGAAGGCGCCGCGCGCACTGGATGACGATCTGATCGATGCCTATCGTGCCCGCCGCGCGCTGGATTATCTGGTGGGCTTCACCCTGTCCCCCGTGCTGTGGCGCAAGCTGCCGGGCGCAAAATCGGCAGGGCGGGTCCAGTCGGTCGCCCTGCGGCTGGTGGTGGACCGCGAGCGCGAGATAGAGGCGTTTCGCGCGCAGGAATATTGGACGATCACCGCCGCGATGATGGCGGGCGGGCAGCCTTTCGATGCACGCCTTGTCGAATGGAAGGGCCGCAAGCTCGACAAGTTCGACCTGAAGGACGAAGCGACAGCCAAGGCGGCAAAGGCCGATGTCGAGGCGGGCAGCTTCACCGTCTCCTCCGTCGAAACCCGACCGCAGGCGCGCAACCCGCAGCCGCCCTTCACCACATCCACGCTTCAGCAGGAAGCGGCGCGCAAGCTGCATTTCTCGGCAAGCCACACCATGCGGCTGGCCCAGCAGCTCTACGAAGACGGGCTGATCACCTATATGCGGACCGATGGCGTGCAGATGGCCGGTGAAGCCATTGCCGCCGCGCGCGAGGCGATCGCCGACCGGTTCGACAGGGGCTATCTGCCCGATTCGCCCCGGGTCTACACCACCAAGGCGAAGAACGCGCAGGAAGCGCATGAAGCGATCCGCCCCACCGATTTCCGGCGCGACAGGGCCGCCAGCGGCGATCATGCCCGGCTTTATGAACTGATCTGGAAGCGTGCGCTTGCCAGCCAGATGGCATCGGCAAAGCTGGAACGCACCACGGTCGAACTGGCCGATGCCGGCGGCGCGGCTGTGCTGCGCGCCACCGGTCAGGTGGTGATCTTCCCCGGTTTCCTGACGCTTTATCAGGAAAGTTTCGACGATCCCGAAGACGAGGATTCGAAGCGCCTGCCCAGGCTGACCAATGGGGATCGACCCGATCTGGGCGAAGTGAAGGCCGAACAGCATTTCACCCAGCCGCCTCCCCGCTATTCCGAAGCCAGCCTCGTCAAGAAGCTGGAGGAGCTGGGCATCGGCCGGCCGTCCACCTATGCGTCGATCCTTCAGACGCTGAAGGACCGCGCCTATGTGCGGCTGGAAAAGAACCGTTTCATACCAGAGGAAAAGGGCCGGCTGGTGACGGCTTTTCTGGAACGCTTCTTCGAACGCTATGTCTCCTATGACTTCACGGCGGGGCTGGAAGACAGTCTGGACGATATTTCCGGCGGCCGCGCCGACTGGCAGCAGGTGCTGGAAGCCTTCTGGCGCGATTTCAAACCCAAGACCGTGGAGGTGATGGACCAGAAGCCGTCGGAAGTGACACAGGCGCTGGACGAGTTTCTGGCCCCGGCCCTTTTCCCCGACAAGGGCGACGGCAGCGACCCGCGCGCCTGCCCGGCCTGCGCCAATGGCCGGCTTTCATTGCGCGGCGGGCGCTATGGCGCGTTCATCGCCTGCTCCAATTATCCGGAGTGCAAATTCACCCGCAAATTCGCGCAGGAAGGCGGCGCGCAGGATGCGGGTGGTGCAGAGGCAGGGCCTGTCGAACTGGGCGCAGACCCGACGAATGGCGAAATGATCAGCCTGCGTTCCGGCCGCTTCGGGCCTTATGTCCAGCGTGGCGACGGCAAGGATGCGGCGCGCTCCAGCCTGCCAAAGGATGTGCCTGCGGCCTCGCTCGACCTCGATATGGCGCTCAAGCTGCTGTCATTGCCGCGCGAAATCGGCATGCACCCGGAAAGCGGCAAACCGATTGTCGCATCGATCGGGCGCTATGGCCCTTATCTTCTGCATGACGGCAAATATGCCCGCCTCTCTTCCACCGCGGAGGTGTTCGAGACGGGCATGAACGCCGCCGTCGCCAAGCTGGCGGATGCCGCAAGCGGTGGCGGCCGGGCGCGGGGTGCCAGCCAGCAGCCGCTCAAGACATTCGGCACGCATCCGACGACGGGTGGCGAAATCCGTCTGATGGCCGGGCGCTATGGCCCCTATGTCACCGATGGCACCACCAACGCCACGCTGCCCAAGACCGCCGATCAGGAAGCACTGACGGCGGAAGAGGCGATTGCGCTGATCGACGCGCGCGCCGCCAAGGGCCCGGCAAAGGGCAAGAAAAAGGCGCCCGCGAAAAAACCGGCGGCAAAGAAAACCGCCGATGCCGAGAAGAAACCGGCGGCGAAGAAGACCAGTGCCAAAAAGCCTGCGGCCAAAAAACCAGCCGCAAAAAAAGCGGCGGAATAGCCGGGGATACTACCATGGCGGGGGCGGCCCAAACGCTTCCGCCCATGCATCTTCTCAAATAAGGGCCAGATTTTCCAAGATCTTGATGTCTGACCCATAGTTCATTCCAGCAAGACGTGCTGCGACACGAACACGCCTTTTGATCTGTTCACGAGACAGATTGCTATCGAAATACCAACCGTCGACCAGAGGGTGAGCATGATCGGCCGCCAGATGGGGCGATTTCATATAGAGTTCGGCGGGTGATCGCGCGACATAGCGCCGGCTCCTGCCCGTCTCCAGCGAGAAGCGCTGCAAAAAATCGGGCACATGCTCGCTCAGCTTGATCAATGACATCTTATAAGCGCTTCTAAGATTATGAGCAGAATGGCGCTTTCCCAGAAATTCGATCGAACAATTACCGCGCGCACGTGCGGTGCCAGTCCGCCCTTCCTCTTCCATTTCAAATACTTCATGGAAAGTTTGCGACGCATTTTGGCGCGCTGCCGACGCTCCGGAAAGAACGTCCTTCAGAATATCATTATGGCTTTGGGTAAAGGAGGTTCTTCGCTGTTCGATCAGCGCGTGGACGTGCAAATCAATGTCTATCTGCCGGAATTCAGGCATGACAATCTCCTCCCTTTGATCTCTTCCCTTATAAGCAAGCATTAAGTCCCGTCAATCGCGAGGTACATGAGGCGCACGTCTCTGCTGCGATGGATGGCTGCATTGCACTTCGCGTGCGAAGCGCCCATGTGGCATTCATGCCCCGCAACAATGGCCCCATCGCCGGCTTCCCTTCGAAGGAAGACATTCTCCGCTTCATCGAGGAAAGCACCACTCCCGCCGGAAAGCGGGAGATCGGGCGCGCCTTCGGCCTTCACGGCGCGGACAAGATCGCGCTGAAAGCGCTGCTGAAGGAAATGGCGGACGAAGGGCTGATCGAATCGACCGCCGGCCGCGCCTTTCACAAGGCGGGCGGACTGCCCAGGGTGACGGTGCTGCGCGTCACCGACATCGACGACAGCGGCCAGGCATCAGCCGTGCCCGAACGGTGGGAGAGCGAAGGCCCCGCCCCGAAGATTCGCATCATCGAAAAAAGCCGCAAGGGCGCAATGGCGGTGGGGGATCGTTTCCTTGCCCGTATCGAGGAACGCGGCAAGGGCCATGTCGCTCATCCGATGAAGAAGCTGGCGCGCGGTGAGGAAACGACGCTGGGCGTCCTCCACCGCGAAGGCGAACGCCTGTGGCTGAAGGCGATCGACAAGAAGGAACGCCGCGAACTGCCCGTATCCGATGCTGGTGATGCACAGCCCGGCGATCTGGTGATGGTGGAGAAAAGCGGCCGCCCACCCCGCATCACCGCAAGAGTGGTGCAGCGGCTGGGCGACCCGTTCGAACCACGCAGCTTTTCGCTGATCGCGATCCACCAGAAGGGTATACCGGACACGTTCAGCGACGACGTGCTGGACGAGGCACGGCGCATGGCTGAAACGCCCCTGGGGGAACGGGAAGACCTGCGCCATCTGCCGATCATTGCCATCGACCCCGCAGACGCCCGCGACCATGACGATGCGGTATGGGCGCAGCCGGATGATGATCCAGCCAATGCCGGCGGCTGGAAGGCGATTGTCGCCATCGCCGATGTCAGCTTCTATGTGCGCCCGGGCACAAAGCTCGACATCTCGGCAAGGGCGCGGGGCAATTCGGTCTATTTCCCCGATCGGGTGGTGCCGATGCTGCCCGAAACCCTTTCGGCCGATGTCTGTTCGCTGAAACAGGATGAAGACCGGGCGGCGCTGGCCTGCCATATGGTGATCGACCGGCAGGGCACGCTGAAAAGCTGGCGCTTCAGCCGGGCGGTGATCCGCTGTGTCGCCAACATGGCTTATGAAGACGCGCAGGCGGCAATCGACGGCCGGCTGGACCATCCATTGACCGAGCCTGTTCTGCGACCGCTCTGGGGCGCATGGGGCGCACTTGCCAAGGCGCGGGACAAGCGTGAACCGCTGGACCTCGACCTGCCCGAACGCCGCGTGGTGCTGGATGAGATGGGGCGCATCCTGTCCGTCGCCCCGCGAGAGCGGCTGGATGCCCATCGGCTGATCGAGGATTTCATGATCGCCGCCAATGTCGCCGCCGCCAAGGCGCTGGAGGCGAAAAAGGCACCGGTGATGTACCGCGTCCATGAACCGCCCAGCCGGGAGAAGCTCGCCGCGCTGAAGGATTATCTGGAGACGTTCGGCATCGCCTTTGCGCTTGGCCAGGTGATCAGGCCGCACACGTTCAACCATGTGCTTGCACGGATCGGTGACAGCGATTTCCGCCCACAGATCATGGAACAGGTGCTGCGCACGCAGACGCAGGCCTATTACAGCCCGGAAAATGCCGGACACTTCGGCCTTTCGCTCGGCTCCTACGCGCATTTCACTTCACCGATCCGCCGCTATTCCGATCTTGTCGTCCATCGCGCGCTGGTGCGGGCCTATGGCCTTGGCCCCGGCGGGCTGACCGACGATGAAATGGCGACGATCGACCGCACCGCCGAACATATCTCGATGACCGAACGACGCGCTATGGAGGCGGAGCGCGACACCATCGATCGTTATGTGGCCGCCTATCTGGCGCAGTACGTCGGTCAGGTCATGGAAACGCGGATCACCGGCGTCACCAATTTCGGCTTTTTCGCAACCGTGGAAGGCATTGGCGGCGATGGTCTGGTGCCCGTATCCACGCTTGGCGCCGAGCGCTTCCACTTCGATGAAGCCGCCAAGGTGCTTGAGGGAGAATCGTCGGGCGAACGCTATGCCACCGGCATGATCCTGCCGCTGCGCCTGGCGGAGGCAAGTCCCGCTTCCGGCGCGCTGCGATTCGAATTGCCGGAAGGCGCCAGTCATATGCCGTCGCGCGGCGGGGACCGCCGGGTACACAAGGGCAGGACCAGGCATATCGTCGGCAAACGCGGTCGGCCGCCCGGCATCCGCCACAACGGCAAGCGGCGCTGAAATCGGGGCCGCTGCCCACCGCGCCGGGGAACGCCGCCCCGGCAACAGACGTTTTTCAGGAAAGGCGCCGGTTCGCCGGTGCATCAGCCACAATCGCCTTTCTGGAGAACAGCCATGCAGATCGATCGTGCCCGCGTCCTCATCATCGCCACCGACGGATTTGAACAGTCGGAGCTTTTCGATCCGCGCATAGAGCTGAAGGCGCTGGGCGCGCAGGTCACGCTTGCCGCCCCTGAACAGCGCGAGATTCAGGGCATGGAGCATGACAAGAAAGGCGCGACCATCACCGCCGATCATGCGCTGGATGATGTATCGGCCGACGATTTCGATGCATTGCTGATCCCCGGCGGCGTCGCCAACCCGGACGCGCTGCGTCAGAATGAGAAGGCGGTGCAGATCGTTCGGGACTTTTTTGCAGCCGACAAACCGGTTGCCGCCATCTGCCATGGTCCATGGATGCTGGTGGAAGCCGATGTGGCGCGCGGGCGCACCGTCACGTCATGGCCTTCGGTGCGGACCGATCTGAAAAACGCAGGTGCCGAAGTGGTCGATCGGGAAGTGGTGGTCGATGGCAAGCTGATCACCAGCCGCAAGCCGGCGGATATTCCCGCCTTTACCAAGGCGCTGGTCGATATGCTGGAAAAGGAAGAACAAGGGGCGCGGCCAACCGCCTGAGCCTGTCAGGCCACCATCCGCACGCGGACGGAGGCAAGCAGGGAATCGGCGGTGTTGCCGTCCGCCGATTTCAGGCGAATCGCATCGGCCATGCAGTCGAGATAGGCATCGATGATCGTCGCGCGGCCCATGGTCGCAATGTCCGTTTCCAGCAGATGCGCGATGTCGGCGACAAGATCATAGCGCCAGCCACGTGCCACCATCTTCAACATGCGGGTTTCGCTGGCCAGCCGGGAAAGCGGACCATTTCTGCGTAACTGCACCAGCCGCCGCAGCCGCGATTGCAGGTCACCCATGGCCGGCGTGGCGGCAATGGCGCCTGTTTCCTGAATATTGCGTGGATTTTGGGTATTCATCCTCTTTGCTCCATTCACCGGCGCTGTTGCCGGTGCCCCTTCATTGGCGCACCGCCGTGACAGCATCATGAAGCTGGTTGGTCAGCAGTGTTTCGGGAAGATCACGACAAGCGATACGCCGCCCTTGCCCTTGACTTGGCGCATGGCTTGCGGCAGAGGCAGCGGCATTGCGAGCGGCGGCAACGCCGCTCTCTTCGTTTCGGACACAAAGAATTGAAGGGCGCGGGCAATGGCCAAGCCGACAACCGTCAAGATCAAGCTCGTCAGCACTGCTGATACCGGCTTCTTCTATGTCACCAAGAAGAATCCGCGCACGCAGACCGAGAAGTTTTCCTTCCGCAAATATGACCCCATCGCGCGCAAGCACGTGGAGTTCAAGGAAGCGAAGATCAAATAATTACCGGGCCATGGGGTACAGCCTTGTGCCCCATGGCTTTGCCGGCAACATTGCCCGGCCACCGCGATGCCGACCGCGCCGCGATATTCCTTTACGCACGGCCTTTTGCCATGTGCCGCGGCACTGGCATGGCGCAACGCCACGACTCCATCCAATGCCGGTTGAGCCTGTGCGGTTCATTTTCAATTGCGTAATCCGGCCTGAGTCGGCCGCCATCATATGCCTGTTCCCGGCACGCGCCGCATTGCTGTCGCGACGTGGTAAGCATCTTCATAAAATGAAACATCCGCGGCCTGCCACCCGGCCGCTGCGCGTCAGCCGATCAGCCGCTGCACCGTCTCGATGAACCGCGCCACCGTGATCGGCTTTGATATGCAATCCTCCGCCCCCTCGTCGCGGATCCTTTCATGATCGCCCGCACCGGCGAAGGCGGTGACGGCAAGCACGGGTATCGACTTCAGATCGGTATCCGCCTTCAGCATGCGGATGATATCCAGCCCCGAAATATGCGGAAGCTGAATATCCATGATGATCAGGTCCGGCCGATTGCGGCGGACATGGTCGATCACTTCCCGGCCGTCGCGAAGCCCTTCCGTGGCATGGCCGTGCGCCTGCAGCAGTTCACGGAATAATTTGAGATTAAGCTCATTATCCTCGACGACGAGAATGGATTTGGCCATGGAAAAGGTCCCTGCGGCTTTCGGAGCCGAATGAAAACCTATAGTGTCCGCCATGGAAATGACAAAGAAAGAACACGCCGAAGCGGCCGAAACCATCGGTCTTCGCGCGCTGGCATGGGTGATGTCTGATTCGCGGCTGGCGCCACGCCTGCTGGGGTTGACCGGGCTGGACCCGGCGGGGCTTCGTGCCCGCGCCGGGGAAGCGGCAACGCTTTCAGCCGTGATCGCCTTTCTGGAACAGCATGAGCCCGATCTGACCGCCTGCGCCGAAGCACTGGACATCACGCCGCGGGAACTGGTGCGTGCAGGAGAGATTTTATCACAATGAACAGGCCGTTGCTCGTCACCGATTGCGATGAAGTGCTGCTGCACTTCATCAACCCCTTTCGTGGCTGGGCCGATGAAGTGCATGGCATCGAGTTCGAGCTGCACCACCCGGACTTCTTTGAAAATCTGCGCCGCAAGGACTGCGGCAGCAGCGTGCCGCAGGAAGAAGGCTGGGCGATTTTCCGCCAGTTCTTCACCGAGGAAATGCACCGCCAGCACGCAGCGCCCGGTGCCATGGATGCGCTGGCAAAGGTATCGCGCCATGCGGATGTCGTGGTGCTGACCAATTTGCCGGACCCCTATCAGCAATTGCGCATGGCCCAACTGGCCGGCCATGGCGCCGATTATCGGGTGATATGCAATCAGGGGCCGAAAGGTCCGGCGCTTGCGCGGCTGATCGATGAACTTTCGCCAGCCGCCACCGTCTTCGTCGACGATCTTGCAAAACATCATGAATCCGTGGCGGAAATCGCTCCGCAGGTATCGCGCCTGCATATGGTGATAGAGCCGCTGCTGGCCGCCCATGTTCCCCCTGCACCGCATGCCCATGCGCGGATCGACAATTGGACCGATGCTTTGCCTTGGATCATGGAGCGGCTTGAAGTTACAACGGTGGAATGACATTCCCGGGCCTTCAGTTTCGAAAGGAATGAGATGACCGGAACGATCGAGAAGAAGCTGGCGGAACTTGGCATCACCCTGCCGCAGCCGGCGCTGCCGGTGGCCACCTATGTCCCTTATGTGCAGGATGGCGGCCTGCTTCACGTGTCCGGCCAGTTGCCCTTCACCGAAAATGGCACGCTCATCACCGGACGCCTGGGCGAAGATGTATCCATTGAACAGGGTGCGGAAGCCGCGAAACGCTGTGCGGTGATGCTGATCGCGCAGATCCGGGCGGCGCTTGGCGGCGACCTTGACCGGGTGGTGCGGATCGTGAAGCTGGGCGCCTTCGTCAATTCCACCCCCGCCTTCACTGACCAGCCAAAGGTCGTCAATGGCGCATCCGACCTGATGGTGGCGGTGTTCGGCGATGCCGGTCGCCATGCCCGCAGCGCTGTCGGCGTGCCCGCCCTGCCGCTTGGTGCGCCGGTGGAAATCGACGCAGTGGTTTCGGTTTCGCTTGACTGAACCCATCGTCATCGGACGGGCCGAAAGGCTCAGGCGGCTGATCGGCCAGCCTTTTGCCCATCGCGGCCTGCATGGCCTGCGCAATGATGGCAAATGGCTGGTCGAAAACAGTCTTGCCGCCTTTGAGGAAGCGGTTGCTGCCGGCCACGGCATTGAGCTGGACGTTCAGGAAACCGCCGACGGCACTGCCCTGGTCTTTCATGATGATGCGCTTGACCGGCTGACCTGCCAGCAGGGCATGGTGCGGCTGATGACGATGGTCGATCTTGGTGCGGTGGAATTGGCGGGTGCCGGGCAGATGCTGCAACCACTGGATGCCGTGCTGCGCCACATCGGCGAAACCGCGCATGTGCTGGTGGAGATCAAGAGCCGCGAACGCAGCCCGGAACGGCTTTGCCAGTCCGTGCTGGATGCGATCGCCGGATGCGAAACGCGCATCGCCATCATGTCGTTCAACCCGGAAGTGGGCCATTGGTTCGCGCTGAACGCACCCGAAGTGCTGCGTGGGCTGATCGTCAGCGAAGCCGATGAAATGACGCTCACCAGCCGCATCGCGGGCAAGATCAAGCGGTTGTTTTCGCTGGCCCGGTCAAAGCCGGATTTTCTGGCCTATGATATCGCGTCGCTCCCTTCTCCACTGCCAGCACGGCTGCGCTCGGCGGGTATACCCGTGCTGACATGGACGGTGCGCACGAAGGAGGACCTGGCCCGCGCAAAGGCCAATGCCGATCAGATCATTCATGAGCTGCCAAGGCCGCTCTGGCCATGAGCGATTGCGACAAGGCGATGGACGACGAGCCTGGTGAGGAAGTGACCGCACGCCTTGTCGGCAGCATCGGTGCGATTGATGCCGCGGATTGGGATGCCTGTGCCGGTGATGCCAATCCCTTCGTCAGCCATGCCTTTCTTCAGGCGCTGGAGGAATCCGGCAGCGCCACGGCACGCACCGGCTGGCAACCCGCCCATGTCGTCGTGGACGGGAAGGACGGCCGCCCCGCCGCCATTGCGCCGGGCTATGCAAAAAGCCACAGCCAGGGCGAATATGTGTTCGACCATGGCTGGGCCGACGCCTTTGAGCGGGCGGGCGGGCGCTATTATCCAAAATTGCAGTTCGCAGTGCCTTTTTCCCCCGTGCCGGGCCCAAGGCTGTTGCTGCGCGATCCTGCGGCCGCAGCGCCGCTGATCACGGCAATGGAAATGGTGACGCAGCAGAACGAACTCTCGTCTGCCCATGCCACCTTTATCGATCCCGCGCAGCTGCCCCTGTTCGAACAGGCGGGATGGCTGATCCGCATCGGCCAGCAATTCCATTGGTCCAACGCCGGCTATGGATCGTTCGACGACTTTCTGGGGGATTTTCAGTCGCGCAAGCGCAAGGCCGTCCGCAAGGAACGGGCGCAGGCGCTGGCCGACGGGCTGCGGGTGGAATGGATCACCGGCGACCAGCTGACAGAGGCGCATTGGGATGCCTTCTGGGATTTCTATCAGGACACCGGCGCGCGCAAATGGGGCCGTCCCTATCTGACGCGGGCCTTTTTCTCGCTGCTGGGCGAAACCATGGCCGACAAGGTGCTGCTGATGTTCGCCTGCCGTGGCGGCACACCCATTGCCGGGGCACTGAACCTGATCGGTGCGGATACGCTTTATGGCCGCTATTGGGGCTGTGTGGAGGATGTGCCCTTCCTCCATTTCGAGCTCTGCTATTATCAGGCAATCGATTATGCCATCGCCCATGGGCTCAAACGCGTGGAAGCCGGTGCGCAGGGCGAGCACAAGCTGGCGCGCGGCTATCGTCCCACCCCGGTTTATTCAGCGCATTATCTGCCCAATCCGTCATTCCATCGCGCCGTTGCCGATTATCTGGAGGCGGAGCGGACGGCAATGACGCGCGAGATCGACGCGCTCGATGAAATGAGCCCGTTCCGCAACGCGTGAACGGACGCGATCAGGCACCCGGCTGCACCGCCACATTGTCGATCAGCCTTGTATTGCCGATCCGCGCCGCCGCCAGCAGCCGTGCCGGCCGATCCAGCACCATCATCGGCGCAAGCGTCTGTGCGTCACGCACCTCGACATAATCCACCGGGCCGAAACCGGCCGCCGCCAGCGCATCGCGCGCCTGCGCCAGTGCGCGATCGACCGGACCGCCCGCCTCCATCAGCGCCTTCGCTTCGGCAAGCGCCTTGGGCAATGCCACGGCCGCTGCCCGCTCCTGCGCTGAAAGATAGGCATTGCGGGATGACAGGGCGAGGCCGTCTGCCTCCCGCACCGTTGCCACGCCCATGATATTGACCGGCAGATTCAGGTCCTGCGCCATGCGGCGGATCACGCACAATTGCTGATAATCCTTTTCACCGAACAGTGCGGTATCGGGCGATACCTGGTTCAGCAGCTTCAGCACCACCGTTGCCACGCCATCGAAATGGCCCGGTCGCGCCGCGCCGCACAGCCCTTCCGACACATCGGCCACCGACACCGTCGTCGCAAAGCCATCGGGGTACATGGTCGCCACATCGGGCAGCCATAAAAGGTCGCAATGCGCCTCCGCCAGCAATGCGGCATCGGCATCTTCCTGCCGTGGATAGCGCGAAAAATCCTCGTTCGGGCCGAATTGGGTGGGGTTGACGAAGATCGATGCAACCACCTTGTCGGCCTGCCGCCGCGCTTCTTCCACCAGCCGCAGATGCCCGGCGTGCAATGCCCCCATGGTCGGCACCAGCGCAACGCTTTGCCCGGCCTTGTGCCAGCCGCTCACCGTCGTTCTCAGTCCAACTAGCGTGCGCGCTGTTTGCATGGTCCATTTGCCTTCGTTAGACGGTCTGTGGGGGCGCTTGTCCATGTTGGGGCAACGCATAGAAATCAAGGGGCTTGACGGCAGTGACAGCAAGAAACGCCCATCTCCTCGTGTTCGGGAATGAAAAGGGCGGTACCGGCAAGTCGACGACGGCGATGCATGTGGCCATTGCACTGGCAAGCAGCGGTCGTCGTGTTGCCACGATCGATCTCGACGCGCGCCAGAAGACGCTTGGCCGCTATCTTGAAAACCGCCGCAATTATGTGCGCCGGCATGACCTGCAACTGGCGGTGCCGGAATGCACGGTGATTGCGGGCGACGACCCGGCACCGCTTGAAGACCAGATGGCCGCCTATCGCGAAACGGCCGACATACTGATCATCGACACGCCAGGCCGCGACAGCCCGCTCGGCCGGCTGGCGATGTCGCGTGCCGATACGCTGGTGACGCCCATCAACGACAGTTTCGTCGATCTGGACCTGATCGGGGAGGTGGACCCAGACAGCTGGAAGGTGCGCCGCCCCAGCTTCTATGCCGAACTGGTGTGGGACGCGCGCAAGCTGCGGGCCCGCGCCGATGGCGTGGCGATGGACTGGGTGATCCTGCGCAACCGCCTTGCCCATCTGGAGGCGCGCAACATGCGCCGCGTCGGTAATGCGCTGGGCGAACTGGCCAAGCGCGTCGGCTTTCGTGTCATTCCCGGCCTGTCGGAGCGGGTCGTCTATCGCGAACTTTTCCCCCATGGTCTTACCATGCTGGATCTTGGCGCGCTCGGCGAAACGAGCATGAGCCATGTTTCGGCCCGGCAGGAACTGCGGGAAATGGTGACCGGCCTCGCCCTGCCCGCTCGTGGCGATACAGCCGTAGAAGAACAATCGGGGGCGGTTGCCGGCTGATGGCGCTGCTGGCCATCGTCCTTCTGGGCCTTGCCCTGTGGGCCTATACCACCGGCCGGCTCCAGCGGCTTGAGCCACGGCATTTCGCAGCCATTGCACTGGTGCTGGTGGGTCTGCGCCTGCTGATGACCGGCGAAAGCCTGCCCGGCCTTGCATTGGCCGGGGCGGGCGCGGGCATCTGGATCGTCAGCAGCCGCAAGGCAAGGCCGGCGTCCATGCCGCTGGAGGAGGCGCTGGCCCTGCTCGGCCTGTCCCGCAATGCCGGGGTGGAGGAGATCCGCGCCGCGCACCGTCGCCTTATCGCGCGTGTTCATCCCGATCTTGGCGGCAATGAGGAACTGGCCAGGCGTATCAACGCCGCACGCGACATTGCAATTTCGGCCACGAAACGGAAAGTGGGTGAACAATAGGTCTGGTGGGGAGTCTTATGCGGCGATCCCCGGATTCTTCAGGAGTTTGTGAATGACCCATCGTTTCGATCCCACCTCGCTTCGTGAATATGACATTCGCGGCATTGTCGGCAAAACCCTGGGACCGGAAGATGCGCACGCCATTGGCCGTGGCTTTGCCACGCTGATCCGGCGCGCCGGCGGTACCCGAATCGCGGTGGGCTATGATGGGCGCGTTTCCTCCCCCCTGCTCGAAGCGGCGCTGATCGACGGAATCAAGGCCAGCGGCGTCGATGCGGTATCTGTCGGCATGGGTCCGACCCCGATGCTGTATTATGCAGCGGCAACGCTTGAGGTGGATGGCGGCATCCAGATTACCGGCAGCCATAACCCGGCCGACTATAATGGCTTCAAGATGGTGTTCCAGGGCCGTCCCTTTTTCGGGGAGGACATCAGGAAGCTGGGCCGCATGGCCGAGGAAGGCGATTGGGACGAAGGTGAAGGCGTGGTCTCCACCGCCGACATCGCCGATCTTTATGTCGAACGACTGCTGAAGGATTATGACGGCGGCGCCTTTCGCATCGCATGGGATGCCGGCAATGGCGCGGCCGGGCCAATGGTGGAAAAGCTCACCGCCCGGCTGCCCGGCGAACATATCCTGCTTTACACGGAGGTGGACGGCAACTTCCCCAATCACCACCCGGACCCGACCGAGGAAAAAAACCTTGTCGATCTGCGCCGCACGGTGATCGACAACGGGCTGGACTTCGGCATTGCCTTTGACGGTGACGGCGATCGCATCGGCGCGGTGGATGGCGAAGGGCGCATCGTATGGGGAGACCAGCTTCTCGCCATCCTTGCCGAGCCGGTGCTGCTGAAGGAACCGGGCGCCACCATCATTGCCGATGTCAAGGCCAGCCAGGCGCTGTTCGACAGGATTGCGGAACTGGGCGGACATCCGCTGATGTGGAAGACCGGCCATTCGCACATCAAGTCGAAGATGAAGGAAACCCATGCCCCGCTGGCCGGGGAAATGAGCGGCCACATCTTCTTTGCGCAGGATTATTATGGCTATGACGATGCGCTATATGCCGCCGTCCGGCTGATGCGCGCGGTGCGTCAGCTTGGCGGATCGCTGACTGCGCTGAAGAGCGGCCTGCCGCAGATGATCAACACACCCGAAATGCGCTTTCAGGTGTCGGAAGAGCGCAAATTCGCCGTGATCGACGAAGTGCTCCAGAGGTTGCGCGACGAAGGGGCGGAAGTGAACGATACCGACGGCGCCCGCGTCAATACGCCTGACGGCTGGTGGCTGCTGCGCGCGTCGAACACACAGGATGTACTCGTCGCCCGGGCGGAGGCACATGACAAGGCGGGGCTGGACCGGCTGATGGCGGAAATCAATCGCCAGTTGGCGCTGTCCGGGCTTGAAGCGGTGCACTCCGCCGGCCATTGATCTTTTTGCTGCATCGCACAAATGCCTCTTGCTCCGTTGCCGATCTGTGGTATTGTGCAACGCAGCAAAGACATTGCGGAGATGCATCATGGCGCGTACGCCGTCGGTTCCATCCGCGAAATCGACGTCGCCCGCACGGGCGAAGACCAAGGCCGCCAAGGGTAGGCCGGCCGAAGGCGGCAAGGCATCCAGGCCTGCCGCCAGCCCTGCCCCTGTCATCAGGACGACTGCAAACGCCCCTATTGCTGAGGCGCCAGCCATGTCCGTGGTGACCGCAAAAGCCGAAAAGGCAGCACAGGTCGTCCGGAAAAAGGCGACAAAAGCAAAGCAGGAGTTCAGCAACATGGCAAATGCCGAAACTATTGCGGCCGAAACCGCGCAGGGCGCGTCGGCTGCGGCGGAAAATATCAGGAGCAACTTTACCGGGGTGAATGAGCAGGCCCGCGCGGCAGTGGAGAAAGGAACCAGAATGATCGAAGAACTGACTGATTTTCAGAAGGGCAATGTCGAAGCATTCGTCGCCGCTGGCCGCGCCGCAGCAAAGGGGGCGGAAACGCTGACCCAGAATGCGGCCGATTTCTCCCGCCGCAGCTTTGAAGAAGCAACGCGCGCGATGAAGACGCTGACCGCCGCCAAATCACCGACCGAGTTCTTCAAGCTGCAAAGCGACATCGCCCGGACGCAGTTCGACGCAATGATCGCCGAAACTTCGCGTGTCAGCGAAACCATGGTGAAGATTTTCGGTGATGTGACCGAGCCGCTCAGCTCGCGCATGGCCGTTGCCGCCGACAAGATGAAGGTCGCGGTAAAGTAAACTGCCCCCAGGGCTGTTTCGGAAGGCGGCGGTTCCCTGACGGGAGCCGCCGTTTCCGTTCGTGCCGTCGCGCCGCCCTTGCCCCACCGGGCCGGGATACCATATTGTCGCGATATGCATGATAAATCGATCCGAGAGGACAGGGCAATGCAGCTGGCAAGGGCAAGGGCCATGTCTGCTGGCGACGACACGGGCCATGGCCACAGCGAGATCGGCATCGCCACAAAAACGCGTGCGCGCACCAAAAAGCCCAACCTGTATCGCGTGCTGATGCTGAATGACGATTACACGCCAATGGAATTTGTCGTCCTTGTCCTCCAGCGCATTTTCCGCATGAACATCGATGATGCCACCCGCGTCATGCTGCACGTCCATCAGAAGGGCGTGGGTGTGTGCGGCACCTTCAGTTACGAAGTGGCCGAAACCAAGGTGTCGCAGGTGATTGACCTTGCCCGTCAGCACCAGCACCCGCTGCAATGCACGCTGGAAAAGGCCTGACAACGCCGACCCTGTCCCTCTACCCTTGTTTCCCACCCGAAAAATATGGCCCGCTTCTGCGGGAAACGGGCCAGTTTGCAAGGAGAGGATGCCGTCAGGGACGACACAAGGGGCTATATAGCTATTGATAATCGTTTGCAAATACATTTTGCATCAATTTGCCGTTTGCAAGCCAACTGACTGAGTTCACTTCGAAACGCTCAGGCAATTCAGGGGGTCAGCGTGAGGTGGAACAGCCCACATTAATCCCCTGCTTACGCGGATGAACGCCCGCCATGCGATAAGCAGGCCCAGGGCATCGCGGTGAAGATCTTCAACATCGCCAGTGTCTCAGACGCTGTGATTTCCACCGTCATGAGCGGACGTCCATACTCAATGCTCCCGCCGTCTTCAGCCCGATTGACACCCTCCGACAATAGGATTAGCGCGCAAATGCGAATGATTTGCGATAGTGCCCGATATGTCGTTGGGGGTGGTAAAGGTGAACACTCAGAACTTTCATGCGGTTTCAGCCCTCGTGCGTGGGGCGTCTGCGATCGCGCTGGCTTTCAGCGTGCCATTGATGGCAGGTACCGCTCTGGCCCAATCTTCGGTGGACGGCGATGCTGCGACAAAAGGCAGTGAGGAAATTATCGTTCAGGGTTCCTATACGACCGACGACAAGCTTGCCTCTGCCACCGGGCTGCCCCTCAGCCTTCGGGAAACACCGCAGTCCGTCACTGTGATGACTGCTCAGCGTATGGAGGATCAGGGCATTCGTACCCTGTCCGACGTCATCAACAATGCCGCAGGCGTTTCTTCACGCGCACTTGATTCGGCGCGTAACGGTTTTTCCGCGCGTGGCTTCGACATTGATAATTATCAGATCGACGGTGTGCCCGTGCAGTATGACACGGCTTACAGCGCCGGCGAGACGCTGCTCGACGTGGCAATTTACGACCGTGTCGAAATTGTGCGGGGCGCCACCGGCCTGATGACTGGCGCCGGCAATCCTTCTGCGTCGATCAATCTCATCCGCAAACACGCCGATGCCGAAGATCTGACCGGATCGATCACCGCCACGGGGAGCCGCTGGAACAATTATTCGGTGATGGCCGATGTCGGCACGCCAGTGACGTCCGACGGCTCCATCCGTGTCCGCGGTGTGGCGAAATATGAAGACGGCGACAGCTTCACCGATCTGCTCCACAACAAGAAGCTGGTGCTCTATGGCGTCATCGATGCCGATCTGACGCCTGACACCCATGTCAGCGCGGGCATCAGCTATCAGGACAATGACCCGCGCGGCAGCCAATGGGGCGGCCTGCCTGTGTGGTTCTCCGACGGCACCCGCACCGACTGGGCACGGTCGAAGACCATTGGCACCGACTGGACCACGTGGAAGTCCACCAACCAGACGATGTTCGCTCAATTGCAGCAGGACCTCGGCAGCGATTGGCAAATAACCGTCTATGGCAACCGCACACTCAACAAAAGCAATATGAGGCTGCTCTATCTTTGGGGCACGGTGGACAGGGCAACCGGTGAGGGTCTGGGGGCGTCTGCTGCCAACTACCGGGGGCGCGCCGCCCAGAACGACGTCGGTGCCCGTGTGACCGGCAAATATCAACTTTTCGGTCGCGAGCATGATCTGATCGCCGGCGCCAACTATGCCTCGCAGGAGTTTGCATTCTACAGCCGCGATGCACTCGACACCGCCACGCCGGGCAATTTCTTCGAATGGGATGGTTCATTCCCCGAACCGGCTTGGGGTGCAAGCAGCCAGGTGGTCGACACCCGCACAAAGCAATGGGGCTATTATGCCGCCACCCGCCTGTCGCTGGCCGATCCACTCAAGGTGATCATTGGCGGCCGCCTCGCTTCATGGGAACGCAGCGGTATTTCCTACGGCGCTTCGGCTGATTATGGTGGCAAGAACCGCTTTCTGCCCTATGCGGGTGTGCTGTTCGATCTGACGCCGAACCATACGCTCTACGCCAGCTATACGAAGATTTATCAGCCACAGAACTATCAGGACCAGAATGCCAACTTCCTGCCGCCCGTCACCGGCGCGAATTATGAAGGGGGCCTCAAAAGCACCTTTTTCGGCGGCAAGCTGAACACGGCGATTTCTGTGTTCCGCATCGAGCAGGACAATCTCGGCCAACAGATTCCCGATGAATATGTCAACGGCAATCCAACGCTGGGCCTGGCCTATCGCGCCGCGGAGGGCGCGCACAGCACCGGTTTCGAGATCGAAGCCAATGGCGAAATCCTGCCAGGCTGGCAGATCGCGACCAACTATACCCAGTTCAAGGCAAAGGATTCGAGCGGCGCGCGGGTGAACTCGCTCTATCCGCAAAAGTTGCTGCGCCTGTTCTCGACCTATGCGTTCCAAGGCAATCTTGACGGCCTGACCGTGGGCGGCGGTGTGAATTGGGAAGGTCTGAGCTATACCGACACGACCAATCCCGTCACAGAAGATGCCGAGCGGCTGAAGGTCAAATCCTATGCCCTCGTCAATCTGATGGCGCGTTACCAGCTACCCAACGGGATGTCGGCACAGGTGAATGTGGAAAATCTGTTCAACAAGAAATATTATTCGCAGATCGGTTTCTATGACCAGCTCGCCTATGGCGAACCGCGGAACATAACAGTGACTCTGCGTTACCAGTTCTGACGGCCAATATCCCGACGTGAACGAAAGATGTGGGAGAGAAGGTCTCGTCAAAGAGACAGATGGGGCCTCTTCCCGGGCTAGTCGATCGCCAACCTCATGCTTCCAGTCACTGGGGCGGCATGGTGCCGGGCCGGAGATAGGGGAGCGCATGGGCAACATAATCGGCTTTGCCCAGATCGACACCATTGGCACGCAGGATCGCATAGGCGATGGTGACATGGAAATAGAACTGCGGCAGCGCCCAGTCGCGGGCATATTGTTCGGCCGTCAGATCGAAGATCATGCCCATGGGAAGATCATGCGCAATGGGGGTGGCCGGGTCGACATCACCGAGTTTGGGCGCAACCGCTTCCACAACCCCGATGCTCTCGTTTATCCGCGCCCGCGCATCGGCAATGGTGCCAGGATGATCGGCGGCGTTTCGCCCCTCATTCAGCAGAATATCGATCGATTCCGGAAACTCCTGCCCCAGCAGGCGGAACACGCCTTCCTGAGCCTGCACACAGGCGAACCGGACCTGGGTTGAAAGCGGGAACATGTCGGGCGCCAGCCGCGCAGGGAGCAGCGCATCCGCCTGCCCTGCCGGCAGCTGCGCTTCCGCCTCGGCAAGCCAGTTCGACAATCCCCGCAGCATCTGCACATAGGTCGGCGCGAGCAGATCCGGCAGCGTCACGGGCGTCCCTTTCGTGGCATAGAATGACCCTCGCCATGTCCTCAGCAGGTGAGTGCTGCCAGTGCTGCATCGGAACGGCGGAGCGCATCGGCCAATGCATCACGCATCGACTGAAGCGCCGCCCGATCCATTGCCGGTGCGGCCTGCGGCGGCGGAGATGCCGGCGCAGCAGGGATGACGGCATCGGTCGGCTCCACAGCAACCGCCATCGCGACGGAAGGCCCTACATTCTCCCCGCCATGTCCATCGCCTGCATCAACGGCACTGGTCATTGCACCACGCTTGCGCAGCAGCCGCTGGACGCCACCAATGGTATAGCCATCCTTGTTGAGCAGTTGATGGATGCGCTGGGCCAGCGCCACGTCGGCCGGACGGTAATAACGGCGGTTGCCGCTGCGTTTCACCGGCCGAAGCTGGGGAAATTTGGTTTCCCAAAAGCGCAATATATGCTGCGGCACGCCCAGTTCGGCCGCCACCTCGCCGATGGTGCGGAATGCGCCTTCGGCCTTGTCCTGCTCGCTAGCCATGGAAATCCCGGTCAACCTGTCTTGATCTTGTCCCGCAGGATCTGGCTGGAACGGAAGGTGAGCACGCGGCGCGCATTGATTGGCACTTCAATGCCGGTCTTGGGGTTGCGGCCGACACGTTCGCCCTTGTCGCGAAGGATAAAGGTGCCGAAGCCGGAGATTTTCACATTCTCCCCCCGCTCCATCGCGTCGCACATCAGTTCCAGCACACGTTCGACCATTGCGGCCGATTCGGCACGGGACAACCCGATCTGACGATGGACTTTTTCCGTCAGATCCGCCCTGGTCAGCGTTCCATTGCCACTCATTGCCGCCTTCCCCCGCAATGATCCACCACAAGAGAATAACTCAGCTACGCAAAGGGCACAACTATATGCGCTGATCGGCCTGTCCTAGAAAACAACCGCGGCACCACCCCAGGTGAAACCGCCGCCCATCGCCTCCAGCAGAACAAGGTCGCCGCGCCGGATGCGTCCGTCCCTCACCGCTTCGTCCAGCGCCAGCGGCACGGACGCGGCAGAGGTATTGGCATGGCGATCGACCGTCACCACAACCTTTGACGGATCAAGGCCCAGCTTCTTCGCCGTGCCTTCCAATATGCGCAGATTGGCCTGATGCGGCACCACCCAATCCACGTCATCGACAGTGAAACCGGCGGCAGCCAGTGTTTCGTTCAACACATCGGCCAGGTTGACGACGGCGTGGCGGAACACTTCCTTGCCACGCATCTTCACCTTGCCGACCGTGCCGGTGGAAGACGGACCGCCATCGACATACAGCATTTCACGGTGGCGCCCATCGGCATGAAGGCGCGTGGCCATGATGCCTCGCTCCCCGTCCTCGGCGGAAAGGACGACGGCGCCGGCGCCATCGCCGAACAGCACACAGGTGGTGCGGTCTTCCCAGTCGAGCAGGCGGCTGAAGGTCTCCGCGCCGATCACCAGTGCCTTTTCGGCTGAACCGCCGCGAATCATGTTGTCCGCGACCGACAGCGCATAGAGGAAGCCGGAGCAGACGGCCTGCACATCAAAGGCGATGCAGTCGTCAATGCCAAGCGCCGCCTGCACCTGGGTGGCGACGGACGGGAAAGTATAATCCGGCGTGGCGGTGGCGACGATGATCAGGCCGATGTCGCGCGCATCCATGCCTGATGCTTCCAGCGCGCGTCTCGCAGCGGCGGTTGCAAGGACGGAGGTGGTTTCCCCCTCCCCCGCGATATGGCGCTGGCGGATGCCGGTGCGTTCAGTGATCCAGGCATCGCTGGTGTCGACCTTCGTCGCCAGCTCCGCGTTGGTCACGCGCCGCTCGGGCAGGCAGCTTCCAGTGCCCAGAATCGCTGATCGGCGCTGTGCCATCACCCTTCGCCCTGCCCCTGCGCTTCCATTTGTTCTTCCCGCGCCATGCGGGCGTGGGCACGAAAATCGTCAAGATCCTGCATGATGCGGCGCGTGATGTCGTCACGCACCATCGCCGCTGCCACGCCTATCGCATTGGCAAAGCCGTTGGCATCGGCCCCGCCATGGCTTTTCACCACCAGCCCGTTCAGGCCCAGGAAAACCGCGCCATTATGGTTGTTCGGGTCCAGATGGACGCGCAACGTCCTGAGCGCGGGGCGTGACAGCAGAAAACCCAGCTTGGAACGGAAGGAACTTTCGAACGAAAGCCGCAGCAGGTCGGTGACCAGTCGCGCCGTGCCTTCGGCCGTCTTGAGCGCGATGTTGCCGGAAAAACCGTCGGTGACGACGACATCCGCCTCCCCCCTGCCCAGCTTGTCGCCTTCAATGAAGCCTTCGAAGCGCATCGGCAGATAGGTGGCATCGCGCAGCAGGGCAGCGGCCTCTTTCAGCTCGTCCGTGCCCTTCAGATCCTCCTCGCCGATATTGAGCAGCCGCACGCGCGGCCGGTCGACGCCAAGCACGGTGCGCGCATAGGCGGCGCCCATCACTGCGAACTGAACAAGGTTCTGGCTGTCGCATTCGGTGTTGGCGCCAAGGTCCAGCATCACCAGATCATTGTCGCCAAGCGTCGGCAGCAGCGCAGCCAGCGCCGGCCGGTCGATCCCTTCGGTCGTCCGCAGCGACAGCTTTGCCATCGCCATCAGCGCGCCGGTGTTGCCTGCCGAAACCGCGGCCTGCGAACGGCCTTCCTTCACATCGGCGATCGCCAGCCCCATGGAGCTGTCGCGCGCACGCCGAATCGCCTGGGTAGGCCGGTCGGTGGACGCAACGATAACGTCGGTGTGAACGATTTCGGCGTCAGCAGACACCAGCGGCGCAGAAGCGAGTTCGCGCCGGATGTCCGCCTCGCGGCCAAAGAGCCGGAACAATAATTCCGGGTCCCTGGCCTTGGCACGCTCGGCACCTGCAATGACGATCGGCGCACCCCCATCTCCGCCCATGACATCGAGCGCAATGACGGGACGGCCTTTCATGGAAGCGTCAACCGCTCCTTTTACAGCAGGATCAAGCTTCAACCGATACGACTTCACGGCCGTTGTAATGGCCGCAAGACTGGCACAGATTGTGCGGGCGCTTCAGTTCGCCGCAGTTCGGGCATTCCTGGAATGCCTCGATCGACAGCGCATGATGGCTGCGACGCATGTTGCGGCGGGAAGGAGAAGTCTTCTTCTTGGGAACGGCCATGTCGGCACCTTATTCTACATCAATCAGGAAGCATGAGCTGCCGGCATCAGTATCGAAACGGCCATGCGACCGCACGCCCTGCGGCCGAGCCCCTGCGAGCGCGCGAGCTATAGCGATTTACGCCGGCGTTGCAAGCCTGAAGCTGGAAAAACCGCCCCGCAGCGGCGCTTGCCGCGCTGTTTGCCCATAGCGGGCCGGAACGGGCCGCGCCCGTCATTGCCCCGTCACAACCGAATCACCGACAAAGGGGTTGGTCGCCCGTTCATGCCCAAAGGTAGACATGGCGCCATGGCCGGGCACAAAGGCGGTTTCATCACCCAGCGGCCATAGCCGACCGGTAATTGCCGCTATCAGATCGCCATGATTGCCCATGGGAAAATCGGTGCGGCCGATGCTGCCCTTGAACAGCACGTCGCCCACCAGTGCGAGCCGGCTTTCGGGATGATGGAAGACGACATGGCCGGGCGTGTGGCCGGGGCAATGCACCACGTCCAGCACCAGATCGCCCACTCTCACCTGATCGCCCTGTTCCAGCCAGCGGTCCGGCTCGAACGGCTGGCCGGGAATGCCGTAATCGCGCCCGTCATCGCCAAGCCGCGCGATCCAGAAACGGTCCGCCTGCTGCGGTCCTTCGATCGGTACGCCCAGTTCAGCGGCGAGCACGCCGGCCGCGCCGCAATGATCGATATGGCCATGGGTGATCAGGATCTTTTCCACCGTCACGCCATGTTGACGTGCCGCCTCCTTCAACCGGGGCAGATCGCCGCCGGGATCGACAAAGGCGCCGCGCATGGTACGCGTGCACCAGATCAGCGTGCAGTTTTGCTGAAAGGCCGTCACCGGAATGATGACGGCGCGAAGCGGCGGTTCAACGGTCATGCGCCTGATGTGCCCCTTTACGCGCGAATTGCAACCACTCCCCGCATCTTGCACTGGCGAAAATGCGATGCACTTGGCATGAGGCGCCAATGCCCGCCCTTGATCCCTCAAGCCCCTTTGTCCTGCTGGACGATGCCCGCGAACATGGCGCGCCGGCTCATGCCCGGCTTTTCACCCGGCCGCACGCCGTCATCCGCGCCGACAAGCCCGAAGAAGTCGCCCCCGCGCTCGCCGCGATGAGGCAGGCCCAGGCCGATGGCCTGCATCTGGCCGGCTATATGGCCTATGATGCGGGGCTGGAGATGGAGGCGCGGACCCGCACGCTCCATCAGCCGGGCGCCGATGCGCCGGTTCGCGCTCCGCTGGTCTGGATAGGCGCGTTCGACAGCATGGAAAGGATTGCGCCGCGCGATGTGCCGGCGCTGCTGCCCGACCCGGCGGGCGCATGGATCGGCCCGGTGCAGCCGATGATTTCACGCGACGACTATCAACGCATGTTCGATCGCATCCAGTCGCTGATCGCGGCCGGCGATATATATCAGGCCAATCTCACCTTCCAGTCGCTGGTGACGGTGGAGGGCGCGCCGCTGGCCGCCTATGCGCGGCTGCGCCGGGCGACCCGCGCCGGCTGGGGCGGCGTCATCCACACCGGCGAGCATTGGCTGCTGTCGGTCTCGCCGGAACTGTTCTTCACCATCGACAATGGCGATGTGACGGCACGGCCGATGAAGGGCACCGCACCGCGCGGACGCGACCAGCAGGCCGACCGGGCGGAGGTGGAGGCGCTGCGCAGCGATGCCAAGCAGCGCGCTGAAAATCTGATGATCGTCGATCTGATCCGCAACGATCTGTCGCGGCTGGCGGTGCCGGGCAGCGTGAAGACGACCAGCCTGTTCGATGTGGAAACCTATCCCAACATCCATCAGCTGACGTCCACCGTCACGGCACGACTGGCCGAAGGACGCGGGCCGATAGATGCGATAGAGGCGCTTTTCCCCTGCGGATCGATTACCGGCGCACCCAAGATTCGCGCGATGGAAATCATTGCCGAGGTCGAACACGCCCCACGCGGCATTTATACCGGCACGATCGGCTGGATCGATCCGGCAGGCAATGCCGGCTTCAACGTCGTCATCCGCACGCTGGTGATGCGGCAGGGTGAACCACAGGCCGTGCTTGGCCTTGGTTCCGGGCTGGTGGCGGACAGTAAGGCAAACGATGAATGGGCCGAATGTCTTGCCAAGGGCGCTTTTGTCACATCGGGCAATGCACCGTTCGATCTGATCGAGACGATGCGGTTCGACCCTGTCCATGGCCTTGAACATCTGGACCTGCATATCGCCCGGCTGGAGCGGTCCGCCCACGCCTTCGGATTTCGGTTCGACAGGCACGCCGCGCGCAATGAATTGCAGGCTGCCGTGTTCATGCAGCGCAACGCTGCCAAGGTACGGCTGCTGCTGGGCCCGAGCGGGGCGATTGCGATCGAAACCGCGCCGCTGCCACCGCTGCCGGCCGGGCCCGTTGCGGTTTCGCTGGCGCCGCTTCCCGTGGCGCCCGACGATTTCCGCCTGCGCCACAAGACGACGGACCGGCGCTTTCATGATGATGCGCGCAAAAGAGCCGGCACGTTCGAGGTGCTGTTCACCCATGGCGACGGACTGTTGAGCGAAGGCAGCTTCACATCCGTCTTTGTGGAACGAGACGGCAAGCTGCTGACACCGCCGCTTACAGCCGGCCTTCTGCCCGGCGTGCTGCGCGAGTCGCTTCTGCGCGACGGCCGGGCGGTGGAGGCGGATCTGCGCGTTGCGGATCTGAACAACGGCTTCTTCATCGGCAATGCGCTTCGTGGCCTGATCCCCGCAACGCTGGTTGCAAGCACCAAGCGAGCGGCGCTATAGCCGCCCCGCCTGCACAGCATGAGATAGGATTTCAGACAATGGCGCAGACTTCCGCCGCGCTCGGCCGTATCCAGCCTTCCGCCACGCTCGCGCTCACCACCAAGACGCTTGAGCTGAAGCGCCAGGGGCGTGACGTCATCGGCCTTGGCGCCGGCGAGCCGGATTTCGACACGCCCGATTTCGTCAAGGAAGCCGCCATTGAGGCGATTCGCACCGGCAAGACGAAATATACCAATGTCGACGGCACGCATGAGCTGAAGCAGGCCATCCAGGCCAAGTTCAAGCGCGACAATGGCCTTGATTATGCGCTGGACGAAATCACCGTGAACGTCGGTGGCAAGCACACGCTGTTCAATGCGCTGGTGGCCACCGTCGATCCGGGTGACGAAGTCGTCATTCCCGCGCCCTATTGGGTAAGCTATCCCGACATCGTCCAGTTTGCCGGCGGCATTCCGGTGTTCATCCGCGCCGGCGTGGAGCAGAAGTTCAAGATCACGCCCGAACAGCTCGATGCGGCAATCACGCCGCGCACCAAATGGGTGCTTCTCAATTCGCCGTCCAACCCGACGGGCGCCGCCTATACGCGCGACGAACTGAAGGCGCTGGCCGAGGTGCTGAAGAAGCACAGCCATGTGCTGATCCTGACGGACGATATGTATGAACACATCGTCTATGATGATTTCAGCTTCGCCACTATCGCCGAGGTGGAGCCGGCGCTTTACGAGCGTACGCTGACCATGAACGGTGCATCGAAGGCCTATTCGATGACCGGCTGGCGCATCGGCTTCGCCGGCGGGCCCAAGTGGCTGATCAAGGCAATGATGAAGCTGCAGTCGCAGTCCACGTCCAACCCCTGTTCGATCGCGCAGGCAGCCGCCACCGCGGCGCTGAACGGACCGCAGGATTTCCTGCGTGAACGCGCCATCGCCTTTCAACGCCGCCGCGACCTTGTCGTGTCGATGCTGAACCAGATCGATGGCGTCACCTGCCCCACGCCGGAAGGCGCCTTTTACGTCTATCCCGATTGCGCTGGGCTGATCGGCAAGACGACGCCGGGCGGCTTGAAGATCGACAGCGATGAAAAGCTGTGCGGCTATCTGCTCGACGAAGAAGGTGTGGCCGTGGTCCATGGCGCGGCCTTTGGCGTCTCTCCGGCGTTCCGCATCAGCTATGCGACGTCGGAAGCGATTCTGGAGGATGCCTGCACGCGTATCCAGCGCGCCTGCGCCGCCCTTCGTTAAGGCGAACTATCAGGGCAATGCCCGACTTTCCTCTCCGCCAGTGCAACGGGGGTGACGGGACAGCGATAATGTGCTGTCCTGCCCTTCGAAGCGAAGACGGAGAGGAACAACATGCTGATCCGCAATCCGCCCGACTGGGCGCTTCCCGAAAGCGAAGCGACGCCGGAGGAGGTTTATCTTCGCCGACGCGAACTTCTTGCCGGCATGATTGCCGCCGGTCTGGTCCCCGCCGCGGCCGCACAAGCCGCGCCCACTCCTGCGGCGACACTTTCCACCAGGCGCACCTTCACCACCCCCGGTGAAACACCCACGTCATTTGACGACATCACCCATTATAATAATTTCTACGAGCTGGGGACGGACAAGCTGGACCCGTCGCGCAACGGCGCTTCCCTGCATCCGGAGCCATGGACGCTGAAGATCAGCGGGCTGGTCAGGAAACCGCAGGTCTATGATGTACAGAAGCTGATCCGCCAGTTGCCGCTGGAGGAACGAATCTATCGTCTGCGCTGCGTGGAGGCGTGGTCGATGGTCATTCCCTGGGTGGGCGTTTCACTGTCGCACATCATCGAACATGTGGAACCGCTGGCGTCGGCAAAATATGTCGCCTTCCGGACGCTTTACGATCCGGACCAGCTTCCCGGCCAGCGCGTGCCCGTGCTCAAATGGCCTTATGTCGAAGGGCTGCGGATGGACGAGGCGCGCCACCCGCTCACCCTGTTGGGTATCGGCCTTTATGGCAGGCCGCTGATGCCGCAGAACGGGGCACCGATCCGCATCGTTGTGCCGTGGAAATATGGGTTCAAATCGATCAAGTCGATCGTCGAAATGCGCTTTGTCGAAAAACAGCCGCCGACAAGCTGGAACCTGTCTGCCCCGAATGAATATGGCTTTTTTTCCAATGTGAACCCGCAGGTGGACCATCCACGCTGGAGCCAGGCCACCGAAAGGCGCATTGGGGAGTTCCGCCGCAGGGACACGCTGATGTTCAACGGCTATGGCTCCGCCGTTGCCTCACTTTACAGCGGCATGGATCTGAAACGCTATTATTGATCGGGGAAACATGACCCTATGAAGCCGCCCGTCTGGCTGAAGCCCGCGATCTTCATCCTGCTGCTCATCCCCATGGCGTTGCTGGCGATCGCCTGGGCAAGATTGCTTGCCGGGCAGGATGTGCGGTGGATGACGGCCGATCCTGTGGCACATACCACCCGCGAGCTTGGCGAATGGTCGTTGCGCAGCTTGCTGGCCGCACTTGCGATCACGCCCATCGCCCGGCTTAGCGGCTATAGCCCCATTCTTGCCTGCCGGCGCATGGTGGGGCTGATCGCCTTCACCTATGTTCTGTGCCATTGGTGCTTCTGGATGACGATGGACCTTGAATGGTCCCCCGCGCGGCTTTTCCATGAAATCAGCCGGCATCCCTACATATTGTTCGGGATGACGGGCTTCCTATGCCTGCTGCCACTGGCGATCACATCGACAAGGGGCTGGGTGAAGCGCATGGGTGCACGCAAATGGCAGGCACTGCACCGTATCGTCTATATCGCCGGGGCAGCGGGCATCATCCATTATTCCATGGTGCTGAAGGGCAACCAGCCGTCACCTAAAATCTATGCGGTGATTCTGTTCCTGCTGCTCATCGCCCGTTATGCGCCGCAACAGAAATGGGCGCGCCCCAGCCGCCGCTGACGCCTACGCCGTCGCTGGACGGCAGGCTGGTCGTTCCCTCGCTATGCGCGCTCACGCCTGTGGTTCAGGAATGAAGTGACGGCAGCAGCACCGCGATCATCGCGATCACTGCCAATACCAGTGAAATACCAAGCACATAACGGGTGATGTGCGGGGTTGTGCCGGCACGCGCTTCGACTTTCGTTACTTCTGTCGGGCGTTCGTCCATCATCTGTCTCCTTCGGATCATTCCGATTCAACAGGCTAACGCCCGCTTGCATATGCAAGTTCCAGATACGCCGGCCGGCATGGCGCTGCCGCAACCAGTGCCGGTGCAAAAAATTGCGGAACCGGCTTTCAACGACGGCGTTTTCAGACTCGGATAGTGACCCATCCCCCCCGCTCTCGCTATCCGAACCAGAGCCCGGTGACGCCGTGTCCCCCCGTTCGGCATCACCGGGCTCACGCTTGAATATCGGGGGGAACGGTTTTGAAAGCGTGCGCCGCACGCTGCGATGGAGGATTATATGGTTCGCAAGATTGCAGCTGTCCTGCTTCTGACTACCGGCCTTGCAGTTGCCGCCTGCAACACCGTTGAAGGTGCCGGCAAGGACGTCAGCTCCGCCGGTCGCGCTGTCAGCGACGCTGCCGACGATTCCAAATAAGGCAGACGCAATCACATGCCGGGCGGAGGCCATGTGGTTTCCGCCCGTTGCCCATATCTATTCGGCCTCTTCGGTGTTCTTCACCAATGCTGAACGCCCACGCCGACGTTCCGTGAACCAGATCCCGATCAGCGACGCTTCGTAAAGCAGCACCAGCGGCACGGCCAGCATCAGCTGCGACACCACATCCGGCGGCGTCAGCACAGCCGCGACTATGGTGGCACCGACAATGGCATAGCGCCTTCCCGCCACCAGCTGCTTGCGCGTCACCAGTCCCGCCCGTTCCAGCAGCATCAGCAGCACCGGCAGCAGAAAGGCGATGCCGAAGGCGAGGATGAAGTGCATCACCAGCGAAAGGTAATCGCCCATCGCAGGCAAGGCTTCCTGGTTGATCCCGCCGCTGACCCCCTGGAAGCGCAGGAAGAAATGAAACGCCGTGGGCATCACCACGAAATAGGCCAGTGACGCGCCCATCAGGAACAACACCGGGGTCGCGATGAGGAAGGGCAGCAGTGCGCGCTTTTCCTCGCGATACAGTCCGGGCGCGACAAACAGCCACAGCTGATTGGCGATGATCGGGAACGACAACATGAAGGCGGCAAAAACCGCCACCTTAACCTCGACGAAAAACGCCTCGTATAATTTGGTATAGACCAGCCGCCCCTGTCCCGGGCCAAAGGCCTGTGCCAGCGGGCGGACGAGAAAGGCGAAAATATCCTTGGCGAAATACATGCAGACGGCGAAGGTCACCGCCAGCGCCGCCACACAATAGAGCAACCGCCGGCGAAGTTCGATCAGATGTTCCAGCAAAGGCGCCCGGCTGTCGTCGATGTCCCTTATCAAGGCTTGATCTCTCTGGCGTTGGCGTCTCCGGCACTGGCGGGCTCACTGGCCTGATCACCACTGTCAGCATAAGCGGAAACATCATCAGCATGGCCATGATCCGCCGTCGTCGTTGCGTGCGGTGTCATCGGTGCTTGCGGCGTCGGCGGTGAGTCATCCAGATGTTGCTGGCCATCGGGCGCATCGGGATCGGGCAACATGGGATGTTCCGCCATGATCCGGGCATTTTCATCTGCCCAGCGCTTCTGCATTTCCTCCAGCTCGGCCTCGCGGATCATGGTATCGATGCCGGACCGGAAATGGCGCGCCATGCCGCGCGCGCGACCGACCCATTGGCCCACCATCCGCATGACGCGCGGCAGATCCTTCGGCCCGATCACCACAAGGGCGACCACCGCGCACAATAAAAGTTCGGATGGACCGATATCGAACATCGACGAAAACCGTCTCTAACTGGCCGGATGGAATAGCAGGCGGGTTGAACAGTCCATGCAGTGAGCAGTCAAATCGATCTGCCCTGCCATGCCGTCGGGACAATCGGCGTCACCGCGCAATCGTGATCGTGACGCGCGGTGACCAGTGAAAGCCGGTTCAGGCGTTCGGGCGATCGCTTGGCATTTCCTTCAGCGGCGCCTTGGCATCGGAAGGTTCCATCGGCTGCTGCGACTGGAGGCGCGGCGCGGGGCGCGGCTGCTCCTCTTCCTCGGCCATGCCCTTCTTGAAGCTTTTGATGCCTTTGGCGACATCGCCCATCATGTCTGAAAAACGGCCCTTGCCGAACAACAGCATCACGATGATGCCGACAACCAGCCAGTGCCAGATACTGAACGAACCCATGATCGCTTCTCCAACTTCGCCGCCGTATCGAACCCGCCGACACGCCTTACCCCCGACATGGGGAGTGGAACCGATATTTTCACGCCCCTTCTACGCCCGGAAAACGACGGCGGCTAGTCGTCCGCTTCCCGCCTTTCACCGCTTTCTTCACCATCGCCTTCCTCTGCAGAGGCCGGCAAAGCCAGCGAAAGGTCTATCGGGTCCAGCAGCCCGGCCGCTTTCAGATCGGCAATGCCGGGCAGATCCCTGCGGCTGGAAAGACCGAAATGCGCCAGAAAAGCCTGTGTCGTCGCGTAAAGAAGCGGCCTTCCCGGTGCCTCGCGCCGGCCGGCCGGCTTAATCCAGCCCGCCTCCATCAGCACGTCCAGCGTGCCACGCGAAATCGCAACGCCGCGTATCTCCTCGATCTGAGCGCGCGTTACCGGTTCATGATAGGCGATGATCGCCAGCGTTTCCACCGCCGCGCGCGACAATTTGCGGCTCTCCTCCCGCTCACGGCGCAGGATATGGCCCAGATCGGGCGCGGTCTGGAAATGCCAGCGGCCGCCGCGCTCCACCAGCTGCACGCCGCGTCCACCATAAAATGCGGCGAGCTGTTCAAGCGCCTGCGCCACATCGCTGGCAGGCGGCAGGTAAAGCGCGATCTCGTCACGCGTCATTGGCTTTTCGGCAGCGAAAAGCACCGCTTCGACCTGCCGTGTCGTTTCTTCCATCATGCCGGCCTCAGATAAAGCGGGCCGAAACTGGCGCGCTGATCCAGCACCACCTTGCCCTGCCGCGCCAGTTCCAGCGCGGCGACAAAGCTGGAGGCTAGGGCAGAACGGCGATAATCCGGATCGGCCGTTTCCGGCAGGAAGCGTTCCAGCGCAGTCCATTCGATCCGCGTCTGCAGCAGCGCCTCCAGCCGGTCGATCGCATCTTCCAGCGACAGCACCGGCCGCCGCTGGACCACATGCACTGCCGGGCGATTGCGTATCTGCACCGCACCATAAGCGGAAATCACTTCATACAGCGATACGTCCCATTCCGCCTTGCGGACGACGCGCAATCCTTCCGGCCTGCCCCGCAGGAACACGTCGCGCCCGATCCGATCACGCCCCATCAGCCGTGCCCCGGCCTCCCGCATCGCTTCCAGCCGCTGAAGGCGCATCTGCAAACGCAGCGCCAATTCCTCGGCCGAAGGTTCTTCCTGTTCTTCCTTGGGGAGCAGCAGGCAGGATTTGAGATAGGCCAGCCATGCCGCCATAACCAGATAATCGGCCGCCACCTCCAGCCGCAGCGCACGGGCGCCTTCGATGAAGGCCAGATATTGCTCAACGAGGCGCAATATGGAGATTTTTGCCAGATCGACCTTCTGCTGCCGCGCCAGCAGCAACAACAGGTCGAGCGGCCCCTCCCATCCATCAAGCGAGACGTTGAGCGTTTCCTCATCGCGCGCCGAATCACGCGGCGGACCAAGGTCGAAAGACTCCTGTTCTTCGCTCATGCCGCCCGATGCTGGGGATCGAGGGCAAGCAGCTGGTCACGCCGTGCGATCGATTCGGCCATGCCGATGTCGCGTCGCCGGCCCATCCATGCCATGGCCCGGCCCAGTCGCTCCAGCGCATCGGTGCCGATCGAACCGACGGCGGCGGCAATCGCTTCCATCTCCGCCATGTCACCCGAACAATGCAGGGCAATGTCACAGCCGGCGTCGAGCACGGCCCGCGCACGATCGCCGAAATCGCCCTTCAGCGCGTGCATGCCAAGGTCGTCCGACATCAGCAGCCCGTCAAAACCGATCTGCCCGCGAATGACATCGCCGATCACCACGGGCGACACGCTGGCACAGCGTTCGGCGTCAATGGCGCTATAGACGACATGCGCCGTCATCCCCATCGGGGCATTGGCAAGCGCGCGAAACGGCTCGAAATCGACTTCCAGATCGGCAAGGCCGGCATCGACCCGGGGTAGCTCCACATGGCTGTCCGCCATTGATCGACCATGGCCAGGGATGTGTTTGACCACGGCGACGACGCCGCCATCCGCCAGTCCTTCGACCACCGCCTTGCCAAGTGCCGCGACACGCATCGGATCATGGCCGAGCGCGCGATCGCCAATGATGTCATGCGCGCCGGGCACCGGCACATCCAGCACCGGCAGGCAATCCACTGTAATGCCAAGGTCGTGCAGCATGGCGGCAAGCGCACGCGCATTGTGGCGGATCGCCTCGATCGCCGAAATCGGCGCCACGTCGTAAAGCGCGTCAAAACGGCGGCCGGCAGGAAACTCCGGCCAATGCGGCGGGCCAAGCCGCGCCACCCGTCCGCCTTCCTGGTCGATCAGGATCGGCAGGTCGTCGCGCCCCGCCAGCGACCGCAGATCATCGGTGAGCGCACGCACCTGCGCCGGGTCCGCGATGTTGCGGCGGAACAATATATAGCCGGCGGGCGACACGCTGCGGAAAAAGGCCCGTTCCGCATCGCCGAGTGCGGTGCCGGCAAGGCCAAGGAACAGCGGCGTCATGGCGCAACCACCGTGCAGCCATCGCCCGACACCTTCATACGGCCACAGAGATTTTCCGCGGCCTTGCGATCGGCGACGCCGGTGGCGCGAAGCCGATAAAGCGTCGCGCCGTCCCTGGTGAGCGGCTGCACCGATTTGTTGAGCGCGCCAAGGAATATGAAACGGCCGGAAAGCGTCTTCCACGCCGCTTCCGCCTTGGCACGGCTGGAGAAAGCACCAAGCTGAAGGCCGAAGCTGCCGTTGCCGGTGCCAGCAGAGGCAGCGTCCGCGGCAGGTTTTGCCGGGACCGTCTTTTCCTGTGCCTTGCGTTCTTCAGCCTTGTGCGGCGCGGGCTTTGCCGGCTCGGCCTTTGGCGCGACGGCATTGGACGTGGTGGCATGAGGGGCAGGCGCGGCCGGTGGTGCTGGCTTTGCCGGTGGTGCTGGCTTTGCCGGTGGTGCTGGCTGGGCCGGTTGCGGTTTTGCGCCCTGTCCATTGCCGGCATTGGATGGCGGAAGCTGGGTAATGGCCACATCATCCGCCTCAACGCCCGGCGCGCTGCGGGCAATGGGCTCTTCCGGCAACGCCGAAAGATCGATTGTGCCGCCCGGGTCCACCCCGGCGCCGGCTGCATAAATCGTATCACCCTGCCCTTCGACGACCATGCCGCCGGGATCATCGGGACGCACCTTATAGGGCGTGGCCGGTGCCTTGATCAGCCCGGCCTGATCGCCTTCAGGCATTTCCTCGCGCCCCTTGAGCCAGCCGAACGAAGCCACGATCAGGAAAAGCAGAGCGACGATCACCGCCACCCAGATCAGCAGCCGCCCACGGGACGGCCCACCTCGATCGTCATGGCCGGACGCCGGTTCCAGCCAGGGCAGATTTTCATCGCCGTCATCCGGCGCGGTCCAGTCGCCAGCCTGCTTTCGCGCCATCAATGCAGCTCCTCGGCGGCGGCGACCCCCATGATCGCCAGTCCGTTGCGGATAATCTGCCCCATGGCCTGCGCCAGCGCCAGACGTGCCCGGCTGGTTGCTTCGTCTTCCACGATGAACCGCCGCGCCGGATCGTCATTGCCCCGGTTCCACAGCGCGTGAAAGGCAGCAGCCAGATCGCCCAGATAAAAGGCGATACGGTGCGGCTCATGCGCCTGGGCGGCGGCTTCCACAGTGCGGGGGAATTGCGCCGCCAGCTTGACCAGCGCGATCTCATCCTCGTCCAGCAGCGAAAGATCCGCCGCCCCGCCCGTGCTGAACCCGGCCTCCGCAAAGCGGCGCGCCAGCGAACAGGTGCGTGCATGGGCATATTGCACGTAAAAGACGGGATTGTCCTTCGATTGCTCCACCACCTTGGCGAAATCGAAATCAAGCTGGGCATCGGCGCGGCGGGTCAGCATGATGAAGCGGACGACGTCCTTGCCCACTTCCTCCACCACATCGGCAAGCGTCACGAAATTGCCGGACCGCTTGGACATTTTCACCGGCTCGCCAGCGCGGAACAGGCGCACCATCTGCACCAGCTTGACGTCCAGCGGCACGCGCCCGCCGGTCAGCGCCTCTACCGCCGCCTGCACGCGCTTGACCGTGCCGGCGTGGTCGGCACCCCATATGTCGATCAACTGATCGGCATTCGCCGCCTTCTGGTAATGATAGGCAAGGTCGGCGCCAAAATAGGTCCAGCTGCCGTCGGACTTGCGGATCGGCCGATCGACATCGTCGCCAAAGGCGGTGGAACGGAACAGCGTCAGTTCCACCGGCTCCCAATCATCGGGCAACTCACCCTTGGGCGGATCGAGCACGCCTTCATAGACCAGCCCTTCGCCGCGCAGCCTGTCGACCGCTGCTTCGATCGCGCCCGATGCCTGCAATTCCGCTTCGGACGCATAGACATCATGGCTTATGCCCAGCAGACCAAGGTCACGACGGATCATGTCCATCATCGCGCCCGATGCCTTGCGCTTGAACAGCGCCAGCCATTCGGATTCCGGCTTGCCGACCCATTGGGTGCCATATTCGGCAGCCAGCGCCGCGCCCACCGGCTTCAGATAATCGCCGGGATAAAAGCCTTCGGGGATTTCGCCAATGTCTTCGCCCAATGCTTCGCGATAACGCAGGTGGGCGGAACGGGCGAGCGTATCGACCTGACTGCCCGCATCGTTGATATAATATTCGCGCGTCACCCGATAGCCGGCATAGCCCAGCAGATTGGCCAGCGCATCGCCAACCACCGCGCCACGGCAATGGCCCATGTGCATCGGCCCGGTAGGGTTGGCCGATACATATTCGACGTTCACCCGCTTGTTCGCGCCCATGGTGGAGCGGCCATAGTCATCACCCTGCGACAGGATCGCCTGCAGTTCGCGCTGCCACGCACCGGGGGAAAGGCGGATGTTGATGAAGCCGGGACCGGCCACTTCGGCCATCTCCACCTCATCCAGCCCGGCAAGCGCGGGGGCGATCAACGCGGCAAGCTGGCGCGGATTGGATTTCGCTGCCTTGGCCAGCACCATCGCCGCATTGGTCGCGAGATCGCCATGCGAGGGGTCGCGCGGCGGCTCCACCGTCACATTGCGGTAATCCAGCCCAGCCGGCAACGCGCCTGTGCCTTCCAGTTCGGCAAGCAGCTTCAGCAGATGGTCGCGATAGGTGTCGAAAAGGGTGGGCAAGGCATTGATCCGCACTAGTCAGGAAGAATTGCGCTTCGCTCTAATGCATTTTCGCCCGCACTCAAATCTCAGAATCTGTCGGGCAGCGGCGGTCGCGTCCCCGTCAGCTCGGCAAAGCGCGCAATTGCATAGCGATCGGTCATTCCGGCGATGAAATCGGCCACCCGCCGCGCACGTTGCATCTCGTCTCCCGGCAGGTCCTGCCCCCATTGCTGGGGCATCCGCTCCGGCCGGTCGAGATAGGCGGCGGCAAGCGTCGCAATCACGGTTTGAGCGCCTTCGGTCAGCTCCAGCACCGCCGGGTGGCGATACATATGCGTGCGCAGGAAGTGCTTCAGCGATTTCTCGGCCCCGGCTATTTGCGTGCTGAAGCCGACCAGCGGCCCATCGTGTGCGCGTACATCTTCCACCGTGCGAACGTTGCCCGCCGCTATCCGCCCGCGGCTTTCGGCGATCAGGTCATTGACCATGCGACCGATCTGTTCGCGCGTCAGCTCCGGCACCAACCGGGCGGCCGGGATGTCGGGGAAGCGGGCGCGCACCGCCGCCCAGTTTTCGGCGACAAAGGGCACTTCCAGCAATTGTTCCAGCGTGAACACGCCCGCGCGAAGGCCGTCGTCAATGTCATGGTTGTTATAGGCAATGTCATCGGCCAGCGCCGCCACCTGCGCCTCCAGCCCCGGCCAGCTTTGCAGCTCCAGCGGGTGCTGTGCGTCATATTCGGCAAGCGCCCAGGGCGGGTTCGACACCGGGCCGTTATGCTTGGCCAGTCCTTCCAGCATTTCCCAGCTGAGGTTCAGTCCGGCAAAATCGGGATAGGGTGTTTCCAGCAGGGTCAGAATGCGGATGGTGTTGGCATTGTGATCGAACCCGCCGAATGCCGCCATGGCGTCACGCAGCGCATCCTCCCCCGCATGGCCAAAGGGCGGGTGGCCGATGTCATGGGCAAGGGCCAGCGCCTCGGTCAGGTCCTCGTTCAGCCCCAGCACGCGGGCAATGGTGCGGGCCACCTGCGCCACTTCAAGGCTGTGGGTCAGCCTGACGCGGAAATGATCGCCATCCGGCGCGACGAACACCTGCGTCTTGTGGCGCAAGCGACGAAAGGCGATGGAATGGATGATCCGGTCGCGGTCGCGCTGGAATATGTCGCGCGGGCCGCGCGTCGCCCTTTCGCGTTCGGCATGAAGCCGGCCGCGGGACCGGGCGGGATCGCTCGCATAGGGCGCCAATGTCATTTGCCGTCCAGCCGATCCACGTCGTCGCCGGCCTTGCTCGACCAGCGGAAAGCAGAGATACCGGCACCGCTCAGCCGGTTGACCAAGGCTTGCGCGTCATCCGCATCGTCGAACGGGCCGACAAGCAGACGGTTGGTGGCCCCTGCCGACATCACCCATGCACTGCGATTGCCAAGCAGCGCGCGCGATTTGCGCTGCACCGCATCCCACGCCTTTGGCAGATCGGCACGGTGCTTACCGCTTGCCACCTGTACCCAATGGCGCGGGCCTGCCTTGGCGTCGGCCTTCTTCACAGCCGAAGCCTTGCTGCCCTTGGCAGCGGGTGCGCCCTTGCGCGCTTCGGCCAGCCGATCAGCATAGGCCTTGCACTCGGCAGTGGCAGGTGCGTCGGAACCGCTGCAGCGCCGCTCCAGCGAACGCGCATCGGCACGGCATTGCAGGCCGGCCTTGCCCGCCACGCCATCACAATCATTCATCAGCAACGTGCCATCGGCGCGCGCCTCGGTGATTTCGGCGCGTGTTGCCGGCTTGTCCTGTGCCGGTGCCGGTGCCGGCCGGGGCTTGCCGGCTGCTTCTAGACGGGTCGAATAATCCAGACATTCGGCAGTCTTGCGGCCACTGGCGCAACGCCGTTCCAGCGCATTGATGTTAGCGCGGCACTGCGCGGCCTTTCGACTGCTCGCCGTGCCACATTCATCGGCGATCAGCGCATCACGGGCATCGGCAAGCGCCTTCTGTCTCGACTGTGCGGCCTCCTTCGCCGCTCTCGCTTCCTTCGTCTCTTCAGCCTGCCTTGCCTTGCGCGCATCCTTCCTCACCGTGGGGGCGGGCGCAGCGGATGTGTCCGCTGGGGAAGGCATGATCGCCACGGCGGCGGGCGGCTTAGCGGGAGGCGGCGCGGCAGGCGCTGGTGGCACCGCAGGCGTTGTGGCCGTGTTCTGCGCGGCTATGCGGCTCTGCCCGTTCATCGTGCTCTGCGGCAGACGGCCAAGATGCACGGCAGCCGCCTTTTCAGCGGAATCGAGTGCGGCCAACCGGTCGAAAAAGGATGAAAAGGCTTCGGCCTGATCGGCCGGCATGTTACGCGCTGCAATGCGCCTTGCCTGTGCGGCATCACCGGTCAGCGCCTGCACAAAGGCCAGCGTGCGCTGCACATCGCCCGCCGAATCACGCGCCGCCAGCGGCTGGATGATGGCAAGCGCCGCCTTGCGGTTCCCCGAAATCGCAAGCGACAGGGCGAGGCGTTGCGACACCGCCCCGTCGTGCGGGTGCGCAGTCAGATAAAGCCGATAATCCGCCTGCGCGCGATCCTGATCGCCCATCAGGTCCCGGGCAAGGCCGCGATCCATGGCAATATCGGCAGCGGCGACACCAAGCGATGCCGCCTGTTCGATTACCGTCATCGCCTGCCGGGGCTGGTTGGTCAGCGTCAATGCACGGGCATAGGATAATCTCGCCGGGCCATTGCGCGGATCGATCTGGATCGCGCGGCGCAGGAAGCCGAAGGCCGCGTCATAATCGCGCAGGATCAGCGCCTCGTTCCCGGCACCCACCAGCGTTGGCGCATCATCCGCCTTATAAGCGATGGCGCGCACGTAAAAGGCAAGCGCGGTTTCATGATTGCCACGGCTTGCTTCCTCGCGCGCCACTTCCACCAGCCGCACCGGATCTTCCAGAACGCCATTGGATCTGCCCTGCGCAAAGCCGGCACCCGTGCATAACACCAGGCCGAACAACAGCGCTGCCAAGCACTTGCCTTGCATGATCCTCCCATGGGTTGAAGCTGGACACTCAGCCGTCTTGCGCTTGCCCGTCAACCACCGGCCTGCCCCGACACGACGGGACGCCCCATTGAACGGTCAAAGCCGCGCCCGTGAAAGCACGAACGCGGCCCAACCTCGCCTTTCGTGGACCTGAAGCCGCGAAGACCGTCAGTCGTTCACCTGACGGCGGAAGAAGCGCGGAATCTCGATATTGTCAGCCGGCTTCGTTTCCTGCGCGGGCGGCTGTGGCTGCGGCTGTTGCGCGGCAGGTGCGGCCTGCCCGCCTTCACCTTCGCCTGCCTTGGGCGCACCACGGCTGATGTTCATCATCCGTTCGAACAGCGTCAGCGGCCGTTCCGGTTCTGCCGCAGGCACCGGCGCGGGGCTGGCCGGAGCGTTGTTGGTGATCCAGAAATCACCGGCCTGCTCGGGCTGCGGCGGGCTGGCGGGCGCCGGCGCGGCGTTGGTCGGCGGCGCGGGAATTGGCGCGGGGTCGCCACCTTCATTCTGACCGGCGACGATGCTGCTTTCATCGAGGTTCAGTTCATCCTCGACAGCATCGGCCGCCACAGGATCTTCGGGCTGCGGCGCGGCGGTCTGTTCAACCTCGGCCTGTGGCGGAATGACGGCCGGCGCCGCATCCTCGTCCCGCGCGGCAGTGCCATTGGCGGCGGGCTTCCAGCCGGTCGATCCGCCCAGACCGCCGGCAATGGGGGTTGCCGAAAATCCGCCAAAGCCACGGCTCTGCGTCTGCGGCGGGGTTTCTTCGGCGGCGCGGGCATCTATGCCGGTCGCCACCACCGAAACGCGCATCCGCCCGTCCAGATCGGGATTGAATGCCGAACCGACGATGATGTTGGCGTCGGGATCCACCATCTCGCGAATGTGGTTTGCGGCTTCGTCCACCTCCATCAGGCGCAGGTCGTCACCGCCGGTGATGTTGATGATCACGCCCTTGGCGCCGCGCATCGACACTTCGTCCAGCAGCGGGTTGGCAATGGCCTTTTCCGCCGCCTCTATCGCACGATTGTCGCCTTCCGCCTCGCCGGTGCCCATCATCGCCTTGCCCATTTCGGACATCACGGTGCGAATATCGGCAAAGTCGAGGTTGATGAGGCCCGGCATCACCATCAGGTCGGTAATGCCACGCACACCCTGGTGCAGCACCTGGTCCGCCATGGCGAACGCTTCCTTGAAGGTGGTGTTGGCATTGGCGATCAGGAACAGATTCTGGTTGGGGATGATGATCAGCGTATCGACATGCTTTTGCAGCTCGACAATTCCGTCCTCGGCCGAACGCATGCGGCGCTGGCCTTCGAAGGAAAAGGGCTTGGTCACCACGCCCACCGTCAGGATGCCGCGATCACGCGCCGCCTTGGCCACCACCGGGGCGGCGCCCGTGCCGGTGCCGCCGCCCATGCCGGCGGTGATGAAGCACATATGCGCGCCGGCCAGTGCGCCTTCGATCTGTTCCAGCGTTTCCTCGGCGGCGGCGCGGCCGATTTCGGGGCGCGATCCGGCACCAAGGCCCTGGGTGATCTGCAGGCCAAGCTGGATTCGCGTTTCCGCCGGGTTCAGCGCCAATGCCTGCGCATCGGTGTTCGCGACCACGAAATCGACGCCCTGCAGACCGGACTGGATCATATTGTCCACGGCGTTGCCGCCAGCGCCGCCAACACCGATGACGGTGATGCGCGGCTTCAGTTCGGTCAATTCGGGTCTAACCAGCTCCAGGCCCATAAAGTGCTCCCTGCCCCATATCTGCGCCGCAATGCGGGATGAACTTACCTAAGTCCACGCGATTTCGCGAACCATCTGAAAATTGCGGCCAGTGCATATTTTCAGATGCCGCTACGAAAAGCCTGTATCAGCCGCGTCAGGATGGAACGCCCTGCCGGCGCGGCCGGTACCGCTTCCCTGTCGAAACGGCTGATGTCAACATTATCCGAACCGGCGAACAACGCCAGCCCGGCAAGTGTGGAAAATGCCGCGGTGGACTGTGCTTCCGGCAGGCCGATCAATCCGCGCGGCCGGCCGACACGCACCGAGCGGCCCAGCACGCCCTGTGCGAAATCGGCAATGCCTTTCAACTCCGCACCGCCGCCGCACAACACCACCTGCCGGCCACCCGGCCCGGAAAAGCCCATTTCCGAAAGCCGCGTGCCGATTTCGCCCAGCAGCATGTCCAGCCGCTGACGGATGACGGAAATCAGGTGTGCGCGCGTTACCCGCCCCGGCTCCGCTCCGTCGTCTTCCGACAAGGGCACGATCTCGATCATTTCATGATTGTCGCGCGGGCTGGTGGTGGCCGATCCGTAAAAGCATTTCAACCGTTCGGCATGTTCGCGCCGGGTGGAAAAACCGGCGGCAATGTCGTCGGTGATGTCGGCCGCGCCGATCGGGATGGATGACAGGCCAACCAGCATCCCGCGTGCATAAACGGCGACATTGGTGACGCCGGCGCCCAGTTCGATCAGCGCCACGCCCAGTTCGCGCTCTTCGGGCGCAAGGCAGGCCAGCCCGCTGGCAACCGGCGCGGCGACGATCTTTTCCACGCCCATATGCGCCTGGCGCACCGACAGGTCCAGGTTGCGGATCGGCGGCGTATCGGCGGTGATGACATGGATGTCGACGCCCAGCCGGTTGGCGTGGAAACCCAGCGGGTTGATGACGCCCTGCAGCCCGTCCAGCGTATAAAGCGCCGGTTGCGCGTGCAGCACCATGCGGTTGCCGGGATCAAGGTTGCGCTTGCCTTCCGCAAGCACAAGATCGATGTCCGCCTGTTCGATGCGGTGACCCGCGATATCGACATCGACGCTGGCGATTTCACTGTCCAGCCCGCCAGCCGAAAAGCTGACAAAGGCCCCCTCGACATTGATCTGCGCGTTGCGTTCCGCCTGGTCGATGGCCTGGCGAATGGCAAGCTCGGTCTTTTCCATATCGGCGACATAGCCGCGCTTGACACCCTGGCACGACCGCTGGCCCGTGCCCAGAACGCGCGTTTCGCCATCGGGCGAGATCATTGCAATCAACGCGCACACTTTCGACGATCCGACGTCAAGTGCTGCGATGACCCTTTCGCTGCCCGTTTTCATTTACCCGCGATCCCCACTCGCCCGAATCTTATCAAAACCATCGACAACCGATAATCGTTCCGGTGCCTTATCAAATCGGCGTCGCATTATCGGCTTTATTGTTCGAAACGGCCTGCGCGCCCGGCTCTTTCGATACGCGCACCACCATCTTGTCCGGCAGGCGCATATCGAAACGCACAAAGCCGCGTTTCAGCAGTCCCTGTGTGCCGTCCAGCCGCGCGAACAGCCGAAGGGCGCGTTGGGCAGCATCGCGTCCTTCAGGCAGGGCCAGCGTCTCCCCGGAACGGAAACGAATGTCCCATCGCCGCCCGCCGATCCATGTCGCATCCGACATTTCTGCCTTCAACGCGGGCGCCGTATCCAGCAACGCCATCAATGCCTGTGTCTGTTCATTGGCATCAGGCCCGACGATCAGCGGCAGATCTGGCCAGTCGTTTGCATTCACCGCCTCCAGCACCGCCCCGGTCGAATCGACCAGGCGCACCACGCCCTGATTCTGCCAAAGGGCTGTCGGCTGCCGTTCGCGCACATCGATCGCGATGGTATCGGGCAGCCGCCGCGAAACCCGCGCATCGGCAACCCAGGGCTGGGCCAGCAGCCGGGCGCGGATCAGCGAAAGATCGACCAGCGGCATGGCATTCGATGGTTGATCGAGCGCGGCCGCATAGACCGGCAGCCGCGCCATATGCCTGACGCCGGTGACATCGACATGCTTCACCTGAAAGCCAGCTTCCCCCAGCGCGCTGCCCGCTTCCCACGCAATACGCTGCGGCATTCCGGTCAGGATGAATGTGGCGACGCCGGCCACTACCACCAGCCCGCCAAGACCCCAGCGGGTAATGAGCCGCACCACGTCCGACGACATCGCAAGCGGGCCAAGCTGCAAGCCGCGCTTCGCGCTCCTCGGGCGTGGCGCCGGCGGGCGGGCGCTGCGCCGGGAAGCAGCGGCGCGCGGCCTTGCCCCTCGTTTCAGCGCAACCGTATTGCTCATAGCGCCGCCTCCACCAACCTCCATACCAGCTCGTCATAGCCGATACCACGCTTGCCCGCCTGTTCGGGAACGAGGCTGAGCGGCGTCATGCCCGGCTGGGTGTTCACCTCCAGCAGGTAAAGCCCGTCCAGTCCCTGCCGGTCGTCCCAGCGGAAATCGGCGCGCGAACAGCCCTTGCATTCCAGCACCCGATGCGCACGCAGCGCCATGTCCATCGCCGCTTCGGCAATATCGGCCGGTATTTCGGCAGGGCAGACATGGGTGGTCAGCCCATCGGTATATTTGGCATCATAATCATAAAAGCCGCGCATCGGCTTCAGTTCGGTGACGGCCAGCGGTGTATCGCCAAGCACCGCCACCGTCAGTTCGCGTCCGGCGATAAAGGGTTCGGCCATCAATTCACGAAAATGCAGCCATGGCCCTTCGACATCGCGGCCGATCGGCATGCCGTAATTGCCGTCTTCGGTGACGATCGCCACGCCGACCGACGATCCCTCATTCACCGGCTTGAGCACATAGGGGCGCGGCAGCGGATCGCCTTCATGCACGCTGGCGGATTGCACTACATGGCCGCCCGGCACACGAATGCCATGGTCGGCAAGCAGGCGCTTGGTCAATTGCTTGTCGATCGCGATGACCGAGGTCGCCAGCCCGGAATGGGTGTATTTCAGCCCCATCAGGTCCAGCAGGCCCTGAACGGTGCCGTCTTCCCCTGGCGTGCCGTGAAGCGCGTTGAACACCACATCGGGCGCGGCTTCGGCCAGCCGCATCGCCACATCGCGGCCCATGTCCATGCGGGTGACGCGATGGCTAAGCCGTTCAAGCGCATCGGCCACGCCCGCGCCGGACACAAGGGATACATCGCGTTCGGCCGACCAGCCGCCCATCAGGACGACGATGTGCAGACGGCCATCACGGGTAACGCCGTTCACCGCCTCGTCCCCACGCGCTCTATCTCCCATTCCAGTTCGATGCCGGACGAAGCCTTCACGCGCGCGCGCACTTCCTCGCCCAGGTCTTCAATGTCCGCCGACGTTGCAGTGCCCAGATTGAGCAGGAAATTGCAATGCTTTTCCGAAACCTGCGCGCCCCCCATAATCAGCCCGCGACATCCCGCTGCATCGACCAGCGCCCAGGCCTTGTGCCCCGGCGGGTTCTTGAATGTCGATCCGCCGGTACGGCTGCGAAGCGGTTGCGATGCCTCGCGCTCGGCTGCGATCCGGTCCATCTCCGCGCCTATGGCGGCAGGATCACCCGCCACGCCACGAAACAGCGCCTCCACCACGATGACGCCATCCGGCAAGGCGGAATGGCGATAGCTGTATCCCAGCTTTGCAGCGGGCCAGGTCTCCACCTCACCCTGCCGCGTTACCACGGTGCATTCCACCAATATGTCCGATGCATCGCGGCCATAGGCGCCGGCATTCATCCGCACCGCGCCGCCCACCGTGCCGGGAATGCCGCGCAGGAACTCCAGCCCGGCGATGCCCGCATCGCGCGCGGCGGAAGCGACGGTAATGCCCATGGCCGCCGCACCGGCGCGGACGTGTATTCCTTCTTCCACCGTCACCCGCGCAAAGGATTTGGGCAGACGGACGACGACACCGGCAACGCCGCCGTCGCGCACGATCAGGTTCGATCCCACACCAACCGGCATCACCGGCATATCGGCCGGCAGTGCGGCCATAAGCCGCGCCAGTTCCTCCACATTCGCCGGGCGCACCAGCCATTCAGCGGTGCCGCCGGTGCGGAACCAGATGAAATCGGCAAGGCTTGCATCGCGTTCGGCCGCGGCGGCGATCATGCTTACGTCGAAAGAAGATACGGTGCCGGCTGCCGTCACCGTGGCGGCACCCAGAAATCAGCATAGGACTGCCACAGCCGCAGACCGGCACGCCCGGCCTCCATCGCCGCTTCGGACACACGGTCCCATTCCGCCTGCGCATCGGCGACATTGGCCCGACCGGCGATGTTCGCCTGCGCATCGATCGCCTTGGCCAGTGCGCGCGTCGCCTCGGCCTGCGCCTCCAGCGTCCTGCGCTGCATTTTCAGGAAATATGCAAAAGGATTGTTCGCCATCATTTTGCTCCGGCCTTATGGGCGGCAATGTCTCCAGCCAGCGCGGCCGCCCATTTGGTGATGTCTCCCGCGCCCAGGCAGATGATCATGTCATCGGCCTGCACGATCGTCGACAATTGTTGCGCCAGATCCTGGGGTCCGTCCACCGTGACGGCCGAACGCAGCCCGCGCCGCCGCAGCCCGGCGGCAAGCGCCGCTGCATCCACCCCCTCCATCGGCGTTTCACCGGCCGCATAGACGGGGGCGACATAGACGCGATCGGCATCGTTGAATGCGCTCTGAAACTCATCCATCAGGCTGTTCAGCCGGCTGTAGCGGTGTGGCTGGACCACGGCGATCACTTGCCCGCGCGCCCCTTCGCGCGCGGCGGCAAGCACAGCCCTGATCTCCACCGGATGATGGCCATAATCGTCGATGACGACGGCATTGCCGCCGGGCAGCTGCACTTCACCGACCTTGGTGAACCGGCGCTTCACCCCGCCAAAGCGGGAAAAGCCGGCGCGGATGGCGTCGTGGGAAAGGCCAAGCTCCAGCGCCACGCCAATTGCGGCTAGCGCATTCTGCACATTATGGCGCCCCGGCATCGGCAACATGACATCCCCGATCAGCCGGGTCTGGCCATTACGATCCGTTACCTGCACGTCGAACCTGTTGCCGCCGGGAACCGGCGTCACATTTTCCCCGCGCACATCGCTTTGCGCCGAAAAGCCATAGGTGACGATGCGCCGGTCGCGCACGCGCGGCAATATAGCCTGCACTTCGGGATGGTCGAGGCACAGCATCGCCGCACCGTAAAAGGGCACATTTTCGACGAACTGGACAAAGGCATCCTTCACCCGGTCGAAATCGCCATAATGATCCAGATGTTCGGGGTCGATGTTGGTCACGACCGCGACGGTGCCATCAAGGCGAAGGAAGGAGCCGTCGCTCTCATCCGCCTCCACCACCATCCATTCGCCCTCGCCCAGCCTGGCGTTGGAGCCATAGCTGTTGATGATGCCGCCATTGATCACCGTCGGATCAAGATTGCCCGCATCGAGAAGTGCCGCCACCATCGACGTCGTCGTCGTCTTGCCATGGGTGCCGGCAACGGCAACGGTGTTCTTCAGCCGCATCAGCTCGGCCAGCATTTCGGCGCGGCGCACCACCGGTATACGCTGTTCCAGCGCAAGATCGACTTCGGGATTGCCGCGCTTGATCGCGGTGGATGTCACCACCACCGCCGCATCGCCCAGATTTTCCGCCTTGTGCCCGATCATCACCTTGATGCCGCGTTCGCGCAGCCCGGCGATGACATAGCTTTCGGCAATATCCGAACCCTGCACGCGATAGCCCAGATTGTGCATCACTTCGGCAATGCCCGACATGCCGATGCCGCCAATGCCGATGAAATGGATGGTACCTATGTCGCGGCTGACGCCCTTCATTCACTTCTTCCCATGGGTTCGGGGTGATCGTGCGGCACGTGCGCGTGCCAGTTCTTCAACCATATCCGCCAGACGTTCGCCGGCGTCCGGCCGGCCTGCCTGGCGCGCACGCTCCGCCGCGTTGGTCAGCGCCGCCGATTCCAGTCCCAGCTTCTGCATCTGCTTGGCAAGTTCTATCGGGGTGAACTGGTTTTGCGCGATCATCCGCGCACCGCCCGCAGCGACGATTTCCGCGCAATTGCTGGTCTGATGGTCATCGGTCGCGGCGGCAAAGGGGATAAGGATCGCCGGGCGTCCCGCCACCGTCAGCTCCGCCACCGTCGAAGCGCCGGACCGGGCGATCACCAGATGCGCCCAGGCAAGCCGATCCGCCAGGTCTTCCAGATAGGTCGCACATTCGGCGGCAATGCCAAGCCGTGCATAGGTTTCACGCACGCGGCCAATGTCTTCCGGCCGGCATTGCTGCGTCACCTGCAGGCGGGAACGGAAATTGGGCGGCAACAGGCCCAGGCCATCGGGCACCACATCCGAAAGTATCGTGGCGCCCTGACTGCCGCCGACGACAAGGACGCGGAACGGACCATCGTCGCTCAACATCGGATAGGGATCGTCGCGCAGCGCCAATATATCCTGCCGCACGGGGTTGCCGATCAGCACGACCCTGGCCGCCGCACGGGCAGGCAGGCGCGCCACATCGGCATAGGCGGTGGCGATAAGGTCGACATGCCGGGCAAGCAGCCGGTTGACGCGGCCAAGCACCGAATTCTGCTCGTGAATCACGGTTGCGATGCGCTGCGACCGTGCGGCAAGCATCGCCGGCAGCACCGGATAGCCGCCAAAGCCCACCACCAGCTGTGGACGGAAGCTGCGGTAAAGCCGCCGCGCCGCCTTCTTGCCTGCGCGAATGCGAAGCCAGGCCTTCATCCAGCCAAGCGGCCCACCACTCAGCGTGCCGCTGCGGATGACATGGCGGGGTACATCCTCGAACAGGCCGGGAAAGCGCAGCCCGCGATCATCGGTGACAAGCGCCACCTGATGCCCGCGTGAACGCAATATGCGCGCCAGCACATGGGCTGGCACCATATGCCCGCCGGTGCCCCCGGCGGTGACGACGAAATGCAGTGGCTGGTTCATTCATTCCCGCCCGATTGCCAGCCATCGACATAGGGCGAACGCTTCAGATAGGCATTGCGCCGGGTGAAGGCGAGCAGCAACCCCATGCCGATCGAAAGCGCGATCATCGATGAACCGCCATGGCTGATGAACGGCAGCGTCATGCCCTTTGACGGGACAAGGTTCAGGTTCACGCTCATGTTGATCACCGCCTGAATGCCGAACTGGGCAGCCAATCCGGCAGAGGCATAGAGCAGGAACACATCTTCTTCATCCAGCAGGCGGATAAGTACACGCGCGACGATGGCGATGAACAGCGATGCCAGCGCAAGACAGGCGATGGCGCCGAACTCCTCACCGATGACGGCAAAGATATAATCGGTATGCGGTTCCGGCAGGCGCAGTTTCACCACGCCTTCGCCCGGCCCCGTGCCGAACAGTCCGCCTGCGCGAAACGCATCCAGCGCGCGGTCGATCTGATAGGTATCGCCACCGCCGGTAAGGAAGCGATCCACGCGTGACGTGACGTGCGGCACGAACAGATAGGCAGCACCCAGCCCGCAGACCGCCGCCGCGCCCAGCCCGGCCAAGGCATAGAGGCTGAGGCCGGCAAGCACCGCCTGCACCATCCATACCGCGACGAACAGGATCGTCTGGCCGATGTCGGGCTGCTGGACCAGCAACAGGCCGATGACACCCAGAAAGCCAGCGGAAATCGCCATGGTCGGCAGGCTGCGGTCATCCTGCCCCAGCGCCAGCAACCATGCGGTGGTGACGATGAACATCGGCTTCAGGAACTCTGAAGGCTGGAACTGAAGCCCGCCACCGCCGATCCAGCGGGTTGCGCCATTCGCCTGCTGGCCGATGAAAGGCACGGCGGCGAGCAGCAGGGTGAACAATATCGTGCCCGCCAACGAGAGGCGCAGCGCCCATTTGCGGTTGAGCATCGATACGCCCAGCATGACCGGCAGGCCCAGCGCCACCCACATCAGCTGGCGCTTGAAATAGTGGAGTTGCGACAATTGATGCGCACCGCCAGAATAGCGATAGGCTGCCGCCGGCGATGCCGCCGCCACCGCGATCAGGCCGCAACAGATGAGGATGAAGACCAGAAGCAGCAGCACACGGTCGATCGTCCAGAACCAGCGGCCAAGTGCGGTTCTGTCCGAACGGCCGAAACGGGCGACAGGATTGGCCGTAACCGCCATATGCCTGCTATGTTGCGTCATCGGGGCAGTGCCTCCACCGCCTGGACGAAGGCGCGGCCGCGCGCTTCGAAATCGGTGAACTGATCATAGGATGCGCAGGCCGGCGACAGCAGCACGACATCGCCCGGCCCTGCTGCGGCGGCGGCAAGCGCCACTGCATTGTCCAGCGTCTGCGCCTCCACCACATGCGCGACCTTGTCCGACAACAGCCGCGCGAACATCGGCCCGGCCTTGCCGATGGTATAGGCGGCACGAACATGGCCCAGATGCGGCAGGCAGGCGTCCAGCTCATCCGTCTTGGCATAGCCGCCCAATATCCAGTGTATCGCGGGATAGGCGGCAAGCGCCGGTGCGCTGGACGTGGGATTGGTCGCCTTGCTGTCGTTGACGAACAGCACGCCGCCGATCTCGTCCACCCGCTCCATGCGGTGCGGCAGGCCGGGATAGCTGGCCAGTCCCTTGCCGATGACCTCTTCGCCCACGCCCAGCGCGCGCACGGCAGCCACCGCCGCCGCCACATTCTGCGCATTGTGCGGGCCTTGCAGGCTCGGCCAGTTCTGCTGATCGACCATGGCAATGTCGCTGGCCGATACACGCACGACCCTGGCCGTTGCACGATCCGCAATGGCCCGTGTCAATGCGTCGTCCACCGCGATCACCGCGACATCAGCAGCACGCTGCATGGTGAACAGCCGTTCCTTGGCCGCTGCATAGCCGGCAAGATCGCCATGCCTGTCCAGATGATCCGGCGTGATGTTCAGCAGCACGGCCACGTCGCAGGCAAGGCTTTGCGTCAGGTCGATCTGGAAGGAAGAAAGCTCCAGCACATAGACGCCGCCAGCGCCCAGCGGCGGCTGGCCGAGGATCGGCAGGCCGATATTGCCGCCCATGCGCGCTTCTATGCCCGCAGTGGCAAGGATGTGGTGGATCAGCGCCGTTGTCGTCGACTTGCCGTTGGTGCCGGTGATGCCCACCACGCGATGCGGCGGCAGTTCGGCACGCGCCTGTGCGAAAAGCTCTATATCGCCGATGATCGGCACATTGGCGGCGCGCGCCTTTGTCGCCAGCGGATGGGTATTGAGCGGCACGCCCGGCGAAAGCACCAGCGCATCCAGTCCAAGCGCGGCAAAATCGGCAGAGTGAAGATCGACGATCTCTGCCGCGCTGATCTGCGCGTCATGCCCCTGATTGTCGTCCCATGCGAACACATGCGCACCACTTGCGGCAAGAGCGGCGACAGTGGCGCGGCCCGAGCGGGCAAGTCCAAGAACGGCATAGCGTTTGCCGCGAAAATGGCTGGCGGCAATCACCGGATCTTCAGCGTCGCAAGGCCGGCCAGCGCCAGAACAAAGCTGATGATCCAGAAACGGATCACCACCGTCGGTTCCGACCAGCCGAGATGTTCGAAATGATGGTGGATAGGCGCCATGCGGAACACGCGCTTGCCCGTCAGTTTATAGCTGACGACCTGCACGATCACCGAAACCGCTTCCAGCACGAACAGCCCGCCGACGATCGCCAGCACGATTTCGTGATTGGTGACGACGGCGATGGATCCCAGCGCGCCGCCAAGTGCCAGACTGCCCGTATCCCCCATGAACACGGCGGCCGGCGGCGCGTTATACCAGAGGAAGGCAAGCCCCGCGCCGATGATGGCGGCGCAGAATACCGAAAGATCGCCTGCGCCAAGCACATGATGGATGCCAAGATAATCGGCGAATTTCACATTGCCGACCAGATAGGCGATCACCCCGAAGGTAAGCGCGGCGATGATCACCGGCATGGTCGCCAGCCCGTCCAGCCCGTCGGTCAGGTTCACCGCATTGCCGGAGCCGACAATCACGGTGGCCGCGAACAATATGTAGAAGGCGCCAAGGTGCAGGCCGATATCCTTCAGGAACGGCAGGTAAAGCGTGGTGCCCGAAAGCGCGCTGATCGCCACCACCGCGATAACGGCGACGATGAACTCCAGCAGCAGGCGCACCTTGCCGGAAACGCCCTTGTGGCTGCGCTTCGTCACCTTGTCGTAATCGTCCATGAAGCCGATCATGCCAAAGCCGAGCGTGACGAACAGACAGGCCCAGGTGAAGCGATTGCCGAAATCCATCCATAACAGGGTGGACAGCGTCATCGCCGTCAGGATCATCAGCCCGCCCATGGTGGGCGTGCCCTTTTTGGTCAGCAGATGGCTCGCCGGTCCATCCTCGCGGATCGGCTGTCCCTTGCCCTGCTTGATGCGCAGCCAGCCGATGAACTTCGGCCCGATCACCAGCCCGATGATCAGCGCGGTAAGCGCGGCGGCGCCTGCCCGGAAGGTGATATAGCGGATGAGATTGAAGACCCCGGCGAAATCAACCGCCTTGGCCAGTTCGTATAGCATATCTTACCCGACTCCACCCGAAAGCGCCTGCACCAGACGCCCGAGCCCCAAAGCATTAGAACCCTTGACCAGAACGACGTCGCCCGGCTGCAGCAGCCCCGAAAGCGTCTGCCGCGCCGCAGCCTCATCCGGCAGATGGCGAACATTGATACGGCCGCCCATCACCTTCGCAAGCGCTGTCATTTCCGCGCCGACGAGCAGTGCATGGGACGCGCCCGATGCCAGCACCGTGGCCATCAGTCCAGCATGGAAATCATCACTGCCGGCGCCAAGCTCGCGCATGGCGCCCAGCACGGCGATTTTCCTGCCCCGCGCGGGCGTTTCGCCCAGCACCCGCAGCGCCGCCGCCATGGATTCGGGATTGGCGTTATAGCTTTCGTCGATCAGCAGCGCATCACCGCCGTCCAGTGGTGCCGTCACCCGCGCACCACGCCCCGGCAGGCCGCAAAGATCGGCCAGCGCAAGCCCGGCAGCGGCCAGATCGCCGCCGGCGGCATCCACCGCCGCAAGCACGGCCAGCGCATTGCCCACCCAATGCGTACCCGCCATGCCGATGGAAAAGGTAAGCGTCCGCTCACCGATCTGTGCCTGCACCAGCGATCCGCCATTATCGGCGGGAGTGACGCTGAGCGCGCGCGCATCGGCCCCTGCTTCAAGGCCGAAGGTAACGATATGCGCCGCATGGCCGCGAGCATGGCCGATCAACCGGTCGCGATGCGGGCTGTCATGCGGAATGATGGCGACACCGCCCGGCTCCAGTCCCTGAAAAATCTCCCCTTTTGCATCGGCAATGGCTTCGTCCGATGGGAAGAAGGCGCGGTGCGCCGGCGCGATCCATGTGACGATGGCGATATGCGGCCGCACCATGCGCGTCAGTGCCGCAAGCTCGCCCGCATGGTTCATCCCCATTTCGAACACGCCGAAGCGGCTGGCTTCCGGCATCCGGGCAAGGCTGAGCGGCACGCCGGTATGATTGTTATAGCTTTTGACCGATGCATGAACATCGCCCTGATTGCCCCGCGCCAGCGCCAGCGCCAACGCTTCCTTGGTGCCCGTCTTGCCGACACTGCCGGTGACGCCAATGATCCGTGCCGCGCTGCGCCTGCGTGCAGCGATGCCAAGCGCCTCAAGCGCGGCCATGGTGTCGTCCACCAGCACATGCGGGCCATTCACCGGCTGGCTTGCGACAATGCCCGCTGCACCGCGCGCCAGCGCCTGATCGACAAAGCGATGCCCGTCCGTTGCTTCGCCGCGCAGGGCGATGAACAGAAAGCCCGGCTCCACCTCCCGCGAATCGAAGGTCACGCCCGTCACGGTGAAATCGCCATGGGCGACACCGCCCGTCGCCGCAGCAATTGCCGCCGAATCCCACAGGGGCGTCATGCCGCGCACTCCCTCACCACCGTCACATCGTCGAACGGGAACAGCTGATCGCCGATGATCTGGCCCTGTTCATGCCCCTTGCCGGCGATCAGCACGACGTCGCCCGCGCCCGCTTGCGCAAGTGCGGCGGCAATTGCTGCCCGTCGCCCGTCCACCTCTGTCGCACCGGGCGCTGCCGCCATGATCTCGCCCCGGATCGTGGCCGGGTCTTCACTGCGCGGATTGTCGTCGGTGACGAATATCCGGTCGGCCAGTTCGACCGCGATCCTGCCCATCTCCGGCCGCTTGCCACGGTCGCGGTCACCGCCCGCACCGAACACCAGGATCAGCCGTCCGCTGGTGTGTGGCCGCAGCGCCTCTATCGCCGCGCGCAGGCCATCGGGCGTATGCGCATAATCGACATAGACCGGCGCGCCCGATCGGGTGATGGCCGCTCGTTCCAGCCGCCCGCGCACCGGCTGCACCCGTTCCAGATCGGCGAAACTCCGCGTCACCGAACCGCCGGTGGCGATCACCAGCCCGGCCGCGACCAGCGCGTTGGCAGCCTGATAGGCGCCGATCAGCGGCAGATGGATGGTGTGGCGGCTGCCATCGGCCTCCACCACCAGATCCTGCCCCATATGGGTAGGCGTACGCGACACCAGCTTCAGCGTTTCACCGCTTTCGCCCACCGTCAGCAGCCGCAGGCCCCGCGCCTCGGCAATCGCCTTCACCGCGCCGGAATGCGGATCATCCATCCAGATGACGGCAGTGCCCTGTTGATCGACCACTTCGCGAAACAGCCGCATCTTGGCCTCGAAATAGGCCTCCATCGTCCCATGATAATCCAGATGATCGCGTGACAAATTGGTAAAGGCAGCGGCCTGCACCGGCAGCCCTTCGATGCGATATTGGGACAGCCCGTGGCTCGATGCCTCGAACGCGGCATGATCCACGCCTTCGCGCCGCAGGCCTGCCATATTGGCAAGGAAGGTCGCCACATCGGGCGTGGTCAGCCCCGTGGAAATCTGGTCGTCCGCCGTGGTCACGCCCAGCGTGCCGATCGACGCCGAACGGTGCCCCGCCATGCGCCACAGCTGGCGCGCGAGCTCCACCGTCGACGTCTTGCCATTGGTGCCGGTAACGGCGGCGATCACCTGCGGAAAAGGCGCGAAAAAGCGCGCGGCAAGCTGGGCAAAGGCGCGGCGCGGCTCCTCATCGGCGATATGCGCCGCGCCCCGCACGGCGGCGCCAGGCCGCGCCACCACTGCAATGGCCCCGGCATCGATGGCGGCGGCAATGAAATCCTCGCCGTTGAAGCGCGCGCCTGCAAAGGCACCGAAGATCGTGCCGGGCGCGACCTTGCGATGATCGATCGCAAAGCCGGTTACTTCCCTGTCCGCCATTGCACCGGCCCGGTCACCGATCAGATCGCCAAGCCGCACGTCAACACCTCCCCCTGCCACTCGCCCGCGCCGGCCTCGATCTGGAAAACGCCCGAAGAACTGCCGCAATCAATGCTTGTCCGGCTGCACATATTGGGTCAACGGCTGCCAGTTCGCATCCTTGTGTTCATCGGGGATCACGCCAAGCATCGGCCCGATACGGCTTATCACCCGCGACACCACCGGCGCGGCATTCCAGCCGGCAGTGGCGAAGCCATAGGTTTCCTTGATGCCCTTTGGCTCGTCAAGCATGGCGATGACGACATAGCGTGGGTCGTCCATGGGGAAGGCCCCGGCAAAGGTGGTGACCAGCGCGTGATGGGCATAGCCGCCGCCGCGCGCCTTTTCGGCAGTGCCGGTCTTGCCGCCGACGCGATAGCCCGGGGCATCCGCCTTGCGGCCCGTGCCGTCCAGCACCACCAGCCGCATGAGCGAGCGCATCTTGCGGCTCGTCTCCTCGGTAAAGACGCGCCGCCCCTGCGCAACCCGGCCCGGTTCCACCTTGCGCAGCGTCGCCGGCCGCCAGATGCCGCCATTGACCAGCGTGGCATAGGCAGTGGCAAGATGAAGCGGCGTCACTGCGATGCCATGGCCAAAGCCGACGGTCATCACCGCCGAACGCCCCCATGGATTGGGCGTCAACGTGCGGCCGCGTTCCTTCAGTTCCACATCCACCGGGGCAAGAAAACCCAGCCGATCCAGATAGGCGCGCTGGGTTTCCATGCCGATTTCATCGGCAATGCGGGCAGTGCCGATGTTGCTGGAATGGATGAAGATTTCGGGGATGGACAGCCAGCGGTTCAACGGATGGTCGTCATGGATGCGGAACCGGCCGATCTGCAATGGCGCGGTCGCGTCATAACGCTGGCCCATGGATTTGATGACGCCGCTGTCCATTCCCATGGCCAGCGTGATCGTCTTGAAGGCCGAGCCAAGTTCGTAAACACCAAGCGTGGCCCGGTTGAACATCTGTTCCGGCGTGGCGTCGGCCGGATTGTTGGGGTTGAAGCTGGGCAGCGACACCATCGCCACTATTTCGCTGGTGCGCACGTCCATGACGATGCCGGCCGCACCGATCGCCTGAAATTTTTCCACCGCGGCGCCCAGTTCGCCTTCCATCGCCTGCTGCACCCGGCTGTCGATGGACAGGGCCAGCGGCTTGTCGCGCATATCGGGACGAATCAACCGTTCATCCTCGGCGCGTTCCATGCCGGCCCGGCCATGGCCGTCGATGTCGGTAAAGCCAAGCACATGCGAGGCGAGGTTGAGCTGCGGATAAAGCCGTTCCGCCTCCCTCTCCAGCGTGACCGCCGGCTCACCGATGGCGTTGATCCGGTCAGCGGTTTCGGGCAGCACACGCCGTTTCAGAAAGGCGAAGGATCGCCCGCTGGCCAGCGTCTTGTAGATTTGCACTTCCGACAGGTCGGGCAACGCAAGCGCCAGCTTGCGCGCCACGTCGCGCGGGTTGCCGACCAGCTGGTTCGGCCGCACGGTGACTGCATAGGCCTCGAAGGTGCGCGCCAGCGGCACACCGTTGCGATCCACGATATCGGCGCGCGGCGGCACCAGCGCGGCAAAGGGATCGCGCGGGCGGCGATCGGCACTGTCCTGCAGCACGGCAAGATCGAACAGGCGCAGACCAAGAACGGCCAGTGCCCCCAGGAACAGCAGCAATCCCACCATCAGCCGGCGCCGGGCAAGCGTCAGCGAGGCCTGCCGCTGGCCCGCTAGGCGAATGCGTGCTGCCCGCGCGGTGGCGGCGTTCACCGGCGGGCCTTGCGCAGCCCGCTTGCCTCCACCTCGGCGGCGTCGCGCAATTCAGTCATCAGACCATCACTCAGCAGCGATGCCGATGCCGCCACATTGACGGATACCGGCCGCGACGGCTTTGGATGAAAGGACACGGCCTGCAACAATGGTTGCGACTGGGAATCGTCGTGCGCCGCTGCAAAGGTGACGACGGGCTGCGCCGCCGCAGGCCGACGTGTCGCGGGCGCCTCGTTCGTGTCATAGGCGACGGTCTGCACCTCTGCCGGCCGCGGCTGCGCTACCGCAATCGCCTGCTGTACCGAAGGCTGGCTGTCGGGCTGGCGATCATTGGCAAATGCCGCAAGCTCCACCGCGCCGTTCAGATACTGCCCCGGCTTGGGCGCCGACATGGCAAGCACATCGGCATTCCATTTTTCAAGCTGTGGCAGGCGTTCGCGCGTGCCCAGTTCCGACTGGAGCTGGCGGATCGTTCCCATGTCGCCGGCAATGCGGTGCTCCAGCTCATTTACGGCCGCGCGCTCTGCCGAGACACGCAGCGAAACCATGTAGAAGCAGAGCGCCGATGCCATGACGCCCGATACCAGCGCTGCGGATCGCAGACGTGTGCCTATCAACGTCATCCCCTTGCCTCCCATGATTCAGCAGCTGTCCGCCGTGCGACCCTGAGGGTCGCCGAACGCGCCCGTGGATTTACCTGCAATTCCGCCTCACCAGCGCGGATCGGCCTCGCAACGGCATCGAATGTCGGCTGGTTTTCAGCCGCCGCGACCGGCAGGTGCCGTGACGAACCGGGGGTGCGTCCGCTGCGATCACGCAGGAAGCGCTTCACCATCCGGTCTTCGAGACTGTGGAAACTCACCACTGCCAGCCGACCGCCCGGCTTCAACAGACGCTCCGCCGCCCTCAGCCCCTCGTCCAGTTCGTCCAGTTCACGGTTGATATGGATGCGGATCGCCTGGAAACTGCGCGTCGCCGGGTCCTTCGGCTCACCGGGACGATGGCCCAGCGCACGGCGCACCACATCGGCAAGCTGGCCGGTACGGGTGATCGGCCGTGCCTGAACGATGGCGCGCGCGACGCGGCGTGCCCGCGGCTCCTCCCCCAGATGGAAGAGGACATCGGCAATCTCCCCCTCATCCGCGTTGTTGATGAAATCGGCAGCGGTGTCGCCCTGCCCCTCCATCCGCATGTCCAGCGGACCATCGGCCTGAAAGCTGAAACCGCGGTCGGGCTGGTCGATCTGCATGGACGATACGCCAATATCCAGCGTCACGGCATCGACCTGCGTAACGCCAAGCACCGACAGTGCCGACACCATGTTGGAAAAACGGTCCTGCACCAGTGTCAGCCGGCCATCAGCCTGCGCCTCCAGCGCACGGCCATTGGCAATGGCTGTGGGGTCACGATCGAAAGCCAGCACATGCGCGCCCGCCGCCAGTGCAGCGCGGGTATAACCACCGGCGCCGAAAGTGCCGTCCACCAGCACATCGCCGGGCGCAAGCGCAAGGCCGGCAAGCACTTCGTCCATCAGCACGGGGATGTGCGGGGCCTTTGCCGCCATCGCGGGTGCGCCGGTCATGGCTTTTCACCCCTGGCTTCCAGCTGACGGCTGACGATGCGGGCAAGCCGGGGGTTTTCCGCGCCCTTCAATTCCAGAAGAACGGCGGGGTTCCAGATTTCGAATGTGTCGCCAGCAGCGATGAAGAAAGCCAGCCGCTCCATTTCCCCCAGTTCCTTGAGCATGGGGGACAGGACGATGCGACCATTGTCGTCATAGCCCAGCTGTTCGGTGGCGCCGAATTGCATACGGGCCAGATCATCGCGCGCAGCACCGAAATCGTCACCGAAGCGGCGATCGAGCTTGTCGTAAAGGCGCGTGGAATAGGCCTGATCATATCCGATCAGGCATGGCTCGCGTTCGTGGGGGGCAAGCACGACGGAGCGGGCGTTGGAACGGGCTTCGATGACTTCGCGATACGGCGCAGGGATCGACACGCGATTCTTCGCGTCGATCGCATTCATTGCATAGCCGTGAAAATACCCCTGCATGTCGCGCGTGAAGCCCCATCAGCGGACAAAAGGCCTTCCCGCCCGCGAATACACATGCATCCGCGCCAAGCGTCTAAATGTGGGACGGCCCCATCCCTGTGGATTGATGGATAACATGGGGCACGTATGGGCTTCAATGGGATTTTATGGGCAGTGATGGGGAAATGACGTAAGATGCTGATTTATAATGTGTAATTGGCACGATCATCCCGGTGTTACGCGTCTGTTAACAACCGGCATAAGCCTGTGGATAAGTTGGTGCATTGCTGTGCACGAACAGTGGGTGAAGCGACTGAAATAAATGCCGTTAAATCTGCTGCACCGCAGAAATACGGTGGATTCGGACAGGTAATTTCATCCACATGAGGCTATGGGCGGATCACCCCATCCAGTGGATAAGATGTGAAGAATCAAATCTGACGTCATGTCCCGCCAGATGACGGATGATACCGATCAGAAACAGGCTGTTATCGGCAATGCGGGCATTGCGCCCTGTCCCATCCGGTCCCGGCCCCACCCATGCCGCGTCGGCAAGCCAATCGGCATCGGCGACGATCATCGCCCGGCCACGGCCGATGGCGCACAGCGCGACAAGGCCGTTATCGCCGCTTGCGCAACGCCCCCCCGGCGTCACGTGAATCACACCGCTGTCCGCCACCCCCAGCCGGGCAGCACCAAAGCCCATGGATAGCCCCTGCCCAGCCTGCAACAGGCGCATGCCGTCATAGGCAGGTGAAATCTCCACACCCCAATGGTCCAGCAGGGGCGAAAGCAGATGATGGACCGGTGCGGGGGCAACACCCCGGCCCTGTTGCCGGCCAGACCAGTGCAGCAGTGGATCGGCCAGCACCAGCAGCCTGCCACCATCCCTCACCCAGCGATCAATGCGCACCAGTTCTGCCGGGGCAAGCGCGCGTGGCTGCGCCAACATCAGCACATCCGTGCCACGCAATGCCGCGTCGTCGATCACATGGACAGGCACGATCCGCGCAGCCGACGCAAGCGTGCGAAAAATGGCAAAGCCGCCGTCGTCGCCAGCCAGGGTGGCGGCAGGGCCTGCCTGGCCCCAGAACAGCGGCAGCGCACTTATCACCGCGACAACAGGCTTGCGCCCTGCAAAGGGTGTGGGCGGCGGGCGAATGGCATGTTCATACCAGTGCATCGGCGACGGCAAGGGTGGTCGCAGCGCCAGCACGCCCAGACCACAGATGGCAAACGCTGCTGCCGCCATGTTTTTCCTGCCCGGCAGCAGCCATTTCAGCAGCGCGAACAGGGCGATCAATGCCGTCCCCATCAGCAGGCTGGCACCGGCCGCACGTGCCAGCACGATCACGTCGGGCACGCCAGTCATGGACAGCAGCAGCCATTCGGCCATCCCCGCCATGCCAATGAACAGCAGTAACACCACCAGCCGACCGGCAAGGGGGGACAGCCGTAATGAGAGGCCGGGTATCTTCACCCGCCCCGTCATCATCGGCAGGAGAAGTAAAAGCCAGGGGCGAAAAGCGAGGAAACTGTCGGGCTCGGCACGTTGGCGGACAAGCAGATGGCCCGGCCAAAGACCCAGCACCAGTTCACCGATGGCAAGCAGCGCCGCGATCAGAAAGGTACGGCGCAAGGCGCCAGCACCCCGATGCATCATTCAACGAAGATCAATGATCGAGAATGGGCGCGGGCGGCGCCTGAATGGCAACGATCTGTCGGCTGGTGTCATGCGTGACAACCGGTGCAGCGCGGGTAGCGGCGGCATCGCCGGAGCCGGGCGCAATGCCAAGCTGCGCCAGCGGTTCTTCCGGTGGAGCCTTGGCGGCGGGCGCCCGCCCCCCGATGCTCGCCGCGCCGATGAGCACGAGCACGAAGACACATGCCAATCCTGTCAGTCCTATGCGGACCCTGTGCATAACCCTCGCTTGGGAAGCGTCACCCTGCGGCTGGTAAGCGCGTGTGGCCAACGGATTATCCCGGATAGTTTTCGTCCTGCCGATATTTATCAGACTGTGGCAGGATTGTCGAATGGCACGTGTCAGCGCGGCGATACCAGCCATGGCGGCGGCGCTACCCCCTTTGCCTCGCACCATGCCGGGTTGAACAGCGTCGACAGGTAACGCAGCCCTGAATCGCACAAGATGGTGACGATCGTCTTGCCCGGCCCAAGCTCGCGCGCCAGTGCCACCGCGCCGGCCACGTTGATGCCCGAAGAAAGGCCGATGCACAGCCCCTCCTCCATCATCAGCCGGTGAACCCATTGCAGCCCTTCGCTATCGTCGATACGGAACTGGGTGTCGACAGGCGCACCTTCCAGATTGGCCGTGATCCGGCCCTGGCCAATGCCTTCGGCGACCGACGAGCCTTCTGCCCGCAATTCACCATGAGCATAATAATTATAGAGTGCCGCGCCATGCGGATCGGCCAGGCCGATGACAATATCCGACGAATGTTCCTTCAGACCCAGCCCGGTGCCGGCCAGCGTGCCGCCGGTGCCGACCGCGCAGATGAAGCCGTTGATGCGGCCATCGGTCTGCTGCCAGATTTCGGCGGCGGTGGTCTTGATGTGCGAAAAACGATTGGCCGTATTGTCGAACTGGTCGGCCCACAGCGCGCCCGGCGTTTCCTCCGCGATCCGGCGGGAGGTGTGAACGAAGTGATTCGGGTTGGAATAGGGCGCGGCCGGCACCAGCACCAGTTCCGCCCCCAGCGCGCGCAACGTGTCCATCTTCTCGCGCGACTGGGTTTCAGGCATGACGATGATGGTGCGATAGCCCTTGGCGTTGGCAACCACGGCAAGGCCGATGCCGGTGTTGCCGGCCGTTCCTTCCACGATCACACCGCCCGGCCCCAGCACGCCCCGTGCCTCGGCATCTTCGACGATGAACAGTGCGGCACGGTCCTTCACCGAACCGCCCGGATTCATGAATTCGCACTTGGCAAGGATGTCGCAGCCCGTTGCTTCCGACGGCCCTTTCAGCCGCACGAGCGGCGTGTTGCCAACCAGATGCAGGACATCGGCCGCCGGCCTGTTTCGCAAATCGTTCATGCCTTCCTCCATGAAGTGTCAGCGCCAAAGGCGCAAGCAAGGCTTGCTTGGCATTGATGAAGACGAACCACAGGCGGCCGGCAATATCCCTGTGCTTCGGCCATCTCCTACATGAAGGGGCGCACCGGGTCTTTCCCGTCCCATGCGGCCGATGCGGCATAGAAGCCAGTGAATGCCAGCTCCATCTCCCTGTTGGTCTGGATCAGTTCGACAAACCCCGGCATCAGGCCCTTGCTGTCCATATAGGCCACTTCGCCGCCCGTCGGCACGCCGGCACGGAATGCCAGTTCAAAGCCCATGTCCTGATAGCGCCTGACATCGGCATCGACATCGGTGCTGGAAACGCCCCAATGATGGAAGCCATGGCCCTGCCTGTCGATAAGCTCCTTATAGACGGAGGGGTGATCGTCCAGCGGCTGGATCAGTTCGATGTTCATATGACCGGCGAACCCCATGGCGATGGAGACCGCCGCCTGCGACGACTGCCCGCGATAGACGGGATTGTCGCCGGTCCATCGATCCAGCAGGAACCATGGGCCGGTGTTCAGCTTCGTCACCCATTGGTCCATCGCGGCGCGTATGTCCTTCACCACATAGCACATCTGGATGATGCCGTCCGACGGTTGACCGAAATTGAGCAGGGGCATGAAAATCCTCTCTTCCTTACAGGTTCTTATACGGCGCGTTGGGCGTGCGCCTGTTATTCATCATGGTGATAGCACCACATGCGGGGCACGCAACGGCGATGGTGCGGGGGCGCCGCTGCCTTTCGTCAGATGAAAATACCGGCTGCCAATAATTCCATCGACGGGGCCGAAACAGTCGGTTAACCAAAACGCATGAACCCGCTGTTCGCCACGCTTCCCACCACTATTTTCGAAGTTATGTCGGGTTTGTCGCGTGACTTGGGCGCGATCAACCTGGGCCAGGGATTTCCCGATTTCGGCTGGCCGGAGGATATGCTGGACGCGGCGGCGCAAGCGATATGCCATGGCTCCAACCAATATCCGCCAATGACCGGCACGCTGGAGCTGCGCCTGGCAGTGGCCGAATATTATCATCGAACACAAGGGCTTGATCTGTCCCCCAATCAGGTGACGATCACATCCGGCGCGACGGAGGCACTGGCCGCCTCGATCCTCGGCCTTGTCATTCCCGGCGATGAAGTGGTGCTGTTCGAGCCCGCCTATGACGCCTATCTGCCGCTGGTGCGCCAGGCGGGCGGCATACCGCGCGTCGTCCGGCTGGAGCCGCCGCACTGGCGAATCACGGAAGAGGCGCTGGCCGCGGCCTTCAGCCCGCGCACCCGCATTGTCATCTTCAACAATCCGCTGAATCCGACCGGCACCGTGCATGAGGATGCCGAGCTGGCGCTGCTTGCCAGCTATTGCGTACGGCATGACGCCGTGGCGATCTGTGACGAGGTGTGGGAACAACTGCGTTTCGACGGCAAGCCTCATGTGCCGCTGATGGCGATGCCCGACATGGCGGAACGCACGATCAAGATCGGCTCCGCCGGTAAGATATTCTCGCTGACCGGATGGAAGGTGGGCTGGACCATTGCATCGCCCGTGCTTGCCGGCGCCATTGCCAAGACGCACCAGTTCCTCACCTTCACCACGCCGCCGGGGCTGCAGGCCGGTGTTGCCTATGGCCTTGGCAAGGACGACAGCTATTTCGATCAATCGCGCAATGGCTTTGCGCGCGCCCGTTCGCGCATGGGCGAAGGGTTGGCCAGCGCCGGCTATCATGTCCTGCCCGCCGGCGGCACCTATTTCATCGCGGTGGACCTGAAGGCATCGGGCATATCGGCCGATGACATGACATTCTGCCAGCGTGCGGTCCGTGAATGCGGCGTGGCGGCAATACCCATTTCCTGTTTCTTCAGCGCAAGGCCGGTGAACCACGTCATCCGCCTGTGCTTTGCCAAGACCGATGCGGTGATCGACAGCGGGCTTGAACGGCTGGCCCATGCGCGGCGGCTGGATTGGTGATCACCGACGGCTGACGCAGCCCTCCGGCCGTGCTAGCAGCGCAACATGCTGACGATCAATGCAATCACCGTTCGCCTTGGCGGACGCACGATCCTCGACCGGGCGAGCGCCGCCCTGCCCCCGCGCAGCCGGGTTGGCCTGATCGGCCGCAACGGTGCCGGCAAATCCACGCTGATGCGGATCATTTCCGGCCATGGCGAAGCCGATGAGGGATCGGTGGAGATGCCGCGCGGGGCGCGCATGGGCTATGTCGCGCAGGAGGCACCGGCCGGCAGCGCCACGCCTTTCGAAACCGTGCTCGCCGCCGATGTCGAGCGCGCCGCACTGCTGGCGGAAAGCGATGCGCTTGCCGGGCGCGACGACATGGACGCCAATCGCATGGCCGAAATCCATGAACGGTTGAGCGCCATCGATGCCCATGCCGCGCCGGCGCGTGCATCGCGCATCCTTGTCGGCCTTGGCTTTGACGAGGACATGCAGCACCGCCCGCTCGACAGTTTTTCAGGCGGCTGGCGGATGCGCGTGGCGCTGGCCGCATTGCTGTTTTCAAACCCTGATCTGCTGCTGCTGGATGAGCCTTCCAACCACCTCGACCTTGAAGCGACGCTGTGGCTGGAATCCTTCCTGCGCAATTATCGCGCGACGATATTGATCGTCAGCCATGAACGCGACCTGCTGAACAATGTCTGCGATCATATCCTCCACCTCGATAAGGGGCAGACGACGCTATATTCCGGCGGTTACGATTCGTTCGAGCGGCAACGGGCGGAACGGCTTGCCCAGCAAGGCGCCGCACGCGAGAAGCAGCTTGCCGAACGCGCGAAGCTGCAGGCCTTTGTCGATCGCTGGCGCGCCAAGGCCAGCAAGGCAAAACAGGCGCAAAGTCGCATGAAGGCGCTGGCGAAGATGCAGCCGATCAACGCCGTGGTCGAAGACCCGACGCTGAGCTTCAACTTCCCCAGCCCCAATGAACTGCGGCCACCGCTGATCACACTCGACGCCACGGCCGTGGGCTATGCTGTGGATCAGCCAGTGCTCTCCCGTCTCAACCTGCGGCTGGACCCGGATGACCGCGTCGCCCTGCTTGGCCGCAATGGCAATGGCAAGACCACGCTTGCCCGCCTGCTTGCCGGCCAGCTGGAACCGATGGCCGGGCAGATCAACGTCAGCGGCAAGCTGCGCGTCGGCTATTTCACCCAATATCAGGTGGAGGAGCTGGACACCGGCGACACGCCCATCGAACATATGGCGCGGCTGATGAAGGGAGCGACACCAGCCGCCGTTCGTGCCCAGCTTGGCCGCTTCGGCTTTTCGGGCGACAAGGCGGAAGTGAAGGTGGGCCAGCTGTCGGGCGGTGAACGGGCGCGGCTGGCGCTGGCGCTGATCACCCGCGATGCGCCGCATATGCTGATCCTCGACGAGCCGACCAACCATCTCGACGTGGATGCGCGCGAGGCGCTGGTGCAGGCGCTCAACGATTATGGCGGCGCGGTCGTCGTCGTCAGCCATGACCGCCACATGCTTGAACTGACGGCGGACCGGCTGGTGCTGGTCGATCATGGCACCGCCACCGAATTTTCCGGCACCCTGGATGATTATACCGATATTGTGCTTGGTCGGGGGGACAGCGAGACCAGGACCACATCCGCGTCCGCCTCTACCTCCACAGCCCCCAAGGTCAGTCGCAAGGATGAACGCCGCGCCGCTGCCGAAGCGCGCGAACGCAGCCAGTCGCTTCGCAAGGCCGTGCAAAAGGCCGAAGCCGAAGTGCAGCGGCTGAGCGAGCGGCGAACAGCCATAGATCAGGCGATGTTCGACCCATCGGCTGCCGCCCCTGCCGACCGGGGCAAGACCATGGGTGATCTGATGCGTGAACGCGGCGAGGTGGAGCGCCGCCTTGAAGAGGCCGAGGAACGGTGGATGGAAGCATCCGAGGCGCTGGAAAATGCAATGGCGGCCTGAGGCGCCCTATGGATTTGGACACAATAAAGACAATCAGGAGGATCTGAGAGGATGAAAACGACCGCCGCCGTTTCGCGCCTTGGCCAGCCCCATCCGGTGATCGAGGAAATAGAGTTGGAAGATCCGCGGCCGGATGAAGTGCTGGTGCGCATGGTCGCCACCGGCATCTGCCACACCGATCTATACGCCCATTCCGGGCGCGGCATGCCGGTGCCACGTCCGATCGTGCTTGGCCATGAAGGTGCCGGCGTGGTGGAACAGGTGGGAGTCGGCGTCCGTGGTCTTGCGCCGGGGGATCATGTCGTGCTGTCGGGCGGATCCTGCGGGCTGTGCCCCAGCTGCCGCAACGCCCGGCCCACCTATTGCCGCGATACGATGAAGCTGAGCTTTGGCGGGATGCGCGGTGATGGATCGTCGCCATTGTCGCAAAATGGGGAACGGATCGCCGGGTCGTTCTTTGCCCAATCCTCCTTCGCACGCCACGCCATCGTGCCTGAACGCAGCGCGGTGAAGGTGCCGGCCGATGTGCCGCTGGAACTGCTTGGCCCGCTTGGCTGCGGGATCATTACCGGCGCAGGTTCGGTGCTGGAAGCGTTCAAGGTGCGTCCCGGCCAGTCGATCGCCATCTTCGGCGCTGGAAGTGTCGGCCTTGCGGCAGTGATGGCTGCCCGGATCGCCGGTGCGGCGAAGATCATCGCAGTGGATGTCGATGAGAAGCGACTGGCGCTGGCGAAGGAAATGGGCGCGACCGATGCAGTGAAAAGCTCCGACAGCGTCGTCGGCGCGCTGCGTGAAATCAATCATGACGGCTATGATTTCAGTTTCAACACCACGGCGGTGCCTTCGGTTTATGAAGCCGCCATCGCCGTGCTCGGCATGGAAGGGACCGCCGGCTTCGTCACCCGTCCGCAGGGGGAATGGGTGGCGCCGGTCGCATCGATCCTTGCCGGCGGGCGCAAGCTGCAGGGCATATTGGGTGGCAGCGCGGCACCGCAATTGTTCATTCCCTTGATGATCGATTACTGGCGGCAGGGTCGTTTCCCGTTCGAACGGCTGATCACCCGTTTCGATTTCGACGACATTGCAACCGCATGGCAGGCTTGCGAGGATGGCAGCGCAATCAAGCCAATACTGATGATGTGATTCCCCTTGCCTCATGACGGGCTGAATGGCCCTGCCATGAGGCTTTGCGGGAGGATTCGCCTGCCTTCCGCACCAGCATCCCTGATCATCATTGCGCAATCGTAATTTGCCAGATGCGGCAGAAATCTGCGCGCTTTGCCGACCTGCCGCGGCTGCTGTCATCAAACTGATAAAAATGCGTCACAGGACGGTAATGGCCGCGACCTAGGGCTCCTCTCGCACGACGCGCAAAGCGCTGTCGGCCAATGGGGAGAAATCCAGATGTTCAAGAAATTCACGGTCGCGTTCGGCATTGCCGCCCTTGCCGGCACTGGCGCGCACGCTGCCGATCTTTCCGGCGCGGGCGCCACATTCCCGGCCCCGGTTTATGCCAAATGGGCCGAAGCCTATAAGGCGACCACCGGCATCGGCCTCAACTATCAGGCCATCGGCTCCGGCGGCGGCATCAAGCAGATCAAGGCCAAGACCGTCGACTTCGGCGCCAGCGACAAGCCGCTGAAGCCCGAGGAACTCAACACTGCCGGTCTGTACCAGTTTCCCACCGTCATCGGTGGCGTGGTTCCGGTGATGAACCTGCCAGGCATTCGCCCCGGCCAGATTCACCTGACCGGCCCGCTGCTTGCCGACATCTACATGGGCACGATCACCAAGTGGAATGACCCGCGTATCGCTGCGGCCAATCGTGGCGTGAAGCTGTCGGCGCTGCCCATCACCGTCGTCCATCGTTCGGACGGGTCGGGCACGTCCTTCCTCTTCACCTCCTATCTTTCCGCCAAAAGCCCGGCATGGGCGCAAAAGGTGGGTGCAAGCGATGCGGTGCAATGGCCGACCGGCATCGGCGGCAAGGGCAATGACGGCGTTGCCGCCTTTGTAAAGCAGACCATGGGCGCCATCGGCTATGTCGAATATGCCTATGCCAAGCAGAACAACGCCACCTATGCGCTGCTGCAGAACAAGGCAGGCAAGTTCCCCGCACCGACCGCAGCCAATTTCGCCGCGGCCGCTGCCGGCGCGAACTGGGCAAAGGCGCCCGACAATTATGTGCTGCTGCTGGACCAGCCGGGCGCGAACGCATGGCCGATCACGGGTGCCACGTTCATCCTGCTCTACAAGAACCAGGATAATGCCGCCCGGGGCCAGGGCGTGCTGAAGTTCTTCGACTGGGCATACAAGACCGGCGACGGCGCTGCCGCCAAGCTGGATTACGTGCCGCTGCCTGCCAGCGTGAAGGCGCTGATCCGCAAGCAATGGGCCATGCAGATCAAGGCCGGCGGCAAGCCGATCTACGCTGCGAAATGACGATGATGATCGCAGGTGAAACGGCAGGCGGGGATCGTGCATTCCCGCCACTGGCCCCGACACTGCGGGGCACCGGGCTGGCGCCGCGTGGTGCATGGCTCGACCCCGTCTTCCGTGGGGCGTGCTTTGGCGCCGCAACACTGCTGATGGCGGCACTTGCCGGTGTTGTCGTTTCGCTTGCGATCGGCGGCTGGCCGGCGTTCCGTCAATTCGGCCTGGGGTTTCTGACCTCTACCGAATGGAACCCGGTCACCGAGGTGTATGGCGCTGCCGGCCCCGTTGTCGGCACGTTGATCACATCCTTTCTGTCACTGGCCATCGCATTGCCGGTGGCGCTTGGCGTTGCGGTGTTCCTGGTCGAATTCTGCCCGCGCCCGCTGGCAAGGCCAATCGCCATTGCTGTGGAGCTTCTGGCCGGCATACCGTCCATCGTTTACGGCATGTGGGGCCTGTTCGTTTTCGCTCCCTTCTTTGCCGAATATATCCAGCTGCCGCTGATGATGAACGTGCCTGCCGGATCGATCTGGGAAACGCTGTTTTCCGGCATCCCCAATGGCGCCAACATCCTGACCGCATCGATCATCCTAGCGATTATGATCCTGCCCTATATGGCGGCGGTGCTGCGCGAACTGTTCCTCACCGTGCCGCCGCAGGTGCGCGAGGCGGCCTATGGCCTTGGCTGCACCCCGTTCGAGGTGATCCGCGCCGTTACCATCCCCTATGTCCGCCGTGGCATGATCGGCGTGGTAATGCTGGGGTTGGGCCGCGCGCTGGGGGAAACCATGGCCGTCACATTTGTGATCGGCAACGCCCATGGCTTTCCGGATTCGCTGTTTGCTTCCGGCTCCACCATCGCTTCGACCATCGCCAATGAGTTTACCGAGGCGACGGGCGAAATGCACAGCGCCGCGCTGATCGCGCTGGGGCTGGTGCTGTTCGTCATCACCTTTTCGGTGCTTGCCGTCGCGCGGGCACTGCTCAGCACACAGAAATATTGAGGCCGGCCATGATCGACCGTCATTTCCGCCGCCGCTTTTCCAACTGGCTGTTCGTCGCCGCCTGTACGCTGGCGACCGCCTTTGCGCTGGCGGCGCTTATCCTCATTCTCTGGTCGCTGTTCAGCCAGGGCATTGGCGGGCTGGATGCCAAGGTGTTCACCATGTCCACCCCCGCGCCGGGATCGGAAGGCGGGTTGCTGAATGCCATCGTCGGTTCATTGCTGATGTGCGCGGTCGCCATGATCCTGTCGGTCATCATCGGCGTGCTGGCGGGAACATGGCTGGCCGAATATGGCGGTAACACGCCCTATGGCTACGCCGTGCGCTTCCTGAATGACGTGCTGCTGTCTGCCCCGTCGATCCTGATCGGCCTGTTCGTTTACGAGATTCTGGTGCGCCCACTGCACGGCTTTTCCGGCTATGCCGGGGCGGTTGCGCTGGCGCTGCTTGCGACGCCGATCGTCACCCGCACCACCGAAGACATATTGAATCTGCAGCCGCACAGCCTGCGGGAGGCCGGCATCGCACTGGGTGCGCCGCAATGGCTGGTGGTTCGCAAGGTGATATGGCGCGCCGCCGGCGCGGGGCTGCTGACCGGCGGCCTGCTGGGTTTTGCACGGATCAGCGGGGAAACCGCGCCGCTGCTGTTCACCTCGCTCAACAACCAGTTCTTCAACGCCGACATGAGCCAGCCGATGGCCAGCCTGCCGGCCGTGATCTTCCAATATGCGCTGAGCGCCTATGACGACTGGCGACGCCTGGCCTGGGCCGGTGCGCTGCTGATCGCGCTTGCCGTTCTTTCCATCAACATCATCGGGCGGGTAATCGCCCGGGAGCCGCGCCAGAAATGAGCATGACCGCAACCATCGAAAGCCCCAGCACCGACACCGTGATGACCGCACCACCGCGTGACCGCCTGGTGCTGGAAGCCCGCAACCTCGACTTCTATTATGGCCGCACGCAAACGCTGTTCGGCGTCAACCTGCCGGTGGAACGCAATTCGATCACTGCGCTGATCGGCCCTTCGGGTTGCGGCAAGTCCACGCTGCTGCGCGCGTTGAACCGGATTTACGAACTGTATCCCGGACAGCGGGCCGATGGCCGCATCATCCTTGATGGCGAGGATGTGCTGCACAATGGCAAGGGCCTGTCCTGGGTGCGTGAACGCGTATCCATGGTAGTGGAATCAGGCGTCGGCCCCGAACCGGTGGACGAGGAAAATGCGCTGATGGCCGGCACCGACCTTGCCCGGCTTCGCGCCCGCGTCGGCATGGTGTTCCAGAAGCCGACGCCCTTTCCCATGTCCATTTACGAGAATGTCGCCTTTGGCGTGCGCATCTATCACCGCAAATCACGGCGGGAGATGGACGAGATTGTCGAAACGTCTCTTCGCCGCGCGGCGCTGTGGGACGAAGTGAAGGACAAGCTGCACAGCAGCGGCCTTGGCCTTTCAGGCGGTCAGCAGCAGCGGCTTTGCGTGGCGCGCGGCATTGCGGTTCAGCCGGAAGTGCTGCTGCTGGACGAGCCGGCATCCGCGCTGGACCCTATTTCCACCGCCAAGCTGGAAGAGACGCTGCACGAGCTGAAACGCGAGTTCACCATCGTCATCGTCACGCACAATCTGCAGCAGGCCGCGCGCCTTGCCGATTATACCGGCTTCATGTTCCTTGGCCGGATGATCGAGTTCGGCCCGACGGAGGAGCTGTTCCAGCGCCCCCGCATGGATCGCACGCGCGATTATGTGACCGGGCGTTTCGGCTGAACCGCCGGGGCGGCGCGCCGGACCTGATGGTTCAGTGCCCGCCCTCCTCCTTCACGGGTTCGCGCACCAGCCGGCCTTCCTGCGCCTTGTAGAAAAACTGACTTGCCACCAGCCAGCCTTTCAAGGGCCTGAGCGGCAGGATGCAGGTGACGAGGAGGAACGGCAAGGTGGTGAACAGATGCACCCAGAAGGGCGCCTGAAAGATGATTTCGATCATCAGCGCCACGATCACGCCAGGCACGCAGCCGAAACAGATGACGAAAAAGGCCGGGCCATCCGCCGGATCGGCAAAGGAATAATCAAGCCCACAGACCTCGCAGCTTTTGCGCATCTTCAGAAAACCTTCGAAGATGTGCCCCTGCCCGCAACGGGGGCATTTGCCATAAGGGCCGGTCTTGGTGGGTGGCAGCTTGGGCCAGCCTTCGTTCTTGTCGGGCGTCATCGCCGCATGTCCTCATATGGTGGCGGCCCTGTGGTGCATGCCCCAGATGGCCGCGATCAGGCCTTGCGCCTGATGCCACGTCGTCAATGACCGACGCGCGCCCTACTTAATCGCCAGCCATGTCCACTTCAACGGACAAGATGTCCAAGGGCAAAGGGCGGCAAATCATGGACAATCCGGCTTCACGCCGCCAGAATTGAGCCATGGCGGACATCATCAACCTGCGCCGCGCCCGCAAGGGACGCGATCGCAAGGAAGCGGCACAACAGGCTGAGGCCAATCGTGCTCGCCACGGCCTGACGCCGATGCAGCGCAAGGTGATCGACGCGGATCGCGCGCGACAGGAAAAACTGCTGGATCAGGCGCGGCGGGACAAGGAGGAGTAAACGCCTGCCGTCACCCGCCGTGACCGCGGGTAATCCAGCCGCCTAGCAGATCCATCGCCTGCGCAATGCTGTCTGTGTCGGCCGCATAGGACAGGCGAACGCTGCCGTGGCCGTTGACCAGGTCGAAATCCACACCGGGGGTGATGGCAACACCGGTTGCATCCAGCAGCCGGGTACAGAAACCAAGGCTGTCGTCGGTCAGATGATCGACCTGCGCATAGACGTAAAAGGCGCCATCCGCCGGGGCGAAGCGGCTTATCCCCATCGCCGGCAGCGCATCGAGAATAATGCCCCTGTTGCAGCGGTAGCGTTCGCGATGCCCCTCCAGCTCTTCCGTTGCGTCGAAGGCAGCGATTGCCGCGACTTGCGACAATGTCGGCGCGGAAATGAAATAATTCTGCGCCAGTTTTTCAACCGGGCGCACCAGCGCTTCGGGCACCACCATCCAGCCGATGCGCCAGCCGGTCATCGAATAATATTTGGAAAAGCTGTTGATGACGATGGTCCTGTCGCTAAACCCGGCAGCGCTGACCGCTGGCGCACCATAATGCAGGCCATGATAGATTTCGTCGGAGACCAGCCAAAGGCCATGGCCGTCGCAATAATCGGCCAGTGCCTTCATCGCCGCATGATCGATGATGCTGCCGGTGGGGTTGGACGGGCTGGCGACAATCACGCCGTCGATCGGCCCGGCAGCCTGAAGCAATTGCGGCGTCAACTGATAATGGGTGTCCGCCCCGCAGGGGACGGCGACGACTTCGATGCCAAGGCTCTGCAATATATTACGGTAACAAGGATAGCTTGGTGCTGCGATCGCCACCCTGGCGCCGGGGTCGAACGCGGCGAGGAAGGCCAGCAGGAATGCACCCGATGATCCGGTGGTGACGATGATGCGCTCCGCCGGGACGGCGATGCCTTCGGTGTGGCGATAATGTTCGGCGATCCGCTCACGCAGCGGCGATATGCCGGCCGCAACCGTATAACCCAGCACCTCCTGCCCCAATGCCCTTGCGGCTGCCTCGCGCACCAGTGCCGGCGCAGCGGTGGATGGCTGCCCCACTTCCAGATGAAAAACCGGCATGCCCTGCCGCTCCCTCCGGGCAGCCGCCGCCATCACATCCATGACAATGAAGGACGGGATTGCATCGCCCCTGCGGGATGGGTTCATCTCTGTCATGCCTTCATGCCTGGGACGATCGTTCGCCGCCCTCTTAAAGGCACGCCGGCGGTGAGAGAAACAGATAATCCCGTCCACATATTGCCGCTATTTCTATTGCAAGTGAGAATTGGTCGCGTTAGTGGATCGACACCGCCCGATGGTCGGCCACAGCTTGCGGCGGCCCGGACATTGCGGTGGCGAACGGCGTGGATCTTTCGGCAATATGAGCGGATCGGCAGGAATGGCGGCGCCCAGGGCGCAAGCGAGGCGCAGCTTCTGGCTGAAGCATCTGCACCGCTGGCACTGGATCAGTGCCGCGATTTCGCTTGTCGCCATGCTGCTGTTCGCTGCGACCGGCATCACGCTGAACCATGCCGGTGCGATAGAAACCAAGCCCAAGATCATTGATATACAGGGCACGCTTCCGCCTACGCTGCTCAACGGTCTGTCATCGGCGACAGGCGCTGATGACAACGACGCTGATGGCAACGGCAAGGCACCACTGCCGCGCGAAATCCGTACATGGCTGGCAGACAGGCTTCACATCCCGACGACGGATGCCGCCGCCGAATGGTCTGAAGACGAGGTCTATCTGGCAATGCCCCGCCCCGGCGGTGATGCCTGGGTCAGCATTGACCGGGAAAGTGGCGCCATCAGCTTCGAAAACACCGACAGGGGCTGGATCGCCTATCTCAACGATCTGCACAAGGGCCGCAACGCCGGCACTGCATGGTCATGGTTCATCGACATTTTCGCCGCTGCCTGCCTGATTTTTTCGATCACCGGTCTGGTCCTGCTGCAGCTGCACGCCGGCAGCCGCCCCGCGACATGGCCGCTGGTTGTGCTTGGGCTGGTCGTGCCGGTCCTTCTTGCCCTTATCTTCATTCATTGACGGAGGTTCTGATGCGCACCTTCATTCCCGTGGCGCTTACCGGACTGGTCGCCACTCCGGCGGCAGCGGCGAATATCAACCTGACGGTGGAAATCCCCCAGCTGCCGGTTGCGGAATATCACCGCCCTTATGTGGCGGCATGGCTGGAAAACACCGGCCAGCCGACAGTGACCAATCTCGCTGTCTGGTATGACCTGCACAAAAGGGGTGGCGAAGGCCAGAAATGGCTACGCGATCTGCGTACCTGGTGGCGCAAGAGCGGCCGCACCCAATCGCTGCCCATTGATGGCGTCACCGGCGCCACGCGCGCGCCCGGCCCGCAACGGCTTGGCTTCACGCCTGGCAAGGCACCACTGCAGAAACTGGCGCCCGGCAATTACGAGCTGGTGGTTGAGGCTGCGCGCGAAGTCGGCGGCCGCGAAGTGGTGCGCATTCCGTTCCAATGGCCACCCAAGGCTGCACAATCGCTTTCCGCCAATGGCAAGGCAGAGCTTGGCCGGGTCGCGATCGATCTGAAACCCTGACGATTGGGCCAAAAGCCCGATGATGATGAGGAGTGTTCCTGAAATGAAGAACCGCCTTCGGCAGATCATGCCTGGCCTTGCTGCCGCCATTGCCATTCTGGGCTTTTCCGTCCCGGCCGATGCCCATCGCGCATGGATGCTGCCTTCGGCCACCGTGCTTTCGGGCAATGAGTCCTGGGTGACGGTGGATGCCGCCGTTTCCAACGATCTGTTCTATTTCGAACATTTCCCGATGCGGCTTGATGGTATCGTCGCCTTTGCGCCTGATGGCAGCGCCGTAAAGCTGGAGAACGCAAGCACCGGCCGTTACCGCAGCACCTTCGACGTGCATCTGACACAGCAGGGCACCTATAAGATCGCCAACGTCAATGACGGTCTGTTCGCCAGCTATAAGGTGGATGGCAAACCCAAACGCTTCCGGGGCGATGCCGCCGCGCTGGCGAAGGAAGTGCCGGCCAATGCACAGGAGCTGAAGGTCTCTGAAGTGCAAAGCCGCAACGAAGTGTTCGTCACGCTGGGCAACCCGACTGACACGGTGTTGAAGCCCAGCGGCAAGGGCCTGGAACTGGCACCTGTCACCCATCCGGATGACATGGTCGTGGGGGAACCGGCCACGCTGGGTTTCCTGCTGGACGGCAAACCCGCCGCCAACGTCAAGGTCACCATCGTTCCCGGTGGTATCCGCTATCGCAATCAGTTGAACCAGATGGATCTGACCACCGACGCCAAGGGGCAGATCAGCGTCAATTGGCCGACGCCGGGCATGTATTGGCTGGAAGCCCAGGTGCGGGACGACAAGACATCGGTTCCGCAGGCAAAAGAACGGCGCGCCACCTATATCGCCGTTCTCGAAATCATGGGCCAATAAGACCAGCGGTGCCGCATCCGCAGCAGGACAGTTGATGTCGCGTATCGTCGTTCCGCTTTCCATTTCCCCCGATGCACTGGCCAGTCATGATCCGATGGCGCGTGTATGGGAAATTGGCGGAGCGACGATGGGCACGCGCTGGTCCGCGCGCATCGCCTTGCCACGCACAGCCGATGTCGCCCCCTGTCGCGCGGCCATCTGCAAGGCACTGGACCAGGTGGTGGGGGAGATGAGCCAATGGGAGCAGGAAAGCGCCATTTCCCGCTTCAACCGCGCACCCGCTGGCTGGCACCCGCTTCCCCTATCCCTCCTCCATGTGCTTGACCATGGGCTTGCGCTTGCCCGCCAGACTGGCGGCGCCTTCAACCCCGTCGCCGGTGCACTGGCTGATCTGTGGGGATTCGGTGCCGTCGCGGCGGGGGCATTGCCACCGCCCGGCGACAGGATAGAACAGGCCCTCGTCCATGTGTCATGGGAAGCGGTGACGATCGACCACGACCGAGGCATGGCGTGGCAGCCTGGCGGAGCGAGGCTTGATTTTTCCGGCATTGCCAAGGGTTATGGCGTGGACCGGGCTGCAACGGTCCTGCGCGACGCCGGCGTGTTGCATTTCCTTGTCGAGGTTGGCGGCGAGCTGCGCGGCGAAGGGCTTCGCCCCGATGGCCAGCCATGGTGGGTGGAAGTTGAACAGCCGCCGCTTGATCGTGACGACAAGGAACAGGCCCAACCACTCACCACCCGTGTCGCACTGCATCAGTTGAGCATTGCCACATCGGGTGATTACCGGCGGTTCTTTGAAAGCAGCGGCCGCCGTTATTCCCACAGCATCGATCCGCGCACCGGCTATCCGATCGACAACGGCATTGCCTCCGTCACCGTCATTCACCCCGAATGCATGGCGGCCGATGCGCTTGCAACCGCGTTGACCGTGCTCGGACCGGACGAAGGGCTGGCCTTTGCCGGCACACATGGCATTGCCGCACTGTTTACGCTGCGAACCGGCAATGGCTTTACCGAAATCACCACCCCCGCGCTTGATGAAATGCTGGATTGACCGAAATGATGCCAGCCTCCACCCGGCTGCTTGCCGCAGCAGCCGTCATTGCCGCTTACATCGGCTTTTGCATCATCGTGTTCCTGCGGCACAGGAGAAAATCAGCCAGTGCGCGCCGGGCATCGGCCAGCCTTGCGTCCGGTGAAGGCAATCGGACGCTGATTGCCTATGCCAGCCAGACCGGCCTCGCCGAACAGATTGCCGCGCGCACCGCTGAAACGCTGACCGCATCCGGGGTGCCGGTTTCGCTGCTGCCGATGGGGCAGGTGGATACAGCGGCCCTGCAGAATGTGCGCAACGCCTTGTTCATTGCCAGCACCACGGGTGAAGGCGATGCGCCCGACCACGCCACCGCCTTTGTGCGGACCATGGCCGGAACGGCACAGCTTGGTCAGCTTGAATATGGGCTGCTCGCGCTTGGCGACCGCAGCTATCGCCATTTCTGCGGCTTTGGCGTGCAGATCGACCATTGGCTGCACCGTAATGGCGCCCATGCATTGTTCGACATGGTCATGGTGGATAATGGCGACCAAGGGGCGCTTCGTCACTGGCAGCAGAATCTGCGCCTGTTCGGGGCCAATGCCGATGCGCCGGACTGGCAGGCACCGCATTATCACCGCTGGACGATGGTGGAACGGAGATTGCTGAACCCCGGCAGCGAAGGCTGGCCTGCCTTTGCCATTGCGCTGACCCCGCAAGACGACATGCCGAACTGGCAGGCGGGCGATATTGCGGAAATCGGTCCGTGCAATGACCCTGCGGCAGTCGATGCGCTGCTGAGCGCCCATGGCCTTAGCGCCGATCATCCGGTGCGCCATGATGGGAAAGAGGTACGGCTTGGCGAGCTGCTCAGCCGGTCCATCCTTCCCCTTTTCTCTGCCGATACGCATGACATGATGACCGCCGATACGCTTGCAGCAATGTTGAAACCGCTGCCGCATCGTGAATATTCCATCGCCTCCCTGCCCAGCGAAGGCGGATTAATGCTGATCGTTCGTCAAATGCGTGACGCACAGGGTGGATTGGGCCTGGGCTCCGGCTGGCTGACGCAATATGCCGACACAGGTACCGCAATTGATGTGCGCATCCGCACCAATCGCAGCTTCCATGCGGCGGATGACGACCGGCCGATGATCTTCATCGGGAACGGCACCGGCATTGCAGGACTGCGCGCCCATTTGAAAACACGGGCATTGGCCGGCCATGGCCGCAACTGGCTGGTCTTCGGCGAACGCAATCGCGACCGCGACTATTTCCTTGAAGAAGAGATGGAAGCATGGCGCGCCGCCGGCCTTGTCGAGCGGATCGACCTTGCCTTTTCACGCGATACGGCGGACCATCCCTATGTCCAGCACCGGCTGCGGCAGGCCCCCGACACCCTTGTTCAATGGGTGAATGACGGCGCTGACATCCTTGTGTGTGGCAGCCTGAACGGCATGGCCGGCGGCGTGCATCAGGCGCTGACCGACATTCTGGGGGAAGCGCGCGTCGACCGGATGATGGAACAGGGCCGCTATCGCCGCGATGTTTATTGAACCGTGGCTCGGCTGTCAGGAACCGTCCACTGGGGTCGATCAACATTCAGCTTGGCCAGCGAAATGTACGAAGGTTGGTCCGGCGGGATCGCGACCAAGACACCATAGCGGCGATGATGCCGCGTAAGGCATTGCTGGAGAACGGGCGTTAAGCAGCGGATACCCAATCCCGGACCTCGGGATTGTGAATGTCGAGACGTCGTTAGCCCTGTTCGGTCAGGCCTTCAGCACAAAGGGTATGGGCACGATCACCCAGGCAGCGACCGGTTGCCCGGCCTGCTTGGCCGGGGCGAATTTCCACCGGCGGACGGCATCCATGGCTGCGGAATCAAGCCGCCTATAGCCGCTGCTGCCATCGATCTTGAGCTTTTCCACCTGCCCGTCGGGAGAAACCAGCACCTTCAGCGTCACCGTGCCCTGTTCATGCCTGCGGCGCGACTCATAAGGATAGCGAGGCGCCGGATTATTCAGATAATCCGCTGAAAAATCGGGTGGTGTAATTGGCGCAGGCGGCGCCACACCGGCTGATGGTGCGGCGGGTGCGGCAATGGCCGCAACGGCCTTGGGCGTTACCGCCACTGATGTCGGGAGTGCCACCGGGCTTTCCACCAATGGTGCGGGCGCCACGATTTTGGGCATTACCGGCACCTGATCGGCCACGGGTGAGGGGGCTGCCGGTTCAGGCGGCGGTGGCGGTGCCATTTGCGGAATATGGATCAATTCCATGACAACGGGCTTGCGCGCCGCCGCAATATCGATGACGTCCAGCTTGACCAATACAACCAGCAGCAGCACATGCGCGGCCAGCAGGGCGATCAACACACCCCAGCGCTGGCGCGGCTGATAGCCGCCATGATCCTGCACCAGTTCGCCAATGGGCAGCAGTTCGCTCGCTGGCGGCGAATATGGCTGCGACGGAGAAACCAGCTTTAGCGCAGCGGCACCACGGCCCTGCCGCATCAATGGCTGTCTGAACGCAGCATACATGGCCGGCTCCCCTGTCAAAGACCATTCAATCTCCTCACCACGCCCCTGCCGGTGAAGAGACTCTGTCTGACAGAGCGATACAGGACGATTTAATGCGAATCAATCGCATCTTTAATGCAATTGATTTTCGTCAGTGTCTGGCCACGCCAATGAAACCGACGCCGCGGCTTAGGAGGCGCGCGGCTGCAGCCAGGTGACTGGCGGGCGTTCCAGATCCATGCGCTGCCGGCATTCAAACGGGTCCCAGTCGTTCAGCAGCGTCGGTATGTCGGAAGCTGGCGCGGGCCGGCAGAACAGATAGCCCTGGCCATATTGACACCCCTGCGCGACAAGGGCGGCGGCCTGCCCCGGTGTTTCTATCCCCTCGGCAACCACCGCCATGCCCAATGTGCGGCCAAGGCCCAGTATCGCGCCGACAATCGCCGCCTCATCAGCGAGATGGGGGGCGTTGGCGACAAAGGACCGATCGATCTTCAGCGTGTCCACCGGAAATTGCCGCAGATGAGAGAGCGAGGCATAGCCGGTGCCGAAATCATCGATGCCGATCTTCACGCCTATGCCATGGAGCTGGCGGATCGCCGCTTCCACCTGTTCCGATCCGCGGCCAAGAAACACGTCCTCGGTCACTTCGATCTGCACTTCGCGCGGTGAAACGCCGGTGCGATCCAGCCGTTCGATCACCCGCTGCGCCAACATGTCACGCCGAAACTCGGCCGAGGATGCGTTGATCGACACATGGCCAAAAGGCAGGCCAAGCGCACGCCAGCTCATCATGTCGTCGAACACACGTTCCATCATCGCAATGCCTAGTGCTTCGGCAATATCGAGGTCGTTGAACGCCGCGCTGATACTTGCGGGCGTATAAAGCCGCCCCTTGCGGTCACGCCAGCGCAGCAATGCCTCGAACCCGATGATCTCACCGGTCATCAGTGCAATCTTGGGCTGGTAATAGGGAATGATGGCCGCCCCTTCGACGGCGGAACGCGCACGCCTGACCATGGCGACGCGGCGGCGCATCTGGTCCTGCATCGAAGGATCGAAAATCGCCAGCCGACCGCGACCGCCGGTCTTCGCCGCGTAAAGCGCAAGATCGGCCTGCTTCATCAGTTCCGGCCAGCGCGAGCCATGTTCGGGGTAGATGGCGGCGCCGATACTCGTCCTGCATTCGGCGGCCTGATCACCAAAGCGGAAAGGCTCCAGCAGTGCCTTGAACAGCGTGTTGCAATGGCTGGTCACCTCCTCGCGGGAGGCGAGATCGGGCAACAGCACGGCAAATTCATCACCGCCGATACGGGCGATCATTGCCGAACCGGGCAGCGCGGCATGCAGCTTTTCGGCAAAGCCGCACAGCATCGCATCACCCACGTCATGGCCGTGCAGATCATTCACGTCCTTGAACTGATCCATATCGAGGATGAGGATGCCGATCTGCCCGTCGCCCGCCTTCGCATCCTCCAACGCGCTTTCCAGCTGCCGGTTGAACATGGCGCGGTTGGGGAGGCCGGTCAGCGGGTCATGTTCTGCCGTCCAGCGCATCTTCTGCTGGGCAAGGACATGTTCATGCACATCCTCGGTATAGCCATACCAGCGGACGACATTGCCTTCGTCATCACGAAAAGCCGACGCAAAGGCACGCATCCAGCGATAGCCCTGCCCCCGGGTCGTGACCCGCAGCCTGACGTCAAAGGGTTGGCCGGTGGCGATGGAATCAGCCGCAGCCTGTCTGATAAGCTGGACATCATCGGGATGCACGGCGCTGAACCAGCCATCGCCCAGCGATTCCTCGCGTGAAAGCCCTGTCAGCTCCGCCCAGCGACTGGAGACATCGATCAGCTTGCCCTGGGGATCGGACGTCCAGGGAATCTGCGGACTAAGCTCCACCGTATGACGCAGATGCGCTTCGCTGCGCTTCAATGCTTCGACATGTTCACATTCGGCGGTTGCATCGCAAATGGTGGCGATCCAGTGCCAGACCGTCGCTGGCTGTGAAGGGCGCTGCATATGGACGCGCAGCCAGGCTGTAGCGCACGCACCAGTCATTTGTACGCAAAGGGGGGCTGTACCTTGCCCGCCGTCCGCGCCACGCGCAGCAGCAAGCAGCGCTTTTCGGTCGCGCCGGTCGATCAGCCGCAACAGCGACCGCAATGTGCAGCCGTCAATGCCAAGCAAGGCTGCCGCACGCCGGTCCATGGTCAGATGGCCGGCTTCACCGAGACAGATGATGCCCACGCCCGAAGCCGCAAGAGCCGCATCGAGCAATTTCGGATCAGCGGATATTTGACCACCGTCAGCCATGTCGGCGGTGCCCAGCTTGCTAGAAATTCCGGCTCTCCCCACCGTGAGGAAAGGCAGCATCTTTTCTACCGCCCATCCTTGCAGCAACCTAGCCTAATATGAAGACACTAATGCATCGTTGAAAAATGATCAGCCGGCAATACGGGGTGCGAGCATCCTGACCATATTTTCCAACGCTGCTCCATCCTCTTCGTCGAAGCGGGATTTCAGCGGACTGTCCAGATCCAATATCCCGACCAGCCGCCCTTCGATCATCAAGGGCACCACCAGTTCGCTGGCAGACCGCGAGTCGCAGGCGATATGGCCGGGAAACACATGTACATCGGGCACCAGAATGCGCTTTTGCTGCTGCGCCGCCGTACCGCACACGCCCTTGCCCAGCGGAATGCGGATGCAGGCAGGCATGCCCTGAAACGGGCCAAGCACCAGCTCATCATCAATCAGCCTGTAAAATCCGGCCCAGTTCAGATCGGGCACCATATGCCAGATCAGCGCTGCCGCATTGGCCATATTGGCAATGGGATCCGCCTCTCCTGCCGTCAGCGCATCAAGCGCTTCGTGAAGTCGTCCATAAAGTCCTACCTTGTCGTCTGCTGGTGCTGATGGTGGTGAAAACATGCCGCCGTTCTCCGCCCCCGCTGGTCAATCCGCCGAGATCAGTCCTGAACCGGTCGGCCGCGCCCACGCTTTACCGCCGAACGCACCGATTTGGCATCGAGCCGCCGCCGCTGCGATGCACGGGTCGGGCGGGTCGCGCGACGGGGCGGATCCCGCACCAGCGACGCTGCGAAGATTTCCGCCAGTCTTTCGCGGGCATCCTGACGGTTCGCGTCCTGCGTGCGGAAGCGATTGGCGGTGATGACGATCACCTCTTCGGCGGTCATTCGCCGCCCGGCGATCGATCTCAGTCGATCGCGCACGCCATCCGGCAGATCCACCATGCGGGTGTCGCAGCGAAGCTGCACGGCGGTGGCATTTTTGTTGACATTCTGTCCGCCCGGCCCAGTGGCCGCCAGAAACTTTTCTTCCAGCGCCTCGTCCGGGATGGTCAGCCAATGATTGATGTCTAGGGGCATGGCGCGCCGCCATCCGCCTCGCTGAAACCGGCTGCTGCGAAACGATCCCCCAGGGGGGCGGTGACATCGATTGGGCGGCGCTGCCCTTCGCGCTCGATGAACAGGCGCCGCGCGTGCAGCAGCATGGCGTCGCGTGCGCCGCCCTTGCCATAAACGGGATCGCCGGCAATGGGCACGCCTAGACCGGCGAGAGCATGAACGCGGATCTGGTGCGTGCGGCCGGTAAGCGGGCGAAACTCGACCATTGTTCGCCCATTGCGCCGGGCAAGCACGCGCCAGCCGGTCTGCGCCACGCGGCCCTTGTCGGAAACGATCATCCGCCAGCCGCTTTCGCGTGACGATGTTTTGGCAAGCGGCAGATCGATCATGCCCTGATCGTCGCGCACGTCACCGTCAAGCACCGCCCAATAGGTCTTGGCTACGCCACCGCCTTCGAACGCTGCCGAAAGCTTGCGATGCGCGCGCGGGTTGCGAGCCAGCAGCAGGCAGCCGCTGGTGTCCCGATCCAGCCGGTGAACCGGCGTCGGCAGGCGCGCAAAGCCCAGCCGAAGCGCGTCCAGATGATCTTCAAGGCTGCGCGGCGTGGATGGGCCGGGATGCACGGCAAGCCCTGCCGGCTTGTCCAGCACCAATGCTTCGGCGTCGACGAAAATGATGCGGTCTTCCAGCATTGCATCGCCTTGCCATGGCCATGGGCCCGCAGCAACCAATGGTTGAAGCGACTCAATGTTTCTGCTAGTGGCCGGGCTCACCGCCGTGAAGGGATTCGCGGTGAACCCTTTTGTTTTGCCAGGGATAGGGCTGAATCGACAGCCATATCGTTGAGATATTGAAAGAGTGACGCCTGCATGCAAATCATCGTTCGCGATAACAACGTCGATCAAGCGCTGCGCGCGCTCAAGAAGAAGCTGCAGCGTGAAGGCGTTTATCGTGAGATGAAGCTGCGTCGGCATTATGAAAAGCCGTCGGAAAAGCGCGCGCGTGAGCGTGCCGCCGCCGTGCGCCGCGCCCGCAAGCTGGAGCGCAAGCGCGCCGAGCGCGACGGCAGCCGGTGATAGCGGAATTGGGGCGGGCCTGAGCAGGCCTGCCCTTTATTATAACGCTGTCCGGAGCTGATCTTCATGTCCGTTACCGCCGTTCCGCTTCGTCCCACTCCATATTCCGCCAAAATCAAGCTTGCTCTTGGCGTCGCCGTGCTGTTGTGCGGGGGCATAGGGCTGGCAATGGCCGGCACCACCGATCTTGTTCGGGCGGCAATGCCGGCAAGTGTGTTTCTGGCCAAAAATGCGAAGAAGCCGGGCGTGCAGACAACGGCCAGCGGACTGCAATACAAGATCGAACGGGAGGGCAATGGCCCGCACCCGACCGAGAATGACTTTGTTCTCGTCAATTACGAAGGCCGCCTTCCTGACGGAACGGTGTTCGATTCCAGCTATAAGCGTGGCGAACCTGCCGCCTTCCCAATCCAGGGTTTGATCCCGGGCTGGACCGAAGGCCTGCAGCTGATGACCCAGGGCTCCAAATATCATTTCTGGATCCCGCCTGAGCTGGCCTATGGCCCGCAGGGTGCCGGCAATGGCGTTATTCCGCCCAATGCCGTTCTGGAGTTTGATGTGGAACTGCTGCAGATTGCGCCGCGCAGCGCGCTTGGCGCGATGGGGCAGCAATAGGCTCGGACATCAACTGCATCTGCCTGAACTGATTACAGGGCCACACGCTGATGCGTCGTGGCCCTTTTCATATCCGAAGCACGGCAAGACACCCAGGCAGGGGCGCCATGGACAGCTCCTGCCCCGATAAGAACTGCGCCGTCATCATTCAGATGACAGCGGCAATCACATGCCTCAGCCGCGTAGATGCCCCTGCTCAAGCTGCCGGCCATCCTGAAGTGCATTGGTTTCCGAACGGCGTTCAAGGGCAACCTTGATCATCGCCACGATCGGATCGGCGAGCATCAGGCCAAGAATGCCGAACAATGCGCCGAACAGCAGCTGACAGGCAAGCACCAGCGCGGGCGCAAGATCAACCGAACGGCGCGCAACCATCGGCACGATGACATAGCCGTCAACCATCTGCACCAGAACATAGATGCCCAGCGCCCATAGCCCGGTTTCGGACCCCGCGCTGAAGCCGACAAGGACGACCAGCATACCCGAAATAAAGGCACCTATATTGGGGATGAAGGTCAGCAGCCCGGTGATGATGCCAAGCAGTGCCGCCATGGGCACGCCGCCGATTTCAAGGCCGATCCAGACCCCCGCCCCTTCGACGACCATGCCGACCAGACGCCCCGCCAGCAGCCGACGCAGCACCGAGCCCATGCGGGCAGAGGTGACATAGAAGTTCTGGCGGGTCGACGGTGGCAGCATCCATGCCAGGCCGCGTTCATAAAGGCGCGGCTCCATCGCCATGAATATGCCCAGCACCAGCACCAGCACGACGCTGGTGACGCCGCCGACCACGCCCACCACGGCGCCGGTGATGCGGCCGATAGAGCCAAGCACCTGAGAGCCGATATCGTTCAACTGCGCGCTGGTTGGCATGATGCCATTGGCGCTGAGCCACGCCACGAAGCGGTCCCATTGCGTCAGCACGGTTTCACGAAGCTGTGCCGCCTGCTGCACGATTTCGACACCCATCCAGAAGATGACGGCGACGATCAGCAACAATGCAGTCAGGCAGACGATGGCCAGCCGCCATCCGCGCCGAATGGGCAACACACGGCCCAGCAGCCTTGTGCCGCCATCCAGCAGCGCCGCAAAGACGATGCCGGCGATGATCAGCAATATCGGCTGAATCAGCTGCCACGCCACCCAGAACGCTGCTGCCATGGAAAGCCATACGGCAGCGCGCTTTATGCTGTCCCTGACCACCGGATCATGGACGCGGGCAGGGCCGGGTTCGGAAAAATTGTCTTTCGGGTTTGCCATGCGCGACCAATCATTTTGGAGGCATAATGTTCCGGCCGGATGGCATTATTCGTGTTCGGGATGAAGCGATATGCCGATGCGCCCATGACGAATGGCGCTGAACCAGCTTGCGGGACTGGAAAGCCTGCTGCTGCCATCGACGGAAAAGGTGATGAACTCCGCCCGCCCGCCGATATTTTCAACTGCCACCAAGCCAAGCCCGCCTTCCAGCGGATCGATCCTGCTGTCGGCCGAATCGTCACGATTGTCGCCCATCAGGAACAAATGACCTTCGGGCACGATGATCGGCGGATAATCATCCTCCGGCGAGATACCCAGATCAAGGACGTCATAGCTCGTCCCGCCGGGCAGCGTCTCACGGAAGCGCGGCACGGCACAGACCTGATCGCCCGATGGCAATGTTTCCCGATAGCGGTCATAGCGCACGTCGTTGCACGGCATGTTGGGCGAGATCGGCAGATTGGCGGGTGGCAGCGGGCGGCGCGGCACCGGGCTGCCGTTCAGCCACAGCACGCCGTCCTGCACGCCGATGCTGTCTCCCGGCAGGCCGATCACCCGTTTGATGTAATCTGCGTTGGAGCCGGGGGGTTTGACGATCACAATGTCGCCGCGCTTCGGCATTTTGCCGAACAGCCGCCCCTTGATGAAGGGAAGCACGTGGAAGGACGGCGACACATAGGACCAGCCATAAGGCCATTTGGACACGATCAGCCGGTCGCCGATCCACAAATTGGGCAGCATCGATCCGGAAGGGATATAGAATGGCTTGGCGATCAGGCTGTGAAACAGCAGCACCGCCACAATAATGGCGGCAATACCCTTTGCCTCGGCAACGAGGCCGCCCCGCTTGCGATCCTGCGCCATCAGCCGATCGCAGAGGGCGTAACGGGCGGGGATGGTTCGATCGGCAACGCCTCGATCAGCACCACCGCCATCGCCCAGGGATGATCGTCGGTAAGCGTCAGATGGACGTGCGGCCGATGGCCCGCCGGCACCATGCGCTGAAGGACCAGCGCCGCGCCGCCGGCAAGGTGGAGCGTCGGCTTGCCCGACGGGTCGTTGACGACGCCGATGTCCTTCAGGAACACGCCGGAACGAAAGCCGGTGCCAAGCGCCTTTGAACAGGCTTCCTTGGCGGCAAAACGCTTTGCATAGGTGGCCGCGCGGGTCAGCACCCGGCGTTCGGCTTTCTGCTGTTCAACCTCGGTGAATACCCGGTCGATGAAGCGCCGTCCGAACCTGTCGAGCGAGGATTGCACCCGATCGATCGAGCAGAGATCGGAACCAAAGCCGATGATCATGCAGAGGCCGCAGCCAGGCGGGCAGCATCCATCAAGGCGCGCATGTGGCGCACGCTTTCCTCCAGGCCAAGGAAAATGGCCTCCCCGATCAGGAAATGACCGATGTTCAGCTCACGCACCTGGGGAATGGCGGCAATCGGCTGCACATTGTCATAAGTCAGCCCATGGCCTGCATGAACCTCTATGCCGTTTTTCGCCGCAAGGGCGGCCGCATCGGCGATACGCCGCAATTCTCCGGCTCTTGCTGCGCCTTCAAGCTGTGCATAGCGGCCGGTATGAAACTCCACCACCGGCGCGCCCAGCCGGATCGCGGCTTCCACCTGTTTCACATCGGGCTCGATAAAAAGGCTGACACGGATCGATGCCGCACCCAGTTCATCGACGAACCGCGCCAGATGATCGATCTTGCCGGCCGCATCAAGGCCGCCCTCGGTCGTGCGCTCCTCGCGCTTTTCAGGCACGATGCAAGCCGCATGGGGGCTATGGCGCAAGGCGATATCCAGCATTTCCGCCGTTGCGGCCATTTCCAGATTCAGCGGAATGGCCAGCGAATCCTTCAGCACCGCAATATCGTCATCGGTGATGTGGCGCCGGTCTTCGCGCAGATGGGCGGTGATCCCGTCAGCGCCGGCACCGGCCGCTATCATCGCGGCGCGCAGCGGCTCCGGATGCCGTCCGCCACGCGCATTGCGGATAGTGGCAACATGATCGATGTTGACGCCGAGGCGAAGCGCCGTCACGCCGCTGCCGCCCGCGATCCCGGCTTTACCGGCGGCAGAACGGCCAGTTCGGGCGGCAGGGCATCAGGCGCATAGCTGGGCACTTCAAGCCGGATCAACGAATAGAGGTCGACACCGATATCGGCCTTGCCGCCAGACCTGTCGACAAGGCAGGCACCGGCAATCACCTCGCCGCCCGTCGCCTCTATCGCCTTGATCGCCTCACGCGAGCTAAGGCCGGTGGTGACGACATCTTCCATCATCAGCACCTTCTGCCCCCGATCGAGCCGGAAGCCGCGGCGCAGCTCGAACACGCCCTGCGGCCGTTCGACGAACATGGCATCGACGCCCAGTGCGCGGGCCATTTCATAGCCGACGATCACGCCGCCCATGGCTGGCGCGACCACTGCGGTGATCTGTCCGCGCAGATCCACCGGCATCCGTTCCGCCAGCGTGCGGCACAGCCGTTCGGCCCGCGCCGGGTTCATCAGCACGCGCGCGCATTGCAGATAGCGCGAGCTGCGCAAACCCGAAGAAAGAATGAAATGTCCTTCGAGCAGCGCATCGGCCGCGCGAAATTCGGCAAGGATTTCTTCGTCCGTCATCATTTTGCGACTAGCGAAAAACCAGCGCCTTTTCCAGCCATTCCGTCAGCCGGATCAGCCGGCCATGCGATCGACCGAGGCAACCATGTCGATTGCCCGCACCGCCCCCATGATCCGGGTAAGATGCTGCAGGTTCTTCACCTCAAGATCGACGATGAAGGTGTGAAACGCCGTGTCGCGATGCCGCAGCGACAGGTTGACGATATTGGCGCCATCCTTGGCGAAAATAGCGGTTACCGCCGCCAGCGCGCCCGGCTGGTTCTTGACGATCAGGCACAGCTGCGCCGATGCGCCGTCCGCACGCTCGCCCCAGGCAAGATCCACCCAATCTGCATCCGCCTCATCAGCGAGCGCCGAACAATGGATGGTATGCACCTCGATGCCCTCACCCGGGCGCCGCAGGCCGACGATGCGATCCCCCGGCACCGGATGGCAACATTCGGCCAGCTTGACGGCAACCCCGTGCGTCAGCCCCTTGATCGATATCGCCGGCCTCGGCGCCAGATCCAGCGGACGCGGCTGATCCTCCTGCTGGCTGCTGGTGGAGCCGGGCATCAGCGCTTCCATCACCGCAATGTCAGTGACAGCCTGCTTGCTCAGCGCGATCAGCAGTGCGTTTTCATCAGGCAGCTTCAGCCGTTTCAGCGCCTCTCCCAGCGCGCCTTCGCCAAGCGCCACCGGTAGCCGCGAAACGATATTTTCATACAGCTTGCCGCCCAGCGCGATATGATCGTCCCGGTCCTTCTGGCGGATGAAGCGACGGATAGCAGCGCGCGCCTTGCCGGTGAGCACAAAGCTTTCCCAGCTCGGGTCCGGGTGCTGCGCTTTGGAACGCAATATCTGGACCTGATCGCCGTTCTGGATCTGCGTGCGCAGCGGTACGACGCGGCCGTTGATCTTTGCACCCACCGTCTGATCGCCAAGATCGGTATGCACGGCATAGGCAAAGTCCACCGCCGTGGAGCCGCGCGGCAGCTGGATCAGCTCGCCCTTTGGCGTAAAGGCAAAGACCTGCCCCTGGAACATTGCCATGCGCGCATGTTCCAGCAGCTCCTCAGGGCTGGAGGCATGTTCCAGAATCTCCAGAAGATCCTGCAACCATGGATATTTTTCGTCACGGGGGGCTTTTTCCCCCTGCTTGTAGCCCCAGTGCGCGGCAAGGCCCTGCTCCGCCTCTTCATGCATGGCGCAGGTGCGGATCTGGATTTCGATGCGCATCCGTTCATTGTGCATGACAGTGGTATGCAGCGAGCGATAGCCGTTGCGCTTGGGTGTGGAGATAAAGTCCTTGAACCGTCCCGGCACCATCGGCCAGCGGCGATGGATGATGCCCAGCGCGCGATAGCAATCCTCCACCTCCGGCACCATCACGCGAAAGGCGATGACGTCGGAAAGCTGCTCGAACGGGATGTGCCGCTCCTGCATCTTCTTCCAGATGGAATAGGGCTGCTTTTCACGCCCGTCGACCTCGACATCCAATTGGTGCCGACTCAGCAGCAGGCGGATGCCCGATGAGATCCGCTTCACCACATCACCGCTGCCGGTGCGCATCTGCTCCAGCCGGCGGGTGATCGATTCATAGGCTTCGGGTTCAAGCTCGCGAAAGGCAAGATCCTGCAATTCGCTCATGAACTGATACATGCCGATCCGCTCGGCAAGCGGCGCATAGATGTCCATTGTCTCGCGCGCGATCCGCCTGCGCTTTTCGACCGATGGAATGAAATGCAGCGTGCGCATGTTGTGCAGCCGGTCGGCCAGCTTCACCAGCAACACGCGGATGTCGGTCGACATGGCGAGCAGGAACTTGCGCAGATTTTCGGCCGCGCGTTCATTCTCGGTCTGCGCTTCGATCTTGGACAGCTTGGTCACGCCATCGACGAGGCGCGCGACATTGCCGCCGAACAGCCGCTCTATCTCTTCGGGCGTGGCGACGGTGTCTTCGATGGTGTCATGAAGAATGGCAGTCGCGATCGTCTCGTCATCCAGCCGCAGGTCGGTAAGAATGCCGGCCACCTCGATCGGGTGGGAGAAATAGGGGTCACCGGACGCGCGCAGCTGCGAACCATGCGCCTTCATCGAAAACACATAGGCGCGGTTCAGCAGCGCCTCATCCGCCTCCGGGTCATAGGATCTGACCCGCTCCACAAGTTCATACTGCCTCAGCACGCGATCAATATGGGATCGCGTGCGCGTGCAAAGCAACAATCATTAGTGATTTTTTCCGCGCGAAGCCCGCTGCTTATTCGTAATCGGCACCAAGATTGGTGTTACGCGGCGGCGCGGCGGCAGTGAGGCGAAGCGCTTCTGCCGACTGGGCGAGCGAGCCCATTTCATCGGGTGCCTCTTCCTCGTCGATCATCACGCGCTGCATGCCGCCGACGACCGCTTCCATCATGTCTTCGGGAAGAACAGTATCCTCGGCAATTTCGCGCAGTGCGACGACGGGATTTTTGTCGCGATCACGATCCAGCGTCAGTTCGGCGCCGCTGGAAATCTGGCGCGCGCGCTGGGCGGCGACCAGAACCAGGTCGAAGCGATTGGGAACCTTCAGGATGCAATCCTCGACGGTGACGCGCGCCACTTCAACACTCCAACAAACGGAATTGAGCCAAATGGCCCTAACAGCCATTATGCGTGAACGCGTTTCCCTAGCAGTCGGAACAGGCAAAGGTCAAGCTTTGCCGCAGCGCACACAAGACATATCCTGCTGATACGGGGTGGCGGCAACGGGCTTTCCGCTGGTCAGCGACGGTAACGATGGGTTAGGATGAGGCCCCCATTAATCGAGGAAGCACATGCCCCTTCATCAGGATTCCAGCCAGTGGAGCAATGAAGCGGCAGCGGCGATTCCGCCGGCCGAAATGACGCTTGACGAACTACGCGACACATTTGGCGACATATTGCCGGCCCATGCCGCCTTTGATGGCTGGAGCACGGCAGCGCTGCAATCGGCCGCGCAGCAACTGGGCATTCCCGAAGAACGTGCCGGGCTGGTTTTCCCCGGCGGCGCGACCGACATGATCGATGCCTGGATCGAAAGCGCCGATCGCCGGATGATCGCGGAGATGGAAAGCCGCGGCGTCGCCACGATGAAGGTGCGCGAGCGGATTCGCACCGCTATCTGGGTGAGGCTGCAACAGGCCGCTCCTCATCGCGAGGCGGTGCGGCGCGCCGTCGCCGTGCTTGCCATGCCGCAAAATGCCGCAATGGCCGCGCGCACATTGTGGCGGACGAGCGATGCGATATGGCGGGCCGCCGGTGATGTATCGAGCGACTTCAGCCATTACAGCCGCCGCATGACCCTGGGCGGTGTCTATTCCGCCACGCTGTTGTTCTGGCTGAACGATGATTCGGAAGACATGGCGGAAAGCGCGGCCTTCCTCGACCGGCGTATAGAGGATGTGATGCGGATAGAGCGGACAAAGGCGCAATGGCGGGCAGGCCGCCAGCGCCGCCCCAGCCTGCTGCGCTTGCTTGGCAGGCTCCGCTATCCGACGGTGTGAACTCAATCGCCATTCCAACTGGCATTTTGCGGCGGCAACTGATAATCGTTCGCAAAATTGGTGTCGAGGACAGTCAAGTTGCGCGCGGATCAGCTTCCCTTCAACCGCCACGGAGTCATATCGGGTATCGATTGGCAGCAGCTCGACCAGAGCACTGCCCGGCGGCTTCAGGACTTTGGCGTGGATGAAGGCGTGTCCATCCAGATGATGCACAGCGGCCCCATCGGCCGCGATCCGGTGGCGCTGAAGATCGGGCGGATGACGGTGGCGTTGAGGAAAAGCCAGGCAGCGGCAATCGATGTGACACTGGCGGACGCCGCGGAATGAAACACACACCGCTTGTCGCGCTGGTCGGCAATCCCAATGCCGGCAAGACCTCGCTGTTCAACGCACTGACCGGCGCACGCCAGAAGGTCGGCAACTACCCCGGCGTCACGGTGGAGCGCAAAACCGGGCGATGGGCGCTGGAAGACGGCCGCTTCATCGATCTGATCGACCTGCCGGGCACCTACAGCCTTGATGCCCGTTCCCCTGACGAGCAGGTGACGCATGATGTCGTCATGGGCCGGCAGACGGGTGAACGGCGGCCGGATGCGATCATCGCCGTCGTCGATGCGACCAACCTCGACAATCACCTGCGCTTCGTACTGCAGTTGAAGGCGCTTGGCCTGCCGCTGGTCGTTGCGCTCAACATGGTCGATCTCGCCCGGCGCGACGGGCTGGAGATAGACCCTGAGCGTCTGGCCGACCGCCTTGGCGTCAATGTCGTCCCGACGGTGGCGGTGCGCAGGCGTGGGCTGGCCGAACTGGCCGAAACGGTGGAAGCCGCACTGGCACAACAGCAGCGACCGGCGCGGCCCGCGCTGGAGCAGGCGGCAAAAGGCGCGGATGATGACGCGCATGATTCGGCGGCATTGCGGCAGTTGCAGCGCGAGGCGCGGGCCATTGCCGCCGATGCCACGGTAAACGAAAGCGCCACGCGCCGGTGGAGCCATCTGGCCGACCGGCTGACGCTGCACCCGCTGCTTGGCCCCATTATCCTCGCGGCGGTGATGTTCATCATGTTCCAGGCGGTGTTCGCCTGGGCCGAACGGCCGATGGAACTGATCGAGGCCGCAATCACCGCATTGCAGGCGGCGGTTTCCGCCAATGTGCCGCATGGCTGGCTGGAATCACTGCTGGTGGACGGGGTGCTTGGCGGCGTTGGCGCGGTGGTGGTGTTCCTGCCGCAGATCCTGATCCTGTTCTTCTTCATCCTGCTGCTGGAACAATCCGGCTATATGGTGCGCGCGGCCTTTCTGATGGACAAGCTGATGGCCAGCGTCGGCCTTTCCGGCCGCGCCTTCATTCCGCTGCTGTCGTCCTTTGCCTGTGCGGTGCCCGGCATCATGGCAACGCGTACCATCGAAGACCCGAAGGACCGGCTGACGACGATATTGATCGCCCCGCTGATGACCTGCTCGGCCCGCCTGCCGGTTTATGCAGTGATCATCGCCGCCTTCATCCCGAATCGCGCGGTGGCCGGAGGTATCGGGCTGCAGGGGCTGACGCTGTTCTGCCTTTATATCGCCGGCATCATCGGCGCGCTTGTCGCCGCACTGGTGCTGAGGCGGACTGTCGCCAAGGGCACAAACCATGGCTTCATGATGGAAATGCCCAAATATCAGATGCCGGTGTGGCGCGACATCGCCCTTGGCCTGTGGCAGCGGGCATGGATATTCCTGCGCCGGGCGGGCACCATCATCCTCTATTCCACCATTGCGCTGTGGGTGCTGCTGTCCTTCCCCAAACCGCCGGCCAATGCCGACAAACCGGCGATCGATTATTCGGTGGCCGGCGTGGTTTCGCACGGGCTGGCGAAAGTATTTGCGCCGGTTGGCTTCAACCAGGAAATTTCACTGTCGCTGATCCCGGCGATGGCAGCGCGTGAAGTGGCGGTATCCTCGCTTGGCACCGTCTATTCGCTTCAAGGCGACGAGGAACAGGTCAACCAGTCGCTGGTCGAGCGGCTGCGCGGCGCATGGAGCCTGCCGACGGCACTCGCCTTCCTCGCCTGGTTCGTCTTTGCGCCGCAGTGCCTGTCGACGGTGGCAGTGACGCGGCGGGAAACCAATGGCTGGAAATGGCCGGCCTTCATGCTGGCCTATCTGTTCGGCCTTGCATATGTTGCGGCGGGCGCAACCTACTGGACGGCGGTTGCCCTGGGGCTTTAAGAGAACGTCTCACGCTCTCGAGAGGAATACATGGCAGGCAGCGTCAACAAGGTCATTCTGGTCGGCAATCTGGGCGCCGATCCCGAATCCCGCTCGCTCAACAATGGTGGCGAGGTGGTCAATCTGCGCGTCGCCACGTCGGAGAGCTGGAACGATCGGCAATCGGGCGAGCGGCAGGAACGCACCGAATGGCACCGGGTGGTGATCTTCAACGAAAACCTCGGCCGGATCGCCAAGCAATATCTGCGCAAGGGCTCCAAGGTCTATCTTGAAGGATCGCTCCAGACCCGCAAATGGACCGACCAGCAGGGCCAGGAACGCTATTCGACCGAAGTGGTGCTCCAGCGTTATCGCGGTGAACTGACCCTGCTCGACAGCAGGCAGGGCGGCGGGGGCGACTTCGGCGGCGGCAGCGGCGGCGATTATGGCAATGGCGGCGGTGGCGGGGGCTTCGGCTCCGGTGGCGGCAATCGTTCCGGCGGGCAGCGCGGCGGCGGCAGTGGCGGCTTCGGCTCCGGCGGCGGATCGCCGTTTGAAAATGACCTGGATGACGACGTGCCGTTCTGAGGCCCCTGATCATCATTGCATGAAACAGCGGGGCTGGCGGCAGAAATGCCGCCGGCCCCGGTTGCATTTGGGCAAAAGGCAGGCTGGCGCCTTCCTGCTACCGAACGGGCAGAGATGCCTTGCCTCCCCCCAAAGTCGGTGCCATAGGCGCCGGCCCCGCCGACCACCGGCGTTTCCAGCGATGAGATTTTCATGCAGACGAGCGGCGTCGCCCGTGCCCTTGGGCTCGATTTCGGAACCACCAACAGCGTGGCGGCGCTGGCCGGCGGCGATGGATCATCCACCCTGGTCCCCTTTCAAGGCAAACAGGCAAACGGTCCGGTGTTCCGTTCCGCCCTGTGCTTCTGGCATGATGACGAACGGCGCGGCGCCATCGCGCATGAAGCCGGGCCATGGGCCATTGCCGAATATCTGGAATATCCGCAGGACAGCCGTTTCATCCAGTCCTTCAAATCGGTGGCGGCAAGCGCAACCTTTGAACAGGCGTCGGTGTTCGACAGGCGCTTCCGGTTCGAGGAGCTGGGCAGGATGTTCCTCGACAAGATGATCGCCCATGCCGGCGGCGCACTGGACCGGCGGCCGGACCGGATCATCGTCGGTCGGCCGGTGGAATATGCCGGCGCCCGCCCCGATGCGGCGCTCGCCCGCCAACGCTATGATCGGATGTTCGCGGCGTTCGGCACCGAAGTCCATTATGTCTATGAACCGCTTGGCGCGGCATTCAGCTATGCCTCGCAGCTCGATCAGAGCGCCACTTTGCTGGTTGCCGACTTTGGTGGCGGCACCAGCGACTTTTCGGTGGTGAAAGTGGCCGAACCCGGCGCAGCCCGGCGCTGCATACCGCTGGCATCGGCGGGCATAGGCATAGCCGGCGATCGTTTCGATTATCGTATCGTCGATCACCTTATCCTGCCGCTGCTGGGCAAGGGCGGGCAATATCGCTCCTTCGACAAGGAGCTGGAAATCCCCCGCAGCTATTTCGCCGATTTCGCCGACTGGTCAAGACTGGCGCTGATGCGCAACCGGCGCACCATCGCCGAACTCGACCAGCTTCGCCGCAGCGCCATCGATCCCGACGCGATTGAACGCATGATCGCGGTGATCGAAAATGAACTGGGCTTCCCGCTTTACGACGCCGTCGGACAGCTGAAGCGCAGCCTGTCCAGCGAAAGCCATGCCCATTTCCGGTTCAGCGGTGCCGGCCTCGAGATCGAGGCGAAGGTCAGCCGCGCCGATTTCGAAAGCTGGATCGCGCCGGACATCGCCGCCATTGCCGCCACCGTCGAACGGGCTTTGGACAAGGCGGGTGTCGCGACCGGTGACATAGACCGCGTGTTCCTGACCGGCGGTTCATCGTTGATCCCGGCGATCCGTCACATCTTCAACCAGCGCTTCGGGGAGGAGAGGATCGCCACGGGCAATGAGCTTACCTCCATCGCCCATGGGCTGGCACTGGTTGGACTTGAGGCAAATCTGCAGGAATGGGCGGCATAGCAGATCCCTGCCGCTCTTCACCCCGTCACTGATGTGACTCTTGCGCTTTCTCCCCCGAATTGTATTGTTTGTTACAAATGCGCCGAGTGGCGGGGGAGAGGAAGGTCTTGGCTGAGCAATTCGATCTGATCGTGATCGGTGGCGGTTCTGCCGGTTGCGCAATGGCCGGCCGCCTGTCGGAAGACGGGCGCTACAACGTCCTGCTGCTGGAGGCAGGGGAAAAGCCCGATTTCCGGAACAAGGTGCCGGCGCTGACCAGCGCCGTCGTCCAGAACCCCGCCTATGACTGGTGCTATCAGGCAGAGCCCGACCCATCTGTCGGCGGGCGCGCCGATGTGTGGCCGGCCGGCAAGAGGCTGGGCGGCGGCAGTTCCATCAACGGCATGATGTTCATCCGTGGACATAGTTGGGATTACGACAATTGGGCGCGCATGGGCGCGACGGGATGGGATTATGCATCCGTCCTCCCCTATTTCCGGCGGATGGAAAGCAACGAACGCGGCGGCGATGAATGGCGTGGCAGCGATGGCCCGCTTTCCGTTTCAGAAGGCCGTGCCCGTTATCCGATCACCACGGCGTGGATCGACGCAGCCGTTGAGGCAGGCATCAGGCGGTCCCAGGATCTGAACGGTGCGCGGGCGGAGGGTGTGGATTACGTCCAGTTCTCCCAACGCCGCGGCATGCGCTGCTCCACCGCCACTGCCTATATCGACAGTGCACGCGGGCGAAAGACGCTGTCGGTGGAAACCGGCGCGCAGGTGACCCGCATCCTTGTCGAAGACGGGCGGGCCGCTGGCGTCGAATATGTTCTGCATGGGCAGAAGAAGACGGTGCGTGCCCGGCGCGGCGTGGTGCTTTCCGCCGGATCGATGAACAGCCCGCGACTGCTGATGCTGTCCGGTATCGGCCCCGCTGCGCATCTTCAGCAGCTTGGCATCGATGTGGTGCTGGATCTGCCCGGCGTCGGCCGCAATTTGCAGGACCATGTCGGCACGCATCTGGTGAACGAGGTCAATATCCCCACCCTTAACAGCGAAGCGCGCGGACTGGCCGGTCTGCGCCATGCGATGCGCTTCCTTTTCGGACGGCAGGGCGCGCTGACCACCGGCATCGGCCATGCCCAGGCCTTTGTGAAGAGCCGCCCCGGCCTGCCCGCGCCCAACATCCAGCTCGCCTTTGCCGCCTTTGCCTTCGATCTGGACGAAAGGGGCAAGCTGGTGCTGCGGGAAAAACCGGCGGTCAGCACCTTGATCGGCCTGATGCGCCCCAGGCACCGCGGCCAGATCACGCTGCGTTCGGCAGACCCCCTCGCTCCGCCGGTGATCCGCCACCAGCTGCTTGGTGATGACGATGATGTGGAACAGATTGTCGAAGGGTTCGGCATAGCCCGCGACATCATGGCCCAGCCGGCGATCGCGCCGTTCATTCTGTCGGAAGTGCGCCCCGGCGCAGCATTGGGGCCGGAACAACTGCGCGATTATGTGCGCATGGCCGGCTTCACCCTTTATCACCCGGTCGGCACCTGCAAGATCGGCCAGGACGAAATGGCAGTCGTCGACCCCGATCTGAAATTGCGCGGACTGGACGGGCTGTGGGTGGCCGATGCCTCGGTCATGCCGTCGCTGCCATCAGGCAACACCAATGCCACGGCGATCATGATCGGCGACAAGGGGGCGGCGCATGTATTGAAGGCACTGGGCAATGCCGCAATGCTGCCGCCGGCAACCGATGCAGCGGCGATTTCGCGCGCAGCCTGAATGAAGCGGCGGAACAACCGCCGGACAAAATGAAGAGAGGAGAGGCGGCGATGAGCCGAACGGCCGAGGAACAGAAGACGCTGGATTTCGTGCTGGAGATGTACCGCCGCGTATTGATCGGCATGGATGCATCGCTGGTCGACCAATATATTTCACCCGATTATGTCCAGCACAGCGCGCTGGCGGCCGACGGCGTTCAACCGCTGAAGGATTTTCTGGACCGGGTGCGCGCCGAATCCCCCGATGCGAAGCAGGACATCAAGCGCGCCTTCGTCGATGGCGATCATGTGATCGTCCACACCCATGTCGTGCGCTGGCCGGATGATCCGGGGCTGGCCGCCGCCGACTTCTTCCGCGTTGAAAACGGGCTGGTCGTCGAACATTGGGACGTGATTCAGCCGGTGCCGACGGATTCGCCCAATAGCCAGTCCATGTTCTGAGGGGGGCGAGCATGAGGTTCAGCGACAAGGTCGTCCTGGTCATCGGCGGCAACAGCGGCATCGGCCTTGCCGCCGCGAAAGGCTTTGCCGCCGAAGGGGCGCGGCTCGTCATCACCGGGCGTGATCGCAAAACGCTGGATCAGGCGGCGCAGCAGATTGGCGGCGATACATTGGCGCTGCAATCCGATGTTGCGGATCTGGCCAGCATCGACGGGGTGATCGACGCGGTTCGCAAACGGCATGGCCGCATCGACGTGCTGTTCGTCAACGCGGGCATCGGCACCTTCGCCCCGGTTCACGATGTGACCGAACAGCTGTGGAACCAGGTGCATGACGTGAACCTGAAAGGCTGCTTCTTCGCCGCGCAAAAGGCGCTGCCGCTGATGGGCAGGGGCGGATCGATCGTCTTTACCGGATCGATCGGCGCGGTGCTGGGGGTGCCCGGCAATGCCATTTACGCGGCGGCAAAGGCCGGGCTGCGCGCCGTTGCCCGCATCCTTGCCACCGAACTGGTCGGCGAAGGCATAAGGGTGAACATGGTGAGCCCCGGCCCCACCGAAACGCCGATCATCAACCGCAATGTCGGCATGTCCGCCGCTGAGGTGGACGGATTACGCCAGCAGATGATCGCGAACATCCCGATGCACCGCATGGGCGAGCCGGAGGAAGTGGCGCGTGCGGTGCTGTTCCTTGCATCCGGCGAGGCAAGTTTCATTACCGGCGTCGATCTGTTCGTCGACGGCGGCTGCGTGGAGTTGTGAGCATGACCGACCTGTTTTCGACGATGGACAACCCGCGCCTTGAATTCGCGATGGAGGTGCGGCTGCGTTTCACGCGCGTCCAGTCGCTTCCCGGCGTGCCCAGCGGCGGCATGCGATCGGCTGTCTATGTCGATTCCGGCGAATTTCATGGGCCGACGCTGAACGGCAAGGCCGTGCCCAATTCGGGCGGCGACTATGCCTATTTCCGGCCTGATGACGTCGCCGTGTTCGACGCCAAATATATGCTGGAAGAAAATGACGGGACGCTGATCCTCGTCACCAATCGCGGCTTTCTGTGGGGCCGCCAGCCGGACACCATGGAACGGCTGCGCGATTGGGCATTCAAGGGCGGCGCGCCGGTGCCGCATGAGGATTATTATCTGCGCGCACATCCTTCGTTCGAAGTCAGCGCCGGCAAGCACGACTGGTTGACGAAACATGTGTTCATCGGCGTTGGCGAACGCAAGCCCGATGGCAATCTGGTGCGCTATTACGCCCTCACCTGAGCGGTGGGAGAAGGGGCGTCGCGCGTCGCAGGCGGCGCCCCTTCGTCAGGCCCTGCAGCCTTATTGCTGCCTGATCACCAGTTCCGGCGGGCGCTTGCGCGGCACCCACTGACCACGGCCGGGGAAATTCTTGAGCACCTCCCCATCCCACAGGCGCACGATGCGCTTGCGGAACCGCCATTCACCGTCATCTTCCTTCACCACATTATCTTCGTACCAGCCGGCAAAGCGCAGCAGATAGGGCGGCTCGTCATGGCATTCGGTGACAAAGGCGAAGGCGCGGACATTCACCGATCCGTCATCCTGCGGGGCGAACTGCATCTGCGTCACATGATGCTGGCGTCCAGGGAAATTGGGCACGTTGAAATAATGCTGGGTCAGCTTGCGGATGCCGTCACGCCCGCGCCAGACATCCGGCTCTTCAAACACTTCCTCTATCATCACGGCGTCTTCGGTGAACAGCCTGACCAGCCCTTCCAGATCGCCGGTGTCCAGCGCCCAGCTATAGGCGGCAAGCAGATCCTGAATCGCCAGCCGGTCTTCAATTACAAGCCTGCCCATCAACTTCCCCTTCCTGCATGGCGGTTCTTCGTTCCACCCTTGGCCGATCATCCATATCTTATGTTAGAATAAGGGGATAGTCTGATCGGGATCAATCCCTTGCCTGCCGTCGCGCGATGCTTGACCCGCGATGGCCAGCCTGCATGGTGCCGCCGGACAGGCTGAGGCCGATGCGTTGAGGACAGCGATGAGCGACGATCAGAAAATCACCATGTATCACATTCCCGGCTGCCCCTTTTCAGAGCGGGTGGAACTGCTGCTGGACCTGAAGGGCCTTGCCGGGATCATGGACGATATGGAGATCGACATCTCCAAGCCGCGCCCCGACTGGCTGCTGAAAAAGACGCGCGGCACCACTTCGCTGCCGGCACTGACGCTGGAAAACGGGGAAACGCTGAAGGAAAGCATGGTCATCATGCGTTATTTCGAACAGCGCTTCCCCGAACGGCCGGTGGCCCAGCAGGACCCTTATGCCCATGCCGTCGAATCCATGCTGTGCGCGACGGACAGCGCCTATACCGGCTCAGGCTATCGCATGATCCTGAACCGCGACCGTTCTAAAAGGGACGAGTTGGCGGCCGAAGTCGATGCGCAATATGCGCGTATCGACGATTTCCTCACCTATTACAGCCCGGATCGCGATTTCCTGTTCGACGAATTCGGCTGGGCGGAAGTGGCGTTCACGCCAATGTTCAAGCGGCTGGCATTCCTTGAATATTATGAAGATTATCAGGTACCCGCACATTTGAAGCGGGTACGCCGCTGGATGGAGGCCTGCCTTGCCCATCCGCTCGCGCAGCGCCACCATGGGCATGAGGAGTTGATGAAGCTCTATTATGATTACAGCCAGGGTGGCGGCAATGGCCGGCTTCCCGAAGGGCGCAGCATTTCAAGCTTCACGCTTGAACCCCATTGGAGCAAGCGCCCGATGCCGCCGCGTGACAAATGGGGCACGCCGGCGACCGATGAACAGCTTGGCCTGATCGGTTGATGATGGTGGCTGGTGGGCTGCTGTCATGGCCCGCCAGCCGTTCAGGCAGCCGAAATGGCATCTACATCGACGCGCATGTCGCCGATCATCTCACCACGGATGCGCACCCGCTTTTCAACATGATCGACAGGCACGCGGTGCAGGTCCAGCTGCCAGCGACCGCCGGCATCACGGCGCAGGGCAAAGCCGCAACCGTCGCGGAACAGCGTTCCGGTTTCATCGACCCGGCCCCCTATTCGCACATCCGCCATGGCCATTTGTCCTTTCCGCTGGCTGTCACGCCTAGATAGGCATGATCAGCGAAGGCGCCATGGCTGAATCCATGTTCAGCGCCACAGGATGTTCAGCGCCACAGGATTTCCCCGGCATCGATCCGGCGCAGGGCATCAAGCGGCACCACGACATCGGCGCGGGCGGGCATTTCCGCAAGGATATGCCTGGTCAGCCGCTCATAATGGGCAATGAAGCGTTCAACCTGTGCGGCATCCATCACCGCCGGCCCGTTGCCGCCGCTGGCCTTCAGCTGCCGACGAAGCTTTTCCTCCTGCTGCAAACGCCAGTCACGCACCACTTCAAAGCCGGGCGCGCGCAACAGAATCAACTGATCGAGGCGGCTGAAAAGCGACTGATAAGGCCCGGCCAGCGCAGCATTGACATAGCACCGCCAGACCCCGCCTGTGTCCTCCTCCCGTTCCAGCGCGTTGACGGGCGTCAAAAGGGCTTGTTCATCCTGCGGAACCGCGCCGACACACCATCCTTCGAAGAGGATCATATCCACCGGTGCTGCGATTTCGGGCCAGCTGTCTGCCGGGGCGGGATCGTCACTGGCCTTGTCGAAACGGGGCAGCCGCACCGCCGCCGATGCCGTGGCGCCGCAAAGCGCATCGAACAGCGCCATGCCGGCCGCCACATCATGCGTGCCCGGCACACCGCGCGTGGCAAGCAGGGGATGCACGGTGGCGGCCAGTTCCGCACGACGGGCATGGCTGTAATAAAGATCGTCGATCGAAAGCACGGCGACACGCAGCCCGGCTTCACCGATCAACATTTCCAGCGAACGCGCCATGGTGGATTTGCCGCTGCCCTGGCACCCGCAAATGCCAACCATCAGGCACCGCCCATGCGCCTGCCATTGTGCCAGAAGATAGCGCGCAACCGGGCGATGCACCTGATCGATCACCACGCGAAAATCTGGCGGCAACCGCTCCCGCGTCAGAAAGGCATCGATGCTGTCCTTGCCATCGGTCATGGTTCAGGCCACCCGATCGCGCACCGGGCCGCCATTGAAGAAGCGATCGAGATTATCGGCAACGCGCATCCCCATGGCCACGCGCGTTTCCATCGTGGCGCTGCCCAGATGCGGCAGCAGCACGACATTTTCGAGCGCCAGCAATCGCGGATGGACTTGCGGTTCCCGTTCATAGACATCAAGGCCAGCACCCGCGATGCGGCCATCGGCAAGCGCCGTCGCAAGGGCGGCTTCATCCACCACCGATCCGCGCGCCGTGTTGATCAGCAGTGCATTGGGTTTCATCGCCGCGATCCGCTGTGCGTTGATCAGGTGATGGGTTTCGGCCCCGCCGGGACAATGCAGCGACAAGACGTCGCTTTGCGCGACCAGATCATCGACGGCGGCGACATATTGCGCGCCGGTCTGGCCTTCCACATCCTGTGCCGCGGGTCGGCGGCTGTTGTAAATGATCTTCATGCCAAAGCCGTGATGGGCGCGCCGCGCAACTGCCTGCGCGATGCGCCCGAAGCCGATCAGCCCCAAGGTCCTGCCGCCCAGATCCTGCCCAAGCAGATGGGTGGGGCGCCAGCCGGACCATGAACCGCCACGCAATTCCCGCTCCCCCTCCCCTGCCCGTCGCGCCGCCATCAGCATCAGCAGCACGGCAAGATCGGCCGTTGCATCGGTCAGCACATCAGGGGTGTTGGTCACGGTTATTCCGCGACGGGCGGCGGCCGCAACATCGATGTGGTTATAGCCTACGCCATAATTGCCGATGATCCTGACGCGCGCATCGGCAGCATTGACGACATCGGCATCGATCACATCAGACACTGTCGGGCAAAGCGCGTCATGGTCGCGCATCGCGGCAATCAGCGCCACCTTGTCCATTGGCATGTCGCCTGTGTTGAGCGTCAGTTCATAACGCGACGCCAGATGACGTTCCACGGCTTCGGGCCAACGGCGGGTCAACAGCACCTTGGGTCGGGACATTCTGGCATCACCTCCGGCATCGATGGTTTTGCCAATCCTTTTGCATGCTATCTATTTCAAGTGAAGCCCCGCGCCGAAATCGACATTGCACGCAATGGCCATGCGCTTCATATCGGCGCTGTTTTCGTATCCAGACGCATCGGCCAATCATCGTGCAGCATCATGACGTGATCATTATCGGCGCAGGCGCGGCCGGGCTGATGTGCGCCGGCATCGCCGGACAGCGCGGCAAGCGCGTGCTGCTGCTGGACCATAATGACAGGCCGGGGGCCAAAATCCTGATCTCCGGTGGCGGACGCTGCAACTTCACCAACATCCATACGGCGCCCGATCGTTTCCTTTCCGCCAATCCGCATTTCTGCAAATCCGCGCTTGGCCGCTATACCGCGCAGGATTTCATCGACCTGGTGGAGCGGCATGGCATCCGCTATCACGAAAAAACGCTGGGCCAGTTGTTCTGCGACAATTCGGCAAAGGACATTGTTGCGGCGCTGACCGACGAATGCGAGAAGGGCCATGTCGACATGCGCCTGTCGCAGGCGGTCACCGGCATCGATCATGCCGATGACCTGTTCCATGTCACCACCAACCGGGATGCATTCACTGCAAGATCGCTGGTGATCGCCACGGGCGGGCCGGCCATTCCCAAAATGGGTGCGACGGGCCTTGCCTATGATATCGCCCGCCGTTTCGGCCTGAAGGTGGTTGAGCCGCGCCCGGCGCTGGTGCCGCTGACCTTCGGCGCGGACATGGCGCCTTTTGGCGCGCTGGCGGGCGTTTCCGCCGAAATCATCGCCCGATGCGGCAAGGCTGCATTTCGCGAAGCGGCTTTGTTCACCCATCGTGGCCTTTCCGGCCCGGCGATCCTCCAGATTTCTTCCTATTGGCGCCATGGGGAAGCGGTGCGGATCGATTTCGCGCCCGGCGAGGATATGGCGGCAATGCTGCGTGAGGCCCGCTCCGCCCGTCCACGTGCCGAGCCGCGCACCGTGCTTTCAGCCATGCTGCCCGCCCGGCTTGCTGCATTGCTGGCCGAACAGACAGGCATCGGCAGCGGACAAATGGCCAATGTCTCGGACAAGGCGATCGACCGGGCGGCGGCGCAGATCCATGCATGGCCCTTTATCCCCACCGGGACCGAAGGCTTTGCCAAGGCGGAAGTGACGGCCGGCGGCGTTTCCACCGACGGCCTTTCTTCCCGCACAATGGCGGCGCGAAAACTGCCGGGGCTGTATTTCATTGGCGAAGCGGTGGATGTAACCGGCTGGCTTGGCGGCTATAATTTTCAATGGGCATGGTCTTCGGGCTGGTGCGCGGGGCAGGCAATCGAATAGCGGTTTTGCGCTGCGTTGCGGAAAAACCCTTGTTATCCTTGCCGTCAACGCCTAGGTCGGACCGGAAAGGCGCCCTGGATCACCTGCGCCATAGCCCAATCGAAACCAATGGACCGCTGGAAAGCCTGCGCCCCTATGCCTTTGTCGTCACTTCCCCCCGTTATCGCGCAGGCCCTTGCCGAACGCGGCTATACCGAGCCGACGCCGGTGCAGGCCGAAGTACTGAAGCCGGAGGCCACTGGCCGCGATCTTCTGGTTTCGGCACAGACCGGCTCCGGCAAGACCGTGGCCTATGGCTTTGCGCTTGTCTCCACACTGCTGGGCGAGGAAGGCAGGCTTCCCCCCGCACGCGAACCACTGGCGCTGGTCGTCGCGCCGACGCGCGAACTGGCGCTGCAGGTGCAGCGCGAACTGGACTGGCTTTATGCCAAGGCGGGCGCGCGCATCGCATCCTGCGTCGGCGGCATGGACATGCGCCGCGAACAGCGCACGCTGGCACAGGGCGCGCATATCGTCGTCGGCACGCCGGGCCGGCTGCGCGATCACCTTGAGCGCGGCAGCCTGGTCACTGGGCAGTTGCGCGCCGTGGTGCTGGACGAAGCCGACGAAATGCTGGACCTGGGCTTTCGCGACGATCTGGAAGAGATTCTGGACGCAACGCCCGAGGAACGGCGCACGCTGCTGTTTTCGGCAACGCTGCCCAAGCCGATCGTCACCATGGCGCGCCGTTACCAGCGTGACGCCCTGCGCATCGCCACGGTGTCCGACAATGGCCAGCATGGCGATATCGATTACAAGGCGATCCGCCTTGCGCCGGGCGATATCGAACATGCCATTGTCAACGTGCTGCGCTTTTACGAAGCCGGCGGCGCGATGATCTTCTGCACGACGCGGGAATCGGTGCGGCGGCTTCACGCCAATCTGGTGGAGCGCGGTTTTGCCGCAGTCGCCCTTTCCGGCGAATTGAGCCAGAACGAGCGCAACCACGCATTGCAGGCGTTGCGCAATCGCCGGGCGCGCGTGTGCGTGGCCACCGATGTTGCCGCACGCGGTATCGATCTGCCGGATCTTTCCCTCGTCATCCATGCCGAGCTGCCCAACGACCCGGAGACGCTTCAGCATCGTTCGGGACGCACCGGCCGGGCAGGCCGCAAGGGCGTATGCGTGCTGCTGGTGCCCTATCCCCGCCGCCGCCGCGCCGAATCGCTGCTGCGCGCCGCCCATGTGAAGGCACAGTGGATCGACGCGCCCACCATCGAGGATATTCGCGCACGCGACCATGAACGGCTGCTGGAAACGGTTCAGCCGGTCGAGGAAGGCAGCGATGAAGAGCTGACGATGGCGCGCCAGCTGATCGAACGCTGCGGTGCCGACAATGTGGCGGCCGCCCTGGTTCGCATGCACCGCCAGTTGCTGCCCGAGCCGGAAGAGCTGTTCGCGACATCGACAGGGCCGGATGCCGGGCCGGGTGAAAGGAACAATGGGCCGCGCCCCGGCTTTGAAGATACTGTGTGGTTCCGCATCAACATGGGCCGCAACAATAACGCCGACCCGCGCTGGCTGCTGCCGTTGCTGTGCCGCCGCGGCCATATCACCAAGCGCGAAGTGGGTGCGATCCGCATTTTCGATCAGGAAAGCCGGTTCGAGATTCCACGCGCCATTGCCGGCAAGTTCATGGCTGCCCTGCAACGCACCGATGATGGCAATGAAGATGTCGCCATCGAACCTGCGGGTGACCAGCCGCCGCCGCAGCGCGGCTTCCGCCGCCGCCCGGATGGTCGGCCCGAGGGTCGCCCGAATGACAATCGCGGTCACGGCCGCCGACCACCGCGCGGTCGCTGAGACACGCCGCCAGGACACTCTGTGACGGGCGAAGGGATTTCTGACCGTCCATCCCTTCGCCCCGCCGGTTATTTCCCGAACTTGTCCTTCAGCGCGGCAAAGGGATTGCGTGTGGCTTCTTCCTCTTCCGACAGGGCCTGTGCCTGCTGTTCGGTGAGCAGATGGGCGCGATATTCGGCAAGCTGATCGTCCGGCAGGCGGGGATAGGGATCGAGCGCGAGGCTCATCGTTTCCGCCGCCAGTTCGCCAATGTCCACCGCTTCTTCGGTGAGGGGAAGCTGATCGCATTCGGCCTCGCTCAGCTCCACCTCCTCATCCGCGGCGTCGCCGCCCTGATGACGGGTATAGACAACATCGATCGGCTCATCGATGCGGGCGGGCACATCCTGGGTCGAAACGACGCAGATCTGGTTGACCGCCGCCCTCACATGGCCGCGCGCGCGGATTCCCAGCGCTTCGCGCGACAACGCTATCTCCGCCTCCAGCATATCGATGCGGGAAAGGGCGAAACGCGCGGCAAGCGCGGCACGTTCCTGCGGCGTTGCCTCGATCCGGTGGTTCTGCGGCGCGACGCCGATCTCGTCCAGCCGGATACGGCGTGAAAATTCGGGCGCGATCATTCGGGCAGCCTTCCTTCAACCAGCTGGTCGAGCGGCATGGACATGACCTGCCGGTGCAATGCCTTCACCTCATCGACCATGAACGATAATGCGCCGGTCGCCGGCGGGTTGCCGCGATAAAGATTGCGGACCAGCACCTGCTCAAGCGGCTCCTGCCCATCCAGCCCGGCGCGATAGGCCCCCAGCCGCCCGCCAAGCGCGCCCATCATCCGCCCGATGTGCTTGCCGACGACGAAATCACCAATGCCGATCTGGCGCAATTCGCCATCCATGTCGTCAATGAAGCGTTCGGCAAGATCGACAGCGGGCTGGCGCATCGATTCGCCCTCCCCGTCCAGCCGCATCAGCACCAGCGACATGACAAGGGCCAGCATGTCGAAACGGCCATCGATGACATCGGCGACGCCGCCGTCGCGATACCATTTCGGGCGGCGCGCGCAGGCCACGACGGCACGATAAAGCGCATTCATCGGCTCCGCGTCCGGATTTTTCTTTTTTCGTGGCCAAAAACGCATTTAATCTTCCCCGAAGACGAGCTGCCTTTGCAAGGCATGGCAAGGGCGCTTATTGAAAGCTCGTTCGAAAGGTTGCAATGCGTAACCTCCGTTCGCCGTTACGCGCGGAGGGTAGAGAAAGGATCTGCAATGGCACATCGCGCATATCGGGCGACTGTGACGATTATCGTCGCCGCAGCGGCGCTTGGCGCGGCGGGATGTGCGCGCATCCGCAACCATCAGGGCTATGTCGCCGATTCGGCACTGGTCCAGGCGGTGCAGCCGGGCGTGGACAATCGCGAATCGGTGATGAAGACGCTGGGTCGTCCTTCATTCACTTCGGAGTTCGACAAGAGCGCCTGGTATTATGTCTCCCGCGACACCCGCCAATTCGGCCCCAACCGGCCCAAACCCAAGGAGCAGATGCTGCTGATCGTCCACTTCGATCCGCAGGGCAATGTCTCCCAGGTCGAAAAGCGGGGCCTCGAAAAGGTGGTGGACGTGCATATGAATGGCGACAAGACGCCGACGCTGGGCCGCCACACCAATTTGTTCGACGATCTGTTCGGCAATATCGGCGCGGTGGGCGCCGGTGGCGGGGCAGGCGCTGCGGGCGGCGGCGGCCAGCCCTGATCCGCAGGGCAATGGCGGGGTGCATTTTCGCATGATCTGAACCCCGCCCGCCACGAGCAGGCGCCGGCACAGGCTCAATCGCCGGTATCTGTATCTATGTCTTTAATTGCGACACCCGGTTCTCCTGCACGGGCGAGCGCCCGTTCGAACAGCCAGACCCTGATGGCACTGGAAAGATTGCCGCTGCGCTGCGCGTCCAGCCGCGTGACGAGGAGGTTGAGGGCAACCTCCTCCTCCCCCGCAGCGCGGCGCAGCGCGTCCCAGAATATCGGTTCCAGGCTGATGCTGGTGGAATGCCCGGCAATGGTGACCGAGCGTTTGACCAGCCCGCCGCTGCTGCCGCCGGCCATCGCCCGATCCGCCTGGTTCAATACATGTGCTGGCCACCGTTGATCGACAATGTCGACCCGGTGACGAAACCCGCATCTTCGGCACAGAGGAAGGCGACGCCGCGGGCGATTTCCTCTGCATGGCCAAGCCGGCCGACGGGGACGCGCGCCACGATCTTGGCAAGCACATCGGCAGGCACGGCGGCGACCATGTCGGTATCGATATAGCCGGGGGCAAGCGCATTGACGGTGACGCCGAACTTCGCGCCTTCCTGCGCCAGGGCCTTGGTGAAGCCATGGATGCCGGACTTGGCGGCGGCATAGTTCACCTGCCCATATTGCCCACCCTGCCCGTTGATGGAGCCGATGTTGACGATACGGCCCCAGCCGCGCTCGCGCATGCCCGAAAACACCGCCTTGGCCATGTTGAAACAGCCGCCAAGATTGACGTCGATGACTTCCTTCCACATTTCATAGGTCATCTTCATCATCGTGCCGTCGCGGGTGATGCCGGCATTGTTCACCAGCACATCCACCGGGCCGCCGGCCTCCGCCTCCACCTGGCGGACGCCATCCATACAGGCCTGATGATCGGACACATCCCATTTATAGGCGCGAATGCCGGTGCGGTCGGTAAATGCCTTTGCCCTGTCGTCATTGCCTGCATAGTTCGCAACGACGGTCAGCCCGTTATCCTTCAGGGCAAGACAGATCGCCTCACCGATACCGCGGGTTCCGCCGGTCACGATTGCAACACGCGTCATTCACACCTCCAGGTCACAGCCGGAACGAGACTAGGCGGCGGCTATCCAGCCCGCAAGCTCCCTTGCTGAAAGCGCGTGCAACATTTCCATGCCTTCGGGACGGGCGTTGAGACAGGGCAGATAGGCAAAGTTCCGCCCGCCCGCGGCAACAAAGCCGTCGCGGCCGCGCAATGCGATTTCCTCCAGCGTTTCAAGGCAATCCGCCGAGAAACCGGGCGATACGACGGCGACGGAGTACGCACCTTCGCCCGGAAGCGCTTCAAGCACCTTGTCCGTCGCCGGTTCCAGCCATTTCGCGCGGCCGAAACGGGACTGGAAGCTGATCCGCACCGGGCGGTTCAGCGCCTGCCCAAGCAACCGTGCGGTTTTCTGGCATTGGCAATGATAGGGGTCGCCCAGCCTCAGGGTGCGTTCCGGCATGCCGTGGAAACTGGCGACAATGAGGTCGGGCACGAAATCCAGCCGGGCGAGATCCGCCTCGATCGTCCGGGCAAGTGCGGCGATATAGGCGGGATCGTCATGATAGGGCGGCAGGAAGCGCAGGCTGGGTTGCCAGCGCATTTCGGCCATATGGCGCGCCACTTCGTCAAACACCGTCGCGGTCGTCGCCGCGCAATATTGCGGATAAAGCGGTGCCACCAGAATACGGTCGCAGCCCGCCGCCTTCATCGCGCGCAACCGGTCCCCTATCGCGGGACGGCCATAGCGCATGGCATAATCGACCAGTACGTCATGGCCGAACATGTCGGCCAGCCTGCGCGACTGTTCCTCCGTTATCGCGCGCAGCGGCGACATGTTGCGCGCATTGTCCCACACCTGCCGATAGGCATGCGCCGATTTGCGCGGGCGAACACGCAGCACGATGCCGCGCAGGATCGGCTGCCACAACAGTGGCGGGATTTCGACGACACGCCTGTCGGACAGGAACTGGCGCAGATAATTGCGGACCGAAGGCACATCGGGGGCATCAGGCGTACCGAGATTGACGAGGAGCAGCCCGACACGGCCCTGCATCACCTGCGGATGGGCGTCGGGCAGAACAGGCGGCTGAATAACGTCGGTCACGCCGGACCCCCTGCAAAGCTGATGGGAAGATGGCGCACCCGCTGGCCGGACGCCGCAAACATCGCATTGGCGACGGCGGGGGCCACCGGCGGCACGGCAATGCCGCTGACGCCGGACGGCGCGCCCGTGCCCTTCATCAGATGCACTTCCACCCTGGGCGCATCGGCAAGCAGCGGCAGGCCCAATGCGCCGAGCGCCTTTTCACGCGGTATCCCCGCGTCCCAGTGAACCTGAGCCCCGGTGACGGCGGCAAGCGCGAAGATGACGCCGCCTTCGATCTGCTGCCGCACAAGCCGGGGATTGACCACCTGCCCGCAATCAACCGCGCAGACCATGCGTTCGACGCTGATCGCCTTGCCTTTGTCCAGACGCACCTGCGCCATCATCGCCACCACCGATCCGGCGCTTTCATGCACGGCAAGCCCCTGCGCCATTTCACCGGCGACAGGAGCGTAATTGCCAAGACCGGCCGCCGTCTTCAACGCCTCTGCGTGGCGGGGCCGGTCCTTCAGCATACGCAGCCGGAAGCTGAGCGGATCAAGCCCGGCGGCGGCGGAAAGCTCGTCGATGAAACATTCGTTGAAAAAGGCAGTGGCGCTGTGGGTGCCCGACCGCCAGAGCCCCGGCGCGAGGCCGACGTCGGCCAGATGATGCGCAACCTTCATCGCCGGTATCGCATAGGGCGGCACCGCGCCTGCAATGGCATCCGCATTGGCGCGCGGCCGCGCCTGCCTGCCTAGCAGCGTGGCGGCAACGGCGGAAGCGGTATCGGGTGCCGCGATCTGTGCGCGCCAGCCGGTGATCGTCTTGTCCGCGCCGACCACGGCCTGCATCCGTGCCCGCATCGGCACGCGGCCGGCATCGCCGACAATATCGTCCCAGCGTGAAAGCACCAGCTGCACCGGCCTGTCCACCGCCTGTGCGATGAGGACGGCGCGCACCGCGACCTGCGGATCGAGCAACCGGCCAAAGCCGCCGCCGACCATGGTGGGATAGACGATGATGTCGTCCGCTGAAAAGCCGGTCGCCTGCGCCACCGCCTCGCGCACCAGGGTCGGTGACTGGGTGGCGATCCATATCTCGCACCGGCCGCCGCCGATACGCACCGTGGCATTGGGCGTTTCCGGCGAGGCATGGGCAAGCCATGGCACAGCATATTCCGCCGTCAGCGGCTTCTGCCCCTTGAACGCGGCGTCAATGTCGCCCCGGCTTTCGGCATCTGCAGCGGCGGCATCATCGGCAAGCGCCTTTTCCAGCGCTGCGGTAATCGACGCATCGGAAGGGATGACACCGCGCGTCTCGAAACGCGGCTTTGCAAGGTTGAGCGCATGATTGGCCGCCCACCAGCTTTCCCCGATAACGGCAATCCAGTCTTCCCGGCGCACGACATCGACGACGCCACGCATCTTGCGGGCAGCGCCTTCATCGGCCGAAACGATATGGCTGTCGCCCGGCGGCCCGGCACGCAGCGCGGCATAGACCATGCGCGGCAGCCGGACATCGGCACCAAAGCGGGCCGATCCATCGGTCTTGGGCGGAGCGTCCAGCCGTGGCAGCGGCCTGCCCAACAGGCTGGTTTGCGGCGGCGGCACGGCTTCCAGCGGTTTCAGGCCGGCAGCGGCAGCGGCAAGTGCGCCGAAACTTTTCCTTTCCGCGCCATTCAGCACCTGCCCGCCGCGCACCTGCAATGTCTTCCAGTCCGTACCCCAGGATTTTGCCGCCGCGCGCAGCAGCAGGCCGCGCGCCACCGTGCCGGCAGCGGCGAACTGCTGATGAAAGGCGATGATCGAATTGGAACCGACAGTCGCCTGCAACTCGTCAGCGAAATCAGGCCAATGACCAATCAGGCGCCCGGCTGGCCCAGCCCAGCCCGGCAGCTCATGCGTCCTGAGCGACCGGATGAGCGGATGATTGGCATAGGCAGCACCCAGCGGTGCAGGCTCTACGCCGATCATCCGCCAGTCCGCGCCCAGCGCATCGGCCAGTATCTGCGGCAGCCCCGTCCATATGCCCTGCCCGGTTTCGACCTGTGGTACGGCGACGATGACGCGATTGTCGGTGCCGATCTTCAGGAAAGCGCCAAGCGCCGTTTCATCCTTGCCGGTGGCGAGATTGTCATTGCGCGCGCGCGGCCAGACGCTCCATGCCAGCACCAGCCCCACAGCAGAGCCGCCACCGATGAGCAGCCGCCGTCGATCAACTTTCAGATTCACATGCGGACCCCTGGCTGAATGGGAGGATTGATAGGGTCTTGTGCCGGCGGTGGCTAGGGGGCGGCGGAACCGGCGTGCCGGGCCACGCATTTGGATGGATGAACATGCTCAGCCTCGCAGGGAGATCGTCCATGGGCAAATATGCCCCGCGCAACAATGAAGGCCGCCACCGCATCGCAAAGGATGATCCACGCGCCATTTCGCTGCTGAAGGAGGAACATCACGTCTTTCGCAAATTGTTCGACAGTTTCGAGGCGTCGCGCGATGCTGCCCGCGAGCGGCGCAAGGAAATTGCCGACGAACTTTGCCTGCGCCTGTCCGTCCACATGGCGATCGAGGAGGAAATCCTCTATCCGGCGCTGAAGGATGTCGTCGATGCCGACGAGGTGGACGAAGGCATTGTCGAGCATCAATCGGGCAAGCGCATCATCGCCGAGCTGGAACAGCTGCAGGGCGATGAGGAACTATTCAATTCCAAGGTGCATGTGCTGGGCGAAGAGACGGTCCATCACATCGACGAGGAGGATGAGGAACTGTTTGCCGATGCGGCAAAGGCCCATGCCGATGGCCGGATCGACCTTGACACGCTGGGCGATGAATTGCGCAAGCGCCAGCGCGAGCTTTACGATGACATCGCCCGCACCGGCGAAACCGGACCGACGCACGAAGCCATGGCCGATGAGGTGCCGGCCGTGGACAATAACCGCTGAGGCGGACGGCCGCAGACGCACGGGAGATCGAAACAGCTGTTGTCGCTGGGGCAGCCAAAACTTTCGCCCGCGCAACGCTCTTCCTTTGCCCTGACCGGCAAGACCGCTTATGGTCGCCGACGAAAATTGCCCCGGGGGACAAGGGTTGCTTATCAGTTTCCTCGCCGAGACGACCAACGGCATTCATTTTTCGTCGCTGGGCCTGTCGCCCGTCGCGCTCGACCTCGGTTTCTTCCAGCTGCGCTGGTACAGCCTCGCCTATATCACCGGCATCCTTGCAGGCTGGTGGTATCTGCTGAAGCTGCTGAGCTATCCCGACGCGCCGATGTCGCGCCGCCATGCCGATGATTTCGTCACCTATGCCACGCTTGGCATCATATTGGGCGGGCGCATCGCCTATGTCCTGTTTTACGACCCCGAACGGTTCATGGCGCACCCCGGCGACATTCCGAAGCTGTGGGAGGGCGGCATGTCCTTCCATGGCGGCGTCATCGGCGTCACCATCGGCATCATCCTGCTGTCGCGCCGCTTCAAGCTCGACTGGCTGCGAGTGCATGATTACGTCGCCTGCGTCGCCCCCATCGGCCTTGGACTGGGGCGTCTCGCCAATTTCGTGAACGGCGAATTATGGGGCCGTCCGACCTCAATGCCCTGGGGCATGATCTTTCCCAATGCACCGGACCAGCTGCCGCGCCACCCCAGCCAGCTTTACGAATTCATGCTGGAAGGCGTGCTGTTGCTGACGCTGCTGGCCTTCCTGTTTTTCAAGACCGACGCACGGCGCAAGCCGGGGATGCTGGTGGGCGTGTTCCTGCTCGGCTATGGGCTGGCGCGGTTCACGGTGGAATTCTTCCGCGAGCCCGACATCCAGCTTGGCACGCTGTCATGGGGGCTGACCATGGGGCAGACATTGTGCCTGCCGATGATCGCCGGCGGCATCTATCTGATGGCAACGGCCAAATCGCGCATGGGCCGTTACCCGCCGATCGCGGACGCAAGCGCCGCGTGAACGCCGCCGAACAGCGGCTTCGCGCCCTGATCGAAACACAAGGGGCGGTGGCGATCAGCAGCTATATGGCGCTGGCCAACAGCCATTATTACGCCACGCGCGACCCGCTGGGTGCGGCCGGGGATTTCGTCACCGCGCCGGAAATCAGCCAGATGTTCGGCGAATTGATCGGCCTGTGGCTGGCCGAGACATGGATGCGCGCAGGCCAGCCCGCGCCGGTGCTGGTGGAGCTTGGCCCCGGCCGCGGATCATTGATGGCGGACCTTCGCCGTGCAATCGCGCGTGTGCCGGTGCTGGGCGCAGCGCCAGTGCATCTGGTGGAGACAAGCCCCGCGCTGCGGCAGGCGCAGAAGCAGCGGTTGCCCGATGCCCAATGGCACGACGATCTGAACAGCCTGCCGACGGACCAGCCGTTGCTGGTCGTCGCCAATGAATTTTTCGATGCGCTGCCGATCTGCCAGTTCATACGCACCGAACAGGGATGGCGGGAAAGGATGATCGCGCTTCAGGATGATGCCTTCACCCCCGTTGCCGGACCAGTGCAGATGGATGGCGCGATCGACGATGCGCTTGCCGGATCGCCCAGCGGCACCATCGTCGAGAAATCGCCGGCAGGCAGCGCGGTGATGACCGATCTTGCCGCGCGCATCGCCGCACAGGGCGGCGTGGCGCTGATCATCGACTATGGCTATTGCGGACCGGCGGCGGGCGACACGTTGCAGGCGGTGAAGCAGCATCAATATGCCGATGTTCTGGCCCGGCCGGGCGAACATGACCTGACGGCGCATGTCGATTTCAACATGCTTGCCGATGCGGCGCGTCAAGCGGGCGCAACGCCGTGGCCGGTGACGGACCAGGGCGAATGGCTGCATCGGCTGGGCATTGCCGCCCGCGCGGCACGGCTGGCCAAGGCGAACCCGGACCATGCACAGGCATTGGCCAAGGATGTGAAGCGGCTGACCGCGCCCGATGAAATGGGCAGCCTGTTCAAGGTGCTTGCCGTCACCGCGCCGCAATGGCCACGCCCTATCGGCTTTGAATAACGCCCGGATGATGGATGCAGCGATGACCAGCAGGATCGAGATCAACCGCGCGGCCGTGCTCGGCGACCTGCCCCATGGCTTTCTGGGGCGGACTGGCGGCGTTTCGGACGGGATTTATGCCAGCCTCAACGTCGGCATCGGGTCTGATGACGACAGGGAGGCGGTGATGGAAAACCGGCGGCGCGCCATGGCCGCCGTTGCGCCGGGGGCAGAGCTTGTCACGCTGCATCAGGTTCACAGCGCCATCACCGTGAAGGTGACCCATGCGTTCGACATTGATGCGCGGCCGCATGCCGATGCCATGGTGACGGATCGACCGGGGCTGGCGCTGGGCATATTGACCGCGGACTGCACCCCGGTGCTGTTCGCCGATGTGGCGGCAGGCGTGATCGGCGCCGCCCATGCCGGGTGGAAGGGCGCCATCGGCGGCGTGCTTGATGCGACCGTCGCCGCGATGGAAGCGCTGGGCGCGCAGCGGGAACGGATGGTGGCTGCCATCGGCCCCACAATCCTGCGCACATCCTATGAAGTGGACGAGGCGTTCATGCGCCGCTTCATGGAGGCGGACCCGCAGAATGAACGCTTTTTCAGCGACGGCCGGACAGGCCACGCCTGGTTCGATCTTGAAGGATATAATGCGGCAAGGCTGGCGGCGGCAGGCATCGGCCGGGTGGAGACGCTGGGCCTGGACACCTATGCGCTGGCAGACCGCTTCTTCAGCTTTCGCCGCACGACGCACCGGCGCGAGCGCGATTACGGCCGCCAGATCAGCCTGATCGCACTGCCGGATTGAGTGCCGCCGCCAAGACCGATGGCCGCAAAACTTGAGCCTTTGGCTTCCGCGCACTATTGAGCCGCACGACTCATCAGGCGCGCGGGGAACGACATGAAGATTCTGGCAGGCAATTCCAATCAGCCGCTGGCGAAAGCAATCGCCGAATATCTGGAGCTTCCGCTGACCGACGCAGCCGTGCGCCGCTTTGCCGATGAGGAAGTGTTCGTCGAAATCCACGAGAATGTCCGTGGCGAAGATGTGTTCGTCATCCAGTCCACCTCCTTCCCGTGCAACGACAATCTGATGGAATTGCTGATCTGCATCGACGCGCTGAAGCGTGCTTCGGCCCGACGGATCACCGCCGTCCTCCCCTATTTCGGCTATGCCCGCCAGGACCGCAAGCCCGGCCCGCGCACGCCGATTTCGGCAAAGCTGGTCGCCAACCTCATCACCACCGCGGGCGCCAATCGCGTGCTTTCGATGGATCTGCACGCTGGCCAGATCCAGGGCTTTTTCGATATACCGACCGACAATCTCTATGCAGCGCCGGTCATGTCTTCGGACATCCGCAGCCGTTTCGGCAGCAAGAACCTGATGGTCGTGTCTCCCGACGTGGGCGGCGTGGTGCGCGCCCGCGCGCTTGCCAAGCGGCTGGACAATGCGCCGCTGGCGATCGTCGACAAGCGGCGTGAACGCGCCGGCGAATCCGAAGTGATGAACATCATCGGCGATGTGTCGGGCCGGTTCTGCATCCTGGTCGATGACATCGTCGATTCCGCCGGCACGTTGTGCAACGCCGCCGCCGCGCTGCTGGAAGCCGGTGCCGAGGCAGTGGTCGCCTATGTCAGCCATGGCGTGCTTTCCGGCGGCGCGGTCGCCCGTGTCGAGGCATCGGCACTGACCGAACTGGTGATCACCGATTCGATCCAGGTGCCACAGCCGGTGATGGATGCCAGCAAGATCCGCCGCCTGACGATCGCCCCGCTGTTTGCCGAAGCGGTGAAACGGATTGCGGACGAAACCTCCGTTTCCAGCCTGTTCAACTGATTGAGCGGTGCGGGCGGCCGATGTGCCGCCCCGCCCTGCGATACGCCAGACAGCCTTATTGCCGGCTGATCAGCGACACCAGCAATGGTTCACGCTGAATGACCTTGCCTGCCCTGACGACGGAGAGGCTGCCGCCGCTGGCGCCGGCACTGATCCGATATTCATAACCGCGATTGGCAAAGACATAATCGCCACCGCCGCCCTTGCCGCCGATGATGCGCAGCGATGGGGGATTGGTTCGCTCCACACCGTCCGGGTGGAGAATATTGCCGCTGCCGCCCCGATAATTGAAACTTTCATAGACCAGACGGCCGTCGTCATCCCGGCGCACGAGGATGGAGCGCCTTTTGGTGAAAGCCTGGAACAGGGTGCGCTTCATCCAGCGGCAGCTGCCGGTGCGCCCGTCGATGGTGACGCTGGTGAACAAGGGCGTGGTGGCCGTGGCGGGATCGTCGATCATCCCCTTGTTGATCGCGTGAAGCACATCGCCCGCCTTGCCGCCGGACAGCGGATACCAGATGTTGCCGGCGCCCGGATCTGCCCGGCCCAGCGTATAATTGCGATCGGCAAGGCTGCCTTGCCGTTTGTCGATGACCAGCACATGCACGGGTGCGCCGCTTTCGCCGCCGGTGACGGCATAGCCATAGGGCTGATCGATCGAATCACACAGGAACCATGGCCGGATGGCGGGCGGCGTGGCAGGCGCCGACACGGGCGCGGCCATCGCCGCATCGGCAGAGGCGGGTGACGCGGCCATGCCGATCGCCAAAGCGGCAAGGACGGCGCCTACGCCCCCGTGACGTCCGCGTTCCGTTTCGATCATTTCAGCCATTGATGATGGTGCCACCATTGGGATGCAGGACCTGCCCGCTCATATAGCTTGAATCCTCGCAGGCCAGAAAGAGGAAGCTGGGCGCGACCTCATTGGGCTGGCCGGGACGGCCCATGGGCGTGCCTTCACCGAAATGCTTCATCTTTTCCGGCGTCGCACCGCCCGACGGATTAAGCGGCGTCCAGATCGGGCCGGGGGCGACACCATTCACCCTTATGCCCTTTTCCACCAGATTTTCTGACAGGGAGCGGGTGAAAGCGGTGATGGCACCCTTGGTGGCGGAATAATCCAGCAGTTCCTTTTCCCCCTGATACATGGTGACAGAGGTGCAGTTGATGATCGCCGCGCCCTTATCCAGATGATCGAGTGCGGCCTGCACCATGTGGAACATGCCGAAGATGTTGGTCTGGAAGGTGCGTTGAAGCTGTTCTTCAGTGATGTCGCGAATGTCCTTGTCGGCATGTTGTTCACCGGCATTGTTCACCAGCACATCCAACCGGCCGAACTGTGCAACGACATCGGCCACCGCCTTTTGGCAAAAGCCGCGATCGCCGACGTCACCGGCGATGGCGAGACTGCGCCGCCCCTCCTCCTCCACGATTCGGCAGGTCTTGCGCGCATCTTCATGTTCGCACAGATAGATGAAGGCGACATCGGCCCCTTCACGCGCGAACAGTGCGGCGACCGCACGGCCAATGCCGCTGTCCGCCCCGGTGATCAGCGCCACCTTGCCCTTCAGCCGGCCGGAACCGGGATAGCGCGGTGTCCAGTCCGGCTTGGGATCGAGCCGGTGTTCGTCACCGGGCAGACCATCTTCATGAATCATCGGCTGCTTGCTGGTCATGGGGAAAGCTCCTGTCCTGCGCCATGCAGTGCAAACCCCATGGCCTGCCGACCCGTTCCGCGCATGGTGGCCGGGACGCGGCGAAGCGTGCGGTCCCGATCACGGCTGGTGTCGCATAGCCGCCCCGATCACTCCCGCGCCTGCAAGCACCGAAAGCGCCCTTTGCCTGATGGCGGCGGGCAGGCCCATGCGATCGAACACATGCCCCGGATCGGCAATGGAACGGGCATCTGCCGCCTCGACGTGCCGCCAGAGGGCGCGTGCTTCAGCGGTCCTGCCGGCAAGTGCCGCGGCAATGGCCCGCACGGCGGTGGAAAAGCTGTCAGGCCCGATGCGACCATCAGGAAGACGCGCGGCCTCGGCAATCGCTTCACTGGCATCGCCGCGCATCAGCGCGTCGTAGAACAATGGTGCGCGCGCCCAGATAGGCGGATCGGGATCGCTGTCCAGCGCCCGCCGCACCAGATCCAGCCCGGCCTTGTCGCCCATATAGAACATGTCCGCCCCCATGCGGGCCAGCAGCGCGCCGCTATAATCGTTCAGGTCAACGGCATGGCGGGCATCGACCAGCGCACGCGCCGTTTGCCCGGTACGAAACTCGACATGCGCCAGCGCCGACATGACATAGCCATTATAGGGATCGAGCCTGACGGCATGACGCGCAATCCGCACTGCCCGGGCTGCAAGGGCGGCAGGCTTGCCCTCACCGATCTGCCACTGATCCAGCGTCAGGAGCGCAAGCAAAGCCCAGGCATTTGCAGAACGCGGATCGAGCGAAACCGTGCGTTCAAGACAGGCGCGCACCGCCGCATCCGGCTGGAGACGCGACTGGCGCACCGTTTGGGCATGGACAAGACAGGCATAGCCGGGTGATGGCGGACCATCGCTGCTGATGCGCAGCTGCTGTGACGGAATGGCGCCGCCGGTATCGATCAGTCGGGTGGCGATGGCGGTCAGCACCTGCCGAAATCCGGCCACCGAACCATCCGGCCGGCGGCCGAGCGTGAAAGTGCCGGACCAGATGACCTTGTTCGACCTTGGCGCGACCAGTTCAGCCGACAGGCGGAAATCGTCGCCGCGATCGTCAAGCCGACTGTTCAGGCGAAAATCGGGTGATGCCGGACTGGACAAGGCAGCGTCGGCCATATCACCCGCGCTGACATCCACCCAGCCGCTGCGCTGCGCCATGTCGACAAGCTGCGCGGTGACGAAACCCGCCGTTTCCCTGTTTTCGGCCGTAGCGGGGTAGGCGGCAACCGTGGCGATTTCCATCAGCGGCAACGGCTGCACCTGCTCAGCTGCGGACGATCGCACCAGCGGCACAAGCTGCCATGCCGCTACCGCCAGAACCGCAAGCATGGCAAGCGCCCATGGCCACCATTTCATGTGCCTGCCGGCACCGGCCTTCACGACAGGATCAGCAGGGGGTGCATCCACCATTGGCGGGAAAGACGGCGGATCGCCCGGCGGCGGTGCATTTACGGCCGCATCCTTCGCAGGGTCCGGCCTTTGCGCCGCAGCTGCCGCATCGGCAGAGGGCAGTGGCGCGGCAATCGCCTCCGCCTGTGCGAAGATGAGCTGATAAGACCCCGGCTGCAAGTCGAAGCGTAGCACACCGGCCGGCATATGATCGCGATAATGGCGATCCAATATGCGTCGCAGCCTGCCCATCTGCACACGCGGATAGCTGTCGTGCTGGGCATCGAAATCAGGCGCGCGGCCAAGCGCATCGACCGCGATGGTATAGGCCTTGATCTGGCTGCCGCGCCCGGCCACCGCCTCGTCGATCAGAAACCACAACAGGCGGCGCATGACCGGCGAACGGGCAAAGCCCGGCGCACGCGCCAACGCTGCCCATTCAGCGCGCACGTCGCCCGGCCACCCATCAGCAGCGCTGTCCCATTCATTATCCATCAGCGCGCTCAGTCATACCGCCTCAACCGTAGGGGCAAGATGGTAAACGAGATATTACCAAATAGCGCCTGAAGGCGTCGGATTCATTCCGTTCCCGACATGTTACCCGTTACATCGGGCCCGCGTTACCCCTTCTCACTATCGTTCGGACGAAAATGCCGGAATGGTTGGGCCGGTGGTTCGGGGCGATGCATCAGGCCGCGATCCGCTGTGCCTTGGTCCCACAGCGGATGGCGATAATGCATTCATGCTCCGGATCGCCGCCTTCCGTCCGGGTGACATGTGCATGCTGGTCCCCGCACTGTCGCCCGGCCGGGGGGATGTGACGGACATCCCCCCGCCTTTCCCGCAACTTGCCGCCCGCCCGAACATGCAGGTCATTACGTGGTTCCGGTTGCAGTAGCCGCCATAAACATTATCTAGGCAGCCGATGTCTTCTACGCCCGCCAGAAACCCGCTTCGCCGCTTCCTGCCCTATCTCTGGCCCGCCGGGCGCGCTGACCTGAAGCTGCGTGTTCTGGTGGCGATGCTGCTGGTGCTGGCCGCGAAAGCCGCCGTTCTTTCCATGCCCTTTGCCTATAAGGCGGTGATCGACCGCATGGCGCCCGGCATGGAAAGCGGCGTTTCAATCGCGCTGGCACTGGTTGTCGCCTATGCCGGGGCGCGTTTCGGAGCGGTGCTGTTCGACAATCTGCGCAACGCCATTTTCGAACGCGTGGGACAGGATGCCGCACGCCGCCTTTCGGTGGATGTGTTCCGCCACCTGCATGGCCTGTCGCTGCGTTTCCATCTGGAACGGCGGACCGGCGCGATAACCAAGGTGGTGGAACGCGGCACCAAGAGCATCGACACGATGCTTTACTTCCTGCTGTTCAACATCGGCCCGACGCTGATCGAGCTGACAGCGGTGTGCGTGATCTTCCTCGTCAAGTTCGGCGGCGGGCTGGTGGCCTTCACCCTGCTGGCGGTGGCCTGCTATATCGGCTTTACCCGCATCGTCACCGACTGGCGAACGCGGATGCGCCGGCAGATGGTGGAAAGCGACACGCGCGCCGTTTCCCGCGCGGTCGATTCGCTGCTGAACTATGAAACGGTGAAATATTTCGGCGCGGAAGAGGTGGAAACCCGCCGTTATGGCGCGGCGGTGGAAAATTACATGAACGCCGCCGTGAAGAACGAAACTTCGCTGGCGCTGCTCAACATCGGCCAGTCCGCCATCACCAACATCATGATGGCCGCCGCCATGGGCTATACCATCTGGGGGTGGAGCCAGGGCCGCTTCACCGTGGGCGATGTGGTGCTGGTCAATTCGCTGCTGGCCCAGCTTTTCCGTCCGCTGGACCTGCTGGGCATGGTCTATCGCGAGATCAAGCAGGGGCTGACCGACATGGAGGCGATGTTCGACCTGATCGACACGCCGGCGGAAGTGGAGGACAAGCCCGATGCGCCGCCCATTGCCGTGAGCGGCGGCCATGTGCGGTTCGAGGATGTGCATTTCGCCTATGATCCGCAGCGCCCGATATTGAAGGGCGTGACGCTGGACGTGCCGCCGGGGCACAAGCTGGCGATCGTCGGCCATTCGGGCGCCGGCAAGTCCACGCTGTCGCGCCTGCTGTTCCGCTTTTACGATGTGACCGACGGGCGCGTTACCATAGACGGGCAGGATATACGCGACGTCAGCCAGGAATCGCTGCGCGCGATGATCGGCATCGTTCCGCAGGACACGGTGCTGTTCAACGACAGCATCGGCTATAATATCGGCTATGGCCGCGAAGGTGCGGATGATGCGGCGATCCGCGATGCGGCGCGGCGTGCATCGATCGACGCCTTTATCGAAAGCCTGCCCGATGGCTATGACGCCGAAGTCGGTGAGCGCGGGCTGAAACTGTCAGGCGGCGAAAAGCAGCGCGTGGCGATTGCCCGCACCATATTGAAGAACCCGCCGATCCTGATCCTGGATGAAGCGACAAGCGCGCTGGACAGCCACACCGAGGCGGAGATTCAGGAAGCGCTGAACGAAGTGAGCCGGTCGCGCACCACCATTGTCATCGCCCACCGGCTTTCGACTGTGATCGATGCCGATGAAATCGTCGTTCTGGAAGCCGGCCGGGTGATCGAGCGCGGCACGCATAATGACCTGATGGCGCGTGGCGGCCATTATGCCGCGATGTGGGAACGCCAGCAGGCCGACCGGGAAGCGGCGGAGGAAGATCAGGCAGCAGCCTGATGGCCGGTGAAAGTTCCGGCCGGGATCAGCGCACGCCGGGCTGGATCGGGCCGTCGCTGCTGCCGCGCACGAACTGATCGACATAGGCATTGCCGCTGTCGTCCAGCCGGTCGCGCGGCCCCTTCCAGATGATCTGCCCTTCATAGAGCATCGCCACATCGTGCGCGATCGTGCGCGCGCTGCTCATGTCATGGGTGATGGTGATGGCGGTGACGCCCAGATCGCGCACCAGCTCCATGATCAATGCATTGATCGATTCGGCGCGAATGGGATCAAGGCCGGTGGTCGGTTCATCGAAGAAAATGATTTCCGGCCGTGCGGCAATGGCGCGGGCAAGCGCCACGCGTTTCTGCATACCGCCCGAGAGCTCTGACGGGCGCAGGTTCAGCACCTCTGCCCCCAGCCCCACCTTTTCCAGATTTTCCTGCGCGATGGCGCGCATCTGCCCCTGATGGCCCATCCGCCCCTGGCTGAGCGCGAATGTGACATTGCGCCAGACGGGCAGCGAATCGAACAGGGCGCCGCCCTGGAACAACATGCCGAAGCGGGCCCGCAGCCGCTGGAGCGCTGCACCGCGCAGCCCGGTGACATCTTCCCCGTCGATCAGCACCTGCCCTTCTTCGGGATGGAGCAGACCGAGGATGCATTTCAGCATCACCGATTTGCCGGTGCCGGACCCGCCGATGACGACCAGCGATTCACCCGGCATCACCTGGAGGTTGATGCCGTCGAGCACGGTGCGGCTGCCGAACCTTTTCACCACGCCGCGCAGTTCGATCTTGGGAGGAAGCGTTGCCATCAGCCGAACGCAATCACGGTAAGGATGAGATTGGACAAAAGGATGAGGATGAAGGCGGAAACCACCGCGTTGGTGGTCGCCCGGCCAACCCCGGCTGCGCCGCCGCTGGAATTGAAGCCGTGGTAACAGCCCATCAGCGCAATGAAGAAGCCGAACACAGCCGCCTTGACCAGCGACATCACCAGATCGTCCGTTTCCAGATATTGCCGCGTCGTCGCCAGATAATTGGCACTGTTGAAGCCAAGCTTGAGCGTGGCGAGCAGCCAGCCGCCCATGATGCCGATGGCATTGGCGATCAGCACCAGCAGCGGCAGCGCGATGACCGAGGCGACGATGCGCGGCGCGACCAGATAACGATAGGGATCGGTGCGCAGCGTGACCATGGCATCAAGCTGTTCGGTGACGCGCATCGTGCCCAGTTCCGCCGCCATCGCGGAAGAGACGCGGCCGGCGACCATCAAGCCGGCAAGCACCGGCGCCAGTTCGCGCACCATGCCGATGACGACGATGGCCGGAACCGTGGATTCGGCATTGAAGCGCGATCCGCCGGTATAGATCTGCTGGGCGAGCGCCGCGCCGGTGAACACCGCCGTCAGCCCGACAACGGGCAGCGAAAGCCAGCCGAGCTGGGCAAATTGTTCGAACAGACGGGCCGGATAATAGGGTGGCAGCAGGCCCCGCCAAAGGCCGAGCACGGCAAAGCGGGTGACGCGGCCGACCGCCGCGAACAGATTGATCGCGAAGCTGCCGATCGACACAAATGCGGCCAGTGCCGCCCGGGGAAGGGTTGTTGCCGTCATATCCACTGACGCTGATAGCGGCCGCCAAGACCAGTCAGCAACTCATATTGCGACAATCCTGAAGTTTCGCTGGCCCAAGGCATGGCAAAATCGATCGAAATCCAGTCCCCTTCGCCAAGATCGGGTGCAGCGGAAATATCGATGGCAGTGAGATCCATGGAGATGCGGCCAATCACCGGCATGACCGTACCATCGTGCAATGCACGGCCGGTGCCCGAAAATCCCCTGAGATAGCCATCCGCATAACCAAGGTTGAGAACGCCAAGCCGCATCGGCCGTTCCGCCGTGAAGGTGGCGTTATAGCCGACGCTCTCGCCCGGCGACACCATGCGCGTCTGCAACAGCTGCGCACGCGGTGTCACCACCTGCGCGATATGACCGCGCGCGTCATCCACCTGCACGCCGCCATAAAGGGCTATGCCCGGACGGGTGAGATCGAAATGATAATCGCCGCCCAACAGGATGCCTGCGGAATTGCACAGGCTGCGGCGGCGCGCACCGAGCCCGGCAGTGAGTGCGACGAAGGCCTTGCGCTGCCGTTCGTTCATGGCATGGCCCGGCTCATCCGCGCAGGCGAGATGGCTCATCACCACATCGAGGGAAAGCCCATCCATCGCGCCCGACGTCACATCCGCCGCTGACAGGCCGAGCCGGTTCATGCCGGTGTCGACCATGACATGACACAGGCCGCCGTCCGCCGCCCGCCAGCGTGCGATCTGCTGCGGGGTGTTGAGCACCGGCCGGGCAATGCCGGAGAGCGCCAGCGCCATATCCTCGTCACGAACGCCATGAAGAACGGATAGAGAGACGCCGCCCGCGGCGGTTTGCAGCACCGGCGCGACAGCGGCCGCTTCCGCCCAGGTCGCGACGAAGAAATCGCGACAACCGGCCTGCGCCAGCCGCAGCGCGACGTCGCGTGCGCCAAGGCCATAGCCATCGGCCTTGATCGCAGCGCCACAGGCCGCACGGCCGCCGCGCCGGGCAAGCCAGCGCCAGTTGGCGACCAGCGCCTGCCCGTCGAGAAGCAGGCCATGCGGTGAATCAAAGGTCATGCGGCAGCGGATAGCCGGGTGGCGGGCAATGCGCCACCATCACTCATATTGTTCAGGCAGATAATCATCGTCCACCGGATCGCTGAACTTGGTTGTCTGCTTGTGGAACATCATCGGCACGATGCCGGTGGAGCCGTGACGCTGCTTGGCGACGATCACTTCGGCCCGGCCATCGATGCGGTTGGCCTTTTCCAGCCAGCGTTCGAACTTTTCCGAGCCATCTTCCGGCTTGCGGCTGGCATGATAATATTCCTCGCGGAAGACGAACAGCACGATGTCGGCGTCCTGTTCGATCGTGCCGGATTCGCGAAGATCGGACAATTGGGGGCGCTTGTCCTCGCGCTGTTCGACGGCGCGCGACAGCTGCGACAGGGCAAGCACCGGCACATTGAGTTCCTTGGCCAGTGTTTTCAGGCCACGGGTGATTTCAGAGATTTCATTGACGCGATTGTCGTTCGATGCGCGCGTCGATCCCTGGAGAAGCTGAAGATAATCGACGACGATCATGCCGATGCCGCGCTGCCGCTTCAGCCGCCGGGCGCGGGTGCGGAGCGCGGCGATGGTGAGCGCGGGCGTATCGTCGATATAAAGCGGAAGCTGCTGCAGATCGGCGGCGGCACGGGCAAGGTTGCGGAAATCCTCGCGGCTGATCTTGCCCATGCGCAGATTTTCCGAACTGATGCCCGATTGTTCGGCCAGAATACGCGTGGCGAGCTGGTCCGCCGACATTTCCAGCGAGAAGAAGGCGACGCCGGCACCGGCGGTCTGCGCTTCCTGCCCGTCTTCCTTGTCGCGCATCAGCCGCATCGCCGCCGAAAAGGCCATGTTGGTGGCAAGCGCCGTCTTGCCCATGGCCGGGCGGCCGGCAAGGATGACAAGATCGGACCGGTGAAGGCCGCCGATCTTGGAATTGAGCCCATCCAGCCCGGTGGTGATGCCGGAAAGATGCCCGCCGGACTTGAGCGCGCGTTCCGCCATTTCGACGGCAAGCGAGGTGGCCTGGCCGAAGGTCTTGACGCCGCCGCCCATCTGCCCGTCTTCGGCGACGCGATAAAGCGCGACTTCAGCCGCTTCTATCCGGCTGCGCGGATCGATCGCGTCGCTGGTGTCGAGCGCGCCCTCCACCATTTCGCGGCCGACCTTCACCAGTTCGCGCAACAGGGCGAGATCATAGATCTGATCGGCAAAATCGCGCGCGCCGATCAATGCCGCGCCATTTTCGGTCAGTTCCGCCAGATAGCCCGGCCCGCCGAGGGCGCGCATATCCTCGTCACCGTCGAACAGCGGCTTCAGCGTCACCGGACTGGCGATCATGTTGCGATCGACGAGACGCAGCACCGCTTCGTAGATGCGACCGTTGAGCGGCGAAAAGAAATGTTCCGCCTTCAGCTTGATCTGCACATCTTCGACGAGCCTGTTGTCGATCATCAATGCGCCAAGCAGCGCCGCCTCCGCCTCTTCATTCTGGGGCAGGGAGGGCGGCGTGCGTTCGTGATCGCTTACAATGCGCATCGGTGTCATCGACATTCCCCGACGATGTGCCAGACAGCGCCGATTGCCAAGCGCCGGCTGCAAATGGATCGTGGATGCTTCTGTGGATAAACGGGGGACAATTGCTTGTCACCGCCTTTACGAACGCGCATAAAAACAGCCTTGAATATGATAAGCACGCTTATTGCCCATGGAAGATGACGACGAGAACAGCTTTGCATTCGTGCTGCACGATGTCGCCCGGATGCTGCGTTACCGCTTTGACGTGAAGGCGCGGGCGCTGGGCGTCACCCGTTCGCAATGGCGACTGCTGATCACGCTGGCGCGCCAGCCGGGCGAAACCCAGGCAAGGCTGGCGGACCTGATCGAGGTGGAACGCATCACCCTGTGCCGGATGGTTGACCGGCTGGAGGCATCCGGCCTTGCCGAACGGCGGCCCGACCCGGCCGACCGGCGGGCATGGCGCATCTTCCTGACGCCAAGGGGCGAAAAGATGATGGTCGACCTGCGGGTGATCGGCGACCAGGTGCATGACGAGACGATGGCCGCACTGACCGCAGAAGAGGAAAGCCAGCTGACGGCAATGATGATCCGCCTGCGTGACCTGCTGTTCCGCCGCACCCAGGCAATGGCTGAAGGCGCCGCAACCGAAGAAGCGACGGCGGAAAGCTGAGCGGCGCCGGGCAGCGCCGCCCCTTTCCCGCACCTTTGCGCGATACGCCCGTCAGCTGCCGAAAACGCGCGCGAAGATGGTATCGACGTGCTTGTAGTGATAGCCGAGGTCGAACTTCTCCTCCAGCTCCGCCGCGGAGATCTTTGCCGTGACTTCTGGATCGGCCTTGAGCAGATCGAGCAGCTGGAGCGTGCCGTCCGATTCCCACACCTTCATCGCATTGCGCTGGACGAGGCGATAGGAATCCTCGCGGCTGATGCCGGCCTGGGTGAGCGCGAGCAGCACGCGCTGCGAATGAACGAGGCCGCCCATGCGGTCGAGGTTCTTCTGCATCCGTTCGGGATAGACCAGCAGCTTGTCGACGACGCCGGTGAGGCGGGCAAGCGCGAAATCCAGCGTGACGGTGGCATCCGGGCCGATATAGCGTTCGACCGAGGAATGGCTGATGTCGCGTTCATGCCATAGCGCGACATTTTCCAGCGCAGGGGTGACATAGCCGCGCACCATGCGGGCAAGGCCGGTGAGATTTTCGGTGAGCACCGGATTGCGCTTGTGCGGCATGGCCGAGGAGCCCTTCTGCCCCGGCGAGAAATATTCCTCCGCCTCCAGCACTTCGGTGCGCTGAAGGTGGCGCACCTCGACCGCCAGCCGCTCGATCGACGAAGCGATGACACCCAGCGTGGCGAAATACATGGCGTGACGGTCGCGCGGGATGACCTGGGTGGAAACCGGCTCCACCGTCAGTCCCATTTTTTCCGCGACATAATGTTCGACACGCGGATCGATGTTGGCGAAGGTGCCGACCGCGCCGGAAATAGCACAGGTGGCGATATCCGCCCGCGCCGCCAGAAGCCGCGTCTTGTTGCGCGCGAATTCGGCATAGGCTTCGGCCAGCTTGAGACCGAAGGTGACCGGTTCGGCATGAATGCCATGGCTGCGCCCGATGGTGGGCGTCATGCGATGTTCATAGGCGCGCCGCTTGATGACTTCGAGCAGCCGGTCGAGGTCAGCGAGCAGAATGTCGGTCGCGCGGGCAAGCTGCACTGCAAGCGTGGTGTCGAGCACGTCGGACGAGGTCATGCCCTGATGCATAAAGCGCGCCTCGTCCCCCACCTGTTCGGCGACCCAGGTGAGAAAGGCAATGACATCATGCTTTGTCACCGCCTCGATCGCGTCGATCGCGGCGACATCGATCCGGGGATTGGTGGCCCACCAGTCCCACAGCGCCTTTGCCGCGCTTTTCGGCACCACGCCCAGTTCGCCCAGCGCCTCGGTCGCGTGCGCCTCTATCTCGAACCAGATGCGATACCTTGCCTCGGGCTCCCAGATCGCGACCATGTCGGGACGGGAATAACGCGGAATCATCGGGGCCTCCGGAAATCTGCCATAGCGGTATGAATTGCAGCGGCGCCTAGCATCGCCACCGCCTGCGCGCAACGAACGACTGGCGCGCGGCGCACCGGCCGCGCCGGTCAGAGCAGGCCAAGCGCCTTGAAGCTGTTGTGCCCGGCATGGCCGATGATGATGTGATCATGCAGGGTGATGCCCAGCAACCGGCTGCTTTCATAGATCTTGCGCGTCAGTTCAATGTCGTCCCGGCTGGGCTGGGGATCGCCACTTGGGTGATTATGAACAAGAATAAGGGCGGCGGCGTGATGTTCCAGCGCGCGGCGGATCACCTCGCGCACATAAACAGGTGCCTGATCGATCGAGCCTTCGGACACGATTTCATCGCGGATCAGCACATTTCGGGTGTTGAGCAGCAGCAGGCGCACCGCCTCTGTCTGGCGGTGGGCCATATCGGCATGGAGATAGTCCATCACCGCCTGCCAGCTTGCCAGCAGCGGCCGCTTGTCGATGCTGGACTTGAGCAGGCGCAGCGCGGATGCCTGGGCGATCTTGATCGCGCCGACGGTGGATTCGCTGATGCCGGTGCCCGCCAGATCGGCAGGCGATGCAGACAACAGCCCGGCATAGCTGCCGAATCTGTTGATCAGCCTTTTTGCCAGCGGTTTGGTGTCGCGACGCGGCTGCACCAGCGCCAGCAGATATTCCACCAGTTCATGATCGAGCAGCGCATCGCCGCCCCCATCGAGCAGGCGCTGGCGAAGCCGCGCGCGATGCCCACTGTTATCATTCTGACTTTGATCCATATTTTCACACTTTAACCATTTGAAGGTTAAACGAGAATAGCGTGCGATAAAAGGTCCTTTGCGCGGGCGCATCCGCTCCGTTACGTTAACACTTCAATGGAGCCGCGAGCCTGACCGCCTGATGGATGATAATGAACCGGACGCACCCCGCCCCCGCGCGGCGTTGAGGCGGGCGTCCCTGATCGGCCTGGGTGTTCTGGCCTGTGGCACCGCAGTGCTGTGGAGCCAGCGCACGCAGATCGCGTCGCGGATGATCGACCGCACGCTGGTGCAAAGCCGGGTGCCCGCAACATACCGAATCGACCGGCTGAACCCGGCGGGCGCGCTGCTTTCCAACGTGGTGGTCGGCGACCCGGCGCATCCCGATTTCACCGCACGCAAACTGGCGCTGCGCCTGCGCTGGGGATTGGGCGGCGCCGAAATCGCCGCCATTGCGATGGAGGGTGCGCGCCTGAATGCCCGGCTGGACGGAAACGGGCTGCACATGGGTGCGATCGACCGGCTGCTGCCGAAGTCGACGGGCGCGCCCTTCACCCTGCCCGATTTCCGCCTGGCGCTGACCGACAGCCGAATGACGCTGAACACCGACATGGGCAGGATTGGCCTTGCGGCTGAGGGCAGCGGCCGGCTGAGCGACGGCTTTGCCGGGAGAATCGCGCTGTCCGCCCCACGGCTGCAGCGCGGCGGCTGCACGATCAGCAATGCGAACAGCGTGCAGAGGCTGAGCATCGTGGCGCGTGTGGCGCGCCTTTCCGGCCCGGCGCATATGGACGGGCTGCATTGTGGCGATGCCGGCACGGGGGCGGCCGAGATCGGCCTGACCGCGCTGCTTCCCGAAGCGATGGACCACGGACATGGCCGCATCGACGGGCATGTGCAGGCGCTGACGCAAAAGGGCGTGGGCCGTGTTGAAGAAGCCCGGCTGACGGGCAGTTTCGACGCGGCGCCGAAAACCGGCCGCTATGGCTATCGCGGGGTGGTAAGCTGGGCCGATGCCGCCATCGACCGGCAATTGCGCGCATCGATCGTCAAGGCAGGTGCTGCGGCGGATGCAACCCCGGCCGGACCGGTGGCGCGCAAGGCCGCCGACGATTTAGCACGCGCGATGGGCCGCTTTGGCGGATCGGCACAGGTGTCGCTGGGCCTGAACGAACGGGGCCTGAGCGCCGATTTTTCCAACCCGGCGATCGCATCGGCCAGCGGGCTGAAACTGGCGGGCGAAGGCCGGCTGCTGCGCTGGGTGGGTGCGACCGGGCGGATGCATGTGGACGGGCTGATCACGATGAGCGGTGGCGGCCTGCCCGGGGCACGCATCGCCATTCGCCCGACCGGGCCGGACAGCTGGCGCGCCGACGCACGGATAGACCCGCTGGCGGCAGGCCATGCGCGGCTGGCGCTGGGCCCGGTGCGAATGGAATGGGACGCGGCGCACGGCCGGGGCCATGCGGTTACCGGCGTGGCGATGAACGGCCCGCTGGCCGACGGGCAGGTGACGGCGCTGGCGCTGCCGGTGGATGTGCGATTCGGCAGCGGCGGCGATTTCGCGCTTGGCAAGCCGGGAGCCTGCACAAGGCTGGCATTCGACAGGCTGGAAACCGGTGGCATGGCGCTGGGCAGGATGGCGCTGCCGCTGTGCGCCCGCAAAGGCCAGCCACTGCTGGCGATGGACGGCAAAGGGCGGCTGCAGGGCGGCTTTTCACTGGCGCGGCTGAACATCGACACCAATATGGATGGCGCACCGCTGGCGCTGGATGCCCATCGGCTGACAATCGACCTTGGCGGAACAAGCCGCCAGCCGCGCCTCGCCTTCACCATCGGCGACACCAGCGCATCGCTGGGCCGCCCCGATGGCGGCAAAAGCATGCTGCGGCTGGCAAGCGCAAGCGGCGCCGGGCGGATCGACGACCTTCAGGGGCGGATGAGCGGCGTTGCCGGCAGCATCGCCAATGTGCCGCTGCTGATCGACCGGGGCGAGGGACAATGGCGGCTGGCCGACGGCACGCTGCGCATCAGCGGTGCACGGGCACAAGTGAGCGATGCCGCAGGGCCTGCCCGCTTCGTGCCGGTGGAGGCGCGCGGCGTGACCATGACGCTGGGGCGGCAGGTGCTGACCGCCGATGGCGCGATCCATAATCCGGCGACCGGCAAACGGCTGGCGCTGGTGAAGCTGAACCATGATTTCAGCCGCGGCCGGGGCGAGGCGCATTTCACGGTGCCGTCGCTGCTGTTCAGCGAAAATCTGCAGCCCGAACAGCTGACGCCGCTGACACGGGGCGTGATCGCCAATGTCTATGGCGCGATAAAGGGCCAGGGCACGATCCGCTGGAACGCGCGCGGCGTGACCAGCGACGGCGTGTTCGAAACCGACGGCATCGACCTTGCCGCCGCATTCGGCCCGGTGAGCAAGCTGCACGGGCGGGTGGTGTTCAACGACCTGCTGGGCCTGTCCACGCCGCCGGGACAGGTGGCGATGGTGGGCGAGATCAACCCCGGCGTTTCGGCGAAGGACGGCGTGATCCATTACCAGCTGCTGCCGCAGCAACAGGTGAAGGTGGAAAAGGGCGAATGGCCCTTTGCCGGCGGGCAGCTGCTGCTGGAGCCGACGCTGCTGGATTTCGGCAAGCCAAACGACCGGCGGTTCACGCTGACGGTGAACGGGTTGCAGGCGGCGCGGTTCATCGAGCAGTTCGATTTCAAGAATGTGGCGGTGACCGGCACGTTCGACGGCACATTGCCGCTGATATTCGATGCACGGGGCGGCCGCATCACCGGCGGTCATCTGATTGCCCGGCAGCCGGGCGGCACGCTGGCCTATGTGGGTGAAGTGTCCGACGCCGACATGGGCAGAACCGCGAAGCTGGCCTTCGACGCGCTGAAATCATTGAAATATGATTCGCTGTCGATCGACATGGATGGGCGGCTGGATGGCGAGATCGTCAGCCGGCTGCGGTTCAGCGGCACCAATCAGGCGCCGGTCAACCCCACGGCAAGCCCGATCCCGATCAAGGTGACGGGCCTGCCGTTCAAGTTCAACATCGCCATCACCGCACCGTTCAGGGCGCTGCTGAACACCGCCGAATCCTTTACCGATGTGCGCACCACCGTGCGGCAGGCAATGCCGGCGGACCCGGATGCAGTGCCGGGCGCCGCACCCGTTCAGCCACAGGACAGATGACAGGAGAGATAATCGCGCCATGTTGACGACACGCCCGGACAATGCGAGGCGAAAGCCGATGAGCCGTTTGCTGATCCTGCCGCCGTTCATCGCGGCCGTTGCGCTTGGCGGTTGCGTGCAGGTGCGCGCGCCCGACAAGCCGATTGAAATCAACCTGAACGTCAACATCCGCCAGGAAGTGATCGTTCGGCTGGAAAAGGACGTGCAGGACCTGATCCAGAAAAATCCGGGAGTATTCTGATGAAGCGCCATGGACATATGCTGATCGGACTGGCGATTGCCACCGCCGCCTTTGCCGGCACCGCCGCGCTGGCGCAGAATGCGTCAGACCCGGTTGTGGAGCAGGCGCGCGCGCAGGGGCTGGTTGGCGAACAGGCCGACGGCTATCTGGGTTTCGCCAAATCGCCTTCGGCCGAAGTGAAGAACCATGTCGATGCGATCAACATCAAGCGTCGCGCCTTCTACACCGATCTGGCTGCAAAGCGCGGCGTGACGGTTCAGGAAGTGGCCGCAGCGACCGCCTGCGAACTGTTCACCAATCGCGTGGCGCCGGGCGAGGCCTATCGCACCGAAGGCGGGCAATGGGCCAGCCGGCAGGGCAATGCAGCAGTGCAGCGGCCGAGCTATTGCAAATAAGGACGGACTGAACGGAAAGCCGCCCTGCCCATCGCTGCATGGCTAGCGCGAGGCGGCGATCAACGCACGGGTGACGGGGGAACGGGGGCTGGACAGCACGGCCTGCGTTTCCCCCGCCTCCACCACCCGGCCCTGATCCATTACCACCAGCCGGTGGCAAAGCTGGCGGACCAGCGCAAGATCATGGCTGATGAACAGCATCGCCAGCCGCCGTTCCCGCTGCAACCGGGCGAGCAATGCGACGACCTGCGCCTGAATGGTGACGTCGAGCGCGCTCGTCGCCTCATCACAGACCAGAAGCGCCGGATCGGCCGCAAGCGCACGCGCGATCGCCACGCGCTGCGCCTGCCCGCCGGAAAGCGCGCCGGGGCGACGGTCAGCAAGCACCGGATCAAGCCCCACTTCCCCCAGAAGCGAAGCGACCATCGCGGGATCGGCAGTGCGGGCGCGGGGATCCACCCCCTCCCCCACCGAACGGCCGGCGGACCAGCGCGGATCGAGACTGTCCACCGGGTCCTGCGCGACGAACTGGATCGCGCGGCGGCGGGCGGGATCGAGCTTGCCGCGCGACGGCAGGGGGCTGCCCAGCCAGAGGACCGAGCCGCCATCCACCGGCCCCAGCCGCGCAACCGCCCGCGCCAGGGTGGATTTGCCTGACCCGGACCCGCCAATGAGGGCGACCGCTTCCCCCTCACGCAGGCCGAACGATGCGCCTTCAACCGCCGCGATGCGCCCGCCCCGCCAGCCGGGGCGGCGGAAGGAGACGCGGATATTCCGGGCGGAAAGCAATTCCTCCCCCACAGGCGGCAGGACCGGCGGCGGTGAATCCATCCTTGGCGCGGCGGCGGCGAGCGCACGGGCATAGTCCGTCGCCGGCCGGGCGAGCAGCGTGCGGGCCGGCCCCTGTTCCACCGCACGGCCAGCCTGCATCACCAGCACCCGATCGGCATGACCGGCAACCAGCGCCAGATCATGACTGACGAGGATCACCGCCAGCCCGCGTTCGCGCCGCAACCGGCCGATCAGCGACAGGATTTCATGACGGAGCATCGCATCGAGCGCGGTCGTCGGCTCGTCGGCGATCAACAGGCGCGGGTTATGCGCCACAGCCATCGCGATCATCGCCCGCTGGCGCTGGCCGCCCGAAAGCTGATGCGGATATTGGCGAAGCCGTTCGGCGGGGCGATCGATCCCCACCTCCGCCAGGCTGGCGCAAAGCGCATCATGACCGGCGGCGATGCCGTCACCCTGTTCCATCGCCTCGACAAGCTGGCGGCCGATGGTGAGATGGGGGGTAAGCGCGGACAAGGGCTGTTGAAAGACAAAGCCGGCATGGCGGCCGCGCAGGCGGCGAAGCTGCGCCTCCGGCAGGCCGATGAGTTCCTGCCCCGACAATCGCGCGGAGCCGGTGGCATGACCGCCCGACAGGCCGAAGGGGGCGAGGCAGCACTGGCTTTTGCCCGATCCGGATTCCCCGACCAGCGCCAGACATTCACCGGCATCGACGGTGAAATCCAGCCCATGCACCACCGGCTGCGCGCCGAAATGCACGCCAAGATCGCTGGCCGCATAGACGGTCATTGAAAACGCCTGCGCAAATCCTCCCCCACCACGGTGAGGCAGATGAGCAGCGCCACGAGCACGCCGCCGGGCAGCAGCAGGGCGTGCGGCGCATAATCCATCTGATCCGCCCCTTCCTTGACGAGGATCCCAAGCGAGGTCAGCGGCTCCTGCACGCCAAGGCCGAGGAAGGACAGGAAACTTTCCACCATCACCACCTGCGGCACGGCAAGCAGCAGATAGGCGAGCGCGACACCCGCCAGATTGGGCAATATGTGGCGCAGCACGACGAGGTGCGCTGGAACGCCCGCCGCCTCTGCCGCCGTGACGAAGCCGCGCGCCTTCAACGCCAGGGTCTGCCCGCGCACGATGCGCGCCATGGTGAGCCATTCGACCGCGCCGATGCCCAGAAAGACGAGCAGGATGGAGCGGCCGAAAACCACCATAAGCACGATGACCACGAACATGAACGGCAGCGCGTAGACGGCATCGACCAGCCGCATCATCACTTCATCGACACGACCGCCGACCCAGCCGGCGACCGCGCCCCAGGTGCAGCCGATGACGAGGCTGACGAGCGCGGCGGCGCTGGCGACGGCAAGCGTGACGCGCGTGCCCACCATGGTGCGGGCCAGAAGATCGCGCCCGACAAGATCGGTGCCCAGCCAATGGCCATGCACGCCGGGCGCGGCGCGGATCGCATCCCAATCCATCACATCATGGCGCCAGTGAATGACCAGCGGACCGAGAAGCGCCAGCCCGACGATAAACGCCAATGTCGCCAACGCCGCCTTCATTGCGCACGCACCCGCGGATCGAGCCAGCCATAAAGCAGATCGGCCAGCAGATTGAACAGCAGGATGAGCGCGGCGTAGAGGATCACCACACCCATCACCAGCGGATAGTCGCGGTTGAGCGCACCCTGCACGAAATAGCGACCAAGACCGGGCAGGCCGAAGACGGTTTCGATGACCACCGCGCCCGTGAGCAGCCCGGCGGCGGCAGGCCCCAGATAGCTCACGACCGGCGCCAGCGACGGACGAAGCGCATGGCGCCTGAGGATCACCGACGGAGACAGGCCGCGGGCGCGCGCGGTGCGGATGAAATCCTGCCGCAGCGTATCGGCAAGCCCGGCGCGGGTGAGCCGGGCGACGGCACCCATTGTCGGCAAGGCAAGCGCGACCGCCGGGAGCACCAGCGCCTGCGGCTGGCCTGCCCGCCAGCCGGAAATGGGCAGCCAGCCGAGCCAGAGGCCGAAGACCAGTGCCAGCAACGGCGCGGTGACAAAGCTGGGCAGCGCATTGAGCAGGGTAGCGGCAATGCCTGTCGCCCTGTCCGCCAGCCCATCGGGGTGCCATGCCGCCGCCATGCCGAGCGGAACGCCGCCGGCGATGGCGAGGAGCAGCGCGAGCCCGCCGACCATGAGGCTGACCGGCAGACCGGCGGCGATCAGCGCACCGACGGTGAAATCGGTATAGACCATCGACGGGCCGAAATCGCCATGCGCCAGCCCGGCAACATAGCGGACGAACTGTTCCCACAAGGGCAGATCCAGCCCATAGCGCGCGGCAAGCGCGGCCCGCGTCGCCGGATCGAGCGCGCGTTCGCCGTCGAACGGGCCGCCCGGCGCACAGCGCGTGAGCAGGAAGGTGAGCAGCACCACCAGAAACAGCGTGGGCAATCCAGTGAGCAACCGGCGGAGGAGAAGCGCTGCCATCACGCTGGTGTAGAACGGCTTTGCGCGCCGTGGAAGGGCGATGGCCGATCTTCCGGCCAGCCACCGCCCCCCCTTGCGCAACAGGTCAAAGCCCTACATTCATTGGCCATGCCGCTGTTCGACATTGCCGCCCTGTGCATCTTCCTGTTCCTGTGGCTGTTCTATGAGCCGCTGCTGCCCCGGCTGGCCGGCGGGCACAGGGCGCTGCACGAACAGATGGTGGACCTGCGGACCGGCTGGATGCGCGCGCTGACCCGGCGCGAGACGCGGCTGATGGACAGCCAGTTCCTGGGCCATACGATCAATTCCGCATCATTTTTCGGATCGGCCAACATGATCGCCATCGCGGCGCTGGGCGGGCTGCTGTTCGGCGGCGAAGCACGGCTGAAGGACCTGGAGCAGTTCCAGTTCCTGTCGCACAGCCCGATCTGGCTGCTGGAGTTCAAGGCCGGGCTGATGCTGGCGGCGCTGGCGCGCGGGATGCTGGATTTCATCTGGGCGATTCGCCAGCTCAACTATTGCCTGGCGGCGATCGGCGCGATTCCCGAAGGGCTGGACGAGGCGGGACGCAACCGCTGGGCCGATGCCTTGACCGCCATGCTCAACCCCGCGCTGAAAACCTTCAGCAGGGGCGTGCGCGCCTATTATTTCTCGCTGGCGGCGGCGGGATGGCTGTTCGGCCCGGTTGCGCTGATCGTCACCAGCATCGCGGCTGCATGGCTGCTGGCCTGGCGGCAGACGCGTTCGGAAGCGGCAACAGGCGTCGCGCGGGTTTCGGCACTGCTGGAAGTGGCGCACGACGCGCGCAGGGACTGAACCGATGGCACCGGCAGACAACGGCACCAACCCGGCGTCCAGGCCGTTTTCATCCTGTCAATAATCAGAAGGGGCATTGCCGCGTGGTGGTGGTGGTGGGGCGACCGACGGGACTTGAACCCGCAACTTCCGGTACCACAAACCGGTGCTCTAACCAATTGAACTACGATCGCCATGCGCAGCAGGCCGGCCGCACATACGGTCACTGTTCGCCAGCGTCAAGAAGGGGTTCGCAATGAATGCAACAATAAGGAAATTCGGCTATCCGGCGACGCTGATCGCCGAATATGACCATTGGCTGGTGCTGCTGCGCCCGCAGGCGCCGACGCTGGCCAGCCTGGTGCTTGCAGCGCGCGGGGACTGGACCGGCTATGGCGAATTGCCGGGGGAAGCCTTTGCCGAACAGGCGCGCGTGGTGGCCGATATCGAGGCGGTGCTGCACAAGGCGGTGGATTATGAACGGATCAATTATCTGATGCTGATGATGGTGGACCCGCATGTGCATTTCCACGTCATCCCCCGCTATCAGGGACAAAGGCAATGGGCCGGCGTGTCCTATGGCGACGCCGGCTGGCCGAAGCCGCCCGAACTGGGCAGCGCCCATGCGCTTTCGGAAGCGGAAATCGGCGAACAGGCCGAATGGCTCAGCGGGCTTTGGCCCAGTCGCGGGTAAGCGCCTCAGCCACCGGCACATCTTCGGGGAAGTCCACTTCCCCCCATTGTTCGCCCATGATGCCGACGGTTTCCACCCGCTCGCTCTCCGCGATGCGGTGAATCACCTTCAGATACCAGCTTGTCGTCCCTTCGGGCGTGCGCATCACCCGATCCACCGTATCGACGAAGCGCGCCGCGCCGTCGCCGCGGAACAGGATCATGCCGATCGATTCGGCATTGACCCGATCCAGATCCAGCCGCTTGCCGATGGCGAGGAGGCGGCCGTCGCCCTCGCGCACGACCTTCATGTCGTCTTCGTCATAGCCGGGCTTTTCATCGACAGTGACGTTGATGCCCGGCCGCGCGCCGGCAAGGGCACGGGCGACAAGGGCGGGCGACACAAGGGTATCGCCGTTCAGGATCATGCAATCGCCCGACAGATGATGGCGCGCCAGCCACACCGAACCGAGATTGTCCGCCACCTTGTAGAAGGGATTGAAAATGGTGGTTATGCGCGCCTGGCCTTCCGCGCGCCGCGCAAGGGCCGCCGTCACCTGATCATCGCGAAAACCGATGACCACGGCGATGTCGTCCACCCCATTGGCGATCAGCGAATCGAGCTGCCAGTCGATCAGGGTGCGCCCGCTGAACTCTATCAGGCATTTCGGCCTGTCCGCAGTGAGCGGCAACAGGCGCGATCCCTGTCCGGCGCTGAGGATAACGGCTTTCATCGAGTCTCTCCGCGATCTGGTCAGCCGTCCGTTGCCGGGAAAATGCGGCGGGAGCACGGCAGGGCAACATCTGCCTGTTTTTTCAGCAGCCGTTCGAAATCTGCCCAAGTCTTGGGCGATGGAAAGCCCCATTTTCCGCCAAAAAGCGGTGTTTTACAGTAAGAGTCGACTTGGCACGTCTGGTGCGTTACGCGCGGTGGGGCATGGAACAACCCGAAGGGGGACAGACCGCCGTGAAGAAGATCGAGGCGATCATCAAGCCGTTCAAGCTGGACGAGGTGAAGGAGGCGCTGCACGAAGTCGGCGTGTCCGGCATCACCGTCACCGAAGCCAAGGGCTTTGGCCGCCAGAAGGGCCATACCGAACTGTATCGCGGCGCCGAATATATCGTCGATTTCCTGCCCAAGGTGAAACTTGAGGCAGTGGTCGACGACGATCTGGCGCCCCGTGTCGTCGAAGCGATCGAAAATGCCGCCCACACCGGCCGGATCGGCGACGGCAAGATCTTCGTCATTCCGGTTGAGGAAGCAGTCCGCATCCGCACCGGCGAACGCGGACCGGACGCAATCTGACGACCGCATCCACCTGAAAAAACCCAACCGCGCGGGGGTCCATCGCGCATTGTAAAGCGAGGAAAGCACTTATGGCGAACGACGCCGGCAAAATCCTGAAGATGATCGAAGAAAATGAGGTCGAATGGATCGACCTGCGCTTCACCGACCCGCGCGGCAAATGGCAGCACCTGACCATGGCGAAGCGTTCGGTGACCGAGGACATGCTGGAAGAAGGCTTCATGTTCGACGGATCGTCGATCGCCGGCTGGAAGGTGATCAACGAATCCGACATGATCCTGAAGCCGGACCTGGACGCCGTTTACCTGGACCCGTTCTCCGCGACGCCGATGCTGATCCTGATCTGCGACGTCGTCGAGCCGTCCACCGGCGAACTTTATGCCCGCGACCCGCGTTCCACCGCGAAGCGCGCCGAAGCCTATCTGCAGTCCACCGGCATTGGCGACACCGCCTATGTCGGCCCGGAAGCCGAATTCTTCGTGTTCGACAATGTGCAGTTCGAGCTGGGCTATAACACCGGCTATTACAAGCTGGACGATGTCGAACTGCCGACCAACACCGGCCGCGATTACGAAGGCGGCAACATGGGCCACCGCCCGCGTGCCAAGGGCGGCTATTTCCCGGTCGCCCCGGTGGACAGCTGCGTCGACCTGCGCGGCGAAATGGTCGCCACCATGCTGGAAATGGGCCTGCCCTGCGACAAGCACCATCATGAAGTGGCCGCCGCACAGCATGAACTGGGCCTGGAATTCGGCACGCTGGTGACCACCGCCGACCGGATGCAGATCTATAAATATGTCGTGCATCAGGTCGCCCATGCCTATGGCAAGACCGCGACGTTCATGCCCAAGCCGATCAAGGAAGACAATGGTTCGGGCATGCACACCCATTTGTCGATCTGGGACAAGGGCAACCCGCTGTTTTCCGGCAACGGCTATGCCGGCCTCAGCGATACCGCGCTTTATTTCATCGGCGGCATCATCAAGCACGCAAAGGCGGTGAATGCCTTCACCAACCCGTCGACCAACAGCTACAAGCGTCTGGTGCCGGGTTATGAAGCGCCGGTGCTGCTGGCCTATTCCAGCCGCAACCGTTCGGCCTCCTGCCGTATCCCCTATGGCACGGGCGCCAAGAGCCGCCGCGTGGAAGTGCGCTTCCCCGATGCGACCGCCAACCCCTATCTCGCCTATTCGGCGCTGCTGATGGCTGGTCTGGACGGCATCCAGAACAAGATCCATCCGGGCGAGGCGATGGACAAGAACCTGTACGACCTGCCGCCGGCGGAACTGGCCGAAGTGCCGACCGTGTGCGCATCGCTGCGTGAAGCGCTGGAATCGCTGGCCGCGTCGAAGGACGTGTTCACCAAGGGTGACGTCTTCTCTTCCGACCAGATCGACAGCTATATCGCGCTGAAGATGGAAGAAGTGGCCCGCTGGGAAATGACCCCGGCCCCGGTCGAATTCGACATGTATTATTCGGCCTGATCGCCGGACATATATTTCGGAGAAAAGGGACGCTCCGGCAGGCAACTGCCGGGGCGTTTCCATTTGGGCCGATGTGCATCGGCGGTCGATGCGCCAGCGGGCAATGCACTGGCGGTCGATGCACTGGCGGATGCGCCAACGGCCCGGCCAGCCGAAGCTGCCGGGGGACAAGGCTGATGACCGGCGCGGAGTTGCCACGTTTCATGCCCGGACTCGACGGTTTTCGGTAAGCAACAAGGGTGAAGCACGTCGAGATTTTGCGTCGCCCGGCACCCCGGCCCGCCAACGCAAGGACGGACGGACGAACCGCAAGGTTGGGCAGCAATGCCATGCGAACGTTCGGCTTTTACCGGGACGTCCGCGCCGATCACCTCCCCGAAAGGGGAACGCCTGCCCGTCGGTCTGCAGCCATGACGGACGACAAGCCCAATACAGCGGCGCGGCGGTTGTAGGACAGCGAAAAATATTGCCCATCCGGAACGGCACCGCCACGGATCAACCCCCAAAGCGGCACGGTTGGGCGTAAACCGTTACGCAGGCGCGATGAATAGCCGGAACGGGTCCACATCAGCCGTGTTAACCACAAGCCCCGATTGGGGCCTGTGACGGGAGGTATCATGAGGATCAGTTCAATTGCCCTTCTGATCGGCGGCACGATTGCTGTGTCAGCGTGCGCGAGCAAGAAGGAACCTGTCGCCCCCGCGCCGCCGGTGGGACCGGGCGCGATCATCGGTTCTGTCGCGGCGGACCGCGATGGCGACGGCATTGCCGATGGCTATTATACGGCGGACGGCATCTATCATGCCATTCAGGGGCCGCCCTGCCCGCCCCCGCCGCCGCCTCCACCGCCGTCACGCCGGGGTGAACGCGGCTGAGCGGAATCATCGGGGCGCTATCGCAAAGGTGGCGCCCCATTTATAACGCCATGATGCGTTCACCATTTTTGATGCTGTGCGGCTGCCTTGTCATGGCATCCCCCATGGCCACCGCCGCGACACCCAACCACGAAAAGCCCGCCACCGGGCAGAAGGAGACGGACCCGCTTGCCCGGCAAGTGGCAATGGCGATCCGCGCGCAGGCAAGCGGGCGGCTGAACGATTTCTATGGCGCGCGCGGCTATTGGCCGATGTGGGTGCATGATGGCGCGCTGGGCAAGGAAGCCGACAAGCTGGCCGATGCGCTGGAAAGCGCCGATCTGGATGGGCTGAACCCGCGCCGTTACAAGGCGGACCGGGTGCGCGAGGCGATTGCCCAGGCGGAAAGCGGCACGCCCGAAGCGCTGGCAAGGGCGGAACTGACGCTATCGGAAGCCTTTGCACGTTATGCGATCGACATGCGCCGCCCCGCCGGCGATGTGAAGATCACCTATCTGGACGCCGAGCTGGAGCCGAAAAAGCAGCGCGAGGACGATGTGCTGCGCGCCGCCTCCATGGCTTCATCGCTTGCCCATTATATCGGCGGCATGGAGTGGATGAGCCAGCTTTACGCCACCCGCCGCGCCGCGCTGGCCCGCTATCTGAAAGCCGGCGGCAAGGACGCGACCGAGGAGAAGCGCCTGCGCCTGAACCTGGATCGCGCAAGGCTGCTGCCCGGCCCATGGACACGGCATGTGGTGGTGGACGCCGCATCCGCACGGCTGTGGTATTATGCCGATGGCAAGCAGCAGGGCACGATGCGCGTGGTGGTGGGCGAACCGGAGACACCGACACCGATGCTGGCGGGCATGGTGCGTTATGCCACGCTCAACCCCTATTGGAATGTGCCGACCGACCTGGTGCAGAAACGGATCGCGCCCAAGGTGCTGAAAGGCGCATCGCTGAAGGCCATGGGATATGAAGCGCTTTCGGACTGGACGGCCAATGCAGCGGTGCTGGACCCCAAAACCATAGACTGGCAGGCAGTCGCCGACGGACGGGAGGAACTGCGCGTGCGGCAGTTGCCGGGCAAGACCAACGCCATGGGGCGGGTGAAGTTCATGTTCCCCAACGACCAGGGCATTTACCTGCACGATACACCCAGCCGCAGCCTGTTCACCAAGACCGCGCGCCAGTTCAGCAACGGCTGTGTGCGACTGGAAGACGCACAACGGCTTGGCCGCTGGTTCTTCGACGCGCCGCTGGCCGCCAAATCGAAAAAGCCGGAAGAACAGCGCCCGCTGCCCCAGCCGGTGCCGGTCTATCTCACCTATCTGACGGCAGCGCCGACCGAAAAGGGCGTGGGTTTTCTGGATGACGTCTATGGCCGTGACGGACTGGACGGCAGGAGCGGCAAGGATGGCAGGGACGGGAAATAAGGACCGGACACCCTTCAACGCACAAGAAAAAGGCCCCGGCGGTAACCGCCGGAGCCTGTTTCGATACCAGGATCGACGCGATGCTTAGAAAGCAGCGGTGACCGAAACGATCACGCGATCGTCGACAGTGTCGTGGTCGACATAATAGGCCGACTTCTTCACATTGGTGTCGACATAGGTGACGCCGAAGGTGAGGTTCTTGTAGGTGTAATCGGCACCCACATTGTAATCCCAATAGTCGTGACCGCTGAAGGTCAGCGAGCTGTCGCCGAACGAGCGGCCGGCATGGCCGCGCAGCGTGAACGGGGTGTTGGGAATGCCGACGCTGGCGTCGCCATAGACGTAGAAGTTGTCTTCCTTGTCGCCGGTCAGGCCGTTGCGGGTGTTGTCCTGCTTCGGCGCGTAATTGACGCCGAGCTTCAGGCTGCCGGGGCCGACTTCGCCCTTCACCGAGCCATAGACTTCATAATAGCTCAGCGAGCTGTTGGCGCCCGGATAAAGATAGCCGTAAACGCCGACATCGCCGGTGATGCCGTTGAATTCCTTGGTGAAGCCGCCATAGACGTCCAGTTCGCTGCTGTTGGCGAAATCGACGTTGGAAGCCCATGCACCGACGTAGAAGCCCGATTCATGGTTGATATTGATCGAACCCTGAACGGCGAACTTTTCGTCAGTCTGCGAAATACCGCGATAGCGATAGTCGCTGACGCCGCCAACGCTGCCCGTGATGGTGAACGCATCAGAGGGTGCGTCCTGCGCAAAGGCCGGCGCGGCAATCAGGGCGCTCGCGGCAGCAGCCAGAGCGAGCGTGATCTTCGAAACAGTCATTAAGATACCCCTTCTTCAGCACAGGTCATGAAATGTTCGACCCTGCGAAATCCATGGGATGGAGCCTCGTTTATACGCCGGGCCATTCGTTCCCATGAACGAGACAGAGAATGGTCGCACATCTTGCGCCGCACAAGGAAAAAGCGGTGGACAGGGACAATTCGCCACGCCCTGTTGCCTCTATGTCACATAAGCCGTCACATGCGTTAAAGTTGTTTTTTTTACAACATATTATTGGATTGGAATCAGGTAGATGATTTGAGCAGGCAGGCTGATCCGTGACGGTGCAGACAGAGTTTTCCGATTGAATCACGTCATGGCACGTTGCAGGACGGCAATCGCGCTGCATCGCCGCAACGTAAGGCCGGCACCGGTGAACCATGCCCGCTGTTCAGCGACAGGCGCGCCAGCCCATGCTGCCCCTTGCCGCCTGATCGAGATGGAAATGATCGTGATGGGCGGCGTTATAGCCCGGACCCAGCACGGTGGCGAACAACCGGCAGGCGCCATCATGCACATCGCGCAGAAAGGCGCTGACCGCCGCATCATCGCCGTTCCAGCCGGACGCGATGGTGATGCGCCGCCCGCCCCGCAGCCGAAAGCCGGCAATGTCGATGGCGTTGGCGGTGGCATGTTCGCTCCATCCGCCGGTGGCGCGGCCATAAAGGCGACGGCAGGCATAGCTGCCGAAATGATCGACCTGTTCGACGGGACGACCGAAATGGCGCAGCGCCGCCGGTTGCACCACATCCCATTCCCACATCGCCAGCGCCGCGGCGACCGGGCAGGAAATGCCGACCGAGGCAGGCACATAGGCCGCGATCCGTGACCCGCCGGTGAGGAAGCGCACCGCATCGTCATAGCCGCAGGACGGCCCGGCATTTCGCGGGGGAAGCGGCGTGAAGGCCACGCCGGCGCGGGTGAGCAAGGCGGTGCAGTGCGCGCTATCGCCCGACAATGCGGCAAGGCGCCGCCCGGTGGTGAGGCCGATGGGCTGGCCAAGATCGAGCCGCGCCCAGGGCATGTCTGCCGCATGGCGATGGATGACGGCGGCAAGGCCAAGCGCGCCGGCCAGCAACAGCGATATGGCAAGGATGGAAAGAAATGCGACCTTCATCCAGCAAGGACGGACGAAGGCCGATTCGGTTCAGCAGCCGAGGGTATAGCCCCTGCCCTAGAGCGGCATGGCCAGTTCGCGGCGCAGTGTGCGCGTGGCGAGGAAATAATGCACCGCTGCCCACAGATAGCCGAGGGTGGAGACGGCCATGGCGATCTTCAACCCATTGGCCGAACCGGCGGGCGTCGCATCCGTCGCGAAGAAATCGCTCAACCCGCCGATCAGCAACGGACCAAGGCCGCCGCCGAACAGCGAATAGACGACATTGGTGACGGCGGTGCTGGACGCACGCATGCGCGGATGCATCATGTTCTGGAACGCGCCGGCGGTGGGCGCGAGATAGGTATATTGGACCAGCGCCGAACAGCCGAGCAGGATGATCGCCGGCAATGCCGAATCGCGCGTGACCGCCAGCATGTAGAGCGGCGTGGTGAGCAGCAGCGAAATGCCGGGAATGAAGCCATAGAAGCGCGGATCGGTTCGGCCCATGCGATCGGCCAGCCAGCCGGCGGCAACGACGCTGACCGATGCCGGCAGGCTGGCGATCATCCCCGCCGTAATGCCCGCCTGTGCCACGCTGAAGCCGAAGCGGCGCAGCAGGAAGGCGGCGAGAAAGGCATTGAGCCCGAAGCCGACCATCGATGCGATGGTGGAGCCGAGCAGCAGATGCCAGAGCGAGCGGCGTTGCCATATCCGCTTGAGGACCGCGCTGAACGGCGGCACTTCATCTGCCTTGTCGGCCAGGTCGTCATGCTGGCCGCGCGTCGGCTCTGCCACTGTAAAGGCGATCAGCATCGCCAGAATCACGCCGGGGATGGCTGCGATCCAGAAGGCGGCGCGCCAGCCATAGAATTGGGCGATGGTGGCGCCACCCGCCGAACCCAGAAAGGCGCCGACCGGCGGGGCCAGCAACAGCACCGACATGGCGGTGGTGCGCTTTTCCTTCGGGAAATAATCGGACACGACCGAGGAGGTTGCGGGCAGGCCGACCGCTTCCCCCACGCCGACGCCGATGCGGGCGAGAATGAGCTGGCCGAAATTGCCGACCGCGCCGCACGCCGCAGTCGCCAGCGACCAGAGCAGCGTGCCGATGGCGATGAGCGGCAACCGCCGGCGCCGTTCGGCAATACGCGCCACCCACAGGCCAAGCACGACGTTGAGCACGGCAAAGGCCAGACCGGCGACGAGCCCGATCTGGAAGTCGGTAAGGGCGAATTCCTCCTTTATCGGTTCGACCAGCACCTGCATGACGATGCGATCGATAAAGCCGCAGGTGGAAATCGCCGCCAGCAAGGCAAGCGCCCAGCCCGGTGAGGTGCGCCGCAACAGCCCGCCCTGATTCATCCCCAAAACACCCTTCCCCGCAACGGCCCGTCGATCAGGGCCGGTGATTATGAAGCCGCACTTTATCGACGCTTCGGGCGGTGGCCATCCTGAAAAAGAAGACAAATCAACATTCGTTACATCTCGGGGCTTGATTTTGTTTCCATAGACAACGAATAATTTGGCGTGGACACCAAAATGAGGATGGGCTGATGGGAAAGACATATTGGGGGGCGGCCGCGATTGCGGCGGCCGCGGTGCTGGCCGCGACGCCGGCGATGGCACAGACGCAGACCGGGGTATTGGCGCCCAACGCCGCGCAGGCCGTGCCGGCGGCAAAGCCGTGGTACAAGCAGCCATGGAACGCCAGCCGCGTTCGCCCCTGCGACCGCGAATGCCTGGTTGAGATTGCCGACAGCTATTTGCGTGCGCTGGAAACCAAGGATTACAGCCGCCTGCCCTTTGCCGAGGAAGTGGCCTTTACCGAAAACACCGCGCATCTGGACATTGGCGAAGGCACATTGTGGCGCGCGGACATCAAGCCGACGAACTTCATCATCCATGTCGCGGACCCGGTGACGGGACAGATTGGCGTGCAGATCGTCTATGAAGTGGAAGGCAAGCCAGCGCTGGTCGCCATTCGCCTGAAGGTGGAACGGCGGATGATCACCGAGGTGGAACAGCTGATCGACCGCAACGTCGCCCCGCAGGCGATGGAGTTGCTGCAGACGCCGCGCCCGACATTGCTGAACGACGTGCCCGCCAAGCAGCGTTCGTCACGCGAATATCTGCTTTACGCAGCCAATTCCTATTTCGATGCGCTGACCGGCGAGGACGGCCATATCGCCCCGTTCGCGGATGAATGCGTCCGCCATGAACAAGGCTATCAGACCGTCAACAACAAGAAGCCGGGCCGGGCGTCGCCATCGCCGCAGCTGCCCGATACCTCCACCGAAATGGGGCGCACCTTCTCGCGGTTGAGCACCATGACCTGCGAACAGCAGATCAGCACCAAGATCTTCACCGGCATCAAGAAGATATGGCCGCGCCGCGCGATCATCGACGAGCAGAAAGGCCTTGTCGCCATATTCCCGCTGTTCGTGCATGACGGCACCAAGCGCAAGACCGGTGGCCCGGGCGACAACGACAAGCGTCTGGGCATGGTGCTGAACATGGTGACAATGGAAACATTCGGCATCCGCCAGGACAAGATCTGGGAGGTGGAAGCCTTCCCGTTCATCATCGTCCCCTATGGAATGGGCGACGGCTGGACGAACGCAAGAGCACGCTGAGCCGGGCAGGCGGGCGCGCGGCCATGGCCGTTGCGTCCGCCCGCCGCGATTTCGTTGCCACCGGCGACGTTAACGATACCGCCGGCTGCCGCGCATACTTGCGGCCCGACGGCTTTGCGGATAGCCCGGGGACGCCCGCGCAGTGCGCCGTTGTTCAGGATCATGCCGCGCGGACAAGGCGAAAAAGCCGCCGACCGGCGGGCTTGCCAGATCGTGTCGAAGGAAGTGCGTGCAGTGACGAAATCCCCAGCAAAGCCGAAAAGCAACCAGATCAAGAGCTTCGGCACATTCGAGACATTTCACCTGCACATGCTGGCGGCACTTTCGGAACGCTATTCCGAACAATATTATCGCAAGCTCTATGACCTGAACCTGCCCGAATGCCGGGTGGTGGGCATTGTCGGCGGACAGGGCACCATCACCTTCAAACGGGTGTGCCAATATGCAAGCCTTGAAAAAAGCTATGCCAGCCGCGTCATCAACCGGCTGGCCGACCGCGGCTTCATCGCCAAGGTGGACAATCCGCAGGACCAGCGTTCGATCATCCTTGAGTTGACCGCAACCGGGCGCAAGCTGCACGACGAGCTTTACCGTTCGACACAGGCGGTGAACAATGAACTGCTTTCCGTGCTGAACCAGGAACAGCGGCGCGAATTCATGGGTTATCTGCTGCTGCTGGCCGATAATGCCCGCGACCTGACCGAGCGCGGCACCGTGCCCAATGAAAATGGTGCGGACGAACGGGAAGAAACCGCACCGTCGCCCCCCGCCTTTTCAGCGACACCGGGCGCGGTGGTGCCGCTGGACACGATGCTGGCCGAACAGCTTTACCAGTCACTGGGACAGGTACTGGGCCGCACGGGGGAACGGCAGGGCGATTGATGCCCAAAGCCGGCGCCCAGGACGGGACCGGCAACGGGAACCGGGGCGCCAAATGGCGGTGTGACGGCGACGGATAGCGGGGTAGCGGGACAGCGGCAACGGTTCGAAACGACAGGGCGCGGACGGCGGTGCAGAGACCTGCCGCCCATGCCTCCCCCCAAGCGGAAAAGCCGGGCCCGATGCGGCCGTTCAGTCCGCGCTTTCAAGGCTCCTCATCGTTTCGGCCCTTTTATCGGGCATGGCACGCGCCGCCTGCACGCCGGGCCGCGCATCCATGCGGTGCAGCCAGTCCACCGCGCGCGGAGAACGCTGTTCGTTCATGATGTCGGGCAGGATGCGGAACACGCCCGCCGCCATGGGATAGACATTGACATCGGCCAGCGAAAAGCTGCCGCCGGCAAGCCATGGCCCATCGGCCAGCGCCGCCTCCATCCTGTCCACCGTCACACCCAGTTTGCGGCGGGATTCGGCAAGCTGTTCCTCGCTATAGGATTCGCCACCGATGGTGGCCCATTTGTCGCGTGCTTCCTTCAGCGGAATACGTTCCAGCAGCCGTTCGAACTTCTCCTTCGGGATGTTGCGCGCGAAATGCCGGCCGCCATGCGCGCCGATCATCGTCAGGGCCGGGCAGAGATGTTCGTCGACATGCTTGGTCCATATCCGCATCCGGGCGCGTTCCACCGGATCGGCCGGGCGCAGCGAATTTTCGGGAAAAGCATCTTCCAGATATTCGTTGATGACCGTCGATTCGACGATCACCGCGCCATTATGCACCAGTGCCGGCACCTGCCCATTGGGGTTTATCGCCAGGAACACCGGTTCATATTGTTCGAACAATTGCAGATTGACGTAATGGCTGACGAAATCGAGCTGCTTTTCCTTCAGGCAAAGCAGAACCTTCATCGTATTTGCCATGGGTTCGGCATGGTATAGCTCAAGCATCGGCAATCCTCCCCTTTTCACGGGGAAACTGCCTTAACCCGTTGCCAAAGTAAACGAGTTTGTTGTCTATTTATACATTATCTTTGCGTGGAGGCGAAGGCCGTCGCGGTCAATAGCGGCGGTGCCCCCAGTTATAGCGTTCGGAAGAGAACATCAGCTGCGCATCGGCATTTTCGCCAAGCGGCACATCGGCCGCGCCATAGATGCCGCGCGCACCGCCGGTGCCGACCATCATCCCCATTTCGCCATGGATCTGCCGGCGTGGCGCCGACAGGGGCGTTTCCTCATAAAGCGAGCTATCGGACAGGTCACCCAAAGCCTGACCGCCATCCACCTTCTGCGCCTGTGCCTTTGCGAAATCAGGGTCGCGCGCCAGCGCATCGGCAAGGGTGACGGTTTCGGCCGATGCCGGCGATACAAGCCCCGCAGCCGCGACAAGGCCAGTGCCGGCAACAAGCGCATGGACGAGAAAATGGGGGACAAGACGCATCGCAACCTCTTTCATGCAGCGGCCATGCCGAAAGCCGGCCCGCGCAATAGCTGTTCCCCTGTGCCGCACCTTATAATGCGGACGGCAGGGTGCCGTCGAGCCAAATCGCGCGCGGGGCACCGCGATGCCATCAAGCCCAAAAACAATGGGCGCGGCCCGAAGGCCACGCCCAGCGTCCCGGGGAAGGGGGCTGCCCGGGATCAGAAGCTGGCGCGAACCGACAGGCGGAAATCGCGCCCCGCAAGCGGTGCATAATCCTTCAGATAGGATGCATGACGCCGCGCGTTGACATCGAAGATATTGTTGGCCGACAGCACGACGCTGACGCCATTGTCCCTGCCCCATGGCCGGAAGGCGATGGAGCTGTTGACCATGGTGTAGCCATTGGTGCGGGTTTCATAGGCGGCGGTACGATCCTGATCGTCCACCCATTCCACCTCGACACGGCCGTCGACCTTGTCGCTTTGCGCTTCCAGCCCGCCCAGCAGGCGCAGCGGCGGAATGCGCGGCGCCGGCCCGATGGAGCGGACCTGCGCATGGACATAATCTGCCACGCCATCGGCAACCAGCTTGACCTCGCCAAGCGTTGCAAGCGTCAGTGACCCATCGATTTCAAAGCCATAATAGGTGGCCTTGCCCTGATGGGTTTCATAGACCGGCAGATCATCTTCAATCTCGCCGTTCTGGACATCATAGATAAAGTTGGAGAAGCGGTTGTAGAAGGCCGACACCTCGACATGATAGCCTTCGCCGCTGCCACGCAGCACGCCTTCAAGCCCCCAGGACTTTTCCATCCTCAGATTGGTATCGCCGATCTGATAGGCTTCGGTGCCGGCATGGGGACCATTGGCGAAAAGCTCCTCCGCCGTGGGCGCACGCTCTGTGCGCGACACATTCGCGCCCAGCCGCCAGCCGGTCGCCAGCTCATAGGAAGCGCCGGCCGAGGCCGACACCGCATTGAAATGACGATCGGCGCCGATCGCATCGGCGGCAAGCGTGCTATATTCGTAACGGGCGCCGGCTTCGGCCTTCAACCGGCCGAAATCGAAGGTCTGCAGCGTGAACACGCCATATTGCTGCGTCTCGTTCTTGGGCAGAAATGCCTCTTCGCCCTGCACGTCGAAATCGCGGATCATCAACTGGCCGCCGGTGACGCCGCTCCACACGCCATGCTTTGCCTGGGTGAGTTCAAGCCGCCCTTCGACACCGTCATTATAAAAGGCGGTGCCGATGGAGCCGTCTTCCTCAAGCTCGTAATGGCGGTAATGGGCATAGCCGGCGCGCACGCTGATCTTGTCGATCACGCTGCCATTGGCATCCACCTCCCCGCGTGCATCGAGGCGGGTCTGCTTCAGATCGATGACCGGCGATTCAGCCTCCACCGCCGGATCGAGCGACAGGCGCGAGGGCACGCCATACATGCTGTCGTAATGGCTGACCGAAAAGCCGAGGTTGCCGGTTTCGGTGATGACCGACGCACCGGCCGCGACCTGCCAGGTCTTGCTCTGGGTGTTTTCAATCTTGCCGTCGAGATCGGCCAGATCCTCGATCTCGGCGATGCCGCTGGCGATCGCCTGTTCCCGAAGCGGTTTGGACAGCACATGGCCACCGATGGAGACGTCGCCGGTCTTCAGATAGCTGCCATCGGCATGAAGGACGATCTTGCCGTTCACCGGCGCATCGACGCTGCCACCGATCGAGCGTTCATTCGCCGCCGAGCCGAGCGTGCCGGTCATGTCGACATGCACCGGCTCGTCCGGCACTTCACGCGGAATGCGCTTGTCGATCACATTGACGACACCGCCGATGGCCGAAGAGCCGTAAAGCAGCGACGACGGACCACGAAGCACCTCCACCCGTTCGGCGGTGAGCGGATTGATGACCACCGCATGATCGACGCTGGTGTTCGACGCGTCGATGGAGCCGATGCCGTCGGTCAGCACGCGAATGCGATCACCCTGAAAGCCGCGCAGCACCGGCCGCGACACATTGGGACCGAAAGAGGTGGACGACACACCCGGCTGATGGGCCAGCATGTCGCCAATGGTCGGCCGCAATTCGCGCGTCAGATCCGTGCCCTGAAGCACCGACACGCCGGAAAGGATTTCCGACACCGGCCGCTGCAATGCGGTAACGACGATTTCAGGCGAAACCGGGGTGTGGTAGCCATCAGTGCCGTCGCCCCCCGTCGGGGTAGCCGCCGGCGCGGCGATGGCCCCCTGCGTGCCGACCAGCGCGAGAACACTTGCCGAAAGCAAACAAAACCTGACCATCGCAGTTTCCCTTTTAATATTATATCATTACATCACAGGCGCATGGCAACGCCCGCGCCGCCCGGCAATGGGTGCTACACAAATCAGGTTGATGTTACAAGATAACATAACGATCAGCCCGAAAAATTATTGCGCGGCAGCATTGCTGGAAGGTGATCCGCTCCCCCGCTGTGGACCACCTTCCACCCGATAGAATAGGTGGGTGAAAAATGTCCTCAACCGCTTTCTCGCGCACCGCTGATGCATCGAACAGGCGGGCACGGGCGTTGGGTGGAAGAATGAAGCGGAGAGGGAGCGTTTCTTGACCATCGACGACAGCCGCGAGCGCGACCGGGATGGCGATAACCGCGGGCGCGACGCCGCCGGCCCGACGGCCATCCCGCGACGCGGATGGCGCGACATATTGATAAGGGTGTGGCGCGAAAGCAGCGCCGACAATATCGGGCTGGTCGCGGCGGGCGTCGCCTTTTACGCCTTTCTGGCGCTGGTGCCGCTGCTGGCGGCCTTTGTCATGATCTATGGCCTTGTCGCCGACCCGACGACGGTGATGAAACATATCGTCGTGCTGTTCACCATCATGCCGGCCGATGCGGCCAGGCTGATCAGCGAACAGATGATCAACGTCACCCAACAGGCGCAGGGGAAAACCGGATTTGGCGCGCTGCTGGCGCTTGGCCTGTCCATCTATGGCGCGATGCGGGGCGCCAGCGCGATCGTCACCGCGCTGAACATCGCCTATGACGAGGAGGAAAAGCGCGGGATCGTAACGTTGACGCTGCTGGCGCTGGCGATCACCATCATCGCGATCATCGTTTCGGTGATCGCCGCGCTCGCCATTTCGGCGCTCGCGCTGCTGGAGCGGTTGATGCCCGGTGCGCCACACTGGATCATCGTCCTGATCCGCACCGCCTTCTGGTGCCTGGCGGCGCTGGCGGCGAGCAGCGCGATCGCCGCCGTCTATCGCTATGCCCCCAACCGGCGCAAGGCGCAGTGGCGCTGGCTGACGCCGGGATCGGTGCTGGCGACGCTGGCATGGCTGGCAACGGCGCTGGGCTTTGGCTTCTATACGGCCAATATGGCGCATTACAACGCCACCTATGGCGCGCTGGGCAGCGTGGTGGCGCTGCTGATGTGGCTGTATCTTTCAGCCTATGTGCTGCTGTTGGGCGCCGAACTCAATTCCGAACTGGAACATCAGACAGCGGTGGACACCACCGCCGGCCAGCCGCGGCCGATGGGTCTGCGCGGCGCCTATGTCGCCGATACGCTGGGGGAAACACCCTGATCGACCGGCCGGCGCCAACGCTCAGTTGCCGGCCCCCTCCTCCCCGGTCATCACCGTCAGCCGGCTGCCCGTGCCGCCGGCGCGCAACGAGTCGGTGGTGACGACGACAGTCGTGCCGGGCTGGAGAATGGCGGCAAGCGGCGCGCGGAAGGATTCGGCCATGTGCAGCCTGTCCCGCTCCTCCGGCGTGACTTCGCGCGCCATGGATTCGGGCTGGCCCGGCAGCGGCAATTGCAGCCAGTGAAAGCCGGTGTCGTCCACCGCACGAAGGGTATAGGCGCTGGTGCCCGGCACATCGCCCTTGATGGTGACGGGCGCGGCGCCGATCTCGCGCCCGTTGCGCAACACCACCAGCCGCCTGTCGGCCGCGCTGATCAGGATCGACACCGGCCCTTCGGGCGCAAGCTCCGGCCGCCAATATGTCCCCTGCCCGCGATCATCGCCCAGGCCATCGCCCGAGACCGCAGCCTTCGTCAGCACGGCGGGCGTGGGCGCGACGCGCGGCACCGCCGCTTCATCGGTGATGACGACGGTGAGGCCCAGCTTCGTCGCGCCGTAGAGCTGGCGAGCAAAGGCCATGGGCAGGCGGATGCAGCCATGCGAGGCCGGATAGCCCGGCAGATTGCCCGCGTGCATGGCGATGCCATCCCATGTCAGGCGCTGCATATAGGGCATGGGCGCGGCGTTATAGAGGTTGGATTTATGATCCACATCCTTTTGCAGGATGGTGAACACGCCGGTGGGCGTGGCATGGCCTTCCTTACCGGTAGAAGCAGTGGAAATGCCGATGAGCACGCCGTTGCGATAGACATAGGCGCGCTGCGTCTGAAGGCTGACGATGATCATCACCGGCCCTTGCGGCGACACTTCCGGTGCCCAGATGAACTGGCCGGGTTTCAGCGCGGCGATCTGATCCTCTATCCGTCCATCGCCAAGCGCGGCCTGCACCGCTTCCCCCGCCGCCAGCGCCGGGCCGGCAAGCAGCGACGCCCCGGCAAACGCGATCATGCCGCAAATGCCGCGCCGGTTGGCCATGATCATCACGCATTCCCCTTTCTGGTCCAATGGCATGATCCTAGCGCCGGATGGGCCGCTTCTCCAAGAGGGTCGCATGGCGGCAAGGGCCGGCCAGCTATGGAGATCGCGCGGCGGATGCACTAGGAACCGGCGGCGGCGACACAACAGGCAGGCAGGCGCATGACCGACACGATCAAGCTGGACGAAAGCTGGAAGCAGCCGCTGGCCGGCGAATTCGCCCAGCCCTACATGCAGGCGCTGAAATCCTTCCTTGTCGAGGAAAAGGCCAATGGAAAGCGCATCTTCCCCAGGGGCAGCGAGTATTTCCGCGCGCTGGACCTGACGCCGCTGGACAAGGTGAAGGTGGTGATATTGGGGCAGGACCCCTATCATGGCGAAGGACAGGCGCATGGCCTGTGCTTCAGCGTCAGATCGGGCGTGCGGGTGCCGCCGTCGCTGGTCAACATCTTTGCCGAGCTGGAACGCGACCTGGGCGTTAGGCGGCCGGGCCACGGCTTTCTGGAACATTGGGCACGGCAGGGCGTGCTGCTGCTGAACAGCGTGCTGACAGTGGAAATGGGCCGCGCCGCATCACATCAGGGACGCGGCTGGGAAAAATTCACCGACGCGGTGATCCGGCTGGTCAACCAACAGGCCGATCCGGTGGTGTTCATGCTGTGGGGCGCCTATGCCCAGCGCAAGGCGGGCTTTGTCGACACATCGCGTCATCTGGTGCTGAAAGCGGCGCACCCGTCGCCGCTGTCCGCGCACAATGGCTTCAACGGCTGCCGCCATTTTTCGCAGGCCAACCGCTTTCTGGAAGAGCATGGCCGCACGCCGGTGGACTGGGCGCTGCCCGAAACCGCGTGACGGCGGGCAGAGCGCCCTCCCCCCCGCGGTCAGTGCGCCGTCTCCCCCGGATCGGCAAAGCGATAGCCATAGCCGCGCACCGTCTGGATCGGCCCGCCATCCGACTGCCAGTTGAGCTTGGCGCGGATGCGCTTGATATAGACATCGACCACATTGGTCATCGGATCGGCGTCATAGCCCCAGATCTTGTTGAGGATGCGCGAGCGGCTGAGCACCTTGCCGGGTGAGCTGGCGAAGAGTTCGAGAAGCTGGAACTCGCGCGCCGTGAAATCGACCAGCTCGCCATGCCGGCTGATCGTCTTGGCGTCGCGATCGATGACGATGCCGGCAATTTCGATACGGCTGTTCACCTCCGCCGCCTGACCGCGCGCACGGCGGATCAGCGCATCGACGCGGGCGGTAAGCTCGTCGAAATCAAAGGGCTTCACCAGATAATCATCGGCGCCGCCACGCAGACATTCGACCTTGTCGACCACCGAATCGAGCGCGGTGAGCATCAGCACCGGCGTCAGCTTTCCATCCGCGCGCAGCTTGCGGCACAGATCCTTGCCTGAAAAGCCGGGCAGCATGACGTCGAGGATCAGCAGATCGAAATCCTGCGACACGGCGCGGGCATAGCCTTCCGGCCCGGTTGCGGCGACGGCGACCTTATGCCCTTCCGCCTCCAGCCCGCGCGTCAGAAAGCGGCTGACCCGCTCAACATCCTCCACCACCAGAAGATCGGGCATGATCTTTCTCCTCTCCCCCATTGTCCGGCTGTGCCGCCGGCATGTTCAACGATATCCGCAAACCGCCGCGCGGCAAGTTGGCGATGCGGACACGGCCGCCCTGCGCCTCCACCAGCGCACGCACGATGGTGAGGCCAAGGCCCGCCCCTTCCGCACCGCTGTTGCCGCGCCGGAAGCGTTGCAGAAGCTGGTCGACGGCGGCCGGATCGACGCCGGGGCCATTGTCATCCACCATGATTTCCACCCCGCCGGCAACGGCATGGGCAGTGATGGCGATGGCGACACCGCGCTGGGTGTGACGCAAGGCATTGTCGATCAACGCGCCGATGATCTGACGAAACCGCATCCTGTCGCCATGGATGAACAGCGGCGCGGACGGCACAAGCGCGATGGTTGCACCGAGTTCGCTGGTCACCGCCTCGAAATCCTCCACGATGCGCGCGAGGAGCGCCGACACGTCCAGCGATTCCAGATGCATGTCCAGCCCATCCGCCTCTGCCCGGGCGATGAGGAAAAGATCATGCACCAGCCGGTTGAGATCACGCGTCTGGCCAAGGATTCGTTCGAACGCGCCGATCGGATCACCCGATGCGCTGTCGATATTGCGCAATGCCACCTGCGCTTCCCCCTGAATGATGGTGAGGGGGGTACGCAGTTCATGGCTGACCTCTGCAAAGAAGATGCGTCGCCGCTGATCTTCCGCCGCAAGCGCGGCATGGGCCTGTTCCAGATCCACCGTGCGTTCGGCCACCGCCTGTTCAAGATCGGTCGCCACCGTCTGCAGCGCATTCTGCTGCTGGTGCAGCTGTTCGGCCATGGCATTGAACGCATCGGCAAGATGGGTCAGTTCGTCATCGCCGCGCATGTCGATATGATGCAGCGTGCGGCCGGTGCCGAACGCGCGCACCCCTTCTTCCAGCCGCTTCAGGCCCGGCCCCAGCCGCATGATCACCAGCAGCAGCACAATGCCCGACAAAAGCAGCGCCAGCCCCATGCCGACCAGCGCGACAGGCACCGCCGCGCGTTGCAGCCGCTGGGCGCGCAGCGTGGCGTCGCGCATTTCCCCGTCGCCCCTGGTGATTTCGCTGGTGACGATGGCGACAAGCGTGAAATAGGGAGCGGACAGCCGATCTATTTCCTGCAATGCCGCGATCGAGCCGGACTGGCGCCACATCTGGTCGACCTGGCCGACGATACGCCCGCCCCTGGAAAACAGCGCGAGCACCGCCATGCCCTGGCGATGGACCTGCTGCTGCACCCGCGCGTCCCGCCCGGTGCGAACAGGCAGGTTTTCGGCATCGCGCAGTGCCGCGACGAAGTTGGCGCGCTGATGACGCAGGTTGACCGTGGTTTCGACATTGGGCACCCGCACCGCCGCATAGGTGGCGCGCTGGAAACTGTCTGCCGCCAGTTGCAGCCGCGAAAAGGTGCGCATCCGCTGCTGGCTGATCTGCGCCGCGCCGACCGCCTGGCTGGCCGTGCGCGACGTCTGGATGAGAACCGCCGTCATCACCCCCATGAGCAGCAGGCTGCCGGCGGCGGCAACGGCAAGCCGCCCCCTGAGCGTGAGCAGGCGTCGCAACGGATGGCGGCCGATGCGCCTTGCACTGGTCCGGGCGTTCATCATCATCCTCGTCCAACAGCGCATGTCTTGGCGGCGATCCTTTTGCGGAGCAATTGCCCCCGTCATCGTCGATGAACAGGAAAAAGCGGCGTCTGAAACAATAGTTTCAATTAAATATCAGTATCTTGATCTTTTCCTTACCCCTTCCTGTTCATCCAGAATTAATCAATGCGACAGCCGCTGTTCATCCGCTGCACAGCGCATCGTCATCGACCGCGTCCGATGTTGCAAGCAACAGCAAAGCGCCGCACCGGCGCCAAGACAATGATCGGGCACCGACCCGAACAGGGGAGAATGTCGAATGGACAGCAAGAAGAGGATTCCGCACGCCCGCCATATGGCAGGTGCGGGGATCGGCCGGGGGCTGGTGCTTTCCGGCCTGTCGCTGATGGCGCTGACGCTGGCCGATGCGGGATTGCACCATGCGCTGGCGCAGGATGCGGCGGCAACATCGCCGGACCTGCCCAACCCGGCACCGACATCGCCAAACCCGGCCCCGGCCGACGGCGGCGACCGGCTGCAGGAAATCGTCGTCACCGGATCGCGCATCGCCCGGCGCGACTATACCGCCGACAGCCCGATCGTCACCGTCGGCCAGCAATATCTGGATGCGCAGGCCGGCGGAACGGTGGGCATCAAGCTGCAACAGCTGCCGCAATTCACCCCCGGCGCCAATGAGCTGACCGGCAGCGGCCAGCCGACCGGCCGCGCGACGGTGGACCTGCGCGGCCTTGGCGCCAACCGCACGCTGGTGCTTGCCGACGGCCGCCGGTTGCAGCCGTCCACCTCCGATGTCGTCGTCGACCTGAACACCATTCCTTCCGCGCTGATCGAGAATATCGAGGTGATCACCGGCGGCGCATCGGCCATTTATGGCTCGGACGCGATCGCCGGCGTCGTCAACCTGAAGCTGAAGAAGGATTTTCAGGGCCTTGAGCTGAACGGCCAATATAACATCACCGAATTGGGCGACGGCCAGGAATATACGCTGGACGGGCTTGTCGGCACCAATTTCGCCGATAATCGCGGCAACATCGTCTTCAGCATGGGCTATCTGGATCGCGGCAGCGCCTATTTCCGCAAACGCGATTTCTATCGGCAGGCTTTTGCCCAGGGTGCGCCGCCCTGGGGATCGGATCTGCTGCCGCAGGGCAATTTCATTCCCGATGGGTCGAACCTGCCGTCACAGGCAACGGTGGATGCGGTGTTCGCCGGCTATGGCTATGCCCCCGGCACGGTGGCGAACAGCAATGCGCTGAGCTTCAACGGCAATGGATCGCTGTTTTCGCAATATGGCGCCTATAATTACACCGGCGCCTATAATGATTCCTATGTGCTGTCGCCGTTCAGCAATTCAGTGGCCTATAACCTTGGCACATTGCAGCTGCTGACCGCGCCGACCAAGCGCGTCAACGCCTTCACCCACGCCGAATATGAGCTGACCGACAACATCACCGCCTATGGCCAGGCGATGTTCACCAGCTATCGTTCGATCACCAATTATGGCGCGGGGTTGCAGACACAGGGCACCACCGCCGTGGTGCCGGTGGACAATGCGTTCATCCCCGCCGACCTTCAGACACTGCTCGCCTCCCGCGCGGACCCGGACGCGCCGTTCAGCATGCACAAGCTGTGGACGCAGACCGGATCGTCCATCACCAAATATGAAAACACCGTGTTCCAGGTGATGGCCGGGCTGAAGGGCAAGTTCGGATCGTCGGACTGGAGCTGGGACATCTATGGTTCGCATGGCGAAACCAAGATCGAACAATCGCAGAAATCGGGCGGCGCCAGCTTCTCGCGCATCCAGCAGCTGCTGACCTCGCGCTCCGTCACGGGGACGGACGGGTCGCTGGTCAACGTGCCCGCCTATATCGCGGCCAGCGGCGGCGGCAACAGCCTGATCCCCAATCCCGCCTATGCCACGGCGGTGAACGACGGCGGACGCAGCGTGGCCGCTGCCGATGGCTCCATCCCCTGCCCCGACGGCTTGAACCTGTTCAGCGACGCGCCGCTGTCGGCAAGCTGCGCCGCCTATCTGCAGATCCACCCCAATAATGTGACGCGGCTGAAGCAGGATGTGATCGAAGGCACCATCCAGGGCGGCGTGTTCGACCTGCCGGCGGGAAGGGTGCAGGTGGCGATCGGCGGCAGCTATCGCCGCAACAGCTACAGCTATTCGCCGGACCCGGCGGCAACCGACCTTGTCGGCAGCTTCCTCGCCCTGCCGGTCAACGGCTCCACCGACGTCAAGGAAGGCTATATCGAAGCGCTGGTGCCGGTCATCCGCGACAAGCCGTTCTTCCGTTCGGTCGACCTCGACCTTGCCTATCGCTATTCCAAATATCCATCAGGCGGGGTGAACACCTACAAGGCCAGCGTCGACTGGGCGGTGGACGACAGCTTCCGCCTGCGCGGCGGCTATCAGCGCGCCATCCGCGCGCCCAACGTCATCGAATATTACAATCCGGCAGTGCCGACGGCGGCGCTGCTGGGCCAGGAGGACCCGTGCAATTTCGACAGCGCGGCCCGCACCGGTGCCAATGGCGCGCAGGTGCGCGACCTGTGCCTTGCGCAGGGCGTGCCGGCCAGCATCATCGACAGCTATAAATCCACCTTTGCCGGCACACAGGCGGTACAGCAGGGCAATCTGGACCTGAAACCGGAAAAGGCCGACACCTACACCGCCGGCTTTGCATGGAAGCCCAGCTTCGGCAGCCCGTTGTTCGAGCGTTTTTCAACCTCCGTCGATTATTATCGCATCAATCTGACGGGCGCGATCAGCACGCTTTCGGCCGACATCGTGTTTTCACGCTGCTTCAACCAGAATGGCGAAAATCCTGGCTACGACCAGTCGAACAGCTATTGCCAGAGCATCCTGCGCAACAGCGCGGCGGGCACGCCCGACCAGGTGCTGACGCCCTATTTCAACCTGGGCGGGCTTCGCACCAGCGGCATCGACTTCCAGCTTGACTGGGGCTTCGGGCTGGGCGCTGTCGGCCTGGACGACAAATATGGCGCGCTGGACCTGAACGTTGTCGTCAACCGGCTGATCGATTTCAAGGTGCAGGCAAGCCCCGGCGCCGAATGGGTCGATTACATCGGCACCCAGGGCTATGGCGCGACCGGCAACAATGGCGCGCATCCGCGCTGGAAGGCGAACACCAGCCTGAGCTGGTCGCTGGACGGCAAGATGCTGGGCCTGCGCTGGTATTATGTCGGCCCGATGGAGGACATTTACGGTGGCCCCGGCCTGAACGGCTACAGCCGGTTCGACCTGTTCGCATCGGCACAGCTGAACGACGTGCTGCAACTTTCGGCGGGCATCAACAATCTGTTCGACAAGGACCCGCTGAAAACCTTTGGCGGCCTGCCCGGCAACACGGATTCGGGCACCTATGACCCGCTGGGCCGCCGCTATTACCTCGCGATCAAGGCGAAGTTCTGATGACCATGCACAATCCTCGTCGTGGCGGCCGCCCCCTGGCACGCCATCTTGCCACCACCATGGCTGCACTGACGGCCATGGCTGCCGGTTCCTCCCTGGCGGCAGGGCCTGCGATTGCAGCACCTGCCGCGTCTTTTCAGGGACAATGCGACCGCGCCTGCCTGAAGGCGGCGATGGATGGCTATCTGGCCGCCCTCGCCTCCCACGACCGGAGCGGTCTGCCGCTTGCCGCCAATGTCCGTTACACCGAAAACGGACAGGCGCTGGCGATTGGCGACGGGCTGTGGGGCACCGCCACCGGCGTCGGCCGCTATCGGCACGATTTTGCCGACCCGGTGACCGGGCAGGCCGCCGCCTTCACCGTGGTTGAGGAAAAGGCCCATAAATCCATATTGACCGTGCGGCTGAAGGTGGAAAAGGGCCGGATCAGCGAGATCGAGACCATCGTGTCGCGCGCGCCGCTGGGTGGTGGCGAGGCGTTGAGCGACGGGCCGCAGCGGCTTGAAGCGATGGGCGGGCCAGAGCCGATCTGGAGCGAGACGGTGCCGGCCGGCGAAAGGATGAGCCGGGCCGAGCTGCAACGGATCGCCAATGCCTATTTCGCCGGGCTGGAGCGCAACGACGGCCATGGCTTCTACCCCTTTGCCGATGACTGCGACCGGCTGGAAAACGGTTATCGCACCACCAACCAGACCGAGCATCCGAAACTGCCCGGCATGAAGGAGGGCGAACAGCCCTTTGCCTATGAATTGATGGCCAAGGGCTGCAAGGCGCAGTTCCAGATGGGCTATTACCGCTTCCTCGACCGTATTCGCGACCGACGCTTCCCGCTGATCGACGAAGAGCGCGGCGTGGTGTTCAGCTTCGTCTTCTTCGATCACAGCGGCACCATACCCACGGTGACGCTGACCGACGGGCGCACCGTGCCGACCGGGCTGGACCAGCCGTTCACCTGGGAATTGGGCGAGGCGTTCAAGATCACTCGGTCCCAGATCCGCAGGATCGAAGCAGCGATGACCCAGGCCCCCTATGGCATGGGGCCGAACTGGCCCGCGCCGGGCAAATAACACAAGCAGGAGAACAGGGGATGCAAGGCAAAAGCCACAGCAAAGGCCATGGCGCGCGCCGGGCCATGGGGGCGGTGCTGCTTGCCGGTATCGCGGCTTTCAACGCGCCGGCGCTGGCGGCGCAGGGCTGCGACCGCGCCTGCCTGTCGGGCAAGGTGGACAGCTATCTGACGGCGATGGTGGCGCATGACCCCGCCCGCGCGCCCTTTGCCAGCGATGTGAAGTTCACCGAAAACACATCGGCCATCGATCTGCACAACGGTCTGTGGGCGACGGCAACGGGGGTGGACCCCTATCGCATCCTTGTCCTCGACCCGCAGAGCGCGCAGGCCGCCTATGTGGGCGTGGTGCGCGAACATGGCCGCCCGGTGCTGCTGGCGCTGCGGCTGAAGGTGGACGACGGGCGGATCAGCGAGGCGGAAAGCGTCGTCGCCCGCGATGTGAAGAACTTCAGGAATCTGAAGACGCCGCGCCAGCCGATGGTGAGCCCGCTGGCCCCCGACCAGCGCGTGCCGCGTGCGCAGATGATTGCCGCGGCCAACGCCTATTTCGACGGAATCGAACAGGGCAACGGCAACATCGTGCCGTTCGACGCGGACTGCAACCGCCTGGAAAACGGCCTGCAGACCACCAACAACCCGCATCTGATGGAAGATATGGCGGCGGGTGATGCCGCTGCCCCGTCCGCCCCCGGCGCAGTGCCGGCAAGCGATTCAAAGCCTGCCGACAACGCCGGATCGGGCAATGGCTCCGGCAGCGGACTGATGGGCATGGGCTGCCGCGACCAGTTCAACAGCGGCATCTTCGGCTTCATCAGCCGCATCGACCAGCGCAGGGGCTTTGTGGTGGATGAACAGACCGGCGTGGTGTTCGGCTTCTTCATGTTCAACCATCGCGGGCTGACGACCACCGCGACGCTGAAGGACGGCACGACCATGCCGGCGCCCTTTGGCGGCACGCCCTGGAATATGCAGATGGCCGAGCTGTTCAAGCTGCGCGGCGGCAAAATCTGGCAGGTCGAGGCAATCGGCGCGGCGCTGCCCTATGGCGCGAAATCAGGATGGGAGCAGGGTCAATGACCAGAATCGCAATGGCAATGGCCGCATTGCTGATGGGCGCGGCAATGCCCATGGCGGCACAGGCGGCGCAACCGGCGGCGGCAAGCGCCACGACCTGTAACGAGACCTGTCTTGAAGGGGTGATGACCCGCTATCTGGACGCGCTGGGCAGGCGCGATCCCAAGGCAGCGCCCTTCGCGGCCAATGCGCGAACAACGGAAAATGAGCAGCTGGTGGCACCGGGCGACGGCCTGTGGGGCACGATCGGCGGCTATAGCGGCTATCGCCATGTCTTTGCCGACCCCAGGACCGGCGAAGTGGCGGCCTTTGTCGCCATCGAGGAACAGGGTTCGCCCGCATTGCTGACAGTGCGGCTGAAGGTGGCGGGCCAGCGGATCACCCAGGCGGAAATGCTGGTGGCGCGCAGCCAGGGGCCGGGATCGTTCCTGAACACCAAATTGGGTGCGGTGAAGCCGATCTTCCTTGAAAAGCTGCCGGCCGACAAAAGACTGTCGCGTGAGGAGCTGATCCGCCGCACCAACCTGTATTTCGATGCGATCGTGAAGGGCAATGGCAATATCGCGCCGTTCCATGCGCTGTGCAACCGCACCGAAAACGGCATTCAGACGACGAACAACCCCGATCTTCAGGTGCCCGGCGCATCGAAGGACCAGCCTTCGAACCCGGCGGGCTGCCGCGACCAGATCAGCAGCGGCATCTTCAGCTACATCACCGAAGTGAATCCGCGCCGTTACCTGCTGGTGGACGAAAGCCGCGGGCTGGTGTTCGGCATGTTCATGTTCCGCCATGCCGGGCGGGTGACATCGGTGAACGTGCCCGGACGGGGCGAGGTGAAGATGTTCCCCGCTGCCATGAAGCCGTTCAACGTCGAGGTTTCCGAACTGTTCAAGATCGACGACGGCCAGATCCGCGAGATCGAGGCGGTGATGGTGGAGCTGCCCTATCGCACGCCGAGCGCCTGGGCGGGACAGGAGAAGAAGTGATGAAGCCGCTGAACCTGCTTGCCGCGACACTGGCGCTGGGCATGGCCGCCGCAGCGCCGGCACAGGCCGCCTGCGACCGCACATGCCTGAACAATGTGGCCAACAGCTATCTGACCGCGCTGGCGGCGCGTTCACCCCGATCCATGCCGCAGGCGGCCAATGTGCGCTTCACCGAGAATGGCCAGACGCTGAAGCTGGGCGATGCCTTATGGGCGACGGCGCAGGGGCTTGGCGATTACAGGATGATCGTGCCTGACCCCGCGAAGGAGGAGGTGGGCCTGTTCGCCGTGGTGCAGGAAGCCGGCCAGCCCGCATTGCTTGCCGCGCGGCTGAAGGCGCATGACGGCAAGATCAGCGAGATCGAGACGGTGGTGTCGCGCAAGGACCCCGGCGGCATGGGGAAACCGGAAAATGCCCATGTGCGCCCCGCCTTCGTCACCCCGCTGGCGCCCGGTCATGCCGTGCCGCGCGCGCAGATGATTGCCGCCGCCAATTCCTATTTCGAAGGGCTGGCCCATGCGACGGACAGGCTGACGCCGTTCGACCCGTCGTGCATGCGCATTGAAAACGGCGTGCAGACCACCGGCACCAGCACCATGGGCAAGGGTATTCCGGAAATGGGCTGCAAGGACCAGTTCGCCACCGGATTTTCGAAGTTCATCACCGATTTCCGCGAACGCCGCTATCTGGTGGATGAAAAGACCGGCGTGGTGATGGCGATGCTGTTCTTCGACCATGCCGGAACGGTGCCCGAAGTGCGGCTGGCCGACGGCAGCATCATGAAGGTGCCGCCGCCGTTCAACCGGCCGTTCACATTCCAGATCTTCGAGCTTTTCAAGATCGACAGCGGCCGCATCCATGAAGTGGAAGCGATATTGAACACCGTGCCTTATGGCATGCCTTCGGGCTGGGCGGCCGACTGAGCGAGAGGCGCCATGGACGGCAGGGGCGAGCCGGCCCCTGTCGCCGTGCCGCCGCCTGTCAACCCATCCTCCGGCCAGCGCACTGCCCCGCGCCCGCCGGTTTCACGCATCAGCGCGATGGCGACGAAGCTGATCGCGGCGGCGATGAACAGATAGCCGCCGACCCATGGCAACCCGCCCCAGGACGCGAGCAGCTGGGCAAGGAAAGGTGCGAAGGACGCGCCGAGGATGCTGCCGATATTATAGGTGACCGACGCCCCGGTGTAGCGCACCGGCGTCGGGAAGAGTTCCGGCAGCAGCGCGCCCATCGGCCCGAAGATCAGCCCCATGATGAACAGCTGCACGCACAGGAAGACGGCGATAACCGGCAATGATCCGCTGCCCAGCATCGGCGCGATCAACAGGCTGGAGGCGGCGGTTGCGCCAATGCTCCACAACAGCACCGGCCGGCGGCCGTAACGATCGCTGAGCCATGCGGCGGTGGGGATGCCCACGGTCATGAATATTATGGCGACGCACTGCACGGCTAGGAACAGCGATCGCGGATAGCCAAGGGTGAGCGTGCCATAACCAAGCGCGAACACCGTCGCGAGATAGAAGAGCACATAGCAGGCAATCATCGACAGCGTGCCGAGCACCGTGTCGCGCGGATAGCGGCGCAGCAACAGGCCCAGCGGCACGCGCGGCGGCGGCGCCTCGGCAAGGGCGCGGCGGAAAGCCGGCGTTTCGGTGAGCTTCAGGCGCACATAAAGGCCAAGGATGACGAGCAGCGCGCTCAACAGGAACGGCAGCCGCCAGCCCCATTGGCGGAAATCCTGATCGCTGAGCAGCAGGGCGAGCGTCAGGAACATGCCATTGGCGGCGATGAAGCCGATCGGCGCGCCAAGCTGCGGGAACATGCCATACCAGCCGCGCTTGCCTTCGGGTGCATTTTCCACCGCAAGCAATGCGGCGCCGCCCCATTCGCCGCCAAGGCCGATGCCCTGGCCGAAGCGCAGCAGCGCAAGCATCAGCGGCGCGGCATAGCCGGCCTGCGCATAGGTGGGCAGCAGGCCGACCAGCATGGTCGACAGGCCCATGATGAGGAGCGAGGCGACCAGAGTGGACTTGCGCCCCACCCGATCACCGAAATGGCCGAACAGTGCCGCGCCCAGCGGACGGGCGATGAAGGCGATGCTGAAGGTGGCGAAGGAGCTGAGCAGCTGCGCGGCGGGCGATGCGGCCGGAAAGAACAATGGCCCGAACACCAGCGCCGCCGCCGTGGCATAGACGTAGAAATCGTAAAACTCGATCGCGGTGCCGATGAAGCTGGCGACCATGATCCGCCGCCCGCCGGCCGACGCCCCGCTGTGCTGCCCGCGCATAACCCATCCCCTGTTTCGACGGCACCGTCTGCCGCATTGCGCGCCATGATTCAAGTTGACGGACGCAACTTGCTTGTATAGTAGCTTTAGTCAACTAAAGCCGGTCGGCGACAGCCGGCGCAACGGCAGCCAACACCGACAGACAACGGGTGAGGATGTGAGAAAAAGCGCGACGCGGCTGCTATATACCGGGATTGCCGCATCCCTGCTGCTTTCGGCGCCGATTGCCGCAGCGCCCGCGGGCGGGACGGCGGATGCCGCCGCATTGCCGGGCGGCAGCTGGGAATCGATCAGCAAGCTGCCCGACTGGGGCGGGGTGTGGGAGCCGGACTGGAGCTTCCTGTTCAATGCAAAGCCGGCAGAACCGCAGCTTGCGCCCGCAGCAGCGGCCAAACACGCCGCCTTCATGGCTGCGCAGAAGAAGGGCGAGAATGTGCAGCATCAGTCGGCCAATTGCGCGCCGCCGGGCCTGCCCGTGAGCATGCGCCAGCCCTATCCCATCGAGTTTCTGTTCACGCCGGGCAAGGTGACGGTGGCGATAGAAGCCTATAGCCAGATGCGCCGCATATTCACCGACGGCCGCAAGCTGCCCGATGACCCTGACGATCGCTTCCAGGGCAATTCGGTTGGCCATTGGGAAGGCGACACGCTGGTTGTTGACTCAGTCGGCTTTGATCCGCAGGTCCATTATGTCGACGGCGTCGACCATGGCGGCCAGATGCGCATCCAGGAACGAATCGGCCTGGTGAATCCGGACCGGATGCGCATTGTCACCACCATCACCGATCCCGGCGTGCTGACCGCGCCCTATGTCATGACCGCCGAATACAAGCGGCACCGCGACTGGGACATCCAGGAATATATCTGCCAGCAGAACAACCGCGATGCAGCCGACGCCCAGGGGCGCCCATCGCTCGATCTGAGCTTTGGCGAGGAGAAACAGCCCTGACCGGGGCATCACGATTATCCGGAGGATATTCATGTTCAAGCCTATCGCACGTGCATCGTTCCTTGCCCCGGCGGCAATGGTGATGGCACTGGCACTGCCGGCATCGGCCCATCATTCGACCGCAATGTTCGAATGGGGCAAGGAAGTGCCGATCAGCGGAACGGTGGAGCGGTTCGACTGGACCAATCCCCATACCTTTCTTTACATGATGGTGCCCGACGGCAAGGGCGGATCGGCCCGCTGGGCCTTTGAGGGGATGAGCCCCAATCATCTGAGCCGCCATGGCTGGAGCAAGCGCACGCTGAACCCCGGCGACAAGATCACCGTCGGCTATTATCCGCTGAAGGACGGCCGCAAGGGTGGATTCTGCGTCACCGTGGTGAAGGCGGACGGCGAAAAGCTGCACCAACTGCCCACCGCCAACGGCTCCTGATGCAGGCAGGCGGAATCCATCGGCCGCCGCACTGACCGACAGTGGCCCGCAAATCCGCAGACAGACAGTTGCGAATGGCAAAAGGCCGGCACGCCATATGGCGCGTCGGCTTTTTTTGTGACTGTAGCAACTTATGATTGTTGATCGTTCAATGGTTGAGAAGGCAACGTTCCAATCTGAAATGTGGCAAAACCGCCACATCGGCCATTGTCAATTCGAGATAAATTGCCATTTACTTATTATTTTACAGATAATTATCTCTACATAGCCAGTCATCCCCATTGTTTACGAAAGCAATAGATAGCACGCGCCATAGAATCCATGCCCTTGCTTGTTGACCCTTGCAACTTTCAAAGTTAATCCTGTCAACATAATAAAGGCCGCAGACAGGCCACACCAAGGAGATGGATGATGAGGGGCAGGGATATGGCCGCGACAGCCGTGCAATGGATACCGCGCGAACAGAAGACAGGAGCGGCTGGCGCATCGATGCTGGCGCTGTGCGCGGCGCTGGCGATGACGAACGTGGCGATGGCGAACAGCGCCATGGCACAGACGCAGGCAAGCGCCGCAGCGGCGGCAGCCGTTCCGGCCGCGGTGGACCCGGCGGCGAATGCGGCGGCGGCTGCCAGGCTGGACGACATCATCGTCACCGGATCGCGCATTGCCCGTTCAGGCTTTGAAGCACCGACGCCGGTGAGCGTGCTTGGCCAGCAGAACATCGACCAGCTGGCGCTGACCAACACCGGCGACGTGCTGAACGAGCTTACCAGCGTGCGCCCCAGCCTTGCGCCCACCAACGTCGGCTTCGGCAATTTCAACGTCGGCGCATCGGTGGCGAACCTGCGCGGCCTGTCGACGCTGAGCGCCAACCGCACGCTGGTGCTGGTGGACGGCAACCGCTTCGTTCCATCCACCCGCGAAGGATCGATCGACCTCAACCTCATCCCCGCGCTGCTGATCGAGCGGATGGAAGTGGTGACCGGCGGCGCATCGGCCGCTTATGGTTCGGACGCGGTCGCCGGCGTCGTCAACGTCATCCTGAACAAGAAGCTGGAAGGCGTGCGCGCGCAGGCCGATTACGGCATTTCCGACGAAGGCGACGGCGCGGACCGGCATCTGTCGCTGGCGGCGGGCACCGGCTTTGCCGGCGGGCGCGGGCATTTCGTATTCGGTGCCGATTACGACGACCAGAAAGGCATCGGCAACTGCTTCGGCCGGTCATGGTGCAGCGGTGCGGGCGTGGTGGAAACCGCCAATGGCGCACCGCATTACCAGATCTATCCCGACAATGTCGGTTATTACATGACCAATGGCGGCGCATTGCGCCTGGCCAGCAATCCTGGCCTTGCCGGAAGCCCTTATGCCAATGTGCAATTCGGCGACGGCGGGGTGGTGCTGCCCTTTTATGACGGCACGTTGCAGGGCACGACCAAGCAATATGGCGGCACCAATTCGCCCGCCGTCTATACCACCAACATCATGGTGCCGGTCGAACGTTACAGCCTGTTCGGCCATGGCGAATATGAGCTGAACGACAGCATCACCGCCTGGGCCGAAGGGTCCTATGGCCATGTCAAGGGCACCAACGTCGGCCCCGGCGTGTGGGATTTCAACCTGAACATCCAGAGCGGCAACCCCTTCATCCCCGCCGATCTGCAGGCGCTGATGACGCAAAGGGGCATCACGTCGATCAACATGGCGCGGATCGACCAGGACTGGGGGCTGGCCACCGGCGTTTCCACCGGCGAAACCTGGCGCGCGGCCGGCGGCCTGAAGGGCGATGTTCTGGACGGCCGGTTCCACTGGGACGCGCATTATTCCTATGGCCATACCAGCCGCGACCAGACGGTTTACAATTCACGCATCCAGAGCCGATTTGCCCGCCAGCTGGACGCCGTGACCGACCCGGTGACGGGCGACCCGGTGTGCCGCGACACGCTGAGCGCGGACCCGGCGGTGCGCGCAGCGGCGGCAGGCTGTGTGCCGATAAACCCGTTCGGCACCGGCCAGGCATCGGCCGATGCGATCAATTACAGTTACGGCACGCCGCAATATGACAATCTGGACTACACCCAGCAGGCGGTCGCGGCCAATCTGACGGGCGACCTGTTCGACCTGCCGGCAGGGCCGGTGGGCTTTGCCATCGGCGGCGAATATCGCAAGGAAAAGGGCACGCTGGACCATAATGAGTTCAGCAACAACCTGGATTACTGGCAGAACTTCGGCAAAAGCTGGAAGGGCACCACGGCGGTGACCGAAGGCTATATCGAAGCATCAGTGCCGATCCTGAAGGATTCGCCGGTCGGCAAATCGCTGTCGCTGGACGGCGCCGTGCGCCAGACCCATTATCACAATGTCAACAAGCTGACCGGGGACAGCGGCAACATCAACGCCACCACCTGGAAGATCAGCGGCATTTACGACGCGACCGACTGGCTGCGTTTCCGTGCCACCCGGTCCCGCGATATTCGCGCGCCGAACATGAACGAACTTTATTCGGCCTCGGGATCGACGATCTCCCCCTATCTCAACCCGTTCACCGGCAATATCGAAAATCCGTTCGTCGGCAATGGCGGCAGCGTGTCGCTGGATGCCGAACGCGGCGACACCACCACCATCGGCATGGTGCTGCAACCGCGGATCGGCGATGCGCGGCTTCATGCGTCGGTCGATTATTACAATGTGGTGCTGCATGGCGCGCTGGGCAATTTCGGCGCGCAGAACCTGCTGACCCAATGCTATACCACCGGCCAATTGTGCGACCATATCGTGCTGGGCGCCGGCAATACGCTGGTCGCGATCTATGACACTTCGGTCAACCTCAACAAATACAAGACCCGCGGCCTGGATTTCGAGCTGGGCTATGACATGCCGGTGGGTGACGACAGCAGCCTGAGCGCGCATCTTATGGCCACCCGCGCGCTGGACCAGACCAGCACATTGGGCGGCGCCGCGATCAACCGCCTGGGCGTGACCGGGCCGGAAGGCTTTTTCGACGGCGGCTCCCCCGGCGTGCCGAAATGGGTGCTGAGCGGCACGCTGACCTATCAGACCGGGCCGGCACAGGTGACGCTGCAGGGCCGTTATGTGTCCAAGGGCAAATATAACGCCACCTGGATCGGACCGGACGATTCCCGCTATCAGGATCTGATCACCGCCTGCGCGGCCGGTTCGACCGATCCGAACTGCAAGCTGACGGTGAACGACAATACGGTGGACAGCGCCTTCTACCTGAACCTGTCGGGCAGCTTCGCCATCATCAACACCGATGCGCACAAGGTGGAATTCTTCGGATCGATCAACAACCTGCTGGCCAGGAAGCCGCCGGTTGCACCCGATGCCTATTATACCAATGCGACCTATTTCGATCAGATCGGTCGTTATTACCGGCTGGGCATTCGCGTGAAATATTGATCCGCCCGTCTCCCTAGAGCTGCGGCATCATGTCAGGTCACGGGCATGATGCCGCTTTTTTATATCAACGCCACGCCGCATCCTGTGGCATGGCGGGATGGGAACCGCAGGACCATATCGATGCCGGCGCGCCACCCGACCGGACGAAAGGCCGAAAGGAAGAGGATTGCAGGGCAGCGACACCGACCACAAGGCACCGTCCACCCGGTTCCAGCCGATCGAAAAGCTGCTGATCAGTGCCCGGCTGCGCACATTGGTGCATCTGGCGCGGATCAGTGCACGGCTGACCTATGGCCGGCTGACCGGCCTTGGCGAATTCGACTGGCGGGTGCTGGACCGCATCGGCGAACGCAACCCGATCACCATATCCGAACTGGCGCTGCGTTTCGCGCTGGACAAGGCGCAGGTGAGCCGCGCGGTGCGGCGGCTTCGCGAACTGGAGCTGGTGCGCCAGCAACGCGCACGCGGCGCGGTGGGACTGACCCCAAAGGGCCAGCAATTGTTCGGCCACATGCAGAAAGTGGCACTGGCGCGAAACAGCATGTTCACCGCCGGGCTGAACACGACGGAACAGACGCTGTTCCTGGACATATTGACGCGCGTTTATCTGAACAGCGAGGCGCTGCTGGACGATGAACGCAGCGACGGCGAGGAGCGGCGCCGCGCCCGCGCGGCCTGGGAGGTCGATGAAATCCGCCGCTGGTCACGCGCCGGGCCGATCGACAGCCTGATCATCCCGCGCCTGCTGGGCGTGAGCCGATCCATGCTGCGCAGCATGGTGCCGGCCTATAAGCGGCTGACCGGCCTTTCCGATGTGGAATGGACGCTGCTGACCTGGATTGCCCATCACCAGCCGCTGCAATTGACCGGACTCGTGCAGATGGCGGAACGGCACAAGGCGCATGTCGGCCGGGTGGTGCGCGCATTGGCGGACCAGCAGCTGATCGAGCGGCACAAGACGCCGGGCAAGCGCGAGATCAGGCTGACGACAACGCCAAAGGGCGAAGATCTTTATCGCAAGCTGGAAAAGGAAGCGCTGCGGCGCAATGCCATTTATCTGGCGGGCGTGACAGCCGAGGAGCAGCAGCGTTTTCAGGCGATCTTGGACAAGCTAACCGAAAATGCCGAATCCATGGCCGCCTATGAACAGGCGGTGATCACGACGACCAGCCGTTATCGCCGAAGCGAACAGGCAGAAAGGGAAAATGATCCGTCGGACAGCGCGTGACGGCGGAAAGCTGATAAAGGCCTATAAGCCAATGCCGCCCCGATGGTCAGACGCCCCATGGGGTCGGACGTGACTGGCCGGGATGTGCGACCAACCCGCAATGGCCTGTACGTCGCCGCGAAGGCGCATCAGTCACAGGCCGTTGAGGGACCGGGATCAGCTGATGATGAACAGCACCATCTTATAAGCGATCCACAAAGGGGTCAGAAGCACACCGCTGGCGCACACCGCCTCAACGGCCATTTCGACACGGTCCATTGCTGCATCCTCTCTTCATGCCGGATTTTTTCCGGTCACCGATAAGGCTATAACAAAATAGAAGGCTTTGCGAGCCTCAATTCATCGCAAAAATTGGCGGAACAGCGCGATTCCTGCATTCTCGCAGATGCAAAAAATCAAGCTGCGGCGCAACAATTCCGTGCCGGCATCTGCATAGTCACAGGCCTGGAAAAGGAGACAGGGACGAATCGCACCTGCCGGCAATGGCCATGAAAAAAGGGCCGCCGGTACCAATGCCGCGGCCCTTTTTCGTGCTGATGAAAGAAGGACGGGGCGGGATCAGCCCCTGCCCGCCTTCAGCTCGTCCCGGATTTCGCGAAGCAGCAGCACATCTTCGGGTGTTGCAGCCGGAGTAGCGGGCTTTTTTTCAATCAATCTGTTCGCCACCTTCACCAGCAGGAAGATGATGAAGGCAAGAATGACGAAATTGACCGCCTGGGTGATGAATGCGCCATAGCCGAACAGCGGCGTGCCCGCCTTTTTCAGCGCGGCATAATCGCTGAGCGAGCCGGTATATCCCGCCGGAATCGGACCAAGGCGAATGAAATGGCTGGAAAAATCAAAGCCGCCGAAGATCTTGCCGATCACCGGCATGATCACATCATCGGTCAGTGACGTGACGATCTTGCCGAATGCGCCACCGATGATGACCGCCACTGCCAGATCGAGCACATTGCCGCGCGCGATGAAGGCCTTGAATTCCTGTAACATTCCATTTCCCCCTGACAGATGGGACTGACATCTGGTCCATTGAATGCGCCAAATTGGCACAGGCCGCATTGCCGGTGCAACGGAGCGCGCCTAAATTCGTTCCGTTGACGCCACCATTTCGCGGGGGATGATTTTTCCATGCCGATCACCAGAATGATGAAGATAATGCTGCCCGGCCTGCTGGCCGTGTGGCTGACCGCCTGCGGCATCAATTCCATTCCCACGGCAGAGGAAAATGCCAAGGCGAAATGGGCCGATGTGCAAAACCAGTATCAGCGCCGCGCCGACCTTATCCCCAATCTGGTGGCGACGGTGAAGGGCTTTGCCGAACAGGAACGCGGCGTGCTGGTCGACGTGACCAACGCCCGCGCCAAAGCGACATCGATCAACGTCAGCCCCGACCAGTTGAGCGACCCGGCGGCGATGAACCGCTTTGCCGAGGCACAGGGCGCGCTTGGCCAGTCGCTTGGCCGGTTGCTGCTGGTGCAGGAACGCTATCCCGACCTGAAATCGAACCAGAACTTCCTTGCGCTGCAAAGCCAGCTGGAAGGCACGGAGAACCGCATCGCCATCGCCCGCAGCGATTACAACAAGGCGGTGCAGGCCTATAATACCCAGATCCGCACCTTCCCCGCGATGATCGGCGCCAAGCTGATCTATGGCGCAAAGCCGATGGTGCCGTTTGCAGCAACCGCGCCCAATGCCGATCGCGCGCCACAAGTGCAGTTCTGATGACGCTGCTGCGCCGCGCCGCCGGCGGGCTGTTCGCCGCGTTCATGCTGTTGTGCGCGCTGGCAGCGGCCGGCGGCACGGCATGGGCCGACCCAAGCTTTCCGCCGCTGACCGGCCGGGTGGTCGATCAGGCGCAACTGCTGTCGCCGCAGCAGGAACAGACGCTCACCACACAGCTGGAAGCGCTTGAACAATCGACCGGGCGGCAGCTGGTGGTTGCCACCATCCCCGATTTGCAGGGCTATGAAATAGCGGATTACGGCTATCAGCTGGGCAGGCACTGGGGCATCGGCCGCAAGGATGTGAACGACGGCGCGCTGCTGATCGTCGCGCCAAAGGAACGCAAGGTGCGCATCGAGGTTGGCTATGGCCTTGAGCCGGTGCTGACCGACGCGCTTTCCAGCATCATCATCCAGCAGAAGATCCTGCCCGCCTTCCGCAATGGCGACATGGCCGGCGGCATCGTTGCCGGAACGGACGCGATCATCGCCCAGCTGCGCCTGCCCGACGATCAGGCACAGGCACAGAACCAGAAAGCGCAGCAGGCGCTGGCCAGCCGCAAGCAGAACAGTGCCGCGCCGACGGTGATCTTCTGGATCGTGGTGGCCATGATCATCCTGTTCGTGGTGCTGCCGGGGCGGCGGCGCGGCCGGGGCGTGGCGCCGATCATCTGGGGGCCGGGCATCGGCGGCGGATGGGGCGGCGGCGGTGGCTGGCGCGGTGGCGGAGGAGGCGGCTTTGGCGGGGGCGGCGGCTCCTTCGGCGGCGGCGGCGCATCGGGGGGATGGTGATGCGGATCACGAAACAGGATCATGAACGGGTCGCCCATGCGGTGGCGCAGGCGGAACGCGGCACCAGCGGCGAGATCGTCACCATCATGGCCGGGCGGAGCGCAAGCTATCTGGACGTGGTGCACGGCTGGATGGTGATTGCAGTGCTGGTGGCGCTGGGCACGCTGGCCAGCCTGCCGACCGCCACCATCGATGCCGTGCTGGCACGGCTGTTGGGCTGGCAGGCGCAGATCGACCATCATGAAATGCTGCTGGCGCTGCTGATCCTGGCCACAGTGGTGGCAGCGGCGGTGCGGCTGGTGCTGGCCCCGCTGCCGATGCGACTGGCGATGACGCCGGGATGGATGGAACAGCGCCGGGTGCGCGCCCGCGCACTGGACTGTTTCCGCATCGGCGCGGAAAAGCGCACCGCCGGACACAGCGCGGTGCTGATCTATGTCTCGCTGGCGGAACGGCGGGTGGAAATCATCGCCGACCGCGCGATCCATGGGCTTGTCGAGCCCGATGCATGGGGCGACGCTGCGAAGGCGCTGGTCGCCGCGATGCGCGACGGCCGGCCGGGAGACGGCATGGCGGATGCGGTGCACCATGTCGGCGCACTGCTGGCAGTGCATTTCCCACCACAGGCGGACGACCGCAACGAACTGCCGGACCGGCTGATCGAACTGGGGACGATGGATTGAACAAGACGGTATGGGCCGGCCGCTTCATCGAGGCGCATGTCGATGGGCCATGGGAATATGTAGGCCGCGTGGGCGGCATCACCGCCGCGGTCATTCTGGCGATCGACGACGGCCATGTGCTGCTGGTGGAGCAATATCGCGTGCCGCTGGGCCGCAACTGCATAGAGCTACCGGCCGGGCTGGTGGGCGATGAGCAAGCGGACGAAAGCATTGCCGCATCGGCGCTGCGCGAGCTTGAGGAGGAAACCGGCTATCGCGCCGAAAGCGCCGAAGTGCTGGGCGAATTCGCTGCATCGCCCGGCATGTCTTCGGAAACATTCCATCTGGTGCGGGTGAACGGCCTGACCAGGGTGTCGGACGGCGGCGGGGTGGACGATGAGGATATTATCGTCCACCGCGTGCCTTTGAACCGGATGGCGCAGTTCATCCAGGCGCAGCGCGACAAGGGCCGCGCCATGGACGTGAAACTGCTGGCCGTGCTGCCCTTTGTGCTTCAGCCGGCGGCGGGATAATCGGTATAGCCTTCCGGCCCGCGGCTGTAGAAGGTCTGCATGTCGTAAGGGGCAAGCGCCACGCCCGATTTCAGCCGCGCCGGGAGATCGGGGTTGGAAATGAACCAGCGGCCGAAAGCGATGGCATCGGCGCGCCCTTCCGCCAGCACCTGCGCCGAGTCCTGCGGCCCGTAATCGCCGTTGAGCGCAAGCGGGCCATGGAACACCTTGCGGATATGCGGGCTGACCGGCGGCACATCGCTGCTGCCGAACGTGCCGTCGGGCCGCTGTTCGCGCAGTTCGAGAAAGGCGATGCCCAGCGTGTCGAGCGCGGCGGCAGCGGCGGTGAAGGTGGCGACCGGATCACTGTCGTCACAGCCCTGCGTGTCGCCATTGGGAGAAAGGCGAACGCCGGTGCGATCCGCGCCTATGGCATCGACCACCGCGCCGGTCACTTCGCGCAGCAGACGGACACGGTTTTCCACCGAACCGCCATAATCGTCGGTGCGCTGGTTGGGCGTGTCACGCAGGAACTGGTCGATCAGATAGCCATTGGCGGCATGGATCTGCACACCGTCGAACCCCGCCGCGATGGCATTGCGCGCGGCCTGTGCATAATCCGCAAGGATCGCCGGGATTTCGCCCACCGCAAGCGGGCGGGGCACCGCGTAATCCTTCTTGCCTTCATAGGTGTGGGCATAATGCGGCGCCTGCACGGCCGATGAGGAGACGGGCAGATCGCCGCCCAGGAAATCGGGATGGACAAGACGCCCCATGTGCCAGAGCTGGCAGACGATGCGCCCGCCCGCTTCATGCACGGCGGCGGTAACGGGCTTCCACGCTTCCACCTGTTCATCATTCCAGATGCCGGGCGCGAAAGGCCAGCCAAGCCCCTGCTGGCTGATGCCCGTCGCTTCGCTGATGATCAGCCCGGCGGACGCGCGCTGGCGATAATAATCCACCATCAGCGGTGTCGGCACATGCTGTTGCGTGGCCCGGCCGCGCGTGAGCGGCGCCATGAAAATACGGTTGACGCAATGGATGGCGCCAAGGCTTATCGGATCGAACAAGCTGGTCATCTGCCCTCGCTTTGTGGAATTGCATATGGCGATCGACGGTAGATGGTTACGCGGCCGTTTCACTCAAGGGCCGGAGGAGAGACTTTTCTTGTCAAACGAAAGCGGTGCCGGGCGCCTTGCCTTTCCAGCGATGCTGGTTGGATCGGCCGCGCTGGCATTCGGCCCATGGATGGTGCGACTGGCAGACGCAGCGCCAATTGCATCCGCATTCTGGCGGCTGACCCTTGCCCTGCCGATTTTGGCGGCCATGGCGGTGCTGAAGCGGCAAGGCGCGGACGATGCGCCGGAAGCGGGCGTGCGCCCTGCCCGCATCGGCCACGGCGCCCTTGCGGCATTGGCAATGGCCGGGCTCGCCTTTGCCGCCGACCTTGCGTTCTGGCACATCGGCATATTGCAAACCACGCTGGCCAATGCCGTGCTGATCGGCAATTCGGCCAGTTTCATGTTCGCCGCATGGGGCTTTATCGCCGCGCGCACCCTGCCCGGCCGCACCGCGAGCGGCGCCATTTTACTGGCGCTGGCGGGCATGGTGCTGCTGATGGGGCGCAGCTATGAATTGAGCCCGCAGCATCTGGGCGGCGATCTGCTGTGCCTGACGGCGGCGGTGTTCTATGCGCTCTATCTGGTGCTGATCGGCCGTGCGCGGACGGGCATAAGGCCATTGCCGGCGCTGGCGCTTTCCACGGCGGCAGGTGCGGCGGGGCTGCTGGCCTTCATCCTTGCCACCGGCGCGCCGCTGCTGCCCGGCCATTGGTGGCCGCTGATCATCCTTGCACTTTCAAGCCAGCTGCTGGGCCAGGGGCTGATCGTCTATGCGCTGGGCCATCTTTCCCCGCTGGTGGCGGGGCTGTGCCTGCTGATCCAGCCGGTGATCGCCGCCACCATCGGCGCCATGGCCTATGGCGAAATGCCGGGCGGAGTGGAACTGGTCGGCGCGGTGATGATTGCGACTGCATTGATTCTGGTGCGCCTGCCGGGGCGCAGAGGTTCCAACCGCGCCGGCGATAGGCTAAGCAACGCGCAAGAGTAACCACGAGGATGCCGTTTCGTAATGCATGCTTCCGTCACGCTCCTCGGCAAAAGACGTTTTCTGCCACTGTTCGTCACCCAGTTCCTTGGCGCCTTCAACGACAATCTGTTCAAGACCGCGCTTGTCCTCCTCGTCACCTATACGATCTACAGCGACCCGGCGCGCGAGGCGGCGTTCAACGCGGTGGCGGGCGGGCTGTTCATCCTGCCCTTCTTCCTGTTTTCCGCATTGGCCGGGCAACTGGCCGACGGGCATGACAAGGCCTGGCTGATCCGCATCATCAAGACAGCCGAAATCGTCATCATGATATCAGGTGCGGCGGGGCTGCTGATCCATTCGGTGACGCTGCTGCTGATCGCGCTGTTCGCCATGGGCGTGCATTCCACCTTCTTCGGCCCGATCAAATACGCCATCCTGCCGCAGCATCTGCACGAACAGGAAGTGCTGGGCGGCACCGGGCTGGTGGAAGCAGGCACCTATGCCGCGATTCTGGCGGGCACCATCGTCGGTGGCGTCATCCCCGCCGCGACAGCCGCCGGGATGGTGATCACCGTCGCAGTGCTTGGCCGCATATCGGGCCAGCAGGTGCCCGCCGCACCGCCGGTGGTGGAAGACCATCGGCTTGACACCAATATCATCCGCGCATCCATTGCGCTGGTTCGCCACGCCATGCGGATACGCAGACTGTATCTGGCGATATTGGCGATTTCCTTCTTCTGGGCGGTGGGCACGGTACTTGCCAGCCAGTTCCCGCCGCTGGTGAAGAACGAGCTGCACGCCGACCAGCAGGTCGCCACGCTGTTCCTGGGCGTGTTCTCGATCGGCGTCGCCATAGGATCGGTGGTGATCAACCGGCTGCTGAACGGCGCGGTTTCGGCGCGTTATTCGCCCGTTTCCGCATTGGTGATGAGCGGGTTCGTGGTGGACCTGTTCCTTGCCGTGTCGGCCTGGCCCGATCATGGCGCCGGGCTGCACGACCTGCGCACCTTCATGCACCAGCGCGAGGCGGTGCGCGTGATGATCGACCTGTTCGGCATGGCGGTGGCGGGCGGCATGTTCGTCGTGCCGCTTTACGCCTTTTTGCAGGTGACGGTGCCGGCGACCGAAACCGCGCGCACGATTGCCGCGAACAATATCGTCAATTCCGCCTTCATGGTGCTGGCGGCTCTATTGGCGGCGCTGCTGGCGATGCTGCATTTCAGCGTGGCGCAGATTCTGTTGCTGGTGACGCTGGGCGGGATGATTGCGGCATGGATCGCCTGGCGGCTGCACAAGGCATGCGACACACCGCTGTGCAGCGAATAGGCGGCCAACCGCCACGCCGCCCGGCTTTCACGCCCGCGCCATTCGGCAACTTCAACAGCCGACCCGGCAAATATTGCAGGGCGTGTCCGGCTGGCATCCACCTCAGCTGCAACCGATCATGCACCGTCGTGCCTTATCAGCGCAGAGCCGTGGATTTAAAAGACGAGAACTTCTTCGTTGATGGAACGTTGACTGGGGAAGCCGATAATGGCTCCATGGCATTCGAGAACCGGACGACAGGACGACCTTGCCCACACCATATCCAATCCCGACAGATGAGGAGAATCGCCTGAAGGTGTTGGCGGAGTATCATCTTCTGGATACGCCGCCGGAGGAGGATTTTGATCGCCTGGCCGGTCTGGCGTCGCGATTGTTCCACGTCCCCATCGTTCTGGTGTCGCTGGTTGAACGCGACAGGCAATTCTTCAAGACGCGTGTCGGCCTGGATGTTTGCGAAACCAGCAGGGAAGTTTCCTTCTGCGCCCATGCTATCATCGGTGAGGACATCCTCTTCGTACCGGATGCGACCAAGGACCCCCGCTTCGCTTCCAATCCGTTGGTGCTGGGGCCACCGTTCATCCGGTTCTATGCTGGCAAGCCGCTTGTCGCGCCGACCGGTGAAAAGGTCGGCACCGTATGCCTGATCGACACGAAGCCGAGACATGCCTTTACAGCGGACGATCGACGGAACCTGACTGATCTTGCCGCGCTCGTCATGGATCGCATGGAAGTTCGGCGGCTGGAATATGTCAGGTCGATCAGCCAGATGCGCTTCGAGAACATCGCCGCCACATCTCCCGATGCGATCATCTGCTCCAACTCGGAAGCCCATATCACCTTCTGGAACCAGTCGGCAGAGCGGCTTTTCGGCTATTCGGCCGATGAAGCGTTGACGCAAAGTTCCGGGATCATCGTGCCGGCCAGTTGGCGGCGCATTTACGAAGCCGAACTCCATCGCCTTAAAAACGGCGAGCGGATGGAGCTTGCCGACCAGACCATTGAGCTGTCGGGCCTGAGAAAGGACGGCAGCGAATTTCCGGCCGAGTTTTCGCTCTCCACCTGGCAGGAAGGCAATACCACCAGCGTCGGGGCTATCGTCCGCGACGTCACGGAACGCCGTCAGAACGAGGAGCGGCTCTTTCGCCTGGCCTCGCTCGATGCGCTTACCGATCTGCCCAATCGTTCCGCATGGCGCGCGTGTCTGGACGAAACCATGGCTGCGGAACGACCGGCCACGGTTCTCCTGCTCGATCTGGATGGATTCAAGGAGGTGAACGACACGCTGGGGCATTCCGCGGGGGACTCGGTCCTGAAGGACGTCGCAGCCCGGCTAAAGTCCGTATGCGATATGGCGATCATGCTTGCGCGCCTTGGCGGCGATGAGTTCGTGGCGCTCTTGCCCGGCAATGATGTCCGGCAGGCGAAGGCAATCGCCGGGCAATTGGTGAAGGCGCTTTCGGAGCCTTATGAATTTGCCGGTCAGCGCTGCGACGTCGGCGTCAGCATTGGCGTCGCGCTTGGCCCGCAGCATAGCGCCCGTCCGGAAGAATTGCTCAGCGCGGCCGATCTGGCGCTTTACCGGGCCAAGGCAGCCGGCAAGGGCCGTTACGAGCTTTTCCAGCCTCAGCTTCGCGAAGTGGCCGTTGCACGGCGGGAGTTCGAGCGTGAACTGCGCCTCGCTTTCGAGAATGGTGAGTTCGAGCTGTTTTATCAGCCGCAGATATCCATCGCTGATCGGCAACTCACCGGTGCTGAGGCGCTGATACGCTGGAACCATCCGGAACGCGGATTGCTGACGCCGGCTTCGTTTATCGAGGTGCTGAGCCAGAAACCATCGGCGGGCGACATAGGCGAATGGATATTGCGCACTGCTTGCGGCCAGGCGGCGCAATGGCGGAAGGCCGTTCCAACCTTCCGGATCGGTATCAATCTGTTCGAAGCCCAGTTCCGCACTGGACGTCTGCTGACGGCGGTACGCGAGATAATGCAGGACAATGGCCTGCCCGCCGAGGCGATCGAACTGGAGATCGTCGAGAACATTCTGCTGCACAATGATGCCGCGACCCTGAAACTGCTGCAAAACCTGCGCAAGCTGGGCGTCGGACTTTCGTTCGACGACTATGGCACGGGCTTCGCATCGCTCAGCCTGTTGAAGCGATACCCGGTTTCGCGTCTCAAGATCGATCGATCTTTCGTGCGTGACGTCAACACCGATCCTGAGGACGCAGCCGTGGTGAAAGCGGTGCTCTATCTTGCGCGCAGCTTTGGTCTGGAAGTCATCGCAGAGGGCGTCGAGACAGAAGCTCAGCTGGATTTTCTGAAGGATAATGGCTGCCAGGAAGCACAGGGTTATCTATTTGGAAAGCCTGTACCGGCGGAAAAGTTCGAAGCGAAATTCATTCGAAGCAAAGCCGACACGCTTTAGGATCAGAACCCCGACCAGCTTTCATCCCGCCATGAATGTCTGCTTCTGCCTGGCGAGGTATATGAATGGAGAGATATATGAAGATGGTGACCCCAACGGGACTCGAACCCGTGTTTTCGCCGTGAAAGGGCGACGTCCTAGACCGCTAGACGATGGGGCCATGTCGGTGCGACGCGGCGCAATTGCCCCAGGATCGTCGCAACGTCAAGCGAAGTTCGCATTTTTCTTCAGATTTTGTTCAATCGGCCCAGGCGGCATCGTCGATGTGCATTTCCACCGCCGGTCTTGCGCCCCAATCGTCGCGTTTCACCCGCCCGGCGATGAACAGCCGGCGTCCCGTTGCCGCCAGCAAAGCCTGGCCCAGCGGGGTTTCACCCTGCCGAAAGGCGACGCCCTTAAGCCTGCCGCCATCCTCCCCCGCCAGAATCGCGCGAACATGGCCATTGCCGACAATGTCGCAACGCACGACGCCAAATGGCCCGGCGGCAACACGCGGCCCCGGCCAGCCTGAGCCATAGGGGCCGGCGGCGTCCAGCACGCTCGCCAGATCAAGCGACACGCCGCGCGGCGCAACCGCGCAATCGAGCATCAACGCCGCCGCCGCGCGCGCGCGGGCGACCGGCGCGGCCAGCCGTTCTTCCAGAAATTCAGTGAAGCGGGCCAGATTCGCTTCGTCCACCGTCAGCCCCGCCGCCATCGCATGACCGCCGCCGGCAGCCAAAAGGCCCGATTCTCGCGCCGCGATCACTGCCGAACCCAGATCGACGCCCGAGATCGAACGCCCCGACCCCTTGCCAACGCCATCATCATCCAGCGCAACGACGATTGCAGGCCGGCCCAGCCTTTCCTTGATGCGGCTGGCGACGATGCCGATCACGCCCGGATGCCAACCGCTCCCGGCAATCACCGCAACGCTGGCATTGGCCATGCGCGCCGTCTGCGCCTCCGCCTGTTCGAGCACCAGCGTCTCCAGCGTGCGCCGCTCCTCGTTCAGCCGGTTCAGCTCCTGTGCGATTTCGGCCGCTTCGGCAGGGTCTTCGCTGATGAGCAGCCGCACGCCCAGATCGGACTTGCCGACCCGGCCACCGGCATTGATCCGCGGGCCAAGCGCAAAGCCGAGATCGGTGGCGGTCGGCGCGCGATCTATCCGCGCCGCATCCATCAGCGCCGCCAGCCCGATGTTGCGGCGGTTCTGCATCACCTTCAGCCCCTGAGCGACAAAGGCACGGTTGAGCCCCTTGAGCGCCACCACATCGGCCACGGTGCCAAGCGCGACAATATCCAGCAGGTCGAGCAGCCGCGGCTCCTCCCGCCCGTTCAGCGCACCGCGCACGCGCATTTCGCGCACCACCGCCGCCGCCAGCAGAAAGGCGACCCCCACCGCCGCCATATGGCCATGGGCGGCTCCTTCCCCCTCGTCCAGCCGATTGGGATTGACCAGCGCCACCGCCCTGGGCAGCGCCGTCGAACATTGATGATGGTCGACGACGACGACATCGATACCGGCGGCATGGGCAGCCTCCAGCGCGTCGAACGCCTGTGCGCCGCAATCGACGGTGACGATCAGGCGCGCGCCGGACTGGCCCAGTTTCAGCAGCGCCTCCGCCGATGGGCCATAGCCTTCCATCAGCCGGTCGGGAATATAATAGCCCGCCCGCGCGCCAAGCGAGCGCAGCAGGCGGATCAGCAGCGCAGCCGATGTCGCGCCATCGACGTCGTAATCGCCAAAGACGGTGATCGGCTCATCCGCCAGCACGGCATCGACAATGCGCGCCGCTGCACGATCCATATCGCGAAAGATCGACGGGTCGGGCATCCATGAACGGATGGTGGGCGCGCGATGCCGCTCAAGATCGTCCGGCGGGCAGCCGCGCGACAGATAAAGCTGCGTTTCGATGTCGAACAGCTGCAGCCCGGCCGCCGGCCGGCCGCGCCAATGCCAGGGCTGGCCAAGAATGGAACGGGTAACGCCAAACACATGCGAAGAGGTCATGCCACCCCCTCTACGCCATTACCGCCCGCACAGGAAATCAGAGATGTGGGGGCAGCGCCGCCCACATCCCGATCAACAACCGATCAGCGACGCGCACTCTTGCGGTGTTCACCCTTCACCCAGCGCACGGTGCCGGAGGAGGCGCGCATCACCACCGATTCGGTGGTCAGCGTGCCGTCCTTGAACTTCTTGACGCCTTCCAGCAGCGAACCGTCGGTGACGCCGGTGGCGGCGAAGATCACATCACCCTTTGCCAGATCTTCAAGGCAATAGATGCGGTCAAGGTCTTCAATGCCCCATTTGCGGGCGCGGGCGCGTTCATCCTCGTTACGGAAGACGAGGCGGCCCTGGAACTGGCCACCGACGCAGCGGAGCGCCGCCGCCGCAAGCACGCCTTCGGGCGCACCGCCCTGGCCCAGATACATGTCGATGGTGGTGTCGGGGTCGGTCACCGCGATCACGCCGGCGACATCGCCATCGGGGATGAGGTTGACGCCGCAGCCAAGCGCGCGCAGCTCGGCAATCAGCTTTTCATGGCGCGGACGATCGAGCACGCAGGTGATGATTTCATGGGGCTCCACGCCCTTTGCACGGGCGACGGCGCGGACATTGTCGGCCACCGACTTGCTGAGGTCGATCACGCCATCGGGATAGCCGGGGCCAACCGCCAGCTTTTCCATGTAGACGTCGGGCGCGTTCAGCAGGCAGCCTTCCTCCGCAATGGCGAGCACGGCCAGCGCGTTCGGCCCGGCCTTGGCAGTGATGGTGGTGCCTTCCAGCGGATCGAGCGCAATGTCGATCTTGGGCCCGTTGTCGATGGCGGAACCGACCTTTTCACCGATGTAGAGCATCGGCGCTTCATCACGTTCGCCTTCACCGATCACCACCGTGCCGTCGATGGGCAGGTCATTCAGCGCGGAACGCATGCATTCCACGGCTGCGGCATCGGCCGCCTTTTCGTCGCCGCGACCGATGAGCTTGGCAGCCCCGATCGCAGCCGCCTCCGTCACGCGAACCATTTCCAGCACCAGAACGCGATCAAGAGTTTGGCTTGCCTGTACCATGACCTGTCAATTCTCCATTGCTTCCCAGCGGGCACTAGGCGCTGCACGCCCGAACCGCAATGGCCCAAACGCCAATGCGCCGATCCTGCTCCGGCCCGCGACGAGTTCAGAAATCGAGGATATGCATCACCATCGGCCTGCCGAGCAGGCTGTCCGACCCGTCCAGCCGGGCCAGCGCGTCATTGACGGCGCTTTCGGACACACGGTGCGTCACCATCACCAGATAGACGCCGCCCTTTTCGGAATGGCCACGCTGGATGAGGCTTTCGATGGACACCCCGGCGTCGCGCATCGCCGCCGTGATTTCGGCAAGCACACCCGGCCGGTCGGCAATGGTGAAGCGCAGATAGACGCGCCCTTCGCGTTCCCCGGCGGACGCGGGCGACAACGAGGCGAGGCTGTCCACCGGCATGGCGAAGGCCGGGCCGAATTCACCGCGGGCGATATCGATCAGGTCCGCGACCACGGCCGACGCCGTCGGCCCTTCGCCGGCGCCGCGCCCCTGGAAGAACAGCTGACCGACGAAATTGCCCTCTGCCACCACCGCATTGAGCGAACCGTCGACATGGGCGAGCGGATGCGCCAGCGGCACAAGGCAGGGATGCACCCGCTGGAACAGGCCATAGCCGCCGGCCTGCGCCATGCCGACCAGCCGCACGCGATAGCCCAGCGTTTCGGCATATTCGATGTCCGCCGCGCTGATCTGGCGAATGCCTTCCACCGCGACATTGGTGAAATCGAGCCGGGTGCCAAAAGCAAGGCTGGCCAGGATCGACAGCTTGTGGGCGGCGTCGATCCCGTCGATGTCGAAAGTGGGATCGGCCTCGGCATAGCCAAGCCGCTGCGCTTCGGCGAGAACCTCGTCAAAGCCGCGGCCTTCCTTTTCCATGGTGGTCAGGATGTAATTGCAGGTGCCGTTCAATATGCCATAGACGACGTCGATCTCATTGGCGGCAGCGCCTTCGCGCAGCCCCTTGATCACCGGAATGCCGCCGGCCACCGCCGCTTCATATTTCAGCGGCACATTTTCCGCTTCGGCCATTTTCGCCAGTTCAAGGCCATGATGGGCAAGCATCGCCTTGTTGGCAGTGACAAAGGCTTTGCCGTTTTCCAGCGCCGAGCGGGCAAGCGCCAATGCGGTGCCATCAGAACCGCCGATCAGTTCCACCACGCAATCGACATCGTCGCGCGCGGCAAGCGCCACCGGATCGTCCACCCAGTCGAAGCCGGAAATATCGATGCCGCGATCACGCGTGCGGTCGCGCGCCGCCACCGCCACGACGCGGATCGGCCGTGCCGCGCGCCGTTCGACCAGAGCGCGGTTCGCCTCGATCAGCTTCACCACGCCCGCGCCAACCGTGCCAAGTCCTGCCAGCGCAACGCGCAATGGTTGGGTCATTCAATCAATCCTTATCCCTGTCGTTCGGTGAAGGGCGGCAGGCTGGGAAGCTGCGCGCCATCATCGCGCCGCCTCCCGCCCTTCCGCCGCCCGTGTCGGTTCAGCCAGCCGCCTGTGCCGGGGCGTTGATGCCCATGGACTGCAGATAGCGCTTGATGTTGCGCGCCGCCTGACGGATGCGATGCTCGTTTTCGACAAGGGCGATGCGCACATAGCCCTCCCCTTCCTCGCCAAAGCCCACGCCGGGCGCCACCGCCACCTGCGCATGGCGCAGCAGCTGCTTGGAAAACTCCATCGCGCCCAGATGCTTCAACGCTGGCGGAATCGGCGCCCAGGCGAACATCGATGCTTCGGGCGGCGGAATCTCCCAGCCGGCGCGGCCGAAGCTTTCCACCAGCACGTCGCGCCGCCGGCGATAGAGCTTGCGGTTTTCATCGACAATGTCCTGCGGGCCGTTGATCGCCGCGACCGCCGCCGCCTGAATAGGCGTGAAGGCGCCATAATCCAGATAGCTTTTCACCCGCGTCAGCGCCGCGATCAACTGGCGATTGCCAACGGCAAAGCCGATGCGCCAGCCGGCCATGGAATAGGTTTTGGACATGGACGTGAACTCGATCGCCACATCCATCGCCCCCGGCACCTGCAGGATCGACGGTGTCGGCGTGTCACCGAAATAGATTTCGGCATAGGCAAGGTCCGACAGCACCCACAGCTTGTGTTCCTTGGCAAAGGCGACGACCTGTTCATAGAATTTCAGATCGGCGACATAGGCCGTGGGATTGGACGGATAGCCGATGACCAGCACCGTCGGCTTCGGCACGGTATAATTCACCGCCCGTTCCAGCTTGTCGAAAAAGTCCGGCCCCGGCGCCGCCGGGATCGAGCGGATCGACGCGCCGGCGATGATGAAGCCGAACATGTGAATCGGATAGCTGGGGTTGGGGGCAAGCACGACATCGCCCGGCGCGGTGATCGCCTGGGCAAGATTGGCCAGCCCTTCCTTGGAACCAAGGGTGACGACCACCTCGTTCTCGGGGTCGAGATCGACACCGAAGCGACGGGCGTAATAGCCGGCCTGCGCCTTGCGCAGCCCCGGGATGCCCTTGGACGCGGAATAGCCATGGGCGCTGGGGTTACGCGCCACTTCGGCCAGTTTCTCGATCACATGCGGGGCAGGCGCGCCATCGGGATTGCCCATGCCCAGATCGATAATGTCCTGTCCCGCCGCTCGCGCTGCTGCCTTCATTGCGTTCACTTCAGCGAACACATAGGGCGGCAAACGGCGAATGCGGTAAAAATCCTCGGACATATTGAAACTGACCCTTTACGGTGTGCGCCCCTATGACGCACGATCGGGGCTTATAGCGGCGTGCGCCGACAGTTGCGAGTAGCGGAGAGGAAAAGAAATGACCGATCGCGACACCGCATCCACTGATTTCGGCGCCGGTGGAAGTCCCGATGGCGGCGCGCCGGATCTGACCACCCTTCAGGACTGGACCTACAGCATCGGCCGGATGCAGCAGCTGATGCTGCAATTCTGGGCCGAACAGGCAAAGATCCAGCCGCCGATCCTGGGAGAAAGCAGCCCGCTTGCGAACTGGATGCATTTTTCGCCCCTGTGGAACGACGATGCCCATCGCGCAGCCGAACGCCAGGCGGATTTCCTGTCCCGCAGCCTTGATCTGTGGAACCGCTTCCTGTCGCCCACGGCCGAGGCGACGGCACCGGCAAAGGTCGACGCGGACCGCGACCGCCGCTTTCGCGCCGATGCCTGGCGCAGCCAGCCGTTTTTCGACCTGATCCGCCAGTCCTATCTGCTGATCGCCGACCATCTGCTGGGCAATGTGGCCGAGATGGAAGGGCTGGAGCCTGACCAGCGCGAACGGCTGCGTTTCGCCACCCAGGCCTGGCTGGATGCGATCAGCCCGTCGAACTTTGCCTTCACCAACCCCGAAGTGATCGAACGGACGATCGAGAGCGGCGGTCAGAATCTCGTCGCCGGATTGCAGCATATGCTGGCCGACATTCAGAAGGGCCAGTTGACGCAAACCGCCGACGACGGGTTCGTGCTTGGCCACACCATCGCGGCGACACCGGGCAAGGTGGTGTTCGAGACGCCATTGTTCCAGCTGATCCATTATGCGCCCACCACCGAAAAACTGGGCGAGGTGCCGCTGCTGATCTTCCCGCCATGGATCAACCGTTTCTACATCCTTGACCTGTCACCAGAGAAAAGCTTCATCAAATGGGCGGTGGATCAGGGACTTTCGACGTTCGTCGTCTCGTGGAAATCGGCCGATGAGAGCACGCGCGATATCGGCACTGACGATTATGTGCTGGCGCAGGTGCAGGCGATCGACACGGTGCGCGCACTGCTGGGTGTCAAATCCGTCCACACCATCGGCTATTGCGTGGCGGGCACGACATTGGCGATGACGCTGGCGCTGCTGGCGGCGCGGCGGCAGTCCGGCAAGGTGAAATCGGCCACGTTCTTCACCTCTCAGGTCGATTTTGCCGATGCGGGCGAGCTGAAGCTGTTCGTCGATGACGAGCAGTTACAGATGATCAGCCAGCTGGCGGAGGCGACCGGCTATACCGATGGCCGTTACATGGCCGCGACCTTCAACCTGCTGCGCGGGCGCGACCTGATCTGGTCCTATGTCGTCAATAATTATCTGATGGGCAATGACTATACGCCGTTCGACCTGCTGCACTGGAATTCCGACCTGACCAACCTGCCGGCGAAATGGCACATCGATTATCTGACCAGCCTTTATCGTGATAACCGGCTGGTGCAGCCGGGCGGCGTCACCATCGACGGGACGCCGCTGGACCTGCGCAAGGTGAAGACGCCCGCCTATATCCAGGCCGGACGGGAAGACCATATCGCCCCCCCGCAGTCGGTGTGGAAGATGACCGAATGTTTCAGCGGGCCACACCGTTTCGTGCTTGCGGGGTCGGGCCATATCGCCGGCGTCGTCAATCCGCCGGCGGCCGGCAAATACCAATATTGGACCAATGAAGGCGCGGCGGGTTCGCTCGACCGGTTTCTGGCCGATGCCACCGAGCACAAGGGCAGCTGGTGGCCGGACTGGATCGAGTGGATCAACAGCCATGGCGGCAAACAGGTCGCGGCGACCGGTGCCCGCATCCCTGGCGGCAACCCCGATTTTCCAGCCATGGAGGATGCGCCCGGCCGCTATGTCAGCCTGCGATAACGGGGTGGCGCCCCGCAAGCGCAGCTTTGCGCCGGTCGTCGATCAGGCCACGCGGCTGCTGATCCTCGGCAGCCTGCCGGGCGAGCAGTCGCTTGCCGCGCAACGCTATTATGCCCATCCGCGCAACCAGTTCTGGCGCCTTGTCGGTGATGTGATCGGCAAGGACCTGCCTGCCATGGCCTATGGCGACAGGCTTGCAACGCTGCTGCGCCATCGCATCGGCCTTTGGGACGTGGTCGGCGAGGCGAGCCGCAAAGGCAGTCTTGACGCGCATATCCGCGACCATCGCACCAACGACCTCGCGGCTCTGGCGCAAAGCCTGCCGGACCTCAGGGCCGTTGCCTTCAACGGTGGCACATCGGCGCGCATCGGCGGCGCGTTGCTGGCCCCGGTGGAACAACATTATGCACTGGTGGCGCTGCCGTCCTCCAGCCCCGCCTACACCCTGCCGCTGGCCGACAAGCAGCAATCATGGTCTGTCCTGCGGCAATGGGCCGGGCAAAGCCGCACCGATGCCGGCGATTCGCATTTCGATTGACTTTATGATGTTGCACTGCCACATGAAGAGGCAGCGAACGCGCCGCCAGCCGGCGCTTTGGCAAGGCCGCGTGATTTCCCGCGCAAGACAGCGGCGGGACAGGCCTTGATCTTCATTCGCTTTTACCAAGGCTTCCCTTGTCACGCGGGTCGTCATCCACGAGCCCGTTCGTGCGCTGCGCCCATCGAAGGCCGCAGCCTGCATGAGACGTGCTCAGGCACGTTCTGAAAGTATTTTATGAAACAGTTTTCCGACCTTGGCCTTGCCGAACCGATTGCACAGGCACTTGCGGCCGAAGGTTATGAAACGCCCACGCCGATTCAGGCGCAGGCCATTCCGCACGGCCTTGCCGGGCGCGACATCCTGGGCATTGCCCAGACCGGCACCGGCAAGACGGCGGCATTCGCGCTACCCATCCTCGACCGGCTGGCGAAGAACCCGGCGCCGCGTCCGCGCCACGCCTGCCGCGTGCTGGTGCTGTCGCCGACGCGCGAACTGGCAAGCCAGATCGCCCAGTCCTTCCAGGCCTATGGCCGCAACCTGAAGCTGACGGTGGCGACCGTGTTCGGCGGCGTGCCGATCAACCGCCAGCGCATCCAGCTTGCCGGCGGCGTCGATGTTCTGGTCGCCACGCCCGGCCGCCTGCTGGACCTGATCGACCAGCGCGCGCTGACGCTCAGCCAGGTTGAAGTACTGGTGCTGGACGAAGCCGACCAGATGCTGGACCTGGGCTTCATCCATGCCCTTAAGCGCATCGTGCCGATGCTGCCCAAGCGTCGCCAGACCCTGTTCTTTTCCGCCACAATGCCCAAGGCGATCGCCGAACTGGCAGGCCATTATCTGACCAATCCGGTACAGGTCGCGGTCACCCCGGTCGCCACCACGGCGGAGCGGATCGACCAGCGCGTCACCTTCGTCAACCAGGCCGAAAAACAGGCGCTGCTTAACATCGTACTGGCCGATCAGACCATCCAGCGCGTTCTTGTCTTCACCCGCACCAAACATGGCGCGGACCGGGTGGTGCGCCACCTTGGCGCCGCCGGCATCAGGGCAGCGGCGATCCATGGCAACAAAAGCCAGCCGCAGCGCGAACGGGCACTGCACGAATTGAAGACCGGCATCATCAAGGTTCTGGTGGCCACCGACATTGCGGCCCGCGGCATCGACATCGACGGCATCAGCCATGTCGTGAACTTCGAACTGCCGAACGTGCCCGAACAATATGTCCACCGCATCGGCCGCACCGCACGCGCGGGCGCCGAAGGCATGGCCGTGTCCTTCTGCGCGGATGACGAGCGGCCCTATCTGCGCGACATCGAGCGGCTGACCCGCGTGAAGCTGACGCAGCAGCCGCTGCCGGAAGATTTCGTCGCTGCCGTTGCCGCCATGCCGCGCCCGACGCCCGCACAGCATCAGCGGCCGCAGGGCCAGCGGCATGGACAGGGCCAGCGGCATGGGCAGGGCCAGCGCCACGGACAAGGACAGCGCCATGGTCAGGGCCATGGCGGCCAGCGCCACGGTTCCGGCCATGGTCAGGCCGAACGCGGCGATCGCGCACAGGGGGATCGCACCATCAATGGCGTGCGTCCCACCGGCGCCGGAAACCGCAATCATCGCGGTGGCCAGGGTGGCGGCCGTCGTCCCGGCGGGCGCCGCGCGACAGTCTGATCCTGATACCCGGCCGAGATTTCGCGGTGGCGGCCGATGGCTGCCGCCGCGACTTCAAGGCTTGCATCCATATTAACAACGGTTATCTTCCTTCCCAAGACCGGCCATGATGCCGGCTGACCGGGAGGGATTTGCCGATGGTGACACCGGCGGGCGTTTCGCCAGCAGGCCTTGCGCAGTTTCTGAAACGATGCGCGGCCATTGTCGGCCCTGATCATGTCCTGTCCGACGACAAGCGGCTTGCCCCCTATGGCCGGCTGATGCTGCCCTTCAATGAGGCGGACCACATGCCCGGCGGTGTGGTTTCACCCGCTTCGGCACAGGAAGTGCAAACGATCCTGCGCCTTGCCAATGAAGCGCATGTACCGCTGTGGCCCACCTCTACCGGCCGCAATTTCGGCTATGGCACATCGTCCGTCGCCACCGCCGGTCAGGTCGTCCTCGATCTGCGGCGGATGAACCGCATCACCGATTTCGATCCGGCGCTTGGCACCGTGGTTGTCGAACCCGGCGTGACCTATAAACAGCTTCAGGATTTCCTGAAGGCCGGCAACCATGATTTCTGGCTGGATTTCCCGGCGCCCGGTCCCCTTGTCTCCCCTGTCGGCAACACACTGGAACGCGGCGGCGGGCTGACGCCCTATGGCGATCATTTCGGCAACAGCTGCGGCTATGAAGTGGCGCTGGCCGACGGCACGCTGCTGCGCACCGGCATGGGCGGCGTGAAGAACACGACCAGCTGGCAAAGCTTCCGCTATGGCTATGGGCCGTTCCTGGACGGGATCTTCACCCAGTCCAATTTCGGCGTCGTCACCAAAATGGGCCTGTGGCTGATGCCCGCGCCACCCGCGCACAAGACGGTGATGGCGATCTGGCCGGAAGCGGGTGACATCGCACGGCTGGTCGACGCGATCCGCCCGCTGCGCCTGGACGGCACGATCGGCAATTTCGGCGTGCTGGGCAATGCCACGCTGATCCTGTCGTCGATGATGACGCGGGCGGAAGTCTATGACGGCCCCGGCGCCGTCACCCGCGAGGCGGAGATGAGGGCCGCAAAGGCCAAGGGCCTTGGCGCGTGGATCTATTTCTTTTCCATCTATGGCCGGCCCGACAGGGTGGAATCCGATTATCAACATGCCCGTGCCGCGCTGGAAAAAAGCGGGGCGACGGTGGTGCCCGACATTCACGACCCCATGCAGGTGAACGAGCTGACCCTGTCCGCCTTCAGCCTGCTCAACTGGAAAGGCGGCCATGGGCTTGTCTGGTTTTCACCGGTCACGCCCGCGCGCGGCGCCGATGCAGCCCGGCAGATGGACATGGCGCGCGCCATCATGGACGATCATGGCGTGGATTTCATGACCGGGCTCACCGCCAACGGCCGGGAGATGTTGAACGTCATGCCCATCGTCTATGATCGCGGCAATGCGGAGGAGACGGCACGGGTGCGCGCCTGCCTGTTCAAGCTGTTCGATGCCTTTGAAGCGGCCGGCTATGGCTTTTACCGCACCGGCATAGGGCTGATGGACCGGGTGGCCCGCATCCATGGCGAAACCAATATGGAGGTCAACCGCAGGATCAAGCGTGCGCTGGACCCCAATGGCATCATCGCGCCGGGCAAATCGGGAATCCATCTGTGAAGGGCGCGGTGATGGCAGCGCTTGTCGCATCGATTCTGGCCACGGCCCCCGCAGCGGCCCAATCCGCCGGACAATGGCGCGGGCCGCAGCATATCTGGGCCGGCACCTGCGGCTATTGCCATGGAACGCCGGTTGCGCCGGAAATACGGGGCATGAAGCTGCCCGCGCAAGCCATCGCGCAGATCGTGCGCCATGGCCTGCCCGGCATGCCCGCCTTCCACGAAAGCGAGTTGAGCGACGGCGAAGTCGCAGCCCTGGCTGAATGGCTGTCCCACGCGCCGGTCCCGGCAAAGGCAGCAGCGCAATGATCACCCGGCGCCAATCCATTGCCATGGCCGGCCTGCTGGGCCTTGCCGCCACCATGACCCGTTCGGCATGGGCGGCCAACGCCGCCGGCATTTCACTATGGCTGGTGGACGGCAATCTGACGGCTGGCGCATGGACGCCAACGGCCCATGTCCGGATTGTGCCGCGCGGGCACCATGTGACGCCTGATCTTGTTCGTGCGCTCGGCCCGGCCAGGGTGACGGCGCTGCTGTCCCCCGGCAACCATCTGCTCACCCGTGAGGCGTTGCGCGACACTGGCGGTGAAGTGCTGGAGGATCGGCGTGTCACCGCCGCCGATCTGGCGGCAGCGGGATTGAGCCAGCCGCTGCCGATGCCTGCCCATATCCTTATCTTTCACGCCCTGCCGGGGGGCATGGGCGCTTAACGCCAATTCCCTACCGCGCGCGTCGCCTCTATAAGGAGGGCATGAGCGATCTTTTCTCCGGCTCCGGGGCGGCCGAACAAAGCTATGACGCCAGCGCGATCGAAGTCCTTGAAGGGCTGGAACCCGTTCGCCGCAGGCCTGGCATGTATATTGGCGGCACGGATGAGCGCGCGCTTCACCATCTGGCGGCCGAAGTGCTCGACAATGCGATGGACGAAGCCGTCGCAGGCCATGCCAGCCGCATCGAAGTGACGCTGGAGCCGGGCAACCGGCTGACGATCATCGACAATGGCCGCGGCATTCCGGTGGACCCGCACCCGCGATTCCCCGGCAAATCGGCGCTTGAGGTGATCCTGACCACGCTGCATTCCGGCGGCAAGTTCAGCGACAAGGCCTATGCCACATCAGGCGGCCTGCACGGCGTCGGCGTTTCGGTGGTCAATGCGCTGTCGACCGAAACGGTGATCGAGGTGGCGCGCGGGCGGGAGCTTTACCGGCAGAGCTTCTCGCGCGGCCTGCCGACATCGAAGCTCGAAAAACTGGGCGCCGCACCCAATCGGCGCGGTACATCGGTAACGTTCACGCCGGATGCGGAGATTTTCGGCGCCACGGCGCATTTCCGCCCCGCCCGGCTGTATCGACTCGCCCGATCAAAGGCCTATCTGTTTCGTGGCGTGGAAATCCGCTGGAAATGTGATCCCAGCCTGATTGGCGACGACACGCCGGCAAGCGCCGTCTTCCAGTTTCCCGGTGGCCTGGCCGATCATCTGGCCGAACAGATCGAAGGTCGCGAATGCGCGACCAGCGAATTCTTCTCCGGCCGGCAGGATTTTGCCGATGGGCAGGGATCGGTGGAATGGGCAGTGGCCTGGCCGCTTTACGGCGAAGGATCGACCAGCTTTTACTGCAACACCATTCCCACCCCCGATGGCGGCACGCATGAAACCGGGCTGCGCGCGGCACTGGCCAAGGGTATTCGCGGCTTTGGCCAGCTTGTCGGCCAGAAAAAGGCCGACGGCATTCAGGCGGAAGATATTTTCTCCGGCGCGGACATCATGCTGTCGCTGTTCATCCGCGACCCGCAGTTCCAGAGCCAGACCAAGGACCGGCTGACCAGCGCCGATGCCGCCCGCCTTGTCGAAGGTGCGGTGAAGGATCATTTCGACCATTTCCTTGCCGACAATATGGATCGCGGCCGCGCGCTGCTGGGTTTTGTGCTCGACCGGATGGACGAACGGCTGCGCCGCAAGGCGGAGCGTGAGGTCAAGCGCAAGACGGCGACCAGCAAGCGCAACCTGCGCCTGCCCGGCAAGCTGACGGACTGCACGTCCGACGACCCGGCAGGCACGGAATTGTTCATCGTCGAAGGCGATTCGGCCGGTGGTTCGGCCAAGCAGGCGCGCGACCGCAAGACACAGGCGGTGCTGCCCATTCGCGGCAAGATCCTGAACGTCGCATCGGCCAATATGGCCAAGATCGGCGGCAATCAGGAAATCGCCGATCTCATCCAGGCGCTGGGCTGCGGCACGCGCGACCGCTATCAGCGCGAGGCGCTGCGTTACGACCGCGTCGTCATCATGACCGATGCCGATGTCGACGGCGCGCATATCGCAACGCTGCTGATGACCTTCTTCTTTCAGGAAATGCCGGGGCTGGTGCGCGACGGCAAGGTGTTCCTCGCCCAGCCGCCGCTCTATCGCATGGCAGCGGGCGGCATGGTCGCCTATGCGCGTGACGATGCCCACAAGGCAGAGCTTGAACGCACACAGTTCAAGGGCCGCAAGGTGGAGGTGAGCCGGTTCAAGGGCCTTGGCGAAATGGCGTCCGCACAGCTGAAGGAAACCACCATGGACCCGAAGTCGCGCACGCTGATCAAGGTGACGCTGCCCGCCGAATATGAGGAACGGGCAGGCATTCGCGATCTGGTGGACCGGCTGATGGGCCGCAACCCCGAACACCGCTTTGCCTTCATCCAGGCCAATGCCGCCTATGTCGATGAAGAGGCGATCGACGCCTGATCATGACGGTCGCCCACGATACGGGCGGCCGGATCAGACCAGCGTCACCAGGGCAAAGCCAAGGACCAGCAGGCCGAGGAAGACCACGCCCACCAGCGTCAGCCGCTTTTCGATAAACGCCTGTATCGGCGCGCCATAGCGGCGCAGCAGCGCGGCGACGATGAAGAAGCGCATGCCGCGCGTAATGACCACCGTCACCATGAACAGCGCGAAGTTGAACTTTGCCAGGCCGCTGGCGATCGTCACCAGCTTGAACGGGATCGGCGTCAGCCCCTTGGCAAGGATCAGCGCCGCGCCCCATCTGGCATACCAGTCGTGAAACTGGGCCGCGCCCTGTTGAAGGCCATAAAGGTTGATCAGCCACTGGCCGACGCTGTCATAAAGGAAATAGCCGATTGCATAGCCGACCATGGCGCCCAGCGCCGATGAAATGGTGCAGACGGTGGCGATAAGCCATGCCTGATCACGGCGCGCGATGATCATCGGCACCAGCATCACATCGGGCGGAATGGGGAAGAAGGAGCTTTCGGCAAAGGAGACCGCCGCCATGCTGCGGATCGCATGCTTGTGCCCGGCCAGCCTTAGCGTCCAGTCATACAGGCGCTGAAACATTCCCATTCCCTTATCAGCCGTGACCGGCAGGCCGGAACGCCTGCCGCCGGGCACCGCCCATTGCACATCGTTCGTCGCTTATTACGGGGTCGGGCTAGTCAATGCCTCCACCAGCGCCTTCACCTTCTTCTGCCGCCATTGCGGTGTCGGTGCGACCAGCCAATAGGACAGCGACGATGCCTCCGCCTCGCCAAGCTGCACCACCCGGCCGGCCGCAATATCGGCCCCGGCAAGCAGCGCGGGCACCTTTGCCCGACCGAAACCGGCCGCCGCCGCCTCTATCGCAAGCCCGGCATCGGCCACGACAATGCCGCCGGCCGCGCCGTCATCCCCGCTCATGCTGCCCCAGATGATGCTGTCGGGCGAAGCATCGTCGCCCGCAGAAGCCACCGTCACCATCCGCGCATCGCCAAGCGCCAGCCCCTCATGCCCGCCCGGCCCTTCGGCAAATTGCACGGCGATGTCCAGATTGGCCTCGGTGAAATCCACCAGCCCTTCGGAGGCAAGCAACACGAAACGCATGTCCGCTTCCCGCCGGCCATAGGCCGCAAGCCGGGGCGCCAGCCATTTGGCGGTGAAATCGCGCGGCGCGGCAATGGTCAGCACGCGGGAGGACTGGCCTTCCTGCATCGCCCTCACCGCTTCCTCGAACTGGAGGAAGCCCGCACGCAATGCCGGCAGCCCCTGTTCCGCTTCCGGCGTCAGTTCAAGCCCCTTGGTGGTGCGGCGGAACAGGACGACACCCAGCGTTTCCTCCAGCGCGCGAATCTGCTGGCCCACGGCCGCAGGCGTCACAGCCAGCTCATCCGCCGCGCGGGTAAAGGACAGATGTCGTGCCGCCGCGTCCAGCACGCGCAGCGCGTTGAGAGGCAGATGCGTGCGTTTCAACTCGTCACCGCCGGGCCGACCAGTTCGAAATGCGGAATGATGGCGGCAAAACCGCTGCCGTCCTCGGCCACCATGTCATAATGGCCTTCCATCGAACCGCTGCGGGTGTTGAGCGGACAGCCGGACACATAGTCATAGCTGCCACCCGGTTCGATCATCGGCTGGTCGCCGACCACGCCTTCGCCATCGACATGGTGGACGCTGCCATTGCCATCGCGGATGACCCAATGGCGGGCGATCAGCTGCACCGCCTGTTCGCCCTCATTCTCGATGCGGATATGATAGGCCCAGAACCAGCGCGCGGCCGCCGGATGGCTCTGTTCCGGCAGATAGGAGACGGCAACGCGCACCGTGACCCCGCGCGTCGTCGCCGCATGGGGGAACAGCGCCTTCAAAGGCCGACGGCCCCCAAAGCCTGGTCGAAATCGGCGATCACATCCTCGGGATCTTCAAGGCCGACCGACAGGCGCAGCATCCCTTCGGTGACGCCCATTTCCTCGCGCGCTTCGGCCGTCATCCCGGCATGGGTGGTCGATGCGGGATGCGTCATCAGCGACCGGGAATCACCGATGTTGTTGGAAATATCCACCAGTTCCAGCGCGTCGAGCAGGCCATGCGCCTGTTTGCGCCCGCCATCCAGATAAAGCGACATGATCGTGCCGCCCGCCGCCATCTGCTTCATCGCAAGCGCGTGCTGCGGGTGTGATTCCAGTGCCGGGTAGAGCAAGCGCGGCACCCGGGCTTCAAGGAAGCGCGCCACCTTCAGCGCATTTTCGCTCTGCCGCATGATGCGCAGCTCAAGCGTCTCCAATCCCTTGAGCACCACCCAGGCGTTGAAGGCACTGAGCGTCGGGCCGGTGTTGCGCGTGAACGGCAGCAGCGTGTTCAGGATGAAATCCTCGCTGCCCAGCACCGCACCGGCCAGCACGCGGCCCTGCCCGTCCATCATCTTGGTGGCGGAATAGGCGACCACGTCCGCACCATATTCCATCGGCCGCTGCAGCACGGGCGATGAAAAGGCATTGTCGACCACCAGCAGCGCGCCCGCGCCATGCGCAATATCGGCCACTGCCTGTATGTCGACGATGTCCAGCGTCGGGTTTGCCGGCGTTTCCAGGAAGAACAGCCTGGTGTTCGGCCGCAGCGCCTTTTTCCAGGCGTCATTGTCGCGCCCGTCGACCACGGTGGTTTCCACGCCGAAACGCGGCAGCAGCGTGTCGACGAGCCAGCGGCAGGAACCGAACAGCGCCCGCGCCGCGACCACATGATCGCCCGCCTTCAATTGGCAGAGCAGCGCCGCCGTCATCGCCGCCATGCCCGATGCGGTGCAGCGTGCCGCCTCTGCCCCTTCCATCAGGGCAAGGCGCTGTTCCAGCATTTCCACCGTCGGGTTCTGCAGGCGCGAATAGGTCATGCCCTGCTGTTCGCCACGGAAGCGCGCCGCCGCATCCTCCGCACAATCATAGGCATAGCCCGACGTCAGAAAGAGCGCTTCCGACGTTTCACCATATTCCGAACGCGCGGTACCGCCGCGCACTGCCCGCGTCGCGGGGCGCCAGCCCTGCGTCAGCGAACGGTCCTGTCCTGTTTTCCGCTTCATGGTCCCTGCTTTGCCGCGTCATTCCAACATCCGTCAATGCGCAGCAGCATGGAATCGCCGTATCGCATGGCATAATCGGTAATCATGACGTCGCACCGACCGGCGGCACCAATGAAAAAAGGCCGCCCCGGTCATGCCGGAACGGCCGCTTTCCCGCTGATTCAGTGCGGTGCTTCAGGCGCCAAGCGCATTGACCACGGCATCACCCATTTCACTGGTCGACATGCCGCCGCCAAGATCGGCGGTGCGATGGCCGGCGGCAAGCGTCGCGGCAACCGCAGCCTCGATCCGGTCCGCCACATCGGCCTGCCCGCAGGAATAGCGCAGCATCATCGCGGCCGACAGGATCGTCGCCAGCGGATTGGCCTTGCCCTGCCCCGCGATATCGGGCGCGGAACCGTGGATCGGCTCGTAAAGCCCCTTTGCATTGGCATCGAGCGAGGCCGAAGGCAGCATCCCGATGGAGCCGGCGCACATCGACGCCTGATCCGACAGAATATCGCCAAACAGGTTGCCGGTGACGATGACATCGAACTGGCCGGGATTGCGCACCAGCTGCATGGCGGCATTGTCGACATACATATGGCTGAGTTCGACGTCCTTATAGTCGGCCGACACCTCGATCACCACATCGCGCCACAGCTGCGAGGTTTCCAGCACATTGGCCTTGTCGACCGAACACAGCCTGCCGCGCCGCAGCCGCGCCGTCTCGAACCCGACACGGGCGATTCGGGCCACTTCGTCCTCGTCGTAACGCATGGTGTCGAAACCCTCGCGCCGGCCATTGTCGGTCTTGCGCAGGCCGCGCGGCTGGCCGAAATAGACGTCGCCGGTCAATTCGCGCACGATCACCATGTCGATCTCGCGCGCCACTTCCGGGCGAAGCGCCGATGCATCGGCCAGTTCCGGGAAAAGCCGGGCAGGCCGCAGATTGGCGAACAGGCTCAATTCCTTGCGCAGTCCAAGGATCGCCTGTTCGGGGCGCAGATGCCGTTCCAGCGCATCGCAATCGGGATCGCCGACCGCGCCGAACAATATGGCGTCGGCGCGCCGGGCCAGCGCCAGCGTTTCCGGCGGCAGCGGATGCCCGGATGCCTTATAGGCGGCGCCACCGACCAGCGCCTCTTCAAAGCGAAGATCGCGTGCGCCCGCGGCCTGCAGCACGCGCACGGCCTGAGCCACCACTTCCGGCCCGATTCCATCGCCCGCCAGTATTGCTATCAGCATCATCCAGCCTCCAGAAAAGTCGTCGCGGGCGATGTGCTGTAGGCAAGGAAGCTTGTCAAATCCCCTCGTTTGGAGCAGGAGCGTTCGCGCCAGTTGCGTTGTCAACTAAAGTTTTGCTAGCTGATCGTGAGAAACTAACATTCAAGGATGACCGGATGGCCAACGAACCTCTGATCCTCACCCTGTCCTGCCCCAACCAGCCCGGCATCGTTGCCGCGGTGTCGACCTTCCTGTTCGAAAACGGGGCGAACATTCTGGAAGCCAACCAGTTCGACGATGTCGAAACCGGCGGTTTCTTCATGCGCATCGTGTTCAACTTCGCCGATGTGGCCAAGGCGAACGGCATTGAAGATCGATTCGCCTCCATCGCCGACAAGTTCAAGATGGACTGGAAGATCCGTTCGTCGGCCTATCGCGCGAAGGTCCTTCTTCTCGTGTCGAAGTTCGATCATTGCCTTGCCGATCTGCTCTATCGCTGGCGCATCGGCGAAATCCAGATGGATATCGTCGGCATCGTTTCGAACCACCCGCTCGAAACCTATGCCCATCTCGATTTCGACGGCATCCCCTTCCATTATCTGCCGATCAAGAAGGACACCAAGCCGCAGCAGGAAGCGCAGATCAAGGCCGTGGTCGAACAGACCGGCGCCGAACTGATCGTGCTTGCCCGCTATATGCAGATCCTGTCCGACGATCTGGCCGGCTATCTTTCGGGTCGCTGCATCAACATCCACCACAGCTTCCTGCCGGGCTTCAAGGGCGCCAAGCCCTATCACCAGGCGCATGCGCGTGGCGTGAAGCTGATCGGCGCGACTGCCCATTATGTGACGGCCGACCTCGATGAAGGCCCGATCATCGAACAGGATGTGGAACGCATCAGCCACGAAGACACGCCGGAAGATCTGGTCCGCAAGGGCCGCGACATCGAACGCCGCGTGCTCGCCCGTGCGATTTCCTTCCATCTTCAGGGCCGGGTGCTCAACAACCGCTCCAAGACTGTCGTATTTCGACATTGAGGCCGGGCGGGGCGACAAACTGCGTTCGGTTTGCATTGACGCTGTTTTGTCGCCTCCCTATCACCACCAGCCATTGATAGAATGCGGGTGGGTTGTTGATGAGTTTCGGGGCCGGTGCACTCAAGAGGATCGGCCGCCCGATTGGGGCGGCGATGGTTTCTCTCGCTCTTCTGCTGGAGAGCACGGCGCTGCCGGCCCAGAACCTGCCGACGCAGATTGATTCGAGCACGATACAAAGGCTGAAAAGCCAGCTCGGTTCCGGCAGCGGCACCTCCGGGCTGCTGGGTGGCCTTGGCACCAGCTCCGGCGACATGCTCGACATGGTCCGCCAGCAGGGTGACCAGCAGATCCGCAGCCAGCAATATCAGACGGATACGATGGGCGTTGGCGGCGTTCAGCCCGCCGATGATCGCTATTACCAGCCATCGCCGATCGAGCGCGATTACCGGACACGGCTGTCGAACAACAAGCTGCGTCAGTTCGGCTATGACCTCTTCAATTCGACGACGCGGCTGAGCGGCGACCTCACCGGCGAAGTGCCCAATGACTATGTCCTGGGCATTGGCGACCAGCTGGTCATCAACTTTCAGGGCGCGACCAACGACAATCAGGTCGCCCGCGTCAACCGCGACGGCAATGTCATCGTCGGCGCGCTTGCCCCGATTCGCGCCGCCGGCCGCACACTGGGCGCAGTGCGGGCAGATATTTCGTCGAGGACGCGCCAGACGCTGCTTGGCACCAATGTCTACACGTCGGTCGGGTCGGTCCATGCGATCACCGTCTTCGTCGGCGGCGAGGTCAACCGGCCGGGCCAGTATCAGCTCACCTCCATGGCCGATGTCGGCAGCGCGCTTGCCGAGGCCAATGGCGTAAGGCGCACGGGTTCGCTTCGCCAGGTGCGCGTGGTGCGCGGCGGCCGCACGATCAGCATCGATCTCTACGGAATGCTGGGCATCGGCGCACCGCAATCGGTGCGGCTGCAGGATGGCGACCGCATCATCGTGCCTGTCATCGGGCCGACGGTGGCGGTGACGGGCGGCGTGCCGCGCCCCGGTATCTTCGAGCTGCATGGCGCTGCCTCGGTTGGCGATGTGCTCGATTACGCCGGCGGCTCGCTGCGCCCGCGCGGCAGCAATGTCTCGATCAGCCGTATCGGCCGCGACGGCAGCGAAGCCTTTGTCCGTGTCACCGGCGTCGACCAGCAGATCCTGGCCGGCGATGCGCTTTACGTCACCGGCGGATCGGCCGGCGGCACGTTGAACCGCGTATCGCTGCGCGGCTATGTGCTGAACGAAGGTCCGCGCCCGCTGCCGGCGGCACCGACGGTGCGCGATCTGCTCGGCTCAGCCAGTGACCTGCGCGAAGGCACATATCAGCCGATGGCGATCATCGTCCGCCGCGATCCGGGTTCGGGCGGGCGCATCTATGTGGCGATCAACCTTGCCCAGACGCTGAACGGCGGCGATCCGGTGGCGTTGCAGCCCAATGACACGCTGTGGGTGTTTTCCAACGACGATATCGCGTTCCTGAACAGCGCGGCGGTGCGGCAGATCGCGCTGGGCCAGCCCAATCCGCTGCCGCAGTGCAAATCGCTGGAGCGTTTCGACGACATTGTCCGCGATTCGCATATCTCGCGCTTCTCGGTCGTCACGCGCGGCAGCTATGTCGTCGATCGTGATGGCTACAGCGACGCCGTAGCGGTCGGCGGCGGCACTCTGGCCGGCGGTATCCGCGCGACGACGCGGCTTCGCTCCCAGTCGGACCTGCCGCAGACCAAGGACGACAAGAACAAGGACGACACCGACCAGAACAACGGCGGTCTTCCCGGCAATTCAAACCTTGCAATGCAGCAGGGTTTGACGGGGAATGGCATCGGCACCGGCTTGAACACCGGCCAGAACGAGCAGAACGACATGCTGCGCGCCATGGCCGATGAGGAATATCGCAAGCTCTGCCCGTCCAGCTTCGAGGAAGAGCCGGAACTGATCGCCGTGCTGCTTGAACATGCCGTCAGCATCAGCGGCGCGGTGCGCCATCCGGGCGCCTATCCGGTGGCTGGTGAAGTGACGGCACAGACCGCTTCCTACATCGCCAACGGTATTGCCGCACAGGCCAGCGACCTGACGCTCGACGTGACCCGCGCCGACACCGGCGCGGAACAGATGAAGCGTTATGCGGTGGACACCGAAAAGCTCGCGCTTGGCCGGGTGGAGATTCATCCGGGTGATGATCTGCGCTTCAACGCCGCGCTGCCGCAATATGAAAGCGCCGGCGTGGTGCTGAGCGGTGAAGTGGCCCGGCCCGGCATCTACACCATCCGCAAGGGTGAAACACTGGCCGAGCTGTTCCAGCGGGCTGGCGGGCTGACCAGCGTTGGTTATCCCTATGGCACCGTGCTGACCCGCCGTTCGGTGAAGCTGGCGCAGGAAGAAGGCTTCCGCCGCACCGCGCGCGACCTCAACAATGCACTGCTGTCGACCAGCGCGCGCAAGAACACATCGGCCGAAGGCATGGCCGCGGCACTGAAGATGATCGAGAACCTGTCCACCGCCAATGCGGCCGGGCGGGTGGTGGTGGAAGCCGACCCGCGCGTGCTTTCGGCCCGGCCCGATCTCGATACGCTGCTGGAAGGCGGCGACGCCATCTATGTGCCCAAGAAGCCCAATTTCGTGATCGTGCTGGGCGATGTGTCCAATCCGGGCGCGGTGCAGCATACCGCCGGACGCTCTGTGGCCGAATATATCGCGGATGCCGGCGGTTCGCAGGCAAGCGCCGACAACAAGCGCGTCTATATCGTTTATCCCAACGGGCTGGCGCAGCCGGTCAAGCGGTCGGTCTGGCACAGCGCCAATATGGCGGTGCCGCCGGGCAGCACGATCATCGTTCCCAAGAACCTCGATCCGCTGTTCAAGCTCGACCTGATCCGCGACATTGCATCGATTGTCGGCACCTTCGTGACATCGGCTGCATCGATCGCGATCCTTGCCAACACGAACTGATCGGCCTGACCCGATCAGCCTGAACCAAGCCGATTGAAAGCGCCGGTCCTTCACCCGAAGGGCCGGCCTTTTTTTGATGTGGTTTCACCACCGCAAAGCGGTCACGCTTCCGAAACGATGCAACCCTCCCCCTCCCCCGAGGGTTGAGCAGAGGCAAAGGAGAGCGACGATGAACGCATCGGTGACGGGAATTATCGAACGGATGGCACGGGTGCTGGCCGCGCAGAAACTCAGCATCAATGCCGAAGGGGAAATCAGTTCAGCCGCCGCCGCCGTCGATGCCTGCTGGCAGGATCATATCGGCGAGGCGATTGCCGTGCTCCACACCATGCGTGAACCGGACAGCGCAATGCTGGCGGCAGGCGACATGAAGATATGGAATGCGATGATCTGCGCCGCGATCGGCGAAGCCGAAGAAGCACGCGCGAAAACGGCGTGACGGCAAGGCCCAAGGGCGAGCATGGCAATGCCCATCCGGGCGGAATAAACGGCGGCCGGCAACGCCCCTTTGCGGGACGTACCGGCCGTTGGCTTATGTGGTTATGGTTTTGAGGCTGTCCGCCTCAATGGCCGGCAGCGCCGCCGATCCATGGCTGGTTGCTGCCCAGCGCCACTTCATGCGCGGCGATCGCCCTGTCCATCGCCAGCGTCAGGCCGATCTCGTCCAGTCCGTTCAGCAGACAATGCTTGCGGAACGGGTCGATTTCGAAATGGAATCGATCCTGAAAAGGCGTGGTCACCGTCTGGTTTTCCAAGTCAATGGTGATTTCATGCTCACGCGCCACTTCCAGCAGCCGATCGACCTGATCCTGCGGCAGCACCACAGTCAATATGCCGTTCTTGAAGGCATTGCCGGAATAAATGTCGGAATAGCTGGGCGCGATCACCGCCTTGATGCCCATGTCCACCATCGCCCATGCGGCATGTTCACGGCTGGACCCGCAGCCGAAATTATCGCCTGCGACAAGGATCGGCGCACCGGCATAGCGCGGATCGTCGAACACATTGCCCGGCTGTGCGCGAATGGTTTCAAACGCGCCGCGGCCAAGGCCCTGCCGCGAAATCGTCTTGAGATAATGGGCGGGGATGATGACGTCGGTATCGACATTCTTCAGCCCCATCGGAATCGCCCGACCGGAAATGCTGTTGATCGGTTTCATCAGGCCATCTCCGCCGTTTTCGCGCCCATCAGATCACGCACATCGGTCAACCGCCCGGTGACCGCTGCCGCTGCCGCCATGGCCGGCGACAGCAGATGCGTGCGTGCGCCCGGCCCTTGCCGGCCGACGAAATTGCGGTTGGAGGTGGATGCGCAACGCTCCCCGGCGGGAACCTTGTCCGGGTTCATCGCCAGGCACATCGAGCAGCCCGGCTCGCGCCATTCAAAGCCTGCCTCGACGAAGATACGGTCCAGCCCTTCTTCCTCCGCCTGTTGCTTGACGAGGCCGGAGCCGGGCACGACCAGCGCCTGCCGCACATTGCCGGCGACATGGCGGCCACGCGCCACTTCGGCAGCGGCACGCAGATCCTCGATCCGGCTGTTGGTGCAGCTGCCGATGAAGATGTTTTCAACCTGCACGTCCTGCAGGCGGGTGCCGGGTTGCAGCCCCATATAATCCAGCGACTTGCGTGCCGCGACCTGCTTGGCCGGATCGGCAAAGCTTTCGGGATCGGGCACGATGCCGGTGACGGGCACCACATCCTCCGGGCTGGTGCCCCAGGTGACGAGCGGCGAAATATCGGTCGCATCCAGCGTCACCACCCGGTCATAGCGCGCGCCTGCGTCGGTGGGCAGCGTGCGCCAATAGGCAACCGCCTGATCCCACAAGGCGCCCCTGGGCGCGCGTTTGCGACCCTTGAGATAGGCGAAGGTGGTGTCGTCCGGCGCGACCAGGCCAGCGCGCGCGCCGCCTTCGATCGACATGTTGCAGACGGTCAGCCGCCCTTCGATCGACATGTCGCGAATGACGGAGCCGGTATATTCGATGACATAGCCGGTGCCGCCGGCCGCGCCGATCTTGCCGATGATCGCCAGCACGACGTCCTTCGGCGACACGCCATAGCCCAGCGTGCCGTCCACCCGCACTTCCATCGACCGGGATTGCTTGAGCAGCAGCGTCTGCGTCGCCAGCACATGCTCCACCTCGGACGTGCCGATGCCGAACGCCAGCGCGCCCAACGCGCCATGCGCCGCCGTATGGCTGTCGCCGCACACCAACGTCGTGCCCGGCAGGGTGAAGCCCTGTTCCGGCCCGATGACATGGACGATGCCCTGTTCCGGCGAAATCGCATCGATATATTCGACGCCGAAATCGCTGGTGTTGCGGATCAGCGTATCGAGCTGGGTGGCCGATTCCGGATCGGCGATGGGCAGGCGCACGCCATCCTTCACCCGCGCCGTCGTCGGCACATTATGATCGGGCACCGCCAGCGTCAGATCGGGCCGACGGACCTTGCGGCCGCTGAGACGAAGCCCTTCGAACGCCTGCGGGCTGGTCACTTCATGAACCAGATGGCGATCGATGTAGATCAGGCAGGTGCCGTCATCGCGCCTTTCGACGACATGGGCATCCCAGATCTTTTCATACAGGGTACGGGGTTCGTTGCTCATTCAACCAGTCACCTTCCTGTCGCCCGGCCAGCGGCCATGGCCCGATCCGCGCGGCCCATCAGGGGCCGGCGGAAACGGGTGCCGGCGTGATGCCGGCACGACGATTTCGCAATGTCAGGCGATATAGTGCGCCGTCGTCTTTTCCGCCACTTCCTGCGCGGTCACACCCGGCGCAAGCTCGGCAAGCCGGAACGGCTCGCCCTTCGCATCGCGCTGGAACACCGCCAGATCGGTGATGATCATGTCCACCACATTCTTGCCGGTCAGCGGCAATGTGCATTCAGGAATGAACTTGGCAGCGCCGTTTTTCGACACATGCTCCATCACCACGATGATCTTCTTCACGCCGGCGACAAGGTCCATCGCGCCGCCCATGCCCTTGATCATCTTGCCGGGGATCATCCAGTTGGCGATGTCGCCCTGTTCCGACACCTCCATCGCGCCAAGCACGGTCAGATCGATATGACCGCCGCGAATCATCGCGAAACTGTCCGCCGATGAAAAGAAGCTGGACGACGGCAGCTGGCTGATCGTCTGCTTGCCGGCATTGATCAGGTCGGGATCGACCTCGTCCTCATAGGGAAAGGGGCCGATGCCCAGCATCCCGTTTTCGGACTGCAGCGTCACTTCCACCCCGGCCGGCACATGGTTCGCCACCAGCGTGGGAATGCCGATGCCCAGATTGACGTAGAAGCCGTCCTTCAGTTCGCGGGCGGCGCGTGCCGCCATTTCATCACGTGTCCAGGGCATTATGCGGCCTCCCGCGCACGCGTGGTGCGGAACTCGATCTTCTTGTCATAGGGCGCACCAAGGACAAGGCGCTTGATGTAGATGCCCGGCACATGGATATGGTCGGGGTCGAGGCTGCCGACCGGCACGATCTCTTCCACCTCGGCCACCGTCATGCTGGACGCGGTCGCCATCGGCTGGTTGAAGTTGCGCGCCGTCTTGCGGAAGATCAGATTGCCGGCCTCATCGGCCTTCCAGCCCTTCACGATCGACAGATCGGCGCGGATGCCGCGTTCAAGAACATAGGTTTCGCCATCGAAATCCTTGGTTTCCTTGCCTTCGGCGACGATCGTGCCAACGCCGGTCTTGGTATAGAAACCGGGGATGCCGGCGCCGCCCGCGCGGCAGCGTTCGGCCAGCGTGCCCTGCGGGCAGAACTCAACCTCAAGCTCGCCGGCAAGATACTGGCGTTCGAACTCCTTGTTCTCACCGACATAGGAGCTGATCATCTTGGCGATCTGGTGGGTGCGCAACAGCTTGCCCAGCCCTTCATTGTCGATACCGGCATTGTTCGACGCGACAATGAGGTTCTTCACCCCCGATGCCTGGATCGCATCGATCAACCTTTCGGGAATGCCGCACAGGCCGAACCCGCCCGCGCAGATCGTCATGCCGTCGAACAGCAGCCCTTCAAGCGCCGCTTCCGCATTGGGAAAGACTTTTTTCATCGGTTTACCCCGCAGTTTCGTGGCTCAGATAGGCCATGCGACGGTCGATGGTCAACGTATCCCGACCGCTGCACAGGTTGCGATACAGCTTGTCGATCAATGCCGACAGGCGTATGACCAATGATAACAATTGAGAGGATAGTCATGGCCACGACCTTTCCCGAAACCGACGCCTTCCAGGGCCTGAACGCGCCCGTGCGCATGGAGGTGGATATTCGCAACCTGCCGGTGGAAGGCGAGATTCCGGCGGAAATCAACGGCGCCTTTTTCCGTGCCGTGCCTGACCCGGCCTTTGCGCCGATGCTGGGCGACGACATCGTCCTGTCGGGCGACGGCATGGTCGCGAAGTTCACCATCGAGAACGGCCATGTCGATTATGCGATCAAATATGTCGAGACCGAGCGGCTGAAGGCCGAGCGCAAGGCGCGGCGCGGCCTGTTCGGCCATTACCGCAACCCTTTTACCGACGATCCTTCGGTTGAGGGGATCAACCGCACCGTCGCCAACACCACGCCCGTGTGGCACGCCGGCCAGCTGTTCATGACCAAGGAAGACGGCCGCGCCTATGAAGTCGATCCCGATACGCTGGAGACGATCGGTTCATGGGATTATCATGGCGCGCTGAAATCGGAGACGATGACCGCGCATGTCCGCGTCGACCCGGAAACCGGCGAAATGTTCTTCTATGGCTATGAGGCCGGGGGGCTGTGCAGCACCGACATCGCCTATGCCATTGCCGACAGGCACGGCAATCTGGTGTCGGAACAATGGTTCAAGGCGCCCTATTGCGCGATGATCCATGACTTCGCGATCACCGAGAAATATGCGATTTTCCCGCTGTTCCCGACCACGGCCGATCTGGACCGGCTGAAGCAGGGCGGCGCGCACTGGGTGCATGAACAGGACCGCGAATCCTTGGTGGCGATCATCCCGCGCTATGGCAAGGTGGAGGACGCCCGCTGGTTCAAGGGACCGCCCGGCGTATCGGCCTATCATCTGATGAATGCCTTTGACGATGGCGATCTTGTCCACCTCGACATCTGCATATCGGACACCAACGCCTTTCCCTTCATCCGCGAGGCATCGGGCATCCACCGCATGCCATGGGAAGTGCATGGCGAACTGACGCGCTGGACGTTCGACATGTCGAAACCGGAAGACCGGATCGAGACGCGCACCCTTGGTCCCGCTGGCGACATGCCGCGCATCGCCGATGCCGATCAGGGCCGTCAGCACCGCGTCGGCTGGTATCTTACCGTCGATCCGACGCTTGGACCGCCGATCAAGGCCGGCCCGGTGGGGGCGGCATTCAACACCATGCTGCGGATAGAGCCGGGCAATGGCCGCATCGAATCCTATTCGCTGAAGCCCGGCATGGGCATCAATGAGCCGGTGCATGTACCGTCGTCCCAGCCCGGCCATGAAGGCTGGCTGCTTGCCGTTGTCGATGAAGCGGCGGGCGATGATTTCCGTTCCGCCCTTTGGGTGTTCGAGGCCGGCGACATCGGCAAGGGACCGATTGCCAGCGTGCCGGTGCCGGTGCGCTGCCGCCCGCAGGTCCATGGCTGGTGGGTGAGCGCCGATCAGCTTGCCGGGGCAAAGCGCCGCGCCGCTGCCTGACCGCAGCCCCTGCCCGCCGGGGGGGGGCGTCGATACGAAAGAGGCAGGCCGAACCGCCTGCCTTTTTTCATTTTCCTTCGGGCTGGATGCCGTCAGCGGCGGACGGGATCAGCCCTGTCCATATTCATCCTTCAACCGCGCGAACAGGCCTTGCAGCTTCATCGCCAGCCCCATGTCGCCCTCGATCTTCAGCCTGCCCTTCATATAGGCCGTCATCGGATCGAGCTGCCCCTTGGCCAGTGCCTTCCAGTCATCCCAGCCGATGGTGATGGCGGCATCGGCCGGGCCATCGTCATTGCCGACGGTGCGGGCGACACCGTCCAGCATCACGACTCCCATGTCGCGAAAGTTCAGTTTCAGCCGTTTTCCGTCGATAAATGCGTCGGCCTCGCGCAATTTTGTTGTCATCTCATCAAAGGTCATTATTGCCTCCTGCAACATGAGAGCTTGGCGTGAGGGGAGTTTCCGCAAACGTCAAGTCAAGCTGCTGGATGGAGAGAGAGCGTGGCGAATACCTACGATACCAAGCTTGCCCTGTATATCGATGGTGAGTGGCTGGACACCACTGGCCGCGAGACTCACAATGTCGTGAACCCGGCCACCGGCGAAACGCTGGGCGAACTGCCGCTGGCGACCGCGGCCGATCTCGACCGGGCGCTGGATGCGGCGCAGCGCGGATACAAGGTGTGGCGCGCCACTTCGGCCGCCGATCGCGCCGCCGTGCTGCAGGGCGCCGCCCGCCTGATGCGCGAACGGGCTGACCACATCGCCCGCATCGCCACCATGGAAGAAGGCAAGACCTTCGGCGAAGCCCGCATCGAAGTGTTCATGGCCGCCGGCCTGTTCGATTTCTATGCCGAGGAAGGCAAGCGCATCTATGGCCGCGTGCTGGTGCGCCCGACCGGCACCCGTTCGCTGGTGGTGAAGGAGCCGATCGGCCCCGTCGCCGCGTTCAGCCCGTGGAACTTCCCGGTCGGCAATCCCGGCCGCAAGTTCGGCGCGCCGATCGGCACCGGCTGCTCGGTGATCCTGAAGGCGCCGGAAGAAGCCCCCGGCTCCGCGATCGAAGTGCTCAAGTGCCTGCTCGACGCCGGCCTGCCCGCCGGCGTGGCCCAGCTCGTCTTCGGTGTGCCCGACAAGATTTCGCGTCACCTGATCGCCAGCCCGGTGATCCGCAAGATCAGCTTCACCGGCTCCGTCCCGGTCGGCAAGCATCTGATGAAGCTGGCTGCCGAAGGCATGAAGCGCACCACCATGGAACTGGGCGGCCATGCCCCGGTGCTGGTGTTCGACGATGCCGATCTCGATCGTACGCTGAACCTGATCGTGCCGCACAAATATCGCAACACCGGCCAGGTGTGCGTGTCGCCGACGCGCTTCTATGTGCAGGAAGGCATTTACGACCGCTTCGTGAAGGAATTCGCAGCGCGCGCCGAAAAGCTGAACGTGGGCAACGGGCTGGAGCCCGATGTGCAGGTCGGCCCGATGGCCAATCCACGCCGTCCGGAAGCGATCGAAGCACTGGTCGAGGATGCACGCAGCCATGGCGCCCGCGTCCTCACCGGCGGCGAGCGAATGGGCAATAACGGCTTCTTCTATCGCCCGACGGTGCTGGCCGATGTGCCGCTTGAAGCACGCGCGATGAACGAGGAGCCGTTCGGTCCGGTCGCGCTGATGCGTCCGTTCAAGGATTTCGACGATGCGATCGAGCAGGCCAACCGCCTGCCTTACGGCCTTGCCGCCTATGCCTTCACCGAAAATGGCCGCCGCGCCAATCTGCTGGGTGACGCCATTGAAAGCGGCATGGTGGGCATCAACACCGTCGGCATCGGCGGCGCGGATTCGCCGTTCGGCGGCGTCAAGGAATCGGGTCATGGCTCCGAAGACGGCCCCGAAGGGCTGGACGCCTGCCTTGTCACCAAGGCGATCCACCAGGCCTGACCAATCACGGCCCGGTTCCGGCCGGGCCGATAACCGACAGAGGATCCGAAATGACAGATCATCCCAAGACCGGCGGCCAGCAGGGCTATCTGCGCATCGCCACCGAAGAGGCTTTCGCCACGCCGGAAATGCTGGACGCCTATCTGCGCCTGCTGAACAACGGCTATGACGATCCCGGCTTCCAGAGCCTGTGGGGCCATTATCTGCTGTCCAAGTCCGAGCGCGCGGTGAACATCATCGAGCGGCTGAAGGACATGGGCGAACGCCGCATCGCCGACATGGATGCCGCCGGTGTCGACAAGGCAATCATCGCGCTCACCGCGCCGGGCACCCATGTGTTCGACCGTGACGAGGGTGTGGCGCTGACCACCGATGCCAATGATCAGCTGGCCGAAGCCTGCAAGCGCCATCCCGATCGTTTCATCGGCATGACCGCCATCGCCCCGCAGGATCCGGCATGGTCGGCGAAGGAAATCGAACGGGGCGCCGGCCTTGGCTTCAAGGCGGTGATCCTGAACGGCCATGTGCGCGACGAATATACCGACGCCGAAAAATACTGGCCGATCTTCGAAGCGGCAGAGGCGATGGACACGCCCATCTACCTCCACCCGCAGGGTCCTTCCAGCCAGCTGATCCAGCCCTTCCTCGAACGCGGGCTTGACGGCGCGGTGTTCGGTTTCGGCGTCGATACCGGCCTGCACCTGCTGCGCCTGATCGTGATGGGCGTGTTCGACCGTTTCCCCAAGCTGAAGCTGGTCGTCGGCCATGGCGGCGAGGCGCTGCCCTATTGGTCGTTCCGTCTGGATTACATGCACCGCGCGGGCATCAATTCGGGCCGTTATGATTTCCTCAAGCCACTGGAATTGCCGATTTCCGGTTATTTCAAGCGCAACATCTATGTCACCTTCTCGGGCATGGCATGGGAACCCGCGATCCAGTTCTGCCGCGGCACGCTGGGCGCGGACCGGATCATGTACGCGATGGACTATCCCTATCAATATCAGGCCGAGGAAGTCGCGACACAGGACGCGATGGACATGCCGCTGGAAGACAAGAAGAAGTTCTTCCAGTCCAATGCTGAAAAGGTCTTCAATCTGTGACGCAATCCAGCCCGGTCTCGTCAACGGCACAGGATAGGGTTCGCCTGGGCGGGCGCAGCGCATGGTATGCGCTGATCCTGCTCACCATCGTGCAGGCGGCAAGCATGCTCGACCGGCAGGTGGTGACCATCCTTGCCGCCGACATCAAGGCGGATCTTGGCCTGACGGACGCCGAGATCGGGCTGGTCTACGGAACCTTTTTCGCCATTTTCTATGCGCTTTTCTCCATTCCGCTGGGTCGCCTGGCGGATGGATGGTCGCGCACCCGGCAGATCGCGCTTGGCCTGTTCGCATGGTCCGCATTGACCGCGCTGTGCGGCTTTGCGCGCGGCTTTCCCAGCCTTGCCGCCGCCCGCACGGGCGTGGCGGTGGGTGAAGCCGCCGCCGCGCCGGCAGCCTATTCGCTGATCGCCGATTATTTCCCCAAGAGCCTGCGCGCCACCGCCTTTGCCATTTACGGGGCGGGCGTCGCGGTTGGCGTGGGCGCATCCATCATGCTTGGCGGCGTCGTGCTTGACAGCTGGAACGCGCTTTACCCGCACGGCGGCGCGCCGCTGGGCATCAAGGGCTGGCAGGCCGCGTTCATCGCCGCCGCCATTCCGGGCATGGTCCTGTCGCTGCTGGTAGTGCTGCTGAAGGAGCCGCCGCGCGGCCTTTCCGAAGGCATCATCCAGAAAAGCGATCCGCACCCCTTCCGCACCGCCGGCGTCGAACTGATGGCGCTGGTGCCGCCCCTGTCCTTCATCAACCTTGCCCGGCTGCGCGTGCCGGCCGGTGAATGGGTGCGCAATATCGCCACGCTGGCCGTGGTGATCGCGCTGGTCGCCGGGATGACGCATTTCGTCCAGTCGCTGCTGCCGCCGGAAAAGCTGCACAGCTATGGCCATTTCCTGGGTATTTCGCTCACCAGCCATCTGGTGCAATGGGCCACTGCCGGCTTCGGCGCCTATGCCGCGCTGTCATGGGTGCAGTCGCAGCGGCTGCGTGACCCGGTATCGCACCGCGTGATGTGGACCAGCCCGACCTTCATCGCCATGCTGGTGGTTGCGGCGTTCAACCTGCTGATCAACTATGGCGTCACCGGCTGGGGCGCGGTCTTTGCCGTGCAGCAATATCACACCAGCGTCAGCGAAGTCGGCCTGAAGATGGGCATGGTCGCCGTTTTCGCGGGGCTGATCGGCACCTTCCTTGGCGGCTGGGTGGCGGACTTGATGCGCCGCCGCTCCCCGCGGGGCCGAATCTGGGTGCTGTTCGCTTCCACCGTGCCGCCGGTGCCACTGGCCTGGTGGACGTTCACCGCCGCGACGCTTGACGGATTCGTGCTGCGTTTCCTGATCCTCAGCCTTGTCGTCTGTGCATGGCTGCCCTGCCTTACCGCGACGCTTACCGATCTGGTGCTGCCCCGTATGCGCGGCACGGCCACGGCGATCATGTATCTGGGCATCACCATCGTCGGCCTGGGCATCGGCCCCTATTTCGTCGGGCTGGTCAGCGACGTGGGCGGCAACCTCCAGCACGCGATCCTGTGGGTCTATATCTTTGCACCGATCGTCTGGATCGCGCTGTGCGTTGCGCTGCGCTATCTGGAACGGGATGAAGCGACATTGGTGGATCGCGCGCGTGCGGCGGGGGAAGCCATATAGCTTTCACCCTGCGGAAATGATCCACTTGCATATATCGTGAAGCCGGGGAAAATGTCTTCGCGCTGACAATCGATATGTTAAGCCGGATTGCAGCAACAAATCGTTTCAATTGGGAGAGCGTCCATGGCCACCATCACCGCCCAGCCGGATTTTTCGGCAAAGGTGCAGTCATTCCTGCGCCGCGAAACCAAGCTTCTGATCGACGGCAAATGGGTTGATTCCACCAGCAACAAGCGCGTCGCCAGCTATGATCCTTCCACCGGCAAGGAACTGGTGTCGCTGATCGATGCGTCGGACGAAGACGTCAACCGCGCCGTCGCCGCCGCACGCCGCGCCTTTGACGATGGCCGCTGGACCGGCCTTCCCCCGGCAAAGCGCGAGCAGATGATCAACCGCCTTGCCGATCTTCTTGAGGAAAACGCCGACGAACTGGCCGAGCTTGAAGCCATCGACAATGGCAAGACCAAGCACATGGCAAGCGTTGCCGACGTGCCGGCCGCCATCAAGATGTTCCGCTACATGGCGGGCTGGACAACCAAGCTGGGGGGCGCGCAGATCGACCCCAGCTCCGCCCCGGCAGGCGCTTTCCACGCCTATGTCCGGCGCGAGCCGATCGGCGTCGCCGCGCAGATCGTGCCGTGGAACTTCCCGCTGCTGATGGCGGTGCTGAAGGTGGCGCCCGCGCTGGCCGCAGGCTGCACGCTGGTGCTCAAGCCGGCCGAACAGACCTCGCTCACCGCGTTGCGCCTTGGTGAACTGGTGATGGAAGCCGGCATTCCCGACGGCGTCGTCAACATCCTCACCGGCCTCGGCGAAACCGTGGGCGATGCGCTGTGCCGCCACCGCGATGTCGACAAGATCGCCTTCACCGGCTCCACCAACGTCGGCAAGATCATCACCCGCACCGCCGCCGATACGCTGAAGCGCGTGACGCTGGAACTGGGCGGCAAGTCGCCGGTCATCATGATGCCCGACGTCGATGTGAACATGGCTGCCGGCGGCGCCGCCAACGCCATTTTCTTCAACGCCGGCCAGGTGTGCGTTGCCGGTTCGCGCCTTTATGCCCACCGCGACATTTTCGACAAGCTGGTGGAAGGCGTGGCCAATGCCGCCCAGTCGTTGAAGGTTGGCCCGTCATTGGCCGCCGACACCCAGATGGGTCCGCTCGTCTCCTCCGAACAGCAGGAACGGGTGATGGGCTATATCCAGTCCGCACGGCAGCAGGGCGCATCGATCCTTTCCGGTGGCGACAGCCCGTCGAGCGACGGCTATTTCGTCAACCCGACCGTCATCGCCGACGTCAATCCCGACATGAAGGTGATGCGCGAGGAGATCTTCGGCCCGGTGGTCTGCGCGACCCGGTTCGACGATCTGGACGAAGTGGCGCGTCAGGCCAATGACACCGAATTCGGCCTTGCCGCCAGCGTGTGGACGCGCGACCTTTCGGTGATGCACAAGCTGGCTTCGAAGATCAAGGCGGGCACCGTCTGGGGCAATTGCCATTCGATGATCGATCCGGCGCTGCCCTTCGGCGGCTTCAAACAGTCCGGCGTCGGCCGCGAACAGAGCATCGATGGCGTTCTCGCCTATACCGAAACCAAGTCGGTCATCATCGCGCTCTGATTTCCGGCAATCGGTAGAAAAGGAAAAGGCCGAGGGGCATATCTCCCCGGCCTTTTTGCTGTTTGAAGGCGGGCGGCATCACGCCGCGCGGTGCCCTGTTCAGATCTTGATACCGGTCTTGTGATACTGGATCGCCGGTATGCCCTGGGCATGCAGCGCGTCGAACCGGCGGACCTGCGACAGATAGACCGGCGGCACCGGCACATGATTTTCCGGGTTGATCCACAAGCGCAGAATGAGCCGCTTGTGGGTCTCGTCATTCTGGAAATTATCGCGGGAATGCAGCACGCGGAAATTGTGCCACATCATGATTTCGCCCGGCTCCAGCATGAACTTCACGATCACGTCCGGCCGCGTCGTCACCTTGTTGAACACCTCCAGCGCCTTGGTCAGCGCGGGCGGCACTTCCTCCCCCAGCGTACGCGCCGCCTGGCCGAAGAACAGTGACTGCGCATAGCCGCTGATCACACCGTCTTTCCGGCCGATCACCGGCACCGGGCCGTCAGACATCAGCCCGTCACCGGTCGTATCCATCGGATAGCCGGCATAAAGCGCGTCCAGCACGTCGGGCCGCTCCCGCGCGATGATGTCATGCACCGCATCGATGCTGACCAGCCCGCTTTCACCGCCGCTTACCGATTTCGATACACAGGCGAGGCCCAATATCTCATGGAAATCGGTATGCGGGCGCAATTCTATGTCGCTCTGATAACCGCGCGCGCTGGGATTATTCTCTTCCTTGCGGACATAGCCCATAAGATCGCGGGCATGGCTTTGCGGCGCCATTTCCCCCAGATGCGTGCCAATGCCCCAGAAAATCCGTTCGAACAGCGCCTGGCCCAGCTTTTCCACGTCCAGGCCCGACAGCACCACCGCGCCGCGCCCCTCGTCGATCTCGCGCGCGACAGTGACCATGAACGCGTTGAGCTGGGCGTCGTCGAAATCCGCACGCGTGATTTCGGTCAATGGCGTGTCGGCCACCTTGCGGGCAAGGCTTTCCAGCCTGTCGCGCACGACGGGCGGTATTTCCCGCTCCAGCCCATGCCGGCCATTGATCGATGCCGCGGTCCAGCGCCCTGCCGGCACGGGGGTATCCACTTCGTTCAAACCAGCCTCCATTCCTGCATCCTTTCCTGTTCTGCATGATGGCGATTTGCCACCGACAGATGTTTTCGATTGCGGCTACCCGCCGAAATGCGTTTAGGGAGCTGATAACACCGTTTTCGGCCAATGGGCCGTGGAGGCATGATCATGGCTCGCCGTTCGTCCGCGCTGGACACCATTGGCCGCGACGCATTGCTGCGCCTGCCGCGTCGTGACAACGCGACACAGATGCTGGAACGCACATCCGACGATCCGCGCTTCCGCTTTTCGCGCATGGTGACGATGATCGCCCGCCGCTTTCGCACCCGGCTGGACGAGCGGCTGAAAGATGTGGGGCAAACCCAGGCACGCTGGCAGACGCTGTTCTGGATCGCGCTTTCGGGCAAGGCGACCACCCAGCGTGAAATTGCCGACCTGATCGGCGTCGAAGGGCCAACGCTGGTGCGCACGCTCAACGGGCTGGAGGAACAGGGGCTTGTCGAACGTGTGGCCGTGCCGGAAGACCGGCGCGCAAAGGCACTGCGCCTGACCGAAGCGGCCGAACCGATATTGTCGCAGATCGGCACCATCGTCGAGGAATTGCGCAACGACATGTTGCAGGACGTCAGCGATGAAGAGCTGACCGCCGCCGTCCGCGTGCTTGAAAAGATCATGGCTCGCCTCGACCAGTGCTGACCACGGGGCCGCTGTCGCCACAACGGGCCGCAGCCTCAACATCGGCAAAAGGCCGGGGCGGCAGTGCTGCGCCGGCCATTTCCTTCAACCGTCTTTGCCTCGCCAGAACCATGCCACCATTTCCAACGCCGGCGATTCGGCGATCGCCAGCTCTCGGATTATATGTAGCACGCTAATTAAAAAATATCTATGCGGGCGATGGGACGGAAAGCTGGGGACGCGGCCCGATTTCTCCGGCATGGGCCAGCGCCGGGCCGCCGCCGCGCAACAACAGGCGATGCTGTTCGAACGGGCCGGGCAATGTCCATTCTCCGGTCCAGTTCGCCACAAAGCCGAAGCGGCCATAATATTCGGGGTCCCCGATCAGCATGATCGGCGGTGCGCCTTGCGTATCGGCAATGGCCAGCACATGCAGCATCAGCATCTGGCCAATGCCCGACCGCTGCAGCAGCGGCTTCACCGCCACCGGGCCAAGCATCACCAGCGGGACGGCATTCGTGCCATCGAACAGCGCGATCGGCCAGCATTGCAGCGAGGCGATGATCTCCCCGTCCTGTTCGACGACATGACTCAGCGAATCGATCGGATGCGTCCCCTGTCGCACGCGATAGGCCGTACGCTGGTGGCGGTCCTTGCCGAAAGCCGCATCCAGAAGAGACTCGATTGCGGGCTGGTCGTCGCTGCGTGCCTGTCTGACGTTCAATTCGTCCTCGCGTTCGGGTGGCCATGCCATCATATTCATTGCGGCTGCGCGCCTAGCAGGCTGTTGTGACGCAGCAAAGAAAAAAGGGGATTGGATGAAACTCTATGATTCTCCCGGCGCACCCAGCCCACGGCGAGTGCGGATATTCCTGGCCGAAAAAGGCCTGACGGTGGACAAGGTCACACTGGACCTGCGGCGGAACGAGCAGATGAGTGCCGCGTTCCTGGCCATCAATCCACGCGGCACATTGCCCGCGCTGGTGCTGGACGACGGCACGGTTCTGGACGAATCATCGGCCATCTGCCGCTTTTTCGAGGCGCTGCATCCCCAACCGCCGCTGTTCGGGGAAACACCCGGGGAAATCGCGATGATCGACGGATGGACCCGACGGATCGAAACCGATGGCTATCAGGCGGTCGCCAATGTGTTTCGCAACACCATGCCGGCAATGAAGGACCGCGCCGTCACCGGCAAATGGCCGCCAATGCCCCAGATTCCAGAACTGGTCGAACGTGGCCGTGTGATGTTCGACTGCTTTGTGCGTGCGGTCGATGAACGGCTTGCCGACAGCGAATGGATCGCCAGTGATCGCTACAGCTTTGCCGATGTCAGCCTGCTGATCACCATGGATTTCGCGCGCGCTGCCGGCATTACCCTGCCGGATGGGCTGGAGGCGCTTGCACGCTGGTATCAGGCCGCTTCCGCACGCCCCAGCGCTTCCGCCTGATCCATAGACGCAACATGGGCCAACGGAACATCGCTGCATGAAGAAAGGGCATTTCCGGCCAATGCTGGAAATGCCCTGAACGCACCGGGGCGTCTTCTTCGTTTCCGATCGCCGAAAGCGATCACCGTCGCGAAATGCGGCCGGTCCTAGTGCAGGCGCCGGTCGATTTCGTTGATCGCCTGATCGGTCAGCGTCTTGCGTACGGCCGGATCGGTGTGCGACGCGATCACTTCCCGTGCCGCTTCCACCGCAAGGCTGGTCGCGCGTGCGCGCAATTCCTCGGCGGCGGCGCGTTCGGCAGCGCCGATCTTTTCCTCGGCCAGACGGCTGCGGCGGGCGATCACTTCCTCCGCCTTGGTGCGGGCATCGGCCACGAGGCGCTGCGCCTCTTCCTGCGCGGTGGCGAGGATCGCCTCCGCATCGCGCGATGCGGCATCCGCCTTTGCCTGATAGCTGGAAAACAGGGCCTCGGCTTCGGCGCGAAGGCGTGCCGCTTCATCCAGTTCGGCCCTGACCTTGCTCACCTGCGAATCGAGCGAGCGGGCAATGAGCTGCGGCACCTTCTTCCAGATCATGATGCCGATCAGGATGAGCATCGCCAGCGAAACCCAGCCCGTGGCATCGAAGCCAAGCCAGCTTACCGCCTCGGCATGGGGGCCATGGTCATTTGATTCGACCAGCGCGGTCTGCACCGTTTCCGCATTGTGCACGACAGTGCCGGTCTGGCCGGTCTGCGGAAAAGCCGCCGTTTCAGCGTTAACCGCCATGATCAGTAACCCCGTCCACGCGCATCGGCCACGGCAGATGCGACACTTTCCGGCGCCGGCGACTGGCCGGTGAGCCGCGTCACAATGTCGGCAGCCGCTTCATCCGCAACCCGGTCGAGCTCGCCGGTCGCGGCTTCCCGCGCGGCGGCGATACGCGCCTCCGCCTCGGCAAGGCGTGATCCCAGCACATTGTCGAGCTCAGCCAGGCGGGCCGAAGTTTCCGAAGACACTTCGTTGTTCGCCGCACCCAGGATCGACTGCGCTTCACCGCGCGCCCTGGCAAGCGTGGCTTCCTGCCGCGCCTGCGCTTCGGAAGCGCGGGTCTGGGCGGACTGCGCTTCAGCCAGATCGCCAGCGATCTTGGCCTGACGGCCTTCGATCACGCGGCCGACCTTCGGCAGCATGGCCCTGGCGATCCCGAAATAGAGAAAGCCGAAGACCAGCAGCAGCCAGAAGAACTGCGACGCATAGGTCGCAGCAATCTGTTGAAGTTGAGGCATGTCGCGCCCTTATCCCTTGGTCAGACGTTCGCGATCAGGCGACGAAGACGAGGATGACGGCAACGACGAACGCCAGAAGGCCCAGAAGTTCGGCAGCGGCGAAGCCGATGAACAGACGGCCCTGCTGGCTGTCGGCAGCCGACGGATTGCGAAGGGCGGACTGAAGGAAAGCAGCAAACACATTGCCCACGCCGAGAGCGGCAAGACCGATGCCGATAGCAGCGAGACCGGCACCGAGAAGCTTGGCGGCCTGAGGATCCATGGTGAAACTCCCTAGTCTAAATAGTGCGTCCGGGACGCGGTTGATTAATGAAGGTGGATGGCGTCGTTCAGATAGAGCGACGTCAGAAGAGCGAAAACATAAGCCTGAATGGCGCAGACCAGCAGTTCCAGCGCAAGCACGCCGATAAGCAGCGCAAGCGTCGGCAGCGTCACGATCATCGCCGCGCCGCCGGTAGCCCCGAGGCCGACGATGAAACCGGCCAGCACTTCAAGCAGGATATGACCCGCCGTCATCGCGACGAACAGTCGCAGCGCAAGGCTGAACGGGCGGATCATGAAGGAAACGAATTCGACCGGCACGATGATCGGCAGCATCCATCCCGGCACGCCATGCGGCACGAACAGCGAGAAGAAGCGCAGCCCATGGCGCGCAAAGCCGACGGCAAGCACGGTGCCGAAGGAGAAGACGGCCAGCATCGCGGTGACGGTGAGATGGCTGGTCACCGCAAAGGGGTGAAGCCCGGGAATGACGCCGACCGGCGCAAGGCTGAGGAAATTGGCGGCCGAAATGAACATGAAGAGCGAGAAGATGAGCGGCACGAACCGCTTGCCTTCCGGACCGACATTGGCGCTGAGCGTATTGTCGATGAACGTATAGACGCTCTCCACCGCGGCCTGCCAGCGGCCGGGCACCAGCTTCGCGCCGCGCACGCCGCCGAAGATGAACACCCAGATCACGGCCAGCGAAATGACCATCCAGGCGGCCGAGTTGGTGAAGTCGAGATTGAAACCGCCCGCGCCAAGGGGAGCGAGGCCATGAATCTCAAACTGTTCCAGCGGGCTATGTGCCACCGCGTCAACCCTCGTCTTTTTCCTGCCCATCGTCCTCGCGGACGTTGGCGATTTTCCAAATATTCCTGAACGCGGCCGCCGTACCCAAGAAGAGCAAGGCGAACAGGAACCACGGGCTCGTGCCGAGCACGCGATCCAGAAACCACCCGATCAGCAGGCTTCCCAACAGGGCGGCCAGCAGCTCGGTAACGATCCGCATACCCGTCGCGACGCCCTTGGACGAATCCCGCGCCTCACGCAGCTTGCTTTCGCCGGCTTCCCGGGCGCGTTCCAGCTCCCCGAGGCGCTTCGACAATGCGTCAAGCCGTGATTTGTTGGGATCCTGCTCCAATTTCTACGTCCACGCCCCATCTTCCAGACAGCAAAAAAGCCGCCCGCAAGGTGTGACGGGTGCGCCCCCCGCCCGAGCGGCGCCACCTCTAGTGTCGAGGTCCGCGCAAGTCAACTATGCGCAGCCAGTCACTATTCCGCCGCCAGCAGCGTTTCGGCACCGCGAAGATCGACCGAGACAAGACGGGATACGCCCCTTTCCACCATTGTCACGCCGTAAAGCCGGTGCATGCGGCTCATCGTCACGGCATTATGGGTGACGATCAGGAAGCGCGTGTCGGTTTCCTGCGCCATGCGGTCGAGCAGATCGCAAAAACGTTCGACATTGGCGTCGTCGAGCGGCGCATCCACCTCGTCGAGCACGCAGATCGGCGCCGGATTGGTAAGGAAAAGGCCGAAAACCAGCGCCACGGCGGTCAGCGCCTGCTCCCCGCCGGAAAGCAGCGTCAGCGTCGTCAGCTTCTTGCCGGGCGGCTCGGCCATGATTTCCAGCCCGGCCTCCAGCGGGTCGTCCGAATCGACCAGCGCGAGATGCGCCTGCCCGCCCTGGAACAGCGTGGTGAACAATTGGCGGAAATGCCGGTCGACCTCCTCGAACGCAGCCAGCAGCCGTGCGCGCCCTTCGCGGTTGAGGCTGGCGATGGAGCCGCGCAACTGCTGGATCGCCTGTGTCAGCTCGTCACGTTCGACCGCGCTGTCGCTGCGGCCTTTTTCGATTTCCGCCAGCTCGCGATCGGCGACGAGGTTGACCGGTCCAAGCCGTTCCCGCTCCATCACCAGCCGGTCGAGCGCGGCCGACGCCGCCTCTGCATTCACCGCCGCCACCGGGTCGAAACCGATGCGTTCGGGCAGCAGCGGCGGCGGGCATTTGAACCGCTCTCCGCATTGGCGATTGATTTCCTGATGCCGCGCCTCCTGCGCTTCCGCCCTTGCCGCGGCACCGGCGCGCGCCTCACGCGCGACGGCCAGCGCCTCATTGGTATCGGCGAGCCGCTTGTCGGCAGCGGCGGCGGCGGCTTCGCCCTGCGCTGCCTGCGAATCGGCAGCCAGCTGGGCGGCGCGCGCGCTATTGGCCTGTTCCTCAAGCTCTGTCTGGCGGCGGGTGAAATCGGGCGGGGCCGTTTCCAGAAGCTGGCGCTCCTCCTCCAGCCGATGCGCGCGATCAGCCAGTTCCTCGCCACGAACAGCAGCGGTGGCGGCGCGTTCGGTCCAGCTGCGGGTATCGCGGTCGATCACCACCAGCCTGTCCTGATCGGCGCCGAGCGCACGCAGCACTTCGCCCTGCCGTGCCCGCGCCTCGGCCAGTGCAGCGCGGGCCGCCTCCGCATCGCGCCGGGCAGCGCTGGCGACGGCGGCTGCATCGTCGAGCGGCGGAAGTGCTGCCAGACCCTTTTGTTTTTCCGCCCTCTCCTTCTCCGCCGCCTCAAGTTCCGCCGTGGCGCGCGTCAATCCCTGATCGAGATCCTCAAGCCGCGCCCGACGCCGGTCCGCCGTCGCCCGCTCGGCGGCAAGACGGGCATCAGCCTGACGCCGGTCCCGCTCCGCCTTTTGCAGCGCCGCGCGCGTCTGGCTTTCCTGCTCGCGCGCCTGCCGATGGTCCGCCTCCGCCTGCGTGACCTGCGTCTCCACCTGTTCCACCGCAGCCTTCGCCGCCGGCAACGCCGCGTCGATCGCCGCAAGCCGGTTTGCCTGCACCAGCCGTTCGGCAGTGGCGGCGCCGGCTCCGCGCGCGATGAAGCCGTCCCAACGGCGCATCACGCCATCGCGTGTCACCAGCCGCTGCCCGATGGAAAGAGGGATGCTGCCGTCATCCACATCAACCACGCCGATCTGGCGCAGACGCCGCGACAATGCGGGCGGCGCGTCAACATGGTCCGCCAGCGATTCGGCGCCGGATGGCAGTGCAGGGTCGCCGTCCGCCCCTGTAGTGTCCTGCCAGTTGCGCACGGCGTCCGCCTCGCCCACCGCAGCGTCAAGATCATCGCCAAGCGCACCGGCCAGCGCCTTTTCATAGCCGGGCGCGACGCGAAGCTGGGCCAGCGCCGAACGCGCCGCCGACGCGGGCAGTGCCGCCATGCGCGCCACTGCCTGCCGCTCCGCCGTCAATGCCGCAAGCGCCGCGCGCACGCGGCCAGCCTCCACACGACCCTGTTCCAGCGCCTCCGCCGCCCGGTCCCGCGCCGCATCGATGTTCGCAAGCTGTGCCGTCAGCCGTTCGATTTCCGCCGAAAGCGCGGCAACCGCCTCTTCCGCTTCGGCAAGAAGCCGGGCCGCATCTTCATCGCCCGAGGCCAGCGCCGCCCGCTCCCGCGTCAATCGCTCAAGATCGCCAGCGACACGGCGATGCTGGGCATCGGCCTGCGCCAGCGCGGCTTCTGCCAGCCTGATCTGCGCCTGTGCGGCGGCCTGCCGCTCTATCGCCTCCGCCATGCGCAATTCGGTGGCGTCGGCACGCTTTTCAGCCTCGGTGACATGCGCCTGAAGCTGCTGCACCGATTCGCGGGCGCCGGTCAGCCGCGCCTCCGTCTCCGCCCGCTCCTGCTCCAGCCGCGCCAGCGCCGCCCGCGCATCTTCCGCAAGCGCCGATTCACGGCTGCGGTCTTCGGCAAGCGTGGCGGCGGCACTGGCAAGGTCGCGGCAGCGCCGTTCATGGGCGGCCTGTTCGGATGCAAGCGCCTGCTGGCGCGCGGCAAGCGTGGTCAGCGCTTCACGCGCGTGGGACTGGGCGGCACGAAGATCGGCCGCACGCCGCGCCGCCTGTGCCTGCGCTTCGGCAGCGGCGGCCTGTTCCCGCCCGGCAGTGGCGACCAGCGTTTCCGACCGCGCCGCTTCTTCCCGCGCAGCCTCGGCCGCGCGCGACGCCTCCAGCCAGCGGATGTGAAGCAGCCGCGCTTCGGCAATGTGGATCTGTTCGGAAAGATTGCGGTAACGCTCCGCCGCCCGCGCCTGACGCTTCAGCGATGCAATCTGCGATTCCATCTGCTGCATCAGATCGTCGAGACGGGCGAGATTCGCCTCGGTCGCGCGCAGCTTCTGTTCGGCATCCCGGCGGCGGACATGCAGGCCGGCAATGCCGGCCGCTTCTTCAAGCATCGCCCGACGTTCGGTGGGTTTGGCGGCGATCACCGCGCCGATGCGCCCCTGGCTGACCAGCGCTGGCGAATGGGCGCCGGTGGCGGCATCGGCGAACAGCAGCGCCACATCCTTGGCGCGCACATCACGCCCGCTGATGCGATAGGCGGAGCCGGCCCCCCGTTCGATCCGCCGGGTGACTTCCAGCACATCGTCATCGTTGAAGCCGACCGGCGCGCTGCGGCTGCTGTTGTCCAGCGTCAGCGTCACTTCGGCGAAATCGCGCGCCGGGCGGGAGGTGGTGCCGGCAAAGATCACATCTTCCATGCCGCCGCCGCGCAGCGACTTGGGCCGCGATTCGCCCATCGTCCAGCGGATCGCCTCCAGCAGATTGGATTTGCCACAGCCATTGGGGCCGACGACGCCCGTCAGCCCCGGCTCGATGCGCAAATCCGCAGGATCGACGAAGCTTTTGAAGCCCGTGATCCTGAGCCGCTGGAACTTCACCGAAGGCCCCCCCGCCCGTTCGCTCAGCCGCTTATTTCAGCGCCTCGTCCAGCTTGGGCTGCAGCGATTTCCAGTCATAGACATTTTCCTGCGTCGTGCCGTTGATGACGAAGGTGGGCGTGCCGGTAAGGTTATAGCTCTTCACCGCATCGCTGCGGATATCGGCCAGCTTCTTGAGCATCGCCTGATCGTTCAGACACTGCGTCTGCTTTGCTTCGGGCAGGCCGCGCAGCTTGAAGAACTGGTCCAGCCCGGTGATGCGCAAAATGCTTGCGAACTGCTGTTCCGGCGGTGCCGATTGCAGCTTTTCAAGCTCGTCGCCAGCCTTGGAAAGCTTGCCGACCCAGCTTTCCTGCGCGCCATAAAGCCCGTCCTGCGTCGGGAAAAAGGCGGAAGGCGGCATGCAATAGGCCAGCAGCGAAACCGGCACGTCGATGCCGTTCAGGATGAAGGAACGGAACTCGTAAGAGACTTTTCCCGAAGCGATATATTTCTGCTTCAGCGTGGCCTCCGCCTCGTCATGAAAGGCGCGGCAATGCGGACAGGTGAAGGAGCCGAACTCCAGCAGCTTCACCGGCGCGGCAGGGTTGCCCATAAGAAAGCCGCCGCCGGGCGTGGCGACCACGGTGTTCGTCCAGTCCTTGCCCGCCTGGGCAGCGCTGGCGCCATTCATCGCATCGGCATTGTTGGTGGCGGCATCCTGGTTGCACGCGGCGGTAAGGATCGCCAGGCCGATCACTGCGGCCCTGAGCATGGATTTCATCGGGAACTTCTCTCCGCTCGTCATCGCCGGCCACCTTCATGCCCGGCCGGTGGTTTTCCAGAAACAGGCTGCAGGGACTTTGCCCCATTGTCGAACACCGGCGGACCGCTGGTTTCGCACAGCCGCACGGCCAGCGCCTCCAGACAGGCGCGCAGCCCGTCATCCTCGATCGCCTTCAGGCTGGTGGTCATGTCGCCCGGCAGCGGCGCGGCCTGCTTCGCCGCCGATTCCACCGGCCTGCGCCTGCGCGCGCCGACAACGCCATGGCGCAGCACAAGGCGCGACACCGCGCGATAGCCGAAGAAGCGGTTCACCCGCTCCACAATCTCGTCCGACACATGTTGCAGCATCGGCGCAAAGGCGCCTTCCACCGTCAGCGTCAGCGTGCCCTCACCGCGTTTGCCGGTCGGAAAGCGAATCGAGTCGGGGGCGCTCACCTCCGCATAGCGATCGCCGACGATTTCGGGCCAGCGGCTGACCACCGCGCTTTGCATGAAGCCGAAACGACGGAAGGCGGCACGACCGACCACGGGCAATATATCGCCCACGGAGCGCGATTTGCCCGACCGGTTCGTCCTGTCGCCTGTTCCTTGCATCTGCTTCCCATGCCATAGCCGCCCCATGGTCGTCGAGAACATCGCTGACACTTTGCACGGCTGGTATGCCCGTCACGCCCGAACGCTGCCCTGGCGACAGCCGCCGGGCACCAATGAAGCGGCCGATCCCTATCGCGTCTGGCTGTCGGAAGTGATGCTGCAACAGACGACGGTGGCGGCTGTCACCCCCTATTTCGATCTATTCACAAGGCGCTGGCCGACGGTGCAGGCGCTTGCCGCCGCCGATGACGCCGATGTGATGGCGGCATGGGCGGGGCTTGGCTATTACAGCAGGGCGCGCAATCTGCTGGCCTGCGCGCGCATGGTGGTGGACCGGCATCACGGCCATTTCCCGCGGGACGAGGCAATACTTCTGACCCTGCCTGGCATCGGTGCCTATACCGCTGCCGCGATTGCCGCCATCGCCTTCGGCCAGCCGGCCAATGTGGTCGACGGCAATGTCGAACGGGTGGTGTCGCGCCTGTTCGCGGTGGAAACGCCGCTGCCCTCAGCCCGGCCGGAACTGAAACGCCTTGCCGCGAGGCTGACGCCGCTGCTCAACGCCGGGGACCATGCACAAGCGATGATGGATCTGGGCGCCACCATCTGCACGCCCCGCAACCCGCATTGCCTTGCCTGTCCATTGCGCGATCATTGCCGCGCCTTTGCGCTTGGCGATCCGGCCCGCTTTCCGCTGAAGGCACCGCGCGCTGCCCGGCCGGAACGACAGGGCACCGCCTTCTGGCTGGAAAACAGCCATGGAACCAGTGTGTTGCTGGTTCGTCGTCCCAGCCATGGCCTGCTTGGCGGGATGCGGGCATTGCCGACGGGGGAATGGGCGGAACAGCCATCCACCCTTGCCGGCGCGCCCGCCGCAGTCGAATGGGCCATGGCAGCAACGGCCGCGCGGCATGTGTTCACCCATTTCGGGCTGACGCTTGGCGTCGCCATCGGCCAGGCAATGGAGGGGACGGAAATGGTGGATGGCGAATGGTGGCCGATCAACGATCTCGACGATGCGGGACTGCCGACGGTTTTTGCCAAGGCAGCGCGAATCGCCCTGTCCTTGCGCGAAAGGGCCGGGCCGGCGGCGGTGGAGGGTTGAAGATGGCGGCGGACGGCGAAGTCCCCCCATCCGCTTCCGGCCTGGCACGGCGCGACCTGCTGCTGGCGGGCGCGGCGGCAACACTGGTGCCATGGCCGGGCCATGCGCTGGCGGCACCCGCCACGGCGCAGAACCGCAGGCGTTATGACGCTGTCGGCCGGCTGATGACGCAATATGTCAAGGACCGCCGCATTGCCGGCGCCGTCTTCGCCATCGGGCGCAACAGCGGCGACACCGATTTCCTTGCCCATGGCTACAGCGCCATGGCGCGGGGCCAGTTCCTGAACGAGGAATCGCTGTTCCGCATCTATTCGATGACCAAGCCGATCACCGCGGTCGCGGCGATGATCCTGATCGAGGAAGGACGGCTGAAGCTCGACCAGAATATCGCCGACATCTTCCCCGGCTTTGCCAAGCCGCGCGTTATCATCGGTGCCTCGCGCGGGCTTGAATCACGCCCGGCGACACGTCCGATCACCGTCAGGCATCTGCTTACCCATAGTTCCGGGCTTGGCTATACGATCAACGGCAATGGTCCGGTGGAGCAGGAATATACGCGCCTTGGCCTTGTGCCGGGGCAACGCGACCTGTCCGACAAGTTGCCGCGCCCGCCAAGCCTTGCCGCCTTCGCCGATCTGCTGGCGACGGTGCCACTGCTGACCGACCCCGGCACGCGCTGGCATTACAGCCTGTCGCTGGACCTGATGGGTGCAATCGTGGAACGCGTGGCCGACCAGCCTTTCAACCTGTTCCTGAAGGAACGGATCTTCGATCCGCTGGGCATGGCCGACACCGGCTTTACCGTGGCAGCCCGCCGCCTGCCCCGGCTGGTGGCCAATTATCTGGTCACGCGCGAAGGGCTGCGGCTGATCGACGGCCCACCGGACAGCGTCTATGGCCACATGCCCGCCTTTCCGTTCGGCGGATCGGGGCTGGTGTCGTCCGCGCGCGATTATGCCCGCTTCTGCGCGATGCTGCTTGGCGAAGGGCAATGGCGCACAAAGCGTATCATCACGGCCGAAACGGCACGGCTGATGATGTCGAACCTGCTGCCGGAAGGCGTTGCCGGGCCGGACGGACAGGGCTTTGGCGCGGGCGGCAAGGTGCTGATTCACCCCGATGGCACCGGCCAGGGCATTGGCACCTATGGCTGGGCGGGCGCCGCCGGCACGATGATGTGGGTGGACCCGGTCTACAAGGTTCATGCCACATGGCTTGCCCAATATATGCCGCTGGAAGCATTGCCGGTACAGCGTACCGTTCCACGTGCCGCTTATGAGGATCTGTCCAGGCCGTCATGACACAGCAATTCATCCCCGGATTCACTGGCTCCCCGCTCGATCGAACCGACGAAAACCGGCCTTCGGCCGAAGAACTTGTCCGGCTTCGTACCGATTCGCAGGCGGCCGTGCTGCTGCTGGACAGCCTTGAGCCGGCCATTGGCGAGGACGGCCATCTGCTGTGGCTGCCGCCAGCCGATCTTGCCCCCGACACGACGCTGATCTTCCTTGGGCTGGAAGATGGCCAGCCGCGCTTCGCCGCTGCCGGCAAGGCGCCGGAAGGACGCGGCACGCACATGAGCTTCTGGCAGGCGATCAACGGGTTGAGCCGGGCGGAAGCAGCGATCTTCGCCTGCGCCAAAAGCCTGGTAGACTGGCATGAAAGACATGGCTTCTGCGCGGTATGCGGCACCGCCACCGCCATGATGCGCGGCGGCTGGGCGCGATCCTGCCCAAATTGCCAGGCGGAACATTTCCCCCGCACCGATCCGGTGGTGATCATGCTTGCCGAACATGGGCAGGGGGACGAACGGCGCGTGCTGCTGGGCCGCCAGCCGCGCTTTCCAAAGGGCCATTATTCGGCGCTGGCCGGTTTTCTGGAAGTCGGCGAATCGATCGAGGAGGCGGTCGCCCGCGAACTGGCGGAGGAAGCAGGCGTCGCCACCACATCGGTGCGTTACATCGCCAGCCAGCCATGGCCCTTTCCATCATCGCTGATGATCGCCTGCATCGCGCAGGTGGAAAGCGACCGACTGACCATCGACACCAACGAACTGGAAGACGCCTTCTGGGCGACGCGCGACGAAGTCCTGGCCGCGCTGGCCAAGGCAGAGGGCGCGCGCTTCAACGTGCCGCCGCCCTATGCCATCGCGCATACGCTGCTGTCGCGCTGGGCGGCGGGGGACTAAGCGGATATTGCGCGGCGGCGGAAGACCGGCCGGTCAGGCGCGGGGGCGCGCCTGCCGATAGGAGCCGAGCAGCCGCACCCATTTGGAATGAAAGCGCAATTCCTCCAGCGCACGTTCAACCTGCGGGTCTTCGGGCACGCCTTCGATGTCGGCGAAGAACTCCGTCGCGTTGAAGCTGCCGCCGCGCTGATAGCTTTCCAGCTTGGTGATGTTCACACCATTGGTCGCGAACCCGCCAAGCGCCTTGAACAGCGCGGCAGGCACGTTCTTCACTTCGAACACCAGCGACGTCATCGCCGGTTCGCCGGGCGGCGGCGTCTGCATTTCGCGGGCCAGTACGACGAACCGGGTGGTGTTGTGGCTTTCGTCCTCAATCCCTTCGGCCAGCGGGACAAGGCCGTAAAGCTCCCCGGCCAGCGCCGATGCGATGGCGCCGGTGCGCCTGTCATTCCCTTCGGCGATATGCGCGGCGGCGGCGGCGGTATCGGCAAAGGCGACCGGACGGATGCCATGGGCGCGGGTGTATTTGCGCACCTGACCCAGCGCCTGCGGATGGCTGATCACTTCATCGACGCCGGTCGCGCCCGGCAGCGCCAGCAGGCAGTGACGCACGCGCACGAAATGTTCGTCGACGATCACCAGCCCTGATTCGGGGAGCAGGAAATGAATGTCGGCAACGCGCCCGTGCAGCGAATTTTCAATCGGGATCACGGCACAGCCGACGCGCCCCTCGATGACGCTGTCCAGCGCATCCTCGAACGAAAAACAGGGTACCGGCAGCCGATCGGGATAAAGTTCGCGCACCGCCTGATGCGAATAGGCGCCGGGCGCGCCCTGAAACGCGACAGCGCGTTCGGGCCGGGCGGCGGCCGCCTCGTGCATTGCGGCAACGCGCTCGCGCGCAAGCCTGGGATAGTTTTCCATGGGCCGGCCGCTTATCGTCAGGATCAACAATGAGCAAGCACGCGCTTGCAGCAATGCCATTCCCGCTCTAAAGGGGCGGCGATTTAACTCAAACCACGATCCGCTTTTCGGACGATATGCCAGGAGTTGCGCGGGGATGGACGACAGGACGAACACAATCGCCGGATGGGCCTTGTTCGGCGGTATCGTGGCGCTTGGCCTGTCAATCGCCACCGGCATGTATTTCGAGCCGGAACGCCCTGAGAAGATGGGCTATGTCGTTGAAGGCGTTGAAGAAGAATCCGCAGGACCAGTGGAAGTCGAAAAGCCGATCGCCTTCTATCTGCAGACGGCCAACCCGACCAAGGGCGCGGACATCTTCAAAAAGTGCGCGGCCTGCCACACTGATTCGGCCGGTGGCCCCAATGGCATCGGCCCCAATCTTTATGGCGTCGTCGGCCGCCCGCACGCGGTTGAAGCCGGCTTCACCTATTCCGACGCGCTGAAGTCGAAGCCCGGCAAATGGGATTTCGATGCGCTGAGCGAATGGCTGAAATCGCCCAAGGCCTATGCGCCCGGCACGAAGATGAGCTTTGCCGGCCTGTCCAAGCCGCAGGATCGCGCTGATGTGATCGCCTATCTGAACACCCAGGGTTCGAACCTGCCCTTCCCGCCGCCGCCGGCCGAAGATGCCGCCGCTGCTGCCGGGAATGAAGTGGCGCCTGCCGACAACGAAGCCGCCCCGGCGGAAAGCGCGGCCGGTGCAGCCGGTGCCGATGCGACGCCGACCAAGGGCACGGAGTCCGGTGCGACCAGCAAGCAGGGCGCGACCAACAACTGATCGCCTTGCCGCGACGGTCCGCAAGGCCCGTTGAAGCAGCTTCGATTTGAAAACAGCGTCCGGCTGGTGCCGGGCGCTTTTTTCATGTCCAGCCGCTGGCTTTGCCATGTTCGGCCGCTGCCGATGCCGGGCGATGTTCCGGCAAGGGCAGGACGTGGCACAAACGGTGCTCGGCAATCACCCGTCGGCGTGAATCGCGGCCTGAAGGCCGTAATGCCGGCAGATGATCTGCCATGCCTCTTCCGCGGTTTCGACGAAGCGGAAGATCCGCAAATCATTGGGCGAAATCACCCCTTCTTCGACCAGCGCCTCGAAATCGATGACGCGATTCCAGAACTCATGGCCGAACAGCAAGATCGGCAGCGGCGCCATCTTGCCGGTCTGGATCAGCGTCAGCAGCTCGAACATTTCATCGAAGGTGCCAAAGCCGCCGGGAAACACCGCCACCGCCCGTGCGCGCAGCAGGAAATGCATCTTGCGAAGCGCGAAATAGTGGAACTGGAAGCTGAGCGACGGGGTGACGTAGGGATTGGGCAATTGTTCGTGCGGCAACACGATATTCAGCCCGATCGATGATGCGCCCGCTTCTGCCGCGCCGCGATTGGCGGCTTCCATGATCGACGGGCCGCCGCCCGAACACACGACGAACTGGCGCCTGCCGTCCTCGTCGCAATCGCAACGGCTGGCAAGCTGTGCCAGCTTGTGCGCCTCGTCATAATAGCGCGATTTTTCGGCGAGGCGGGTGGCGATGCGCCGCTGCGTATCGGTGGCGGCGGCATCCAGCATCGCCTGCGCCTTGTCCGGCGCCGGAATGCGGGCAGAGCCATAGAAAACCAGCGTCGAACCGATATTGGCTTCTTCCAGCAGCAGTTCGGGCTTCAGCAGCTCAAGCTGAAACCGTATCGGACGCAAATCCTGACGCAACAGGAAATCATTGTCCTGGAAGGCAAGGCGATAGGCGGGGTCTTCGGTTTGCGGGCTGCTCGTCACCTTGCCGGCGACATCGGCATCACGCCGCGCAGTTGGGAAAACACGCTTGGAAACAGATGGGGTATTGCTCATCAAAACTCCTGAACAACAGGGCGGCCTTGCGTGCCACCCGTGCCTTAGCGGCAATATGGCCCACGGCCCATGTCGAAATGGAGATGGTTGTTGTGAAGGCTGTTTGCATCGGGACCGAGGACGATTGAAAACCGCCTGCAACCCGCCCGATGCACCTGGCGCAGGAAGCTGCGCACATGCTCGTCCGGACCGTTCCATCCGTCAACCACGGTGATCCGCCGCCCGTCGGTCAGCACGAAGGCGGCGATGTCCACCGCATTGGCGCGGCCATGTTCCGAAAGCCTGCCACCTGCCTGATTGTTGATTGGACGGCAGGCATAGGTGCCGAAACTTTCGATTCGCGCCAGCCCCGCGCCAAGGGATGCACGGGCAAGCGCACCTGCATCGCGCGTCCATTGGGCAAAGGCCGATGCCAGCGGGCATGTCATTGCCGTCAGATGCGTGACCGGCACGCCGATGTCTAGCAATTGAACCGCGCCGATGGCCGAACAGCCGCCGGCAAAGCTGCGGTCCGGCAGCGCGCGATATTTGACGCCCGCGCGCGAAAGGCCGGCAAGGCATTGGCGAATATCCACCTGCGGGCGGGGCTGGGGCGCCGGTGCGCGGCCGCCGCCGCAAGCCGCCAGCGCCAATGCCAGGAAAAGGAATAAAAACCGCATCGCCAACGAGATTCCTTCATGCGATTCAACGCGTCAAGCTTGACAGGGCGCGACGTATCTCTAGAACCGCCGACGGGCCACGCTGTCCCAACGCAGCGCGAGCTCTCTGTGAGGAGAGTCTTAAATGACTGACAAACCGACCGCGCTTCCCGCGCGTCCTTTCTTTTCTTCCGGTCCCTGCGCAAAACCTCCCGGCTGGTCGGCTGACCGTCTGGCGACGGACTCGCTCGGCCGTTCGCACCGCTCCAAGATCGGCAAGAGCCGCCTCAAGCACGCGATCGACCTGACGCGCGAAATCCTGCAGGTGCCCGACACCCACATCATCGGCATCGTGCCCGGCTCCGACACCGGCGCCGTGGAAATGGCCATGTGGTCGATGCTGGGCGCACGGCCCACCACCCTGCTCGCCTGGGAAAGCTTTGGCGAAGGCTGGGTGACGGACGCGGTCAAGCAGCTCAAGATCGAAGCGGATGTGATCAAGGCGCCCTATGGCGAACTGCCCGATCTTACCCGCGTCAATCAGGACAATGACGTCATCTTCACCTGGAACGGCACCACATCGGGCGTGCGCGTCCCCAATGGCGACTGGATCCGCGACGATCGCCAGGGCCTGATGTTCGCCGACGCCACCTCCGCCGTGTTCGCGATGGACATGCCGTGGGACAAGCTGGATGTCGTCACCTATTCCTGGCAGAAGGTGCTTGGCGGCGAAGGCGCGCATGGCGTGCTCATCCTCGGCCCGCGCGCGGTGGAACGGCTGGAAAGCTACACCCCGGCATGGCCGTTGCCCAAGATCTTCCGGATGACCAAGGGCGGCAAGCTCAACGCCGGCATCTTCCAGGGCGACACCATCAACACGCCGTCCATGCTCTGCGTCGAAGATTATATCTTCGCGCTGGAATGGGCGCAGTCGCTGGGTGGCCTGTCCGGCCTCGTCTCCCGCTCGGAAGCCAATGCGCAGGCGCTGGACCGCTGGGTGCAGAACACCGACTGGATCGACCATCTGGCCGCCGATCCGGCATCGCGCTCCACCACGTCGGTATGCCTGAAATTCGCCGATCATGCGGTGGAAGGCCTTGATGACGCGGCCCGGCTGGCACTCGTCAAGAAAATCGCCTCTCTGCTTGAGGCGGAAGGCGCCGCCTATGACATCGCCGGCTATCGCGATGCGCCTCCGGGTCTTCGTATCTGGTGCGGCGCCACGGTCGACACCGCCGATATCGAAGCGCTCGGCCCGTGGCTCGACTGGGCCTGGTCGCAGGTTCGCGCCGCCTGATCCCTTTATCCTGTTGCGTCGACGCCCGCATGGGCCGGCGTTCGCATCATTTCCGCCGCACGCCGGCAGTGTGAACGCCGCCCCATCGCGATGGCGGGAAGAACAAGGACGAAAACATGCCTAAAGTTCTGATTTCCGATAAGATGGACCCTCGCGCCGCCCAGATCTTCCGCGAACGCGGGATCGAGGTGGACGAAATCACCGGCAAGACCAAGGAAGAACTGATCGCCATCATCGGCCAATATGACGGCCTTGCGATCCGTTCCGCCACCAAGGTCACCAAGGATGTGCTGGAAGCCGCGACCAATCTGAAGGTCGTGGGCCGCGCCGGCATCGGCGTCGACAATGTCGACATTCCGGCCGCGTCGGCCAAGGGCGTGGTGGTGATGAACACCCCGTTCGGCAATTCGATCACCACCGCCGAACATGCGATTGCGCTGATGTTCGCGCTGGCACGTGAACTGCCGGCCGCCGATGCCTCCACCCAGGCCGGCAAATGGGAAAAGAACCGCTTCATGGGCGTCGAGCTGACGGCCAAGACGCTGGGCCTGATCGGTGCGGGCAACATCGGCTCCATCGTTGCCGATCGTGCGCTTGGCCTGAAGATGAAAGTCGTCGCCTATGACCCGTTCCTGACACCCGAACGCGCGGTTGAAATGGGCGTGGAAAAGGTGACGCTGGACGAACTGCTCGCCCGGGCGGACTTCATCACCCTGCACACGCCGCTGACCGATTCCACGCGCAACATCCTGTCGAAGGAAAACCTTGCCAAGACGCGCAAGGGCGTGCGGATCATCAACTGCGCGCGCGGCGGACTGATTGACGAAGCAGCATTGAAGGAAGCACTGGATTCCGGCCATGTCGCCGGCGCGGCGCTGGACGTGTTCGTGGAGGAACCGGCAAAGAATTCGCCGCTGTTCGGCACGCCGGGCTTCATTTCCACCCCGCATCTGGGCGCGTCGACCACCGAGGCGCAGGTCAATGTCGCCATTCAGGTGGCCGAGCAGATGGCCGATTATCTGATGACCGGCGGGGTCACCAATGCGCTGAACATGCCGTCGCTGTCGGCGGAGGAAGCCCCCAAGCTGAAGCCCTATATGGCGCTTGCCGAACAGCTTGGTTCGCTGGTTGGCCAGCTTGCGGCCGAAGGCGCCACCGGCGTCACCGTGGAAGTGGAAGGCGCTGCCGCCGAACTGAACCAGAAGCCGATCACCGGCGCGGTTCTGGCCGGGCTGATGCGCGTGTTCTCCGACACGGTGAACATGGTCAACGCGCCCTTCCTCGCCAAGGAGCGCGGGCTGGACGTGCGCGAAGTGCGGCATGAGCGTGAAGGCGATTATCACACGCTGATCCGCGTTTCGGCCACCACCCGCAATGGTGAGCGTTCGGTTGCCGGCACGCTGTTTTCCAACAGCACGCCCCGCCTTGTCGAAATCTTCGGCATCAAGGTGGAAGCCGATCTGGCCGGCAACATGCTCTACATCGAAAACGACGACAAGCCGGGCTTCATCGGCCGTCTGGGATCGACGCTGGGCGAAGCCGGCGTCAACATCGGCACCTTCCATCTCGGCCGTCGTTCGACCGGCGGGGAAGCAGTGCTGCTGCTGTCCGTCGATTCGGTGATCGGTGATGATCTGCTTGGCAAGATCACGGCGCTGCCGGGCGTGCGCCAGGCAAAGGCGCTGCGCTTCTAAGCCCACGCCGACATCAATGTTTCGCCGCCGTATCCCGGCCTTGCGGGGCGGCGGCGGAACGAAAACGACCCTTCCAGTCAGTGGATAATGGCGCCGCCGGGGAATTAATACTTGCAGTGCGCGCCAAATCCCGCTTTCGCCGTGGTGAAGGGATGGCCTGGAAAACATCATGACCGACATCGCACCCGGATTGCTGCCCGAAGGGCTGCGTGACCGACTGCCGCCAGAAGCGGAAGCCGCCTCTGCGCTGCTGCGCGCCGTCATCGATGTCACCGCTGGCCATGGCTATGACCGGGTTCAGCCGCCACTTGCCGAGTTCGAGGCGAATCTGGTCGGCCGGTTGAAATCCACGCGCCAGCAGGATCTTCTCCGCTTCGTCGATCCGGTATCGCAGCGCACGCTTGCCCTGCGGCCGGATATCACCAGCCAGATCGGCCGCATCGCCTCCACCCGCATGGCAAAGGCCGCGCGGCCGCTGCGCCTGTCCTATGGCGGGCCGGTGCTGAAGGTGCGCGGCACGCAGTTGCGCCCGGAACGGGAAATGATCCAGACCGGGGTGGAACTGATCGGCAGCGACAGCGTCACCGCCGCCGCCGAAGTCATCCATGTCGCGGTGGAAGCATTGGAAGCGATCGGCGTGACCGGCATCAGCGTCGATCTGACGCTGCCCAACCTTGTCGAACTGCTTGCCGCCGGGCCGATGCCGGTTCCGGCCGAACGGATAGAAGCGGTGCAGGCCAGCCTTGACGGCAAGGATGCGGCGGGGCTCGCCGCGCTGGACGCCAATGCCTATCAACCGCTGATCGCCGCCGCCGGGCCTGTCGACCAGGCAATGCAGCGGCTGCGCACGCTGGGCGATTGCGACGTGCTGAACGAGCGGCTGGACGCGGTTTCAATCCTTGTCGCATCATTGCGCGGCAGGGTCGGGATCACGCTGGACCCCACCGAACGCCATGGCTTTGAATATCAGAGCTGGATCGGCTTTTCGCTGTTCGGTGACGGCGTCCCTGGCGAGATCGGCCGCGGCGGCAGCTATACCGTGGTTCATGCCGATGGACGGGAAGAAGCGGCCGTCGGTTTTTCGCTCTATCTCGATCCGCTGGTCGACGCCGGGCTTGGCCGCGGACAGCGGCGGCGCCTGTTCCTGCCGCTGGGCACCGACGACACCACCGCCACTATGTTGCGCGGTCAGGGCTGGTCCACCATCGCCGCCATTTCGGCCGCCTGCGACGCCAAAGCTTTGGGGTGCACCCATCGGTGGAATGGGGTAGAGGCGGCTGCGCTTTAGCAAACGAAGGTTGAGAAATGGCCAATGTGACCGTGATCGGCGCCCAATGGGGCGACGAAGGCAAGGGGAAGATCGTCGATTGGCTGTCGGAGCGCGCCGACGTCGTCGTCCGCTTCCAGGGTGGTCACAATGCCGGCCATACGCTGGTCATCGGCAACAACACCTATAAGCTGTCGCTGCTGCCCTCGGGTATTGTGCGCGGCACCTTGTCCGTCGTCGGCAATGGCGTGGTGCTCGACCCATGGCATTTCAAGGCAGAGGTTGAAAAGCTGCGTGGCCAGGGCGTGACGATCACGCCGGACAATCTGCAGATTGCCGAAAACTGTCCGCTGATCCTGCCATTCCACCGCGATCTGGATGGCCTGCGCGAGGATGCGAGCGGCGCCGGCAAGATCGGCACCACCCGCCGTGGCATTGGCCCGGCCTATGAAGACAAGGTCGGCCGCCGCGCGATCCGCGTGTGCGATCTTGCCCATCTCGATCAGCTGGAGCCGCAGCTGGACCGGCTGTGCGCACATCATAATGCGCTGCGTGCCGGTTTCGGCGAAGGGCCGATCGATCGTGACCGGCTGATGCACGAACTTGCGGAGATCGCACCGTTCCTGCTGCCGTTTTCAAAGCCGGTGTGGCTGGGCCTGAACGAGGCGCGCCGTCAGGGCCAGCGCATCCTGTTCGAAGGCGCGCAGGGCGTGCTGCTGGATGTCGACCATGGCACCTATCCGTTCGTCACCTCCTCCAACACCATTGCGGGAACGGCAGCGGGCGGTTCCGGCCTTGGCCCATCGGCAGCGGGTTTCGTGCTGGGCATCGTCAAGGCCTATACCACGCGCGTGGGCTCCGGCCCCTTCCCGACCGAGCTGGACAATGAGATTGGCCAACGGCTGGGCGAAAAGGGCCATGAATTCGGCACCGTCACCGGACGCAAGCGCCGCTGCGGCTGGTTCGATGCAGTGCTGGTGCGCCAGTCCGCCGCCGTTTCCGGCGTGACCGGCGTTGCGCTCACCAAGCTCGACGTGCTCGATGGCATGGATGAAGTGCTGATCTGCACCGGCTATCGCCTTGGCGACAGGACGCTGGATTATTTCCCCGCCCATGCCGCCGATCAGGCAGCGGTGGAGCCGATTTACGAGCGGTTCGAAGGCTGGCAGGAATCAACCTTCGGCGCGCGCAGCTGGGCGCAGCTTCCCGCACAGGCGATCAAATATATCCGCCGCATCGAGGAACTGATCAATTGCCCGGTGGCGCTGGTATCGACCAGCCCGGAACGCGAGGACACCATCCTTGTGAAAGACCCGTTCGAGGATTGAGTGAAATGACGCCCCGGCGCGGCCTTGTGTCAGCCGTGCCGGGCATCATCATCGCTTCCCGGTTCAACCGTCGCCAGCTTGATCGCCGCCTGCTCAATCGTCACCGGAACGGGTGGTGGATCGGGTTGCCACATGCCCGCCAAGCGCGCTGTCCTGATGACGATCGCGGGTGGAGCCGCCTTCGGCATCGGCGCCGAGCCTGTGGTGCGTGGCATCGCTGGCGGACGTTTCACCCCGCGTCCGATGCGATGGCGATGCGTGTTCGCCCCGCACATTGGCATTGCCGGCGATGTCGAACGGCGCGCCTTCGGTAAAATCGCCCCGGCTTTCAAGGCTGCCCTTGCGCTGCTGTTCATCCAATGTCGGGTCGCGCATGTTGTTCTGCGCCTTGCCCTTGCCGCTATTGTCTTTCATCGGCTGTCTCCTGTCTCCGATCCGTGGCGATTGCGCCACAGACCGTCATGACCGGAAAACGTCCTCGCCCGCCCGATGGTTCACCTTATGCGCCATGGCCTGCCCCGCAGATGCCGCCAATGGTGGAAAGCGTGTGAAAAATGTCTGACAGACGGAGCGCCTCAGTTCGGAAAGCTGCGCCGTCCTTCGATCACATCGACCAGGCGGGCGTTGAAATCGCGCACCATCAGCGGGATCAGAAAGGCGTCCACCAGCCACCACAGCCACGACAGGCTGAGCAACAGCCCGCCAAGCCAGCCGAGCAGCCCGCCCGTCACCACCGCCGTCCATTCAAAGCTGGTCGAGGCATAGCCGGGGCCGGCATAATCGACGGTGGTGCCATTGCCGACATTCCACATCGCAAAGGCAATCAGCAGCAGCCCGGCGACGAAGATGCCAAGCTGCACCCACGCGCTGCTCCGCTTCAGATAAAAGCGGTGTGCGCCAAGCGTGCCAAGGAAGAACCACAGCACATAGGCAAGACCGATCGAGCGCCGCCCTGCCTCATAAAGCTGAAGCGACGGGGGCGAAGCCATTTCGCCGGGGCTGGTATGCCCGTTCATCTGCATATCTCCATCAACGGCGGGCAGAGCCGAACACCGCCCTTTCGTTTCGGTATCGAAAACGCCTGAGCCTGATCCGCGATCCATTCGCGCGCCTTTGACGCACGACTTGGGCCGTACGGTTCAACGCCCGGTCTGCGCGCGGTGGAGCAGCTTCTGGTCGGCAAGCACCAGCGCCATCATCGCTTCGGCCACGGGCGCTGCGCGAATGCCCACACAGGGGTCATGGCGCCCCTTGGTCCTGATCTCGGTCGCTTCGCCATCACGGTTGATGGTTTCAACCGGCGTCAGGATCGATGAGGTGGGTTTCAGCGCAATCCGCACCACCACCGGCTGCCCGGTGGCGATGCCGCCAGCGACACCACCTGCATGATTGGCAAGGAATATGGGCCTGCCGTCATTACCCGGACGCATCGGATCGGCATTATCCTCCCCCCGCAACCGGGCGGCGGCAAAGCCATCGCCGATTTCGACGCCCTTGACCGCATTGATGCTCATCATCGCAGCGGCAAGTTCACTGTCGAGCTTGGCATAGAGCGGCGCGCCCCAGCCGGCTGGCACGCCTTCGGCCACACATTCCACTACCGCGCCAAGCGAGGAGCCGCTCTTGCGCGCATCATCCACCAGTGCCTCCCACCGCGCCGCAGCGTCGGCATCGGGGCAGAAAAAGGGATTGCGATCGATCTCGGCGTCGTCGAACGCCGCCCTGTCGATTGCATCGCCGCCAATTTCCACCAGATAGGCACGAATACGCACCTCCGGAATGACGGCGCGCGCTACGGCACCCGCTGCGACGCGCGATGCCGTTTCCCGCGCCGACGACCGGCCACCGCCGCGATAGTCGCGAAAGCCATATTTGGCGTCATAGGCATAATCGGCATGGCCGGGGCGATAGGCCACCGCGACTTCGGAATAATCCTTCGATCGCTGGTCGACATTGTCGATCTTCAGGCAGATCGGCGTTCCGGTGGTGCGACCTTCGAACACGCCGGACAATATCTGCACCCGGTCAGGCTCCTGCCGCTGGGTGGTGAAGCGCGACGTGCCGGGACGGCGTTTGTCCAGCCAGGGCTGAACATCATCTTCCGACAGGGCAAGGCCGGGCGGGCAGCCATCCACCACCGCGCCGATTGCCGGCCCATGGCTTTCGCCAAAGGTGGTGAAGCGAAAGACGCGGCCAAAGCTGTTGAAGCTCACCCCATATTCTCCAATTGCGCAAAGGCGGCGGCATGGCGCACCGCGCCGCGTTTCGGCCAGCGCCGGTCATCCAGCGCAAGCGCCAGCCAATGATCCCCGGCATAGGGCGTTTCAAAACGCGCGCCCAAGGCGGCATCGAAACCGAATTGCTCGTAAAACTCCGCATCGCCAAGCACGAACACCAGCGCAACACCGCGTTCGGCCAGCATCGCAAGCCCCTGGTCGATCAGCCCGCCGCCAATGCCAAGCCCCTGCCGTTCGGGCACCACCGCCACGGGGGCAAGCGCGGCACCGGCAACGGGCCTGCCATCGGCCGATGCATCCACCCGGCTGAACAGCAGATGGCCGACAACCACACCGTCGCGTTCCGCCACCAGCGATAGCAGCACGTCGTCGCCCGCGATCAGCGCGGCGACCAGCCCGGCTTCCGCCGACGTGGGAAAGGCAGCACGATGAACGGCGGCAATGCCCGCATCATCGGCCGGTGCCGCCTCGCGGATGATGACGGTCACGCCAGCGCGATGTCCGGCGCGTCCTCGGCCTTCATGCCGATCACATTATAACCGGCATCGACATGGTGGATTTCGCCGGTAACGCCCGACGCCAGATCTGACAGCAGGTAAAGCCCGGCACCACCGACATCGTCGATGGTGACATTGCGGCGCAGCGGCGAATTCAGCTCGTTCCATTTCATGATATAGCGGAAATCGCCGATGCCGCTTGCCGCCAGGGTCTTGATCGGCCCGGCGGAGATTGCGTTGACGCGGATATTTTCCGGCCCGAGGTCCATCGCCAGATATTTGACGCTGGTTTCCAGCGCCGCCTTGGCAACGCCCATGACGTTATAGTGCGGCACCACTTTTTCCGCGCCATAATAGGACAGGGTCAGCAGACTGCCGCCATCCGGCATCATCGCGCGCGCGCGCTTTGCCACCGCCACGAAGCTGTAGGCGGATATGTTCATCGTCAGCAGGAAGTTTTCCAGGCTGGTGTCGACATATTTGCCGCGCAGTTCGTTCTTGTCCGAAAAGCCGATGGCATGGACGACGAAATCCAGCGTCGGCCATGTCTGCGCCAGCGTGTCGAACGCCGAGTCCAGCGCCGTCATGTCGGACACGTCGCAGTCGATCAGCAGATCGCTGCCAAGCTGCCCGGCGAGCGGCCGCACGCGCCTTTCCAGTGATTCGCCCTGATAGCTGAAGGCCAGTTCCGCGCCTTGGGCGCGCAATGCCTGCGCAATGCCCCAGGCGAGGGACCGATCATTGGCGAGGCCCATGATAAGCCCGCGTTTTCCTTGCATAAGTCCTGACATGGACGCCCCTTTAAGGTTCTTTTACCTGCGCTTCCAGCTTCTCCTTTAGATCGGATTCAGGGCTTTCCGCCAGTGCCGCGTTCAGTTCGGCGCCAACGACGATGCCCAGCCCGATCACGAAGAAGAACAATAGCACGATGATCACCCCGGCAAGCCCACCATAGGTGAGCGAATAACCGCCCAGAAGCGACAATATGCGGGGCAGCAGCGCCGTGGTCGCCATCCACCACAAGGTCACCAGCAACGCGCCCGGCCATTTGGGGCATTTTTCATCCCGATATTGCGAGGGGGTGAGCACATAGAAAAGCCAGAACAGCGCCGGAAACAGAATGGCCGCCTGCGCCAGCCGCGATATGCCGGCCAGGCCCAGCACATCATCGGCAACCGGCACCAGCCGCCCGACGAAGGTTTCGAAATTGGCAAGCAGCACCTGCAGGGTGAATGCCAGCATGGTCGCCAGCACGGCAATGAAGGTGATGCCGATCGACAGCAGCCGATATTCCCAGAACGGGCGATTGAACCGCGTACCATAGGCGCGGCGCAGAATGTCGCGCACCGTTTCGATGAAGCTGGTGGTGGACCACAGGCCAACCAGCCCGCCAAGCCACAGCAGCACGCCGGAACGGGCGGCCAGCACATCGGCGATCGGCTTTGACAGCACATTGGCGACATCGGGCGGCACGGTGCGCAGGAAAGCCGCCACCGCATGAAGCCCGTCGTCGGTGCGGCCGAATACGCTGGCGATTGCCGCCGCAGCAATGAAGAAGGGGAACAGCGTCAGCAGCGCCAGATAGGCAAGATTGCCGGCATGGATGAAACCATCGGTATAGACGCCCACGGCCACGCGCTTCACCACATGGAAGAAGCGCGTACCCGGCCCCACCCGATCGATCTGCCGGGCGGACCAGCGCAGCCAGCGCGTATCGGGCAGGCGGGGCATCGCTCAGCGCGTCCGGCAGCGGTGGTGGGGGTGCGTCACACGCCCATCGAGGCGCGGGGGTTGCGTTCTGCCTCGCCGTCCCAGGTACCGACGAAGGATTCAAGCGCCGCATCGCCCGACGGAATATCGATCATCAGGCGGACAAGCTGATCGCCCCTGCCGCCGGCCGCATTGTGAAAGCCCTTGCCCTTCAACCGCAGGGTACGGCCGGAAGACGAACCTTTGGGCACGGTGAGCATCACCGCGCCGTCGACGGTGGGCACCTTCACCTTGCCGCCAAGCACCGCTTCATCGAGGCGGATCGGCAGGTCCAGCAGCACATCATCGCCTTCGCGCCGGAAGAAGCGGTGCGGCTGGATCTCTATCGTCACCAGCGCGTCGCCCTTGCCGCCCGGTCCCTGTTCGCCCTGACCGGCAAGCCGCATCTGACGGCCGCTTTCGACACCGGCAGGCAATTTCAGGTCGATGGTCTTGCCATTGGCCAGCGACACGCGCTGCGGCTTGAGCGTTGCCGCTTCGTCGAACGGCACCTTCAGGCGATAGGCGACATCGGCCCCTTTGGGCGCGCGCTGCTGCCCGCCGAAACCGCCGCCGCCAAAGGGCCCGCCACGACGCCCGCCGGCGGCACCGCCGCCGAACAGATCGGAAAAAATGCCGCCAATATCTTCAGGGTCGCCGCCGAATTCGAAATGGACGCCGCCGCCATCGGCACCGCGCCCGCGAAAACCGCCGCCGCCGCCAAAGGGATTGCCGCCGCCACCGCCGCCAAAACCGAAGGGCGCGCGCGGATTACCCTGATCGTCGATTTCACCGCGATCATATTGGGCGCGCTTGTCGGCATCGCTCAATATGTCATAGGCGGTGGTGACTTCGGCAAAGCGATCCGCCGCGCGCGGATTATCCTTGTTGCGATCGGGATGAAATTCCTTGGCCAGCTTGCGATAGGCCTTTTTGATATCGGCCTCGCTCGCGCTGCGCGCCACACCCAGGGTTGAATAGAGATCCGCCATGACTCCCCTTGGTCCGATATTCTGCCTGCCACGTCCACTGTTGCATTACGGCAACAGTTTTCAGATGTGCATCGCTGCCGTTGGATACAAGCCTTGCACCTGCATCTTTCGTAATCGCCATCGGCTTATTAAACCACTGCCATGACAGACGATCCTCATAAACTGTTCGAAGCCTGGTATGCCGAGGCGAAACAGAGCGAACCCAATGATCCCGGTGCAATGGCGCTGGCCACCGCAACTGCCGGCGGCAGGCCATCGGTCCGCATGGTCCTGCTGAAGGGCCATGACGACCGCGGCTTCGTCTTCTACACCAATCTTGACAGCCGCAAGGGCGGGGAGCTTTTCGCCAACCCCTTTGCCGCGCTTGATTTCCACTGGAAATCGCTGCGCCGCCAGGTGCGCGTGGAAGGTGCCGTGGAACAGGTGAGCGATGTGGAAGGCGATGCCTATTTCGCATCCCGTTCGCGCGATTCGCAGCTTGGTGCCTGGGCATCCGAACAATCCCGTCCGCTGGCGGAACGCGCCCTATTCGAAGACCGTTATGCACGGGCGCGCCAGCGGTTCGAAGGCGGCGATGTGCCCCGCCCGCCGCGTTGGTCGGGGTTCCGCGTCGTGCCCGACCGGATCGAGTTCTGGAGCGACCGGGCGCATCGCCTGCATGAACGCCGGCTGTTCACGCGCACCGGCGAAGGATGGGCTGAAATGCTGCTTTATCCATGAGCACGGCTTCATCGCCGGACCTGCCGGGACAGACCGCACCCCGGCCGACGCGCAACATCGCATCACATGCAGCGCTGGCGAGCGTCGGCGTCGCCTGTGTGTTGCTGGTCCTGAAAGCCGGCGCGGCGTGGAAAACCGGATCGGTGGCGATGCTTGGCTCGCTGGCCGACACCGCACTGGACCTGCTGGCCTCGCTGGTCACGCTCTATGGCATCCACATTGCCGCCCAGCCGGCGGATAATGAACATCGTTTCGGCCACGGCAAGGCAGAGGCGCTGGCCGCGCTGTTCCAGGTTTCGCTGATCGTCGTTTCGGCAATCGGCATCGGCATTCGCGCGGTGGAGCGGTTTTCCGCCCCGGTCGCCCCGTCCAGCCCCGAATATGGCATTGGCGTTTCGGTTGTGGCGATCGTGCTGACGCTGGCGCTGGTCGCCTTTCAGCAGCGCATCGTCAAGCGCACCGGCTCCATCGCCATTGCCACCGACAGCCTGCATTACCAGTCGGATCTGTTCCTGAACCTGTCGGTGATTGCCGCGCTGGTGCTGGATCATTGGCTGGGCACCAGCGGCATCGACCCGCTGTTCGGCCTTGCCATCGCCCTTTGGCTGGCATTTGGCGCATGGCGCGCCGCCAACACCGCCATCGATCAGCTGATGGACCGGGAATGGCCGGAAGACAAACGCCAGCGCTTCCTTGCCGTGGCGGCGCAGCACCCCGAGTTGCGCGGCATCCACGATCTGCGCACCCGCACCAGCGGCATGCATGATTTCGTGCAGTTCCACGTCTGGGTGGACCCGCAGATGAGCGTGGAAGACGCCCACCGTGTGATGGACGAGGTGGAGGCCCGGCTGATGGAGGAGTTTCCCGGCACAGAAGTGCTGATCCACCCCGATCCGGAAGGGCATGTCGATGTTCATGCCCAGCGCCGCCGGGGGCAGTGAAGCCGGTCAGGCAGCCGCCATGGCAAGCGCCGGCGCGGTGGAGGTGATCCAGCCGCCGCCAAGCACATGGTCGCCGCGGTAAAGCACGGCCGCCTGCCCCGGCGCCACGCCATATTCGGGCTTTTCGAACAGCACGCGCTGCCCGTCGAAATGCGCCGGCACGGGCCGCGCCATGGAGCGCACTTTCACCATCATCGGCCCGTCATGGCCATCGGCCAGCCAGTTGACGTCGCCCAGATTGGCCGAAGCCACGGCAAGTGCGGCGCGCGGGCCGACCACCACCTGCCGTTCGGCCGCGTTCAGCCGCACGACATAAAGCGGTTCGGCCTGCCCGCCGATTTCAAGGCCACGCCGCTGACCGACGGTGAAGTGGATCAGCCCCCGGTGCTGGCCCAGCACGCGCCCTTCCATGTCGACGATGTCGCCGCCGTCATCCGCCTCCGGCCGCAGCTTGCGCACCACTGACGCATAATCGCCGCCGGGCACGAAGCATATGTCCTGGCTGTCGGGTTTGGCCGCGATGCCAAGGTCCAGCTGATGGGCGATGGCGCGCACATCGGCCTTTGGCATCCCGCCCAGCGGAAAGCGCAGATAATCCAGCTGCGACTGGGTGGTCGCGAACAGAAAATAGCTCTGGTCGCGCGCGGGATCGGTGGCGCGGTGCAATTGCGCCTGGCCGTCGACAACCAGCCGGCGGACATAATGGCCGGTGACAAGGCAATCCGCGCCCAGATCGCGCGCGACCTTCAGCAGATCGGCGAATTTCACCGTCTGGTTGCAACGCACGCATGGAATGGGAGTGACGCCGGACAGATAGCTGTCGGCAAAATCATCCATCACCTGTTCGCGAAAGCGGCTTTCATAATCCAGCACATAATGGGCAATGCCGATCCGGGCCGCGACATCGCGCGCATCATGAATGTCCCGGCCTGCACAGCAGCTGCGCGGATTGTTCACTGCCGCGCCATGATCGTACAGTTGCAGGGTGACGCCAATCACCTGCGCGCCGGTCTGCGCGCACAGCGCGGCCGCCACGGAACTGTCGACCCCACCGGACATGGCGACGACGATGCGCGCCTCCGCCAGCGGCTTGTCGAGCTGTAGATCGATTGCCATTGCGCGCAGATAGTCCGCCATGCAGCCGGCCACAAGGGCCACGGCCCTTCTGGCGTGACAGGGCGATCCTGTCATTTCATTCCGGTTGGAAACCCTTTTTCAATAACTCCCCCATAATCAGGCTTCCGACATGATTGAGAAGCAGCCCATAAGACCGACCAAAGTCATTGGCCCGCTTGGAGAAGCGCTGACGCTTGAAAAACTGCCGCCGCCCGACACCAGCCGCTGGGTGGTGCGCCGCAAGGCGGAGGTGGTTGCGGCAGTGAACGGCGGGCTGCTGACCGCGGAAGAAGCCTGCGCGCGTTACAAGCTGTCGATCGAGGAGTTCGACTCCTGGCGCCGGGCGATCGACCGGGCAGGAATGCCCGGCCTGCGGGTCACCCGCGTCCAGCATTATCGCGCGCTTTACGAAGGCCGCTGAAGCACGGCCTGTCCTTCGGAAGGAACGGCGCCTCAGAAGGAATAGAGCAGCGTCACGCGGCTGATCGTATCGGTGCCGACCGTATCGATCGGCGGATCGGTTTCATGCTTGATGTCGAACGAAAAGCGTGCCGACAGCCGCCCGAACAGCTTGCTGGTGAGGGCTGTGGTCGACTGGAAGGTGCTTGCGTCGGAAATAAAGGCACTTGCATCCTGGGTGAAGGAGAAGGTGGGCGACAAATCCCATTTCAGCGCCATTGATGCACGACCGCTGATTTCGCCTTCATTCGCCACATCGTTCAGATAGCCGTCGCTGGTCAGCCGCGTCTGCCGGAATGCGGGGCCGCCGTCGATGTCCAGACGAAGGCCCGGCCGGTCGATCAGACGCACACCAAGGCCGGTGCCTTCGGTAAAGCGGCGGTAATAGCCGGCGGGCTTGTCCCTTTCCCATTGCAACAGGCCATAAACGTAAAACCGTTCGGATATGGTGCGCTGCCCCTGATAGGCGGCGTTGAACCGTTCACGGTCTGTCAGCCCGGCGGCGCGATGATAATCGGCCAGCGCATCGAACTTGTGCTTCCATTTCAGATTTTCCTTGGAAATCTGAATGCCGAAGGTGCCACCGCGTGAATCGTCATTGCCGGTGGCCAGCGATGCGCCAAGCTGCACCTGTCCGGTCCATCCGCTGAAAAAGGGCTGGGTGCGCAGCCTTGCGATGCGCTTTTCCTCCACCTGCTTGCGATAGCTGGCGACCTGCGCGTCGATTTCCTTGACGGAGCCGGGATAGGTATCGCGCGCGACGGCGGCTACTGCATCGATCTTGTCCTGCTTGCCGGCGGCAATAGCCGAATCGAGCATCTTCTGGGCTGCTTCGGGCAGCGGTTCCGCCGCCGCAAGGCCGGGTTGAACACAGGCGGCAACAGCCGCTGCACAAATTACGCTGGTCCTGTTCATCGGCACAAACTATCGCCCGAAAGCGAAACCGATCAACCGCAACATGGCGTAAAAATCGCCCATTCGCACGTATCGGCGGCGCACAATGCCGCAGTCGCGGCCGGCTCATTCCGTTTCGGGACAAAAATGAGCGTGGAACAGATTGTTGAACGGCCTGTTAATCTTTATTGATTTTGATTTACCCCTCATTAACCTTCTTCGTTGATAAACCTTACGGTTAACCATGCCCATGCGACGACAGCCGGGACCATGGCTTCGCAATGGCGACGCGCTTTGCAGGGGGAATACAGGCGATGCGGGTATTGCTGATCGAAGACGAGCCGACGACTGCGCGCAGCATCGAGTTGATGCTGTCAACCGAAGGCTTCAACGTTTACCAGACCGACCTTGGGGAAGAGGGGCTCGACCTCGGCCGGCTCTATGACTACGACATCATCCTGCTGGACCTGAACCTGCCCGACATGCACGGCTATGACATACTGAAACGGTTGCGCCAGGCGCGGGTAACGACGCCGATCCTGATCCTTTCCGGGCAGGCCGAGCTGGATTCCAAGGTGCGCGCGCTTGGCTTCGGCGCGGACGACTATGTCACCAAGCCCTTCCACCGGGAGGAGCTGGTCGCCCGCATCCACGCCATCATCCGCCGTTCAAAGGGCCATTCGCAATCGGTTATCCGCACCGGCCGCCTGTCCGTCAACCTGGACACCAAGACGGTGGAGGTGGATGGCGCGCGCGTGCATCTGACCGGCAAGGAATATGCGATGCTGGAGCTGCTTTCGCTGCGCAAGGGCACCACGCTGACCAAGGAAATGTTCCTCAACCATCTTTATGGCGGGATGGACGAGCCGGAACTGAAGATCATCGACGTCTTCATCTGCAAGCTGCGCAAGAAACTGTCGGGCGCCTGCAACGGCGAAAACTACATCGAAACGGTATGGGGCCGCGGCTATGTGCTGCGCGACCCGGAAGAGCAGGCAGGCACGCAGGTTGCCTGAACGGCCTGGCACCCTCTCTTCCTGAAGGCAAGTGGGCGGAGCGGCAGCCCTGCCCCCGCCCCTGTCATATCTTTTGCCTTAACCAGACTGCCCAGGGAATCAGCCGGGCTGGCCATTGATCAGCGCCATGACTTCCTTGCGGCTGCGATCGTCGGAGCGGAACACACCCATCATACGGCTGGTCACCATCGCCACGCCGGGCGTATTGACGCCGCGCGCCGTCATGCAGGCATGGGTCGCCTCGATCACCACGGCCACGCCCTGTGGGTGCAGATGTTCCCAGATACAATCGGCGACCTGTGCAGTCAGCCTTTCCTGAACCTGCAATCGGCGGGCATAGCCGTGCAGCACGCGCGCCAGTTTTGAAATGCCCACCACCCGATCCTTGGGCAGATAGGCGATGTGCGCCTTGCCGATGATCGGCGCCATATGATGTTCGCAGTGCGACTGAAAGGGTATGTCCTTCAGCAGCACGATCTCGTCATAACCGCCCACTTCCCGGAAGGTGCGGCTGAGGTGATGCGACGGATCTTCCTCATAACCGCGGCAATATTCCCGCCAGGCGCGGCCGACGCGCGCGGGCGTATCGTGCAGCCCTTCGCGGTCCGGGTCATCGCCCGCCCAGCGCAGCAATGTGCGAATGGCTTCCTGCACCGGCTCCGGAACGGCGATTTTCGGCGTGCCGACCAGATCGCCGTCTTCGGGTTCCGAATGTTCAGCCATATGTTTCCCTCCCCTCGACAATGGGTGACGCCAGCGTTTGCGCCAGTGTCGATACGCCCCCCTCGTGACAATAACCTTGCCGCTTGTCGAGTGATTTGGCCGCGGCAGGGGCAAGCGGAACGATCGCCCGCCAGCCGATGCGCGCGGCAAATGGCCGGTCAGGCAGCATGTGGGCTTGGCGGCTGCCGCTGCAACGCCTAGCATCGGCAGAAGGGGCTGAAACGGAGATCGACATGAAGATGATTGCATTGGCCGCCGTTGCGGCGTTTGGCCTGATCGGCGCTGCTTCCGCGCAATCCACCGCCACCAGCAAGACCAGCGACCTTCTGGCATCGGGCGGCGCGAAGATCGGCACCGTCACCGTCACCAGCGCGCCGAAGGGCATTTTGCTGCGCGTCCAGGCCAGCGGACTGACGCCGGGCTGGCATGGCATGCACTTTCATGAAAAGGGTGATTGCAGCGACGCCGCATTCAAGAACTCCGGCGGCCATGTCCATGGTGGCGGCACGCTGGTGCATGGCCTGCTGAACCCGGCCGCCAGTGATTCGGGCGATCTGCCCAATCTTTATGTGCAGCCGAATGGCACGGCGACCGTGGAGCTTTACACCACGCTGACCACGGCCAATGGCGGCGGCGGTATCCCCGCGCTGTTCGATGCCGATGGTTCGGCACTGGTGATCCACGCTTCCCCGGACGATTACACCAGCCAGCCGATCGGCGGCGCCGGCGCCCGCGTGGCCTGCGCGGTAATCAGATAACCCTATGTGGAAAAGCCGCGCCTTTTCCATGGAGGGGCGCGGCCGATCTTCCCGCATGAAATGGGCCGTGGCTATCGGCCATGAAAATATTGCCGGCGAGGAATCGGCATTCCATTCCCGCAATCAGGTGGTGGGATCATCGTCCTGCGCCTCGCCCCAGCTTTGCGGATGATCGCGCTTTGGCTGCGGGGTGCCGCCGGGTTTCTGTGCAGGGCTGGGGCGCTTGTCCTCCCGCTCCTGCGTGGTGGGTGCCGGTTTATCCTGTGTGCCCATCAATTCGCTCCATCCAGAGGCATGGCCACGTCATGTGGCCATTCTTCCTTCTATCAATGGTCGGGGATGCCCGCCGGTTCCATGCCACAGCCGAAATGATGCCGGTCATCGGCATCACGGCCCTTCAGTCGCTGTGATGGCCCGCCTTCTGCATGGCCGACCAGGTGGTGATCTGTTCCATCGCCCTGTGGGCGCCGCCTTCCGCACCGTCCGGCGCGATCCGCGCCCATATCGGCAGATGATCCGATGCAAGGCGGGCGCGGGCGGAAACATGCACGCCCGTGTCGTGCACCGTGAGCCCGGGGCTGATGATGATCCTGTCCAGCGGCGCGATCGGCCGACGCGCATGGAAGCTGAGGCCGGTCTGCGCAATCTGATGCGTTTCGCTGAAATCGCGCAGGCAACCGCCGGCAAGGCTCCATTCGTTCAGATCGCCCATCATCACCGTCGGCATCTGTTCAGACCGTCCACTGATCTGAGCAAGGATCGAACGCGCCTGACGGCGGCGGACGATGCCGGAAAGGTCGAGGTGCATGCCCACCACGCGCATCGCCAGTCCGTTCACCCGTACATCGGCAAGCACCGCACCGCGCGGCTCTATCGTCGGCAGGGAAAGCGGCGAAAAATCGAGGATTTCAACCGATTTTCGCACCAATATGGCATTGCCGTGCCAGCCGAGGCTGCCGGTGCGGATATCGAACGGCACCGGCTTATAGGGGGTGCGTTCCTCGATCATGTCCAGCGGCAGCGCACTGTGGCGCGCGCCGAAGCGGCGGTCCGCCTCCTGCAGGGCGATGACGTCGGCATCGATTTCGCACAGCACGTCCAGTACGCGATCGGGACGGCGGCGGCGGTCGGTGCCGATCGCCTTGCGCATATTATAGCTGGCCACGACGATCATCGGACGATCGTGGCTCCATTCATGTCCATCGCTGCTGGTCGATTATCCGAAATGTTACGCATGAGAACCATATTGGCATTGTTTGTCGAAAGACAACGAACGGCGGGGCGCACGGCTCCCAATGCGCCAAAATTGGCATCAATCAGCCCGGGCAATCGCCGGCATCCGCCGCGCAATGCGCACATCGGGCATCGTCACCGGCGGCCAGCGGCACCGGCCTGCCGCAGGCGCGGCACATGCCATGGCTGCCCTGCGCAAGCCCATGGCCAACCGACACGCGCTGGTCGAACACATAGCATTCGCCCTGCCACAGGCTGTCTTCAGGGGCGATGCGTTCCAGATATTTCAGCACGCCGCCGCGCAGATGATAAACCTCGTCCAGCCCCTGCGCCTTGACATAGGCCGTCGCCTTTTCACACCGGATGCCGCCAGTGCAGAACATGGCGACCGCCGGCTTTTTCTGCCCGGCGGCCCGCGCGCCTTCCATCTGCCGCTGGAAATCGTCGAACCATTGCGGAAAATCCCTGAACCGGCTGGTGGCGGGATTGATCGCCCCGGCAAAGCTGCCGATCTCGACTTCATAATCGTTGCGCGTATCGATCACCACCACATCGGGCCGCCGGATCAGTGCATTCCAATCCTCCGGCTCGACATGGGTGCCGGCTTCGCGGGCAGCGTCGATGCCATCCACGCCCATGGTCACGATCTCGCGCTTCAGCCGCACCTTCATCCGGTCGAACGGCATAAGCGGCGCGGCGGATTCCTTCACGTCCAGATCGGCGCATCCCGGCAGCGCGCGAATATGGCCAAGCACCGCGTCAATGCCCTGGCGGCTGCCGGCAATGGTGCCGTTGATCCCTTCCGCCGCCAGCAACAGCGTGCCCCTGACGCCATTGGCACGGCAAACCTCCTCCAGCGGCGCACGAAGCGCGTCGCACGCCTCGAAAGGGGTGAAGCGGTAAAGTGCTGCAACGACAATAGCGGGTGCAGGCTGCGTCATGTCAAAATCCATCGGCCTTTGCCACGCCCTTAATGCCCAGGACTATATCCATTCAAGCGCAAGCTGCTTTGCCGGACAGGATGGTTGACAGTGTCAAAGGACGATTTAGCCTGCTGGTCGATCAAAGCCCGCAGAGGTTGACAGCAGAGTTAGGAGCGGAGTGCCGATGACGCCCGTGTTCGACCAGAGGATAACGGACCCGGCGGCGTGGAACGCGCGCGACATCGACGATGGCGCTGCGCTGGTCCGCCGGCTGAGTGCGCAGGAATGTGCGGCGATCGAACGGCTGGCCGATGCGGTTGCCGACAGGCCTGTACACGGCATCGGCCGCGTCGATTTCAGCGATCCGCTGATCGATGCGCTGATGGAAGAGGTGCGCGATGCGGTGATGAACGGCCGCGGCGCCATGGTAGTTTCCGGCCTGGATATCGGCGGAATGCCGCTCGATCGGTTCGAGCGCATCTATTGGGGCCTTGGCACCCATTTGGGCAATGGCGCGATTCAAGGGCCGCTGGGCGACTGGGTGGCCCGTGTCGAAAAGAGCGAGGACAATCCCACCGGGCGCGGCACGTTGATGGATGTGGAGCTTCGCCCCCATACTGACATGCACGAAGTGATGGCGCTGGCCTGTTATTCCATGGCGCAATCGGGCGGCGAAAGCGCGCTGGTGAGCAGCCTTGGCATCCACAACGCCATATATGAGGAGCGGCCGGACCTGCTGGCGCCGCTTTATCGCGGCTATTGGGCAGGCAACAACCCGGCGATCCCCAGCGTCAAGCCATTGTCCGATGCGCCGGTGCCGATCTTCTGCAACGTCGATGGGCTGGTGAGCTGCTATTACAACAAATTCTTCCTGATGACCGCTGCGAAGATGCGGGGGGAGGCATTGCCCGCCGATCTGGTGGAGGCGATGGACTATTTCGACGAACTGGCCATCCGCCCGGAAATGGGCGCCAATTTCATGCTGAAGCCGGGTGAGATGCTGTTCTGGCACAATTTCAAGCTGCTTCATGCGCGCCAGTCCTTCCATGATGCGCCGGGGGCGAAACGGCTGCTGCTGCGGCTGTGGCTGAACCTGCCCGACGGCCGCCCGGTCGACCCGCTGATTGCAGAACGCGCGCGCATCATCGACATCGATCATTTCGCTGCAGCCGGCCTTGAAATGGCGGACGCCTGATGCGGCAGGAACCCTTGCCGGGCGGCGGCACGGCGGGCGCGGATGAAGCAACATCGCCGCGCGACTGGACCCGCGCATCCTGCTGGACGCTGGGCCTGCTGACGCTGATTTCGACCTTCAATTATTATGACAGGTCGATCCTTGGACTGGTGCTGCCGCTGATCAAGGCGGAAATGCAGGTCAGCGACACCGTGCTCGGCCTTGTTTCGGGCCTGGCGTTCGTGCTGTTCTATTCGCTGCTGGGCGTGCCGATCGCCTGGGCGGCAGACCGCTGGAACCGCCGCAACATCATTGCCGCCGGGCTGTTCTTCTGGAGCATGATGACGGTGCTGACCGGCATCGTCACCAACATCTGGCAGCTGGCGTTCACCCGTTTCCTAATGGGTGCGGGCGAGGCATGCGGCCTTGCACCATCCAATTCGATGATCGCCGACGTTTTCCGCGCCGAACGCCGGCCGCTGGCGCTGTCGATCTTCGGCACCGCCTTTGCCATATCGTCCATCGTCTTCCTGCCGATTGCCGGATGGATCAGCCAGGCCCATGGCTGGCGCATGGCCTTCATCACCGCCGGCATCCCCGGCATGGCGCTGGCGGCCCTGTTCTATTTCACCGTGCGCGAGCCGGCACGCGGCGCCCATGACGGCAAGGCGAAATCGTCCATCGCCAATATCCCCTTCGCAACGACGCTGCGCTTCATGCGTGGGTCGCGCACCTATCTGCTGGTGCTGGCGGGCGTCACCTTCATGGGCGCCAACATCTATGCGGCAGGGGTGTGGAGCTCCACCTTCCTCGTGCGTGTGCATGGCCTTGGCATTGGTGAAATCGCCAGCGTCATCGGCCCGGTGCGTGGCGTGCTCGGCTTTGCCGGCGTGCTGCTGGGCGGGATGCTGACCGATCGGCTGGGCCGGATGAACACGCGCTGGCGGCTGAGCGTTCCGGCCATTGCCTGCCTTGCCGTCGCTCCGGCTGAGCTTGCCTTTCTGCTGGGTGATTCGACGCCAATATGGGTTGGCGGGCTGATCCTGTCGTCGCTGCTCACCTTTCTTCATCAGGGGCCGGTGTTCGCCGCCGCGCTCAGCGTTGCAAAGCCCCGGATGCGGGCAACGATAACGGCGCTGCTGCTGCTGTTTTCCAGCCTTGTCGGGCAGGTGATCGGGCCGCTGATGATCGGCTGGCTGAACGATCGGCTGGCGCCGACGCTGGGTGATCTGGCCATCCGCTATTCGATGCTGGTGGTGGTGCTATGCGCTTTCCTGTCCGGGCTGTGCCTGCTTGCCGCCTCACGGACGCTGGCTGACGACATCCGCCGCGTGGAAGAGGAGCCGGCCTGAGCGGCGAAATGCCGTGAACAACGGTGCAACGGTTCGTCAACCCCATCTTGATGCTTGCCCCGCCCCCGCCGAATGGACCAAGGGAGGGCAATGACCGTCGACATCGAAATGGGGCTGGATCAGGCGTCGCGGCCAGCGGCCTTTGATCTGGAAGAGCTTCTTGCCACCCGCCTGCTGGTGCAGGGCAATTCCGGTTCGGGCAAATCGCACCTGCTGCGCCGGCTGATCGAACGCAGCGCCCGCTGGGTGCAACAGGTGATCATCGATCCCGAAGGGGATTTCGTATCATTGGGCGATCATTTCGGCCATGTCGTCATAGACGCGGCCGATTATGGAGAGGACGACATCCTCACCGCCGCCGCACGGATTCGCGAACATCGCCTCTCCGTTGTCCTCAACCTTGAGGAGCTGGAGGTGGAAGGCCAGATGCGTTGCGCCGCAGCCTTTCTTTCCGGGCTGTTCGATGCCCCGCGCGACCATTGGTATCCGGTGCTCGTGGTGGTGGACGAAGCGCAGCTTTTCGCGCCGGCAATGGCTGGCGAAGTGTCGGACGAGGCGCGACGCGGATCGCTTGCGGCGATGACCAATCTGATGTGCCGTGGCCGCAAGCGCGGACTGGCGGGAGTGATCGCCACGCAGCGGCTGGCCAAGCTGGCCAAGAATGTCGCGGCAGAGGCATCGAACTTCCTGATGGGCCGCACCTTTCTGGACATCGACATGGCCCGCGCCGCCGATCTGCTGGGCATGGACCGGCGGCAGGCGGAAATGTTCCGCGATCTGGAACGCGGCCAGTTCGTTGCCCTTGGCCCGGCGATTTCGCGCCGGCCGCTGCCCGTGCGTATTGGCGCGGTGGAAACGGCGGCACGCACCGGCAGCCCCAAGCTGATTCCCTTGCCCGAAGCACCGGCCGAGGATGCCACCGACATGCTGTTCCGCCGCGAAGAGCGTGCGCCCCGCCCTGCTCCGCCGCCGCCGCCGCAACCTGTCGCGGTGGATGACCTGATCCGCTCCATGGGACGGCCGGTGCTGGAACCGGCGAGCGGAGAGCCGGCACGCACCACGCTTCCGCCGGAGGAGCGGGAGGAAGTGATCACCGCGGTACTGGCCGACATCGTTGCAGATCCGGATTCGACCTATCGCAATATCGCCGTGCTTTATCAGGATTTCATCGTCCGCTGCCGTATGCGCCGCCTGCACGAGACGGACATGGACATGGCCGCATTCCGCAGCCGCCTGTCCATGGCCCGCGCCGGCGTGATGGGTGAAGGCGAGGACGAGGAATGGGCACGCGCCACCGACCTTGCCCGCCAATTGCCGGAGGATCTGCAAGGCGTGGTGCTGATGCTGGCCGCTGCTGCCCGGAACAGCCGCCCCTGCCCTTCGGACGATGATGTGGCAGAGGTTTACGGCACCCGATCACCAGCGCGGGCACGGCGGCTGCTGTCCTATCTGGAAGGACAGGATGTGATCGTGCTGCGCAAGGATCTGCGCGGCAACCGCACGATCACCTTTCCCGCGCTTGGCTGGACGACCGGGCCGGGCGAGGCCTGAGCATCTCCACCCCCCCTCCTGGTGGCTGTCAGTTTGCCGTGATCGGGGTCGGCGCCGCTGCCGCCCTGCCCTTGTTCGGCGGGTCGAGCATGCCGTCCCAGCCGCCGCCAAAGGCGCGGATCAGGTCGACATTGGCCTGCAGCCGCCGGGTGCGGATGTCGAGCGCGGTGCGCTTTGCCTCCAGCTCCGCCGTCTGGCTGGTGACGACTTCCAGATAATCCGCCGCACCTTCACGATAACGGATCAGCGCCAGCCTGTTGGTCTGTTCCGCCGCCTTCACCGCTTCGGCCTGATCGCGCGCGGATTCGGCCAGCCGGTTGGCAAGCGTCATCTGATCTTCGGCCGCACGGAAGGCATCCAGCACCGTCTGCCGGTAATTGGCCGCCGCCTCGTCAAATTCGCCGCGGGCGACGGCAACGGCCGCGCGCCTGCGTCCGCCATCGAACAGCGACAGCACCGCCGCAGCCGGACCAAGCGCCCAGAAGCTGGTCGATTTGCTGAGCAGATCGCCGCCGGTGGTTTCATAGCCCCCGGCAAGGCCAAGGCTGATCGTCGGGAAGAACGCCGCCTTCTGCACGCCGATGCGGGCATTGGCCGCTGCCATGCGCCGTTCGGCGGCGGCAATATCGGGCCGGCGCTGCAACAGCGTGGATGGCGCGCCCACCGGCACCGGGCGCGGCTGCGCCATGCCTGTCGTCGCCCGCGCGATGGTGAAGCTGGAGGCGTTTTCACCCACCAGCGCGGCAATGGCATGTTCAAGCAGCGCGCGTTCCGCCGCCACTTCGGCAAGCTGCGCACGCGCACTGGAAAGCTGGGTCTGCGCGCGGCCGACATCCAGACCGGAAGAAGCGCCGCCCGAATGGCGCGCATCGGTGAGCTTGAAGGCGCGTTGATAGGCATCAACCGTCGCTTCGAGCAGCGCGGTTTCGGCATCGAGGCCACGCATGCGGAAATAATCATCGGCCAGTTCGGCCTGAAGGCTCAGGCGCACATTGGCGAGATCGGCAGCGCTGGCCTGTTCATTGGCGCGGCCCGCGCTCACCATGTTGCGGACACGGCCCCACAGATCCAGTTCATAGGAGGCCGAAGCACCAACCACATAATCATTATAGCGTTGCGCGCCACTGGTGCCGGCAAGCGGACGGCGGGCGGAAACGCGGTCCCGCTCGGCGCTGGCCTGCGCACCGATTTCGGGGAACAGCTCCGACCTTGCCTGCTGACGATAGGCGCGTGCCTGATCATAGCGGGCAAGCGCCGCGGCAAGTTGCGGGCTGGCGGTTTCGATCCGCTGCTCCAGATCGTCGAGCACCGGATCAGCGAATTGCGCCCACCATGGCCCGCGCGATGCGGTATCGGCCGGGGCGGCCGGCGCCCAGGGACCGATGTTGCCATAGGCAGCCGGCGCGGTGACTTGCGGCGGCGCATAATCGGGCGCAAGATTGCACCCCGCCAGCGCCAGTGCGGCGGCAATGGTGGCGTAATCAGCCCCGCGCATTGCCGGCCTTGCCCTTCTGCTGCCCGCCATCTTTCTTCAGGACGTGGACGGTATCGCCATCGGTCAATGCGTCGGGCGGGCTGTCGATCACCCGGTCGCTGGTGGACAGGCCGGTGGCGATCACCACTTCCGTGCCCAGATCCTGTGCGATGTCCACCGGCTTCGTCGTCACCCGGCCGCCCGGCCCGGCAAGCGCCACACGCATGCCGTTCTTGTTGAACATCAACGCGCTGGCAGGAATGCGAATGCCGCCATCGCCTTCCGGCAGATCGAAATGGACCTGTGCATAGGCGCCGGGCTTCAGCAGCCCTTCGGCGTTGTTCGCGACAAGCTGGACAAGCACCGTGCCCGATGCCGGATCAACCGCGCCGGCGCTGCGTTCAAGCTCCGCCGAAATGGTCTTGCCCGGATATTCCGGCACTTCGATCTGCGCGGTCATGCCCTTGTGGATGCTGACCGAATAGCTTTGCGGCACACGCACATAGATGCGCATACGCCGCGTGTCGGAGACGGTGAACAGCGGCGTCGCCGCTGCATTGCCGGCAACGATCAATGCACCGACGTCGGTTGCGCGGCTGGTGACGACACCGTCAAAAGGCGCGGTGATCCGCTTGAAGCCGGAAAGCGCCTTCAGCCGGTCCACCTCTGCCCGCGCGGCATTGGCCATGGCCGTGCGTGCCGCCAGATCGCCACGCTTTTCCTCTGCTTCCTGACGAGACACCGCATCCTCGGCCACCAGCTTGTCCCAGCGCGTTGCCGTGCTTGCCGCCAGCTTGCGGTTCGCTTCCGCCGTCGCCAGTTCGGCGCGCGCGGCGGCCAGCTGCTGATCCAGTTCAGGCGCATCGATTTCCGCCAGAAGCTGGCCCGCCTTCACCTTCGATCCGATATCTGCATGCCAGCGGCGCAGATAGCCGTTGGTGCGGGCATAGACCGGCGCCTGGGCCCAGGCTTCCACCGATGCCGGCAATACCAGGCTGGTCGCGCCATTATTGGCGGTGGGCCTGATGGTGGCGACAGTGGGAATAGCCTGTTCGGCGGTCCAGTGCGACAGTTCGCGATTGTCGAAGAACCGTGTGCCGAACCCGGCGACGAGGACCAGGAGCACAAGGCCGCCGCCGATCCACGCCGCACGTTTCAGGCCGCGCTCATCCCCGGTGCGGGAAACGTGACTGTCACGCATAGGCTTCTCCAACAGAAGGTGCAGGCGCGGCCTTGCGACGGCCATGAACGATGCTGAAAACCACCGGCACGAACATCAATGTGGCGATGGTGGCGACAACAAGCCCGCCAATGACGGCCCGGCCCAGCGGCGCATTCTGTTCGCCGCCTTCGCCCATGCCGAATGCCATGGGCGCCATGCCGATGATCATGGCCAGCGCTGTCATCAGCACCGGGCGGAAACGGGTGACGCCCGCCTCCAGCGAGGCCTGCACTGCATCGCCCAGCACGGCAAGGCGTTCGCGCGCGAAACTGACGACAAGGATGGAATTGGCCGTCGCCACGCCCATGCACATGATGGCCCCGGTCAGCGCGGGCACCGAAAGCGTGGTGTGGGTGGCGAACAGCATCCAGATGATGCCGGCGATGGCGCCGGGCAGCGCGGTAATGATGACGAACGGATCGAGCCAGGACTGGAAGTTGATGACGATCAGCAGATAGATCATCACCACAGCGCCCAGCAGGCCGAAGCCAAGGCCGGAAAAGGCCGTGTTCATCGTTTCATACTGGCCGCGCAGCGTCACCGTCGCGCCCTTTGGCGCCTGGTCCTTCAGCTTTGCCAGCACCTTGTTGATGTCGCGCGCCACACCGCCAAGGTCGCGTCCCTGGACAGAGGCATAGATGTCGATCATCGGCTGGATATTATATTGCGACACCACGACATTGCTGTTGCCGCGCGAAATGGTGCCAAGCCCGCCAAGCACCTGCGACATCTTCGATCCCGGCCCGGTGACGGGGATGTTTTCCAGATCGCTGAGCGAGCCGACAAGCTGTTCGGGCGTCTGCGCCACCACCGGATAGGACACGCCATTTTCAGGGTTGAGCCAGAACACCGGCGCCGTCTGGCTGCTGCCGGCAAGCGATGTGGCAACGCTGGTCGTCACATCGCGTTCGGTCAGGCCAAAGCGGCCGATCCGCGAACGATCCACATTGATGCGCAGTTCGGGATAATTCGACGACTGCTGCAGCCGCGCATCCGCAAGACCCGGAATCTTGCGGATTTCACGCATGATCCTTGCGGCATAGGCATGGTTGGCCGCCATGTCGTGCCCACTCACCTGAATGTCGATGGGTGATGGCGCACCGAAATTCAGGATCTGGCTGACGATGTCCGACGGCAGGAAGGAGAAGGTCGCCTGCGGGAAGCTGTGCGGCAGCCGTTCACGCAGCTTGCGCACATAATCATCGGTGGGGCGATGATCTTCGTTGAGGGCGATCAGAATGTCGCCATCCTGCGGGCCTACGGTGCCCGACGCATTGTAGACCGTGTTGATCGAGCTGTTGGGCAGGCCGATGTTGTCGACGATGGAGCCAAGGTCCGCCGGCGGGATGGTGCGGCGCACTTCATCCTCGATCCGGGCGAACAGCGCCGACGTTTCCTCGATGCGATAGCCGACCGGCGCGCGGACATGCATGGTGATCGCCCCGGCGTCGACCGACGGGAAGAAATTCTGGCCAAGGAAGGGCACCAGCAGGAACGACAGCAGCACACAGGCAAGAAAGCCGATCACGAACGGCTTGCGCGCGCCAAGCGCCCGTTCAAGCAGCCGGGCATAGCCGTCGCGCACATGTTCGAACCGTTGTTCGAAGCCGCGCTGAAAACGGACCAGCGGATTTTTCGACGGGCCGGGATCGCCCGCCTCATGAATATGGCCCGGTGCGTGCGGCTTCAGCAGATACATGGCCATGGTCGGCACCAGCGTGCGCGACAGCACGAACGACGCGATCATCGCGAACACCACCGACAACGCCATCGGTACGAACAGGAAGCCGGACACGCCGGGCAGGAAGAACATCGGCACGAACACGATGCAGATGCACAGCAGCGACACAAAGGCCGGCGTCACAATCTGCTGTGCACCGTCAAGAATGGCGGTGTGCACATCCTTGCCCTGTTCGAGGTGCCAGTTGATATTCTCGATCGTCACCGTCGCATCGTCGACAAGGATGCCGACGGCAAGCGCCAGCCCGCCCAGCGTCATGATGTTGAGCGTCTGCCCGAAGGCGGACAGCAGAGCAACGGCGGCAAGCACCGCCAGCGGGATCGAAATCGCGATGATGACGGTGGAACGCCATGACCCCAGGAACAGCAGGATCATCAGGCTGGTCAGCGCGGCCGCGATCGCACCTTCGCGGATGACGCCGGAAACGGCCGCCTTGACGAACAGCGACTGGTCGTTCAGCGCCACGATCTTCAGCGTGTCGGGCAGTTGCTGCTGCAGCTTGGGCAGCGCGTCCTTGATGCCCGCGACAACAGCGAGGGTGGAAGTGGCGCCCGATTTCAGCACCGTCATCAGCACCGATCGCGAGCCGTCGACATGGACGACATTCTGCTGCGGCGCACCGCCGTCACGAACATGGGCGACATCGCGCATATAGATGGTGGCGCCGCCCACGGTCTTGACCGGGATGCTGTTCAGCTCCTCGATCGAGCCGGGTGCGTTGTTCAGGCGGATGTTATACTGGAACGGGCCGATCTTGGCGAAACCGGCGGGGTTGATCTGGTTCTGCGCGGCGATCGCATTGCCGATATCCACCGCCGACAGCCCCTTGGACTGAAGCGCCTGCGGATTGAGATCGACCTGGATCTGTCGCGTGCGGCCGCCGAACGGATAGGGAATGGCCGCACCCGGCACCGTCACCAGCCCGGTGCGGATGAAGTTCTGGCCATAATCGTAAAGCTGCGATTCCGTCATTCCCGTGCCGGACAGGGCAAGCTGCAGGATCGGCACGGTGGACGCGCTGTAATTCAGGATCAACGGCGGGTTGGAACCCGGCGGCATCTGTTTCAGCAGAGTCTGCGAAATCGCGGTGACCTGCGCATTGGCAAGGCGGATGTCGGCACCGGGCTGAAAATAGATCTTCACGATGCCCACGCCGCTCATCGATTGGGCTTCGATATGTTCGATGTCGTTGACCGTGGTGGTCAGCGCCCGCTCATAGGGGGTGATCATGCGGCCGGCCATTTCGTCGGGCGAAAGACCTGAATATTGAAAGGCGACGCCGATCACCGGAATGCGGATTTCCGGGAAAATATCGGTAGGTGTTCTCACCGCGGAAAGAACGCCGACGATGAAGATCAACACCGCCATGACGACGAACGTGTAGGGACGCTGCAGCGCGACACGAACGATCGACAACATGGACAAGCCTCCAGCCCGTGATTGTTCGGACTCCGGCCGCGGAGTTTTGAACAGAAATGGGTGTTGGCTGGCCGGTGGCCCTGCCATGGGGTTCACCCAAGGCCTAGACATGGGGGGGAAGGCGGCTTGGGCGTACTAGTCCATGGCGGTAGCGGGCCGCCGGTCAGCACAACGCGGATTTGTTGCACCGCACGATCGATATTGTCTAATATATAATTCGGCACGTTTGATATGTTTTCAGGATCAATCCGTGGATCTGCGACACCTGCGATATTTCGTCCATGTAGCCGAAGAACTGCACTTCGGCCGCGCCGCGCGGCGGCTTGGCGTGTCGCAGCCGCCGCTGAGCCAGCAGATACAGGCGCTGGAACAGGAACTGGGCGTCAGGCTGTTCGATCGCAGCAACCGTCGCGTCGCGCTGACCGAGGTGGGCCGCCTGTTCCTGCCCGAAGCGCGTGCAACACTGGCACAGGCGGCGCGGGCCGGCGACATCGCCCGCCGCGCCCATCGTGGCGAGGTGGGGGAATTGTCGATCGGCATCACGGCATCCGCCCCCTTTGCAGGCACGATCCCGCGCGCGATCTTCAGCTATCGCCAGGCCCATCCGCATGTGCGCCTGACCATTGTCGAAATGTCCAGCGATCGCCAGATCAGCGCATTGTTGAGCGGGGAACTGGACGTCGGCTTCATCCGCAGCCCGGAACGGCCCGCCGTGCCGGCGGACATCACCGCCACCGAATTGTTCGAGGACAGGCTGATCGTCGCCTTGCGCGACGATCATCCGCTGGCGACCAGCAATCGGCCGCTGCGGATCTGCGATCTGGCCGGCCAGCCGTTCATCTTCTATGCCCGCGACCTTGGCATCGGCCTGCATGAACAGGTGATCGCCCTGTGCCGCGATGCGGGGTTCGAGCCGCTCGTGGCGCAGGAAGCGCGCGAAGTGTCCACCCTGCTGGGCCTGATCGCCGCCGGGCTGGGCATCACCGTCATGTCCGAATCGCTGCGCGCCCTCCACGTCGATCATGTCGTCTATGCCTCGCTCGACGATCCCCGCGCCGTCACCAAGATGTGGCTGATCCAGAACCGCCTGCGCACGTTTCCGGTGCGCCAGTCCTTTCTGGACGTGTTGCTGAGCGTGTGAACACACCGGGCTTTGCCAAGCGGCCACCGGGCGGATAGATGCCATCCATGGCCGATCCACGTATCATCGACATCAGCCTGGACGATCGCACGATCCTCTGGCGCAATGCCGATGTCGAACAGGAACGGCGCATCGCCATATTCGATCTGCTCGAAGAAAATCATTTCGCGCCGCGCATCGCCGTCAATCCTCCGTGCGACGGGCCGTGGCGGTTGACGCTGCGGCTGGAGGAGGATCGGCTGATCATCGACCTTGCCAGCGAGGGGCGCGACATGGTCGGCGCGATCATGCTGGCGCTGGCGCCTTTCCGCCGGGTGATCCGCGATTATTTCGCCATGTGCGACAGCTATTACAGGGCGATCCGCAATGCGACGCCGGGGCAGATCGAAACCATCGACATGGCGCGGCGCGCCCTTCACAATGATGCGGCGGAACGGCTGAAGGCGCGGCTGGAATCAAAAGCGGATATTGACTTTGCCACCGCGCGCAGGCTGTTCACGCTCATCTGCGTTCTGCACATCAGGGGTTGAGAGAAACAATGGCGGTGATGTCGGATAAATGGATCCGCGAGCGGGCGCTTGCCGACGGCATGATCGAGCCGTTCGTCGACCGCCAGACCCGCGAAGGCTGCATCAGCTATGGCCTGTCGTCCTATGGCTATGACGCGCGCGTGGCCGATGATTTCAAGATTTTCACCAATGTCGACAACGCCCTTGTCGATCCCAAGGATTTTGCCCGCAACAGCTTTGTCGACCGCACCGGGCCGGTGTGCATCATTCCGCCCAATTCCTTCATGCTGGCGCGCACCGTCGAATATTTCCGTGTGCCGCGTGACGTGCTGGTGATCTGCCTTGGCAAATCCACCTATGCGCGCTGCGGCATCATCGTGAACGTCACCCCGCTGGAGCCGGGCTGGGAAGGCCATGTGACGCTGGAGTTTTCGAACACCACGCCGCTGCCGGCCAAGGTCTATGCCAATGAAGGGGCGTGCCAGTTCCTGTTCCTCAAGGGCAATGAGCCCTGTGAGGTGAGCTATGCCGACCGCGCGGGCAAATATATGGGCCAGCGTGGCGTGACATTGCCCCGCCTGTAAGCGACGGGACGATGAACGGGCAGTCGCGCGCCGGGCTGGGCGCGGGTATTTTCGCCTATTTCGTGTGGGGGCTGATCCCCATATTGTTCAAGGCGCTTTCCAATATCGCGGCAGGCGATGTGCTGGCGTGGCGCGTGCTGTGGTCGCTGGTGATGTGCCTGGTTCTGGTGGTCGGCACCGGCCGCCTGCGCGGCGTGGCGGCAGTGCTGAAGGACTGGCGCACAATGGGCCTGCTGACGGTGAGCGCTGCCGTCATCGCCGGCAACTGGCTGGTCTATATCCATGCCGTTACCCATGGTCATGTGCTTGACGCCAGCCTTGGCTATTTCATCAATCCGCTGATCAGCGTGCTGTTCGGCGTCACCTTGCTTCGCGAACGGCTGGACAGGGCCGGCTGGGCGGCCGTGGCGCTGGCCCTTGCCGGCGTCGCCGTGCTGGCGGCGGAGCGCGGTGCGCTGCCCTGGATATCGCTGGTGCTCGCCGTCAGCTTCGCCGTTTACGGGCTGATCCGCAAACAGGTGCCGGTGCAGCCGATGATCGGCCTGTTCGTGGAAACGGCGGTACTGACGCCGCCGGCGCTGCTGTGGCTGATTGGATGGGGCGGTGACGATTTCGGCAATGACCACAGGACCGATCTTCTGCTGTTGCTCAGCGGGCCGGCCACCGCTGTTCCGCTGATGATGTTCGCCTTTGCCGCGCGGCGGCTGAAGCTGGCCACGCTTGGCCTGCTGCAATATATCGCGCCGACGCTGGTGTTCCTGCTTGGCGCCTTTGCCTATCACGAGCCGCTGGACACGCCGCAGGTCATCGCCTTTGCCGCCATCTGGTCCGGCGTCGTGATTTACGCGGTCGATAGCGCACGGCAGCGGCGAACAAGGCTGGCGCGCACCGCCGACAACCGCTAAATCCGGCAATCTATGGACAAGATCGTTATTCGCGGCGGCCGCCGTCTTGCCGGCCGCATCCCCATTTCCGGCGCAAAGAACGCGGCGCTGACGCTGATGCCCTGCGCGCTGCTTTCGGACGAGCCGCTGACACTGCGCAACCTGCCGCGACTGGCCGATGTCGACACCTTCGGCCATCTGCTGAACCAGCATGGCGTGTCGACCATGGTGGAAGGCGCCAATCCCCAGGATTTCGGCCGGGTGATGACGTTGCGCGCCGGGCGCATCACATCCACCGTCGCGCCCTATGACATTGTCCGCAAGATGCGTGCCTCCATCCTCGTGCTTGGGCCGCTGCTTGCCCGCGCGGGCGAAGCGACCGTATCGCTGCCCGGCGGCTGCGCGATCGGCAACCGGCCGATCGACCTGCACCTTAAGGCGCTGGAGGGACTGGGTGCGGAAATCGAACTGGCCGCCGGCTATGTGAAGGCGGTGGCACCCAGGGGCGGGCTGAAGGGCGGGCGCATCGTCTTTCCGCTCGTTTCTGTCGGCGCGACTGAAAATGTGCTGATGGCGGCCGTGCTGGCACGGGGCGAGACGGTGATCGAAAATGCCGCGCGAGAGCCGGAAATCGTCGATCTGGCGCGTTGCCTCGTCGCCATGGGCGCACGGATCGACGGCATCGGTTCTGAACGACTGACGGTACAGGGCGTGGACCGGCTGCATGGTGCAACCTATGCCGTGATGGCGGACCGGATCGAGGCGGGCAGCTATGCCTGTGCGGCGGCCATTACCGGTGGTGAAGTCGATCTTGCCGGCGCACAGGCTGAATCGATGGATGCCGTGCTTCACGGCCTGCGCGAGGCGGGCGTGGAAGTGACCCCCCATGCCGGCGGCATCAGGATAAGCGCCGGCGGCCCCTTGTCCGGCGTCAACCTGTCGACAGCGCCCTTCCCCGGCTTTCCAACCGACATGCAGGCGCAGTTCATGGCGATGCTGGCGCTTGCCAGCGGCGCAAGCGTGCTGACCGAGACCATTTTCGAAAACCGTTACATGCATGTGCCCGAACTGGCGCGCATGGGGGCGGATATCACGGTGCGCGGCCGTTCCGCCGTGGTGCGCGGTGTCGACCATCTGGTCGGTGCGCCGGTGATGGCAACCGATCTGCGTGCATCCATGGGGCTGGTAATCGCCGGGCTGGCGGCGCAGGGTGAAACCACCGTCAGCCGCGTCTACCATCTTGACCGTGGCTATGAACGGCTGGAAGAAAAGCTTTCGGCGGTCGGCGCCGACATCGAGAGGGTTTCCGACGGCGCATGATCAGGCTGTGGGCACAGGATGCGGAAGACGCGGCGGTTGTTTCTGCGCTGATGCAGGACGCCTGTGTCCGCCCCGATGAAATCCATTTCGACGGCAAGGCGCGGCGGGTGGTGCTGCTTGCCAGCCGCTTCTGCTGGGAAGCGCAGGAAGACCAGCGGGTGCGCGCGGCGCTGCGCATCGAAAGCGTGCTTGGCGCGCGACGGCGCGGCTGGCCGGAAGACAGCACAGCCATGGAATTGCTGGCGCTTTCAGTGGGCGAGGACAGGATAAGGCTGAGCTTTGCCGGTGGCGCGGATATCGAAATCGATGTCGAATGCGTCGATGTGATCCTTGAGGATCTGGCAAAGCCCTATCCCGCGCTTACCCGGCCCAGTCACCGCGCCTGATACGTCACCGCGCCTGATACGTCACCGCGCCTGATACGTCACCGCGCCTGATACGTCACCGCGCCTGATACGTCACCGCGCCTGATGCGCGGCGGTCGTCATCTCTCATGTTTGCTGGCCCAGCAACGCACGCGCCTGGCTGGCGATATGGCTGAGCATCACTGCATTGACGCTGCCCTGCCTGCGCGCCTGTGCAACCAGCGTCCGGAAATGTTCGACGCGCGATTGTTGTGCATCCAGCCATTCGCTGACTGCCTGATCGACCACCGCGCCATCGACGATACGTTCCAAGAGATCGAGGCGGAGCTGTTCGAACTCGCGCACCAGCCCGGCGACAAGCAGCCTTTCCCAGGGATCGGCCGGGTCCAGCGCCAGCGCCTGTCCCTTTGCCCAATCCAGGTCCAGCGCATCGCCAAGCCGGATATAGGCGGTGGTCAGCGCCTCTTCCTCCCCACGCCGGTCCAGCGCAACGGCAAGACGCGCTATGCCCAGCGCGCCGTCCATCGCGGAAAGCCGGACGATCCGTTCCACCACGTCCTGCGGGCCACCCAGTGCGGTCAGCCTTTCCCGCAGGGCATCGGCCTGCGCGCGTGACTGCTGGCCCAGCAGTTCATCCAATGCTTCGTCAAGCGTGGTGACACCGGCACGAAGCTGGCGCACCACTTCGTCGGGCATGTCGTCGGCAGACATGATGCGCACCATATCCGCCACATGCAGGCGAAGCGCATCGGCGGCCGCCATGATCAGCGCAAGCTGCACATCGGCCTGCACCGGCGCCTTTTCCAGCATCGACCACAGGCCGGGCATGTCGAACAGCGCATCGACAGCGGCATAGGCGGCAGCCACTCTGGCGAGGGAAACGCCCTCTTCCTCCGCCAACGCGAAAGGCAGAACGATACCGCCGCGATTTATCACTCCATTGGCGATTTTGGTGGCAATGATTTCGCGCCGCAGCCGATGCGCCTCTATCGCCGGGGCAAAGCGATCGGCCATTTCCGACGGGAAGGCAGAAAGCAGCACCGGCTTCATCAGCGGATCGTCGGGCAGCGCGCTGTCTTCTATCGCCGCCTGCAACGTCAGCTTGGCGTGGGAGAGCAGCACCGCCAGCGCGGGACGCTCCAGCCCCCGATCATCGCGGATCAGCGCGGCCATTTTTTCATCATCCGGCAGGCCTTCCACCGCGCGGTCGATGCGCCCGGCCTGTTCCATCGTCTGGATGACACGCTGATAGGATGGAAGCGCCGCCGCGCCGCCTTTTTCCTCCACCGACAGGGCAAGCGTCTGCAGGCGGTTGTCCTCCAGCACCAGTTCGGCCACGGCATCGGTCATCTCGCGCAGAAAGGCGTTGCGGTCATCGGGTTGCAGCCGGTCCGCCGCCATTTCCGCGTTGAGCGCGATCTTGATGTTCACTTCATTGTCCGAACAATCGACACCGGCCGAATTGTCGATGAAGTCGGTGTTGATCCGCCCGCCGCGCGCCGCGAACTCAATCCGCCCCGCCTGGGTGACGCCAAGATTGGCGCCTTCGCCGATAACCCTGGCGCGCACATCGCGGCCGTTGATGCGATTGCCGTCATTGGCACGGTCGCCAACCGCGCCATTGGGCTCGTCGCTACCCTTGATATAGGTGCCGATACCGCCGAACCACAAAAGGTCCACCGGTGCGGCAAGGATGGCGCGGACAAGGGCGGACGGGTCCAGCGCCTCCTCGTCAATGCCCAGCGCGGCGCGAGCTTCGGGTGAAAGGCCGATCCGCTTCTGTGTGCGCGGAAACACGCCGCCGCCTTTTGAAATCAATGTCTTGTCATAATCCGCCCAGGAGGAACGGGGCAGGTCGAACAGCCGCTTGCGTTCCATCCAGCCGGCTTCAGCGTCGGGATCGGGATCGATGAAGATATGGCGATGATCGAAGGCAGCGACCAGCCGCAGCGATCTGGACAGCAGCATGCCGTTGCCGAACACATCGCCCGACATGTCGCCGACACCTGCAACGCTGATGGGGTCGGCCTGCACGTCCACGCCCTGTTCGGCAAAATGCCGCTGCACCGAAACCCATGCGCCGCGCGCGGTGATGCCCATTGCCTTATGATCATAGCCTTGCGACCCGCCACTGGCGAATGCATCGCCCAGCCAGAAGCCCTGTTCGATCGCGATATCATTGGCGACATCGGAAAAGCTGGCTGTGCCCTTGTCGGCCGCGACGACGAAATAGGGATCATCGTCATCGCGGATGACGACATGGTCGGGGTGGCGCAGCGCGTGCTCCACTATGTTATCGGTGATCGACAGCAACGCGCGGATGAAGATGCGGTAAGCCTCTGTCCCTTCCGCCATCCATGCGTCGCGATCGGTCGCCGGCGGCAGCATCTTGGGATAGAAGCCGCCCTTGGCGCCAGTGGGCACGATAACGGCGTTCTTCACCACCTGCGCCTTCATCAGCCCGAGGATTTCGGTGCGATAATCGTCGCGCCTGTCAGACCAGCGCAGCCCGCCGCGCGCCACCGGCCCGCCGCGCAGGTGAATACCTTCAACCCGTGGCGAATAGACGAAAATCTCCCGCCATGGCACCGGCGCCGGCAGGCCCGGCACCGCAGCACTGTCGAACTTCATCGCCAATGCTTCCGGCCCGCCGGGAACAAAGGCATTTGTGCGCAACGTGGCACGGATCAACGCCCTGATGCGGCGTAAAATGGCATCGTCGTCGATTGCCGAAACATCGCCCAGTGCTTCGTCCAGCGCCTGTTCAGCGTCGGAAAGCGCCTTTGCCCGCGCCTCTTCACCCAGTTCGGGATCGTGCATCGCGCGGAACAACGCCACCAGTCGCTGGCCGGTCTGCGGATGTCGACGCAGCGCTTCGGCAATGGTGGAAAGGCCATAGGCGACGCCTGTCTGGCGCATATAGCGGAACCATGCGCGAAACAGCGTCACCGCGTCGGACGCAATGCCGGCATCGGTGATCAGCGCATTGAACAGGTCGTTTTCCGCCCGCCCGACCAGCACATCGCGAATCGCCGTTTCCAGCACCGGGACCAAGCAGGCGAAATCCACCGGCCCTGCGAGGCTTTGCACAAGGAAATCGTGAATCCAGCCCTGCCCGCCATTGGTAAGCTGGAACGGATGTTCGTCGATTACCCGGAAACCGAAGTTTTCCAGCACCGGCACTACATCGGACAGCGGAATGACCTCGTTCAGCCGATAGATTTTCAGGCGCAGCTGGTCGGCGGCGTCGCTGTCGCGGCGGTAAAGACGCACGCTGCGATCCTCCATCCCTTCCAATTGGGTCAGGCGGATGATGTCTTCCGCTGCGTCATCGGCAGTGAACAGACTGCGATAATCACGGCCAAAGCCTTCGCCATGGCTCAGCGCCAGCCGCGCCGCGCGATTGCCGCCAACGCGTTGGCGAAGGGCCGATTCCACCGCCGGACCCCAGCCGCGGATCATCATCCGCAGCTGCGCATCCAGTTCCGCCCCGTCCATGCGCCTGTGTTTGGCGTGGCGCACGACATAGCGCAGCGATGCAAGCCGATCTTCGCCAATGTCGATCGACCAGCCATCCAGCGTGCCGTCCACCGCATCGGCGAGCATCTGCCCCACCTGAATGCGCCTGTCGGTGGAAAAGGCATCGGCAGGCAGCCACACCATCACCGTCGTCTGACGGCCGAACGGATCGCGCCATGTCCGCAGTTTCGGCCTTGGCCGATCGATCAGCGACATGGAAGTCAGCGCAAATTCGCGCAGCGCCGCGTCATCCAGTTCGAACAACAGGTCGCGCGGCAGGCGGGAAAGCATATGCGTCAATGTCTTGGCGGCATGGCTGGCCGGGGCAAACCCCAGCCCCTCCGCCAGCCTGCGCACCCGTTCCGCGATCAACGGCACGGTTTCGGGCGTTTGCGACAGCGCCTGGCTGGTGAACAGCCCCATATGCACCGACGCGCCGTTCAACCTGCCATCGGCGGCATGGCGCGGCACGATCACCACATCGGCGCGCACCCGCCGATGCACGGGCGACTGCCGATCCGCCTTGACGATCAGCAACGGCTGGCGCGACCGGCGCAGCACCGATGCAATGGCAAGGCCGGTTTCGGGATCGTCCCACAGATCGACCTCCGCATGGCCGCGCATCAGCCCCAGCGGCGTGCCTGAAATCACCCCGTTCGGCCCAGCTTCGACATGGCCGAGCAAGGTGAAATTATTGTCGCCCAGCCATTCAAGGAACTGGCGCGCGGCGGGATCGGCAGCCGTGCGCGCATCATCGGACAGGCGTTCGGCCATTTCCGGCCAGTCGTCCACCGCCTGCCGCACGCTGGCCAGCACATCGCCAAGCAGTTCGGCGATTTCGGCACGGATACGGGCATCGACCCGGTCCATTTCGATGAAGATCAGCGATTCCGCCCTGCTGCCATGCGCCGACGCAGCGGACAGGGGGCGAAGCGACAGCAGCCGCCCGTCTTCCGCCCGTTGCGCGGCCAGCACCGGATGCAGCAGCCGTTCCACCACAATGCCGCGCGCCGTCAATGCACCGACGATGGAATCGACCAGAAAGGGCATGTCGTCATTGGCCATGGCAAGCCAGCTCATCCGTTTGCCATCCAGCACCATGCCGTTGCCGACCTCGATATGCGCCTGCCCGGGGCGTCGCCGGCGGATGACCTGCATCGCATATTCGGCAATGGCCCTCATCCGTTCAGGATCAAGGCCATCCATTTCGGCGGGTAGTGCATCGGCGATGAGAAGTTGGGCCAGTTCATCGACCCCGATCACGGTCGATTCATCATCCGTCGCCATCGCTGACATTCCACGCTCCACCACGGCCGGATTTGAGGATAACGGCCGATTTTACGGCCATATGACCAGCCCTTCAGTGGTGAAACAACCGCTTTTAGAGGCCATGGTTGCAGCACCGCCATGCACGCTTCCGCCACCTGCGCGGCTTTGGCGACGAAGCGCGGGCTGCTTTATCGGCCGCGCGGCCATGGTTGCGGCCAGGGCTGCCGGCGATGCGGCGACGGAAACCTCATCGAATAATCCGTGCCCCCTGCAATGGGAATGATGGCCATGCCGCCAGCCGCCAGTTCCGCCGCCAGATCGAACGAAGCCACTTCCTTCCAGTCGACCAGCCCCAGCGCAAAGGCGATCTGGCCGCCTTCATCGGCGCCCAGGGTGAATGGCATGACGATCCCGCGCGCCAGCGTTTCATTGCCCCGGCAATTTTCATAATGCACCCCAAAGGTGACAGGCGCGCGGTTCGCCACCATCTGCCCGCAACTGCCGGCGATCCGCGCCAGCAGCGAATCACCTGAAATTGCGCCTACATCCCTGATGGCCGGATCTATGCCCCCTTCACTGCACAGCGACCGGCCGACATAGGTGATGCGCGGCGGGCCAGCGTTGCGCAGATCCAATATCACTCCACGCGCGGCATTTGCCCCCAGCTTCGCGATGTTGAACCGGGCGATGTCAGGAAGGGAAGCACCGCCGGTCAGTGTCGCCCAGTAATTATAGGCAAGCATCTGGATGCGCCGTTCATGCCCGCCGAAGATGGGCGACATATCATAGGCCGGTTCTGCAAGCTCAAACAGGCTTTCGGCAGTTTCCATGTCCGAACGCTCCGTTCCAGCCATGAAGCCCCCCGCCTTATGCGCTCCGCCCCTGCCGCCAATGTTCACCACAAACGGCATTTGTCAAAATATTTGGCGCGCGCCCATGGCACTGCCTGCATCTTCACTGCCAATTTTGACGGTCGGTTCCGCTTGTATTCGGACACAGGCGCTGATATGCGCCCCATCGCCTGATGCCGCAGTAGCTCAGCTGGTAGAGCAACGCATTCGTAATGCGTGGGTCGGGGGTTCGAGTCCCTTCTGCGGCACCATCTTCCCTGAAAATCCGGCCTGTCACTATTTGCGCAGAGTCTTGCCTGCCTCGCGCCGGCATGGGCGCAGGTGCGCATTATTCGATTCGTGCTTGCCGCTCCCGCAAGAGGGCCGCAAAAGACCGGCAACAGATGGAAAAGGGACCACATGGATATGGCGGACGAAGACTATGTCTATGACGAAGTGTCGGGCGAGTGGATCAGCGCGACTGAAGCCGCGGCAAAGGCGGCAGAATCAGGCAGGGCGGAAGTGCGGGACGCCGTTGGCAACGCGCTGTCGGATGGCGACAGTGTCACGCTTATCAAGGATCTGAAGGTGAAGGGTGCGAACCAGACATTGAAGCGCGGCACCGTGATCAAATCCATCCGACTGACGGCGGACCCGGACGAAATCGATTGCCGCCATGAAAGCATCAAGGGATTGGTGCTGCGCGCTGAATTCGTGAAGAAAAACTGATCATTCGGCAGGCACGGCGGTGAAAATCGCCGCCCGTGCCCGACAAGCGCCCATGTCGGCGGCCTTTGCCTTAAAGCACGTCGCCGAACATGAACCACAGCAGCGCGAACCACGCCGCAAGCCCGATGACGCCCAGCAGCAGCCCGGCCCTTTTACGCAGCGCCTCCGCAAGATTGCCCATCAGCTGTGCCTGTCCTTCCACCGGTCCGGAACGTCCCAGCCCGACGCCATGCCATAGGGCACCATGTTCAGCACCACCTCTATCGCCGCAATGCGTCCATGGCGGATCTTGAACAATTCCATCACCTGCCATGAATAGGGTTGCTTCAGGTTGATCGGCACGGTTCGTCCGTCACGAAGCGTCACTTCATGGATGATGCCGGCATGATCGATGAACGGCAGCGTGGCGACGATGCCGCGCGCCTGGTCGACAACCGGAAAGCGTCGCTCACGGATGCGGGTGACAAAGGCGAAATAGCCGAGTGCAAACTGGTCTGCCGGGCCAAGACCATAGAAGGGCGGTGCATCAGGCTTGTCGAACTCCGGCGCCTGTGTCGCATAAACGCCATTGTCCAGCCGTCGGCATTCCGGTTCGAACGGGGCGATGTGGTGGCCGTCGTTGCATTCCAGCGTATCGAGATAGCTGTTGGCGATGGCGATCAGGCCGACACGCGACATCCGTTCTTCCGGCGGCACGATTTCATCCCACAGGGGCGCCGGGCCGCCCATCGCCTCCAGATTGGCAGGGCCATCCCTGTAGAACAGAATGTCACTGCGCGAGACGATCGCCTCTGCCTGGCAGATCATTCCATCACCCAGCATCAGCCGCAGCGCAAAGATCACCGGCAGTCCGTTTTCATGCACCACAGCAACCAGTGCCGCCTGCCCACTGCGTTCATCGATCACCACATGCCGATAGCCGCCCATTCCGCTGGCCGTGCCCCAAAGCCCGTCGCCCAGCGCAAGCGCCTGCCCGTTTTCGGTATAGCGAAAGCCGTGGGCAAGCGGCAGGCGCGACGGATCGCGCGCGACAAGCGCATCCATGTAAAGATCGACGGCAGCGGCCAGTTCTTCCCTCGACATCGGCATCGGCATCGACACTCACCTCCCTCCATCATGCGGCGGGAAAATCCGCCTTTTGTGCAGGAGCATAGGCAATCATCGCGTCGGGGCCAGAAAAATCCCCCCGCTCCCGCCCTGGCAATCACGACCGCGACCAATGGCGCGGATGCCGGGACCGGCGGGCCTTCCCCGTGGAACGCGACATATCTCCCACCCGTTTTTACAGGACGGAACGCACAGACAGGAGAGTGTCATGGCCAAGGAAAATGAACGCACGGCAGCAGCGCGCCGTCACGACGACAGCGCGATCATCGACGAAGCCATGCGCGCGCCTTCGGGCGCCGGACGCAGCGGCGGCAATGTCGCGACAGACATCGGCACGCGTGACGAAGTCAGGCAGGCGGTCGATCCGTCTGCGGGTGTCACCCGGGTATCCAAGGGTGACAAGGTGCAGCCGCAAATCCCGACAAGAAGCGATCATGAAGGGGCAAGCACCGGCCATCGCGAATGAAGCCATGGCTCGATCTTCAACGCCGATGAAGATGAACGGAAACTGCCAGAGCAGCACAGCGAATGTTCAGCGAATCAGGAGAATAATGCGTTTGTCCATCGAGGAGGTGTTGTTGTGTTGAACATTCGCAAACTGGCTCTTGCGGCGACGGCCGCCATTTCCGCCACGGTGATGCTTGCCGGCCCGGCCAGCGCGGACCCTTATCATCATTCGCACCATGACCGTTACGAACATAATCGCCACGATCGTCATTGGCGCGGCAATGATCATTACCGGCGCAGCCATCATCGCGGCCCGGTGTGCCATTGGGAACGCCATCATCACCGGACGGTGAAGGTGTGCCGCTAAACGGCTGTCCGGCCGATGAAATAGTGACCGTCGGCTGGAACCACATGAGGATAGCAGCCGTTTAGAAATCGCGATGGAAATCCGGCCATCGCAGCTTCCCTGAACAGCTGATCTGAGCCCCGCCACTCCGGCGGGGTTCTTTTTATGCGCAGCACAGCTATGAGCGGAACAGGTGCGCCCTAAGGAAACGGCTATCAGATCATGAAGCGGAACATCGATTGCTGACCGATATCGCCACCCGCACCTATAACCACGGCTGGCGGCTGGACCCGATCATCCGCAGCCTGCTCGACACCGATTTCTACAAGCTGCTGATGCTGCAGATGATCCGGCGGCTGCATCCGGACGTCGACGTCAGTTTTTCGATCATCAACCGCAGCACCGGCGTGCGGCTTGCCGATGTGGTCGATGAAGGCGAATTGCGCGCGCAGCTCGATCATGCACGCAATCTGTGCTTCAGCCACAAGGAACTGATCTGGCTGGCGGGCAACACCTTTTACGGGGTGGAGCGGATGTTTTCGCCCGATTTCATCCGCTGGCTGGCAGATTTCCGTCTTCCCGAATATGAATTGCACAAGGCGGACGGGCAATATCGGCTATTCTTCCACGGACCGTGGACGCACAGCATGATGTGGGAAGTGCCTGCCCTTGCCATCATCAATGAATTGCGTTCACGCGCCGCATTGAAGGCGCACGGCCGCTTCACCATGGACGTGCTCTATGCCCGTGCGAAGGCGCGGCTGTGGGACAAGGTGGAACGGCTGCAGCGGCTGCCCGGCCTCAGGCTGTCCGATTTCGGCACGCGGCGACGGCATGGTTTTTTGTGGCAACGCTGGTGCGTGGAGGCTTTGAAGGAAGGGTTGGGTGACGGCTTTATCGGGACATCCAACGTCCTGCTGGCGATGGACAATGATCTGGAGGCGATCGGCACCAACGCCCATGAATTGCCGATGGTTCTGGCAGCGCTGGCCGATGACGATGCGGGGATTGCCGCCGCCCCCTATCAGGTGCTGGAGGAATGGCGCGCCCATTATGGCGGCAATCTGCTGATCGCCCTGCCCGATGCTTTTGGCACCGCTGCTTTCCTGCGCAATGCGCCGGACTGGCTGGCCGACTGGACCGGCTTTCGGCCAGACAGCATGCCGCCGATCGAAGGTGGGGAACAGATTATCCGCTGGTGGCAGGACAAGGGCCGCGACCCGCGCGAAAAACTGCTGATCTTTTCCGATGGCATGACCGTGGACAGCATCGAGGACACCTGGCGCCATTTCCACGGCCGCGTGCGGATGAGCTTTGGCTGGGGCACCAACCTAACCAATGATTTCCGCGGCTGCGACCCGGCGGGTGCGGAAGGGCTGGAGCCGATTTCGCTTGTCTGCAAGCCGGTTCTTGCCAATGGCCGGCCAGTGGTGAAACTGTCGGACAATCCCATGAAGGCGACCGGCAACCCGGATGAAATCGCCCGCTATCTGCGGATCTTCGGCAATGACGGGCGCGTGGCGACACCCGTTACCGTTTGATCGATCGCATGCACACGCACGGCCAGTGATGGTCAGACGGCCACCACCATCATGTCCTGTCGGCCGGGGCGGGGCTGCTCCGCCTGTTTTTCGAACCAGGCAATGGTCTTGCGCAACCCTTCGCCAAGGCTGACCTCCGGTTGCCAGCCAAGCAGGCGACGGGCACGGTCAATATCGGGCCGCCGCCGCCGCGGATCGTCAACCGGCAGCGGCAGCGAAATGATCCGCGATGTCGATGCGGTGATGCCCAGAACATGTGCGACAAGTTCGTTCACGGTCATTTCGTCGGGGTTGCCGATGTTCACCGGGCCGGGCTGCGCCCCTTCATGGTGCATGAGCCGCAGCAGCCCTTCCACCAGATCATCGACATAACAGAAGGAGCGTGTCTGGCTGCCGTCGCCATAGATGGTGATGTCTTCGCCCGACAGCGCCTGCGACACGACGTTGGAGACGACACGCCCGTCTTCCGCGCACAGCCTTGGGCCATAGGTGTTGAAGATGCGCGCCACCCGCACATCGGCACGACCCATTCGGTCATAATCGAACGTCAGCGTTTCCGCCGCGCGCTTGCCCTCGTCATAGCAGGCGCGCGGGCCGGTGGGGTTCACATTGCCGCGATAATCCTCCGGCTGGGGATGAATATCGGGATCGCCATAGACCTCGCTGGTCGATGTCAGCAGGAAACGCGCGCCGGCTTTTTCGGCCAGTTGCAGCAGATGCCGCGTGCCCAGCACATTGGTCATCAGCGTATGTTCGGGGTCAAGCTGATAGCGCGGCGGCGACGCGGCACAGGCGAAATTATAGATATGATCGAACCGCTGCCGGCGCACCGCCCCCGGCAATGGATCGACGATGTCCGCCTCGATCATTTCAAAGCGCGGATCGCGTGCAAGAGCGTCCAGATTTTCCAGACACCCGGTCTGGAGATTGTCGATACAGACGACATCCAGCCCTTGCGCGATCAGGCACTCGCACAGATGCGAACCGAGAAAGCCGGCGCCACCAGCGACAAGTGCCTTTTTGCGATGTCCGTTCGTCATCATCGATCTCCTCGGCTGCTCATGCCCCGCCGAACAGTTGACGCTCGCTTCATGCCGTCAGGCGCACATTCTCCCGCGCCGCCTTGTGCAGATCCTCCTCAAGCTGTGCCGCGCGATGGCGCGCGCTATGCGCACCCGATATGCGTGACCGTGCGGCCTGCCCCATCGCCTGCCGCTGCTCCTCATCCATGGTGCGCAACGCGCGCAGCACATCCTCCGTACCGTTGGCCAACAGGATTTCCTGTCCCGGCTCCAGCAGGGTTTCGATGCCGTTCCAGCAATCCGAAATGATCGGCACCCCGCAGGCCGCCGCTTCGAACAGGCGCACACTGGGGGAATAGCCGGCGGCGATCATGTCCGCCCGCGTTACGTTCAGCGTAAAGCGGCAGGCGGCATAAAAGGCCGGATGATCGGCCGGACCGATGTGGTCGATACGTTCAACATTGGCGGGCCAGTCGATATCCGCCGGATATTGCGGCCCGGCAACGACGAAACGCAAATCGGGCGCGGCCCGCGCTGGCGCGATCAGCAGCTTTTCCAGCGTTGGCTGGCGATCGTCGCTATAGGTGCCGAGGTAACCCAGATCCCAGCGCATCGGCACCGACAGCGGCCGATAGGCATCGGCATCGACCGAGCAATAGAGGGCGCGCGCCGCCGGTGAACCGAACTCCTGTTCCAGCACATCCAGTGTCGGCCCGCCGGTGAAGGAGAAATAAATGTCATAGCCCGCAATCAGATCGGGCGAGACATATTCACATTCCCCCCGGCGCAGCGCCGCCAGCGTCACCGGCGTGTCGATGTCGTAAAATGCAGTGACGCCGCCGGCCCATTTCTGCACCAACGTGCCCAGCTTCAGTCCGTCGGGCACATAGGAACCGACGATCACCGCATCGGCGGCGGTGATCTCCGCGCGCCAGCGACCAAGATCATCAAGCGATTGATAGAGCGCGAAACGGCAGAAATCCGGCCGGGGCATGTCGCGATGCGCCGCATACCAGGGCATGTCCCGTTCGAGAAACAGCACGTCATGGCCGCGTTCGGCCAATGCCCTCAACAGCGCCCGATAAGTCGTCGCATGGCCATTGCCCCAGGACGAGCTGAGGCTGAGACCAAGCACGACGATGCGCATCGGTGCGGTCATGTCAGGCTCCTCTCGCGCTTCAGCTCAAGCTCCGATTTCAGCAGCGAATCCACCTGCGCGGCGCGACGTTCATAAGTATGTTCTGCACGCACCCGCGCCAGTGCCGCCTCACCGATTTCGCGGGCACGCTCGGGCGTGAGCATTTCGATATGTTCGGCCACGTCACGGCCATCGCGCGCCACCAGAACTTCCTCCCCTTCGGCAAGGAACAGGTCCAGCCCCTGCCATGCATCGGTGATGAGGCAGGCACCGGCGCCTGCCGCCTCGAACACCCGGGTCGCAGGGGAAAAGCCGATTTCAGCCATGCTTTCGCGCGCAATGTTGAGCACGGCCAGCGGCGAACAATTAAAGGCATTGTGATCGGCCGTGCCGACATGGCCGATGTGGCGGACATTGGCGGGCATCGCCCGGCTTTCCCAGCCCGACCCGCCGATGATGAACTGGCGCGTCGGCAGCCGGTTTGCGGCGTCGAGGAAAAAGCGTTCCACCCGCGCCTCCCTGTCGGGCAGGCGGTTGCCGATGAAGCTCAGGTCCGCGCGGAATGCTTCCACCGGCGGCATCGGATAATGGGTGGACGGGTCAAGCGCATTATAGATCGGCACGCAGCGGCGCGCACCCAGCATTTCATAAGCACTGATCACCGGCGATCCGCCGCCATAGGTGAGCACCAGGTCCAATTGGCCAAGCCGTTGCCGCAAAGGGTGATCCGGCTGCGCGCGCAATTCCGCCAGCGTGGCCGGCGCATCGACATCCCAGAAGATCTTCAGCGCATGGCGTGGCGCGGCGTCGTAAATATCGAGCAGGCGATCATCGAACACGCCCACGCCGCTTGCCTTTATCACCACATCGGCTTCGGCTGCCTTTGCGATCACATCCGCAACCGCTTCATCGGTCGCCGGATAGACAATCACCTCTGCCCAGGACGGCGGATCGATATCCCGATGCGCCTGCCGATCGAACGCGTCGGGTTCATAAAAGACTATGTCATGGCCGTGCCGCGCCAACTGGCTCAACATCCCGCGATAATAGGTTGCGGCGCCATTCCAATAGGCCGAAAGCAGGCTCGATCCGTAAAATGCGATATTCATGAGGCTGGCTGAAGCTCCCTTTCGGTACGCGCGCCGATCTGGCCGAGAATGTCGAAAAGCTCGTCCACCCGGTGCGAGCAGCCGTGGCGGCTGCGCACGGTTTCAAGCCCCGATGCGACAAGCGCCTGCCGAAGCGCAGGATCGGCGGCCAGTGCACGCAAATGCCGCGTCATTTCCGTGCCGTCGCGGGCGACCAGAAAATCCTCGCCCATGCGGAACAGCCCCTCGCTGTCGCGCCACGGTGCGCTGACCAGCGGAATGCCGCAGGCCAATGCCTCGAATACCCGGATGGTGGGAATGCCTGGCAGCGCCTCTACATAGAAGCGACGGGGGACATGGGCGGTGGCGAGATGGGTGACGAATATCTGCGGCACCCGTGCATTGGCGGCCCAGCCCCGATAACGGGCGCCATGTGCCTTGAGCATGGCCAGCGCATCGGGTGGATAACGAACGCCGTGAATATCGAGGGGAAGGGCGGCAGCCTCCGCCGGGGCCAGCAGATATTCCTCTATCTCGGCGGTGCGTTCACCATCGCCCCAATTGCCGATCCAGACCAGCCCCTTGCGTTCGCCTTCCTGTGCCGGCGGCTGGAAGACCCGCAGATCCGCTGCTTCATGCCACACGAAAACACGGTTTCCCCAGCCCCAGCGGCGATAGACCTGCGCCAGCGTTTCGCCAAAGGCGAGCACCGCGTCATAGCCGGACAGATCGAAGGTGCGGATCGCCTCCGGCTCGCTGACTGCGCGATGATGGGTGTCATGGAACAGGAGGGTGAAGCGTCCCGCCCGCTTGCGCAATTGGCCGATGGCGGCAACCAGCGCCGGATCGGTCCATTCATGCACGATGACCAGATCCGCCCCGTCACAAGCCTCCGCCGGGTCGAAATCAGCGCCATAGGCTGCCGAATGCAGTTGCGGATAGGCGGCACGATAGGGGGCAAGCCCCATCTCCCCCGCATCGGCCAGCAGATTTTTGAGGCTCCATGCGTCGTGCGGTTCATGGACATGCACATCATGCCCGCGCGCGATCAGTTCGGCCAATATGCCACGCAGGAAATGGGCGTTGCCATGGTTCCAGCAGGACGAAAGCGAATGGGTGAAATAGACGATCTTCACGCCGCCACCTCCAGCGATTTGCCGGATCGGGCCATGGCGGCGCGATAATGGGCGATCATCCCGTCGGCCATGGTGTCGACGGTATAGGTGGCGGCACGGCGCCTTGCCTCCTGCCCGCTGCTCATCGCCAGCAGCGGATCGTCGATCAGCGTCTGCACAATGGACGCGATCGCCTGCTCGTCATCGACGGGAACGAACATCGCCACCCCGTCCCATAATTCACGAAAACCGGCGATATCGGACAGGACCAGGGCACAACCGGCCTGCGCGGCTTCCAGCACACCAAGCCCGAAAGGTTCATAGCGGGCGGTGGACACGAATACCGGCGCACGGGCAAGCCATTGGCGCACTTCGTCATGGGACAATTGGCCCAGCGCGCTGGCATTGGCCAGCGCGACCGGCACACCGCCATCAGGCCCGGCAAGCGGCCCGGCGGCATAGACCGGCGCTTCAATCAGCGCGGCGGCACGATCCAGCGCGGCGATGTTCTTGCCTTCGTCCCACAACCGGCCGGAGGTGAAGATCATCGCTTCACGCGTGCCCGCGTGTTCTGAAGGCACATCTGGCGCATCGCGGCCGTTGTGGACCACATGGGGCGGGGCAATGCCATGCGTATCGGCGGTATCGCGCGCAAAGGCGTGACCGGGCGCCACCAGCCGGTCGCAACGTTCATATCCGGCACGCAGCAATGCGATACGCCAACGGAAATCTTCGGGCATGGGCGCATCACCACGCACGCTTCGCCACCATGTCGCAAGGCAGGAATGGCACACGCCGATCACCGGCACTTCAAAATCCGTTTCAGCCGCCAATGCCGGGCTGTTGAGCTGTACCGCATCGACATTCAGGCTGCGCGCCAGTGCCGCCACCGCATCGCCCGCGGCCCTGACCTGCGCGGCATCCGCCGCCGTCCAGTCCAGCGGCAGGCCGGTGTCGACCAGATCCACGCCGATTTCCCGCGCCTGCGCCCATTGCTGCGGACTTGCCGAAGGGCCAAGCAACGCAAGCACGACATCCACGTCACGCCGGCGCAATGCGCCGGCCAGATCCAGCACATAGCTCCACACCCCGCCTACGGCGTCCGCCGTCATCAACAGGCGAAGCGGCCGACCCGCAGGGGCATCCGTCGCTTCCTGCGCAGCCGTCATGCGGCAGCCCCAGCCAGCGCGGGCCGGTCGATCGCCGGCCGCTCGCTTTCCAGCCAGGAAATGAGGTCGGCAACGCCTTCGCGCCAGCCAAGCGGATCGGCAAGGCCAAGTTCGGCCCTGGCGCGACGACAGTCGGCGACGAAATAGCGTTGGTCGCCGGGGCGCCAGTCATCGAAATCAATGTCCAGCGGCCGGCCTGCCAGCGTTTCGATATGTGCCAATATCTGCCGCAGGCTTACTGCATTGGCCGGTCCGCCGCCAAGGTTGAACGCGCGCCCGGCCAGCCTTTCGACATTGTGAAGTGCCGCCATATAGGCGTCCACCGCATTGCGGACATGCAATATGTCACGCACCTGCCGCCCATCGCCAAACAGGATGATCTTGCGCCCTTCCAGCGCACGGATCGCGAAATGGGCAACCCAGCCCTGATCTTCCGTGCCCATCTGCCGGGGGCCATAGATGCAGCTCATCCGAAAGACGCAGGACGGCACACCGAAGCTGCGGGCATAATCCAGCACATATTGATCGGCAGCACCCTTGGAACAGCCATAGGGCGTGTGGAAATCCAGCGGCCGATCTTCGCCAATGCCATGGTCCCGCACCTGCGGATCAGCCGGCTGATAGGCGCCATCGATCAATTCCAGCGGAATATCGGCAAGATCGCCATAAACCTTGTTGGTGCTGGCAAAGACGATCGGCGTGCGATCGTCCTTGCGGCGAAGCGCTTCAAGCAGGGCGAATGTCGCGCCGACGTTGATCTGATGGTCTTCCAGCGGATCGACCATGCTGGTCGTCACCGCCACCTGCGCGGCCATGTGAAACACGGCCCCGGCCTTGCCAGCAACATTGGCCAGCCGTTCATGGTCGCGCACATCGGCAATGATCGGCTGGATCAGATCGCCATGACGGGAGACGAGCCATTCAAGATTACGCTCCACCCCCGGCCGGGCGAGCAGATCATAAACCATCACACGCCGGCCCTGCCCGGCAAGCCTGTCCACCAGATTGCTGCCGATGAAACCGGCGCCGCCGGTGACCAGCACCATGCCGTCGCCGCTCATGCCACCAGTCCCCGCAGCTCTAGCTCGCTACGGGCCTGCTGCACGCGGTCCTGCGCCTCCTGCCGGGAAACCCATTCGGCAAGCTCTGCCAGCCTTTCGCTGAAATCGGCACGCGGCAGATAGCCCAGCACCGTCTGCGCCTTGGTGATGTCGGGGATGCAATGGCGGATGTCGCCTGCCCTGCCCTTGCCGGTGATTTCGGGCGCAATGTCGCAGCCCATCGCTTCGGCCAGCAGCGACGCCACTTCATTGACGCTGCGCACTTCGCCGCTGCCGATGTTGAACACGCCACCCGCTGCCGATGGCGCATCCAGCGCCAGCAGGAAGGCGCGCGCCACGTCCTCCACATGCACGAAGTCGCGCTTCTGTTCGCCATCCTCGAACACCAGCGGCCGCTGCCCGTTGGACAGGCGCGATGCAAAGATCGCCAGCACCCCGGTATAGGGATTGGAAAGCGCCTGACCGGGGCCATAGACGTTCCACAGGCGCAGCGCGGCCGCCTCCATGCCATAGGCGGGGGCAAGCGTCAGCGTCAGCCGTTCCTGCACATATTTGCCGATCGCATAGACCGATGCCAAGGCCGGCCGCTTGCTCTCCGGCGTCGGCACCGGCCGCATCGGCCTGCCCTGCCCATCCACCGGATCCCAGCTGGACTGGCCCGGCGCACGCGGCTGGCGTTCGGCATTTTCCACGCGCACGCCGTCTATCGTTTCATACAGGCCTTCGCCATAGATGCTCATCGACGATGCAACGACGACACGGCGCACCGGATTGTCCATCAGCTTTTCAAACAGCACTGCGGTGCCGACGTCGTTCACCGACGTATAGCGTTCGATCGCATACATGCTCTGGCCCACGCCGACTTCGGCGGCAAGGTGAATGACACTGTCCACGCCTGTCAGCGCGCGTGCCACCATGTCGCCGTCGCGCACATCGCCCACAACCAGTTCGGCATCGCGGGGCAGCATTTCGGGCCGACCGCGGCCGCCATGGACCTGATCGATCAAACTGTCGAGCACGCGGACGCGATCACCACGTTCAAGAAGGGCGCGGGCGACGAAACGGCCGATAAAGCCACCGCCCCCGGTGATGAGGACATGCTGAGCCAAAATCAAAACCCCTGCCATGGGCGGCCGCCCGAAGGCAGCAGCCGTTTCAGTTGGAAATCAGACGCATCATGAACCGGATCGGTTCACGAATTTGGAAAAGCGGCTGGTCTTGCCGTCTGCAGTCTTGTCCTGATGAAGAAACGCCAGATCGTTTTCATCGAACGTCTTGAAGAACGTGTCCCAGGAGATTTCTTCCAGCGCTTCATCGCTATCCTGAAAGTCGACCCTGAGCAGGCCGCCGCCCTTTTCATCGCTGCCATGGGTCGTGCGCACCCTTGAGGGTCTGCCCTGTCGTTCCTCTATCCATTTCCTGATTTTCGCATGATCGGTCGTCGTCTGTGCTTCGCTCATCTCGACCTCCGAAGCTTCTTCATCCCAACCCAACTGACTGCGGCAGCCTTCGTTCCTGCATCGCTTTTGCAGCCGGTCCCGCGATTTCGCATACTCACCGCAAGCGAAACATTTGCGGGCAAGCCGCGTTACCCCCTGCATGACCATGGTTCCGACACCTTCGTGCCACGCCGGGGATCGCTGCGTTGCAATGGCTGGCATGCATTGACGCTGATCCTGCTGATCCGCCACGCCAGCCATGCCTTGCTGGGCAGGGAGCTGTGCGGCCGCAGGCCCGGCGTGTCGCTGAACGAACAGGGCAGGAATCAGGCAGCGGTACTGGCCGAAAGGCTGGACCGGCTGGCAATCAGCGCCATTCACGCCAGCCCGATGGAACGCGCAACGGAAACGGCGGCGCCGCTCGCCGCGCGCAAAGGCCTGATGGTGACGCAATGCCCCGCCATCAACGAAATCGATTTTGGTGAATGGATGGGTGCTGCATTTTCCACCCTGTCCGAAAACCCCGCATGGACGTTGTGGAACAGCGCGCGGGGCCAGGCCAGCCCGCCGGGAGGGGAAGCGATGGTCGCCGTTCAGGCACGTGTCGCCGCGCATCTGCGCGACACGGTTGCTTCGTCGCCAGACGGCACAATCGCAATGATCAGCCATGGCGACGTCATCAAGTCGGCGGTCGCCTTCGTCCTTGGTCTGCCGCTGGACGCCATTGGCCGGTTCGACATCGATCCCGCGTCGATCACCAGCATCGAGGCAGGTGACTGGGGTTTTCGACTGACCAGATTGAACGAGGTGCTTACATGACCATCGACGAAGCCGATGCGCGGATGCGCATAGAGGAACTGGCGCCATGGTTTCACAACATGCGGCTTGCCGGCATCGACACCGCGCCCGACCATTTCCTGCATGATTATCCAGCCAACAAGTTCGCCCGCTTCGCCGATGCGCTGCCCGCCGATCTTTCAGGCAAGACCGTACTCGACATCGGCTGCAACGCCGGCTTTTATTCGATAGAGATGAAGCGGCGCGGCGCGGTCGAAGTGGTCGGCATCGATTCCGACGAGCGTTATCTCGATCAGGCGCGGCTTGCCGCACAACTGAACGGCATGGACATCACATTCCGCAATCTGTCGGTCTATGATGTCGCAAGGCTGGGCCGCCGCTTCGACCTCGTCATCTTCATGGGGGTGCTTTACCATCTGCGCCACCCGTTGCTGGCGCTGGACCTGATCCGCGAACATGTGGCCGGCGACATGCTGCTTTTCCAGTCGATGCAACGCGGATCGGAAAAGGATTGCCCGGTCGCCGCCGATCATGATTTCTTCGAAACCGATCATTTCGACGACCCGGATTACCCCAAGCTGCATTTCATCGAGCACCGCTATGCCGGCGACCCGACGAACTGGTGGGCGCCCAATGCCGCCTGCGCGGCGGCGATGCTGCGCAGTGCAGGCTTTGAAATCATCAGCCATCCCGAACGGGAGGTTTATTTCTGTCGCACGGCCGAACGCCCCTTTGGCGCCGGTGCCGTTCATCCCGCACGTTCGAGCAGCGGAGCACAGCCATCATGATCGAAGCCGTCAAGATCTGGAACGAACCCAACAACAAATCGCATTGGGACCCGGATGTGGACCCGGAATGGCGGCTGTTTTCGGACATGGCGCGGCTGGCCGGCCAGGCCATTGCCGCCGAAAACCCCGCCCTGCCGCGCGTGATGGGCGGCATGTCGCCGATCGATCCCGCTTTCGTCCAGCGGCTGCAGGCGCAGGGCGCGCTGGACGAGGTGGATATTCTGGCTGTCCATGGTTTTCCGCTGGACTGGAACCTGTGGCAGATTGATGAATGGCCAGCGAAAATCGATCTGATCCGCGCTGAAACCGACAAGCCGATATGGGTGACGGAGGTCGGCGTCTCCTCCTTCGGGTCGGAAGACGTGCAGGCCTGGGGCGTGAAGCGCACGGCCGAACTGCTGATCGGCAACGCGCCGCGTATCCACTGGTACAGCCTGTATGACCTGCCGCAGTCATGGGGGGCGACCACCCGCCACCGCGAGGCGGAAGGATCATCCTATTACCGTCATTTCTACATGGGGCTGTTGCGCGAGGATGGCAGCGCCAAGCCGGCGGTGGAGGCCTATCACCCGTTCGCGGGCGACATGGGCCTTTGCCAATGGTTCCATTTCGAGGACCATCGGCTGGACGATGCCGTCGCCTGGTTGAAGCAGCTGGGCGTGCGGCACCTGCGCACCGGCCTGTCATGGGCGGACAGCTTCCGTCCCGATGCGATGGCGTGGTTCGACAGGCAGATGAAGGCGCTGGAGCCGTTCGACGTCACCGTCACCTTCTGCTTCACACCCGAACATCGCGGTATCGCCCCGCACCACAGCAGCGCGCCGCAGGTGCCGGAGGAGTTTGCCGATTTCTGCGCCGCCATGGTGCGCCGCTATGCGCCGGGTGCGATGACGCACAAGCCGACACAGCAGGATCGCGTGGCCACGGCAGCGCCATTTGCCGCCATGCCCGCTTCATCGGCGGCGTGAGCGGAACAGGTCCACAAGAGGTGCAGGAATGATCAACCACGGCCGGGAAACCGGCATGATGAACGCTGCGGTGCAGATAGGGCCGGGGCAGATGAAGATCGCGCCGGTTTCCCTGCCGGAGCCGGGCGAAGGCGAAGTGCGCATACGGCTGGAAGGATGCGGCGTCTGCGCGTCCAACCTCACCCCATGGGAAGGGCCGGAATGGATGACATTTCCCGGCGAACCCGGTGCATTGGGCCATGAAGGCTGGGGCGTGATCGACGCCGTCGGCCCCGGTGTGGAAGGACTGGCGGTGGGCGATCGCGTGGCGGCGCTGTCCTATCACAGCTATGCCGAATATGACGTTGCACGGGCCGATGCGGTCATCCCCCTGCCCGAAAATCTGGCGGGCGTTCCTTTCCCCGGCGAGCCGCTTGGCTGTGCGATGAACATCTTCCGCCGCAGCGACATCAGCGCGGGACAGACGGTGGCGATCATCGGCATCGGCTTTCTGGGCGCGATCCTCACCCGGCTGGCGACGGACGCCGGCGCGCGGGTGATCGCCATTTCAAGGCGGCCTTTTTCGCTGGAGGTCGCGCGCCGCATGGGCGCCGCCGAAACCATCCCAATGGACGATCACAATGCAATCATCGAACAGGCAAAGGCGCTGACCGACGGCCAGTTCTGCGACCGGGTGATCGAAGCCGTGGGCAAGCAATGGCCGCTGGACCTCGCCGGGGAGCTGGTGCGCGAGCACGGCCGCCTGATCATTGCCGGCTATCATCAGGACGGGCCACGGCAGGTGAACATGTGGCTGTGGAACTGGCGCGGCATCGATGTGGTCAATGCCCATGAACGCGATCCCGCCGTTTATGCGCAGGGCATTCGTGAAGCGGTGGCGGCGGTGGCCGACGGGCGGCTGGACCCCACGCCGCTTTACACCCACAGCTTTCCGCTGGAACGGCTGGGCGATGCGCTGGACGCCACGCGCGACCGTCCGGAAGGTTTCCTGAAGGCACTGGTGACATACGCATGAGCGCCCGGCCATCACCTCCGGTTTCCCGCCCGCGTATCGGCTTTCTCGGCGTTGGCTGGATCGGCCGCCACCGGATGGAGGCGATGGTCGGCACCGGCGCCATCGACGTGGCGGGCATTGCCGATCCATCGGCCGATATGGCGCAACAGGCACAGGCGCTTGCGCCGGATGCAGCGCTTGTGCCCGATATGGATGCGTTGATCGGCCTGGGACTGGACGGGCTGGTGATCGCGACGCCAAGCGCGCTGCACGCCGCGCAATCGATAAATGCGCTTGAACGCGGCATCGCCGTCTTCTGCCAGAAACCACTGGGCCGCAATGCGGCGGAAGCGGCGGCGGTGGTGGAAGCCGCGCGGCGTGCGGACAGGCTGCTTGCGGTCGATCTGTCCTATCGCTTCACCGAAGGCATGCAGCGCATCCGTCAATTGTTGCAGGCGGGCGCGCTTGGCGATGTCTATGCCGTCGATCTGGTGTTTCACAATGCCTATGGCCCGGACAAGCCGTGGTTCTATGACCCCATTCTGTCAGGCGGCGGCTGTGTGATGGACCTGGGCGTTCATCTGGTGGATCTGGCGCTATGGGCGCTGGATTTTCCCGACGTCACCCGCGTTTCGGCAGAGCTTCTGGCGCAGGGCCAATTGCTTGGCACACATGCCGACACGGTGGAGGATTATGCCGCCGCCACAATATTGCTGGGTGGCGGCACGGTGGTGCGCCTTGCCTGTTCCTGGCGGCTTCAGGCCGGCTGCGATGCGGTTATTTCCGCGGCCTTCCACGGCACGCAGGGCGGCGCGGCGCTGCGCAACGTCAATGGCTCCTTCTATGATTTCGTGGCGGAGCAGTATCGCGGCACCAGCAGCGAAACCCTGTCCTCCCCGCCCGATCAATGGGGGGCGCGCGCAGCGGCCGACTGGGCGATCAGGCTGGCGGCGGGGCAGAGGTTCACACCGGAAGCCGAACGTCTGGTCGATGTGGCGCGGGTGCTGGATCGCATCTATGGCCGCGAGCCAGCATAGCCCGCTGCGGCTTTAGTTTCCTTAGACATATATGTTGTTGTCATTCACAATGTTTTTGACAAGCGCAAAATAGCGGCTAGCATCCCTTTATTCCTGCGCCTGCGCCCCGCCATCCAGCCGGGGCGACACACGACAGGTGCAAATAATGGGGAAGAGGGATGAAGGAACTGAAAGGCAAGACCGCCTTTATCACCGGCGGCGCCAGCGGCATCGGTCTTGGCATGGCCAGGGTGTTCGCCAATGCCGGAATCAACGTGATCATCGCCGATCTGCGGCAGGACCATCTGGAACAGGCACAGGCGGAACTGAGCGCCGCCGGCCATCGCGAACGCAGCCATTTCATCGCACTGGATGTGACCGACCGTGCCGCCTATGCCACCGCCGCGGATGAGGCGGAACGCGCCTTCGGCAAGATCCACATTTTGTGCAACAATGCCGGCATCGGCATATTGCGCAGCATCGGCACCGCCAGTTGGGAAGACTGGGACTGGGCGGTGGATGTGAACCTGAACGCAGTGTTCAATGGCGTGAAGCTGCTGCTGCCCCGTATCCGCGCGCATGGCGAAGGCGGGCATATCGTCAACACCGCGTCGATGGCCGGCATATTGCAATATAGTTCGGCCGGGCTTTACGTTTCGACCAAGTTCGGCGTGGTCGGCCTGTCCGAAGCGTTGCGTGCCGAGCTGGCGCCTGAAGGCATCGGCGTTTCCGCCTTCTGCCCCGGCGGCGTGCGCAGCAACATCCGAGAATATGAAAAGACGCGGCCTGCCCGCTTTGCCACCAGCGATACCCCCGCCGCGCCATCGCGCCCGCCGGCCTTCACCTTCAGCGATGCGGACAAGGAACGCCTGTCGAAATTGTCCGCCTCTCCCGAGGAAGCGGGCGAAATGGTGCTGCAGGGCATTCGCGACAATGCGCTTTACATCTTCACCGCACCGGAATTCCGCGCAGGCGTGCGCGATCGTTTCGAGGCGATATTGCGCGCCATCGGAGCAGATGAGGAGAAGGAACGCACCGCGCTGGAGCTGGTGCCCAACCTTGTGGGCAGCCCGATCTATCGCCAGTCCTGATGGGAGAGCAGTACCATGACGGTGGAACTCTATTTCTTTCAGCCGCTGGGCACCAATTCCGGCCGCGTCTATCTGGCGCTGCTGGAAAAGGGTGTGGATTTCGTCGAACGCGAGCTGAACGGCCGCGATTTCGAACATCTGAAACCCGACTATCTTGCGGTCAATCCCAAGGGGCAGGTGCCGACGCTGGTGCATGACGGCCGTGTGTTGACCGAAGGGATGCTGATCAACGAATATATCGACGAGGCGTTCGACGGCCCGCCGCTGCGCCCTGCCGATCTTCAGGAAAGATGGCGGATGCGACTGTGGTGCCGCTACGCCGAAAACGACCTTGGCCGCAGCCTGATGATGATCAACTGGCACCGCGTCGTGCCCAGCTTCATCGGCGACCGCAGCCTTGATGAAGTGAAGAAGATTCTTGAAACCGTGCCCGACCCTGATCGGCGCCGGTCATGGCTGGCTGCCTTTCAGCAAAGCACTCCGCCGGAGGAGCTGGAGGAATCGCACCGCCGTGCGCGTGAAGGCGCGACAAAGGTGGAAGACCATCTGGCCATCCATCGCTGGGTGGCGGGCCGCAGCTTTTCGCTTGGCGATATCGATCTGCTCAACTTCTGCGGCTTCATGGCCAGCTGGATGCCCGATCTGGTCAATGCACAGCGCACGCCGGCAACGATCGACTGGCTGGGACGAATGGAGGAACGCCCGGCGGTGAAGAAGATGCGGGCGCGATCGAAAGGGTTTCGCACACAGCCGAAGACAGAGGGGACGGACGCATGATCAGCCTTTATCATTGGGAAACCAATGGCGCTTCCGCCCGCGTCCTCATCACCCTGGCCGAAAAGGACATTAGCTTCACGTCGCATTATGTCGACCTGCTGGCGTTCGAACAGTTCCGGCCCGATTTCCTTGCAGTCGATCCGGGCGGCGACGTGCCGATCCTGGTTCATGACGGTGCGGTTCTGAGCGACGCCAGCTATATCTGCGAATATCTGGACGAAGGCTTTTCCGACAAACCGCTGATGCCGGCCGATCCGCTGGGGCGCTGGCAGGTCCGCTCCTGGCAGAAATATGTCGACGATCATCTGGCTGCGGCAATGGCGGAAGTCGCATGGGCCGGCTGCGGCGCACCCGCCTTCAAGGCCATGGAGCGTGACCCGACACCAGCCATGGCGCAAATGCCCAATGCCGCACAGCGCCGCCTGTGGAGCGAGGCCGTCGCCGGCTATGACGAGGAAAGGCTGACGCAGGCACGGCAGCGGATCGCGCTGGCGCTGGACAAGGCGGAAGCTGCGCTGGCGGAAACACCATGGCTGGCCGGCGCCGGCTTCACGCTGGCCGACATCGCGGCCTTTTCCTATCTCAACTATGTGCCCGGGCTGCTGCACGGCCTTGCGGGTGAACGGACGCTGGACTGGCTGGAACGCACTGCTGCGCGCCCGGCGGTGACAAGGGCATTGACGATGGGGCGCGCGGCCGATCCCTTCGCCATTGCCGCTCCGGGGCCGGAAAGAGTCCGCTGGGGCTGAACGTCGGGGCGAAAAGGACGCAAAAAAGAGGGGGCGAGGAGAGATCGCCCCCTTTCCGACATGGGTTCAGGATGGGCTCAGGCGTCCTGGCTGTAGATCGGATTGCTGGTAAAGATCGCGAGATCCTTCACCAGTTCCGGATCATCCGGGGTGGTCGGCAGCGACCGCAGCATCTTGTCGAATTTTTCCTGCATGCCCTGACGGAACATGCCGTGGGTGAAGATGTAGAGGGAATTGTTCTTCACCCCTTCGACAACCATGTCGCCCACCACTTCCGGGTCCATCCATCGCGGGTCGGGATCGATGCGCCGTGGCGGCGGCGGTGCGCCGTCATTGGCATATTTTTCAGGCCGGGTGCGGCCGATCTTGAAGATATTGGAAATCACCGGGCCGGGGATCAGCGCGGATATGCCGATATTGTCCTCCGCCAGGTCATAACGCGCCATTTCCACCAGCCCGATCTGCGCGGCCTTGCCTGTGGCATAGGTGACGCCGCCCTTCATGATCGGCTGCAGCACACCCGCCATGGATGATGTGACGACGACATGGCCGCCTTCGCCATGGGCGATCATCCTGGGCACGAAATTGACGAGGCCGTTCACCGTGCCGCCGATCATCACGCCAAGCGCCCAGTCCCAGTCCTTGTAGCTGGTGTCCTTCACCCGGCCACCGGCGCCAAGGCCGGCATTGCAGCACAGCAGATGCAGCTTGCCCATCTTCGCTTCGAACGCATCAGCGGCAGCGGCAAAGGCTTCACGGTCGGACACGTCGAGGCGGATCGCCTCCACCCGGTCGCGCTGGCCGCGTTCCTCAAACATCGCCAGCGCTTCGTCGATATGTTCCTGCCAGATGTCGGCGATCATCACCTTCATGCCGTTGCGCACAAAGGCCTGCGCCATGCCAAGGCCGATGCCGCTGGCGCCGCCGGTGATGAAGGCGTTCTTCCCGTTCAGATCTTTCAAAGCCACAATGTCACCTTTCGCCCCAACCGGGATAGCTGTGATAGGGAACGCTTGCCCCCACCGCTTCAACCTGTTGAATCAAATTGCCTTTGATCTTGAAGGCTTCCGCAATCAAAATGCTGGACGGGCGGCTGAAGAAGCCGGTGTCCACCTTCTTGCCCGAAGGCATGGTGAGCTCTGCAATGGTGCCGGCATGATCGAACACGCCCAGTGCGAACACGGCGTTGCGTTCTTCATCCACCACCAGGAAGCGGCGATGATGAACACGGGTGACGACGCCGTACAGCCCGGTTTCGAATTGCGCCTTGCAGGTCATCCCGCCGATGTCGACATCGCCCATTTTGACAAGGCCGGGGTTGTTGGTGGTGTAGACGCCGTTTTCCAGCCGGTCGCAATCGGGCGTGAAGGGGTAATACCCCTTGCCGTCGTTGCGCTGGATCGCATCGAAATAGGAATTGGCGATGGCGACGAGTTCCTGCCGGCTCAGCCGCTTTTCAGGGGCCGGCGTCATCCACAGGTCACGCGGCTTCTGCATCTTGTCCAGCGCAAGGACACCGGCATCATTCCACGCCGGGCCGGTGCCCGAACGATAGAGCACCGTCTCTATCTCGGTGATACGGCCAAGTTCCACCTTCAGCCGCGCACCCATGACGAACGGCCGGCCATTTTCCTTCATCGTGGCGAACATGCCGATCTGCCCTGCGGCGGGATCGACAAAGACATGGCGATAGCCGCCGACATCGCTTGCCGTGCCCCACAGGCCATCGCCCAGATCGATCTCCTGCCCCATTTCGGTATAGCGCACGGTGCCGGCCAGCGGCAGGCCTTGCGGATCATGGGTGGCCAGCGCCTTCAGGAACCTGTCCGCCAGATCTTCCATGCATGCCCGGGTGCAGGGCATCGCCACCGGCTGCGCCCCATTCGCCGGCTTGATATAGCTGGGCGACTGGGCGGCAGGCATTGCCACCTTTTCCGTCGGTGCGGGTGTCGCATTGCCGGACGCGGCAGTGATCAACAGCGGAAGTGCTGCCAGTGCGATCTTCCTCATCCCTTCCTCCTTTTGTCGTTTCAGGCTGTTTTTCGTGTCACGCCGCCTGCGGATCGAGAGCGTTCAACCGGTGCACTTCCTCGCGATAGGGTTTCCAGCCCAGCCAGGTGACGACCAGCGATGTGGGCAGGAAGATCACATGCAGCAGCATGATCGACCAGCGCAGGTCATCGGGCGAGGTGAAGACATAATCGGTCACCAACCCCGTCACGAGCGGCGATATGCCCGACCCGACGACGAAGAAGATGAACAGGTAGAGCGCGGTGAGCTGCCCCCTGATCTGGTTGGGGCTGACGATCTGCAGCACGGCGTTGAGTGACGGGCCGCTCATCCCCAGCGTCAACATGCCCACGCCGGAACAGGCAAGCGCCAGCCACGGTGTCGGCATCAACGGCATGGCGATGGCAAAGGGCATGGCGACCATACGGCAGTAGATGGTCAGCCGCATCGGCGCATCTTCATGCCCGCGTTCCAGCATCCCTTCGACCGTGCGCGTGCCGAGGTAGAGGCCGAGCAGCATCAGCACCAGCGACAATATGCCCGAGGTGAAACCATAAACGGGCGGCGACCAGCCATAGGTGCGTTCGAAAAATGCGGCGCCCCAGGCGCGGCTGCCCTGGTCCAGCGAGCCGAGGGTCAGGCCGATGAACATCGGGCCATAAAGCGCGAAATTGGCCCAGAGATGCGCCATCGCCCGCCAGAAGCCAACCTTGGGCCGTTCCATCCGCAGTCCCTGGCGCGGCGGTTCCTTCACCGTCAGCATCAGCAACGACACCAGAATACCGGGCAGGCCCACTGCCATGAACACCACCTGCCATGGCCGCAACGTCCCCACCAACGGCAGATCGGGATTGCCGACATTGGCGATGATCCAGATCATCGACCCGCCGATCAGCATCGACAGGCCGCCACCGGCGACCGAGCCGATCTGCGCGGCGGCAATGGCACGCGGCAATTTGTCGCGCGGGAAATAATCGGAAATGATCGAATAGCTCGCCGGGCCGTTCACCGCCTCGCCAGCACCCACCATGATCCGGCTGATGAACAGCGCGATGAAGCTGGACGCCAACCCGCATACGGCGGTGGCGATGCTCCACACGAAAATGCCGATGGACATGATGATCGTGCGGTTCGCCCTGTCGACATAGCGCGACAGCGGCAGGCCCAGAAAGGCATAGAAAATGACAAAGGCCGGGCCAAGCAGCAGCCCCGCCTCGGTATCGGTAAGGGTGAAATCGGTTTTTATCTGCTGGATCAGAAGGCCGATGATGCCCTGATCGAGCAACGCAAAGGTGGTGACCACCGCGATCACGGCAACGGCATACCAGCCCTGGCGTTCCGGCGGAAAACCAGCCGCGCTGCCGACAGGCACGGGTGGTCCTTCCGCAATTGCGCCGGGTCGCGGCATGTCGTCGGCGCTTGTCATTCCACTCATGGTCATCCTCCTCGCGCCCCTTGGTTCGGGCTTATGCAAATGGCGGGCCGCCGGCCGGCGACGTTTCGCCGGCCGGGCAGCCATGGCGTCAGAAGTTGCGCCGCACCGTAACCATCAATTCGCGCGGCCGGCCGATCGTGCCGCTGAGGAAACCGAAGCTTTCACGCTGATCGGTAAGCGTGGTGTAATAGAATTTGTTGAACAAATTGGTCGCCGCGACCGAAATCGACCAGTCATTGTCGGCCGTCGCATAGGTCAGCCGCGCATTGACCAGCGCATAGGGCGCCTGCTGTGCCGACACATTGCTGCGCGATGTGGAGAAATAGATGCGCGAGCGATAGCTGACGTCGACACGCGGCGTGATCCGACCACCATTATTCAACAACACATCATATTGAATGCTGCCGCTGGCATTCCAGTCCGGCACGCGCTGGTTGGGACTGTCCAGCGTCAGGCCCTGCACATTGGCGACCAGCTTGGTGTATTTGAAGTGGGTGTATCCGACATTGGCGGACAGTTGCAGCCGGTCCAGCGGGTTGACCTGCAGTTCAGCCTCGAAGCCCTTGATCCGTGCATCGCCGATATTGTCGTTGCAGAAAGGCGATCCGGGGCAGCGCGAGGTCGCATCGCCGCGTGTCGTGCCGACGATGTTCTTGAAATCGGTCTGATAGATCGAGGCGTTCAGCCGGGCATGGCGGTCGAACAGCTGGCTCTTGAAGCCAAGTTCATAGGCCTTCACATTTTCCGGCTCCAGCGCGAACACCGAAGTGGGGCCGAACGGCCGGGCATTGAAGCCGGCAGCGGTAAAGCCCGTGGCATAGGACGCGTAGAAGTTCAGATTGTCGTTGACTTCGTAATTGGCGGCAAGGCGCGGGTTGACGCGCGTGTTGTGGCTTTTGCCGACATAGACGAAGTTGATGGCGCTAAGGCCCGAAGGCGAATAATCGCGATCGAAGCGATAGGTCTTGCGCTCGTCCGAATAGCGCAGACCGCCCGACACCGTCAGCCCGTCAACCGGGTGCAGGTCCACCGCGCCGAAGGCCGCCCATGCATCCAGCGTGTTGCGGTCGTTCCCGAAGAAGTCTAGCGCGTTGGTAAAGCCTTCGGTCTGCACGCGTGACGGATTGGTGCCATGGGTGTTGATGTAGAAACCGCCCAAGGTGAAATCGAGCAACCCGTCCATCACCGTGCCCAACAGGCGGACTTCCTGGCTGATCTGGCGGCTGGACACCGACTGGCGCACTTCTTCCGACGGAATGGCAAGCAGGCTCTGGCCGAATATGCCGGCGACCTTGCGATAGGCGCTGATCGAGGTGAGATGCAGCTTTTCCGCCAGATCCCAATCGATGTTCAGCGATCCGCCATAAGCCTTGAACGTGCCGTTGGGCGGATTGCGATAGCCGACACGGGCATTGCCATAAGAGGCATAGGTGCTGGTGCGCGTCGGTGAAACGAAAGAATTGGCGACCTGCGTCATCAATTCGGGCGTGGAAACGTCAAAACCGTAATAGCTGGTGCCGAGGCCGCGCAGATAACGGGCAAGGCCATTGTCGAAATTGACGTCACGGCCCGCACCGGGCGCCCCGCCGGAAACGCCGCTTTCCGGATTGATCAGGCTGGTGCTGGTGGCAAGGATCGCTTCGGGCGGGCTTTCGCTGTTTTCCTTCATATAATCGCCCTGCAACAGCACATCGAGGTCGCTCGACGGGTGATAACGCAGCGATCCACGGAAATTATAGCTGTCGGAGCCGCCAAGGGTGCCGCGCTTGCAACTGTTGCCATTTGCCGGGCCTTGCCCGATGCCGCCGACATTGTTGTTGCCCAGTGTCGGGTTCATGCAGCGATAGTCGACAAGATCGACCCAGCCGTCCTGCCCCTTGGCACTGCCGGTCAGGCGCAGCGCCAGCACATCCTGCACCAGCCCCAGGTCCACTGCGCCGCGCAGCTGATAGCGGTTGTAGCTGCCGGCGGTCGCCTCCACATAGCCGCTGTTGTCGCCCTTGGGCTTCTGAGTGATGATGCGGATCGCACCGCCGACCGAGTTGCGGCCGAACAGCGTGCCCTGCGGACCACGCAGCACTTCCACACGTTCAAGATCGAGCACGTCGAACACCGCGCCGAAGGTGGTCGCGAAATAGACATCGTCGATATAGAAGCCGACACGCGGTTCGAAGGTGGCAAGGAAATCCACCTGACCAAGGCCGCGGATATAGGCCTGGTTGGTGTTGCTGCCATAGCCGGAATTGCCCTGGCTCATTTCGACGTTCGGCACCGAACGGGCAACGTCTGTCAGATTGGCGACGCTGCGCTGCTGAAGCTGTTCGCCACTGACGGCCGAAATCGAAATCGGCACATCCTGCAGATTCTGTTCACGGAACTGCGCCGTGACGACGATTTCCTGAACGGCCTGATTGTCACCCTGCGCCTGTGCCCGTGTATTGGCGGCCGGTGCGGTCGCATTCTGGGCATTGGCCGTCGCCGCCAGGGCCATCGGCGCCAATGCCAGCGCAAGCGCCGTTCTGCTCGTCATGCGGCCAAGCACCGCCTGCCCCTTAGCCTTGTCCATGGTAGACATCCTCCCCCTCCTCTCGATTTCGCGTCATTCTCAAAAGCACGCTGTTTTCAGGAAAAGTTCTTCTGTTCCGGCTGCCCGCGCATCACCCCCAGCGGCCCTTTTCAGGCCCCATGGTGGCGGCCGGGCTTCCCGTGCCGTCCCCGCCAAGCGCGTCGCGCACATGCGGGCGGGCGCGCACACGCTCCAGCCAGCCGGTCACGCTGTCCGGCACGTCGATGCCCAGATCGGCAAAGCGCGCGGCATGTGGAAAGACGATGATGTCGGCCAGTGTATAATTATCGCCTGTCAGCCATGCCCCGGTGGCAAGATCTTCCGCGATCCGGCCGGCGGCCTTCACCAGCGCGGCGCGCGCGGATTCAACCTCGTCCTCGCCAAAGCCGGCGGCTGCTTTTTCCCACAAGGCGCGCCGTTCCGGCGTCAACCGGCCAAAGCCGTTCCTTGCGCTGTCGGGTGCATTGCCACGCTGTGCCCAGTCCATGATGGCGACATTGGGGGCGATATGGGTTTCGACATATTTGCCCCATTTCTGCACATTATAGCGTGCCTTGGGGTCGTTGCCGCCCAGCGCGGGCAGCGGATAGCGCTCATCCAGATACAACAGGATGAAGAAGGTTTCGCCAAGCCTGCGGCCATCGACGTCGAGCACCGGCACCTGACCATCGGGGTTGATCGCCAGAAACGCATCGCCATGCTGATCGAATGCAGCAAGGTCGAGCGGGCGGCTTTCATAGTCCAGCCCCTTTTCCGCAAGCGCCATCAGCACAGAGGCGGAATGGCCGGCCGGCCCGCCATGATATAGCTGGATCATGCCGTCACCTCTTTCTTGACGCCAAGCAGTTCACGGATTTCGGCGACGCGCTGGCCGATGAAGCCATTGCCCATTTCAAAGGCCGCCTGCAGGCCCGGCCGTGCATGGCAGCGCCGCAGCCAGTCCCACAAATGGGGCGTGGCTTCGGCATTGACCTGATCGGCATAGTTGGTCGGCAGGCCATAGAAAGTTGCCATCACATTGATGTCGGCCAGCGAATATTCGTCCCCGGCCAGCCATGGCGTCTGGCCCAGCAATGTTTCGAAATGGCCGATCGCCTTCGCAACCCGGCGCTGCGATTCTTCAAGATCGGCCTGGGGCGTCTTGTTGAACATCAGCTTTTCCCAGCTTGCCCGGCGTTCGGGCAGCGGGATCTTGTCAAGCTCGCGCTTCAGTTCTTCAGGATCGGCACCCTGAAAGCGCGGTGCTGCCATACGGTTCGATGCAAGCATCGCCAATGACGGTGCTACCACATTGTCCATGTAGCGCATCACTTCGCGCATCCGCCAACGCCAATAGGGATCAGCCGGGCGCAGGCGCGGCCCGTCAAAGGCATCGTCGATATATTCCATGATCGGGGTCGATTCCGTCATGACGAAACCATTGTGGACCACCGCCGGAATCGTGCCATCGCGGTTGATCTTCAGGAACGCCGGCGAGAAATGCTCCCGCGTGCCCATGTCGATGTAATGATAGGTGAAGGGAACCTGTTTTTCCTTCAGGCAGAGCAGCGGCTTGCCCGAATTCGCATTGGGTTCCCAGGTGTAGACTTCCAGCATCCCATCCCCAGTCCATCGTGTTTTTGATTTCGTCGGACCCTATGGCAATTTGTTGCTATCGTCAATAATATGAGTTCAATGGTCCACGAAAATCTCGTTACCGCATTATCAATTTACATTTATCCTTTAAATAACAGTTCATTGGCTAAAATCATGGCCAGCACCACTTTGCTGGCAATGACAACAAAATTTCAAAAGGGGGATGGGGAATGAGTGAAGGCGCAGCAGCGGATTCGGCAGCGCCACGGCCATGGCGGCATGCGGTAGCGCTGGTGATGGTGGTGTCGCTGCTCAATTCCATGGCGGTGATGATCATCATGCCGGTGCTGCCGCGGCTGGTGCAGGATTTCACCGGCGATGCCGGCCATGCGGCAGGCTATGTGGGGGAATTCGCGGCAGCCTTTGCACTGGCGCAATTTCTTGCAGCGCCGGTGCTTGGTTCACTGTCCGACGCATTCGGTCGGCGCATGGTGATTCTGATCTCGGCCCTGGGGTTGGCGGCCGATTATCTGTTCATGGCGCTGGCACCATCGGTCGGCTGGCTGTTCATTGGCCGGATCATTGCCGGAATCACATCGGCATCGGCACCGGCGATCAACGCCTATATCGCCGACACCATTTCGCCGGAGGAGCGCGCAGGCGCCTTTGGCTGGACTGGCGCCGCCCTTGCCGTCGGCTTTCTGATTGGCCCGTCGCTGGGCGGCTTCCTGGGTGACATCAACCCCCGCCTGCCCTTCGTCGTTTCGGCCGGTCTGTGTTTCTGCGTGGCCGGCTATGGTCTTGTGGTGTTGCCGGAATCGCTGCCCAGAGACAGGCGGATGCCGTTCCGCTTTGCCCGCGCAAATCCATGGGGCGCCTTTCGCTTTCTGGCCGAACAGTCGCAGATCGTACCGCTGATCGCGGTGCTGACGATGATGATGGTCGCGTCCGCCTGCCTGCCGACGACGCTGGTGCTCTATACCGATTATCGCTTCGGCTGGACGACGGGCATGGTCGGTCTTTATCTGACATTCGCCGGCGCGGGCCATCTGATCGTTCAGTCACTGGTGGTGAAAAGGGTCGTCCGCCGCTTTGGCGAAAGGGCAGCGGCGGTGTTCGGCTATTGCGGTGTCGCCATCGGCTTTACCATCTTTGCCTCGGCATCCAGCGGCGTGGTGTTCCCGCTGGGCATGCCCTTTTACGCGCTGGCGGGGCTGGTCACACCTGCGGTCCAGTCACAGCTCACCAGTCGGGTGCCGCGCGACCAGCAGGGCCGGCTGCAGGGAACGGTGGCGGGCATACAAAGCATGGCCGCACTGTTCGCGCCGATCATGTTCACCCAGATTTTCGCCTTTGCCGTTGGGCGGGGTCATGGCCTGGTGCCGCCCGGCCTGCATCTTTATGCCGGTGGTCTGATCCTGTTGATCGGTGCGATGCTGGCCTGGCGCAACATGAAGCCGCATATCGGCGCAACACAAACGGCCTGACCGGCGCACCGCCGCCGGAAAGCGCGGTTATGCGTGTCGTGCGCCCTTCAGCAAGGCGCGCTGTTCCTGCGCAAGCCGTGCCGTTTCCTTCCACAACTGCCATTCCTGCCTGGCATCGGCAAGCGCGCGGTGGCGCACCGGCTGGCGGTTCATCATCGCGGCATGGGTGAGGATATTGCCCATCGCGGCTTTCAGCGCATTGCCGGTCAGCAGGCCGCCCAATTGTTCACGCACCGCCTCGCGCTGTGCCTTTTCAGTGTCCTGAAGGCGCAGCGCATGGCGGGGAAGCCCGGCTGCGCGCAGCAACACGCTCAACCATTTGCCGTCCCATGACGGCGCGCTGACGAACAGGCTGTGCCCGTCCAGCACCGCCACCATGCGACGGGCGACATCGTCATGCGCAGTGCCTTCCGTCTCAAGCTGGCTTCGGGAAATATGGTGGATATCCTCGGCCGTTGCTTCCCAATCGGTCCAGCCATCGGCCGGGCGGATCAGGAACGACTCGCATTGGCCATCTTCAAACACCCAGGCCACTTCAATGGGATAGCTGTTCTTGCCAAGCGAGGATGCCTCGAAATCCAGAAAGACCTTCATGGCGACACAACGCCCGGCAGCGCCCGGCGGTGCCATCAACCTTTCAGCAGCCGCACCGACACCGGCATCCCGCCCAGCATCTGCGCAACGGGCAGATGTTCGGCATCATCCATGACAAGCGCCGTGTCCTGCCAGAAAGCGCTGTCGATCACCGGATGATCCGCACCCCATAACGCGGTCGCCATATGCCGCACGCCGAGAATCAGCAGCCGCTCATCCCCATGGCTGCGGGTGAAGGCGACGACATTGGCCGCCCGCTTGCCCTCCGCTCGCACCATCTGCAGATCGCCGCGTGCAAACAGCTGCAATCTTTGCCGGCGCAGATGCAAAAGATCGGCGATCAGCCGCTGCTTGATGCGACCATCGCGCCAATGGGGCACAAGATCCGCGATCTCGTCCCCGTCCTCCAGCGAGGCGATCCGCTTCACGAAATCCACCGGGCGGCGGTTATCGGGATCGACAAGGCTGAAATCCCAATATTCCGTCCCCTGATAAAGATCGGGCACGCCCGGCATGGTGCAATGAAGCGCCGCCTGCACCAGCCCGTTCGCTGCCCCCGCAGGTGCGATCAGGGCAATGAACCGGCTGAGGGAGACGAGGAACGGGCCGGACACGGCAGGGTCCAACAATGTTTTCACGACATGCGCACACGCCTGTTCATAGCCATTGTCGGGCATCGTCCATGACGAACGCAGCTTTGCCTCGCGCAGAGCCTTTTGCTGCCACGCCACCAGCCGTTCGGCAAAACCGGCAAGCGATGTTGCATCATCGATGTGCAGCATCAACGGCCATGCGCCAACCATCATCTGGTAAAGCTGGATCATGTCCCCGGCATCGACGTCTGCTGCCAGATCGGCGTTGAGCGCCTGCCATTCACCGACCTGCGCAATCCAGACATCGGTTACTTCGCTGAGCACGGCAAGGCGCGCGCGCACATCCTCGCCGCGCTTATGGTCATGCGTTGCCGTGGCGAGCATCGCATCGGGGAAATCCCGTGCCCGCGTGGCGACGGCATCGGCAAATTGTCGCGGTGACAGTGCAAACCGCGCCGGATCGAAGCCGACGTCGTTGCGCGACAGCAACCGGCCATAGCGGTAGAAGCCTGTATCCTCCACCGCCTTGGCCGAAAGCGGCGCGCTCAACTGCTGGAAACGACGCACCGCTTCCCGCCGGTCGGCATGGTCGCCCCCTTCCTCTTCGCAAAGCCATGCGACAAGCTGGTCGATGATCGCCGCTTCACCCGGCGCGGCAAGGCCATGGGCCGCATCCGCCGCCCTGTGCAGCAACGCCGCATCGGCGGATGAACAGCCATCGCCCGTGCCATAGCTGCGATAGGCAGGGAACACACACAGCAGCGCCACCAGCGCACACCGCACCATGCCCGCCGAAATATCGCGGGTTTGCAGATCGGATCGGGCAATGCGGTGAAAAGCGGCAACACAGCTTTCCAACTGGCCGGAAAAATGCCGCAGCAATATTTCCTGCCGGGCCTGATGTTCCTCTGTCGCGAAATCGGCGGGGCGACCGCTCGCCTGCGACCAATATTCAGCCAATGGCGCGGCGCCGGCAGGATCATGCAGCAGCGCCGACAGCTGATTCATGAAATCATAGCCGCTGGTGCCGTCCGTCCCCCAATCCATCGGCAGATGCTCATCCGCCGCCAGAATCTTTTCGACCACCAGATAGGCGGGGCCGGGCGGCGCATCGGCCGGGCGTCGGCTGCCAGCCTGTTCAAGCGCGGCACGCAGCCGGCGGCAATATCCGGCCGGATCGGCAAGCCCATCGACATGATCGACACGCACGCCATCGATCAGCCCTTCACCATAAAGCCGCAGGACAAGACGGTGAACGACATCGAACACCGCTTCATCCTCCACGCGGATGCCGGCCAGTTCGGTAATATCGAAGAAGCGCCGCCAGTTGATCTCGTCGCCAGCCACTTGCCAATGGGCAAGGCGATAATGCTGCTGTTCCAGCAGCACATGCAGGCGCATGCGGCCCTGCGCATCCGCCGGATCCAGCCATTGGGCAAGCGCCTGAAAGCTCGTCCGGTCCAGAACCGATGCGCCAATTCGCGCAAGCAGCGGCGCATAATCTTCCCGCCTCAACGGAAAACGGTGGGTGCCATGGACAAGGACCGACAACCGCGCCAGATCCGCCTCGAAATCGAGCCGGATGTCGCCATTGGCCAACGCCCGTGCATAAGGCAGGCCCAGAAATGGTGCGAGCAGCCTGTCCTTCAGCGCCGGATCGGCAGGCGACCAGTCTATGTCGAATATCGGTGCAAAGGCGCTCCGCCGGCCATTTTCCAGCACGTCCAGCCACCAGCGGTTATCGCTGCCGCCCACCGCCATATGATTGGGCACGATGTCGAGGATAACGCCAAGCCCATGTGCACGCAGCCGGGCCACCAGCGCGCGAAAACCCTGTTCCCCGCCCAGTTCCGGATTGATGCGCGTCGGATCAACCACATCATAGCCATGGGTGGATCCGCTGCGGGCGGTGGTGATGGGGGATGCATAGACATGGCTGACGCCAAGGCTTGCCAGATAAGGCGCAAGCCCCTCCGCATCGGCAAAGGTGAAGCCGCTGTGGAATTGCAGGCGATAGGTGGCGCGCGGCGTCATCAGCGCCTTGCCTTGTTGAGCGTGGCGATATGGCCCGCCACTTCGCCGCGGCTGAACAGTCTGGCTGGCGCATCATCCAGCCGCCGCCGCCAATTGGGATGCCGGTCGACAATACCCGGCATGTTGGGCGCTTCATCAAGGCCCAGCAGGTCTTCCACCGGCACCAGCGCCAGGTCACAGGCGGCCTGCGCCACATAGGCGATTGCTGCATCCACCGCCGGGGCAGGATCATCGGCGGGCGGCTGCGGGGCTCTGGCGATGCCCGCCGCCTTCGCAGCCTGCCAGAAACAGCGCCTGTCCTCCGCGCGCGCGCCCGCCTCCACCACACGATCACCGGGGGAGGCCAGTTTTTCACGCCATTCAATGTCACGTCCGCGCCACCAGCCGGCAACAGGCGGCAAGTCGTGCGTGCTGGTCATCGCCACTGCATTGCTGTGCCATTGGTCGGGCGGGGTGAACCGGTCGGCTGCATCGCGTTCAAACGGCAGAACACGCATCCCCATCAGGCCGCGTGCCGCGATCATGTCGCGAAAACCGGCAGGCACCACGCCCAGATCCTCGCCGATCACGATGGCGCGGGCACGATGCGATTCCAGCGCGACCAGCCGCAGCAGATCCTGTTCCGGGCAGCGCATATAGGCCCCTTCCAGTGGCGATGCGCCTTCGGGCACCACCCATAGCCGCCTGAGGCCAAGCGCATGGTCGATACGCACACCGCCGGCATGGCGCATTGCAGTGCGCAGCGTTGCAATGAAGGGCGCAAAGCCCGTGGCCTGCAACCCCTGCGGCGAAAAGCCGGTGATGCCCCAATTCTGCCCTGCCGCCTGAAAGGCATCGGGCGGCGCACCGATGGACAGACCGGCAAGCAATGTGTCCCTGCGGCTCCACGCTTCACTGCCGCCGCGGTCGAGGCCGACTGCAATATCGCTGATCAGGCCGATGGCCATGCCGCTGGCCCGCGCCGCAGCCTGCGCCCGGCCCAGGCTTTTATCGGCAAGCCATTGCAGGAAGATGTGAAAATCCACCTCTTGTCGATGTGCAGCGGCGAACGCCGACACGTCTGGCCCTTCCGGATCATGATATTCGGCCGGCCAGCCCTGCCAGCCATGGACGCCGTCCTTGCCCAGAAAATAGGCGTGCAGCGCCTCGAACCGGGCATGACGCTCCAGATCCTCACCTCCTTCGGCGGCAAAGGCGCGAACGGATGCGCTATCCGCTCCATTTTCTGTGATTATGCGCTCGAACAGCCGTCGCAGCGCTGCCATGCGGGCGGGCGACGCCTGCATCCAGTCGATCAGCGCCCCGCCTTGTTCCTCCTCTTTCCCACCATCGCTGCCGCACAGCAGCGGATCGGCGAACATCGGGTTGAGGAACAGGCGGCTGGACGGTGAATAGGGGCTGTACCTGCCCGGGTCTGCGGCGAACAGCGCATGAACCGGGCTGATCGCCACTGCATCGGCACCCCTTGCGCCAGCAGCCATGGCGAAATCGGCAAGTGCCGCGAAATCACCAAAAGCCGCCGGGCGTTCGCCGCGCAACGCGTAAAGCTGCACCGCAAGCCCCCATGGGCGGCGGCCGGGCGTGACGTCTTCAACGGTGAAGCAATGCGGCGGCGCCACCGCGATGGTCCATTGTCTGCCGCCCATCTCCAGCCGGTGATAGCCGGGCCGACCGATCGGCAGCAGACGCCAGCTGCCTTCCTGTTCTGACAGGCGCAACGCCTGCACATCACCATTGTCCAGCGTCAGCCGGGCAGCACCGCCACTGCCGGTTTTCGGCAGGACAACCGGCTGCCCCACATCAGCGGTGACGAAGCTGCTGTCGCCCGAACCACCCAGTTCCCGACGGCTCTCCTCGCACTGCCGCGCAGTGCTGCACGATAGCCCCATGGCGGAAAGGATCATCCTGAGGCTTTCGGGGCTGACCCGCTGCGGGCGCCCCTGTGCATCTTCCCAGTCGACGATCAATCCGGCATCGGCGGCAAGCGCGAGGAGAGAGGCATCGCTCATCCTTCATGCCCCAGCCATGCAATGCAGCTTGCCGGGGCAAGCATGTCGTCCCGAGGCTCCGACCCAATGACATGAAGCGGGCCTGCCGTCGGCGCATTGACGATCTTCACGCCTTGTTCGCCCAGATTGATCGCCAGCGTCAGCCGCGCGCCATTGGCCAGCCGCCAATGCGCGATGACGGCCGCATCACTCAAGGCGCTGGCGCCAGTGGCGGCGGCACCGGCAAGGCCGGGGACAATATGTTGCGCCCGCAAGCGCAGCAAAGTCGTGATGAAATCCCGCCATTCGGCCGCATCAGGCCCTGGCGCGGGAATGGATGAGGTGAAGGTTTCCATCGCATTGGGATCGGGAATCCGCTTGCGCGCTTCGGGATCGGCAAAGGCGGGAAAAGCGGCAAACTCCCTGCGCCTGCCTTCGCGCACCGCATCGGCCAGTTCATCATGGAAATCGGTGAAGAACAGGAAGGGGCTGCGGCTGCCCGTCTCCTCCCCCATGAACAGCAGCGGTATCTGCGGGCAGAGCAGCAACAGCCCCATGGCGGCGCGCAGCCGCGCCTTGTCCACCATCATTGTCAGCCGCTCCCCCAGCGCGCGGTTGCCGATCTGGTCGTGGTTCTGGAGGAAGGTGACGAAACGCACCGGCGGCAGATGCCCGCTGGCCGTGCCACGCGGCCGCCCGTCATGATTGGGCGATCCTTCGCCCTGATAGATGAAGCCTTCGGCAAGGCAGTGCGCCAGCCGGTCGGCCGGTCGATCGGCAAAATCCCGATAATAGGCCTGTGTCTCGCCGGTCAGCAGCACATGCAGCACATTGTGGAAATCGTCGTTCCATTGCGCGTCATAGCCGCGCTCCAGCCGCGCCGCGTCATTGGCTTCATTTTCCAGCACAAGATGGACATGTCTGGCAGGATCGACACCGCCACGCACCTCGCGCGCCAGCCGGTCGAGAAAATCATCGTCGGCCATGGCATGAACGGCGTCCAGCCGCAGCCCGTCGAACCGGTAATCGTTCAGCCAGTAAAGCGCATTGTCAATGAAGAAGCGCGCCACCGCTTCCTGCCGGAAATCGATTGCCCCACCCCAAGGCGTATGACGGCTTTCGTCGAAAAACGCCGGCGCATAGGCGTGCAGGTAATTACCGTCAGGCCCGAAATGATTATAAACCACGTCGAGGAAGATCATCAGCCCAAGATCATGCGCGCTATCGACCAGCGCCTTCAGATCATCAGGCGATCCATAGGCAGCGGCAGGCGCATAGGGCAGAACCCCGTCATAGCCCCAGTTGCGCTTGCCGGAAAACGCGCCGATCGGCATCAGCTCTATCGCGGTGATGCCAAGCGCCGCCAGATCGGGCAGCGCCTTTGCCACACCGGCAAAGCCGCCCATGACGCCGGCATGGACTTCACAGATGACGGCTTCATGCCATGGCCGGCCGCGCCACTGGTCGTTGCGCCAGTCATAGGCGGACTGATCGACGACCACGCTCCATCCATGCACATCGCCGTCCTGCGCGCGTGATGCCGGATCGGGCACGGCCAGATCGTTCGACAGGCGAAAACGATAACGCGCGCCCGCGCTGCAATCGGCTTCCGCCCCGAACCAGCCGTCACCCAGCGTCGCCATGCCTTGCGGTGGCTGTCCTTCCACTTCCAGCAACACCGGGTCGCACCCCGGCGCCCAGAAGCGGAAGCGCGTGCGCCCCGGCCCCGCCAGCAGCGCACCGGCGGCCGTCGCCGGCCCGGTCATGTGGCGTGCTCCGTCCCCACGATCAGCATGGCGGCACGGTCCTTCACCTCTATGGTGTCGCCGACTTCGCTTTCGGCCGCCTGCGGATCGGCGCTGTCGATCACCAGCCATCGGGCAAGGCTGGGTGGCGGCAGATGGAAGGTGAGCGGCACATGCGATCCGTTCATCAGCAGCGTCACCGCCTCCAGCTCCCCATCGGAGCGGCGGCGCACACGGCGCATCACCAGCGCCTTGCCATTGGGGTTGCGCCAGTCCTCAGGGGAAAGATGCGTTCCGCGTTCATCGAACCAGTCGATGTCCATGATGCCGGGGGCGACTTCCTCCTGCCCGTAAAGGAAGTTTGCGGCACGGACGAGCGGATAGAAACGGCGGATCGCTGTCAGCCGCCGCACAAAATCACTGAGCGCATGGCCGGGGTCGCTGCGCAACTGCTTCCAGTCCAGCCAGCTGATCTCATTGTCCTGGCAATAGGCATTGTTATTGCCCTGCTGGGTTCGGCCGAACTCGTCCCCGCCCAGCAGCATCGGCGTGCCGAGCGAGGTCATCAGCGTGACCAGCATCGAACGGTGCACGCGGTCGCGAATGTCGTTGATCACCGGGTCGTCGGTTTCACCCTCCACGCCCCAGTTGCAGGAATAATTTTCGCTATGGCCGTCGCGATTGTCCTCGCCATTGGCGTCATTGTGCCGCCCTTCATAGCTGACGACGTCGTGAAGCGTCATGCCGTCATGGCTGGTCACGAAATTGACGCTTGCCCATGGCCTGCGGGCGCGCTGATCGAACAGATCGCCCGATCCGGCGATGCGGGCAGCGAATTCAGGCCTTATCCCGCTGTCACCGCGCCAGAAACGGCGGGTGGCGTCACGAAACTTGTCGTTCCATTCGGCAAAGCCGGGCGGATGATTGCCAAGCTGATAGCCGCCGGGGCCGATGTCCCATGGCTCTGAAATCAGTTTCAGCCGGCCAAGCACCGGGTCCTGCCGCAGCACATCGAAGAAGGATGCGGACGGGTCGAACCCGCCATCGCCGGTGCGTCCCAAGGTAACGCCAAGATCGAAGCGGAAACCATCGACGCGAAAGGATTCCGCCCAGTAACGCAGCGAATCCGCCACCATCTGCAACACGCGCGCATTGCCGAGATTCAGCGTGTTGCCGGTGCCGGTGTCATTGACGCAATAGCGCGGATTATCAGCCTGGAGCCGGTAATAAGTGGCATTGTCCAGCCCGCGCAGCGACAGCGTTTGGCCAAGTTCGCTGCCTTCGGCGGTGTGGTTGTAAACCACGTCGAGGATCACCTCTATCCCCGCTGCGTGCAGCCTGCGGACCGCCAGCCGCAGTTCATCCGCATGTCCGGTGGCCAGATAGCGTGCCTCCGGTGCGAAAAAGGCCAGCGTATTATAGCCCCAGTAATTGCTGAGCCCGCGTTCCTGCAAGAACCGGTCCTGCACAAAGGCATGGATCGGGAGCAGTTCCAGCGCGGTGACGCCGATCCGCTGGAGATGGGCAATGACGCTGGGGTGGCTGAGTGCTGCGAAGGTCCCGCGTTCGCGCGGCGGCACATCCTCCAGCAATTTCGTCAGCCCGCGCACATGCGCTTCATAGATGACCGTCTGCGACCATGGCGTGTTCGGCCGGACGTCCCCTGTCCAGTTAAAGGTGGAGGAGGTGAGCACCGCCTTGGGCATTGCCGGCGCGCTGTCCCGCCGGTCGAAGCTGAGGTCAGCGCGCGGCGAATGGACGCGGTATCCATGCAGTGCATCCGTCCAGCGCAACGTGCCGGACAATTGCCGGGCATAGGGGTCGAGCAGCAGCTTGTGCGGATTGAAACGATGCCCTTCTTCCGGGCGATAGCGGCCATGGGCGCGAAAGCCGTAAAGCAGGCCGGGGCGGGCATCGGGCAGATAGCCGTGCCACACTTCGTCCGTGCATTCGGGAAGATCGAAACGCGCGATTTCCCGCCGCCCGGCCGGGTCGAACAGACAAAGCTCGATGCGTTCGGCGTTGGCGGAGAACACCGCGAAGTTGGCGCCCAGCCCATCGAATGTAGCACCAAGTGGATAGGGAGCGCCGCTTTTCAACCGCTGGGGCAGATGCATCAGGCGCGACCCTCCTCATGTTTCAGGACGATGGCCCCCAGCGGCGGCAATATCAGTTCCAGCGATACGCCGTGGCCATGCGACGCGATGGGCAAGGTATTCACGGCGCCGCCATTGCCGACATTGCCGCCGCCATAGACTGCAGCATCGCTGTTGATCACTTCGCGCCACAGACCCGCCTGGTCCACGCCGATACGATAGCCATGGCGCGGAACCGGCGTCATGTTGATGGCGACAAGCAATGGTGGATCGCCACAGGCGGACCGGCGCAGGAACACGAAGATGCTGTTGTTGCTGTCATCGCCCACCAGCCATTCGAAACCGCGGCTGTCGGCATCGCTGTGATGCAACGCGCCTTCCGCGGCATAGAGACGGTTGAGATCGCGCACCAACAGGCTGACGCCGGCATGATCCGGCTGTTGCAGCAAATGCCAGTCGATCTGGCTATCGTGGTTCCACTCCCGCTCCTGCGCAATCTCCCCGCCCATGAACAGCAACTTCTTGCCAGGATGTGTCCACATGAACGCCAGATACACCCGCAGATTGGCGAATTTCTGCCAGCGATCACCCGGCATCTTGCCAATCAGCGATCCCTTGCCGTGCACCACCTCATCATGGCTGAGCGGCAGGATGAACTTTTCGCTGAAGGCATAGGCGAGGCCAAAGCCGATATCGCCATGGTGCCAGCGGCGATGAACAGGCTCATGCGCCATGTAGCGCAGCGTGTCGTTCATCCAGCCCATGTTCCATTTATAGGAAAAACCGAGGCCACCATTGTCCACCGGCGCGGTGACGCCGGAAAAGGCGGTGGATTCCTCCGCAATCGTCATCGCGCCGGGGCAGCGTTCATGCACCAGCTGGTTCAGCCGGCGCAGGAACGCGATAGATTCCAGATTTTCGCGGCCGCCATGCACATTGGGCACCCATTCGCCGGGCTTGCGGCTATAGTCGCGATAGAGCATCGAGGCGACGGCATCGACCCGCAGCCCGTCGACGTGAAAAACCTCCAGCCACCACAGCGCCGACGCGATCAGAAAACCCTGCACCTCGCTGCGGCCAAGATTGTAGATCAGCGTGTTCCAGTCCTGATGGAAACCTTCGCGGGGGTCTTCATGCTCGTAAAGGGCGGTGCCGTCGAACCGCGCCAGCCCATGCGGATCGGTGGGGAAATGCGCGGGCACCCAGTCGAGGATCACGCCGATGCCGGCGCCATGGCAACGATCGACGAAGCGCGCGAAACCGGCGGCGTCGCCGAAACGGGCGGACGGCGCGAATTGCGACAGCGGCTGATAGCCCCATGACCCGCCGAATGGATGTTCCATGATCGGCATCAGCTCGACATGGCTGAACCCCATATCGATGACATAGGGGATCAGCTGATCGGCCAGCTGGTCCCAGTCGTGGCAATCCTGCCCGTCATGCCATGGCCGCTTCCACGATGCGGCATGAACCTCGTAGATGGAAATGGGTGCGCCGGCGTGGTGGCGCTGCATCCGATCCGCCATCCACCCCTCGTCATGCCATGCGAAATCCGGCAGCTCGGCAACCACCGAGGCGGTGGCCGGTGGCCTTTCCGTGGCGCGGGCCAGCGGATCGGCCTTTTCGCGGTGCACGCCATCGGCACCGACGACCTCGAACTTGTAGGACGCGCCGGCACCAACGCCCGGCACGAACAATTCCCATATCCCCGCGCCATGACGAAGCCGCATCGGCAGGCGGCGGCCATCCCAGTTGCTGAAGCTGCCGATGACCGACACACGCCGTGCATTTGGCGCCCAGACCGAAAACAGCGTGCCGGCAACGCCATCGACGTTTTGCGGCACCGCGCCCATGCGCATCGCGAGTTGCCAATGGCTGCCCCGGCCGAACAGATGTAGGTCCAGATCGCCAAGCACCGGGCCGAAGCGATAAGGATCATCGCTTACCTGCACCACATCGCCCCAATATACGCGAAAGCGATAAGGCTGATCCTTCGGGCAATGGGCGGTGAACAGGCCGTCCGACCGCTCTTGCTGCATCGCAGCAATCATCACGCCGTCCGGCCCGACAAGGTCCACAGCCGACGCACCCGGCTGGAAACACCGGATCACATCGCCATGACGACCCAGAAAGGCGAATGGATCGGCAAGCCAGGGTGGTGAGATTTCACCGTCGGACAATCACGCCCCCTTTTGCCCTTTTACGGAACCGTAACATGATTATGCTGCAACTGCGTCATGGAGTCTTCAACATGCTTTCGACTGCAAACGACCGGCAAGGGCAAATGTGCCACGAAAAAACTTTTTGCAGTGCAGGAACCTAAACCGGCAGCCGGCGCTTCAACGACAGGAACAGGAGCGGCTCAGACACCATGGTACCGAGTACGACGTTGCGCGGCCTGGCCACGCGTCAGGCGATGGCTTTTGTCCTTGCCGGCGGCCGTGGCAGCCGGTTGATGGAACTGACCGACAAACGGGTAAAGCCGGCCGTGTTCTTCGGCGGGAAAACGCGGATCATCGACTTCGCGCTGTCCAACGCCGTCAATTCAGGCATTCCGCGCATCGGCGTCGCCACGCAATACAAGGCGCACAGCCTGATCCGTCACCTGCAATATGGGTGGACCTTCTTCCGCCCCGAACGCAACGAGAGCTTCGACATCATGCCCGCCAGCCAGCGCGTGTCGGAAGACAGCTGGTATCTGGGCACGGCCGATGCGGTTTATCAGAATATCGATATCATCCGCAGCTATGCGCCCAGATACATCATCATCCTGGCGGGCGATCATATCTACAAACAGGATTATGGCGTGATGCTGGAGGAGCATTGCGACAGTGGCGCATCCGTCACCGTGGGCTGCGTCGAAGTTCCGCGTGAAGAAGCCAGCGCCTTTGGCGTGATGCATGTGGATGAAGAGGACCGCATCCTCCATTTCCTTGAAAAGCCTGCCGATCCACCGGCCATGCCCGGCAGCCCGGACAAGGCGCTGGTCAGCATGGGCATTTACGTGTTCGACACCGATTTCCTGTTCGACGTGCTGGCGGAAGATGCGGCGGACCCCACATCGTCACGCGATTTCGGCAAGGACATCCTTCCCCGTCTGGTGAAGGACGGCAACGCGCGCGCGCATCATTTCAGCCGGTCCGCGCTCCGATCCTCGCCGCATTCCGAACCTTACTGGCGCGACGTCGGCACGCTGGACGCCTATTTTTCAGCCAATATCGACCTGACCACGACCATTCCCGACCTTGATCTTTACGACCGCGAATGGCCCATCTGGACCTATGCCGAAATGACCGCGCCGGCCAAGTTCGTGCATGACGAGGATGGCCGGCGGGGAGAGGCGATTTCATCGCTGATCTGCGGCGATTGCATCGTGTCAGGCGCGCAGATCCGCAATTCGCTGCTGTTCACCGGCGTACGGGTGAACAGTTTCACCCATATCGACAACGCGGTCATCATGCCGCGCGTCGAAATCGGGCGTTCGGCCCAGTTGACGAATGTGATCATCGATCGCGGCGTCAAAATCCCCGAAGGGCTGGTCGTCGGTGAAGATCCCGAGCTGGATGCAAAGCGTTTCCGCCGCACGGAAAAGGGCATCTGCCTGATCACCGAAGACATGATCATGGCGTTGAAGCAGTGATGCGATATTGAGGCGATGGCACGGCTGAAAATCCTGTCCGTCGCATCGGAAGTCTATCCGCTGGTCAAGACCGGCGGGCTTGCCGATGTGGCGGGCGCCCTGCCGGAAGCGCTGAAAAACCAGCAGATCGACGTGCGCACATTGATGCCCGGCTATCCGGCAGTGATGGCCGCGCTGGAAAAGCCGCGTCGCGCCTTTCAGTTCGATGATCTTCACGGCGGCCCGGCGACATTGTGGAGGGCAGCGGCGCAGGGGCTGGACCTGCTGGTTCTGGATGCGCCGCATCTCTATGACAAGCCCGGCAACCCCTATCTTGGCCCCGACGGGCGGGACTGGCCGGACAATGCCGAACGCTTTGCCGCCCTGTCGCGGGTGGCGGCAGCCATCGGCCAGGGATTGCTGGCGAATTACGCACCGGCCCTGATCCATGTGCATGACTGGCAGGCCGCACTTGTGCCGGCGTATCTCCATTATGGCGGTGGTGGTCCGCCCGTTGTGCTGACCATCCACAATCTTGCCTATCAGGGCGTGTTTCCACCTTCCGTGCTGCCGCGCATCGGCCTGCCGAAATCCGCCTATGATGTGGAAGGGCTGGAATATTATGGTGATATTTCCTTCCTGAAGGCCGGGCTGATGTTTGCCGATCGCATCACCACCGTGTCGCCCAGCTACGCTGCCGAGATCATGACCAGCGAAGGCGGCATGGGCATGGACGGGCTGCTGCAGCGACGCGCGGGCGATTTGTCCGGCCTGTTGAACGGCATCGACGACAAGGCCTGGAACCCGGCAACCGATCCGCTGATCGCGCACCGCTTCAGCAGGGACGACATCAAGCCGCGCGCGATCAACAAGGCGGTGCTGCAACGGCATTTCGAACTGGACGGCAACGCCGACACACCCCTGTTCGCCGTGGTCAGCCGGTTGACCGAGCAAAAGGGCCTTGACCTGCTGCTGGATGCGCTGCCGGTTCTGATCGGTGAAGGCGCGCAGTTGGCCGTGCTCGGCAGTGGCGACGCCGATCTTGAGGCAGGTTTCCGCGCAGCGGCGCTGGAGCATGCCGGCCGCATCGGCTGCATCATCGGCTATGACGAGGCACTGGCCCATGGCCTGCAGGCAGGTGCGGATGCGGTGCTGGTGCCTTCCCGGTTCGAGCCTTGCGGCCTTACACAGCTTTGCGCCCAACGCTATGGCGCGGTGCCTGTCGTCGCCCGTGTCGGCGGGCTTGCCGATACGGTGATAGATGCCAATCCGGCCGCATTGGCGGCAGGCGTCGCCACCGGCATACAGTTTCAGCCGCCGTCGCAGGCCATGCTGGAAAATGCGATCAGGCGCACCGTCGCGCTTTATCGCGACAAGGCGCAATGGCGGCGTATCCAATACAATGGCCTTGCCGCCGATGTTTCCTGGCGCGGGGCGGCGCCCGGCTATGCGCGGCTGTTCCGTTCCCTTTGCCGGGATGGTCGTCCGACAGCGCAATAAGCCGCTTGCCGGCCGGCGCTTCGGTCAGCCAAAACGCGCCGGAATCAGCCTGATCGGGATCGGGTCATCGATCGGCTGCCAGCCCTGCGTTTCCAGCACATCATTGCTTTCCACCGGGCGGCGGCCCCGGCCGCAATCCAGCGACCATGTGATGTGATAGGTGCCGCCATCGGGCCGGTTGGTCGCCCCGTCGATCCGTACCACCAGCGCCTGCAGACCGGCCCCGTCATTCACCCAGCCGACGATCTGGCCGCTGTCGGCGCGCGGCAGTGGGCAATCCGGCGCCACATGCGATTGCAGCGTCACATGATCGGCATCGACGTCCGGCCAATTGGGCGGGAAACGGGCAAGAAGCATGTCCCGTTCCTGCCTGTCCAGCTTCCATCCGACGACATGATGTTCGCCCATGGCCCATTCTCCCGATGTTGCGGCAACTGCCACTGCCAGTCGGGTCAGCTGGCTGGGCTGGCCATCAATCCCGGCAGTTCGGGCAGAAGCTCGCGTGCAAGAAAACCGATCGGCCCCGATGATCGTTCCGCCCGCCGGCCCGCCTCGCCATGCAGCCATACGCCCCATGCGGCGGCGATCAGCGGCGCCGCGCCGCGTGCGACAAGCCCGCCGATGATGCCGGCAAGCACATCGCCCGATCCGCCGGTGGCAAGGCCAACGCAATCGCTGTGATAATCGAGCAATGCGCCATCGGGCGCGGCAATCACCGTGCGGCTGTTCTTGAGGACGATGACCGCGCCGAAATCGCGCGCGATTGCCAGCGCAAGCTGTGCAGGCGCGGCCGCCACCTCTGCCTCGCTTCGGCCACTGAATGCCGCCATTTCCCCGAAATGCGGGGTCAGGATCACTCGCCCCTCATGAGCGCGGATGGCCTCGCGCAGCGCCGATGCGCTGCCGATCGCCGCTGCGTCGAGGATGACACTCAACCCCTTGCGCGGCAACGCCAGCAATCCTTCGACCAGAAGGCGCGTCTGGTCGCCGCCGGTCATGCCGGGGCCAAGCACCAGCGTGTCGCAACGGGACAGATCGCCCGCCAATATCTCGCAGGCGCTGGCGGCAATCTCCCCCTCCTCATCGGCGGGAAGCGCCCCTGTCGCAGCTTCTGGCATGGCAACGCCCAGGGCGATGGCGGCGGATGCGACCGTCGCCATCCTTAATTTGCCCGCGCCAGCCCGCAGCGCCGCTTCCCCGGTGAGGAGAAGCGCGCCGGGCACCGTTTCCGCGCCGCCCACGGCAAGCACGCGGCCACGGCTGTTCTTGTCCGTGCCCTCGCCATGGAGCGGCAGCGGGTGGGCAACGCACCACCGCGCGTCGACGGTTGTCGCCCCGGTCATCCGCGCGCCGCCACGGCGGGGTCGCGCGCCCGCGTCACCGGCACATCGGCCTCGGCGATCGGCGCGGTGACATTATAGCGTTCCAGCACCAGATTGCCGCCTTTGCCGGCGGAAGGATCGTAACGATATTCGGTGATCGAACAATTGGCGACATCGGCCTGTCGATCAATGGCCAGGATCGTCCGCTCATCCATATTTTCAATGATATAGCGCAGGCAAAGCACCACCACCTGATGGGCGAAGATCATCACCCGGCGCCCGGCGTAATAAAGCGAAACCGTGGCCATCAGCGAACGCAGCCGCAATATGACGTCGCACCAGCTCTCCCCGCCGGGCGGGCGATGATAGAATTTGCCCAGCAGCCGGCGAAACTCCGCCTGATCGGGAAAGGTTTCGGCAACACCCATGCTGGTGAAGCCATCCAATATGCCGAACTCCTTTTCACGCAGCCGTTCATCGGCACAGATCGGTTCATCCGCTGCCGCGCCACCTGCATCCCGGAACAGGCACGCCGTATCGAAGGACCGGCGATAAGGGGAAGAAATCAGGATTTCGGGCTGTTCCTCCGGCCGTTCGGCGAACCAGCGACCCAGCGTTTGCGCCTGTTCCCGGCCAAGCGGGCTCAACGGCACATCGACATCGCGCCCGTCCAGCGCGATTCTGGCCAGCGCCGCTTCATGCGCGGCATCGCGGGCGACATTGCCCGCACTTTGCCCATGTCGAACGATCCACAACCGTGACGGCCATCTTTGCTGCATTTCCACATTGTCCATGTCGGGGAAACGCACCGGGCGGCAGGCGGATGCGTACCAATTGGACGGGACGCGTTCAGGCACGGATATTGACCCCTTACCACTGCGGAAATTGGCGCTAGTCTTCCCGCCATGATTCGCCTGATCGCTTCATTCGCATTGCTGTCGCTGGCGGCGATGCCCGCCCTTTCCCAAACCCAGCCGGCAACCCCGCCAGCACCGGTGGCGGCCCCGCCGCTCGCCCCGCCACAGGCAGGGATAGTGCGGGTCGTGCTGAACACCAGCCTTGGGCCGGTCACCATCGATCTGGAAAAGGAAAAGGCGCCGATCACCACCGCCAATTTCCTGCGCTATGTCGATCAGAAACGGCTGGACGGCACCAGCTTCTATCGTGCGGTGAAGGTGGCCAGCGACCCGCCGCTGGGACTTGTGCAGGCCGGCACCAAGGGCGACCCGAAGCGCAGCCTGCCGCCTATCGCTCATGAAGCGACCAGCAAGACCGGCCTGTCGCATCTGGACGGCACGATTTCGATGGCGCGTGGCGCGCCCGGCACTGCATCGGGCGATTTCTTCATCACCATCGGTGCACTGCCGTCCTTCGATGCCGACCCATCACAGCCGGGTGACAATCTTGGTTTTGCCGCCTTTGGCCATGTGGTCGAAGGCATGGATGTGGTGCGCCGCATTCTGGATTCACCCACCTCCCCCACAGAGGGGGAAGGCGTGATGAAGGGGCAGATGATTGCCCAGCCGGTGCGTATCCTGTCCGCCCGCCGGACGGACTGAACAGGCACCGGCACGCACTGGCGCGGCCAGCCATGACCGGCGGTTATCCGGCTGGCAGTTGTCCGGCCGGGTCCATGCTCAACAATTCGTCCACCGCGCGGGCGATATTTTCCAGCGTATAGGGTTTTTGCACCACGATACGACCGCGGTGCTGCTCCGGCAGTTGCGCCTGTTCGCCATAACCGGTGGCGAAGATGAAGGGCACGTTCAGATCGGCCAGCCGGTCCGCCACGACAAAGCTGGTGCGATCGCCCAGGTTGATGTCCAGCATGGCCACCGTCGGCAGATCTTCGTCGATATTTTCCAGCGCGCCTTCCACGGTCGCCGCCGTGGACACCGATACTGCGCCCAGCCTGCCGGCAATGTCTTCGGCATCCAGAGCGATGATCAGGCTGTCTTCCACCAGCAGCATCTTCTGCCCCGCCAATATCTGTTTGGGCAATATCGGCGCATGGCCGACCGCGGCACGCGGATATTTGATCCGCGGGCCGGCGAAGTTCTTCTGTTCCGACACATGACGCGCCGGAATGCGGAAATGCGCTTCCACCCCGCTTTCCTTGTAATCGACATGCGCCGCGCCGCCCAGATCATAGGGGATGGAGCGATCGATGATCGTGGTGCCAAAGCCCTTGCGCGTCGGCGGTTTCACTGGCGGCCCGCCAAATTCCTTCCAGTCGATGATCAAGTCCTCGGCCGCGTTGCGATCCCAGCTGATCTCCACATGGCCTTCCGGTGTCGACAGCCCGCCATATTTGACCGAATTGGTGACCAGTTCGTGCATCACCAGCGCCATTGTCGAATAGGCTTGCGGGTTGAGCAGCACCGGCGTGCCGTTCGATACCATCCTTTCGTTTTCACCGACGAAGGCCGCCGCTTCCGCGTCGATCAGCGCCTGCATCGGCGCCGGGCCCCAATGATCGTCGGTGATCTGGTTATGCGCGCGGGCAAGGGCGTGTATCCGCCCGTCGATCACCTTGACGAATTCCTTCATGGATTCGTCCATCGGCTGCGACTGGCGCACCAATCCGCGGATGACGCCCAGGATGTTGCGCACACGGTGGTTCAATTCCGCGATCAGCAATTCCTGCCGTGCGCTTGCCTGCTGCCGTTCGGCCGATGCTTCGTCCGCAAGCCGCAGCACCACTTCGATCAATGTGGCGCGCAGCGTTTCGGCGACGCGCATTTCGGATGTGGTGAACGGCCTGGACCGCCCCTCCACCAGTTCCTTCCATTCGGCAAAGCTTTCGCGCGGGGTAAGGCGCGGGCCATTGGGGCCATAGCTGATCGGCTTGTGCGGATCACCGGCCCAGCGCACCGAACGCACCAATTCCGAACGGAACAGCACCACATAATCGCGCGGGCTGCGCGATATGGGAATGGCCAGCATCCCCGCCGCCAGCGCGGCGAATTCTTCCGCGCCGGGAACGATGGATGCGATATGATCGGTGGCGAACACCTTGCCCGCCGCCGTGCCGTTGAGCGCACGAATGATCCGCCTGAACGCTTCGGTTGGCGGCGTGATGCCGGAAAAGGCGTAATTGCCCGCAATCCACACGCCAACGCCGTCGGCAGGGATGGCATGGGTGAGAATATCGCCCAGCCAGTCCGGATCGTTGAGCAATGTCTCGTCCGATGCGACCGCGCCCAGCAGCTGGTCCGAAATGTCGCGCGCGCGGCGTTCGAATTCCACCGTCGCCTTGCGTTCCCGGCTTTCCAGCCGCATCGAGAACATCTGCACGAACAGCTCACTGACCGAACGCCGGTCGAACGTCGGGCAGCGGGCGGAATAATGATGGCAGGCGAACAGGCCCCACAGTCGCCCTTCGACCACGATCGAAATCGACATGGAGGCGCCGACGCCCATGTTCTTCAGATATTCGATATGGATGGGCGACACCGATCGCAGCACCGACAGCGACAGGTCCAGCGGTTGTCCCGCCTCGTCCAGCTGTGGCGTGATCGGAACCGGCGCCGCATTCACATCCGCGATGACGCGCAGCAGGTTGCGCTTGTATAGCTCCCGCGCCTGTGCGGGGATGTCGCTGGCCGGGTAATGCAGGCCCAGAAAGGTGCCGATGCCCGGCTTGCACGCTTCGGCCACCACCTCGCCCGATCCATCGGGATCGAAGCGATAGACCATGACCCGGTCGAAACCGACCAGCGCACGCACCTGGCGCGCGCCTTCGCGGTAGAAGGCTTGCAGATCGCCGCATTGGTCCAGCCGTGCGATCATTGACCGGACCATGCCGACGACGTCGCCATGGTCGCCGGAACCGGGTTCCGCCTCCACAACGATCTGCCTGCCGGAAAAGTGGACGGCCACATCGAAAGGCCCCGCGCCGGGCATGAGGTGGCAATCGAACAGCCGTTCCACCGCATCGGGCCCACGCAGCAAAGTGGTGCGGTTGCGAAGATCGTGGACCACCTGCACCGGGAATATATCGATCAGCGGCTGGCCTAGCAGCTCAGCCGGGGTGCGACCGATGAAATCGGCCACATTTTCCGACACGCGGGCAATCATCCAGTCGGTCGTCAGCGCGATCAGGAAACCGATCGGCTGGATCGCGCCCAGAATATGAATGGGTTCGCGGTCGCAATTGGTCAGATCGACCATGTTCTGATTATCCTGCAATCGCAGCCTTCTCTGGAAGCTGACGCCCGGCATGGGCAAAGATCTTGAAGACACCCCGCGCTGCGTCGATCGCTGTTCTTTGATCACCCACAGTGTTGAGTCGTTCATCCAGCATGGCCAGTAAACGCCGCCAGAGCGAGGAATTGCCAGAGCCGAGGAAATTTTTTGGAAAACCGGTGGCGACGGAACGCGAAAGCAGCGTTCCGCCAAGGCGGGAGCCTTCAAGAACGTAAACGCCGCCAAGCACGGCCGCCGCATTGCCGAAATCGGGCATGATGCCGACGGCAGGGTTCATGTCGGGCAGGCCAAGGCCAAGGGCGCCAAGATCCTTACGCAGCAGCCCACCGCGCTGCCGCTGGTCCCAATCGGGCAGGATATCGCCCGCCCCCGCCGCGTTCAGCGCCTGCTCCACCGGGATGAACGCTGCCGCCTGGGCCAGCAGGAAGCGGCCATATTCAGCACGATCGCCCAGATTGACGAGGCTGAATATGTTGTCGACCTGTTCGTGGCATTCTGCCGTTCCCGCACGAAGGGCCGCGTGCGCGCTTTTTGCGGAAGTCATGGCCACAAGCCCTAGATGACATTTGCGGCGCTGTCCAAGGGGCTTTGCGCGCGTCACGGCGGGCAACTGCCGGTGTGCGGCAGCCCGGCCGATATCACCGCGGCTCCACGGGCGATGGGCATCGCCGCGATGATGCGATAATCAGAAACCGATTCAAGACGATGGAGACAAGGATGCTTGGTGAAGGCATGACGGTGGAGGGCGGCTGCCTGTGCGGCGCGATCCGTTACAAGGTGACAGGCCCCAGCCTGTTTGTTTCACAATGCTGCTGCAAGGATTGCCAGAAGGCGACCGGCACCGGCCACACCACCATTTTCGGCGTGCACGGCAGCCAGCTTCAGATGCAGGGCACGCCTGCCACCTATACCAACAAGGGCGATACCGGCGGCGCCGTGACACGCCATTTCTGCGGCACCTGCGCCGGGCGGCTCTACACCTCCGGCGATCTTCCCGGCGAAGTCATCATCCTTCAGGCAGGCTCGCTGGATGATCCCAATGCCGTGACACCTGAAAGCGTCATTTACATGAAGGATGCGGTGTCATGGGACAGGTTTGACCCCGCGCTTCCCAAATTCGAAGCCCTGGCGCCGCGCGGCTGACCCGGCGGGACGGCAACGGGAGGTAGATGGTGTGGGGGAGGTAACGCCCGCCCCCACACCGGCTTGTCGGGCAACGCCTGCCTGTTCGCCCGGCTTCAGCCCGCGTTGAAACCGGCAGCGGCTATGCCGGCAAGGGCGCAAAGCTCGTCATTGTCGGAGGTATCGCCAGTCACGCCGACCGCACCAACCAGCTGACCGTCCCCGTTTTTCACCAGCACGCCGCCGGCGGCCGGAAGCACGCCCTGTGGCGACATGCCGTGCAGCGCGGCGATGAAGTGCGGCCTTTCCAGCGCCATTTCACCGATCTTGCGGGATGATACGCCAAGGCCTAGCGCCCCGCCGGCCTTTGCACAGGCGATCTGCGGCCGCAGCGTGGATGAACCGTCCTGACGCGCAAAGGCGAGCAGATGCCCACCGGCATCGAGCACAGCGATGCTGAGCGGGTTGAGCCCCAGTTCGGCGCCCTTGGCAAAGCCTGCGGCGATAATCGCCTGGGCGTTTTCCAGGGTCAGTGCGGTCATGGTTATCCTCCGTGCGATAATCTTGGAATGTCAGTGGGAAAGCCGTGCAGGCACCGGCCCGCCGGTTGCCCAGTCGAGCAGTTCCACCACATGCACTACCGGCACCGCCGCGCCCGATGCAAGCTGGGTGGCGCAACCGATATTGCCGGTGGCGATGACATCGGCCTCCAGCCTTGCCAGATGGCCAAGCTTGCGATCGCGAAGCTGTGCCGAAAGCCTGGGCTGGGTGATGTTATAGACGCCGGCCGATCCGCAGCAGATATGCGGTTCCGCCGGTTCGCGCACGGTAAAGCCCGCCGCCCGCAACAGCATGACCGGGGCGGAGACAATGCGCTGGCCGTGCCGTAGCGAACAGGCGGACTGATAGGCGATCGTCATGTCGCGGGGGGCGCCGGCGACATCTTCAGGCGTCAGCAATTCCGAAACATCCATCGCCAGCGCCGACACCCGCGCCGCCCGCTCCGCATAAGCGGGATCATGGCGCAGCAGCGTCCCATAATCCTTGATCATCGACCCGCAACCGGCAGCAGTGGTGATGATTGCGGCCAGCCCCCGCCGATCGATTTCCGCACACCAGGCATCGACGTTGCGGCGGGCGGCGGCAAGGCTTTCCTCCTCCCGCCCGATGTGATGTACCAGGGCACCGCAACAGCCCTCGCCCGGAACGAAGACGGCATCATAGCCGATCCTGCCAAGCAGACGCACCGTCGCCGCCCGAATCTCCGGCCGCAGCACCGGCTCCGCACAGCCCTGCAAAATGGCCACCCGGCCACGGCCATTGCCTTCCACCGCCGTTGCGCTGGCGCGTGGGGCCATTTTGGGTGGGGCCAGTTCAAGCATCGCCTTCATCGCCGGCCAGCCGCTGAACAGCCGCGCGAATGGCCGCCCCGCGCGCGCCAGCATCAACGCCAGACGAAAGCGGCGGGGATGGGGGATGACGGCAGCAAGCAGCGCCCGCACCAGCCTGTCCGGCAGCGGGCGCCTGTATGTGCGTTCGGTATGGACGCGGGCATGATCGATCAGCCGGCGATAATCGACACCCGACGGGCAGGTGGTCATGCACGAAAGGCAGGACAGGCATCGATCGATATGAGTGACGATTTCGGGGGTGGGCGGCGCCTCCTCCTCCAGCATCGTCTTGATCATATAGATGCGGCCGCGCGGTGAATCCCGCTCATCCCCCAGCAGCGCATAGGTTGGACAGGTGGACAGGCAGAAGCCGCAATGCACGCATTTGCGGATGACGCCTTCACTGGTCGCCATGTCCGGATCGGCAAGGCTGGCGACGGAAAAATCAGTGCGCATCGACCAGCTCTCCAAATCGGGTGGAACGGAACACGCCGGCAGGATCGAAGGAGCGGCGCACCCGGTCGGAAAGCGCGGCAACCGCAGCCGGCTCCGGATGGAAGACGGGCAGCTGCCTGCGCGCCGCATCGGGTGCGCGCACCAGCATGGCATGGCCACCTGCCTGTGCCGCAGCATCGCGCACCGGCGCGGAAGCGTCACCGGCCGCAAGCCAGATCAGCCCGCCCGCCCAGTCATAGAGCCAGCGGACATCATGGCCGGACAATCCCTCCGTCACTTTCCAGCCGCTGGCCGGCGGCACCACCACCCGCCACAGCAATGGCGCATCGGCAAGCGGCGCGATGGCGCGAAGCTGCTGCCACAGCATGGCTTCCTCCTCCCCGCGCATCGCCACGCCGCCCAGCAATTCGTGCAATCCGTCAAGCCGTGCCTCGACAGAGGGGCGGAAGCCTTCCAGCCGCAACAGGGTCAATGCCCCTTTTCCTGCCATCATCCCTGGCACCGTGTCTGCCGGAAAATGGGCGGCAGCAGCGACTTCATAATGGCCGCGCATCGCACGGGCGATCGCCGCCAGCGCTTCCCGATCGCTCGACCCATGCAACATCAGGCTGGCGCGGTCGCGCGGGGCGGGAAGCACCTTCAGGCTCAGTTCGGCAAGAAGGGCAAGGCGCCCCCAGCTTCCGGCCATCAGCTTGGGCAGATCATAGCCGGTGACATTCTTCACGACCTTGGCGCCGCCGATGAAGATCTCGCCACGCCCGGAAATCGCCTTGAAGCCGAGCAGATGATCGCGCGCACCGCCCGCGGTCAGCCGCCGCGACCCGGCCACACCGGCCGCAATTACACCGCCAATGGTCGTCTTGCCCGGTGCTGCGCCGAAGATCGGCCCATGATCGAACGGGTCGAACGCCAGCATCTGCCCATGTTCGGCAAGCAACGCCTCCACCTCGGCAAGCGGCGTGCCCGCGCCCAGCGTCAGCACCAGCTCCGACGGCTCATAATCGATGATGCCGGCAAGGCCGCCGGTGGCGATGATTTCCACCCCGTCATCAGCCCCGTCATCGGTCAGGCCGATCGCGCGCTTGCTGCCGCCGCCACGGATTTCAAGGCGGCGGCCGTTACCCATGGCATCGGCGATGCGCTGCTGCAGCTGTTTCAGATCATCCATGGCGTCAGAAGCGGGGAATGTCAGGAAAGGCGAGGCGGCCGCCATGCACATGCACGCGGCCCAGTTCGGCACAGCGGTGCAAGGTCGGGAACACCTTTCCGGGGTTGAGCAGCAATTCCGGGTCGAAAGCGCATTTGATGCGCTGCTGGTGATCGAGATCGGTCTGGCTGAACATTTCGGGCATCAGATCGCGTTTTTCCACACCAACGCCATGTTCGCCGGTCAGCACGCCACCCACCTCCACGCACAGGCGCAATATGTCGGCGCCGAACTCCTCCGCGCGGTGCAGCTCCCCCGGTTTGTTCGCATCATAGAGGATCAGCGGGTGAAGATTGCCGTCACCGGCGTGAAAGACATTGGCGACGCCCAGCCCATGGTGTTTCGACAAGGCGGAGATACGCTCCAGCACTTCGGGCAGGCGCTTGCGGGGAATGGTGCCGTCCATGCAATAATAATCGGGCGCCAGCCGGCCGACAGCCGGGAACGCAGCCTTGCGCCCGGCCCAGAAGGACAGCCGCTCCTCCTCGCTTTCCGAAATGCGGGAGGATACCGCGCCATTTGCGCGGGCGATCCGCGCCACCTCCTCCACCAGATGCGTGCATTCCACGCTGACGCCGTCAAGTTCGACGATGACCAGCGCATCGACATCCAGCGGATAGCCGCGCCCGACAAAGGCCTCTGCCGCGTGAATCGCCGGGCGATCCATCATTTCCATGCCCGCCGGGATGATGCCTTCCGAAATCACATCGGCAACGAAGCGGCCTGCCCCTTCCACCGTCGCGAAGCCGAGCAGAAGCGCGCGCGCCGATTGCGGACGGGGCAGGATGCGCACGGTGACTTCGGTAACGACGCCAAGCAGCCCTTCGGACCCGACGACGACGCCCAGCAGGTCCAATCCCGCTTGTTCAAGGCATTCGCCGCCAAGCCGGATGATCTCGCCATCGATCAGCACCAGCTCGACACCCAGCACATTATTGGTGGTCAGCCCATATTTCAGGCAATGCACCCCGCCGGAGTTTTCCGCGACATTGCCGCCGATCGAACAGATGATCTGCGATGACGGATCGGGCGCATAATAAAATCCGTCCGCCTGCACCGCCTCCGTCACCGCAAGGTTGCTGATCCCCGGCTGCACCACGGCGATGCGATTGTCATAATCGATGCGGATGATGCGGCGCATCTTCGACAGAACCATCAGCAGACCGTCGCCCAGCGGCAGCGCGCCGCCGGAAAGCGATGTGCCCGACCCGCGCGGCACCACCTTTATCCCGCGCATCCGGCACCATTTGAGGATCGCCGACACCTGCTGCGCGGTTTCGGGCAATACGGCGACCAGCGGCGGCTGACGATAGGCGGTGAGCCCGTCGGATTCATAGCTCCGCAGCCCCGCCACATCGTCCACCACATTTTCCGCCGGCAGGATAGCGCGCATCGCCGCCGCGATTTCCGTCCGGTCGGGCATCGCCCCATCGCTTGCATCAGTTTCCGCAACCGACATTGCCGGCCCTGCTCCCTGCCCCGCCATCACACCGCCTCAACCTCGATCATGAAGCATTCGTCCACCAGTGCAACGCAGCGGCGACAGGAAAAACCCGCTTCGGCGGCCAGTTGCCGATATTCGTCGAATGTGCGTTCCCTGCCGTTGATCGGCATCATCACCAGATCCGAGCGTACCACGCTTTCGTCATCCGGCCCGACGATTTCGGGCAGCAGCTTCTCAATGATGATCAGCCTGTTGCCCGGCTCCAGTGCGGCGCGGCAATTGACCATGATCCTTGCCGCGTCACCATCCGACCAGTCGTGCAGAATATATTTCAGGATCAGGCAATCGGCGCCTGCCGGCACGCTGTCGAAAAAGCTGCCGGGCAGGAACTGCACCCGATCGCCGATGTTCTGTTCGGCAAGGTAGTGCGCGGCACCCGGCGCGACGCCTGCCAGATCATGAATCCGGCCGCGCACCGTTGGATAGGCGCGCAATATTTCGGCAAGCACCGCGCCATAGCCGGCGCCCACGTCCATCACGCATTGAAAGCGGGAAAAATCACATGCCTTTGCCAGCGCGCGGGCGACCGGGGCGGATTGTTCCGCCATCGCGCGATAGAAGACGTCGCCTTCCACCGGATCGGCCACCAGTGCGGCGAAATTGCCATTGCCCCGGCCCGGCTCCCCGGTTGCAAGGGTGTGACCGATGGTTTCGAGCGATGCCATCGTGCGCCCGCCCCAGTGCAGTGCGACGCCGCGCATGGAGTTGGGCACATCACTGCGGAGACGCATACCCAGCGGCGTTGCCGCAAAGGAACGGGCGGTAACGTGATGGCACAGGCTGAAGGTCGCCAGCGCACGCAGCACCCGAAACACTGCTTCTGCATCGAGGTTGAGGCCTGCCGCCAGATCGTCGGCGGTGCGGGGCGCCGGCTCCAGCGCATCGATGATCCCGGATCGCACCGCTTCATAGATCAGCCGCGTACGCCAGCCGCCGGTGATCGCCTCGCGCAGTTGCCGCGCCTGTGCATCCTCTTCGCCCACGCTGCCTCTCCCGGCCTGCGGCGGCGGTTGTCCCGGCCGTCCGCTTTTCGATTATCGGTTGCGCAGGACGATGATCCATGCGCCCATGACGCCGCCCCTCATAACGATCTATAATTCAATCTGTCTATAATATATTGCACCTGTCCTGGCGTTGCCTTATCAGTGATGGCTGAAAAACCATCTGCGCGACAGGTGGCAGGCCGGCAGCGAACCGGCAGGAGAGGATCAGATGAACACAGCCACCCGGCCGCTGGCCTTATGCGCGTTCCTGCTTGCCCTGACCGGCGCGGCTGCCGGTCCGGCGCCAGATGCGATGACAACAGGCAATGCGGAAGCGGCAAGCCGCCCGCCGATCATGATCGAGCGGCAGGGCTCTTTCGCCGCCGGCGGCACGATGATTGGTGAAAAGGGCCATTCGTCGGTGTGCGACCATGGCTATGTCGAATATCAGATTCCGGTTGATGCACGTCCGGTGGGGCTGTTCCTGTGGCACAGCTCAAGCACCGCCGTGTGGCAGAACCGCTGGGATGGCGGTGAAGGCTTCCAGAGCATTTTGCTGCGCCGGCGCTTTTCCACCTATTTGTGGGACGGTCCGCGTGTCGGGCGGGCGAACCTGCCGTGCGAAGCGGTGCAGACCAGCCCCAAGCCCGGCCAGGACCAGATCAATTTCATGGCATGGCGTTTCGGCCCGGCATGGCCTGAATGGTATGATGGCGTACAGTTCCCAGTGGGCAATGCAGAGGCGTGGAACCAGGCGATGCGCGCCCGCTATGAAGAGTTCGACACCATCGCCAATGCGAAATTGCAGGCCCATGCCGCCGCCGCGGCACTGGACCGCACCGGGCCGGTGGTGCTGGTTACCAATTCCGCCGGCGGCCTTCGCGCATTGCTGACCGCGCTGGAAAGCGACAAGGTGAAGGCGATCGTCGCCTATGAAAACGTCGGCTACATCCTTCCTGAGGAGGAGGATGACGGCAAGCCCGCCGGTCCTTTCGGCCCCGTCTATGTACCGATGGAACAGTTCAGGAAGCTGGCCAGAATCCCCATGCAATTCGTCTGGGGGGATCATCTGGAACAGCGGCGCGGGCCGCCCGCCGCATTGCCGCTCAACCGCCGCTTCGTCGATCTGATCAACCATTATGGCGGCAGGGCCGAAATACTGGAGCTGACCAGCGCCGGGCTGAAGGGCAACACCCATATCCCCTTTGCCGATATGAACAATGCAAAGGTTGCCGATCTGCTTGTCCAATTCCTCCACCGCAATCACCTGGACGAGGACACGCCATCTAACCATCGGCATTAATTAAAAAGATATATAATATATTGCGCCACCCTTGCCGCGATGATAGCAATATGGCCGGCATCGTCACATATAAGGCGAGCCGGGGAGGATAAGATGGCTTCGGCAACGCGCTCCATCGACGATGTGCTCGAACAGCCGGCGATGGGCCGGTATCGCTGGGGCATATATGCCTTTTGCGGGCTGCTGATGGCGCTGGAAGGCTATGACGCCTATATCGTCGCCAATCTGGCGCCTTTCATTGCCCGCACCCTGCAAATCCCCATTCCGTCGATGGCCTTTGTCTTCACCGGGCAGGCAGCCGGCATGGCGATCGGCTTCTATACCATTCCGGTTCTGGCGGATCGCATCGGGCGGCGCGGCATCGTTCTGGTCGGCTCCACCCTCTTCGGAATCCTGACCCTGCTGTCGACCATGGTGGACACGCTCGGCGCCTTTACCGTGGTGCGCATTCTGGCCTTTGGCGCGCTTGGCGGCACCATGCCCAATATCGTCGCGCTGGTGACGGAACTGATGCCCGATGTGCGGCGTGGCAAGCTGATCACCTGGCTGTTCATCGGCCATGGTCTTGGCGCGTCGGTTGCCGGGCTGATCGGTCCCAGTTTCATTGCATGGCATAGCTGGCAATCGGCCTTTTGGGCGGGCGGCATCGCATTGCTGCTGCTCGTTCCCTTGCTTTACCGCTATATGCCTGAATCCTGCCGCTATCTGATCACGCGCGACCCGCAAGACCCGCGCATCGGCCTGACGCTTCGCCGGGTGGATCCGACGTTGAATATCCCCGCCAACACAATTTTCGTCACATCGGAGGAACGGACCAAAGGCTCCCCGGTTATCGGGCTTTTCCGCGATGGGCGCGCAATGATGACGCTGCTGCTGTGGGTCGCCATGGGCGGCGCGCTGTGTTCAGTCGCATCCTTTTCCGCCTGGCTGCCAAGCTATCTTCATGTGCTTGGCGGGCTCGATCCGGCAACAGCCACCCGCATGTCGTCCTTCTCCGCCTTTGGCGCGATCATCGGCCCATTGCTGCTGACGGTGATGATGCGGCGCATCGGCATGCCCGCATCGCTGATGATGACGCTGTTCATCTCCTTCTTCGCCATGTTGATGCTCACCCTGGTACAGCAGATGCCCGCGCTCGGCTGGGTGCTGGGTTTTGCCTTCGGGCTGCTGGTCATCGGTTCGCAGGCCGGGCTGAATGCGCTGGTTGCATCAAGCTATCCGTCCTCGATCCGCTCCACCGGCATCGGCTGGGCGGGCGGCATCGGCCGCATCACCTCCATGATCGGGCCGGGCCTTGGCGGTGCGATGCTTGCGGCCGGCTGGCCCGCCTTGTGGATCTATTCCGCGATCGCGGCGCCATTGCTGGTCGCGGCAGCGGCGATGCTGATCTTCCATCTGATGCGCAGTGCCTCGCCGCAGCCGGCGACAAGCGCCGCATAACCGCGAATAACGGAGAAGCCGGAATGAAGATATTTTCCCGCCGTTCCATGCTTGCGGGGGCAACGCTGCTGCCCTTTGCCGGCCCGGCGCTTGCCGCTGCCGCTGGCAAGCAGGTTGCACCGCCCGACGTGCCCGCCGGCGAGATGCTGGACGCGCACATCCACTTCTTCACCAACGACACCGGCCATTATCCCGTCGACCTGCGCCACGCACGCGAGCCGGAAGAGGTGATGCGTGCCCGTGTGATGCGCGCGCCGGTGCTGCCATCCAACATGATGGCGATGTGGGACAGGCTGGGCATAGGCGGCGCCGTGGGCGTGCAATACAGCGGCGCCTACAAGGCCGACAACAGCTATGTCCTTGATGTGGCCGATGCCAATCCAAAGCGCATCGGCACGGAAATCATCCTGAGTTCGGCCGACCCTGACAGCCCCGCGCTTCTGGCCCGGCTTGCCGACAAACGCCGCGTGTCCGCCATTCGCCTGACCGGCTTTGTCGATAATGATGGCGATCTGCCCTGGCTGAAGACGCCGGTTGCGATGAAGCTGTGGGCGATGGCGCAGGAACGCAGGCTGCCTGTCGGCATCACCTATTTGCGGATGGACCCGCGCCCCGCGGCATTTGAAACGATCCGCCGCTTCTCAGACCAGTTTCCAGGCGCGACGATCGTGCTGGAACATCTTGGCTGGCTTGGCGGCGCCAATTCCAAAGACGGTCTTCTGCCCGAACATATGGCGCTGATCGATCATAGGAATGTTTATTTCAAATGGACGACGCTGAACATCGATGCGCTGTGCAACGCCGGCATTGCTCCGGCAGATTTCCTGCGCGCGGCGGTGGACAGCTTTGGTGCTTCACGGCTGATGTGGGGGTCCGATTTCGGCAACACCACCCGGCCCTATGCCGGTATCGTCGCCGATGCGCATGACGCCACCCGGCTGCTGAACGCACGGGAAGCCGCCGCAGTGCTGGGTGGCTCGGCGCATACGCTCTATCATCTTTAGAATTATCGAAAGAAAAGGTGGAACGGACGCCGGAGCACTCCCCCGGCGCCCAGCCCCTCCTACCAGGGTACAGCCCCGGAATCGCTGAAATGGCCGCCGCTTGGCCCATCCGCATCAAGCAGGGCAAGGCTGATCGCGACCGCCGCGCCTTCGCTGGGTGGACGACCCTTGCCTTGGGAAAGATTGGTGGCACACAGCCCGGGATTGGCCGCGTTGATCTTGATCGGCGTATCCGCCAGCTCATTGGCGAACTGCACCGTCACGGCATTCAGCGCGGTCTTGGAGCTGTTATAGGCGAGCAGTCGGCTGAACGCCATCGGCCCGCCAGGGCGTGTCAGCGCCAGCGAGGCGAGGCCGGTCGACATGTTTACGATGCGGCCGGCGTCCGATTGCCTCAGCAGCGGCAGCATCGCCTTGATGACCGCCACCACGCCGAACACATTGGTTTCATAAACCTGCCGCATCAGGCCAAGGTCGGTCGCGCTGGGCGGCATATCCTTGCCAAGCGAAATGCCGGCATTGTTCACCAGCACGTCCAGCTGGCCCCAGCCGCTTTCGATCGCCTTTGCCGCAGCGGCGATCGATGCCTCGCTGGTGACGTCGATCTGCACCGCCGCGGCATCGATGCCCTGCTCACGCAGCGACCTTGCCGCTGCCTCGCCTGCATCGGCGTTGCGGGCGCCGACCAATATGGTCAGCCCCCGCTCCCCCAGTCCCCGGGCGATTTCAAGGCCAATGCCCTTGTTGGCGCCGGTCACCAGCGCAACCCGGCGCAATTTCTGTCCGTTATCGGCCATGACTGTTGCCCCTGTCGCGCCGGTCATACGTCGAACGGTGCCGAACGGGGATATTGTTCGATATATTGCAGGAACTGGCCGAAATATTTGTCGGCGGCGAGCAGCTTGCTCTTGCCATAGCCACGGAAACGCAAGGCGAAGAGGATCGGTTCATCCTCGGAATAAAGCTTGTGCATATAATCGATGCGGTTGGCGAATTCCTGGCGCGTGCCTTCCTCGCCCAGCTGTTCCGCCTGGCTTTTGCGCATGGCGACAACGAAGAACGCATCCGACCAGCCGGCACGCACCTGCGAGCTGCCGGCCATGAAGAAGCGTTCCGTACCGTTGGAAAACTGCATATGCGCAGTCAGCCAGGTGCCGCCCCACAATTTTGTGTCGGCGATGCGGGCATCCGATTCCTGGCGAACGGTGATCAGATAATCATCGAACACCACGCTGACGGGGTTGGGATCGGGAATGCCGTGCACCGTCTTCAGATGCTGGAAATCCACCAGGTTGGATGAACCGATCCATCCTTCGATTTCGCGTTCGCCACGATAGAATGCCTGATAGACCAGATCCTCTTCGGGCAGGTTCGGCATTTCCGGCAGCTCGAACAGCGCTTCTTCGCCATTGAACGCCCAGATCATGCCCCAGCGTTCGGCCGCCGGATAATTATAGATGCGGGCGACGCGCGGAATATGGTCCTGCCCCGGAATCTCGGCACAACGGCCGTCCTTGGCGAATTTCCAGTGATGATAGGGGCAGCGCACCTTGCCGTCGACGATCTCACCGCCGGAAAGATCGGCGCCGACATGCGGGCAATAGGCGCTCTGGACAACCGGCCTCCCCTCTTCATCGCGATAGATGATGACGCGGGTGCCAAGGAAATCCTTGCCGATGATCTTGCCCGACTGAAGTTCCGAAGCAAGCAGCAGCGGATTCCAGTTCTGCAGATATTTGCCGTCATGCACGCGGCCATATTCCTGCCCGGCAAAGGGACGGGGCGGCACCACGGCCGGCTGGGTTTCGACAGGGGTAACGACAGACATCACATTCTCCCGGATTTTGAGTCGACCTATCATGCCTGCCGGGAAAAGAAAAGTTTTTATAACTTCCTATAATTCACTGCTGCTCAAGCGCCTGAAATATTGTGCCGCGATGATGATTTTCAGTGCTGTAAAAGCCTGGCCGGGCGGCGTGAACATGATCCAGTGACACGAATCATCCGCACGATCCCTCGCGCCTTGCCCGCAGCGATGCTGCCGTTAACAACGCAGCATCGCCTGCCCATGCCGACGGCGAAGGCACTATATCTAATGTACTATAATTAATGCTGTCCGCCGATACCGTGGAGCATAAGGTCATAGACATAGGCCTTATATTCGGCGGCGGTGTCGCCCTGCTTCTTTTCGCGATCGATCTCGGTCGCCGCGATGAAGCGCGAGGCGTGCTGATATTGCTCGCACAATCCCATGATCGCGAAGAAGGTGTAATAGGGATCGATCGGCCGCAACAGCCCGTCCTTCACACCGGATGCGATGATGTCGCGATAAATGTCCAGCGTCTTGGACATCCAGACGCTGATCAGTTCGGCGGCCAGCGGATCACTGTCGTCACCGATGATTTCCATCATCAGCCGGTGATAAAAGGGATTGATGAAGAAGAAATCGACCATGGTGTCGATGCGGATGCGGAACCGCTCAGGCGCGGACAGTTCACGCGATTCATTGGCCGCAACACCTTCGCCCAGCGACATGGCCAGCGTGCGCGCGACATCGACCAGCAGTCGCGTGCGATCGGTGAAATAATATTTGAACAGCGTCAGATGCACGCCGGCATGACGCGCCGCCATGGAAAGCGACAGTTTTTCAGGCGGCACGGTCCGCAGCAGATCCACCGTCTTTTCGATCAGGAACGTCTTGCCGATGCGCCGCTGGCTTGCCGGCCGGCCGATGGACCGCGCCTTCGCCCTGGGCTTGCGCGCTGCCTTGGCTGTCGCACCTTCGGCTGTTGTAGTCTTTCGCGCCATCTGTCCCGTCAGCCCCATCTTTCACATCTGCCGCAAATTACCCATATCATCGAAAACATCAGGTGCGTCAGCCCGGTTTCGTTAGCGGTGCATCGGCCATTGGGCAACAGGGGCTTTGGTGGCGCAATCCCGGTTTCATTGCGAGCGCAATTTTCATTCGGCAGCTCAATTTTCAATCTGCGTATAAATATTTCCATGCGACATGAAGACGACATTGGCGCGTACTGCGCCCATGGACACCCATGCCCATATCTTCCACCGGGCGAGCCGTGGCTTTCACGCCGTGTTGCGGGCAGTGGAGCGTGGCAAGCTGTCGGCCGGCTTCCGCATCGGATCGGAGGAGGAGACTGCCCGCCTCGCCGATCTTGCTGCGCCATGCAGGACCTGAACGACTGTTGTGGGGCAGCGAATGCCCCTTTGCCTCATTTGAAACCACATGACCTATGCCAGCGCCGTTGCATATTCCAGGCGCTGATCCCCTCCCCCGCCGACAGAGCCGCCAAGTCACCACGCGGCGGCCACATTCCATTTTGGCGGCAATTAATTATAGATGACTTGAAATAAAGGGACACTGACGTTAGATTCGGATGGAATCGAAAAATGACGAGCATGGAGAGTGGCCGGATGGGAAATTATGTCGAAAGGCTCAGAAAGCCGCTCAATTCTCCCGAATTCAGGGGCGCCCGTCCCAGACGCTATGAACGCAGCCTGCGGGGCGACATGATGATCGAGCGCGATGTGCGCGTGCCGACGCGGGCCGGGTTCGACCTGTGGGTCGATGTCTTCCGCCCGACAAATGCACAGGGCCCGGTGCCGGTGCTGGTGTCATGGACGCCCTATGGCAAGCATGATCCCGCGCCGCTTGCCGAGATTTTTCCCGCATCGGGGGTGGAGGCCGAATGGCAATCCGACCTTACCATCTTCGAAGCGCCCGATCCGGTCTATTGGACGGCGCAGGGCTATGCCATCGTCATCGCCGATACGCCGGGCAGCTGGTATGCGGAAACGGAAGCCAGCTATTTCTCGCGCAAGGAAGGGGAGGCCCATTACGACCTGATCGAATGGGCCGGAACGCAGGAATGGAGCACCGGCAAGGTCGGCCTTTCGGGCGTATCCTATCTCTCCTCCTCCCAATGGAATGTCGCAGCACTTCGTCCACCCCATCTCGCCGCGATCAACATATGGGAGGGCTGGTCCGATACCTATAACGAGATCGTCCGCCATGGCGGCATCCCCGAAACCTATTTCTGGCCCTATATCCAGGTGCGCTGGGGTGCCTCCGACCATCGGATCGAAGACCTTTGGGCGCTGACCGCGGAACATCCCTTTTTCGACGATTACTGGAAATCAAAGGTTGCCGATTTCAGCCAGATCGACGTGCCCGCCTATGTGGTGGCAAGCTGGAGCGATCATGGCGTTCACACGCGCGGCACGCTTGAAGGGTTCAAGCAGCTTGGCTCCAGCCGGAAATGGCTTGAAGTCCATGGCAGCAAGAAATGGGGCTATTATTACGAGCCGCCTTCCGTCGCCCGACAGACCGCCTTTTTCGACCATGTGCTGAAGGGCGAAGCGAATGAAGTGACGGAATGGCCGGCCGTGAAACTGCATGTCCGCGATCGCGCCGGTGTCGCCACATTGAAGCGGGCAAAGCAATGGCCGGTTGAAAACACCGATTATCGCCGCCTCTATCTTGATGCCGCCAATGGCACTCTTGGCGAAGAAGCGCCAACCGCCCCAGCGACATTTTCCTATGATCCGCTGGACGAGGAGCAGGAGGCCCGGTTCGATTACCGCTTCGAACAGGATGCCGACGTCGTCGGCCATATGAAGCTGCAGCTTGCCGTGTCGACCGAAGGCGCGGACGATATGGATTTGTTCGTCGTCATCGAAAAGCTCAAGGGCGGCAAGGAACGCACCGGCTTCATCCATTGGGCAGTGTTCGAGGACGGCCCCGCCGCCTTCGGCTGGCTGCGTCTGTCGCGCCGCGCGCTCGATCCGCAGCGGTCGACCGAATATCAGCCGGTGCTTGCCAACACGTCCGATCAGAAGGTCGCGCCCGGCGAAATGGTCGAGGCGCAAATCGAGATATTGCCGTCAGGCACACGCTTTGAAGCCGGTGATGTGTTGCGGGTGCGGGTGAAGGGCCGCGACATTTATCAATATCCCAAGCCCCAGCTCTATATGCGCCATGAGGATACGGTGAATGGGGGAACGCACCATATTCACAGCGGTCCCGGCGCCAATTCCCATCTCCTTATCCCCATTGTGGACCTTGCCGATGCGTAACGAATGGTCAGAAGCGGATTTTCCGTCCATCGCCATGCTCGAATATGGCTGCACGAGGGGCGCCGGCGTCGATATTGCGCTGACCGGGCAGGACAATGCCCTGCCGGGCGAGGCCGATGAACCCGGCAGCGCAGGCATTTTTTCGACCATGGACGAAATCATTGCCGATGCGCGCATGGGCAAGCCGTTCATCCTTGTCGATTCCCATGACAGGGAGAATGAAGGCGACATTGTCATTCCCGCGCAATTTGCCACGCATCGCGAAATCAACTTCATGGCGAAACATGCGCGCGGCCTGATCTGCCTGTCGATCACGCCGCAGCGTGCCGCAGAGCTGTGCCTTCCGCCGATGGTGGAAAAGAACGGCTGTCCGCACCAGACCGCCTTTACCGTTTCGATCGAAGCGGCCGAAGGCGTCACGACGGGCATTTCGGCGCATGACCGGGCAAGGACGATCGCCACCGTGGTCGCCCCCGCCAGCGGCCCTGAAGATCTGGTGATGCCGGGCCATGTCTTTCCACTGGTGGCCAGGCCGGGCGGCGTGCTGGAACGCCCCGGCCATACCGAGGCATCGGTGGATATCGCGCGGCTTGCGGGGCTGACGCCCGCCGGTGTGATCTGCGAGATCATGAACGACGACGGCACAATGGCGCGCCTGCCCGACCTGCGCCGCTTTGCCCGGCTGCACGGGTTGCGGATCGGGTCGATAGAGGATCTGGTCGCCTATCGGCAGCGGAACGATACTGTGGATTCAGCGATGGAGGTGCGCGCCAATGGCTGAACTTTCCCCCGTTGCGCAGCGCCTCCGCCAGGGATTGCGCCGTCTGGCCAAGGCGGTGGTGGTGATTACCTGCCAGCATGAAGGCCAGCGTTTTGCCATGGCCGCGACTGCGGTGAGCGAACTGAGCATGGAGCCGCCTTCGCTGCTGATCTGCGTCAATCGTACCGCCAGCCTTTATACGCCCTTGTCCCAGGGTGCCGACTTCTGCGTCAACATATTGCACAGCGACCATGGTGAGATTTCGGCATTGTGCAGCGGCAAGGTGCGCGGCGAGGCACGGTTTGAAACCGGCAATTGGGGTTCAACGGCCGAGGGTTGCCCGGTGCTGCTGGATGCGCAGGCGAGCTTTTTCTGCCGCCATGAAAAGGCAATGGATTATGGCACGCATCACATTGTCATCGGCCGGGTTGAAGATGTGCTGATCGACGGTGAGCTCAGCCCGCTGGTCTATGCCGATGGCCGTTATCTGAGGCTGGGCGAACCGATCGAGCCTGGCTGACGCCAGCACAGCCTCGTTTTCAGTTTCTCATTTTCGTGACCTTATGCAGGCGGCGCCATTCCCCGGCGCCGTCTTTTTTGCGCCCGCTGACGCCTCCGCATGAAATGATGAAATGAAAAAAAGCCCCGCCCTGGTGGACGGGGCCTGACAGGAAAATGCGCCAGCCTTTGGCGATATCCCCGAACCTGCACCCGGATCTTCGGCAGTCAGGCTGGCGCCGCGGACCTGCGGGATCCGCGAGGGAGAGAAAACTCAGCCGCGGCCGGCAGCGGCAACCGCCTTTGCAATCGCTGCCTGATTGGCGCCGCTGAAGGCATCACGGTTGTTGAACACCCAGTCGAACGAGCTGTTGCGGCGATCGTTCGCGCGGTTGAACCGGGGCATGACATAGCGCATCATCAGCTCATAGGAGCGTTTGGTCGCTTCGAAATCCATCCAGTTGGTGCCCGTCATCACCACATGGCCGAAGCCGCCGGTGCGTTCCCACAGCGCTTCGAGATATTCGACCGCATCATCCGGCGTGCCGATCAGGCCGCCACGCGCCGCGATCAGTTTTTCAGGATCGCTGCCACCCTTGGCCCTTGTGTCGGCATAGCTCTTTGGGTTCAGCGCTTCCAGATATTGCATCCAGGGCTCCAGGCCGAACGCCATGGCCTTCGCCGCATCCGCCCGTGATTCCGCGAGGTGGAAGGAAACCACCACCCGCAAATTGCTGCGATCCAGCGTGTTGCCGTGGCTGGCGCCTTCCTGCTCGGCCAGCTTCCAGCTTGCGTCGACGTCGCCGCCGCCATGCGTCAGAATGCCCAGATCATATTTGCCGGCAAGGCGCGACCCAGTGGGCGTTTTGGAGGTGACGACCACCATTTCCGGCTTGGGGAAGCTATACGGCGCCATTTGCAGTCGTGCCTCACGCAGCGAGAACCAGTCGCTGTCATGGGTGACCACCTCGCCGTTCAACAGGCGCATGATCACATCCACCCCTTCCACCAGCCGGGCACGCTGCTGTTCCGGCTGGATGTTGAGCATATAGGCGTCCGACACCAACATGCCGGGGCCGAAACCGAACATTGCCCGCCCGCGCGTCTGATGATCGAGCTGCACGATGCGATCGGCGATCATATAGGGGTGGTGATAGGGGACCGAAATGACGCCTGCGCCCAGCTTGATGCGCGAGGTGCGCTCCGCTGCGGCAGCAATGAACAATTCGGGCGAACCATAGATTTGCATCCCGCCGGAATGATGTTCGCCAATCCACAGCTCTGAAAAGCCAAGATGTTCGACCCATTCGACCAGCTCGAAATCGCGCTGCATGCACAGGGTCACATCCTCGTCATTCCCATGATGAGGCGGCAGGAATACCCCCGTACGGACGTTGCGCACTTCGGACACTGTTTTTCTCCTAAGCTTGTTTATCGGTCTTCGGCCGCCATCCCACGCCGGGGCGTGACGACATGGTCTGTAACGTCCTCACGCCTTACAGACAACATAATTTATAGATGCATATAAAATTACGATGCGCACCATGCAATCCGGCCGGCGACGCGCTGCCACTGGCGTGGCATGTGCCTGGCCGGGCTGTACGAATCACGCTGAAAACAGCCAGAAAAGTCGCGCATGACAGTTCTACAGACCATTTCCACGGCTGTATTGAATGATTTTTGCTGGTGCCGACTCATGGTGAATGTCGCGCCATATCAGGCTTTTTCCGCTGTCGATGTTGATGAAATTGATTTGCCGCCAGCGAAGCCATGAGCATTTTTTATCCTATCTCTTGAATTAATTCTCGCGGCTGGCTACGACTCTTGCCAACAGCGGTCACCGACCGTGAATGATAATCAAGGATGGAGGGGTTATGCGCCTTATCGGCACAGGCATCGGGCTTGCCGCGCTTTGCATTTCTCAAATGGCAATGGCGCAAGGGCAGAATTCAGCGGCGACGGCAGACGAAGCCGGCGCAGGACGCGCAATGGCTGCCATGTCGGGCATCAAGGACATTGTCGTCACCGCGCAGAAGCGTGCGGAAAATGTGCAGAAATCGTCATTGTCGATCGAAGTGGTCGACACTGCGGAACTGGTGAAATCCAACCTCACCGATGCCGAAGGCCTCAGCCGTCTCGTTCCCAATTTGCAGATTGGCAATTTCGCTTATTCACGCATCTATCTGCGCGGCGTCGGCGACAATACGGTGAATGGCATCGCCCAGTCCGCTGTCGCCTTCAACGTGGATGGTGTGCACGTCGCCCGCACCTCGCAGTTCAGCGGCAATTTCTATGATGTCGCCCGTATCGAGGTTCTGAAGGGTCCGCAGGGCACGCTTTACGGTCGCAACGCCTCGGCTGGCGTCGTCAACGTCATCACCAATGCGCCGACGTTCAATTTCGGCGGCAATGTGATGCTGAACGTCGGCAATTACGATCTGCTGCAGACCACTGGCGCCCTGAACGTGCCGGTTACCGACAATCTTGCCGCCCGTTTCGCCTATAACGTCATCCGGCGCGATGGTTATCTTGAAGATGGCTATAACGACGCCAAGCAGCAGTCCGGCCGCGTGCGCGTGCTGTGGGAAGCCAACCCCGATCTGACGGTAAATCTGAAAGCCGATTATACCCACAGCGGCGGCAAGGGTCAGGGCCCTGTCGTCTTCCCCGCCCCTGCGGGTGCCGACCCGTGGATGGCTTCTTCGGGCGACCTGTTCCGCCAATATCAGGAACAGAGCGCACCGCACGTGCCCGACGATGGCTTTGTCAACAACGACTATGCCAGCGTCTCGGCCGAGGTGAACGCCAATCTGGGCTTTGCCAACCTTACCGTCATTCCCGCCTATCGCTGGCAGAATTTCAAATTCTTCGCGGCGCCTGCCGGCACGCTCAACTTCGGGGAGCATGATCACACAAGGCAGACCAGCCTTGAAGCCCGGCTTTCGCGCGACACCGAAAATCTGAATCTGGTGCTTGGCGGTTTCTATTTTCATGAATACACCCGCTATGATTCGCAAATCGATCAAAGCGCGACATCGGGAACACAGGTCGGCACCGCGACGATCCTGACGCAATATCGCGCACCGACGGATGCCATCGCCTTCTTCGCCGATGGCCGCCTGACTTTGTTCGATGGTTTCCGGGCCATTGCCGGCGTTCGTTACACCGATGAAAAGCGCGGCCTTTTCGGTACCACGACCACCTATTCATCGGTGCCGAGCGTGCCGCTCTGCGACCCCGCTATTGGACCGATCGACAGCCGCCTCTATTGCGTTCGCGGCTATCCGGACAATTCTGTGAAAAACGATGCCGTCACCTGGCGCGGCGGCTTTGAGGCGGACCTTGCGTCCAATTCGATGCTCTATTTCACCGTAGACAAGGGCTTTAAATCAGGCGGCATCTATTCGGGTGCGGCACCGGGCAACAGCTATAAGCCCGAGTTTCTCACTTCATTCACCGGCGGTATCCGCAACCGCTTCTTCAACAACACGCTGCAGGCGAACGTCGAAGCCTTTTACTGGGATTATAAGGATTACCAGTTCAGCTTCGTGAATTACGACCTGCGCGGCGTGTCGGCCTTCGTCACACGCAATGCCGGTGCAGCCCGCCTTTACGGCGGCAACATCGACCTGGTGTGGCAACCGATCGACAGCGACACTGTTCGCCTGAACGTCGAATATCTCGACACCAAGTTCAAGCAGTTCACCTATTCGACGCCCTTCCCGACCGACGCCAGCCGCATGTGCAAGTCGCTCGGCATCGTCGATCGGGTGACGACGCCAACCGGCACCGTCGCGCCGCTGTTCGGCCATGACTGTTCCGGCCTGCCGCTGCCGCGCGCGCCGAAATGGTTGATCACCGCTGGCTGGACGCATGAGTTCGAACTGGCCAATGGCGGTTCGCTCGTCTTCGATTTCGACGGCAAGTTCAGCTCGTCCTACAAGCTGGATTTCACCGCCGTCGAGTTCATGAAGCAATCGCACTATGCGCTGGCCAATGCGCAGATCGCCTATCACGCACCGAACGACAATTATGAAGTTGCGGTGTGGATGCGCAACATCACCAACCAGCCCGTCTATAATGATGCGCGCCGCTTCGGTTCGACCAATTTTTCGGGTGCGGACATCGGCCCGCCCCGCACCTTCGGTGTGCGCGGCCAGGTGCGTTTCTGATCCTGCCAGACGCGCCCGGACATAAGCGCAGGGCGCATTCCAAAATCGCTCTCAACGTGTGGGAGGTTGCCTTCGGCAGCCTCCCTTTTTTTATGGAGCCGACGCAGCAGGCCGCATCTGGAATATCGCAACGGCCCACCACATACATGGTGCGCCATGCCGCGTCTGCATTGGGAATTCCGCTATCTGGCTATTGACCTAATTACACTTAGCTATAATATTTTTACGAATATAAGAAAATGGCTGGGATCGTCCGTGCAATGCCTTGCGATCCACGGCGATTGCATAGGAGATCAGTGCCATGGCCGAAGCGCCCGAGAGCAGCCGTCCCGATTGTATCAACGCGACTATAAATTATGTCGAACCGGACGCCACGATCATGCGGCGGTTCATCTGCACCGGTGCGGAAGTGAACACTTTCGGTTTTCGCGACCAAACGGTTCCCATCCACAATGGGCGGCTTTGCCGCGACCGCTTCACCATGGACAGCGCGGGCTTTCAGCTGCTGGACCACAAGAGCGCGGTGCGCGACTTTCTGGATGAAGACGAAGTCGGCGCGATTTATCCGCAGGAAGTCATCGACCTGGTCAAGGAAGTGACGGGCGCAAGCGCCGTCTTCGTATCCAACTGGAACCTGCGCTCCACCGATCCGCTGGAAGTTGCCGATCTGAAGGCACAGGGGCGGCGCGACCGGACAGGACGGATGCAGCCGCCCGGTTTTCAGGTGCATATCGACTTTTATCCCGATGCGGCCGAAAAGACGGCGCGCGGCATTTATGAACGCAATGCACCCGATGGCCCGGGCTATCATCGCTTCATCAGCATGAGCCTGTGGCGGACCTTTTCCACCCCGCCGCAGGACCAGCCGCTGGCGATGTGCGAATTCGCATCCGTCCGCGACAATGAGGGGCTGCGCAATGCGCTGGTGTTCTGCGACGAGATTCCAGACGACGCGACCATGCGCGCGCCGATGGAAAATGAAGACCAGCTTACCGCCGCCACGCTGTTCAAATATAATCCCGAACACCGCTGGTGGTTCTTCCCCGACATGATGCGGGACGAAGCGGTGCTGTTCAAATTCCATGACTCCGACCAGTCAGTGGCATGGCGCGTGCCGCATACCGCCTTTCGCGACAGCAGCATCGCGCATCCGCGCATCCGCCAGAGCATCGAAACCCGCGTCACCGCCTTTTTCGAAAACTGATCCCGATGGTGGTGGATCATCGGCGGCAGACCCGGCGATGATCCGGCATCCGGCAGGCAACGTCCGCCGGCAGGAGAGTGTATGAGCGACGCCCCGATCCAATCCGTCGACGCGGTGCTGAATTGCGAAAAGCTGGGCCATTATCGATATATGCTTTATGCCGCCGGTGCGCTGTTGATGGCGCTGGAAGGCTATGATGCCTATGTCGTCGCCAATCTTGCGACATTCATCATCAAGACCTTCCATTCGCCGATATCGAGCATGGCGTTCATCTTCTCGATCCAGAATGCGGGCATGGCGGTGGGCTTTTACGCCATACCGATGCTTGCCGACCGATATGGTCGCCGCTGGGTGATATTGATCGGCGCGGCCTTGTTCGGCGTGCTCACCCTGGTTTCCACCGTGCCGACGACGCTCACCGGCTTTGCAGTGGTGCGGTTCCTCACCTTCATCGCCTTTGGCGGCACCATGCCGAATATCGTCGCGCTGGTGACGGAATATCTGCCGGAGAATTCGCGCGGACGGCTGCTCACCTGGCTATTCGTCGCACAGGGGCTGGGCGCTTCGGCAGCCGGATTCATCGGGCCAAGCTTCGTCCATTATCACAGCTGGCAGGCTGCCTTCTGGTTCGGCGGCGGGTTGATGCTGGCCGCCATTCCCTTTCTCTATGCCTATCTTCCCGAAAGCTGCCGCTATCTCCTTGTCCGCAAGCCGAATGATCCGCAGATCGGCCGGTTGCTGAAGCGGGTCGATCCCAATTTCGTGCCGCTGCCCGGTGCATATTTCGTCACTGCGGAAGAACGACCGAACGGCTGGGCGCTGCCCGGCCTGTTCCGCGATGGCCGCACGCGGATGACCGTGCTGTTGTGGATTGCATCCGCGATGATCCTTGGCGCATCCAACACCCTGACCGCATGGGTGCCGAGCTTCCTCCATGTCCTTGGCGGAATCGACCGGGCGCTTGCCGCGCGGATGACCAGCGTATCGGCAATCGGCGCGATTTTCGGACCTGTGCTGCTGACGCTGCTGATGAAGCGCATGCCGCTGCCCGGCGCGTTGACGGTCACCACGCTGCTCGGTTTTCTGGCGATGACGGCGCTTTCCGCAGTATCCAGCCTGCCCTGGCTTGGCTGGGTGCTGGGCTTTGGCATGGGCTTTCTGGTGGTCGGCTCGATCGCGGGGGTGAACACGCTGGTCGCCGCCAGCTATCCCACCGCCATGCGCTCCACCGGCATTGGCTGGGCCGGCGGCCTTGGCCGTATAACCTCCATCTTCGGACCGGGCATCGCCGGGCTGCTGCTGGCCGCACAATGGAGCCCGACAGCCATTTATATCACCATCGCCAGCCCGCTGGTGGTGGCAGGCATCGCCACCGCGATGCTTGCCGCGCGGGAAAAGCCCATTGCAGCTGCATCACGACCAACCGACAAACCGCCGACGGACGAGCTGGCCATGACGTCCAATTCGTGACGGTGCGGAAGCGGGCACTATCATCATGTGGCAGACGCTGCCACGATCACTGACGGTCCCGCGCCTGCTGTTGATCCACCTCCCGGTCGATCTCGGCAAACCGCTGCAGCAATGGCAGCACGAGCGTGGGATTTGTCGACCGCACGAGCAACTCGTCATTGAGCAGGCGTGAATTGCGATTGGAGTTGAGGCTGCCAAAATAGGTGACCCAGCGATTGTCGTTCTCGATAACGAAGAATTTGTCGTGCATCGGAAACCCTTCGGGATGGCGGTAACGACGGATCTCGACCCCGACCTTGTGCAGGCGGTCCACGGCACGCTGCGGCACCCGCCGTTCCGTATCATGTACGATCAGGTTGATCCTTGCGCCGCGCCTTGCCGCATTCTCAAGACTGCCCACCGCTGCGCCCTTGAGGTGCGAGATCGCCGCCCACAGCCGATCGCCCGGGCCAAGCTGATCCAGCATATCCTCGACGATGTCGGCGTGAATACGCGGATAGAAATAGAGTTCCGTGTCGCGGTCCCGCACTATGCGGTTGTTTTCAGCGCTGAAACGCCAGATCGAGCCCTGGTTGCGCGCCAGCTCCGCCACATGATGGACGAGCGCATCGACCAGACCCGGGCTGGTGATCTCCACCAGCATGTTATGGCCGCGATCCTGATCGCCGATCTCGCGAAGAATGGCCGGTGCGTCATCACCGGCACCGCCGGACGGATTGAACGAGCCTACCAGCGCCACCGGCTTCGGCCAGGAAAAGGCGTAGATCTTTGCATGCTGTTTCCCGCTGACATATTTGAGCGGAAAGGGAGCAGCGGGCCGGATCGTGAGGCCACCATTCAACCCGTCGCGCCGCAACATCGTGATGACGGCGCCGTTCGCGGTTTCCAGACGCGGATCGCCTTCGACAACGAGATGAACCCTCACACCGCGCCGACTGGCTTCGACCAGCGCTTGAGCCAGTTGGGGGTCGAGGAAATAATAGGTCGCCCAGTCAATCGACTGGCCAGCCGGCGTCGCCCGCACCCGTTGCAGCAGCAGATCACGCAGGGCGCCATCCGGTTTGCCGGCACCTCCAAAGTAAATCTGGCCGATTGTGGGCGCAGTCGAACCGCCGCTGACATCGACCACCGGGTCCGGCCGCGGCCAGCCAGGTTGCAATCACGGCAAACGCCAGAAGCAGCAAAGCGAGCGTTGCGATCACGATCCGGCGTCCTGATGTCCAAGCTTGATGAGATGCTGTTGTCACTCTGCGTCCACCGATTGTACCTGATCGGCAACTAGGATGGTGCCTTGCTGATGCGCAAGCAGGGATTGATGGCTATCCCTTTGCACGGCTGCGGCGCAGGCTGATGACGCGGGCGACCGATCTACACAGCGTCTCGGCGGCACAATAGTGCAGACCATGCAGCAGACGGGATGCAGGAAAATGAATATGGACTATCGGGCACAAAAAACCCCGTTTTCCGGGGCTTCTGGACCGATGCGGGCCGATAAGTATCAAATAATGGCGGAGACGGAGTCCGCCTAACTAACGTCCAGCCGCATCCGTATTCTGCCACAATAACGTCTAAAATAGGCGGATTTAGTGAAGAATGACCCGTTCGCCTGTCCGAACGCGTCCCGTTGCGTTCCCATAAAACCGCGCTATTATAGGGGAGCGGTTTTGGGAACGCTCTGCTCTTGGTGCCATGGTGGCTCCACTTGGGCAGGTTCGGTTCCCGGACAGGAGCCATAATGCCCAAGAAGCTCAGCAACGCGCTCACCCCCTTGGCGGTGAAGAATGCAAAGCCCGGTCGCCATGCCGATGGTGGCGGGCTACATTTGCTGGTGAAGGACAGCGGTGCCCGGTCATGGGTCTATCGCTTCATGCTCAGCGGCAAGTCGCGGGACATTGGCCTTGGCACGGCTGGACCGGATGGCATTTCCCTTGCCGATGCCCGCGACGCCCGAGACGCGCTGCGCCTCAAGGTGAAAGCCGGGATTGATCCCCTTGAGGAACGTCAGCGGGATGCTGCTGAGGCCCTTGCGGCGGCCCATGCAGCACAAGTCGCCGGAATAACATTCAAGGCCGTGGCGGAAACCTACATCGGCGCGAATGAGGGAAGCTGGCGCAATGACAAGCACCGGCAGCAATGGAAGAACACGCTGGCCACCTATGTTTATCCAGTGATCGGGGAATTGCCCGTTGCCGAGGTCGGCACTGCCCACGTCCTGCAAATTCTTGAGCCGATCTGGAAAGCCAAGGCCGAGACTGCCAGCCGCGTGCGAGGCCGGATGGAAACGATCCTCGATGCCGCCAAGGCACGGGGCTATCGTGACGGCGAAAACCCGGCCCGGTGGCGCGGCCATATCGCGCAAATCCTGCCTGTCCGGTCCCGCCTCACGCGCGGCCATCACAAGGCCCTGCCCTATGATGCGATCCCGGCATTCGTCGGCGCGCTGCACCAGCGGGAAGCCGTCGCGGCGCTGGCGCTGGAATTTACGATCCTGACCGCTGCCCGCACCGGGGAAGTGATCGGCGGGAAGTGGAATGAGGTCGATTTGGAAAAAGCAATCTGGACCATCCCGGCCAGCCGCATGAAGGCGGGCAAGGAACATCGCGTTCCCCTGTCACCGCGTGCCGTGGAGATTTTGAAGTCCACGCAAGGGCTGCGCAAGGAATGGCTATTCCCGGCGACCAAGGGCGGGCGCATGTCAGGCATGGCCATGTCGATGTTGCTTCGCCGGATGAAAGTTGACGTGACCGTGCACGGCTTCCGTTCGGGCTTCCGCGACTGGTCCGCCGAATGCACCGGCTATGCCCATGAAGTTGCCGAAATGGCCTTGGCGCACACTATCGAGAACAAGGTTGAGCGGGCCTATCGGCGCGGCGACCTGTTCGACAAGAGGCGGCGGCTAATGGATGATTGGGCCAACTATTGCGCCACGATCCCGGCGGCTGGTGCCAACGTGACGCCGATACGATCTGCGGTCTAACCAGCGGTGGCAATATCCGCTTTGAGTTTTGCCGCCCCAAAGTCGGCGTCGTCTTGTTCAATGAATCCACGCTCAACCATCATTAGCTGCGCTTCGTGGAAAAGCGCCTTTCGAGCGGTGCCGCATCCGCTCAGGACGCCACGATAGGTATGGAAGCTGCCACTTCCTAAATCTCGACCACAGAGATTCACGATCAGGTTTAGCGCAACTTGCAACGGCGGCACTTGTCTCTCGGTCTATCTGGATCGCGACGCTTTCACGGATTGGATGGACAGCCAACCCTTGCATGATCCCGCCGACCTGCCCGCACTGCCGTCTCCATATGATGCCCAATCCAAGCCCGAGCCGGTCAAAAGGCGGCTTCCGCCAGATGCGCCGTTTGTCACGCTGTCAGAGGCTTTGACGTGGATCGCATTCGGCTTTGCGCTGGATCGTGACAGCCTCGACCGTGCAATTTCCGGGAATGCCTTCGATGCAACCGATCCTCAGGCCGCGCTTTCCGATGCCGTGGCTAAGCTGGCGGTCCGGGCAAGTGGCGATCAAATTGCCGCGCGCGGAAAGTATGTGGAAAGCCATTCGACGGACGAAAACAAGGTGCTTACTGATGCGATTGATCCGGTGCGATTTGAGGATTTTGCTCAATTCGACATTCTCTATGACGGCTTGCGATACGGCACGGGCCTGACTTGGAACAAAGGAGGCAGCGCGCTTGAAAGGGCCTTGCAGGATCGCCGAGACGCATTCCGCTCGGTCAAGGTCAGCCGCGCCGATTTATTGAAGCTGTTCCCCGATCAGGACGACATGGCGCGGGCGCTCTTTGTCCCACTGCCAGCGGCATTGCCAGAGATTGGCCCGGTCATGCCGCTGGATGAAGCATTGTCATGGCTGGCGCATGGCAAGCCGTCACACGATATAGAAATTTGGCAGAATACGGCTGGCGATCTGATGTTCCGTGATCCCAGCGGCGCGGTTATCGAGCCTCGCGCGGACGGCTCGCACCCGCCATTCATGGAGACATTTCGCCAAGCCAGCCGCACGATCCATGAGGCACTGCGGGACGGCAGCTTGCCAGCCTACGTTGCGCCCGCAAGTGGCATTCCTCTGCTGCTGCCTCGCTTCTATTGGAACGGCGTAAATCCGGAAAGCCTGCACCATGTCTATCGTGGCATGATGCCTGACGATCATGGCGCGGGATGCCCCGTTCTGTTGTCGCGGCTGGCATTCGATGAGTGGCGCGCCGCAAAGGTCAAGTCGGCACAGTCAGGGGGGAATGTGCCCGCAAATCGCAGCCTAAATCATGACGGAATTATCGGGCAGGCTGCATCCATGCTCGCCGCTCAGCCGGGTATCTCAAAAGGATCAGCAGCAGCCTCAATCGTGGCTGATTTGCCGCGCAATCCTAAGACTGGCAAGCCGAGGGATACGCGGCACATTGAACGTATGATCGCGCATCTATGGGAGGGGGGAGTTCCACAATCCCCCCGGTAAGCCGCATTCCCCCAGTCCAAGGCCAGCCAAATCCGGCCTAATTGGTCCCCCACCAAGCGAAGGCATCCCGCCTCCGCAAAGTGGGACCAAAGAAATGCAGTCCATCAAGCACGATCCCCCGAAGATCGGTTATAGCATTCGGGAAGCCTGCCATGCGTCCAGCCTTGGGCGGACGACGCTCTACAATCACATTTCGGCTGGTCGCCTTCGCGCCGTTCGCGTCGGTGGCAGGACGATCATTCCGGCAGAGGCGTTGCACGCGCTGATCGCGGGGGAGGCCTGAGCCATGCCCCAGAAAAGCAAAACCCCGGCTGGCACCGGGGCTTCGCGCGATAGCTTTGCAGGCCTGTCGCTCCCCCTCTCTACCCATCTCGCCATTCAGGCGCAATTCCTGATCGCAGCGCACCACGTCCGGCCCGAACTGGCCGCGATGGTTGCCACGCTCGCATTCGGGGGAGGTGCCTATCATGGCTGATACCTTCCCCCACTTCCATGATGCCGCACGGGCCTTGCTGGCCGTCGAATCCCTGTCCGAGAAAGAAGGGCAGTTTTGCGGCGGCCTTGCCTTCCGCGCTGCCCCGCTCAGCGACAAGCAAGCGAACTGGCTGCGCATCCTGCTTGCCCGGCATGGCCTTCCCGTTCTGGCTGAGGGAGGCGAGCATGACTGATCGCTATCCCGACGTTCCCGGTGCGAAAGGCCCGGACGGCACCAGCCAGGACGCCGCTGAGGCCATCGCGCCTTGCGTTTCCTACCTTCGCCGCGTCGCCATGCGCTCACTGGACAAGCTGGGCGAAGCAACGGTGCTTGAAGCTGTCGCTGTTGCCGAGGTCGCCCGCGAAAGTCTGCAACCGCGTTTCTCCGAACTGCGGGCCATGGGCCTTGTGGAACCGACCGGCGCGCGTCGCCGCAATCCGTCCGGCAAGGGCGCGGCGGTGCTTCGCCTTACCGAAAAAGGGAGGGCCGCACTGTGACCGATCCCGTTTCGGAATTTCTCGATGCCATGGGGGCGGCTGGTATCCGCCCCGTGGAGCCGATTGCCGACAAGCTCGCTGCCGGTGATCCTGTCCGCTTCCGCGCCGATGGCGATAAGCCCGGACGGCGTAATGGCTGGGCATGGCTGCACCTAGATGGCGTGCCCGCTGGCGTGTTCCGGCATTACCGGCTGGGCGTGCGGACGGTGTGGCGCGCGGGGAGCGATCCCTGTTCGCTGTCACCAGCCGAACGGCGCACGATCATGGCTCAGGCTCGCGAATGCGAGGCCCGGCGCAAGGCGGAAACGGAAGCCAAGCAGGAAGCGGCGGCTAGCACTGCCCGCGATTTGTGGCGCGATGCTGGCAAAGCCGATCCCGCGCATGGCTATCTGGCGCGCAAGCGGCTTCCCCCGTTCGGCATCCGGCAGCACGGCGACGCACTGCTTGTCCCGATGGTCGATCCCGGCTTTCGCATGTGGAACGTCCAGCGCGTCTATCCGGACGGGCGCAAGCTGTTCCTGTCGGGCGGGCGCACCGATGGCCTGTTCTGGCCGCACGGGGCATTCTGGCAGGATGGCAGGCCATCGGCTGGGCCGTTGGTGATCGGGGAAGGCTTCGCTACCATGGCGGCGGTCCACCATGCGACCGGGCACGGTGTTGTCGCGGCCATGTCGGCGCGCAACCTTGAGACCGTCGCCCGCACCATGCGCAAGCTGTTCCCGAGCCGGGCGCTGATCATCGCGGCGGACGATGACCGTCACCTATCGGAGAATATCGGGCTGAATGCCGCTCAGAGGGCCGCTGAGTCCATCGGGGCGCTTTTGGCCACCCCGCTGCCCTTTGGGCCGGAAACGCGCCCAGCGGACTCAGGAACCGATTTTGCGGACATTGCGCCCGGCGAGGTCGCGGCCCGGATCGCTCAGGCCGGGAGGGCTGGTCATGCGTAACAGTGCCGCTCCCATGGACTTTGCCGATTTGGAACCGGATGATGTGGCCAGCCGCATTGAGCAAGCCACGCCCACGGGCACCGCCATTCGCGCCACGCCTTACCGCTGGCCCGATCCCCGCTCGCTGCCGACCCGGCAATGGCTGCTTGGCCATTGGCTGCTGAGGGGCGAGGTTACGGCGATCATTGCCCCCGGTGGCACCGGCAAGAGCACCATTAGTGCAGCCTTAGCGTTGTCGCTAGCATCCGGCCAACCGCTGCTTGGCAAACCGCTCCCGCGCGGACCGCAATCCGCATGGATCTACAACCTTGAGGATTCGCAAGACGAGCTGGACCGGCAAGTGTCCGCTGCCTGCTTGTTTCACGGCATAGTGCCGGACGACTGCCGAAACCGGCTTTGCGTCGATAGCGGGCTTGTCCAGCCGCTCTGCACGGCAACCGAGGATCGCGACGGCTTCGCGCTTGCCGAGGGCGTGTTTGCTCAGGTGGCGGCGACGGTGCGGGAGCGGGGAATCTCGGTCGTGATCGTGGACCCGTTCGTGTCCAGCCATACGGTGCGGGAAAGCAGCAATGAGGCAATCGACGCCATCGCCAAGCGGTGGAAGCGGCTGGCTCAGGAAACCGGCTGCGCTGTCGTGCTGGTGCATCATACCAAGAAGCTGGGCGGGCGTGAGGTGACGGCAGAGGACGGTCGCGGCGCGGTTGCCTTGCGCGACGCTGCCCGCGTCGTGCTGCCCCTCAATGCCATGAGCCAGGCCGAAGCCGAGGAACTGGGCATTACCGATCCCCAGTTGCGCCGCTCGCTTGTGCGCGTCGATACCGGCAAGGCCAATCGCGCTCCCCCGGACGTGGCAACGTGGATCAAGCTGGAAAGCCAGTCTCTCGACAATGGCGACGGCACAGTGCCAGCCGATCATGTTGGCGTCGCTTCCCTTTGGGAAAAGCCGGACGTGTTCCACGGGATGAGCACGTGGCACCTCTATCAAGTGCAAACACGTGTCGCGGCTGGCCAGTGGCGGGACAGTGTGCAGGCTAAGGATTGGGTCGGCAACGTGGTCGCTCAGGTCGCCGGGCTGTCCGTCGATAAGGACAAGGCGCGTATCAAGGCGATCCTCAAGACATGGAAGCGCAACGGCGCGCTCAAGGTGGAAAACCTGCCCGACAAGAACGGCGATGAACGTCCATTCGTCGTGGTCGGTGATCCCGTGGACCCGGCTCAGGTGAGTTACCCGCACCCTGACAAGTGCGGTGCGGAAAGTGCGGAAAGTGCGGCTGCCGACCCGTGCTGAACCCGTCCGCACCTTCCGCACTTCCCTTATAGGGAGTGCAGGTGGTGCGGGTGCGGGTGAGTGGAGGTTTCAGGACTAAATCAAAGGTGCGGATATGACGGCGAAGAATACCAAACCCAAACCGGCACGGCGGGCTAAGGCGGCGGCTCCCGCGCAACCAAACAACGCGATGAAGGTTCACGCGAAAGAGGGGGACAATGTTGCGATGGCTACGGCGGCAGCCATCCTTGCTCCCGAATTTCGTCATGCCGTGACGGCATCGCAAATCCACAAGCCGCAATTTGGCAGCATGGAAGGCTCACCGGGCTTTGGCGATTATGCCGACGTGCTCGGCAAGGTTAGTGAACGGGCGCGGAAAGGGGACTTGGCCATGGCAAGCGAATTGCTCGCTGCCCAAGCTCTTACGCTCGACAACATTTTCACAGAAATGGCTCGGCGCATGGCGCTCAACATGGGCGAATATCTTGGCGCGACGGAAACCTATGCGCGGATCGCCATGAAGGCTCAGGCCCAAAGCCGGGCGACGCTCGAAGCGTTGACCAAGCTGCACCAGCCGCGCGAACAAACCGTGCGCCATGTGCATGTGAACGAGGGGGGGCAGGCCGTCATTGCCGATCAATTCCACCATCATGCCGGGGGACAGGAAAATGGAAAAGCCGCCGATCAATCCCATGCAACCGGAGCGGCTGGCGTCGGCCCCGCGTTGCTTGGCGCGGACCCGTTCGGGAATGGCTTGCCAATCCCCAGCCGTGAAAGGGCGGAAGCGGTGCCGAATGCACGGGGGCACGAATCCGGGCGCACCTCAGGGGAATAGGAACGCCCGGAAGCATGGCGCACGATCTGCCGAAGCGATGGCAGCCGCTCGATACTTGAAGGAGATTGCGCGGCTGGTGCGGGAAGTGCCGCGTACCTAACCTTTGTATTTTGACAGCGTTGCTTGGAAAGTGTGAACCTCATCCCCGGTGCGCACCTCTATGGTGATCGGCACTGGTGCCTTGCTGGACCTAACCGTCGATGGAATCATATATTGGACGATGCCCCCAAACGCCTGCCCAGGATCAACGGTGGTCATTTTCATAATCTGAGCCAAGTCCTCGCGCCTTGCGGCTTGGCCCAATTGCATTGCCTGTAGGTCGCGCTGATTTTGTTCATTGGCGACCGACTGTGCGGCAAAGGCAGCACCAGCATTGTAGCCCGAATAGGTTGCGGTTCCGTAGCTGTTAGCCGTGTATGGCGTGGACCCAAAAGTCCCGTAAGAGTTGCCGGAATAGGTCGCCGTGCCATAGCTATTGCCTGCTTGGCTCGCTTGCATATTCCGGCCAGCGGCAGCCAAGCTGACCGCGAGTGCCTGCCACGCCTCCCGGCGTTTTTCTTGCTTGAGCAAATCCTGATAGGTGAGCATCGCAACGGGCGTACCGTCCTGCAATTTGACCGTGACGCTTTCAGGTCCGAAATTGAACGGCTTTCCGCTGTTGTTCACGACATAGATTCGGAAGCCGCCTTGCTTGGGAGTTTGCTGCCGAGGTTCCAAGATGCGGACGGAACTTGTCGGCGTGGCATCATCCACGGCTTCCCTGCCATCTTCAAATCGTGAAGTTTGCTCGGGTTTGGCGGTCACGTCCAAAACGTATTCCGCAGCCATTGCCGGTGCGCTGATAAATGCGACCGCAAATATTGACGTTGCCAGAATGCGCCGATCCATATGATTCCCCCTGTAGCGTCGCCATCATTATGGCGGGGGCAAGCCATCGGCAACACTTGTGGCCAGTCGATTACGATTGTCCCACATCGCCCGGCTTTCCGCGCTTTCAATCAAATCCAAGTCGCAAGTCATTTTTGACTGAGAAGCTGCCACGTCCCGAAACCCACCAATGTCCGCCATGTCCAGCCGCGATTTGTCGCGTAGGGTGTGTGCCCCTGTTCCCAGCTTCGGCGTCGCCGCCTGAATGTAATCCCCTTTTGAATGACCATCATCGCATTTACCCCGGCAGGGACACGCGGCCAGCGCCTTTCGAGCGGAATTGTCCCGTGGCGTCCGGCTTCAAGCGAGCGCGCTATCGGGGAGCGGTTATGGGAACCAAGGGCCCTGCTTGAATTTTATCAAGGAAAATCAAGGCGCGATGGCGGAGACGGAGGGATTCGAACCCTCGGTACGAGTAATCCCCGTACGGCGGTTTAGCAAACCGCTGGTTTCAGCCACTCACCCACGTCTCCGGCTTGCAGCGCAGGGGGCTATAGCCGCACCTGCGCCCGTGTTCAACCACGCCCGACGCCTGTATGGCACAAACCTGCATTTTTTACGGTTTGCGGATCGTAAATATTGCGAAGATCCACGAAAACAGGCGCTTTCAGCAGCCCGGCGATGCGTTGGAGATCGAGCGAGCGGAACTGATTCCATTCGGTAACGATGACAAGCGCGTCCGCGCCGTCAGCCGCATCATAGGCGTCCCTGGCATAATATTCGATTCCATCGATCACGGTGCGCGCCTGGTCCATGCCAACCGGATCATAGGCGCGGATGCTGGCGCCAGCGTCGCGCAGCGCCTGGATCAGCGAAATGGAGGGAGCCTCGCGCATGTCGTCGGTTTCCGGCTTGAAGGTCAGGCCAAGCACCGCCACCGTCTTGCCATGGGCATCGCCGCCCATTGCGGCCACCACCTTGCGGCCCATGGCGCGCTTGCGCTGTTCATTCACCGCCACCGTCGCCTCGACGATGCGCAGCGCCGAATCATAATCATGGCCGGTCTTGAGCAGGGCCAGCGTGTCCTTGGGGAAGCAGGAGCCGCCATAGCCCGGCCCGGCGTGCAGGAATTTGGAGCCGATACGATTGTCCAGCCCGATGCCGCGCGCCACATCCTTCACATTGGCACCCACTTTTTCGCAAAGATCGGCGATTTCGTTGATGAAGGTGATCTTGACCGCAAGAAAGGCGTTGGCGGCATATTTGATCAGTTCCGCCGTGCGGCGTTCCGTCATCACCAAGGGTGAATGGTTGAGATAGAGCGCACGATAAAGTTCCTGCATCACATCGCGCGCGCGCTGCGATTCGGTGCCCACGACGATGCGGTTGGGGCGCTTGAAATCGTCGATCGCGGCACCTTCGCGCAGAAATTCCGGATTGGAGACGACATCGACATCCGCATCGGGCGCTTCCTCGCGCAGGATACGTTCGACCTCGTCCCCCGTACCGACGGGCACCGTCGATTTGGTGACGACCACCGTATAGCCGTTGAGCAGCGGCGCAATCTCGCGCGCGGCGGCATAGACATAGCTGAGATCGGCATGGCCGTCGCCGCGGCGCGAAGGCGTGCCGACAGCGATGAACACCGCCTGCGCATCCTTCAGCGCGCCGGCCAGATCGGTGGTGAAAGACAGGCGCCCGGCGGTGGTATTGGACGCGACCAGCGCATCCAGCCCCGGTTCATAGATCGGCATGCGACCGGCCTTCAGCGCATCGATCTTGCCTGCGTCCTTGTCCACGCAGACGACCTGATGACCGAAATCGGCAAAGCAGGCACCCGATACCAGCCCGACATATCCTGACCCGATCATCGCAACGCGCATCGTCATCTCCCGACAAACTCAACCAGCACGCCGCTATGCCCGGCATGGCGCGCGCTGTCGAGCCGCCGCATTGCCGGGGTGGACAGCGTGGGCAGGCCGCACCATTCATTGCAGGTCAATGCCGGTTGCGGCTACGATCACGGCAACGCCACAACCGGAGGAGCTGATGCGCCTGTTTCCTGCCCTGTCGATCCTGAGCCTGTCCGCCATGATTCTGCCGTCGCTGGCACTGGCGCAGGGCAGCGAGGCGGCCAGCCGTGCCGCCGACGCGGATCTGGCGCCCGTTCGTACCGTCGACCCTGCCGCCACAGCCGCCAGCGGCAATACCACAGCCAGCACGACCTCGCGCACCACTGCTGCGCCGGCCTATGGCAATGGCGCCTATGCCCAGCCCGCGCAGGGGCAGGCGGCATCGCAAGGCTATCCGTCGCAGGCCGGCCAGACGCAGACTGCACCGGCCGAGCGTTCGGCCACACAGCAGCAGGCCGCAGCCTCCGCCGCAGGCACATCGCCGTCATCGCAGACCTATTCGCAGGAAGACGTGTTGGCGAAGGCGGAAAATGTGTTCGGCAAGGGCGCCGAAGGGCTGGCCTCGCTGATCCAGAACATATTCAAGGACAATGGCGAACCCAATGGCTATATCGTCGGCCGGGAGGCGGGCGGCGCGCTGGCAATCGGCCTGCGCTATGGTTCGGGTACGTTGTTCCACAAGGTTGAAGGCGAACGGCCGATTTACTGGACGGGGCCTTCGCTTGGGTTCGACATCGGCGCCGACGCATCCAAGGTCTTCACCCTTGTCTATCACCTTTACGACACCGAAGACCTTTACGAGCGTTTCCCGCAGGTGGAGGGCAAGGTCTATTTCGTCGGCGGGTTCACCGCCACCTATCTGCAGCGCGACGATGTGATTCTGGTGCCGGTGAAGCTGGGTGTCGGCTGGCGGCTGGGCGCCAATGTCGGCTATATGAAGTTCAGCAAGAAGTCGAAGATCCTGCCCTTCTGATCCGGCGGATGCGCCCGGCGGGGCGCATCCCCTGCGGGGGGCAGCGGTCACGGCCCCAACGCGCGCCATTTCGGACGATGCGTTACCAGATCATGTTTGCCTGCCAGAGGGAACCAGCATCGTGCCCGCAGATAACAGGTGCTGGGCATCCGGATACAGGATCACCGGCATGGCTTTTGATCCCGCCCATGCGAAGATAAGCTGATCTTAATCATCCCCGGGCAATAATCACCTATGTGCGTCAGACTGGTGGTGATCATTTGTCGACAAACAAGGATATAAGATGCGCAGCCCGGCACGATGAAGGCCGTGGACCTGCCCTGAACGTGGCGGACGGTCTTTATGATCGGGCGACCCTGCTGACGCGCATGGGTGCGTGGCAATGCGACCTTGCGACAGAGCGACTGACGTGGACGGCGGGTGTGTTCGACCTGTTCGGCCTGCCGCACGATAACGAGATCTGCCGTGGAGATACGGTGGCCATGTACGCCGAGGATTCGCGCGAGGAGATGGAGCGGCTGCGCGCCGATGCCATTGCCTGCCATCGCGGATTTTCAATGGATGCCCGCATCGTCCGGGCCGATGGCACGATCCGCTGGATGCGGCTGACCGCCGACGTCGTGGTTCGGCAGGGCCAGGCCGTCCAGCTTTACGGCATGAAGCAGGACATCACCGAGGAATATCTGCGGTGGGAGGCGATCCGCCGCATGGCCGAACAGGACGCGCTGACCGGCCTTGCCAGCCGGGGTCTGTTCCAGACGCGCTTCCTCAACGCGTCGTCCACCGCGCCGGGTATCGTCCCGCTGGGGGCGTTGGTCCTGTTCGATGTCGATGGTTTCAAGCAGGTGAATGACCGATGGGGCCATGTTGCCGGCGACGCCTGTCTTGCGGCGGTGGCAAGGCGGCTGACCTTGGGTTTTCCCAAGGCGCTGATGATCGCGCGGATCGGCGGCGATGAATTTGCAGTGCTTCTGCCCGCCGGCACTGCGCCCCATGCACTGAAAAGACTGATCGAAAAACAGATCGCCCATCTTTCCGGGCCGATATTCTGGCAGGGCAAATTGCTGAAGGTGACGGCATCGGCCGGAGTCGCCACGCCGCCCAGCCCGATGATCTATGATGCCGGGGCGATGTTCGCCGCCGCCGACAAGGCGCTTTACGGCGCCAAGCAGGCGGGACGCGACAGGGTTCAGACCGCCCCCGCCTGTTGATCCGGGGGCTCAGGTGGAGCGGGATCAAAAGCGCCCCCGCCCCAAATGCGCTACATCAAAAGATGAATCAGCCGCGGATCGTCTCGTCAAAGCGGAACGGCCGGCCAAAGGCCGCAGGTGCCAGTTCGCCGTCCCACATCGCCTGACGGCCGCGAATGATCGTGCCGATCGGCTTGCCGGTGAGCGTGCGGCCGGTGAACGGCGACCAGCCGCAGCGGCTGGCCAGCCAGCTTTCCTCCACCGTCCATTGCCGCTTCAGATCGACAATGGTGAAATCGGCATCATAGCCGACGACGATGCGCCCCTTGGCGGTCAGGCCGAACAGCCGCTGCGGGCCATAGCAGACCAGATCGACCAGCCGTTGCAGCGTCAGCCGGCCGGCGGCGACATGATCCAGCATCAGCGGCAGCAGCGTCTGCACACCGGGCATGCCGCTGGGGGAGCCGGGATAGGGCTTTGCCTTTTCCTCCAGCGTGTGCGGGGCATGGTCGGAACCGATGACATCGGGCACGCCCTGGTTCAGCCAATGCCACAGCCCGTCGCGGTGCGCGGCGGAGCGGATCGGCGGATTCATCTGCGCCAGCGTGCCAAGCGCGGGATAGGCTTCCTCCGCCGCGAGGGTGAGATGCTGCGGCGTCACCTCGCAGCTGGCAATATCCTTGTTCATGCCCAGCAGTTCGAGTTCGGCCGGGGTGGTGACATGCAGGACGTGGATGCGCCGCCGCGCCTCGCGCGCCAGCTTCAGGATGCGGCGGGTGGCCAGCATCGCGCTTTCATCGTCACGCCACACCGGATGGCTGGAGGGATCGCCCGCCACACGTTCCCCCAGCCGTGCCTGCATCCGCGCTTCATCTTCGGCGTGAATGGCGACGCGACGGCGGCCGTTGGCAAGCACGCGGGCCAGCACATCGTCGTCGGAAACCAGCAGGCTGCCCGTCGATGCGCCCATGAACACCTTGACGCCGGCCGCGCCGGGCAGCCGTTCCAGCTCGCCGAGCTGTTCGGCGTTTTCATTGGTGGCGCCCACGTAAAAGGCATGTTCGCACCACATGCGGTCCCTGGCGCGCGTCAGCTTGTCGGCCAGCGCCTCCGCCGAATCGGTATTGGGACTGGTATTGGGCATTTCGAAAACGCCGGTGATGCCGCCAAGCACGGCGGCGCGGCTGCCGCTTTCCAGATCTTCCTTATGCGCCAGCCCCGGCTCGCGAAAATGAACCTGGGTGTCGATCACTCCGGGAAGCACGGTCAGACCGGTGCAATCGATCACCTGCCCTGCATCGCCCGTCGCGCCAATGGCGGCGATGCGCCCGTCGCGAATGCCGACATCGGCCTGAACCAGCCCCCCGGTGGTGAACAGCTGGCCGTTGCGGAGGAGGAGATCATAGGTCTGGGGCATGACGCATCCATTTGTTTTGAAAGCGTCACCGACCCCTGGGGCAAATGGCCGCTTCACATTCGCTGCCTGTCTTCCTAACTCCACCATATGAACCAGACCACCCCCTCTGTCGCCACCCGTCTCGCCAATCGCGCCGTTGTCCGCATCGCGGGGGAAGGTGTGCGCGACTTTCTGCAGGGTCTCGTCACCAACGACATGAACGCGCTGGCGGCCGGCCGGCCATTATGGGCGGCGCTGCTTTCGGCACAGGGCAAGGTGCTGTTCGATTTCATCCTGTGGGCCGATGGCGCCGATGTGCTGATCGATTGCGAGGCCGATCGCGCGCAGGATCTGGTGCGGCGGCTGACGCTTTACCGGCTGCGGCGGCCGATCACCCTTGCAGTGGATGATGCGCTTGGCGTCCACTGGGCGGCGCAAGAGACGGACGCGGGCGACAACGCCGCGGATGATCCGCGTCTGGCCACATTGGGCCGCCGCTGGATCGGCGCCCCGCAAGGCGATGCGGCGGACGGCGCCTATCATGCGCGACGGATGGCGCTGGGCGTGCCCGAAGGTGCCGCCGAACTGGGCGTGGACAAGACATTGTGGCTGGAAGCCGATGCAGTGGAGCTGAATGGCGTCAGCTTCACCAAGGGCTGCTATGTCGGGCAGGAAAACACCGCGCGCATGCACCACCGCGACAAGCTGCGCCGCCGGTTGCTGCCGGTGACGCTGGATGGCGATCCGGGCGACGCTGGAGAATTGCGCACGGCAGATGGCAAGGCGGCGGGCGAATTGCGCGCCCACATCGGGGGTCGCGGCATGGCCTGGCTACGCATGGAACTGGCCGATGGCCCACTGAGCGCAGGCGACACGCAGGCGCGGGTGGCATGGCCGGCGTGGCTGGAGCGCGGCAGTGAATCCACCGACGCGGGCTGACAAGCTGGCCGGGCATCCTTGCCGGAGGGATGCCCGGCCGCTTGAGCCATTGTTTACGGGCTATTGCTTGCCAGCGACTGAATAGGTGACGGCGGCGTTGCGCGTCTTCTGGAAATCATCCAGGCTCATGCCCTTCATCGCGGCATAGATGTGGATATTGCCGACGCCGGTGACCGCACCCAGTTTTTCCAGCATGAAGAAGATCACGCCATAATGGATCATGCCGATCCAGTCGCGACGGCGGATAAGATCGCGCTCCTCATCGGTCAGATCGGCCTGGGCAAGACATTCCTCTTCATTCTCAAGGAAATGGCGCCGCACCTCAGGCTCCACCAGGCTGTGGAGGAAGTGGTTGATGCGATAGCCCTTGACGCTGCGTTCGATGGTGAAGGGATAGGTGCCTTCCAGATTCTCGATGCCGGCAAGATCGCGGTTCATCCGCTGGCGGAATGCCTCGTCGCTCTCGGCGGGCTGCTCGTTCGATGCTTCCTCGAAGATCACGCTGGCGATCGGCGTCATCGACGGCAGATAATAGGTCTGGTGCGTCTTGGTGACCTTCTCTGAAAGTGCGCCGCGCATCAGCATCCACATGACGATTTCGGAACCTTCCAGCCCGCCAAGCCGCGCCAGTTCGGCAATGGACATGTCGATCAGCGATTCAGGGTCTTTTTCCAGCCGATCGATGAACTCCATATCCCATTCGGTGTTGTTGAAGCCGCAACGTTCGCCATGCACCTGATGCGACAGGCCGCCGGTGCCGACGATCGCCACCTTGATGTCCTTCGGATAGCTCTGGATCGCGCGGCGGAGCGATCTGCCGAACTTCCAGAAGCGTTTGGCCGATGGAATGGGGAATTGCAGCACGCCGCACTGCAGCGGCACCAGCTTCACCGGCCAGCCATTTTCATGCGGCAGCAGCAGCGAAAGCGGTGAAAAGGCGCCATGATCCAGCGGCTTGCCCTGGAAATAGCTCAGGTCGAATTCATCGGCGACCATCGCCATGGCGATATGTTGCGCCAGTGCCGGATCACCCTTGATCGGCGGCAGGTCGCGCGGACCGCCGCCCTCGTCCGCAGGCCAATATTCTTCACCCACGCCAAGCGCGAAATGCGAATAATGATCGGCGAAGAATGCCGTCATATGATCGTTGTAAATGTAGAAGAGGACGTCGGGCTGCTTTGCCGCCAGCCATTGCTGCACCGGCTCATAACCCTTGAAGATCGGTGCCCAGACCGGATCGTCATGCTTTTTCGCGTCGAGCGCAAAGCCGATGGTGGGTGTATGCGACGTGGCGATGCCGCCGACGATTGTTGCCATATGCTCTCTCTCCAATGCGTCCGTCCGGCTCCATGCGGGAGTCGTGGTGCTTTGCGACATGTATAGGGCAAAGAATCCCTCCGCCCATAGGGAGGAACGAAATCGCTTTCCGCCCGTGGCGAAACAACAGACGCCCTGGTCCACCAGCGCCCAGTCGCAGCTGTGACTCGCCTCGTCCTTCCGCCCATTGTGCTGGCCATGGCGCGACTTTAGCCACAAGGCGTTTGCGGGCAGGAGTATCGGGCAATGAAACGGCACATCATCTCGGCAATGGGCGCAGTGCTGGCGATGCTCGCCGGCGGATCGGCCGCCAATGCCGAAGGGCTGGGCTTTCAGGCCGATTACGGCCGTGCCGACGGGCATTGGGGCACTGAACTGGGCGCGGGCTATTCCCTGGGCTTTGGCGGGTTCAGCCTGACGCCGGGCGGCGGCGTGTTCCTGCACAACGGCGGCACGCGCGCCTTTGGCCGGGTGGAGGCAAGCTATTCACTGCCCGCTTCGGCAACGCTCGGCATCGGCGTGCGGGTGAGCAGCGCCAACACAAGGCCCTATGCAACAGTGGCGTTGCCGCTGCTGCCCAAGGTGGCGATCAAGGGCAATGCCGGGCCGAAATATTATGCGCTGGGGCTGACCATCGGCTATTGAATGCAGCTATTGAGCAGCGGCCATCGCCCATATCGGTTCAGCCCCCCCTCTTCATCCTTCAAAACGGCTGACTTCTATCCCGGTGCCGATGGGCAGCAAGATGCTGGTCATCCCCGCTTTGGCGCGAACCGCCTCCACATAGCGGCGAACGCTGTCTCCGCCGGGGCGCAGGATATTATCGGCAACGATGATCGCGCCGGGGCTGAGCTTTGGGTAGAAGGCCTCCAGACACGGGACATAGAGGTCCTTCCACAGGTCGAGCAGGACAAAATCAATGCCTGACGGCAGTGCCGCGATCAAATCCAGCGCATCACCGACCTGAAAATCGATATGATCGGCAAGCCCGGCCTTTTCGGCCATGTCCCGCGCGTGGGCGGATTTATAATCCTGAAGCTCCAGCGTGGTGAGGCGGCCGCCGCTGGCCCGCGCCGCTTCGCCCAGCCAGATGCCGGAATAGCCATAGGATGTGCCGATTTCCAATATGTTCGGCCGGTCGAGGTTACGTGCGAGGATGTTGATGAGCTGCCCCGTTTCCGGCCCGACGGCAAGAAGCTGGCGGTCGCGCCAGTCGGGGCCGCCGCCCGAAGGCGCACCGTCACGCTGCCGGCGTTCCTGCGCCATGCGTTCGTGATAGGCGTCGAGAATGGCTCTTACCTTGTCATCCATCGGCTTTTCCCGGAAAAATTGACCTTCATGCGGGGAAACGCATTCACGCGCCCGCCTTTCCAGATATAGTCCAAGATATATCTATTTAAAAGCCATATCAGGTGCCGACCGGCCGGTTGGCTGAGGGGTGGCGGACATGAAAAAGGCGGAGCCCGAAGGCTCCGCCCCTTGTCACCACGGCATTGCCCGTACGGGCGTGCCGGTGCGGATTACTTCTTCTCGTAACCCTGGAAGTTCTGCACCTTATAGGTGCCGAGGCCGGGCTTGTAGCTCTTTTCCTCGATGAACTGGCGGATGCCTTCCTTGCGGCCTTCGCTGGGGTCGAGGAAGTTGGCCGCTTCCTGCGCGCGGATCAGATAATCCTCGGCATTTTCATAGGTCATTTCGGCCACGCGGCGCACAGCGTCCTTGGCAGCCTTCACCGTCTTCAGATTCTTCTGAAGCAGGATTTCGGCCACTTCACGGGTACGATCCTTCAGCCTGGCAAGCGGCACCGATTCATTGACGAGGCGCATTTCGGCAGCCTTGCGGCCATCGAAGGTTTCGCCGGTGATGGTGTACCACATGGCGTCGCGGGCGCTGATCAGGTCGACCACGACCTTGGTCACGCCGCCGCCCGGCAGGATGCCCCAGTTGATTTCGGAAAGGCCATATTGCGCTTCATCAGCCGAAATGGCGAGGTCGCAGGCGAAGAGCGGAGCGAAGGCGCCGCCAAAGCACCAGCCATTGACCATGGCGATGGTCGGCTTCTGATACCAGCGCAGGCGCCGCCACCAGTGATAGGCTTCACGCTGCGACTGGCGAATGCCGCGCAGGCCCAGCACTTCGGTTTCCTTGAAATATTCCTTCAGGTCCATGCCGGCGGAAAAGGCGGTGCCTTCGCCAGTGAGGACGAGAACGCCGACGCGATCGTCGAACTCAAGCTCGTCAAGCACTTCGGCCATGCGACGGTTGAGCGTCGGGCTCATGCAGTTGCGCTTGTCCGGGCGGTTGTACGATACCCAGGCAATGCCGTTTTCAATGGTATAGCTGACGACGTCTGTGGTGGTCATCTTGGTTTCTCCAATATGCTGAATATTGTGCGGTCGCGCGATCAGATGGGATAATGGCCGGGCAGCGTTTCTGCCGTGATCCAGCGCAGATCGGTGAATTCGGCAATGCCGGCCTGGCCGCCGAACCGGCCATAACCCGATGCCTTGACGCCGCCGAACGGCATTTGCGCCTCGTCATGCACGGTCGGGCCATTGATGTGGCAAATGCCCGACTGGATACGCGAGGCGACCGACAGGCCAAGCGAAACGTCACGCGTGAAGACGGCGGCGGAAAGGCCATATTCGGTGTCGTTGGCGATGCGCACCGCATCATCCAGATCGCGCGCGCGTACCACGCTGACGGCGGGGCCGAAGGACTCTTCGGCATAGATCTTCATGTCCGGCGTCACCTTGTCGAGCACATTGGCCGACATCAGCACGCCTTCGCCGTCATCGCCGGCAACACGAACCGCGCCCTTGCCAACGGCATCGGCAACCAGGCCGCGAACCTTGTCTGCCGATTTCCGGTCCACCACGGCGCCAAGCGGCGTCGTCCCGGTGCGCGGGTCGCTGGCGACCAGCGTCTTTGCCTTGGCGGCGAATTTTTCGATGAAGGCGTCGGCAATGGCATCGACCACGATGATCCGCTCGGTCGACATGCAGATCTGGCCCTGGTTCATGAAAGCGCCGAAGGCCGCGGCTTTCACCGCTTCGTCCAGATCGGCGTCTTCAAGCACGATCATCGGCGCCTTGCCACCCAGTTCGAGCAGAACCGGCTTCAGATTGCGGCCTGCGCGTTCCGCAATGATCCGGCCGACATGGGTGGAGCCGGTGAAATTGATGCGGCGCACGGCCGGATGATCAACCAGCGCACCCACGACGTCGCCCGCATCTTCCGGTGCGTTGGTGACGGCGTTGACCACGCCTTCGGGGAAGCCGGCCTGCGAAAGCGCCTCGATGATCAGCGAATGGGTGCGCGGGCAGGCTTCGGATGCCTTCAGTATCACCGTATTGCCGCAGGCGAGCGGCGTTGCGACGGCGCGCACGCCAAGGATGATCGGCGCATTCCACGGGGCAATGCCCAGCACCACGCCCGCCGGCTGGCGCACGGCAATGGCAAGGCAGCCAGGCTTGTCGGACGGAATGGTTTCGCCCTTCACTTGGGTGGTGATCGCAGCGGCTTCGCGCAGCATCGATGCGGCAAGGCCGATGTTGAAGCGCGCCCAGCCTTCGGTCGCACCGATTTCAGACACCATCGCGTCGATGAACTGATCGGTCAGGCCAAGCAGCGCATCGGCCGCCTTGCTGAGCAGCGCGCGGCGCTCGTTCGGGCCGACCTTGGACCATGCGGGAAAGGCGGCGGCGGCGGCATCGGCAGCGGAGCGGGCGTCATCTACCGAAGCAGCGGCGGCGCGCGTGGCAACCGCGCCGGTGATGGGGTTCAGACGATCGAAAGTGCGGCCGGCAGCCGCCCCGCAGGCCTTGCCGCCGATCAAAAGCTCAGTCGTTGCGAACGTATCGGCCACATCAAGCTCCTCGAAAGCGTTATTCATATTCGCGGAATAGATATGTATCATACATATCCACCTTCTTCTATCCAAGCCGGAATATGAGTGACAAGCGAAACCTGTGTGACGAAGGCGACGGGAAAATAGGGCTGGCGGGCCTTGGCGACCAGCTGGGCTTTCTGCTGCGGCTGGCGCAGCTGGCCGTGTTCAAGGATCTGACGGCGGCGCTCAAGCCGTTTCAACTACGGCCCAGCGATTTTTCCGTGCTGCTGGCGATTGCCGATGATCCCGGCCTGCGCCAGCAGGAGATTGCGCGCGAGCTGGGCATTCAGAACCCCAATCTTGCGCCGTTGCTGGATTCGCTGGTCGCGCGCGGGCTGGTGCAGCGTGAACGCGCGGCGGAAGACAAGCGCGCCTATGCACTGACCCTGACCGGGGAGGGGGAGGCATTGCTGCAACAGGCGCGCATCGCCCATGGCGAACATGCCATGCGGCTGCGTGCGTTGCTGACCGACGACGACATGGCCTTGCTGGGCAAGGCGCTGCGCCGGATCATGACTCTGGGCGATACGTCGGGCGAATAGCCAGGGAAATGGATTGCCGCCTCTGCCATTGGCGCGCGGCGATGCCCGCCCTATCTACGCACCATGTTCCGACGCCACAGGACAAGTGATTCCTGCCGTCCGCTGACCGATGCGGAACATGCGCTGGCGCGCGGCATGTTCGGCGATGCCATTGATCTGCACCGGGTCAGGCTGTGCCGTCGCAAATGGTGGATATTCCAGCCGCGCCATATCACCATGGCGCCGCGCGGCCACATCCATTTCCATCCCGAAAGCACGGCGTGGCGCGCCTGTTTCGCCAGCGCCGGGATCGGTCTTCAGGCGCATCTGATTCACGAGCTGGTGCATGTGTGGCAGCACCAGCACGGCAAGAGCCTGATCCTGCACCGCCATCCCTTCTGCCGTTATGACTATGACATCCGCCCCGGCTGGACGTTCGACCGTTATGATGTGGAACAACAGGCCGAAATCGTCCGCCACGTCTTTCTGTTGCGCCGGGGCGTTGTGGTGCCCCACGCGCCGCCGCTGGCGGTGCTGGAAGCGCTTTTGCCTTTCAGCTGATTGGAAGTGGCGGCGCCTGCAAGCGCGAGCGTTTGTCGGTCAGCACCTGAACGGGTTCGGAAAAGATCATTAGGGGCAGATCCAGCGGTTCATATTCGAAGCCCAGCATCGAGATCGCAGCGGTAATCTGACCCCTGTGATGCGTGGCATGATTGAAGACATGGAGAAGCGCACCTGACATTGGAAGCGTGCGGGCCTGTCCCGTCGTCATGGTGTAATGAAGATTGCCCGCGAGTGCCGGCTCGTCGAGATTTTCCACATGGTCCTGCCAGCGTGTTGTTGCTGCAATCAGGCGGGATGCCAGAAGGACGCGATCGCTCTCCAGTTCTGCATCAAGGGCCAGGCTGGTTACAGGCTTTTGCGTAAATCTCCGATACCAGATCTCACTATCGGTCAGTAGCAGATGGTTCAGGGTTCCGTGTATCGATCCAAAATAAAGCCCGCATGACTTCCGGTAAGACTCGTCGGCTATCGGCCCCACAGCCATCAAAAGACGCTCAGTCGCCCAAGCGTGATAGCGCGCCATTTGTGCCAGTTGCGCTTTTACTGAGACTGCCATGGAAATCCCCCCGTTGCCCCTGCTTAATTCGCCGGTTCGGCATTGGCAGTTTCGGACAACGGGAAGAATATGTCGACATTGATGACGGGGGAACGGGAACGCGGCGCCAAGGCTAACTGTCGAAGGCCGGCTTGCCGATTGCAAGGCAGGCCGGTGCTCCGGGCTGTGCAATCGCGTCGTTTCTCTGTCCTGCCACCGGATCAACCGTACCAGCGCCATCCGCCTCGATCATTGGGCCTAGATCGCCAACGCCTAGTCCCGCAGGCTGGCGGGCACGCGGCCGCCATTTTCGGCCAGCTTGCGCATCACCGCTTTGTGCAGCGCGATATTCTGTTCGGCCGATCCGGCGTCGCCGACATGGACACCCAGTTCATCCGCCAGTTCCTTGCGTGCGGAAAGACTGCTGTCGAGATCCAGCAGCTTCAGCAGATCGACGATGGAGGTACGCCAGTTCCCGCCACCGCCGGGATGACGCGCCGCCATGTCCGTCAGCACCTGTTCGACATCCACCGGCGCGGCCGGGGCGGGTGCCGATGCAGCCGGCGCTGCTGCGGCAGTGGCGGATGTGGCGGCGGCGGCAGGCGCAGCACCGCCGGCGGGTGGAGACACGGCACTGGTCCCAGCCGCATTGCCTTTCTGCTGATCGTGCTGCTTGTCGGCAACACCCCATGGATCGCTGATCTTTTTCCAGATTTTGCTGAAAATGCTCATCTTCGTCCGGTCCTTCTTCACTGGTTCCGCTTCGCCTGCTCAACGCGGCAGCGGCCGTCGCCGTTCCGGCCAAGGGGGCCCGAACAGGACAATTGCCTGCACAATGGCGACGGACAGGCGGTCGGTTGACGGGGCGCTGCCATGGCCGCAATCTTCACCCGGCAGAAATGACAATATGGATGGACAGGATGCACAGGATCGATCACGCCGCGATCATCGACGATCTGGCAGCTTCGCGCGGGGCACACCGCACGATATTGGATGGGCTGGACCCTGCCCGCACCGCGCATATCGTCGTCGATCTTCAAAATGGCTTCATGGAGCCGGGCGCGCCGGTGGAAGTGCCGACGGCGCGCGGGATCGTCGGCAATGTCAACCGTATCTCCCGCGCTTTGCACGATGCCGGCGGCGTCAACATCTTCCTTCGCTACACCACCGATCCGGACATGAAGAACAATTGGTCGGTGATGCTCGATCGCATGGGGCCGGCAGGGGAGGCGCATTTCAACGGCTTCAAGCCCGGCCAGCATTATTGGGAATTATGGCCTGAACTGGATGTGCTGCCCGGCGATCTGGTGATCGACAAATGGCGGTTCGGCGCCTTCATACCCGGAACCTGCGATCTGCACGCCATTCTTCAGCAACGCGGCATCGATACGCTGATCATCACCGGCACGCTCAGCAATTGCTGTTGCGAATCCACCGCGCGCGACGCGATGCAGCTCAATTACAAGGTGATCTTCGTGGCGGACGGCAACGCCGCCCCCAGCGACGAGGAACATGCAACCACGCTGCGCAACATGGGTTGGCTGTTCGGTGACCTGTATGACACGAACGAGTTGGTCGAAGGGCTGAAGCAGCACGACCGGGCGCCGCAACCGGCCTGACAACCCAGCACCTTGCCGGGCTTGTGCACTGCACCTGTCCGCACGTCTCGCAGGCCGGCAGCGAAGACCGTCAGATGCGGAAAAGCCATGAAAAAGGGCGCCGGGGAGATGTTCCCGACGCCCTTTTGATGTGGAGCCCGCGCCCTGTCGGGACAGCGGTCTATTCGGCCGGTGCGTCGGCCCTGGCCTTGGCCACGCCGACAAGCGCCGGGCGCAGCAGGCGATCCTTCAGCACATAGCCGGCCTGGAGTTCCTGCACGATGGTGCCGGGTTCGGCACTGTCATGCTCTATCTCCATCATCGCCTGATGACGGTTGGGGTCCAGCCGCTTGCCAAGCGATTCCACCTTGGCGATGCCGTTGCGCTGGAAAATATTGTCCAGTTCCTTGGCTGTCATTTCCACGCCGGTGACGACTGACTTGACCAGTTCATTATCCCGCGCTGCGGCCGGGATGGCGGCAATCGCGCGGGTGAGGTTGTCCGCCACGGACAATATGTCGCGCGCAAAGCTGGTGGCGGCATAGGCGGCGGCATCGGCCTTTTCCCGTTCCAGCCGACGGCGGACATTTTCCGTCTCGGCAGCGGCGCGCAGCAGCCGGTCCTTCAGCTCGGCGACTTCGGCATCGCGTTCGGCAAGGCGTGCCGAGGCATCATCCTGCCCGGGCGATGCCCCTTCCGCCGCAGTGGCGGCATCAGCCGCCTTTGCAATATCTTCGTTCAATTGTTCGTTCTTCTGTTCGTCGTTCATGCCATCAACCTGGTCAGTGCCTGTGCGGTATAATCCACCATGGGAACGACACGGGCATAGTTCAACCGCGTCGGGCCAATAACCCCGACAACGCCAACCACCCGTCCTTCGCCACCATAATAGGGTGCCGCGATCACGCTTGAGCCGGAAAGCGAGAAAAGCTTGTTTTCCGACCCGATGAAAATCTTCATGCCATCACCATCGCGCGCGCCTTCCAGCAGGCGAACAAGGTCCTGCTTGTCCTCCAGCTCGTCAAGCAGCTGGCGCACGCGGTCCAGATCGGCAAGTGCCGTCTGGTCCAGCAATTGCGCCTGTCCGCGCACGATCAGCACCGGGCGAAGCGCGCCGTCCTCCGTCCAGATCGCAAGGCCGCGGGCAATCACATCCTCCGCTGCCTTGTCCACCGCCGCGCGGCTTTCGGCGATTTCGCGGATCAGATGCTGCGCTGCCTGTTGCAGCGTCATCCCCGCCAGCCGGGCGTTGATGTAATTACCCGCCTCGACCAGCGTTGCCGGGCTGACACCCTGCGGCAGGTCCATCACCCGGTTTTCGACTGATCCGTCCATGCCCACCAGCACAGCCAGCGCCTGGGTGGGCGACAGCGGCACGAAACTCAACTGGCGGATCATCGGCTCCCCCTTGGGAACCAGCACGATGCCCGCACAGGCTGAAAGACCCGACAGCACGGCCGTGGTCTTGGCCAGCGCATCCTCTATCCGCCCGGCGCCCTTGATCTGCGTCTCTATCGCCAGCCGTTCGTCATCGCGCAGTTCGGCCGCCTGCATCATTCCATCGACGAACAGGCGAAGGCCCATTTCCGTCGGCACCCGGCCGGCCGATGTATGCGGGCTGGCAAGCAGGCCCATCTCCTCCAGATCCTGCATCACATTGCGGATCGATGCCGGCGAAAGCCCAAGGCTGGACAGGCGCGACAAAGTGCGCGAGCCGACCGGCGCGCCCGACGACAAATAGCTTTCGACGAGCTGGCGGAACACATCGCGCGCGCGATGGGAAAGCTCCGCTATCGAAGGTGATCGCATGAGCACCAGTTTAGGCGCTTTGCCTGCCATGCTCAATGCCGCCGTCTCCATGCCGCCCCGCGCCACCCGTCAATGCGCACCGATGCGCAGCAGATGCGCGATGGACACCGCCGCCGTCAAAATCGCGATGATCATCAGCCCGTTCCACGGCACCCAGCCGCGCGGGGGCGGAATCTCCTGCCCGCCACCGCGCCGGTGTTGCGCCAGCCGGGCCATGACGATGACCAGCAGCGCAATGCCCAGCGCCAGCAGCGCCGACAGATTTTCTTCCACATAATCGTTCATCGGAAATGGGGGCCGGCTTCATGCCGGGCAGGCCGGCGCCGAAGCGACGCGGCCTATTTGCCCAGCCGTTCCATCTGCTTTTGCAGCTGGGCCAGCTGTTCCTTCAGTTCGGAGAGCTCGTCCTTCGCCGGCGCGGCCGGGGCAGCGGCCTTTGCCGACGGAGATGCCTGCCCCGGCTTCTGCGGGGCAACGAACGCCTTGGTCGCGGCTTCGAACATCTCCATGTTGCGCCGGGCGATCGCTTCGAATGGGCCGCCGCTGAAGGCACCGGCCATCGCCTCGCGGAATTGCTCCTGGTTGCGGCGGAACGCCTCCATCGATGCTTCAAGATATTGCGGCACCATCGCCTGCATCGAATCCCCATACATGGAGATCAGCTGGCGCAGGAAGCTGACCGGCAGCATCGTCTGGCCACGATTTTCCTCCTCCATGATGATCTGGGTGAGGACATTATGGGTAATATCGTCGCCGGTGCGGGCGTCCACCACCTTGAAGTCACGGCCTTCACGGGTCATGGTCGCCAGATGCTCCAGCGTGATATAGCTGGAACTGTCCGTATTATAGAGCCGCCGGTTGGCGTACTTCTTGATAATGATCGGATCTGCTTGTGTCTTCTGGTCTGTCATGACAGCTTCCGATAGTCAGCGGAACCACAGCCTAGCATCATGTGATGACGCGCCGCAACACGGACCGCGCCCCCTGCCGCTGTTTCTTCATCTTGCGCAGCGCGAGGCAGCCGGCGATCAGCACCGGCTTGGCCGGGTGCTGGCCGGGCTTGCCGCCTTTCAGGCCGCGCCGCGCCCACCCCTGCCGCCGCCGCCGCTGGTGATCGCAAGCCAGGGCCGGGCACGGGTTTTCGATTATGGCGGCGATGGACCGGTGGCGGTTTTCGTGCCGTCGTTGATCAACCCCGCGTCCATTCTCGATCTTGCACAGGACAATTCGCTGCTGCGCTGGCTGGCGACCCAGGGCGTGCGGCCGATGCTGGTGGATTGGGGCGTGCCCGATGCAGCGGACGCGGCGACCGATCTTGCCGGTCATGTCGCCGATGTTCTGCACCCGATGTTGCGCACCATCGGCGTGCCCTATCATCTGGTCGGCTATTGCCTGGGTGGCACGCTGGCGATGGCGGCGGCCGCGCTCGACACGCCATTGAGCCTGACGCTGATCGCAACGCCCTGGCGCTTTTCCGCTTTCCCCGATCAGGCACGCGACACGCTGCAACAGCTTTGGGAAAGCGCGCAGCCCACGGTGGATTCCCTTGGCGTGCTGCCACTGGAAATATTGCAGACGGCGTTCTGGCTGCTCGATCCCGATCGCACCGTGGGCAAATATGCCCGATTTGCCGATATGGAGCCGGGATCGGACGCGGCGAACAGCTTCATCCGGCTGGAGGATTGGGCAAACAGCGGCGCACCGCTGACCCGTGCCGCCGCACGGGAACTGATCGACGATTTCTTCACCATCGACCTGCCGGGCGCGGGGCGCTGGGAAGTGAGCGGCAGGACCATCGATCCGACAGCGCTGACCTGCCCGGTGCTCCAGATCGTTTCGACGACCGACCGTATCGTGCCCGCCGCCACCGCCGCCGATGTCGGCCACCGTCATGACCTGGCGCTGGGCCATGTGGGCATGGTCATGGGATCGCGTGCACGCGCGGCCGTGTGGCAGCCGCTTGCATCATGGCTTTCGCAAACGCACCCAAGCTGGTAGCTGCAACTGCGAAAAGAAAAAGGAGTCGAACATGACCGAAGTCGTCATCACGGCCGCGAAACGTACACCGGTCGGCAGCTTTCTGGGCAGCTTCGCCACTACCCCGGCGCATGAGCTTGGCCGCATCGCGATAGAGGCGGCGCTGGCGCAGGCGGGCGTTTCCCCTGCCGAAGTGTCGGAAGTGATCCTCGGTCAGGTGCTCACCGCCGCACAGGGGCAGAATCCGGCGCGTCAGGCGTCGATCGCCGCTGGCGTGCCCAAGGAAATCCCGGCGTGGGGCGTCAATCAGGTGTGCGGTTCCGGCCTGCGCACGGTTGCGCTTGCCGCACAGGCCATCCGCACCGGCGATTCCACCATCATAGTGGCTGGTGGCCAGGAGAATATGAGCCTCAGCCCCCATGCGCAATTCCTGCGGGCTGGCACCAAAATGGGCTCAATCGAGCTGGTCGACACCATGTTGAAGGATGGGCTGACCGACGTTTTCAACAATTATCACATGGGCATCACTGCCGAAAACCTGGCTGAAAAATACGACATCGGCCGGGCACAGCAGGATGAATTCGCCGTCCGTTCACAGAATCTGGCCGAGAAAGCGCGCGCCGAGGGCCGCTTCAAGGACGAGATCGTGCCGGTGACGGTGAAGAGCCGCAAGGGCGAGACCGTGGTCGATCAGGACGAATATATCCGCAGCGGCGTGACCATCGACACCGTTTCCGGCGTGCGCCCCGCCTTCAAGAAGGACGGCACCGTCACCGCCGCCAATTCCAGCGGCATCAACGATGGCGCGGCGGCATTGGTGCTGATGTCGGCCGATGAAGCCAAAAGGCGCGGCGCACCCGTGCTTGCCCGCATTGCCAGCTGGGCGTCGGCCGGCGTCGATCCGGCGTTGATGGGCATCGGCCCGGTACCCGCCACCCGCCGCGCGCTGGAAAAGGCCGGCTGGTCGATCGCCGATCTTGACCTGATCGAAGCGAATGAAGCCTTTGCCTCGCAGGCGTTGTCGGTGGGCAAGGAACTGGGGTGGAACGCCGAACGCGTCAACGTCAATGGTGGCGCAATTGCCATCGGCCACCCGATCGGTGCATCCGGCGCGCGGGTACTGACCACGCTGCTTTATGAAATGGCGCGGCGCGATGTGAAAAAAGGCCTTGCTACGCTTTGCATCGGCGGCGGCATGGGCATCGCCATGTGCGTGGAACGCTGATCTTCTTTTCCTGATAATGGTGTGGAGGGCGCTGGCGCCTTCCGCATCAATTGTTTGCCAGCGCACCGCCATATGCGGCTACATCCGTGCACCGGGCACCACCTGCCCCAGGCACGCCCCTGTTGCTTCACAAGCAGATATGTTCCCAATGAAGCGACTGGCGATTCGCAATATGGTGCAGCGCAGCAGCATCTTTGCATCTGCATGACCGGCAATTGACCGGTCAATGACAGCACGAACCCCGGAAAAGCACGGTTTTCCGACATAAAAATACAGTTGCACGAATTGCAACCGCCATTGTCAATTCATCATTTGTTATGCACAGCTGATCGGCGTAATGCGCGTGCACCGCAACAAAATGCTGCGGCTGCGAAGGGAAAACCCTTCACAGGAAAAACTTTTCTCGCACGGAGTAAACATCATGCTCAAGAACTTCGAGCACGCCGCCACCGTCGCCGTCGCTTTCGGTGCGCACATCCTTGTTCTGTCCGCTGCTCTGCTGAGCTAAGCAGCTTTGACGGAAAACGGAAACCGTTTTTTTCGTCATATGCAAAAAAGTTGATCGGCAGGGTCTGAAACGCGATCCCGTTCACAAGCCGGGATTGGCGCCAAAGGACAGATGACCCCCGGGACCAGGGCCTGTCAGACAGGCCTGCCCGGAGGCCAGGGCCAGCCGGAGGCCCGATAAACCGGCAAGAATTTGTAAAAGCATCCGCCTGTGAGCGCGGCCTTGGGCCAGGCGTTCCGCTGGTGCTGCATCCTCCCAACCGTGGCCGTTCCCTCTCCTTCCGCGGCCTCGAGGCGCGCAGCCGGTCTCCGCAGGGCCGTGCGAGGCGCGCCGTCTCGACGCTCGTGTGCTTGCACCGGGCGTGATTCGCCCCCATCCCGGCCGCACTGGCGTCCGGGATCTGTCGCACCGGCCGGTCTCTCTCCCGGTCGGTGCGTTCGGGGTTCTTCCCCTATGATGCGATCAGTCGGTCAGCCCTTCCCAGGCGTTGCGCAGGCGGGCAAAAAAACCGCTCGATTCGGGGCATTCCTCACCGGTTTCGATCGTACGGAACTCCTCCAGCAATTCGCGCTGGCGGGGGGTGAGCTTCACCGGCGTTTCCACCTCTATCTGGAAGACGAGATCGCCTTTACCGCGTCCGTTGAGCGCCGGCATACCACGGCCGCGCAACCGCACCTGCGTGCCCGGCTGGGTGCCGGGATTGATGCGCACGGTGCACGGCTCCTTGTCGATCCCCGGCACCTCCATCGTGCCGCCGAGCGCTGCGGTGGTGAACGACACCGGCGCATGGGCGAACAAGGTCGTGCCTTCCCGCTTGAAGAAGGGGTGCGGCTTCAGATTGATGAAGATGTAAAGGTCGCCCGGCGGGCCGCCGCGCATGCCGGCTTCCCCCTCGCCGGACAGGCGGATGCGGGTGCCGTCATCGACGCCGGCCGGTATGTTCACGGTCAGCGTCTTTTCCTTGTCCACGCGTCCTTCGCCACGGCAGGCGGGGCATGGTTCGGCGATGACCTGACCCGCACCATGGCAGGACGGGCAGGTGCGTTCGACGACGAAGAAGGATTGCTGGACGCGAACCTTGCCATGGCCATGGCAGGTGGGACAGGTCTTTGCGCTCGATCCCGGCTTCGCACCGCTGCCCGCGCAGGGATCGCACATCACCGACACGTCCAGCGTCAGTTGCGCTTCCTTGCCGGTGAATGCCTCTTCCAGCGTCAGCGCCATGTCGTAACGCAGGTCGGCGCCGCGCAGGCCCTGCTGCTGACCGGGCCGGCCGCCACGCGCCCCGCCCATGAATTCGCCGAAGATATCCTGGAAAATATCGGCAAAGCCGTTGAAATCCTGGCCTGCGCCGCCACCGGCGCCAAAGCCGCCATTCTGGAAGGCCGCCTTGCCGAAACGATCATAGGCCGCGCGCTTCTGCGGATCCTTCAGGCAATCATAGGCCTCGTTGATCGCCTTGAAACGCGCTTCTGATTCACGACAGCCGGGGTTCTTGTCGGGGTGATAGCGCATCGCCAGCTTGCGATAGGCCGATTTCAGCCTGCCATCGTCCGCCGTGCGTTCCACTTCCAGCAGTTCGTAATAATCAATGTCCATGTCTGACATTCAGCCCCCCGGCCAATGTACAGCCGCCCGCCTTGGCGAAATTGCCGGGCGGGCGGCATGTGTTTTCATGACGTTCAGGCCTTGTTGTCGTCGACCTCGGAGAATTCGGCATCGACGACGTCATCCGCCCCGGCTTCCCCGGCATCGCTGCCGGGCGCCGCCTGCGATTTCTGTTCGGCCTCATAAATCGTCTGGCCAAGCTTCATCGCCACCTGGGCAAGCGCCTGCGCCTTTTCCGTCATCTGGGTGGGATCGCCACCTTCAATGGCGGTCTTGGTTTCGGCAACCGCGCCTTCGATCTCCGCCTTCAGCGCGGCATCGACCTTGTCGCCATGCTCCTGCAGCTGGCGTTCGGTGGTGTGGACAAGGCTTTCGGCGTTGTTCTTCGCCTCGGCCGCTTCACGACGCTTCTTGTCCTCTTCGGCGAATTTTTCGGCATCCCTGACCATCTGGTCGATGTCATTGTCCGAAAGACCGCCAGAGGCCTGGATGCGGATCTGCTGTTCCTTGCCGGTGCCCTTGTCCTTGGCCGACACATTGACGATGCCGTTCGCGTCGATGTCGAACGTCACCTCGATCTGCGGCACGCCGCGCGGCGCGGGCGGGATACCGACCAGATCGAACTGGCCAAGCAGCTTGTTGTCCGCCGCCATTTCACGTTCGCCCTGGAAGACGCGGATCGTCACTGCCTGCTGATTGTCGTCAGCGGTCGAATAGGTCTGCGACTTCTTGGTGGGAATGGTGGTGTTGCGGTCGATCATGCGGGTGAACACGCCGCCCAGTGTCTCGATACCCAGCGAAAGCGGGGTCACGTCCAGCAGCAGCACGTCCTTCACATCGCCCTGCAGCACGCCGGCCTGGATGGCGGCGCCCATGGCGACCACTTCATCCGGGTTGACGCCGGTGTGCGGTTCGCGACCGAAGAAGTCCTTCACCACCTGACGCACCTTGGGCATGCGGCTCATGCCGCCCACCATCACCACATCGGCGATGTCGGACGCCTTGAGGCCGGCGTCGGCCAGCGCCTTCTTGCACGGCTCCAGCGTCCGCTTGATCAGATCGTCGACCAGACGCTCCAGATCGGCGCGGCTGATCGTCTTCACAAGGTGCTTCGGGCCATTCTGGTCGGCGGTGATGAACGGCAGGTTCACTTCCGTGGTCTGCGCCGACGAAAGCTCGATCTTCGCCTTTTCGGCGGCTTCCTTCAGGCGCTGCAGGGCAAGCCGGTCCTTCGTCAGGTCAATGCCCTCGGCCTTGCGGAATTCCTCAGCCAGATATTCGACGATCTTCGCGTCGAAATCCTCGCCGCCAAGGAAGGTGTCGCCATTGGTCGCCTTCACTTCGAACACGCCATCGCCGATTTCAAGGATGGAAATGTCGAAGGTGCCGCCGCCAAGGTCGTAGACAGCAATGGTCTTGCCGTCCTGCTTTTCCAGCCCATAGGCAAGCGCGGCCGCCGTCGGCTCATTGATGATGCGCAGCACTTCAAGGCCGGCGATCTTGCCCGCGTCCTTGGTGGCCTGGCGCTGTGCGTCGTTGAAATAGGCCGGAACGGTGATCACCGCCTGGGTCACGGTTTCGCCCAGATAGGCTTCGGCCGTTTCCTTCATCTTCTGCAGGATGAAGGCCGAAATCTGCGAAGGCGAATAATCCTCGCCGCCCGCCTGCACCCAGGCGTCGCCATTGCCGCCCTTGACGATCTTGTAGGGGACGAGGCCCATGTCCTTCTGGGTCATCGGATCGTCGAACCGGCGGCCGATCAGGCGCTTCACCGCGAAGATCGTGTTTTCCGGATTGGTCACGGCCTGGCGCTTGGCCGGCTGGCCGATCAGCCGTTCGCCGTCCTTGGCAAAGGCGACCTGGCTCGGCGTGGTGCGCGCGCCTTCCGCATTTTCAATAACTTTCGGCTGGGTGCCTTCCATAACGGCAACGCAGCTGTTGGTGGTGCCCAGATCGATACCGATAACTTTGGCCATTTCCGCCCTCAATTCCTGACAGTCATTTAATCCCGCCTGCATCGCGCCTCATCAAGCACGCGATGTGCAGACGTTTCGCTGCGCGATATAGGGATGCGTCACGACGGTGCAAGCGGGTGTATGATCGCCTTTTCAAGATTCAGGCAGATGACGGCGGGCAAAATTGGCGCTAATCTGTCATCCATGCCGAATCGCTTTTCTTCCGCCGCGGTGCTTGTGGCCGCCTCGCTTCTGTCCGCGGCCCCCGCCCTTGCGGCAGATGTATCGATCGACAAGGCATGGGTCCGGCTGCCGGCAGTGCCCGGTCGGCCCGGCGCCGCCTATTTCATGGCCACGGGCAATGCCGCATCATCGGCCATCGTCGGCATTTCATCCCCCGACGCAAAGCGGGCGGAAATGCACCAGACGGTGAAAAGCGATGGTGCAATGCGCATGACGCCGCTGGACAGGGTGGATGTCGCGCGTGGCCAGATGGTGATGTTCGAACCCGGCGGGCGACACGTCATGCTGTTCGGCCTCGATCCCAAGATCAGGCCCGGCCGGTCGGTGCGGCTGGACGTGAAGCTGGCCAATGGCACCACCATTTCCACCAAGGCAAAGGCGATGGCGCCGGGCGCCATGCCCACCGCCGACATGGACATGGGCCACAAGCACAAGTGACGCGGCAAGCGGCGCCATGCTGCTTTCGCTGATTTTCCTGCTGCTGACATGATTGCACAAAGCGGCGCGGCAGGGCGGATCGTTACGCCACTGCCGTGCCATGCTGCGCCGAACGTGGCCGATGCTGCGCCCGCCGCGTGCGGAACACTGTGATTTGCCGGGGGTTATAGGCCCATTCCCACGGCAAAGAATGAGCAGAAAAATGGCCACTCGCCCGATCGACCAGATCAGCGCAAACCCGACTTCGCAATTCCTCAACGATCTGGTGCAGCAAAGCTTCGCACGGTGGAATCACCAGAGGCTTTCACCCTGTTTCCCCACCGACGACTGGCAGCGGCTGTTGGACCATGACATGCGCATGGCGCGACTGGAAGGCGGCTTCATGGAAGAGCTGCGGGCCGACATCCGCGACGAGGCCGCACAGGCGCCGCAGGATGCCGACGGCTTCATCCAATGGTTCGAAGCGCTGAAGGACAATGGCCCCGGACAGGGCGACCCGCTGTTCCCATGGATTGCAGAGGACGCGACGCTCGACGAACTGCGCTGGTTCCTGACACAGGAAGCCGCCGGTGAGGCCGGCTTTGACGATCTGGTGGCGATGACGCAGGTCAAGCTGCCGACTGGCGCAAAGCTGGAGCTGGCCCGCAATTACTGGGATGAAATGGGCCGTGGCCAGCTGGCCGGGATGCACGGGCCGATGCTGGATGCATTGGTCGAACGGCTGGAACTGCGCCCGAAGATCGAGGAAACGGTGTGGGAAAGCCTGGCGCTGGCCAATGCGATGACGGCGATGGCCACCAGCCGCCGCTATGCCTGGCATTCGGTGGGCGCCCTTGGCGTCATCGAACTGACCGCGCCCGGGCGTTCGGCCTGTACCGCCCGCGCGTTGCGACGCCTTGGCCTGTCGCAGAAGGAACGACGATATTTCGATCTCCACGCCGTGCTGGACGTCAAGCACAGCGCCGACTGGAACCGTGAGGCGCTGCGCCCGCTGGTGGAGGAAGACCCCCGCCGCGCCGCCGCGATCGCCGAAGGGGCACTGATCAGGCTGGAGGCTGGTCGCCGTTGCTTTGAACGCTATCGCGCCGCACTCTGGGGTTGAAAAACCCGCGCGTCAGCTGCTGATCGGCGCGGCCAGGGCTCCCGTCGCCTGCATCAGATCGGCAGGCGAAAGGCGGATCTGCAACCCACGCCTGCCGCCATTGACATAGATGTGGGGCTGGTCGAGCGCGGCGGCATCCATGATCGTCGGCACGCGCCTGCGCTGGCCTAGCGGGCTGATCCCGCCCACCTTGTATCCGGTCATACGTTCGGCATCCGCCGGCACCATCATCGTTACCGACTTGCCGCCGGCAGCCACGGCCAGCGCCTTCATCGCCACTTCGCGGTCGGATGGCAGAATGACGCACACCGGTCGCCCATCCACCTTTGTCATCAATGTCTTGAGTACGCGGGCCGGATCTTCCCCCAGGGCTTCGGCCGCATGCAGGCCGATGCGTTCGGCCGCCGGGTCATAATCATATTCGTGGATGGTAAAGGCGATGACAGCGCCCGCCAGCGCTCGCGTTGCCGGGGTTTCACGCGCCATGAACCATTTGCCTTCACATCAGCACCAGCAGTCATTCACGCATCAAAAGCGTTTCGACAGCTCTATCGCCATACGGCACCCCATGCGGATTGCGGTGGACAGCAATGGATAGGCCACCGCCTCTTCCGCCTTGTGTGCCTTTGCGGTTTCCAGATGTTCCACTTCCTCGGCACGGAACTCCTCTATCCGTTCGGCCAGCGCGACATCCTCGTCGCCCAGTTCTTCGAGCTGCTCACGATAATGGCGGTCGATCTCCGTCTCCACCGCCGCCGTACAGGCCATGGCGACGCGCGGCCCGGCAAGCGCGGTGGCAGCGCCAAGCGCAAAGCCCGCCACTTTCCACAGGGGTTGCAGCACAGTAGGACGCACGCGCCGCGCGGCAAGCATCTCGTCAAAGATGCGGCGGTGCCTTTCCTCCTGCTCGGCCATGCGGCGGATTACGCGCGCATCGGGATGGCGGCCGCCCATGACCGCAAGCTGCCCGGCATAGATGCGGGTTGCGCCATATTCGCCGGCCTGGTCGACCCGCAGCATCCGTGCGCGATCGGCCCGCCGATCACCGGGAAGCGCGCCGGGTACGCCTATCTGCGTCTTGTCGTCAGCCATGTCACAACACCTGCACAAAGGAGCGAAAGAATAGCATTCCAGCCCGCCATGGAAATGCCGAACAGGCTCCACGGAATGGTGTCGCACCGCACCAGTGGCGTCGCCATCACCTGCGCCAGCACATCCTGCACGGAACCGGAAATCATCGGCGCGGTGCAGGCGGTAACGCCTTCCCACCATTTCTGTTCAATGCCGGCATGATAGATGCCGATCAGCCCCGAAACGGCAATGGCGGCAGCCGCCAGCAGCACGAAAGCACGCCGCAAGCCACCGCGCAGCATCATCGCAATCAGCGCCAGCGCAACCGCCGCCATATGGGCATAGCGTTGCCACCAGCACATTTCGCACGGAGGTATATGGCCGATATATTGAAAGCCATAGGCACCCGCAAGCAACGCCGCCGGGCCAAGCAGCGCCAGCATATTGGCGGTAACAATGCGGTCCTTCATCGTGCAAGCCTTGCTGCGGGCACCAGCGTGACGCCCGCCTTGTCGAGCGTCGCCGCCCATGCCGAAACCCGCTCTACCGTGACCGGCAGCGCACGGGCAAGGCCGATTGCCGTGCCATGCCGCCGCGCTTGCGCCACGAGCCGCGCCAGATTGGCGTCGATTGCAGCGGCACTGGTGCGATGATCGATAAAAAGATTGTTGACCAGCACCCGTCCACCAGCGGCGCCAACCACGGCGGCGACGCGCGAATGCGGCGTGGATCGCGTATCCAGCAGCACGATGCCATGGCGCCGCACCGCCTGCGCCACCGGGGCGAGCGCCGCCGCGTCGGTCGTAAAGGCCGAACCCATCATCACATAGGCGCCCATAGGATTGTCGATCCGGCCAAGCGCCCATTCGACGCGCCGCGCGTTGCGTGCAGGCGGATCGCCCAGTTTCAGCATTCCTTCACCGGGGGAAATGCGGGGCCAGCCACGCGGCTGCATCGGCAGGCCGATCCACACCTCCCGCCCTTGCAACGCGGCATAGGCGGCAAGATCGTGGCTGGCGGCAGCGGCAGGCAGAAAGGCAAGACTGATCTGCGGCGGCAGCCGGTCGATCATTCGCCGTTCACGGCCGGGGTCCAGCCCCAGTTCGGTCACGATGATTGCCACCTTCGGGCCGACGGGCAGTTTTTCGGCTGATGGTGATGGCACAGCAGCTGTCGCAGCGGGCGCGCTGGCAGGCTGCCCGTGCCGGGGCAGCAGGACGGAAGGGCCAAAGCCCGGTGTTACTTTCCACCCGTCCACAGGTGGAGCAGTCGGAGCCCCTGCCCCGCCATGCACCACTACCGGCACGAGCGGGCGCAGCAATATTGTGAACAACGCTGTAAGCGCGGTGAAAAGGACGAGCAGAAGGAACAGGCGCAGCCATTTCATGCCGCCGTCGAACGCCCTGCCATCACCACCTAATTGCGGGCGGTGGCAGCCCCGGCAGCCTTGTCGGCCGCCGCCACCTTTGCCCCACCGCTCAACCGGGCCAGCGTTTTCAACGCATAATCAAGCTGGAAGTCGGTGATGCCTTCCTTCTTCAGCTGATCGGCAGTGGCGGTAAAGCGTGGATCGGGCTTGCCATCATCCTCAAGCGTCCTGTCGTCGATCTTGGCTTCGTTGATCAGGTGACGGCGCAGATCCGCCTCGCGCAGGTGCGGCCGGTCCTTGTAATCCGGATCGGAAAGCTGCGGCACCACGACATCGGGCGTGATCCCGCCTTCCTGCACCGAACGGCCCGACGGCGTGAAATAGCGCGCAGTGGTGAGCCTGAGCGCCGTGTCATCCGTAAGCGGGATCAGCGTCTGCACCGATCCCTTGCCGAAGGACTGGACACCCATCACCAGCGCGCGATGCTGGTCCTGCAATGCACCGGCAACGATTTCGGCAGCGGAGGCGGAGCCCGAATCGACCAGAACGATGATCGGCTTGCCCTGCGAAAGATCATCCGGCCGGGCATAATAACGCTCTATATCGGTCTTTTCGCGGCCGCGTTGCGAGACGATTTCGCCATGGGTGAGGAAGGCGTCGGACACATCCACCGCCTGGTCGAGCAGGCCGCCGGGGTTGGATCGCAGATCGACCACCCAGCCATCGACGCCGCCGGGGCGGGCGGCAAGCTCGGTCAATGCCTTGCGCACGTCCGGCCCGGTCTGGCGGCTGAAGGAATTGATGTTGAGATAGCCGATGCGCCCCTTTGCTTCCCATTTCACCGGGCGCAGGGTGATAAGCTCGCGGTTCATCGTCACGTCGAACGGCTTGTCGCGACCCGGACGAACGATGGTGAGCTTGATCGGCAGGCCGGGCTTGCCGCGCATCTTGTCCACCGCCTCGTCCAGCGTGCCGCCATAGATCAGCACGCCATCGATATGGGTGATGTAATCGCCAGCCTTTATGCCGGCGCGATAGGCGGGCGTGTCCTCAGTCGGCGCGATCACCTTCACCGCCCCGTCTTCCATGGTGACGGTCAGGCCAAGCCCGCCATAGGAGCCTTCGGTCTGGGTGCGCAAATTGGTGAAATCACGCTCGTCCAGATAGCTGCTGTGCGGATCGAGGCTGGCCAGCATGCCATTGATCGCCCCCTGGATCAGCGTCTTGTCGTCCACCTTGTCGACATATTCGGTGCGCACTTTTTCGAACACATTCATCAGCTGGTCGAGCTGTTGATAAGTGTCCGCCTCGCCAGCGGCCTGAACGGCAGTGACTGCCGGAATCAACGCCAGGGCACTTGCGGCAAGCAGGATACGCACGGACTTGAGAGACATGGACAACGTCTTTCGTTTACGAACTTGGGCGGGATATTAGCAGCAACCCCGGCGGTTGCACGAAAACTTCGGCATATGGCGTCAATTTTCCCGGTTGAGCAATGGCAGGGGGTTCATCGTCCGGCCATTGTGGCGCAATTCCACGGTCAGCATCGGTGCGGAATCCCCCATTCGGCCCACCGGACCTGACGCGGCGACCCTGTCCCCCACATGGGTGTCCAGCCGCGAAAGCCCGGTCAAAAGGCTGGTCCAGCCGCCATTATGCTGGATGATGACGATCTGCCCATAATCACGAAACGGCCCGGCAAAGGCAATGCGCCCACCCGCCGGCGCCGTGATCAGCGCGGCGGGTCGGGTGTGCAACGTCACCCCGCGTGATCGCACACCGCTGTCGCTCACCTCGCCAAATCGCAGCGCAACCTCGCCCGCCGTCGGCATGATGAAATGCGGATCGGCCGGCGGCTTCGTCACCGGGAGACGGGGAGCGGGCGCCACGCCCTCGATCAGTCGGGCCAGGCTGCCGACTCTTGCGGCCAGCGCCTGTGCGCGTCGCTGTTCGTCGGCCGCGTCCCCGGCAAGCGCCTCTGCCTGCGCATGTCTTTGCGCCTCCGCCTTGTCCAGCAGGCGCCGCGCGGCCGCCAGCCGCTGCCCCGCCGCCGCAACCTCACCGCGTGCCCGCACTGCCCGCGCCCGGGCCAGATGCAATGCCGCGATCTGGCTGCGCAAGGCAGCTGTACGTGCCTGCACCACCGGCAGCATCGCATCCAGCACGGTAGCGACATGAGCGCTGTCCTGCACGGTGGCGGGATGCACCAGCGCCAGCACCGCCGGCCGTCTCGCCATCACCTGCAATGCCGCGACAAGCCGCACCGCCCGGTCGCGTTCCATGGCAAGGGACGCACGCCGGGCTGCCAATAGCCGGTCAATCACGGAAAGACGGCCGGCAGCGGCATCAAGTACTGCTTCGGCCTGTTGCACACGCACCGCGACATGCGCCGAACGGACACGGAGCCGCTCTGCCTCCTCATCGGCGCGGTGGGCGGCATCGGCGACTGCACGCGCCGCCACATCACCCAGCCGTGCCTGACGCCGGGCGGCGGCAAGGCGATTCGCCGCTGCGGCATCGGGCGGTGGTGCATCAGCGCGGCGTGGATCGGCGGGCAGCGCCTGCGCAGCCGTTGCCGCGACCAATATTGCCGACAGCGCATACCGCAGCGCGGGGCGCATCGTCTGTCAGCCTTCGCGGTGATAGGGATGATTGGCGAGGATCGCCGTTGCGCGGTAAAGCTGTTCGGCCAGCATGGCGCGGGCAAGCATGTGCGGCCATGTCGCGGGGCCGAACGACAGCAGCATGTCAGCACCGTCGCGCATCGCATCGTCATGCCCGTCGGCCGCACCGATCAGAAACCGGGCCTCGGGCACGCCGTGATCGCGCCATTCGCCTAGCCGCCGGGCGAAATCGCGCGACGGCAGCGCCCGGCCTCGTTCATCCATGACGATGGTGACACCGCCGGGCGGCAGCGGCGGCAGCTTGCCGCCGCGATCGGGCAATTCGGTGATCTGCGTCGGCCAGCCGATGCGCCCGATATAGCGATCCACAAGATCCGCCTCGGGCGAACGGCCGATGCGGCCGCGCACGACAAGATGCAGCTTCAATATGGCGGGTTACGCCTCACTGCCGTCAGCGGCAGGTGCTTCGTCAAAGGCCCACATGCGTTCCAGATTATAGAAGCTGCGCACTTCCGGGCGGAACAGGTGGACGATGACATCGCCCGCGTCGATCAGCACCCAATCGGCCGCGGGCAGACCCTGGATACGGGCGATACGGCCGGTTTCGGCCTTGATCCGTTCGGCAAGCTTGGTGGCCATGGATGCGACCTGGCGCGTCGAACGGCCGCTGGCGATAACCATGAAATCGGCGATCGACGTTTTACCGCTGAGCGGGATCGAAACCACGTCCACCGCCTGATCGTCGTCCAGCGACTTCAGGACAAGCTGGTGCAGCTTTTCGACGGCAACCATATTTTCGGCATCGTCGGAACTTTGCACAACGGCGGGGGAAGGGGACAAGCCTGTATCCTCTAGACGAGCCGGCGCGTAAGACCGTCACGCACGGCTGCGGTTGATGAATGCTGATGCCAGCAGGGGTTGCGCGCACGGATTGCGGTGGCAGACGTCGGATCGGGTCTCGACGCGATGATCACGAGCGCGGGTGGTCTCCATTTCGTCCAATGTTCAGCCTGGCCCGCACGATGGACGAAACGGCGGAGCCAGCCCATGGCAACAGCCGATTGGGCAGCGTCATCATAACCCGGACGGGCGATGACGGCAATCGGAAGCAGCCGCGCAATATCGCGCCACTGCTTCCATCGGTGGAATTGTTGCAGATTGTCCGCACCCATCAGCCAGATGAACCGCCTGTCGGGATAGCGTCGCACCAGCTTGCGCAGCGTATCGATGGTATAGCGCGTGCCCAGTTCCCGTTCGATCGCGGTCACGCGAATCGGGGCACGCCGCGCTGCCGCCCGGGCCGAACGCATCCGCGTGCGCAGCGGGGCCATGCCGGCGGCCGGTTTCAGCGGGTTGCCCGGCGAAACCAGCCACCATATTTCATCCAGCGCCAGCCTGCGCAACGCGAACAGGCTTATCGAACGATGCGCGCCATGGGCGGGGTTGAACGACCCGCCAAGCAGGCCGGTTGGGATCAAGGCCGTGTCTGGCCCGTGCCGCGAACCAGCCATTTATAGGTGGTAAGCCCTTCCAGCGCGACCGGGCCGCGCGCATGCATCCGCCCGGTGGAAATGCCGATTTCGGCGCCAAGCCCGAATTCGCCGCCATCGGCGAACTGGGTGGAGGCATTGACCATGACAATCGCCGAATCGACGCCGCGCAGGAATTGTTCGGCCCGCGCCGTATCCTCGGTGATGATCGCATCGGTATGGTGGGAGCTGTGGCGGGCGATATGCGCCATCGCCCCTTCCACACCATCGACCATCGCCACCGACAGGATGCTGTCGAGATATTCGGTGTCCCAGTCCTCGTCGCTGGCGGGGGCGACACGGCTGTCGATGGCGCGCACTTCGTCGGTGCCGCGCAGGGTGCAGCCGGCATCGGCCAGCGCCGCGATGATCGGCGCCAGATCGGCAAAGCCGCGATCGATCAGCAGTGTTTCGGTGGCGCCGCAGATGCCGGTACGGCGCATCTTGGCGTTGACGACCAGCTTGAGCGCCTTTTCCGGATCTGCCGCGCGATCCACATAGCTGTGGCACAATCCGTCGAGATGGGCGAGCACGGGCACGCGCGCTTCATCCTGCACGCGCGCGACCAGGCTCTTGCCGCCACGCGGAATGATGATGTCGATCAGCCCCGCAGCGCGCAGCATTGCACCCACGGCCGCACGGTCGGTGGTGGGGACAAGCTGGATCGATGCTTCGGGCAGGCCTGCGGCGCGCACGCCTTCCACCAGCGCGGCATGGATGGCGCGGTTGCTTTCACGCGCTTCGGAGCCGCCGCGCAAAATCACGGCATTGCCCGACATCAGCGCAAGCGCGCCGGCATCCGCCGTCACATTGGGCCGGCTTTCATAGATGATGCCGACCACGCCCAGCGGCACGCGCACCCGTTCGAGCACAAGGCCGTTGGGCCGCGTCGTCCGGTCGATCAGCCGGCCGACGGGATCGTCGAGCACGCTCACCGCCTCAAGCCCGGCGGCAACGCCTTCCAGGCGCTTTTCATCAAGCTTCAGCCGGTCGAGCATGGCAGCGCTCAGGCCGTTTTCCGTGCCACGCTGCATGTCCTGTGCATTGGCGGCGATGATGTCGGTGGAATGGGCGCGGATCGCCGCTGCCGCCGCGCGCAACGCCTTTGCCTTCACCTCCGTCGGCATATTGGCAAGCACGGCTGCGGCGGCACGCGCCTCGCCACCCATTTTCTGGATCAGTGCCTGCGGATCGACGGCGGTATTCATGTTCACAACATCACCATATGGTCACGATGGATAAGGGCTGCACGCGGTGCATAGCCCAATATGGCTTCATGGGCATCGGACCGTTGCCCTACAAGCCGTGCGATTTCATCCGCATCATATTCCGACAGGCCGCGCGCAATCGCAACACCGTCGGGCGAGACAATATCCACCGGATCACCGCGATAGAAGCGGCCCTCCGCACCGGTGGCACCGGCGGCAAGCAGGCTTTTGCCCGCCTGAAGCGCCGCTGCGGCCCCGGCATCGATATGGATGCGGCCCTTCACCGTCAGCCGTCCGGCAAGCCATGCCTTCTTCGCCCGCGCGCCCGGCGGGGCGATGAACACCGTGCCATGGCCGGTTTCTGCAAAGGTGGCGATAGGATGATCGACCTTGCCGGAAATGATCGCCAGATGCGCCCCCGCCTGAGTGGCGATGCGCGCGGCCTGAAGCTTGGACACCATGCCGCCCGAACCAAGGCCGGAGCTGGAGCGGGCATCGCCCATCGCCATGATCCGCTCGTCCAGCTTTTCGACCGTATCCACCAGCCGCGCCGACGGATCATGCTGCGGATTGGCGGTATAAAGCCCGTCGATATCGGACAGCAGCAACACGCCGCCCGCACCCGACGCCTGGGCCACGCGCGCGGCCAGCCGGTCGTTATCGCCGAAACGGATTTCGGTGGTGGCGACCGAATCATTTTCGTTCAATACCGGCACCACGCCAAGCGACAGCAGCCTGTCGAGCGTGGCGGAAGCGTTGAGGAATCGCCGCCGGTCTTCCAGATCGTCCAGCGTCACCAGCATCTGTGCGGCGGTGATATCGCGCGCGCCAAGCAGCGCGGCATAGCAGCCCGACAGCAGTATCTGCCCGGTGGCCGCAGCTGCCTGCGCGTCCTCAAGGCTGGCCCTGCCGCCCCTGGGCAGGCCAAGCCGGCGCGCGCCAAGCGCGATAGATCCGGATGAGACGATGACGATGCGCTGGCCAGCGGCATGGCGGGAAGCGATATCGGCAATCACCCCTTCCAGCCAGGCGCGCCGCACCTCGCCATCCGCATTGACAAGCAACGCCGATCCGATCTTGACGACAAGCCGCCGGCAACGATCGGGGGCGAAACAGCCTATACGGGGGTCCACTGCCGGTCTTCCCCCTTGTCCTCGATCTTGCTGCCGACCAGTTCGACCAGCCTGTCGAGCACGGCTTCGACACCCTGGCCGGTGGCGCCGGACAGCGCCAGCACCTGCGCACCGGACAGTTTTTCCAGCTTCTTCTTCAGCCGGGCGAACGTCTTTTCATCGACGGCATCGGCCTTGTTCAGCGCAATCACTTCCGGCTTCTCGCAAAGCCCGCCGCCATAGGCCTCAAGCTCTTCGCGCACGATATGATAATCGTCGATCGGATCTTCGGCCGACGAATCAACGAGGTGCAGCAGCACACGACACCGTTCCACATGGCCAAGGAAACGATCGCCGATGCCGACGCCATCAGCCGCGCCTTCGATCAGGCCCGGGATATCGGCCAGAACGAACTCGCGCCCGCGATGGCCAACGACGCCAAGCTGCGGTTTCAGTGTGGTGAACGGATAATCGCCCACCTTGGCCTGCGCATTGGTGACGGCGTTGAGGAAGGTGGATTTGCCGGCATTGGGCTTGCCCACCAGCCCGGCATCCGCCAGCAGCTTCAGCCGCAGCCACACCCACATCTCCTCGCCCGGCCAGCCCATGCCATGCTGGCGCGGCGCGCGGTTGGTGGAGGTTTTGTAGCTGGCGTTGCCGCGCCCGCCATCACCGCCGCGCAACAGCACGATGCGCTGCCCCGGCGCCGTGAAATCGGCCAGCACATGTTCCCTGTCGTCCGACAATATCTGCGTGCCCACCGGCACCTTGATCAGCAGATCCTTGCCGCCCGCGCCGGTGCGGTTGGACCCCGCGCCATTATGACCGCGCTCAGCCCTGAAATGCTGGGCATAGCGGAAATCGATCAGCGTATTCAGGCCGGGCACCGATTCGAAGATGATATCCCCGCCCTTGCCGCCATTGCCGCCGTCAGGGCCGCCATATTCGATGAATTTTTCACGGCGAAAGGATACCGCGCCCGGGCCACCCGCGCCGGAACGTATGAATATCTTCGCTTGATCCAGAAACTGCATCGCGACGCTCTAGAGCATTTCCTCCTGCAATGGGAAGATTTTCACGCGATGCCGATCGCCAATGCGGCCGGTGCCGCCGCCCGTTGCCGCAACGATCATGGCGCCCGGCACGCACCGCACCGGGACACCATCAGCCGAACGGCATGGAGCGTGTCAGGCCGCCATCGGGGTGGATGGGGCAGACCAGCAATCCGCTTCCAGCACGGCCAGCGTCTGCTGTTGCGGGGACGTGCGGAAGCCAAGGCGACTGACCAGCCGCGCGGCAGATCCCTGCCGCAGCGCGGGGCACCACAGGCTGTCGATCCGCAGGCCGTCAAAGGCGAGTTCGACCACCGCCTTGCCTGCTTCCAGCGCATAGCCGTGACGGCGATGACGCGGGTCGAGCCACAGGCCGAAATCATGGCGGCCCTGCGGCTGGCCGATACCCGCCGCACCGATCAGCCGGGGTGTTTCCTCGGTCCGCTGGAAAATCAGCAGGCGGACATCGGCCGGCGCGCGCTGCGGCTGCAGCAGTTCGTCGCAATCGGCCATGATTTCAAGAAACGGCGTGCCGGACAGGTCACGCTGTACATCCGAATCGGCAAGCAGTCGCGACAGATGCAGCACATCCTCGCGCCAGGCGGGCCTCAGGAACAGACGGGGCGTACGAATAAACATGTCTTCTTCTCTCCACGGGTACGCATACACGCGGCTTTGCCGCTTTTGGCCTGGATCAGCCGTTTGACTGTTAACCGTTCGACATGACGGCTTGACGACAGGCGGATTTCAACAGGATGGCGCCACAGGCGGCATTTCAGCCGCGACGCGCAAAACCATGGGCAATCGCCCATTGGATTGCAGGAACAGGGATCACCGCATGGCCGGGGGCATGCCCGCCGCATATGGCAGGCCGGCGGGTGATAGCGCGGGCCGGGCGCAAAGGGCCGATGGCCACCGCGCCGGAAGCGGCCGGTCTGGCCAAGGCCGCATCAAGGCCTGACATAAAGTCTCCCCCACTTCTGCCATGCGGCCGCCGGCCGATGGATCATTGACGCAAGGGAGACACAAAAAAGGGAGCCGGTTTTCCGCCTCCCTCATGGCCTGAAAAATTCAGGCCCTTGGGTCGCCCTGTGTGGACGACCCATTATGGTTCGTCCGATTATTCGGCGGCCATCGCCACCGGATCGACACTCACATATTTCCGGCCCAGCTTGCCGTCGTGAAATGCCACGCGGCCTTCCACCAGAGCAAAGAGGGTGTGATCCTTGCCGATGCCGACATTACGGCCCGGATAGACCTTGGTTCCACGCTGGCGGATGATAATGTTGCCGGGAATGACTTCCTGGCCGCCAAAACGCTTCACGCCAAGGCGGCGGCCTGCTGAATCGCGACCGTTACGCGACGAGCCGCCTGCTTTCTTATGTGCCATTTCGCTCTACTCCTCGCTTGCGGTTCAGGCGGCCGCTTCGGCCTTGGCCGATGCCTTCTTGGCCTTTTCCGCGCCGATGGCGACGATCTTCAGGATCGTATGGCTCTGGCGGTGGCCGTTGCGGCGACGGTAATTGTGGCGGCGACGCTTCTTGAAGACGATCACCTTCTCGCCACGGGTCTGGGCGATGATCTCGGCCGAAACGGTCAGCCCGTTCACGGGCTTCAGCTCGCTGCCTTCACCGGCAAGAAGCACATCGGTCAGCGCGATGCTGGCCCCGGCCTCCCCGGCCAGCTTCTCGACCACAATCTTGTCGCCCGGGGCAACCCGATATTGCTTGCCGCCTGTGCGGACCACTGCGAACATGGCTGTCAACACCCTTGAATAACGATAGGCACGCGACACACCTTACCCGAAGGCCACGGTCTTCGCGCGGAAAGCTGGGCTGCTATGACAAGCGGTCGATTCTGTCAACCCAAAGCGGTGCGGTGCTGGGCTGAAACAGCAGCCGGCGCGCCATCAAGCCCGATCAATGCCGGTGGCGCGGCTGCAGTATATAATGGCCGGGCTGGAATGTGCCGAACAATTCGCGCACCGCGGGGTGGTTCACCGGCAGATCGCTGTCGTCCCGCTCCAGATTCTGCTGGCTGACATAGGCGACATAGCTGCTTTCGTCATTTTCGGCGAGCAGATGATAATAGGGCTGCTCCTTCGACGGGCGGACATTTTCGGGAATCGATTCCCACCATTCGTCGCTGTTCGCGAAAACCGGATCGACATCGAACACCACGCCGCGAAAAGCGAACAGACGATGGCGCACCACGTCACCGACAGTAAAATCAGGCTCGCGCCGGACATCCGCCGCCGCAAGGTCGTTTGACGGATCGATCACGCCGCCAAGCGTGCCGGCATCACCCAGGGTAGGCGCGGCCGCATTCGTTTCGTCAAAGTTCTTCATTCAAGCTCCCCGGCCGCGACGGCCGCAACGCGCCCGGCGGTTAGGCCAACGCCTATTACGACATCGCCGCGACTGCAAATCATCACCCATAAGTTAGTGATGACAGGCACTCTTTCAACGCCGGACCGTGAACAGGGCCTTGGCAAGCACGCCGTGCTGGGCTATGCGGCGCTCGCTTTCGACCATCCCGGCAACGGGAATGATGACCGATCTTGCGGAGAGGTGGCAGAGTGGTCGAATGCGCCGCACTCGAAATGCGGTTTACGGGCAACCGTAACGTGGGTTCGAATCCCACCCTCTCCGCCATAACTTTCCTAACCGATTGTTGTCCCACAACCTTCTGACAAAGCGTCGCTTTCCACCGTCTCGGTGCTACAAAGTGGTGCTACAAAATGCGGTTGATGACGCATGTTCGAAGGTCGAGTGATGGCGGATTCGAAGTCCGCATTGTGGTCCCCGCTGGCCTTCGATCGACGATCGGAAAAACGAACCTGACCCGACGCCTCGGGCGGCTTTCGAAATCGGACGCCAATCGTCTGGCTGCGCCGGTCATCCAGCAGTTCCATGATCTCATTGAGCGCGCGAAGGTAGGGCCGCTTGACGATCCATCTGCTGCGCCTGTCGCCGTCGCCGCGCCGCCGAAGCCATCGAACCCTTCTCCCCCGCAGGCTTCCTCACTGAAGCTGATGACGATCTTCGAGGGGTATCTGCGCGAGCGGCAACCGTCGCCTGCGACGATCAAGCGTTGGCGTCCGGTAATGACTCACCTGCTCGATCATCTCGGGCACGACGAGCCGCGCAGCATCAGCGCCGATGACATCATTGGGTGGAAGGAGGCGCTGGCCCGTCAGGGCGCAAGTGGGCGGACGATCCGCGAAGTGTATCTCGCTGCTGCCAAGGTGGTGTTCGCATGGGGTGTCGAGAATCGGAAGCTGGACGCCAACCCCGCCGCTGGCGTCTCCGTGAGGGTGCCGAAGCGGCACCGCCCGCGTGGGCCGAGCTTCACCTCAGCCGAAGTTCGCACGATCCTGTCGGCATCGCTTTCAAGGGATCAGGGCAAGATCAGCCGCGAACACGCTCTGGCTCGACGGTGGATACCATGGATGTGCGCCTACAGCGGCGCGCGCGTCGGCGAGATCGCTCAGATGCGAGGCCGGGACATCATTGAGGTGGAGGGCCTCTGGGCGATGCGGATCACGCCGGAGGCCGGTTCGACCAAGAGCAGGCAGGCGCGGATCGTGCCGCTACATCCGCATCTGGTCGAACAGGGGCTGCTGAAGGTCGCTGAGCGGGCTGGCGACGGGCCAATCTTCTATGATCCAGCGCGCGGTCGAGGTGGGTCTGCTGGCAACGCCCATTACCGTAAAGTCGGCGAGCGCTTGGCCGCATGGGTGCGCGACCTCGGCGTCAATGATCCGCATGTCCAGCCGAACCACGGGTGGCGGCATCTCTACAAGACCCTCGCACGCCGAGCAGGGATGGAGCCCGAGGTGCGCGACGCGATCCAAGGCCACGCGCCCCGCAGCATCGGCGAGACCTATGGCGAGTGGCCGATCGATGTATTGGCCCGCGCGGTCAATCTGCTGCCAAGGTTCAATGTTGGTGGATCAGTGAACCGGGCGTCCCCGCATGCGGGAACGCTCACCACTTTGTAGCACCGAGACGGTGGAAAGCGACGCTTTGTCAGAAGGTTGTGGGACAACAATCGGTTAGGAAAGTTATGGCGGAGAGGGTGGGAAGCCGTTCAACGCCGTAAAACCCGCTGATATCGCGTGCTGTTTCGAGGCTCAGTGATAGCAGATTGTCGCACTGAAGTGGAGCGCCAGTTCGAATGACGGATTGGGATT